>Ga0315279_10000016_pt1 | contig 390824 bp, 331 predicted proteins | sample YL17G06_20_MG_FD_203694 | JGI IMG/M metagenome (GOLD analysis project Ga0315279, IMG submission 203694) | Sediment microbial communities from Yellowstone Lake, YNP, Wyoming, USA - YL17G06_20 | ecosystem: Environmental > Aquatic > Freshwater > Lake > Sediment | place: USA: Wyoming | collected... | reverse complement strand
CAACTCCTTTTGTGAACGTCCACTCCGAGATATAACATCTAGGGGGCCCTCCTTCGAGTTGAATTTGGTCTTCGAACAACCCAATCCTACTCGATTCGAGCCGCCCCCTTCATAGCATCAGAGTTGTCCTTCCCCTCTGCGGCTCTCCGGATGGAAAGAACCGCAGAGTTCGAAAAAGCCGAACACTGCGCCACCAGGACTCCCGCGGGGCGGTGTGGGACACCCCACGCCTAACGTCTCGTTAGTCCCCGGCCTCGATCTTTGTGGCGTCAAGAAGGCGGGCGCCGTGGTGCAGGGTCAGAAGGTGGACCTCGTCTTGTCGAATCCGATAGATGACGCGGTAGCTGCCGACGATGACCTCTCTGATGTTCTCGATTCCCAATTCTGCAACGGTCCTCCCCAAGCGTGGATAGCTCGCCAGTCGATCTGTGGCGCGGAGGACACGGTCGGCGAACGTCGCAGCCAGTTGCGGAGAGTCCCGCGCAATGAACAGACAGGTCGCCTCGAGATCGTCGGCCGCCTGCGGCGTCCACCTTACTTGAGCCATTTCGCCATACGCTGGCGGACCTCTTCTTGACTGATAAGTTCACCGCGGTCCGCTTGATGAAGACCTCTCTCGACTTTGTAAAGTAGGTAAAGCCGATCCAAGGCATCTTCGACGCCAGCGTCGTCGGGGAGCTCCTCAATGGCCTTCAAGATCTGCTGCTTCGTCCCCACGGCAACTCTCCAATCTCACTTCGTATCCTAGCACTGACTGCGCGTGAGAGCTAGGTCACCCGGCCATCCGCGGCGGTACGCCCGGAATCGCGTTGGCAACAGGCCCAGATCGAATGGCGGTCTGGCCCTATCGACGGGATGCGCGTTCATCGGAAGTCGGTGGCCACGGACAGTGCCTTTCTGTCTGTGGGCTTCTCGGCGCAAGACAAACCCACGGTCAATCAAAAACCAATTGACCGTGGCTACCGCTCCCAGGACTCCCGCGGGGCGGTGCGCGACACGCGAACAGCTTAGTCCCCCTTGCTGTTGGGCGCACACATAAAAGAGAACGCATGCGCCACCCGCGAAGAACCGCCGAGTTATAAAACAACTGCGCTACTTACTACGAGCCCCGAGGCTTCGCGCCCCGGAATCTCGCGAGTACCCGCGAGGTGACCGTGGGGTTCGTAGCTTCCAATGAAGCTTGGTTTTGAATGCGCAATTCCTCATCAACCAAGGAACTACGGACGGCGAAATCTTTCTCGCCCAGCAACTTTGCACGAACTTCCACGAATCTCCGAAGATCTGACTGGACAGTTTCATCGTCGTAAACGAGTCGCAGGAAAGCTATGGCGCGCGGATGTCTCGTCCATAGCTTGGAATAACTTTGCCAATAGTCCAGAGCATATTCCGGTTCGGCAACGTTGCTCCCGTGCCAGATATCGAGCGGTTTGACAGTCCGAAACACTACGATCTCTGGTAAGTAGTGATTGATGAGAAATGAATTGCGGAACTGCAGGATGGCCGCATCATACTTACGAGTCTGGAACAACACCAATCCGTAGTTGAACTCAGTTTCCGGATCGCGCTGCCCAAACCAGCTGCTTCCGGCCTTCTTATAATACGAAATGGCCTTGGACAAGTTTCCAGAAAGGTGGTAGATCCCGCCGATTAGGTACCGGATGCCTTGGTTATCGTGAGGGTTTCTCCGTAAGAGTTCCTCGAATTCGCGTATCGCCTCGCGGTACTTGCCTTGTCGCCAAAAAACCAAACCAAGATTGTGTCGAGCGCGCATGTACGGACGGGTAGAAACGTTTCCCCACCATTCGTAAGCGCGTGGCTTGTCTGTGGCTAGTTCAACGCGCGCCTTCTCGAAGGCAGTTCGGTACATAGCCTCCGCTTCTGCAAATCGTTGCTGTAGATAGAAAGCTGTCCCTAAGCCGTTATAGGCATCCGCAAGTTCTGGATCCATGGCCAAAGCCTGCCTGAAGTAGTCCTCTGCTGCCGCAATGTTCCCACGAGCGCTCGGCTCTGGGAACCCTAGGGCCTCCCAGCCAAGGTCCTCCAGGCCCTCCGCCTTCTTTTTTTTCCGACTTTCCGTTTTCATGTTCATACCTCGCGGGTCGCGCATACATTGTGATGTATGTTTGCCCCCCACGAACACGCGCACCATCTCTGCCACCGCGTCCTATCCATGGCCTGTCCTGGCTTCTTAACGGTCCCGCAAGGCGGGATGTCGGCGGCACCCGCGCGTTGCGGACTAAGGCTCATCAATTGGCTTCCGGGTAATCAGCGCCCACCCCTCTTTACTGCCAGCAAGCGTGACTCCACGCGCGCCGATCTCGATGAGGAGGCGACGACACTCTTCCTGCGTTGTTCCAGTCACATGGCAAAGCGTTTCGATGTGCCGGCCGTCGTTGAAGCGGGTGTCCTCAAGCATTTTCAAGAGCAGCTTCTTTCGAGGTCCGTTCAGTCGTTCCTCAAGGCGATTTTCCCGCCATTCCTCGATCTTTCGAGGGCCGTAGTAGGAAGAGATTAGAGTGCCGACCACACCAAGCACGCCACCTATGAGACCCCCGATTACGGCAGCACCGAGTTCACACGACATGACACCATGCCTCCATATCTCGCAGCCTAACTCTTGTTTAGGCCGACCCGCCTAAAACCGGTTCCCGTCCGCATAGGGCGAAGTCACCACCGGCAGACCGCGGACCTGCCGCTCAGGCGTGGCCCGCTTTTGGTTGTCACCCGCGGAGCCTTGTCAGGCGCTTCTCCGCTTCGGTGCGGATCGCCGTTGTCGCCGAAGAAGGGGCGCGAGCGCCCTTAGCGTCTGGTTCACTGTCGTACCGTCCGGAAAGACATCCAACACTTCCGGATCGATCACGGCGATGTTGGCGCCCTGAGCGTATCTCGCTGCCGTAACACCTCGAACCGCCCGAGAGAAGTCGTACTCCCGCCGCATCGTGTCGCGCTCGTTTCTCCGACTGTGACCGCTAGCTTTTTTTTTCATAGCGCCTCCACTCGCGTGGCGTGGCCCGCCTGGCTGAGATCAAGCGGGTGCGCGGTGGCCGCTCAGCAAACGCCACCACCAGGAGCCTCTGCTGATTGGACATCCCGAGCACAAGATACCGCTCCTCGTTGAGAGAGTGATCCGGGTCCGGCATGAGGAGCCCGAGCGGATCTCCGAACACTGTTGATGCCTCGTCGAACGTCACGCCGTGCTTTCGGGCGTTGGACTCCGCCTTCTTCGGGTCCCACGCGAATATATAGCCCAATAGAAAGCCTCGCAAGAACCCATCTGCCGATCCAAGGCGACTACCTCTTGTTTAGGCCGACCTGCCTAAACCGCCATGGCGGGCGGCCTAACGTCTCCAGCGATCAGCCGCGCCGAGCACGCGTTCTTCGCGTGCGAGGGGATGTGGAGGGACGCGGCAGCGGCCCGGAGCGCGTCGGCGGCATCGCGGGGTTAGACAGCCGCATGAACTTCTCCGGTCTGAGCAGGCTTGCTACAGAAATGTCTTCGTCGATCGCATCCCAATGAATACCGATTCCGCCGCCGATGAGCTCCCACTGTTTTCTTTGCTTCGGGGTGGCGTTAAGAAGCCTCGGAAACCACAGCAGAGGAACCGACACGGTGCGGCCGTCGTCGAGCACGACCGTGAGTGCATCGTCAGAACAAGCCACTTCGACCGCGAGCGTTTCACTCCTGTCCACTAAAGTAGGCATTCCATTTCTCCAAGAACAAATCTCGATTTTCCAGTACGAGTTCTCGAATCACCGTCAATTCGTGACTTCGAAAACCCCGGTTCGATGCCAAGGTCAAGGGATCGAGCCAAAACTTCGCATAACGGACCGCCTGGGCAACGTGAATGTGAGCTGGCTCGCGATCTTCCAAACTGTAGAAGAAGAACCTGTAACCGCGAATCCGGAGCAGTACTGGCATGGCCCCAGTTTACACCCTCTCGGATGGCGAAACCCCCTTCGATGGGGCGGCCTAAGACCAGGCACCCCCACCATTTCTGTGCGGACAAGTTCTCATTATAAGGCCACTTATGATCTATCATGCCTGTTGCCTCCATCTTCTTAGGCCGGCCGGTGGCCTTGCCTAATCCTCCGTATCTCGCCGGATACGGGCACCACCCGGTCGTACAGCCTCGGAGCCGGGCGGCCAGGGAAGAGTCCCAACGGTGACCGACAGTCACGGGAGGAGTTGTTCATAACGCCAGGCCTGGACTCTCGCCAGAGAGCCAATTCCGCCGCATCATAAACCACATCTCAACCGCCGAAATCCGGCCACTGGCCCAGCAACGGCCCAACCCAACGCCACCGGACGGCTAATCCGTCAGCCGACAGACTTAGGACTAGGGCCCCGCAGAAGCCGAACCCTGGTTCCGCCCGAGTGACGGTAGTGAACGAACCGCGGACCTACAAATCAGGTCCGCGCTACACACTTTCTGAGCAGCGGGGCGCCACTGGGCCGGATAACGCCCTACTCGTAGAAGTGCAACCCCTGACTCCCCCGACGTCCGAATCTGGGAAACTGGCGACGATCTTCAAACTGACCCACTACCGAAAAGCTTCGGTTTTTGACGCTGACATCTGGCTGCCAGCGCGGCGCCCATTCCTGCAAGGCTCGCCACAAACCATTCCGGGGCGGATACTTCAGCTTTGGATGGTGCGGTTCCCTGCCCGCCCCAGGGGTTCTCCAACCAGGCCCAACCTTCGTCCAATCCATTGAAAACAGATAGCTTAGGTTCCTCCAGTTCAATTTCAGGTTGACCCACGTGTTGCGGGCACGTAGAATCTCGGAAAGCGCGTTTAGACGCTTGGGTGTTTCTAATCTCATTTGGATGGGGGAGCCGTTTTGGGGAGGGCTAAACTCTTTGGTTTGCTCGCGGTGATGGTTCTTACCGCCTGCCCCCCGGCGGAGAAACGCAAGGCCATCGTCCAGCCGCCGCCCGCCGCCTGGGCCCCTCAGCCCTTGCCACTGCCTTCTTACGAACCCCTCCTGCGCTCTGGCGCCTCTGGTGCTCCTGACGCCATTGACGTGCTTATTTCCCAGGTCGAACAAGTTTACGCAAACGGAATGTCTGATTACCGTGCCGGTAATTTGGAAAAGGCCAAAGACCAGTTCGACAAGGCGCTGAGCCTGCTGCTCGGTTCAAACCTGGATCTGGAAAGCGACGAGCGCCTGAGCGTGGAGTTCGACCGGCTGGTCGAAAACATCCACAGCGCGGAGCTTGCCGCCCTCGAACGCGGGGACACGTTGAGCGCGCATAAGTACGAGCCTGCGCCCATCGAATCTTTCTCAGGGCTGACCTTTCCGGTTGACCCCAAGATCAAGCAGCGCGTGCAGCAAGAGGTCAATTCGGTCCGCGCTGACTTGCCGATGGCTTCGAACGACTACGTCGCCGGCGCCTTGACTTATCTCCAGGGCCGCGGATCGGGTTATGTCAACACGGTCCTGAAGCGCGTGGGCCTCTACCAGCCGATAATCGGGGAGGCGTTGCGCAAGGAGGCGTTGCCCCAGGACCTCATCTACCTCGCCGCTGCGGAGAGTGCATTCAACCCCTTTGCACTCTCGCGCGCGCGTGCCAAGGGTATCTGGCAGTTCATGCTGGGGCGCGCCATCGAGTATGGGCTGAAACGGGACCGCTGGGTGGATGAACGCGAGGATCCAGTGAAATCAACGCAGGCTGCGGCCCGGCATCTCAAGGACCTCTATCAGCAGTTTGGGGATTGGTTTTTAGCCATGGCAGCGTATAACTGCGGCCCAGTGAACGTGCAGAAAGCCATCGAGAAGACGGGTTACGCAGATTACTGGACGCTACGTCAACTGCACGCTTTGCCGGCGGACACCGAGAACTATGTGCCGGTCATTCTGGCCACGGCGCTTATCGCCAAGGATCCCCGGGCCTACGGATTCGACGTGCAACCTGACCCGCCACTCATCGTCGACCAAGTCGCGGTGAGCGCGCCGACCGACCTTCGTCTGGTGGCGCAGCTCCTCGATCGGCCCGTCGAAGAGCTGATCCGGCTGAACCCGAGCCTCCTCCGCTGGACTACGCCCGCGAACAATCCGCAGTTCGTCTTGAATCTCCCGCAGGGCACCAAGGAGGCTTTTGAGCAGGCCATCGCGGCCATCCCCGAGGATAAGCGCATCTGGTGGCGGGCCTACAAGGTAGGGGACGGTGAGACGGTCGCCAGCGTGGCGAAGAAGTTCCGTGTGTCTGCTATGACCCTTGCGGAGGTCAACCAAATCAAGCGCGATGCGATGCTCGAAGAGGGTGTGCGCTTGGTTCTCCCCATGGCTCCTGGGAACGAGGCGTCACTCCAGCGAGTCCGCGAGCGGGGCTCCAACCGATTGTACCGCTATCGGATAAAGTCCGGTGACACCGTGGAACTCATCGCTGATCGCTTTGACGTAACGCCTTACCAGATACGCCGGTGGAATAAGCTGAAGACGTCCCGCCTGGTCCCGGGAAGAACCCTGCGCTTATATGTGGCGATGGGAGGCGGCGGCAGTTCCCAGAAGCCTCGCGCCCAGCGGCCCGGGAAGTCCCGGCGCAGCACGCTGGCCAAGAAAACGACTCAGCGTGGCAAGGCGGCCACCGAAAAGACTGATTCCAAGGCGCCCGCCCGAGCACCTTCCCCCGTTTCCTTGGCCCCCCGCTGACCCGGCCGAGCGTTTTCCTGAAATCTATCAATGCCCTTGACAGGACAAATCAGGTGTTATACATCTGCCCCCCTGAGCTAGCAGTGCTTGCACCCGTTACCTTTGACCCATGCGAACGGTCGACATCGAGCTGAGCGAGAAGTAGGAGGAGGGACCAATGGATTTCGACAAAGAAAAAGAGCCGGGCGACGAGCTGGAGGACTTCGGGGACGAACTCTCCTCCGATTATCGTGAAGAAGAGGAAGAGGCCCTGGGAGAAGAAGGTGAGGAGCTCGAAGAGGAAGTCTCTTACCAGGCTGAAGAGACCGTAAAACCCGAGGTTACTCCCCAGGCGCCTGCCCCGGCCAGTGTCCCAGCGCCCGCCCCGGCGGTAGCGCCCAAAGTCGCTCCACCGGTGAAGAAGGCCGCAAAGGCGCCCGAGCTAAAGCCTAAGAAGCGCGCAGCGACGAAACCCGCAAGAACCCTTAAGGCCGCCCCGAAGGCGAAGAAGGCCAAGACCGCCAAGAAGGCCAAAAAGGGTAAGAAGGCAGCCGGCAAGAAAAAACCCCGGCGTCGCTAGTTGGGCTCGCCTCCGGTCGTGAAGGTGAAGTGTGAACTCCAAGGCCCCGAGGGGTTGTGAGGTGCTGCTCGTCTTTGTCCAGGATGGGGTCGGGCGCGAAGAGCGCCTCTGCAGGTGCTGAGATAACCCCGGAGCTCGAGCCTTGTCACCCGAGATTACAGAGGAGATCCGGGCGTGCACGCCGTGCTCTTGAAGCCTGCCCGTCGCTTACCGAGTCAGAATTCTGCCACTCATCGACGCTCGGGCCTCAGAACCCTTTTGGAGGGATGGTGGCGCAACGCCCGTTTTGCCCATGGCCTGCCTGAGGCCCTGACGGGGATGGGGGACTGACATGATGTTCGATAGAGGGTTGCTAGAGTGAGGACGCCGTCCAGCAAGGTGCCCCCGCCGCCCGCAAGGAGTAGAGAGCAGTCGGGTGAGTTCCCGAAGGCTTCCCAGGATGTGGTCCCGGAGGTCGCCAAGGTCCGCGCAGTCGAGTTCGTTCGGCGGATGCGCGGCGCGTCCCAGCCGCACTTGCTGCGCTGTGAGGACCAGGCAAGCTACGTCGTCAAGTTTCGGAACAACCCCCAGCACGTGCGGGTTTTAGCCAATGAGATGTTGGCTTGCCGCTTGGCCCACTTGATTGGCCTACCGGTTGCCAATCCAGCCATCGTTGATGTTCCTGCCGGGCTCATTCGCGGGAACCCTCTTCTGGAATTCGAAATCGGGTCACGCCGCGAGCCGTGCGCTGACGGCAAACAGTTTGGCTCGCGGTACGCGGGGGAGCCGCAGCAGACTCTGGTCGTTGATTTCTTGCCGGATCGCCTGCTGCGCCGGGTGGAAGACCTGGCCGCCATTTTCCCGGGCGCCCTGGTTTTCGACAAGTGGACCTGTAACTGCGACGGGCGCCAGGTGATTTTCTATCGCTCGGCGGACAGCGAGGGATCCGTTTACTCGGCCTTGCTCATCGACCAGGGCTTCTGTTTCAATGACGGGGAATGGAGTTTCCCGGACAGCCCCATCCGGGGCCTCTATCCGCGCCGGCTCGTCTACGAGAAGGTCCGCGGGCTCAGTTCCTTTGAACCTTTTCTTTCGACCATCGAGAACCTGGAGGAAGCGCAAATGAGGGCCTGCGCCAGCGGCATCCCCGCCGAATGGTGCGGCGACGATCCCAGCCAATTTCAGCGGCTTCTGGAACGCCTGTATGAGCGGAGGCGTCGGGTGCGCCAGGCCATCATCGACGCTAAGAATAGTTCGCTCCGCCCGTTCCCGAACTGGGAGTGAATGGGGCCCCGCAATGCCGGGGTAAATAAAACCTATGGCGGAAGAAAGCAAACTGAAAGAGTGCTCTTACTTCCTGGTGCGATACGTCCCCGATGCGGCCCGCGAGGAGTTTCTCAACATCGGCTTGTTCGTGCACAGCCCGGAGGAGGAATTCCTGGATTGCTTGTTCACGGATGACTTCCACCGCATCCGGCGCTTTCACGGACAGGCAGATATGGAGCTCCTGCGGGAACTCCAGCCCTACTTCGAGCAGCAGATCCAGGAGCACGAGCACGACCTCGCCGGGTATATCCGGGAGATGCAGGAATCGTACTCCAACCTCATCCAGGTGACGACGCCGCGCGCCTGTTTGCTCAGCGCGCCGCAGGCCCAGATGCAGGACTTGTTTGAGCGGTACGTGGGCGCGCGGCTCAGCGGGCCCCCCAAGCAGGACACGCGCATGCGCATCAAGCAGCGGGTCACCGATGCCTTCAAGCGTCACGGCATTTTCGATCATAGGCTTTTCGAGAAGCGCATTCCCGCCGAACAGTGGACGCAGAAGGGCGATCCTTTTTGCTTTGACTTCGGCTACCGGCCCCTGCCGATCGCCGGCAAGCCCAATGGCCACATTAAGCTGATCCATGCGCTTCCCCTCGGACGTGATAATCAGGCCGTGAAGGCGCTGAGATGGACCTTCGATAAAGTTCTCGAAACCGAGCCCGCTGGCCTAACCGTGGTGCACGAACATCTCACCGACGCCCACGACGTCATCGTCCGGTCGTCTCAATCCATCCTCGAGAATGAGCGAATCGAATTGGTGTCCATTTCGCACGTCGACGAGTACGCGCAGTCCGTGCGCCGCGAATTGCAGATGTAAGGCTGCGTGGTTCTGTGGATTCTCCTTTGTATTCCAGAGAGTTTTTCTTTTCTACGGTGCGGGAACTTTCCTTCTGTGATCAAGCAGCGGCCGCGTACACAAGGGTGGTCCCTGCCCGCCGTTGGAGCTTCGGCGCTCGCGCCGAGGCGGCCAGGCGCCGGGGGCGGCGTTGGAAGCGGGGAGGGAAGGAGCCCCGTGTTCGTTACGGTGAGTGGGTAAGCTTTGGGGTGGTTTGCGCCGTGGCCTTGCGCTGGCGGACCCAGCCTTCCTTGTTTGTCTGGCGGGCGCGACCGACCGCGAGCGATTCCGGCGGGACGTCCTCGGTGATCGTTGATCCCGCCGCGACGTAGGAACCCTTGCCCACGCGGACGGGCGCCACGAGCATGGTTCCACTGCCGATGAAAACCCCGTCCTCGATGACCGTCGGGTTCTTCTTCTCGCCGTCGTAATTGCAGGTGACGGTGCCCGCACCGACGTTCACGTTTTCGCCCAGCGTGGCGTCACCCAGGTAGGTGAGGTGCAAGGATTTTGTTCCTCGCCCCACGCGCGACTTCTTCACCTCAACGAAATTGCCAATGCGCGCCTCCTGCTCAATCACCGCGCCGTCGCGCAGGTGGGCGAAGGGGCCGAGGACCACGTCGGAGGCGATCTCACAACCGGTGATGACGCAGCAGGGGCGCACAGTGACGCGCTCCCCGAGCGTGGAATCCGTGATGGTGGAATACGGCCGCAGGAGGCAATCGCGGCCCACGCGCGTCCGTCCCAGCAAACTCACGCCCGGCTCGATGACGGTGTCGGGAGCGACTTCCACATCCTGGTCGACGTAAGTGATCTCGGGGCCCACGATGGTCACGCCCTCGCGCATGAGCGCCTCGGCTTTGCGCAGGCGCAGGATTCTTTCCATCTGCGCCAACTCCGCGCGGTCGTTCACTCCCAATACCTCGCGGAAGTTGGCAACAGGAAACGCCCCAACCTTCAGACGATGGCGATTGAAGATTTCCACGAGGTCTGTCAGCAGGTACTCCTTCTGGGCGTTATCCGCCGAAAGTTCGCCCAGGTGCTCGAGGAGCTTGGTGCGTGAGAAACAGAGGATGCCGGAATTGATTTCCTTGATTTTTCGTTGGGCGGGCGTGCAGATTTTTTGTTCAACAATGGCACGCACCCGATTGCCGCTCGAGCGCACGATCCGCCCGTAGCCGTGGGGATTTTCCACTCGCGTGGAGAGTACGGTGGCGGCGACGCGTGCTCTTGTGTGGGCCTCCACCAAACTGCGAAGGGTTTCCGGACGGAGCAGTGGCGTGTCACCTACCAGCGCCACCAGGGTGGGACTGGGGCACCGCTCCATCTCGGAGCGCGAGACGATGAGCGCGTGGCCCGTCCCCAGTTGCTCCTTCTGCTCGATGAACGTAAGGCCAGGCCGCTCGAAGGCTTTGCGGACCTGCTCCGCTTCATGCCCGATGACCATGTACACGCGGTCCGGCTGGGCTCCCTGCGCGGCCTGCAAAATGTATTCCCCCAGGGGGCGCCCGGCAAGCTGGTGGAGCATCTTCGAGTGCTCAGACTTGAAGCGCGTTGCCTTGCCCGCCGCGAGAATCACTACGGAAAAAGCCTGTTGAGACATAGTGCTCTCCATGTGGGGAGTGCTCGGAGATTGTACGGGCGTGCCTGAAACCCGCCCCCGACGCTAGTAAGATTCGCCTAGTATTATACACGCGCGGAACAGAAGGGCCCCATGAAGCAGGTGGTAATCGAAAACCCGGTAATCAATTCCCCGTTTGAAGAGCCTCAACGCCACTTCAAGTTCACAGACGAGCGGATTACCAACGAACAGGCTGTTCTGAAGGCCCGCTCTTCCCCTGGGTGGTTTCTGACTTCTCCCTGATCGACGCCATCGAGTGCGGAATCATCGTGGTGGCCGACACCGAATCCTGGGAACAGAAGATGGCCCAGACCTTGGAAGACATGCATGAGGTCATTTGCTACGTCAAGAACCAGAACCTTGGCTTCACCATTCCTTACACAATCAACGGCGAAGAGCACAATTACATACCCGACTTCATTGTGCCCATCGACGACGGGCATGGGCGGGATAACCCACTGAACCTTATCCTGGAAGTCAGTGGGGAGGCGCGCAAAGACAAGGCCGCCAAGGTTTCAACGGCGCGCGACCTGTGGGTCTCGGCAGTCAATAACCACGGGGGATTCGGTCGCTGGGAGTTCATCGAAATCTCGGACCCATGGGACACGGCAAATACCATCCGCGCCTGTAGGGGCAATTCATGAATTGCCCCTACGAAATACCAGGGCGATTCATGAATCGCCCCTACGAACGCGCCGGAAAATGTTGCTGGCCAAAATCATCGGCTGTTTCAAAATGCAGACCGGCAAACGTATTAATGAGATACGTAACTCCCCCGGCGAACCCGTCTGGCAACGGAATTATTACGAACACATCATCCGCAACGAGGATGAATTGAACAAAATCCGCGAGTACATCGCCACCAATCCGTTGCGGTGGGGATCCGACCGCTATAACCCGGATCTCCCCCTGCTGGTGCGGGATGAACACGGCCGCCTGACCGCGTGGGAAGAATCGTAGGGGCGATTCATGAATCGCCCTTACAGGAATACTGGCGCCTCCGCCGCGAGCGCCAGCGCGAGATTGATGACTCCATCTCCCGTCATGCCGACACCGAACTGCTCCATGACCAGCCGTACGAGGACCCCAAGAAGGTTCGCGTGGCCGGCCCCTTCTCGGTGGAGAGCCTCTCGCCGCATCGCGTCCTCTCCTCCGACGAAGAACTGCCGACCGCGGGGCGCAACGCGCAGGAAGCGCCCGGCCCCGGGCAGTTCGAGACGATGATTCTCGACAACCTGCGCAAAGCGGGCGTGCAGAACTACGCGAAAGGGACACGATTGAAGTTCGACCGGCTGGAGCCCTACGCCAGCCTGTGGATTCACGCGGCCGGGGAGTACACGGAAAGCGGAAAGTCGAGGCGCGTGGCTGTGTCCGTCAGTCCGGAGCACGGCACGGTCGGCCCCGACCAAGTGAAGGAAGCTGCCAAGGAGGCCGTCCAGGGGATCGGCTTCGACCTGCTGATCGTCTGCGGCTTCGCCTTCGACCCGCACGTTTCGGAAGAGGCCAAACGCTACGGCAAGCTCATGGTCATGCCCACGCGGATGAACTACGACCTCACCATGGGCGACGACCTTTTGAAGAAAACAGGTGCCGGCAACCTGTTCATGTATTTTGGCGAGCCGGATATCGAGGTTAAGAAACAGAAGGATGGGAAACACGTCGTCAAAATCAAGGGCCTGGATATCTACGATCCCACCACCGGCCAGATTCGCAGCCACTCGACCGACGACATCGCCTGCTGGTTCATCGACACGAACTACAACGGTGAGAGCTTCTTCGTCCGCCACGCCTACTTCACGGGCGCTGAAGAACCGTATGAAAAGCTGAAGCGTGCCCTGCGCGCCGAGATTGACGAGGCTGCATGGTCGGCCCTTTACTCCACCGTTTCGCGGCCTTTCGACCCACCAGAAACCGGGAATATGGCCATCAAGGTCATCAACCATTACGGCGATGAGGTGCTGAAGGTTTACGAAGTGTAGGACCTCAAGGAATCGCTCCCTGCCTCGCGGCACACATAGCCTAAGCTAGACGCCCAGTTGGGGAACCAGCGACAGTGACAATTTGTCCCTCTCAAAGAAGGGGACGTGGAACCCCGTCTCGGGAGGAACGACCTATCACGAAATCGGACCCAAGAGTTGGACTTCCCAGACGCTCAGCGAGGTTGGGCGGCGAGCTCAAGCACGAGCTGTGCCAGCCGGCGGGAATCGTGGCGAGCGAAGTGGTCCTCGACCAACAGATCCACGCCAACGGGTTCCACCCCCAGCGCCCGAATCTTTTCAAGGTCATTCACCACGGGCTCCGCGCGCTCCGCCGCGTAACGCCTGCGCAGGGGGGAGGAGATCGGCCGGGTATTCAGGATCACGTGGTCGAAGACCCTTTGCCCGGCGTGTTTCTGAAGGGCGCGGACGTGGTCGGCGGCCGTGTAGCCCCGCGATTCTCCCGGCTGGGTCATCAGGTTGCATACATAGACCTTCAGGGCCTTGGAGCGCGCGATCTCGTCCGGGATGCCGCGCACCAGGAGGTTCGGAACAAGCGAGGTGTAAAGAGAGCCGGGGCCCATGGTGATCAGGTCTGCCTCGGCGATAGCCGCAAGCGTTTCCGGCAAGGGCCGGCAACGGCTGGGAATGATATACAGGCGCTGGATGGGTACGCGAGTCTTATTGATGGGAGCTTCCCCGTAAACCACGCGGCCAGTGCGGAGCCGGGCTTTCAGTCGGACATCGGAAAGCGTGGAGGGAAAGATTTCGCCGCGGATGGCCAGGACTTCGCCGGAGACACGCACGGCTTTGGCGAAATCGCGCGTCAGGTGGGTGAGTGCCGTGAGGAACAGGTTGCCGAAGCTGTGCCCGCGCAGTCCCCGGCCGCTCGCGAAGCGATAGTTGAACAACTGCGTGAACAGTTGCTCGTCCTCGGCCAGGGCCACCATGCAGTTACGAATGTCGCCGGGGGGAAGCATGCGGAAGTCGCGTCGTAGCCGCCCGGAGCTGCCTCCCTCATCGGTGACGGTGACGACCGCGGTCAGGCGCGTGATAGGGGGCGAGAATTGCGGAAGATTCGAAGGTCCGGCAACGTGGAGCTTCAGGCCCCGCAGGAGGGCTGAAAGGCCCGTGCCTCCGCCAATGGCGACAACTTTCATGGTTGGAGTATAGCCCCTGAAGTCGTTTGTAGGCGCGCCTCATAAATCGGCCCCGCCACTCGGGTCAATGTAGGAGTGACGTTCGACTCAGGCGTCATTTTATGCCAGGAAGCTCGCTAAGAGGGCTGAGGGGCATCGGACCCAACAAGCTGTTTGAAACGCGGATCAGCCGCAAGAGAGTGGAAGTCTTCATCATGGCGCGCCTGAAAGCGGTTCGCGCATCGCAGGGTTACCGCAGCCTTCAGGTGTTCGAGGGCCGCATCGGCATTCCCCAGGAGCGCATGTGCTGCACCCAGGGCGTAGCGGATGTGCTCCTGGCCGGGCCCAAGTCTTTCCGCCTTGCCCAGGAGCTCGATAGCCTGCTCGAGTCTGCGGGCATTCAGGGCGGCCACCCCTAGATTGTAATAATCCTCGCTGGCCTTAGGGGTGGGCGCCTGGTGGCGAAGCCTCTGCTCGCAGAGACGCAAGTGAACTCGCGCCCGGTCGGCGATTTCACGGATGGGGCCATCCACAAGTTTCTCAAGGATTTCCTTGGCTCGATCGTAGTTCTGCTTCTGGAAGTACCGCGCGGCTGTCTCGAAGCTCTTCACGGTGGCTTGGTACTGGGCGTCGAGACGCTGCCTCTCTGCCAACTCCCGAGCCGACAAACCATTTCTGCCTGTAGCTTTCGTCCCGCCGCTTCGCGCAGGCTGCGCCCCGCGGCGCGCGGCGGAGTGAACCCGCTGACGGGAGGCGCTGCGCGAGGATAAGGTCCGCGTGCCACGACGAGCCCGATGCTTTCTGGAGGAGCGGCGCAAAGTCAATTCTCTCCCGCTACTAAGTTCTTTATTTACAAGCAATTAAACGACTACCACGGAAGTCGTTCTGTCCCTGGCAACTAGTCCTGACTGTCCCTTATAGCAAACCCAGCTTGCTCAAGTCAAATTCCCGATTTTGCACTGTAGCGTCAAGTGTTTTGTGTAATTTGTCTCAAGGGCTTTCTTTCCCAGGAGCGGTCTAAGTGATTGATGACACCGAAGATGATCCGCTCAGTCGCCCGCGCGCGGCGGGCTGGAAAGAAGCTGTGGCGACTCGGATTGCTGAAGCTGGACGCGGGACGAGTTCGGCGTCGGACCTCCCGCAAGGCGCGCGCGATAATGTTCGCGGTAGGTACCCGTCGTCAGTGCGCTTGGGGGGCCTAACTCGTAAGCCGGAATCAAGACAGCATTCACCGGCCGGCGTTCCCCGATTCGCATGGCAAAACTCCGCTCCAAGCTCTGAAAGATCATGATAGCAGCGCAGGAGAAGTTGCTCGAATCGGGCGGCGTGTTCGCGCTTGATTCTTGATTTTCGCGGAGCCCGTCTATAACATGCTGCTTTCCACCCGGAGGATTTTTCGGGGGCAGCCAGGAAGGCCGCAGAGCAAGCTGGTGTGTGGCACGAGACCCCCGAGGAGGAAAGTTCTTGACGCTGCCTCAATGAGCTTGGCGGGGCCTGCGCCCCCTCCGTGGGCAAGAACCAGGATAAGGAGTTCGGTGAAATCCCTCGCGTCGATCCGTTCAAAAGTTTTTGTTTTGGGAGTGGGCGTACTGGTCGGGGCCTCGGCGTTCCAGGCAGCGCCCCCGCCGGATGGAACAGCAATTTACAAGCAGCACTGCGCGATGTGCCACGGGGCTGACGGAAAGGGCTTTGCCGCTATCAAGACGCCGGACTTCACGGATCCGAAATGGCAAGCGTCCACCAAGGACAAGGAAATAGTGGAGGTTATTAAGAACGGTAAGAAGGGCACGCCGATGCCAGCTTTTTCCGAGAAATTGAAGGATGACGAAATGCGCGCAGTGGTGGCGTATATCCGTTCGCTGGACAGCAAGAAGAAATAGGCGAGGGAGGCGAGGAACTATGCCGGCCTGACGGTTGCTCCCGTGTTCCTCCCATCCGATACGAGGAGAGCCTCATGGACAAAGTGCGAGTGGGATTAATCGGTGGCGGGTTTGTCTCGCAAATACACGCCGAGGCATTTCAAGAGGTTCCGGAGGCCATTCTGGTTGCTGCCTGCGGGGCGGATCAAGCCCAGATTGAAGAGTTCGGGCGGAAATGGAAGATTCCCTTCACAACCACCGACTACCGCAAGCTCCTCGAGCGCAAGGACGTTGACATGGTCGTGGCAGGACTGCCCAACGACTTGCACGGCGAGGTAGTGGTGGCCGCGGCGGAGGCGGGGAAACACGTGGTCATCGAAAAACCGCTCGCGCATACGCTGGAGGCCGGTCGCGCCATGGTGGCCGCTTGCCAACAGCATAAGGTCACACTGGGGTACGCGGAGACGCTGTGCTTTTCACCCAAGTACGCACGCGCCAAACAACTGGTGGAGGAAGGCGCCATTGGGAAGATGTACATGGTGAAGCAGGGCGAGAAGCATTCCGGGCCGCACTCCGACTGGTTCTACGACATGCGGCGCTCGGGCGGCGGCGCCATCATGGACATGGGCTGCCACGGCATCGAGTGGGCTCGCTGGATGTACGGCAAGCCGAAAGTGAAGAGCGTCATCGCGCACTGCCAGCACGTCTATCACGCCCGTACCCAGGGCGAAGACAACTCGGTAATCATGCTGGAATTCCAGGACGGCGAGATCGCCGTCATTGAAGATAGTTGGGTGAAACACGGCGGCATGGACGACCGCGTCGAATTGCACGGCGCCGGGGGCGTGATTTATTGCGACTTGCTCCACGGCAGCTCCATGGAAACTTATAGCTTGAACGGTTACGGCTACGCCATGGAGAAGGCCGGCGACACCAAGGGCTGGACGTTCACCGTCTTCGAGGAATCCCACCTCTACGGGTTTCCTCATGAGATGCGCCACTTCACTCAGTGCGTCCTGAATGACCAGGCACCGCGGGAAACCGGCGAGGACGGCGTGGCCACACTCGAGATCATTTACGCCGCGTACGAATCGGCGGGCTCGGGACGCAGGATCACCTGGCCTTACCAGCCGAAGAATCCGGGTGAGGTGCCCGTCAATCTCTGGCTGAAAGGCTGAGGCTGGAATCCGGCCTCTGCCGACACGGAGCGTAGCGGGGCGCTTCAGCGGGGCAGAGGAGAACAACCGCCCGAAATCCCGGCTTGCCATTTCGGGAACTCGCGGGTAGCATCAAATCCAGCGGAACCTGCGGGACGTGGGAGTAACTGCGAGAATTGGACGAATCGCCGGATTGCATTGTCGAGCTCCGCAACGTCAGCAAGCGCTACGGGGCGCACACCGCGCTGGAGGAGTTTTCTCTGGCCGTGCGGCGTGGCGAATTCCTGACGTTGCTGGGTCCGAGCGGCAGCGGCAAGACCACACTCCTGCGGCTGGTCGCGGGCTTCGAACAACCGCAGGCGGGGCAGATTCTGATTGAGGGCCGCGATGCTTCCGCCCTACCCCCTTACCGCCGCAACGTCAATACAGTCTTCCAGCACTACGCTCTCTTCCCGCATCTCGACGTCTTACGCAACGTCGCCTTCGGTTTGGAGCAGAAGAAGCTGCCGAAGGAGGAGATCCGGCGGCGCGTCCGGTCGATCCTCGACTTGGTGGAACTGCCAGGCAAGGAGGACCGTTCTCCTCATCAACTGAGCGGCGGCGAGAAGCAGCGAGTGGCGCTGGCGCGCGCCCTGGTGCTCGAACCCGCCGTACTGCTCCTCGACGAACCGCTTGGCGCCCTCGACCAGAAGCTCCGCCAGCAGATGCAGATGGAATTGAAGCGCCTGCGAGAACGCCTGGGGATCACCTTCATCTTCGTCACGCACGACCAGGAGGAAGCGCTGGTGATGTCGGATCGGATTGCCGTCATCAACCAGGGCCGCCTGGAGCAAGTGGGCAGCAGCGAAGAAATCTACGAGCGCCCGCGCACGCGCTTCGTGGCCGAGTTCATGGGTGTGGAGAACTTTTTCGAGGTGAGTTGCGTCGCCCACTCCGAGCAGGGGACACGCTTCGAGACCGCCGCGGGTCTAAAGCTTTGGGCTGCCAATTCACGCGACCTGCCGGAACGCTCCACCGCCACGCTGGCCGTGCGCCCGGAAGCCGTGCGTCTATCGCTCGCGCCGCCCGACCCGCCGCCTCTGAACCTTCTGGAGGGAGAGATGCTCGAGGCCATCTATGAAGGCGGCAGCCGGCGCTGGTCCCTGGGCCTGCCGAGCGGCGAACGGATAGTGGCGCGCGAATCCAACACCGCGAGCGCCCTGCCCGCCAACGGAGCGGCCCGCGGCGCCCGGGTCTTCCTTTTCTGGGAGCCCCACAAGAGCCTGGTGTTTCCCCGCCAGGACTCTCACCCGGCGTGACCGCGCTCGGGCCAAGGCTGGCACAGCCGCCACTTCGCCCCTAACCTTCTTGGCGCTCCCGTCGAGGGGCAACTATGGCTCGTCCTCCCGCTAACCCCCTCTTGCGGGCGAACAAAAAGCGAAAATGCAAAAAATGAAATTCCTTCCAGCTCCTGTAATTGTGACTGTGCACAATTTGTGAGAAATCGGCAGAATAAGTGAGAAAATCCCACGGTCCAGCGCGGGCAGGAGAAGAGTTCGCCACTAGGCTCCCGAAAGAAAGATTGGCAATTCCTCCATTATCTGAGTAAAATACTCTGCCAACAGAGGAGGCCGAAGCCTAGTTAAGAACGGCTTACTACTTTCGCCGGCCCCACGCACTAACGAGGATTCTCTCGGCGTAGAAGTGAGAGTGAGTACCTAAGCCGTACCTTCCGTGCTCTCGCCTCGCGCTTACCCCTCCGCTGTATGGGTGCTTCCATGGCCTTTGCTCATTCGGCCAATGACCTCGGAAGACAAGATATGCACAATGTGCTGCCGTACGAAGAGTGCTGGGCGAAGACGACCAAGGACGGAAAGCCCGGGATCAGAGTGGGCGACCACTGCCTGAACGTCGGCTGTGTCGCCGAGGCACTTCTTGCCCTGCTACCCCCGCAACTCCAAAAGCTAATCCCACCCGGCGCAGCCACCCTCGCCGCCCTGCATGACATCGGTAAGGTTTCACCAGGGTTTCAACAGAAGTGCGATCACTGGCAACCGTCATTCAAACGCGAAGCTAGAGAGAGTTGTCACCAACGAATCTCACAGATTTTCTTGGAATCAGTTGACAACGGGCGTCTCCGACGTTGGGCGGAGGCCGTGGGGGCGCATCATGGGCGCGTTCAAGGCTGCGATGCTCCGGGCGATTTGGGAGGCAAGGCATGGGAACAAGCGCGCCAGGATCTGCTGGCAGCATTATTAAAGGCTGGTTTCAAACCGCTGCCCCAAGAGGATGCCCTGGGCGATGCTCCAGAGTGGCTTCTAGCCGGCTTAGTCACGCTGGCTGACTGGCTGGGCTCAGACGAAAAGAATTTCTCTCCTGAGGATCGCGGACCTCTGGCTAGAGCCATCCAACGAGAGAAGGCCGATGAGATCGTGAAGCGCCTGGAACTTGCTGGCGCAAGGCCGGTCGCCGACAAGAGCTTTGAGCAGGTATTTGCGGAGCGGCTCAACGGCGAATCGCCGCGTCCACTTCAGCGGGAGATCATCGCTGCACCACAACCCGTACCCGGCGTTTACATTATTGAAGATGTTATGGGCAGCGGCAAGACGGAAGCGGCGCTCTGGCTCGCGTACCGGCTTATGGCCAACGGGCAAGCGCGTGGACTTTATTTCGGGCTGCCCACGCGGGTTACCAGTGACCGCATTCATCGCCGCGTTCGAGAGTATCTGGCCAAGGTGTATCCGCATGGTGTTGAACCCCCGCTAGTGCACGGACAGGCGTGGTTAAAGGAAATGCCTTCAGTCCGCCCGGCATGGAAAGACAGTGGGGGTACGCCTGATGAGGATGAAACGCCACAGAAACAAGCGGAAGCCGCGCGCAAGTGGTTCGCATCGGCCCGTCGCGGCCTGCTCGCTCCCTTTGCGGTCGGCACGGTGGATCAGGCGTTGTTGGGAGTCATCGCGGCGAAATGGTTCTTCCTGCGCCAATTCGCGCTGGCGGGCAAGGTTGTCGTCCTGGATGAGGTCCACTCCTACGATCTCTACACCGGCACATTGATTCAGCATCTGGTCAAGCGACTCTGCGAACTACAGGCCACCCCAGTGATTCTGTCTGCAACCCTGACCGCCAAACAGCGGGCCAGCCTGCTTGGCGAGCCGGCTCCTGCCACCGCCACCGATGTTCCCTATCCGGCCATCACGATCAAGACGAGTGAGTCACTGTCTGTGCTTTTGCCTGTGGAGGCCCACACGAGCGCGAAGACGATTCAGATCGTTCCCACGGTCGTTCCCGATTTCGACCACGTTACGATTGTTGCTTCCCAAGCTGCGAAACTGGCGGCGGAAGGGCGAAACGTCGTCTGGATTCGCAACACGGTGCGCCACGCGCAAGAAGCTTATCGGATGGTAAACAGTGAGCGACAAGGAGACGCCTTCGAGATCGGGCTGCTGCATTCCCGTTTCCCCGCCTTCCAGCGCGCCAGTTATCCGAAGCCAACCATGGATGAGCTGAAGAAGCACCACCTGCACGAAGAACGCTGGTTGTGGATGCTCGGAAAGCCGGAATCACGTGCCGATGCCCGTCCCAAAGGCTGCGTGCTCGTGGCCACGCAGGTGGTGGAGCAAAGTGTGGACATCGATGCCGACGTGCTCATCACCGACCTTGCCCCTACGGATATGCTGTTACAACGTTTGGGCCGTTTGCATCGGCACGACCGGGGCAACCGTGGCCAGCCGACTGCCTATCTGGTGGTGTCGCAAGCCGTGGCGGATAATTCCCGCTCTTTGTCTGCGAGCGAAATTAAGAAGTCGTTAGGAAGCGTCGGGTGGGTTTACGCTCCTTACGTGTTGCTTCGCACTTGGAAGGAATGGCAGCCACTGCGGGATATATCATTGCCCACTGGCATTCGTAGACTCCTGAAAGACACGTACTCCGATAGCATCGATGATCCAGCCGGGTGGCGGGAACTCTACCACGACCTCAAGACCGAACGGGGTAGGCTTGAAAAGCTGGCGCTCTCCGCCATGAATGTGCAAGGACAACCTTTGGCGCCAGACCATGAAGGGTTTGGAACGAGGTTCTCAACCCAACGACAGATCTTGTTGCTCTTGGTCCGCTGGGTTTCCGATCGAGCGGACAAGGCAGGGAATCCGGATGAAATTCACCTGTTGAACGGCATGAAGCTCAAAGCGAAAGACATCCGCCAGTTCAACCTGTACGCCGCCCGGCAACTCCACTTGAATGCCGCGACCATCCCCGCCTGGTGGCTGCCAAAGGCAATTCGCAAACCGCTCCCGCCCGTGCTCGCCCAATACTTCGTCGAAGATGTCGCTATGGGTGTACATTGTCGCCAAGGAAGCGATAAGCTTGATTTGGGTACCCACGACGCTCGTCGCGCGCCGGTGATCTGTTATCAATCGCTCGAAGGCTTGTGGCTACAGAAGGCTGCGGATAAACGGGCGATTCAGGGGGACTATGACGGAGAGAACGAAGACGGTATGTTTTAACCTCGTGGATGAAGCCTGGCTGCCGGTCACGCTCGCGGAAAACTTGCCGGATGCAAAGAGTTGTGGGCCGCTCCCGCGCGTCAGCCTGCGGGAAGCCTTTGCGCACGGCGACAAGATCGTGGACCTCCGCTGTTACCCGCATGAGCGCATCGCACTCATGCGTCTGCTCATTTGCATCGCACAGCGCGCGCTCAACGGGCCAGAAGATGAGAATGATTGGAAGAAATGCAGAGAGCGGCTGGCGTCGGAAGCTATGGCGTACCTGGACAAACAAAAGGACTGCTTCAACCTGTTGGGCAACGGGCCAAGGTTTCTTCAAGCGGCAAAACTCAAACCTACAAAGGAAGACTCCAAGCCCGTTTCAATGGACAAACTCAGCCTCGTACTTGCTGCGGGAAGTACAACCACTCTATTCGACAACGCTGGTGGTCAAAGCAGACAACTCTCCCACGCGGAACTTGCCATGGCCTTAGTGACTTTTCAAGTCTGCTCTCCTGGCGGTCTGATAGGGATTGCCAACTGGAATGGCGTTCCCACTGGCAAGGACAAATCCAGTCAGCATTCGGTCGGGGCAAGGAAGAGTGCCGTACACGGTTTCCTGCTCGGCGATTCATTGATAGACACTGTCCACGCGAACTTGATCACAAAAGAAACTTTCGCGGCCATCGCCACGTCAAGCGGACAATGGGGATATCCGGTATGGGAAAAACCACCCGCGAACCTCAAAGACGTAGCGTCTTGTTCTTCGTATCTTGGTCGCCAGGTGCCATTTGCAAGGGCGATCTGGATATTAGAAGGGTGCAAAGACGCCTGGATCGCAAATGGTCTGACCTACGATTTTTTCCCAGAAGGGTTACGGGAACCCAGCATTACGGTCGTGCTTCAGGATGACGCGCCCGTGGCTCTGCGCGCCCGGTCAGACAAGGCGCTGTGGCGCGAGCTACATTCGATTGCATCGTATCGGGGTGCCAATCAGAATGCCTCCGGGCCGATCACTCTAAAGAACGCCCTTCTTTTGGCCCAGGAACGGCGACTGTCGACGGGAGCCGTGCTTACCACGAAGGACAACGATGCAAAGGTCATCGATTGCATTGAAAGCGTTTTCCATCTTCCTACGCAATTCCTGGAGGATGCTGACGCCGCTTTGGGAGATGATCCCCTCAAAAGTCCGGAGCCGAACCAGACGTACCGTCGGGGCGTTGCATTCGCTGATCACTGGGCTGGGAAACTGCAATGGGCAGTACATGTGTACCATCAGCGGCTTAACGACGATTTCTCTCGGAAACAGAACTCGGGTCGCGGCAAGAAAGTAAAGAATCAAGCCGCCATGCGCTTCTGGACCACTTTGGAACAGCGCGCTGAGCCTGTGTTGCTCCATGACGTGGCCCTGAACTCAAGTAAGTACTGGCAGGCCGAGGGCGACTGGATGGCGCGCTCGCCTTGGGGCTGGGAGGTTTGGAAGGCGGCGCATGATGCCTACGACTTCGCCTGCCCGCATGGCTCGCCCCGGCAACTTCGCGCGTATGCAGCGGGGCTTGCCGTGCTGACCGGAGTGAACAGGGCAAAATCTGCTTCCACCGCTGAGGCAGATGATGGGAATGACTCCACCGAAGGAGATGAATCATGAAATCGGAAGAAGTTCGAGAACTGGCCAATCGGCTGGTCGGCCAATTGGAGCAATGGCACGAACGACAGGACCGGGGGGTCTTGGCCCGCCTGCGACGCGGCCTGAGCGAGGCGACCCGACAGGAAGCGTGGACGGTGCTCGGGCCATGCTTCGGCCCGATCGCGGTCGGCTGCCCAGTGTACGAAACGGTGGCTGGTTGTTTCGCCCTCCACCCTATTGTTCCTGCCCCTCACATCGGGAACTTTGGTGAAACCCTAAGCAAGGTGATGGGCGACAAGATGAGGGAGGAGAAAGAGACCCACACCCGGTTTCGCCGATTGCTGGCGTGCTCAGATAGTAAGGAAATCTGCGAGCATGTCCACCATGCCATCCGTCTGGCGAAGTCGCGTGAGGCGAGCGTGAACTACCGACAACTTTTCGTGGATTTATGGTGGTGGAACGACTACACAAAGATCGCTTGGGCAAAGGCGTATTGGAGCGTGCAGGCTGACGCAACCGACTTCACCCTCGCCGGCGTCGGGACGCCAGTCGAAGAAGAACCTGTACCTATGCCGGAGTGACCCCATGACTCACCTCACGCAGATCACCATCCCTGCTCGCCTTGCCGCTGAAGGCCCTGTCATTGCAGGCAAGCACTTTCAATTGCGCGACAAATACGACTGGCACCGGTTGGCGTGGACCTGCTTCAAGGGGCTCGTTCCTCCTAATCCACTAAAGGGGCGTTTCGCAAAGGGGACGAAGCCCGAGAACCAGGCAAAGCCACCGGCGGATCTGCTAATGCGTCTTGACAAACGCAGGGAAGGCTTTCGGCTACTCATCGTTTCGCCAATCGAACCGGCCCGGCCAGAGTGGTGCCCGCCCGATGCGTGGCAGACCAAACCAATCCCAGAGACGTACTTCTCGCGTGCCCGATATTTCTTCCAGCTCTGCGCCAACCCGACGAAGAAGGTGAAGTCACGCTCCGATGGCTCCTTGCCGAAACACGGCCGCCGCGTCCCGTTGGGGAAGCGCGACGAACTTGTGGAGTGGATCAAGCGCAAGGCAGAGCAGGGGGGCTTCACTGTGGATGAGGCCACGCTACGCACGTTCTCCCGTGGCCAGGAGTATTTTAAGAAAAACGGCCAGGACGGCCTGCACAGCGCCGTGGAGTTCCAGGGCGTGCTGACCGTGACGGACCCGGCCAAATTTCACGAAACCTTTACACGCGGCATCGGCTCGGCCAAGGCTTTTGGCTTCGGCCTGCTAGTGATCGCGCCAATCTCATAAGGACGATTCAAAACGACCGAGAGGAGCAGACATGAAACTCATCGAATTGCACATCCTACAATCCTTCCCCGTCTCGTGCCTGAACCGCGACGACGTGGGCGCGCCCAAGACGGCGACGTTTGGCGGCGCAACGCGTGCTCGCATTTCCAGCCAGTGCCTGAAACGGGCCATTCGCGAACTGGCGAAGGCAGAGTACCCAAATGGCGGATTTGCCGGCATTCGCACCAAGTTAATTGCCGCGAAAATTCAGAAGGCGCTTGAAGACCGTCACCAGATACCGGAACCACGTGCTTTGGAGATGGCGTGCGCTGTGGCAGGAGTGCTGAACAAGAAGGAAGGCAAACCTCTGCCTACTGATGACCCCGAACTTGAGACGCTCTTCTTTGCTTCTCCCAACCAAATTACGGCTTTCGCTGACCTCGCGTTCAAGGAATTCGGTGCGACAGGGGAGATCAAGGCTGATAAAAAGAAGTTCGTTAAAGCCTGTCGTGATGTGGGCGTCCACGATGCAGCAGACATCGCTTTGTTCGGTCGGATGGTCGCCGCAGATTCGTCTCTCACTCTTGAGGGAGCGGCCATGTTCAGCCACGCCCTCTCCACTCACAGAGCCGACAACGACATTGACTTCTTTTCGGCCGTCGACGAGGGGAAGGACAAGGCCGAGGACGCCGGTGCGGGCATGATCGGCACTTTAGAGTTTACTTCGGCAGTCTACTACCGCTACGTCGGGCTGAATCTCGGACTGCTAGGGCATAACTCTCACCTCAGTGCGCTCTCGGCGGAGGACCGTCGAAAGGTCGTAGACGCTTTCCTCCGTGCAACCATTCTCGCTGTTCCGGGCGCGCGGAAGAACTCAATGAATGCCCACACCTTGCCGGGCTACGTGCTCGGTCTTGTGAAAGACAAAGGCCAACCGCTGCAACTGGTCAATGCGTTCGAGAATCCGGTTCGCCCTAAAAACGGACTGATGGACGAGTCCATCGCCAAGCTCAAGGAACATCACAACCAGTTGAAGGAAACCTGGGGCATCAAGCCGTCGGCGGAAGTCGCCATTCCGGACAAGCCGCTCGACGAGTTCTGCGAGGAGATTCTGAGTCATGTCTGACACTGCCTACCTTGCATTACTGCTGGACGGCCCGCTGCAATCGTGGGGCTTTTCCAGCCGGTTTCAGCGTCGCACCACGGGACTGCACCCGACCAAGAGCGCCGTCGTCGGCCTCATCTGCGCCGCGATGGGTCTGGCCAAAGGCTCGCCTGAAGAGCACGACATGCTCCCGGAACTGGCGAAGCTGAAGATGACAAGCATTCCCATCCCACGAAACGATGTCCGGCGTATGGAGGACTTCCACACTACGGGCGGCGGCTACGATAAGAAGACGGAACCGCAGTTCATCCCGCGCAAGGCATCCGGCGGGCCCTGCGACAATCCCACGGTCAGCCGCCGCCAATACCTGCTCGACGCCCGCTTCGGGGTGATCCTCGCAGGCGACCGGTTCGTGCTGGAGCGCGCCGCCGCGCTCGAAGACCCGGTTTGGGGCGTCTGGCTCGGACGCAAGAGTTGCATTCCCGCCGAACCGATTTTCCGTGGCACATTCAAAATGCGAGTGGAAGCTGAACGTGCATTGATCGGCGACGCTTCCATCAACCAATTCACCCGCCTGGAGGAAGTCGCGAACTTCGACGCGGGCACCGACTCTTACAATGACCAACCGGTCTCTTTTGGTACATCGGACTCCAGCGCAGAGGGGCGCGGCTATTCTGTGCGTCGGGTGAATCTTGTACTCGGTAAAATTCCGGATGCGTGATTGATGCCCATCTTCGAAAAACCGCCCTTGGAGACGCTCACGCCGGCGAAGGACCGGTGGACGCCGATTTACCTCGAACACGGCCGGCTGGAAGTGGATGACTCCAGCATCAAGTGGATTGGCGCGGACCGGATGGTCTACCGGCTGCCCGTCGCCACCCTGTCGGCAGTGTTGCTGGGGCCGGGCACGACGGTCACGCACGCGGCCATGAAAGCCTGCGCCGATTCCAATACGCCCGTCTGCTGGACCGGCGAGGACGGGATGCGGTTCTATGCCTTCGGCATCACGCCCAATCACGACAACTTGATGCCCCGCAAACACGCTGCCGCTTGGGCCGACAAGAAGATGCGCGCCGAGATCGCCCGCCGCATGTTTGCCAACCGGTTCCCCGGCGTGGATGTGCAGGCGTACTCCGTCAGCGAATTGCGCGGCATGGAGGGCTTGCGCGTGCGCGCCAAGTACACTGAACTCGGTCAGCAGTACGGCGTCACTTGGAAAGGCCGCAACTACGACAAATCAAACTGGAATCTGGCCGACAACATCAATCGCGCGCTCTCCGCCGCCAACGCCAGCCTCTACGCCTTGTGCGCCGCCGTAGTTTGCTCGCTCGGTTACCTGCCCTCGCTGGGATTCGTCCACGACGGCGGCACGCTGCCGTTCATCTATGATGTGGCTGACCTCTACAAAGAAATCACCACTTTTCCGGCGGCCTTTCAGGCCATGCGCCAAGACCCTAACGACAAGGGCGAACTGGTTCGCACGCTGCTCAAAGAGCGCGTCGAACAGGAAAAACTGCTCCAGAGGATTCCCAAAGACCTGGAGGAGCTGTTTGCATGACGGTCATCATCGCCCACGACACACCTGATGCCATTCGCGGAATGCTTAAACGCTGGTTTATTGAGCCGCGCCCCAACGTCTTCGTCGGGACGCTCAACCGCCGCACCCACGAGAAAACCATCGAGTACATCAAACGCAATGCGGCCGACATCGGCTTGCTGATCGTCAACAGCTATCCCAATTGCCAAGGCTACAAAATCGAAACCACCGGCCCAACTGACCGCAAGGGCATTGAGGTCAGTGGCCTGTGGATGGTCGCTGAGAAGTGGGAGGAGGAGACACCGACTGCACCAACTCAAGCGCCCGGTTTTTCCTCTGAACCCTCAAGCTAAGTCCTTTGAAATTCAGGGTTCTCCCCACGCGCGTGGGGATGGTCCGACTCCGGAGGGGAGGATGCCCGCTGAGGTTGCGTTCTCCCCACGCGCGTGGGGATGGTCCGTGTTGTGATCGCCGCCACGCGAGGCCGCGTCAGTTCTCCCCACGCGCGTGGGGATGGTCCGTTGCGCAGCCAGCATGCTGGCGCTCTCTGTGGGTTCTCCCCACGCGCGTGGGGATGGTCCGTTCCGACCGGGACTGTGACCGTGTATACAAACGTTCTCCCCACGCGCGTGGGGATGGTCCGTTCACCGCCACGCCCATGCCCGTAGTCACGGCGTTCTCCCCACGCGCGTGGGGATGGTCCGCTAATGAATCATCCGGCGTCTGCGACGTGCGCGTTCTCCCCACGCGCGTGGGGATGGATTGAAACATAAAGAGTTAAAGGTCGACAGTCGAAGGTCGAAGTTCCGCCGCGGCGTTTGGTGAGCGCGTTCGCAATCTCTCCAAGAGGACTTTGCTCCGCAGCGGTTTTCATCTCGGTCGAACCGTGTTGCTTTTCTGACTCAAGTTGGTATGCTTCTTTGCAGAGTTGGCCCTGGCTCTTTGACTCGCTTGAGCATTTTGAGTGCCTTGGTCACTGGCAGCTTATAGCGGCCCACGAGCGGGGACGGTGCTTCTCAGTCCTTCAGTGTTCTGTGCTTTCTATCCTGTCTTCTTGATTTCTACGGCGAAAGGAGAGAGCGGATGAATAGGGGAACCAGGAGACACTTCCTATCGGCTGGGGGCGCAACCTTGGCAAGCGTATTCAGTCTGCGCAATCTAGCCGCAGCCGTCCAGAACACCACATCACCGTATCGGCGACCAAAACTGAAGATCACGGATGTGCGCACCGCGGAGGTTACGGTTCACGGTCACCAAGTTCACGTCCGCGTTCATACGGATCAAGGAATCTACGGCCAGGGAGAGGCCACCGACGCGGCGGTTGGGGCAGTGCCCTTGATTCAAAGTTTCAAGCCCTTTCTGCTCGGCCAGAACCCCCTCAACGTTGACTACCTGTTTGAAAGCCTCCGGACGAGCGGTATCTTCGCGGGAGCGCAAGCCGGTCAGTACGTGACCGCACTCAGCGCTGTGGAGATCGCGCTGTGGGATCTGGCCGGCAAGGCCCTCGGGCTCCCGGTTTATCAACTGCTGGGCGGCAAAATGCGGGAGCGCATCCGCGCTTACTGCGACATGCAGGCCCCCAGCCCCGGCAATCCTCGCACTCAAGAGATAATTCAACAGGTCAAGGACCTCGGGCTCACTGCGGTGAAAATCGACATTGACGATCGCGACGACCCGATGCGCTGGGACCAGATGAACTGCACGGCGAGCAACGCCGAGATCGACAATATGCTCAAAAAAGTCGCTCTGGTTCGTGCGGCGTTTGACCAACGCGTGGACCTGGCCGTCGACATGCACGGCCAATACGATATGACCACCGCCAAGCGCCTAGCCACGGAGCTGGAACCGTTCAAGCTGCTGTGGCTGGAAGAGCCTGTCCCGCCCGAAAACGTTGACGCCATGCGCGACATTCGAGAATCCACCAAGACGCCGATCGCCTGCGGCGAGAACCTTTTTCTGCGACACGGCTTTCGGCAGGTTTTGGAAAAGCGCGCCGCCGACATCATCGAGCCAGACATCCAGAAGTGTGGAGGGTTGCTGGAGGCGCGCAAGATTGCGGACATGGCCCATACCTACTACGTGCCGGTTGCGCCGCATTGCGTCGTTTCGCCCCTCGGCACGATGGCTTCCTGTCATGTTTGCGCCGCCATTCCGAACTTCCTGGTCCTGGAGTGGCACTGGATTGGCCACCTGAAGTTGTGGAGAAACTTCGTGAAGGAAGGCGAAATCATTGAGAAAGGGTTCGTCAACGTTCCGGACCGCCCCGGAATCGGGGTGGAAATGAACGAAGAAGCGGCACGCACGGCCCAGGTTCCGGGCACCTCGTGGTTTGCAGCGGGAGTAGGAGGATAGACATGCGATACCTCACTTGTTTGCTTCTGACGATCTTGCTGGCAGAGACGGCGGTGGCTGCGGATGTCGCTCCCAACCCGGAGTTGCGCAAGAACCGCAACACCTACCATCCCGTGATGGAACTCCTGAAAGCTAAGCGTACCGCGGTGACCGATGAGCAACTGGAGGAACTGAAGAAAATGCCACTGGAGGCGATCTGGGGCGCTTCCCAGGAGCTCGGCTATAACAACTATTACATGGGCCTGAAGGCCACGCGTCCTCAAGCACGCCTGGTGGGCCGGGCGTTAACGGTCCGCTACCTGCCGCGACGCCCCGACTTGGAAGAGGCGATGGGCACGCTGGCCAAAGAAGGAGATTGGCCGGAGAGCTACAACGTGCGCGCGGCGGAAGAAGCGAAGCCCGGCGACGTTCTGGTGGTGGACCTCGGCGGAGGAACCACGGACGCCGTGTTCTTTGGTGATATTTCCGCGCTCGGGGCGCAAACGTCGGGGGCGCGGGGCGCGGTGCTTTACGGCTCAACTCGCGACCTGGGCGAGCTTCGGGAAATGGCAGGTTTCCCTGTTTTCGCCGTGGGATTCGATCCCAACGTGGCCACGCAGATTGGCGTCGATTGGAATGTACCGGTCCGCGTGGGAGGCGCGACCGTATTGCCGGGTGATGTGGTGGTGGCCGAGGAAGAGGCGGTGCTGTTTTTCCCTCCCCAGCTCGCCGCCGAAGTAATCAAACTGGCCAGGCAGACTGTGAAGCAGGAGGAATACGAGCGCAATCTGGTGCGCCAAAAGAAGTATCGTTTCCGCGACGTGTATCCTTTGAATCCCGAGTTGCGCAAGAAGTTCGAGGCGGAGCAAGAAAGCAAAAGGCAGTGATCTAAAGAATTGAATGTGGAGCGAAAAATGAGAATCGCAAAGCGCAGTACCCTGTGGATCCCTTTCGTGGTAACTGCTTGCTTGGGTGTGGCTTCACAGGTCATGCCGGGGAGTCAAAAAACGGGTTCCGGTGATCCTTTACTTGAAGGTTTTCAAAAGGTGGCTATGGCCTCGGTCTCGGATGCGGTAGACACAGTGGTAGGGGAAGGCGGATTCATGTCCTACGATATGCGACCCATTGTCGAGGGTCGGTTCGCAGGACGAGCACTGACTGCGCTGGTGAAGCCTGCGCCACCGGAAAGAGCCACGCCACAACTGGCAGTGAAGCACTCCGTGGAAATAATTGATAGCGCCGAGCCCGGCGAGGTGGGGGTGATCGTGGTGGAAGACGGCCTGAACACGGCGGGGATTGGCGGATTAATGGGCACTGCTGCCAGAGCGCGAGGTATGGCCGGCGTCGTCGTGGATGGCGGCGTGCGAGATGTGGAAGAGCTCCGCGCCTTGGGCCTGCCCGTCTATGGAAGGAGTGTTACGCCGGCCACCGCCGTGGGACGCTATGCCAGCGTGGCAAAGAACATTCCTGTCCAATGCGCCGGAGTCACGGTGAGACCGGGGGACATCATCGTGGCCGGAGAAGATGGTGTGGTCCGAGTGCCGAAGGAGAGGGCCGAAGAGGTCCTGAAGAAAGCCCGGGAAATTGAGGTGCGGGAAAGCAAGATGGTCCCGCTCATTAAGAAATTCAAGTCCCTGCAAAAGGCCATTCAGCTCTTCGATCGAATCTAGTACGAACGTGTTAAGTGAAGTTACATTCTCGATGCCTCTTATACCCCCTCACCCGTCCGCCGCGGCGGACACCCTCTCCCCCAAGGTGGAGAGGGCAAACTCTCCGAATATTAGTCTCCCCTCGCCCCCTTGGGGGAGAGGGGCCGGGGGTGAGGGGGCGCGCACCTCACAGCTTTCTAGCGTTCCCCAATGTAACTATTCCAAGTGCGTTCGCATTAATCGCCGCTTTATGCTGGCAGAGAGTTGAGAATAGCCCCAGGTCCGGTAGACTGAGGTGAGAACGAATGCAGTCACGAGCCTCCGTCGCTCTCACGTCAATCACCTGGAGTTCCGGGCCTTCCCCTTGTCGCGGAGGTCTGTGACCACCATGCAGCGCCGCCATGTCGGCGGTTGGCTCAGGGGCGTCCCACCCCTGCGTGCGTGTGGCCCCCGGTCGGCAGTGGGGGCACATCGCGGCACGCTCATTGGGGAACCGTAAACAGCGTGGCAAAGGGGCGATCCACGAATCGCCCTAACAGGCACGCCGTGAACTCATTGCTTGTGGCTTCCTGACTACTGCTTAGAGCCTTCTGGTTTCTCCCCAACCCCCAGCCCCGAGTCCCTAGCTCCGAACCCTTGATCCCTGCCCGCTGATGGCTGATCCCTGACTGCTACCCTCCACCTGCTACCTACTGTTTCCCAACCTCTGACTTCTGTCTCCTGTCTTTTTCCTGTTGGCTGTGGCGGCCTGGCAGGGTATGATGGTGCAAATCTCAATCCGCGAGATTCTACCGAGTACCCCGGCAAGAGGAGTATGAATGGATCGCAAGTACCGTCAAAGGGGTTATCAGGATGCGGGCCGGGACCGCGAAAGGCCCGAGAAGAAGCCCCGCCCGAAAACCGAACTCTTCGGCCCGAAGACACCGGCGATGCCCGGCAAGCGCGACGTTGTCCGCTGCGCTTCCTGCGCCGCCATCCTTCCTCCCGAGATTGACCTGGAAGGTAAATGCCCCCGCTGCGGTTTCGAACTGCATAGCTGCAAACAGTGCGCCTACTTTGACACCTCCAGCCGCTTCGAATGCGCCCAGCCAGTCACGGCGCGCATCCCGAAGAAAGATGGCCGGAACCATTGCAACTTCTTCGCGCCGCGCACCACGGTCGAGCGGGAGACTTCCTCCTCCCGGCCGCTCGATGCTCGCCAAGCATTCGAGAACCTCTTCAAGAAATAGCGGCGGGTTTACGCCGCCATTTGAGGGTGTGGCGCCAGGCTTCAGTGCGGCATTCAGTGGGGGAGGGCTCCGTCCGCCCCGGTCTAGCGCTTGGTGGCGGAAATCAGCGTAACTATGACTTGTCCGGTTGGAAGGGCGGGGTCCGGTCGCCTTGGCGACATTCGCCGTGGCGAACTTCAGCCCCGCCGTAAGCGCAGTCGTTTGGAACGGGCTTTACCCCCTGAAGCCAACAAAGGGTTCAGTCATGGGTCCATGGTAGACGGCATCAGGGCCTAAAGGCCGGGGACGATTCGAGCTCGTCCTGCGGCGGTCCCGCTCTGCGGCACCCGCCCTTCCGGCTGCCGCATAATTACGCGGGCTCACGTGATCAAGCAGTGGCGCCGGGTTTATCCCCTTGCCCTAACGCGGGCCCCCGACCACCCCGCCCGCGCTCTCCCGGCTCCCTCCCCTACTCATCCCCCTAGCCATCCTCACTCGCCTGGACAAAATGTCCGTATCTGCTTTTCTCTCAGTCTGTTCGCAGAGCAATTCGACCCCGGTTTTTGACCGTTCGCTGAAACCTGCTCACCATCCAAAGGATTACATTTTCCCTCCAGGCGTAAGGGCGTTCTAATTCAGGGCGGAAGATGTGTGCTCAGCTTCCCACATAGCTAGGATCGTCGCTTCCTCGCCGCTCTGGCTCGCATTCGAGACGCACGCTCGTCCCGTGCCCTCCCGCCGCATAGTCGTGTATTGCTGAGGAGGAACTGTGGCTACCCTCACTATCGCACCCCCGTCGAAACCCCGGCGCCGTTCGGAATTTAAGATTCACCAGCCGGAAACGACATTCACCGGCTCGCCCATCCAACCCATCGCCAAAGGCTTGCCCAAGACCACCGAGTCAGTCTGCCCAGAGTGTCTAAAGGTGATCCGTGCGCGCCTGTTTGAGGAGAACGGCGCCGTCTACATGGAAAAGACCTGTGCCGCGCACGGCGAATTCCGGGACAAGATCTACTCCGACGCAAAACTTTACCTGAAGATGGAAGAATGGGTTTTCGGCGACAACCGGGGGCTGGAGAATCCCGCCATCCTGGACGCCACGCGCTGCCCCGACGATTGCGGGTTGTGCTCGATGCACACCTCGCACACAGTCCTCTCCAATGTGGACCTCACGAACCGCTGCAACCTGACCTGCCCCGTCTGCTTTGCCAACGCCAACGTGGCCGGATACATCTACGAGCCAAGCTTCGAGCAGGTGCGGGGGATGCTCGAGGGCTTGCGCGCCCAGCGCCCGGTGCCCAACCGCGTGGTGCAGTTTTCCGGCGGCGAGCCCACCCTCCATCCGCGCTTCCACGACATTCTGCGCCTGGCCACCGAGCTCGGCTTCACGCACATCCAGATTGCGACCAACGGCATCACCTTCGGCGACCTGGAATTCGTCCGGAAGGCCAAGGAAGCCGGCCTGCACACGCTCTACCTGCAATTCGACGGCGTCACCGACGACGTTTATCTCCGCACGCGCGCCCAACGGCTGATGGAGCAGAAACTCGCCTGCATAGAGAATTGCCGGAAGGCGGGACTGAAGATCGTGTTCGTGCCTACCATCGTCAAGGGTGTCAACGACCACCAGATCGGCGACATGATTCGCTTCGCCATCGACAACATCGATTGCGTCAGCGGCTTCAGCTTCCAGCCTGTGGCCTTTACGGGGCGCATCAACCGCCGCGAACTCGAAGCGAAGCGCTACACGCAGTCGGACCTCGCGCACGACGTCGCCGACCAGACGGGCCTCACGGACAAGTACAATGACTGGTTCCCACTCTCCTGCACCTCGCCATTCTCTAAGCTTCTTTCCGCGCTGCAAAACTACCAGCGGCCGAACTTGACCTCGCACCCGCACTGCGCCATGGGGACATACCTTTACGTCGATCCCGCCACGAAGACGGCGGTGCCCATAACCCAGTTCTTCGATATGGGCGCCATGCTGCGCGACATCGACCTGCTGGCGCGCAAGGCGGAGGGGGCCCGTGTGAAGATGTTCTCCAAGATCAGCGCTTGGAATTCCTTGCGCAAACACTTCAAGCCGCAGTTTGCGCCGCCCGGACTCACCTTCGAACGCTTCCTCCAAACCCTCCAGGGCATGACCGACCACAGTGACGGCCGTGGCGCGGGCGACGGCACATTCACTTATAAGACACTGCTCGTCGCCGGTATGCACTTCATGGACGTCTATAATTACGACATCGCGCGCGTGAAACGCTGCGTCATCCATTACACCGCGCCCAATGGTCTCGTCTATCCCTTCTGCACGTACAACTCCGGCCCCTGCTTCCGCGAGAAGATCGAGAAGCAGTTCTCGACGCCGCTCGCGCCGAAGCCCTCCAACGGCAACGGGTTGGTGCAAGTCGGTAGTTGATGCAGGGGAGATGCTGCCGTAATATAGAGGTAGACGGCAAGCGTGCTTGTGTCGGGAGCTAAAGATGGCGACGACCAAGGTTAAAGACGAGGCTCGGAAGCTGATCGAGAAGTTGCCGGACGACTCGACGTGGGATGACCTGATGCGGGAAATCTACGTCCGTCAGGCCGTCGAGTCTGGCTTAGCCGATAGCCAGGCCGGTCGCACCACGGATGTTGAACAACTGCGTTCAGAGTTCGGCCTCAATAAGTGAAAGTCCACTGGACCGACACAGCGCGTGAGCATCTCCGCGCTATTCACGCCTACATCGCAAGGAATTCACCGCAATACGCCCTGCGGGTTGTTGATCGCCTGACTCGGCGGTCCCAACAGATTGCCGGGTTCCCCTTATCCGGGCGCGTCGTCCCCGAGTTCGAGCACGGACAGATTCGTGAAGTTCTCGAAGGCCCTTACCGCCTCATCTACTACATCAAACCTGACCAGGTGGATGTGCTCGCCGTCATCCACGCGGCTCAGGAAATCCCGAAAAACAAATAGCGCATCGCCCGTCGCGTTTCGTGCCGCTCCGGCCCCTGCTTCCGCGAGAAGATTGAGAAGGAATTCTCCGTGCCCTTCGATCTCAAAGCCGCCAAGAAAAGCGGCAACGGAAACGGAACGGGGCTGGTGCAAGTCGAGTAGAGCAGGATTGTTCTCTTAGTTAGCGAGTCTTCGCTTGGGTTCACTCCTGCGGATCGACGCCTGCTTTCCTAAGTAGCGTTTTGAGGTAGTCAAGCGGTGAGCGCTGGGTGAGGCTGAGCAGTGTGGGGACTTGCTTCTGCACAATTGCATCGAAGCCGGAGGTTACAATTTTGGTTAAGGGTACAACCTCATGCAGGCGAAGGCGCTGAATGCGGTGTGTACCTTTGGGAAGGTCGGTCGCGTCGCATAGCGTCCATTCTGAAAGCAACGAAATCCTCAACGCCGCCAACACAGGCGCGTAGTGGTCCCGTGAGCGCTCTTTCCACCCCTTGACGTCCTTCTCCCCGATTAGAACTTCGCGGTTTTCCGTGGTTTTGACTTCGATGGCAAATTGCCCAAGGTCACCGGACGCATCGATGTCGACTCCCTCAACGAGTCTGTTGACTACATGGTTAAATCCATTTTCCCTCAGTGTCAGTCCCAAAAGGGATTGGCAGATCTTTCCAAAGTCCGAGCTGATTGAGGATTGCTGAAGTTGCCTGAGTAGCAGATAGGCCGCTGCGTCCATGCCTTCTATGCCCTTTCTATGCTTGGACCCTTCTGGGCGTCCCATTTGTTGAACCGGTAAATTGCCTTTTTCTTGGTTGCTCTTTGTTGAAGCTCATCGCAGAGCGCCTCGTCGATGGTAGACATTAGAAGCTGTCGCGACTCCGAGATTTTGCTCAGAATCTCCACGAGCCGTTGGGTGTGGGCTTCGTCTAGGCTCTGGTTGGGATCATCAAGGATTAGGAATCCCAACTTGTGATCTGTGGACGGCGCAACTGCGAGGGCTAAGAAAATGCTTAAGGCGGCGCAATTCGTATCCGCTTGGTTCAGGACGCTGAGCGCGTCGGCTACTCCTGCGCTCCCTTCGACCTGCGCAGCAAATTTCGTATCGGGAGAGACCGTGAGGCGAGGGAAATCCGACCGTCCGGTTAGACGCTCAAATGTCTGAGCGATTGTATCTCTAACGGCACCGAGCCTTTTCTCAGCCTCTTCCTCCAATGTGCACGTTAGCGAACGGGATAAGGTTTCAACAGCCCTAACGAATTCCTCAATCTCAAGCCGCGCCTGCTCCGTGCGCCTGTATACTTCGGTATTGCGTGTCGCAGACAAAGAAGCGAGATCGTCTTGATAACGGATTAGTTCAAGGACCTTCGCAATTCTCTCAATCTGTTTGTCGATACCTGCTAGGCTCTCCTCCGCCTTTTCCACCTGATTCTCCAGCTTCTCTTTCTTACTATTGAGCTGCTTGAGCTCACCAGATAGCAGAGCTACGGGATCGTCCTTCGGGCTAAGCTCTCTATCGAGGACCTTTGCGATTTTGCTTCGTTGTGCAGACAGCAACTGATCCTTGCGGCCAACATCTTCTTGCAGCTTTTCGATTTTTTCCTTAGCCTCCTTGGCTTTTCTCAGTTTCGCTTGGAGATCCTTTATCCGTTTGTCAAGCTGGGGGATGATGCCCTGCTCGATTTCTTTCTCGTAATGCTGGCGAAGACCCTCCACCGAACTGACTTCTTGCTCGCATACCGGGCACTTTGCCCTGCCTTTCATCCCCATTTCCTCAAAATATTCCAGCGCCTCGCCGAGGACAGCAGCCTTGGCGCTGACTTCGGAGCGCTTTTTCTTCTGTTTTTCCAAATCCTCTCCCAGCTTCTCAATCTCTTGTTTCAGCTTGGAAGAGTCACGCTCGTCGGGGGGAAGCTTCTTAATCTCGGCCTTGGCTTCACCGAGTTCAGTTTCAGCATTCCGATAGGACTCGCGCAATCCCTCGAGAGTGTTAATTCGGGCGAGCACCTGCCCACGATCCTCCAGCACCGGGCACGACGCTCTCAGCTTCTGAAGTTGTTGCTTCGCAACCTGGATTGGGTTCTTCTCGGGCAGCTCATCCGGGAAATGGCAATCCTTTATAGAATATGCGGTGCAGAACTGTCTCACTTCGCCGCCCAATACTTTCCAAACCTTGGACAGCCCATCCCTGGATAGTTCGGGCTCGGTTAACCCTTCGCTGACGCATTCCTGACGGGCACGCTGAATGTCGGCTTGCCTGCCTTGGACCTTTCCTTGCAGCGCCGCCTCAAACTTTTCAAACTCCTCATCCACACCTTCAAGCAAGGATTCTAGCTTGGCATCCGCAATTGCCTTCGTTTGGTTTAGGAGAGAGGCAAGCCCGAGCAGCCTGTAGAAATCCTGCTTTCGGTCTCGGGGTTCTGCAAGCAAGAGGCCCCGCAGGCTTTCCTGATGCAAGTGAATGGCTGTGAAGAAATCCTCGATTTCCAACCCTCCGAGCAGGGCTTTTAATTTGCCCCCTTCGTGAACTGGCGGACTACTCCCAACCCGAAACCAGAAGTCCGGCTTCCCAGACCTCGGTGCAGAACGGTGCACAACCAGGGTTTCTCCGTTGCCTGAAAGCTCCATCTCTACAAGGCACTGTGAGGCCGAGCGGTTCCTGGATTCCCACGATTTCCTTTCCGGTATTCCCGTGTGCGACTCGGTTTCGACGTCCGCGCCAAAGAGGCACCACTCAATGGCGCAAACCAGACTACTCTTTCCCGTTCCGTTCGGTCCCACTGCCAAGACGACTGGCACATCGAGATCGAAATTGAATTTCCTAGGGAATCCGCGAAAGCCCTCGCCCGTAATCGACTGTAAGGTGAACATGGTTCCGACCCGTCTCGCTACAATCCGGCCTGCTTTCGCAGGGCCTTAAGTTGTTCGTTGTAAGCCTTACGGAGTTGGTCGAACTCCGCAATCAAGAATCTCGTCGCCTCCGAACTCGTGCCTCGCTCATAAGCTTCTTGGAGCTTCTTGCGTAATTCGACCGCAATTTCTTTGCGCTTATTCGATGAGGAGTGTTTGGTCGGTCCAGGCATCGTCTCTGCATCCATCCCATTAGCTGAATGTGGCTCCGCGTATATCACTCTTTTGACCATCGTTCAATGGATAATTTCAACACCGACTATTTGTCGTGCCGTGGTACCGGACGGGAAACGCCGACCGACGGTCTTGGCGCACGGCGGTTTGTGGGGAACGGGTAGCGCAAGATTCGCCTTTCAAATCTTGCGGCTTGTCCATGAAAGGACATTCAAGGGCCGCTCTCACACGACCTTGAAGAGCCGCAGGTCCGAAGAGCGGGACCTGCGCTACCGCGTTTGTGGTGCAATATGGTGCGTTTTGGTGTATAGTGAAGGCATGGGGACAACAAGCAAGTCACTTCGCCAGAGCGTTTCGCTGCCGGAACGGCTCGCCAAACGAGTCAAGTCGTTGGCCAAGGCCCGGCGGACAAGCGCCAATCGAGTATTGGTGGACCTTATCGAGAGTGGCCTCGAATCGAAAGAGCGGGAGAAGGAGCAGTTCTTTGCCATGGCCAACCGCTTGACCGAATCCAAAGATCCCGCCGAGCGCCAAAGACTCAAGAAAGAACTGGCGCGGATGACCTTTGGGGAATAGATGCCCAAGATCCAGTGGACGAACCTTCCCCCTGCTTTGCGGGACCATCTGTTCGAGCGTCTCCGGGAACGCAAGATTAGAGTTGAGGACCTCTACAAACTGAAGCTCTGGCGCGAATCCGAGCCCGAGGCGCCCGAAGGCCCGTGGTACAAGGACTTCGGCTCGTTTAAGATTTGCGGCGAAGGTGAGTTCCCCAAAACTTTCCTCCTTGCTGGCCAATCGGCCAAAGGGAAAAAGCTCTGAGGCGCCATGGCTACGCACCACGATTCTTAGGGTCCGCCAAGCGGTGAGTCATCCACTACTCCACGCCTAAAGCCAAGGTTTATCCGTTCTGCACCTACAACTCCGGCCCCTGCTTCCGCGAGAAGATCGAGCGCGAGTTCTCCACGCCGCTCGTGCCGAAGCCCTCCAACGGCAACGGGCTGGTCAGCATCGGGTAGCGCAGGACCCGCTCTCTGGTCCTGCGGCTCTTCAATGGGGCACGCCACCCAGCGTGCCCTATCCGTTTTTGTAGCGGCGGTCCCACAGAGCGGGTAGCCACCGTTCGGGTTCTTCGAACCGTGGGCTTTTCCCCTATTAAGGACCTACCAGGACGTTCGACGCCGGGTTTTGCTCAGCCGCGATGATCGTTGGCAAGGCGCACGTAATCGATCTGGAGGGGGCAAGCGGCACGCCCCCCCACATCCTGTGAACACTCTGCGGTGGAACGACTCGGTTTTTGAGACGGCCCCGCGGGCCGTCTCTACCTGTAGCAGTTGAATTGCCCCTCCGGTCTTGATACCTTAGCTGAACGAAACAGCTCAGAAAGGAATGGAGATGAGAAACGCAACCTTGCTGTTTATTCTGCTGGCTTTCATCGCGCTCGAGGCGCTGCCCGCCCAGACGGCTGCCCAGAAGCCTGCGGCCAAGAGCGCGACGGCCAAGAAAGCTTCGTCCTCTGCTTCCAAGGCTGCTGCTTCCTCCGCGCAGATGGTGACCACACCCTCGGGACTGAAGTATCAGGACCTGGTGGTGGGCACAGGACCTCAGCCCAAGGACGGGCAGACCGTGGTGGTCAATTACACCGGGCGGTTCACGAACGGAAAGGTATTTGACACCTCGGTTGGCAAGGCGCCGTTTCAGTTCGTGCTCGGGCGCGGTCAGGTCATCAAAGGCTGGGATGAAGGTGTGGGTTCGATGCACGTGGGCGGGAAGCGCAAGCTGGTCATTCCTCCCGACCTGGCTTATGGATCCCAAGGCTACCCGGGTGTCATTCCTCCCAACTCCACGCTCACCTTTGAGGTCGAGTTGCTGAAGATCAAGTAGCAAGCTTCGGGACTCGGGACTCGGGGCTAGGAGGAAGGATTCAGGATTCAGGAGTCAGAAGTAAGAAGTATGAAACGTGAGGTGCAGAGGCCGCATGCTGAGGGCTGAAGGCTGACGACTGACCGCTGGCAACGCACTGCGAATCCCGAAACCCGAATCCCCTGTGCCCTACGCTACCCCATTCCAGGGAGTTATGTTACTCTAACGGATGTGTCTCACGGAGCCAGGCTGCGCCGTGGGGTCACCGGTATGGCTTTAATTGCGCCCTCATTACTTGCAGCGGACTTTGCGCGGCTGGCGGAGGCACTGGAAATCATCAAGTCCGCGGGCGCTTCCATGGTTCACGTGGACGTGATGGACGGGCACTTCGCGCCGGACATCTCGGTGGGCCAGCCGGTGATTGCCAGCCTGCGGAAGGCCACCGACCTCGTGCTGGATGTCCACCTTCTGGTCGAAAGGCCGGAGCGCTTCGCAGATCAATTCCTCGAGGCGGGCGCCGACAGGCTTTGCGTGCACAGCGAAGCGACGCTTCAGCTTCCCAGGCTTTTGAAAATGATCCGCGCGCACGGCGCCGAAGCCGGAGTGGCACTCAACCCGGCCACGCCTGTCGAAGCGCTTGCCGAGGTCTGGGGAGACATCGATTTTCTTACGATTCTTGCTGCTGACCCGGGGCTTCATGAGCGCGGTTTTCTTCCCAGGTCGGTCGCAAAAGTGCGCCAGGCCTTCCGTCTTCGGGAAGAAGAGCGTCTGGATTTCGCCCTTCAGGTGGAAGGGGGCATCGGCCTGGACAACCTGGAAGCACTTCTGGGCGCGGGCGCAGACATCCTGGTAGCCGGTTCAGCCATCTTTCATAACGAGGCTCCCGGGACTCGGTTGGCCGAAATGATTCGCTTGGCCGCCGCAGGGCGCCAGACCTCAAAGGTGTAATGAGCGTCTGCGGAGATTACCGGAACCAATCAAGGCAATGAACAAGCCGTTGTTGAAGCGTTTCTTGGCTGCGTCGGTCTTCTTTGTGCTGGGAGTTATGTCTCTCCCCGCCTGCCTGTTTCATCGTCATCGCCATGAGGATCTCGCAACCCAGGTCAATCCGGGAGATCAACCGGACAAGATCCTTTACGAAAAGGCCACCAACGAAATCCGCCGGGGGCGTTACGACGTAGGCCGCCTGACGCTTCAAACTCTCATCAACACCTATCCCGACAGCGAATTCCTGGCCAAAGCCAAGCTGGCCATCGCCGACTCTTACTACAACGAAGGCGGCGTTTCCGGGCTGACCCAGGCCGAGGCTGAGTACAGGGACTTCATCACGTTCTTCCCGACCGCTCCGGAAGCTCCGGAAGCCCAATTCCGCGTGGGCATGGCTCACTTCCGCTTGATGGGCAAGGCGGACAGAGATCAAACCGAGGCCAAGCTGGCGGAGGCGGAACTGAAGGAGTTCCTGCTCAGGTATCCTGACAATCCGCTGATGCCGCGCGTCAAGGCCCGGCTTCGCCAGGTGCAGGAAGTGCTCGGACAAGGCAATTACCAGATCGCCAGCTTTTATTTTTCCAAGGGGGTGATGCCTGCCGCGCGTTCGCGCTTCCAGGAAATCGTCGAACGGTATCCGAATTTCAGCCAGGGTGACAGTGCGCTGTGGTACCTCGCTCAATCGCTGGAACGTATGAGGAATTCCAAGGCAGCGGCGCCGTACTATGCCCGCATCGTCACGGAGCACCCCCTCAGTAATCGGGTGCCCGACGCGAAAGAGCGGCTGACCGCCCTGCACCAGCCCATCCCTCGTCCTACCAAAGCAATCTTGGCGCGAGCGCAAGCTGACGCGGTGCGGCGTCGCCGCAAGGATCCGTTGGCAAAATTGGGGGGCATGATGTCCAGCTCCCCCGATACCAGCGCTACTCTGCACGGCCCGGTTCGGATTGGGGGACCTGCGCCGGGCGAAGTTGAAGTAGCAAAGGCACCCACGCCCAGTTCGGCGGGAACTACGGTCGTCGCGCAGCCCGTCGGTGAATCCAGCCTGAACGCCGGCACTCCAATTGATCCCAAATCCGGCAGCAGCGCTCAGAGCCAAGACAAAAATTCTCCCAAGGACCAAGAGACTTCCGTCTCATCCACCGGCAGTAATTCCTCCGAAACAACTCCCACAAAGAAGAAAAAAGGGCGACGGAGCCTTTTCAAGAGGCTTGTAAAACCTTTCTGATCCGCCCCTAACCTGACCCGCGAACCGCTGGAAGCCCTGCAAGAATCCGGCGCTGGAAGCACGCGCCCTCTTAGACCCGCCAGTAATGGCAAGCAAACCGCGCAAATTCAGGATTTCCAGCCACTTGCGCCTTGACTTCAACACGCCAAAGTGGTATTCGTGAGCTACGTCTGTGCTCTTAAGGTACAAACGGGAGGTCTTGATTGGCGCGAACGGTTCTAGTCGCAGATGACAGCCCCACCGTTCAGAAGAAAGCCAGCGGAATTCTGACGGGTGAGGGACTGGAAGTCGTCACCGTGTCGAACGGCGTTGCCGCGATCAAGAAGCTTCCCATTGTCAAACCCCTCCTGGTTCTTGCTGACGGCTCCATGCCCGGCAAGGACGGCTATGAAGTCTGCGAATTCGTGAAGAACTCTCCCGAGCTTTCCCATATTCCTGTCCTCCTCATCGTTAGTGAATTGGAGCCGTACGACGTGGAACGTGGAGCGCGAGTGCGCGCGGATGGCAAAGTCACGAAACCCTTCGATCCCGAGGAACTGATTTCCTCGGTGAACAAATTCCTGCCTCGGGCGGAAGCGGCTGCGCCAACAGCCGCCACCGTCATCACGGCTCCACAGCCCGCGCCCAGCGTGGTCACTGAACCGGTGGATGAGGAACCGGAAATCCAACTGAAAGAGCAGCCGCCGGATTTCGGCTCACTTTCCGAAGGGGTCGCGTTTGCTGAACCGGCGCTCGAGGAAGTCCCCGCCACCCGGCCCGAAGCCGCTGCTGCCCCTCCTGAACCATTGATGGAAGCGGAAATCTCGCCCTTCCCGCCACCGGCGGCAGAAATGGCTCCCGTGCCGACGGAGGAGGAGACGCCCGCGGCGCCTCCCCCCGAGATGCCTCCCATTCCAGCCGAACCGGTGCTGATCGAAGAGCCCGCGGCTCCCCAGGCTGTTCCCCCCGAGCCTCCTCCCGCACCGCCCGCCGAGCGGACCATGATGTTTCGCATGCCTGCAAATATTGCTGAGCCGGTTCTGAGCGACGAACTGGCGCCGGCGCCGCCTCCCGTGGCGGCGGAGGCGGAAATGCCTCCCATCGCTGCCACCACGCTCGAGAGCTTTTCTCTGGACCAAGCCACCGCCGGCCGCGTGCAGTTCGCGGCTGCTGAGGCGGAGGCTGTGGCGGCTCCGGAAGCCGCTCTGGTCGAGCCGGAAGCCGCAGCGGTGGCGGCGGAGGTCAGCGCGGCCGCGCCGCTACCCGGCGTGGAGGCCGCCGCTGCTCCACTCGATGCTGCCGCGATCTTCTCGATTGTCCGCAAGGTTGTAATGAAGATGTCGCCGCCCGCCCTGCCCACCGAGATGATTGAGGAAATGGTCAGGAAACTCTCCGACGAAGTGATCGCCGAACTCAACGCGGAATCATCGCCCAATCAGTAGGTGAAAGTAGTCAGGTGGAATCCCTGGCTTGATTTGCCGCATTTGTTTCTTCCCTGGGTTCGGCGACGGGGGAGCGAAATACCTCTTCCCGGCCTGCGCTGGCCCCAGTGACATTTTCCACTGGTCATGGCTTCTTATTGCGGCAGTGAGTCCACGGCGAAAGAAGTGTTCGCCACAGCAGAACAGTCGCTGATCCGCAGCGCGACGCACTTCGGGTGTTTGACTCACCTCTGACCAAACGATATAGTATTTTGATTTTAAGCCCCTTAAGGTGCGCTCGAGATAGGAGGCCGTGCCGGTGCAAGCAGAAATCCCCAAGGTTTATTCTCCCCAGGCCATTGAGCCTCGCTGGGCGCGCCAGTGGGTTGAGCGCAAGCTCTACACTCCCTCGAGCGACCCAACACGACCGCGTTTCTGCCTCGTCATCCCGCCTCCCAACATTACCGGCTCGCTCCACATCGGGCACATGCTGGAGCACACCGAGATCGATATCCTGATGCGCTGGCGCCGCATGCGCGGCGAAGACGTCCTGTGGCTTCCCGGCACGGATCACGCCTCCATTGCCACGCAGTTGATTGTTGAGCAGGAGCTGGGGCGCCAGGCTCGGCCCGGGCTCCAGCCGGGCTCTTCCGCGAAGAGCGCTTGGCGGCGCGAGGGGCAGCGGTTGCGCCTGGAAATGGGCCGCGAGAAATTCCTGCAACTCTGCTGGAAATGGAAAGAGGAGAACGGGGGCGCCATCCGCAGGCAGATGGAACGTCTGGGCGCTTCCTGCGACTGGACTCGCGACCGCTTCACCATGGACCCGGCTTACTCCCGCGCCGTGCTGGAAGTCTTCGTCCGTCTTTACGAGGAAGGGCTGATCTACCGCGGGAAATACATCGTCAACTGGTGTCCTCGCTGCGGAACCGCCGTTTCCGACCTGGAGGTCGTCCACGAAGAGCGGCAGGGCCACCTCTGGTACATCCGCTATCCTTACGAAGACGGGTCCGGCTACCTGAGCGTCGCCACCACGCGGCCTGAGACGATGCTGGGCGATACCGCCGTGGCCGTCAGCCCCGCCGATGAACGCTACCGGGCGGCGGTCGGCCGCAGAGTAGTCCTCCCTCTTCTCCAGCGGGTGATTCCCATCATCGCCGATGAATTCGTGGACCCGCAATTCGGGACCGGGGCGGTGAAGGTTACCCCCGCGCACGACCCCAATGACTTTGAGATCGCTCTCCGCCATAACCTCCCCCGCGTGGTCGTGATCGACCAAGCCGCCGGCATGACCGACGAAGCTGGCCCTTACAAGGGCCTCGATCGCTTCGAAGCTCGGGAGAAGGTCGTCCAGGACCTTCGCCAGCAGGGCCTGCTGGAGAAGATTCAGGATTACCCGTTGAGTGTCGGGACGTGCCAGCGCTGTAAGACCGTCCTCGAACCGCTCCTTTCCACGCAGTGGTTCATGAAAATGAAGCCGCTGGCTGCGCCCGCCAGCCGCGTGGTGGAAGAGGGGCGCATCCGCATCGTTCCTGAGAATTACAAAAAGATTTATCTCGAGTGGATGGCGAACATCCACGACTGGTGCATTTCCCGCCAGCTCTGGTGGGGTCACCGTATCCCCGTCTGGTATTGCGACGCTTGCGGCGAAGTAATCGTCGCCCGCGAGACTCCCGCGGGCTGTCCCAAGTGCCAGGCGGCGTCACTCCGCCCCGAGACCGACGCCCTCGACACATGGTTCAGCTCGGCGCTGTGGCCGTTTGCGACTCTGGGCTGGCCGGACGAGACGCCGGACCTCCGCCGCTTCTATCCCAACGACCTCATGATTATGGGCTTCGACATCCTGTTCTTCTGGGGCGCGCGCATGATCATGATGGGTATGAAATTCATGAACGACGTCCCCTTTCGCGAGCTTTACATCCATGCCCTGGTGCGCGACGCGGAAAAGCAGAAGATGTCCAAAACCCGGGGCAATGTGATCGACCCGCTCGAGGTGACGGAAGAATACGGCACGGACGCGGTGCGCTTTGCTCTGGCCATCTGTGCCGCGCCCGGCACCGATATCGCCTTCAGCTACGACAAGATCGAATCCTACCGTGCCTTCGCCAATAAAATCTGGAACGCCGGCCGCTTCATCCTGATGAACCTCGAAAACCTGCCGCATCCTGTCAAGACTCAACTGGCCGCCTCGCTTCAGCCGATCCCCGGCCTGGGACTTGACGCCGTGTTGGGATCCGAGCGGATGGCCCTGGCGGATCGCTGGCTTTTCTCGCGCTTGCAGGCGGTGGCGAAAGAGATGAGCGCAGCCCTCGCCAGCTATCGCTTCCACGAGGCGGCGCACACCATCTATCATTTCTTCTGGCACGAGTTCTGCGATTGGTACCTGGAGTGGGTGAAGCCGGAGATCACCGGGCCGGTGGAGGGAACCCAGGCGCCGCCGGCGTGGATCAACTTGACGCGCGCCTTCGAGGCAACCCTTCACCTGCTCCATCCCTTCATGCCTTTTATTTCGGAGGAGCTCTGGCGCCAGCTTCCACGCGCTGGGGATGCGCCTTCCATTTCTCTCACGCCGTTCGACCTGGTGAACGAGCGCGTGGCGGACCCCGTTTCCGAGAAGCAGTTCGAAACCATCAAGGAGCTGGTGGTTGCGGCGCGCAACGCGAAGGCAGAGATGAATTTGCAGAAGCAAAAGCCTAGCGCGCAGGTGGCGAGTGATGACCTGCGGCTGCTGGAACTTTTCCGCGCGCAGCAGGAGTCCATCCTGCGCCTAGCCGCTCTCCAGGCGGTGAACTTTACTCGTGGCCGGCTGGCTGCGGACCTGAGTGGGGTACGTGTGACGCCGGGCTTTGACCTGCGGATCCTGCGCGAGGAAAAGGTGGACCACGCGGCAGAGCGTTCCCGCTTGCGGAAAGAGAAAGAGAAGCTGGAGGAGCAGATTGCCCAAGCTAAAAAACAGCTGCAAAACCAGGGTTTTCTTGATCGCGCGCCTCGGGATGTGGTGCGAGGGGTCCAGCATCGGCACTCAGAACTGACCGACCAATACCGCAAGGTGCTGGAGTCTCTGGAAAGGTTGGGTTAAACGGTGGCCGGCTATCTCAGTCCTACAACCCCCCGTGGGCTAGCGGAACCACTCGGCCTTTCTGCTGAGGAACTGCGGGTGCTCGTCGAGCAGGCCCTCGCCGAGGATCTCGGTCAGGGCGACATCACAACCCGCGTGACCGTTCCGCAAGGGATGAGAGCCCGCGGGACCTTCCGGAGCAAGCAAGCTCTCGTCGTCGCCGGGCTTCCCGTGGCCGCGGCAGTCTTCCAGGTCCTTGACCCCGCCATCGTGTGGGAAGCTGCCTTGGAAGATGGCGCGGAAGTTCAAGCCGGGGCGACGCTGGCCGTCGCCAGCGGCAGCGCTGCAACTCTACTCGCGGGCGAGCGCGTAGCGTTGAATTTTCTCCAGCACCTCAGCGGGATCGCGAGCTTTGCCAGGCGCCTCAAGGGTGAACTGGCAGGGCTCAAGGCAGAGTTCCTCGACACGCGCAAGACGACCCCGGGATTGAGGAGCCTCCAGAAATACGCCGTGCGCATGGGGGGAGGTCAGAACCACCGCTTGCGACTGGATGACGGGATTCTCATCAAGAATAATCACCTGCGCCTGGTAGGCGGAATTCGGGCGGCGGTCGAGAATGCCTGTCGCAACCGTCCTCCCGACTTCCACATCGAGGTTGAAGTCACCAGCTTGGCGGAACTCGCTGAGGCGATCAGCGCCGGAGCCGACGGCGTGCTCCTGGATAACATGGCGCCTGACGAGGTGCGCCGGTGCGTCGAGCGCGCAGGGGGACGCGTCCGCCTGGAGGTTTCCGGTGGCATCGACGCTGCAAACATTCGTGCCTACGCGGAGACGGGCGTGGATTATATCTCCGTGGGCGCACTGACCCACTCGGCTCCCGCGGTGGATATTAATTTCGGCACCGAGCCTTTGTAGGGGGGCTTCACGCCGCCAGGTTTTGGTTAGCTAAACCCGCCGCCACAAGGCCAGAGACGTAGCTGAGCCCATATGTACGCGGGAACCACCGACCGCAAGATCGATAAGTTGATTCACCTGCTGGTGAAGAACGCCACCATCGTGGTGCCAGGCCCGAAAATCGCCTCCGAGATCGGCGTCACACGCTCCACGGTGTGGATGTGGATTGAGAAGCTGCGCGCGCTAGGCGTGGAGATCCGAGGTGTTCCCGCCAGCGGCTATCGACTCCAGAAGCTCCCGGACCTCCTCGTGCCCAGCCTCATTCGACCCGAACTGGGAGAGAACGAAATCGGCCGCAAGATGATTCATTTCTTCCGGACCGAATCGACGAACGACGCAGCCTTGAAACTGGCCTCCGAGGGCTCGCCGCACGGAACCGTCGTGCTGGCGGAGGAGCAAACCGCCGGGCGTGGCCGCTTTGGCCGCACCTGGTACTCGGAAAGGTCGAGTGGTATTTACTGCTCCATCCTTCTGCGGCCACCCCTTCCCCCCTCGGCGGCGCCCGTGCTCACCCTGATGGCGGGCCTGGCAGCGCACCACGCCGTCTCAGGCGTCACGGGATTGCCCGTGGACATCCGCTGGCCCAACGATCTGCTGTTGAACGGCAGGAAGGTGTGCGGAGTTCTTACCGAGATGAGCGCCGAGGTTGATCGGCTGCATGCCGTAGTGGTGGGCATCGGCATCAACGTCAACCACCGGGCGATGCCCGCGGAGATTAAGGAAATCGCTTCTTCCTTGCGGATGGAAAGTGGAAAGCCTTACGTGCGCGCGAATATCCTCATCTCCTTGCTGAAAGAACTCGAACGGTGCTACCGCTTGCTGCTGGATGAAGGCAGCGCGGCGATTGCTCAATCCTGGGCGCGGGCGTCCTCCTACGCGGCGGGAAAACGCATCCGCGTGGTTTCAAACTCCGGGGAGTTCTGCGCGACCACGGAGGGCTTGGAGGCAAGCGGCGCGTTGCGCGTGGTACGCGAGGATGGGCGGCGTGAGTCGCTCGTTTCCGGGGAAATCATCGGAGTAAAATGACGCGCAGGCTGTAGCGGCGGTCGGCGCCTGCCCGTCTGGGCTTCACTTTAGCCCGCCTTGCGCGGGCGGGACCGCCGTCAGGGAGCGACGCTCATCGAGCGCCGTTACAAAAAGCATGCTACTCGTCATCGACGTAGGAAATACCAATACCACCCTCGGCGTCTTCACGGGAAAAGAACTCCGCGCTCAGTGGCGGTTGACGACCAACCGGGAGCAAACGGCGGATGAGTACGGCATCCTGACGCGAAACCTTTTTACCCTGGACGGCATTCAATCCGGCCAGATCGCCGGGATCATGATTGCCAGCGTCGTGCCGCCACTCAACGCCGTGCTGGAAGAGATGTCCGAGAAGTATTTCCACCTCAAGCCCGTTTTTCTCGGGCCGGGAACGCGGACCGGCATGTCCATCCTTTATGAAAACCCTCAAGAGGTGGGCGCCGACCGCATCGCGGACAGCGTGGCGGCCTTTGAGAAATATGGCGGGCCCTGCATCATCGTGGACTTCGGCACGGCCATCACCTTCGATGCGGTCTCCGAGAAGGGCGAATACCTGGGGGGCGTCATTGCTCCGGGTGTCGGCATTTCCGCCGAGGCGCTCTTCCAACACACGGCGCGCCTCCCCCACGTGGAGATCCGTGAGCCACAACGGGTGATCGGGACCAACACCGTCAGCAGCATGCAATCCGGCCTTTTCTATGGAGCGGTGGGGATGGTGGATGGCATCCTGGACCGCCTCTGCGCGGTGCTGGGAGAGAAGACCAAAGTGATCGCCACGGGCGGGCAGGCGGGGCTGGTGGCTGCCGCCTCCAAGTACAAGCCTCCCGTTGACCCCGCCCTCACGCTCGAGGGCCTGCGGATGATCTACGAGCGCAACCTCCCGGGTGCCAGACACCGATAGGTCCGAGGCCGTGGAGAACTACTTCAACTATTTCACCGAAATCGAGGAGTGTTATCGGCAGTGCCGCGGCACGCCTTCGCTGCTTTCCCCGCTTGATTGGGCGCTCGTCGAATCCTGGAAGGAGGCCGGCTACCCGCTGGAAGCTGTGCTCCTGGGTATCGAGCGCTCTTTCCGGAAATTCCACGCGCGCCCCCGAAAGTTCCAGATGGTGAACAGCCTGGCTTATTGTTCGCAGGAAGTTCTTCGAGCCGCCGAGGAACTGAGCACGGCGCGAAGGGAAGGCGGAGCACCCTCCCCAGCCGAACGCGCGGTCCAGCCTCCCTACTCGCCGGAAGAAATCCTGGCTTATCTCCATCGCAACGCCGAGTCCCTGGAGAAAGCCTCGCAACTGGCCCGTGAGAAATCCCAGACCGTCCTGGCGGAGGATCTGGCCGCGTCTGCGGCGGCCCTTCGCGGAATCGCCGAAAAGCAGGCCGGCAAGGCCGGCGGAGACCTCCGGGAACTTGAAAACCACATGACAGTGCTGGAGGAGAAACTGGCGGCCTCTCTCACGCGCGCTTCTTCTGACGAGATGCTGGCCGGATTCCGCCGGGAAGTGGAAACGGGGCTCATCCCTTATCGGCGGAAAATGTCGGGACCACAGATCGAATCGCTGGAACGGCAGTTTTTGAAGAAGCGGGTGTTTGAGCATTACCAGATCCCGCGCCTGAGCCTTTTCTATCTTTGAAATTTCATATTTGAGATTTCAATCTTTGCTGTTGCCCTTTGAATCTTCCCCGCGGCAGCGACGGGCATAACCCCCTCATGGGCCGGGCCGACACGCCCCGCAGCAGTCCTCCTGGGGGGCAGCGGTAGGTATGGTCCGGAAGGGCGTGTCTGTGGCTTTTGAACTCACTCCCCAGAAGCTTATTTACGGCGGCGATGCGCTGGGCTATCACCAGGGCCGAACGGTGCTTGTGCCTCTCGCCTTGCCGGGCGAGCGCGTCAAGGTTGAGCCGGTCCGCACCGCCAAGGGTGTCGTCCATGCTCGGCTCCTGGAGGTTCTGGCTCCGGCCCTGGAGCGCGTTGACCCTGCTTGCCCTTACTTCGGCCGCTGCGGAGGATGCCAGTACCAGCACCTGAGCCAGGAGTTCCAGACCACGTCCAAGCGAGAAATCCTGCGCGAAAGTCTGCGCCGGATTGGAAAAATCGTCTGGGACTCCGAGATTGTTCTCCACTCCGCGCATCCCTGGAATTACCGCAATCAGGCTCAACTGAAAGTCGCGCGCGGGCCGGAGGGCCAGGTGGCGCTGGGTTTCTTCGAGGCCGAATCGCATCGCCTTTTCCCGGTCGATACTTGCCTGATTTTGTCACCCCGCTTGAATACGCTCCTTGCTGAGCTGCGGCACGCGGAGTGGTCGCAACGGCTGGGCGATTGCCAAGAGATCGAGTTGCTCGCCGACGACCGCGATGAATGCGTCCGGATCACGCTTCGGGGTGAACTCAACCCGGGAGCCGCCGCGGCATTCGCTCAAGAATGCCTGGAGAAGCTGCCGGGCGTGGTGAGTGTGGCGATCGAGCGCGGCCGCAAATTCCAGGTCTTCGCTGAGCCCACGCTGGCTTATTCCGTGGGGGAAATCCGCTACCGAGTTAGTCCCGGTTCGTTCTTCCAGGCCTCCCGTTTCCTTCTTGCGGAACTCGTGGCCGCGGTGACGGGCGGTGCGGCTGGAGAATTGGCGCTGGACCTTTTCGCGGGAGTGGGCTTGTTCACACTCCCACTTGCGCGACGATTCAATCGAGTGGCGGGAGTAGAAGCGAATCCACCCTCAGTAGCCGACTTAAAGAGCAACGCAGAATCTCACGGCATCGAGAACCTTCGCGCGGTTGGGGCAACGACTTTCGACTTTTTGCGGCGCTTCGCACAGACTGCACCGGACCTTGTGGTTCTGGACCCGCCACGGGGAGGTGTCGATGCGGGCTCGCTCAAGCTTCTGGCTGCTTTACGCCCTCGCCAGATTCACTACGTCTCCTGCAGCCCGCCCACCTTGGCTCGCGACCTCCGCTTGCTGATTGCTCCTGGCTATCAGTTGAATTCGATTGAATTCTTCGACTTTTTCCCCCAGACTTCCCACATCGAAGCCCTCGCCCGGCTGATCCGGAAAGATCTCGCTCGCTAGCCTATGAAAAGCCCTTTAATCATCGTGGCGGCCTGTTTTGCATGTGGGGTCCTGGTCGCGCGACCTGACTCTATACGGGCTCCCAGCATTCCGCTGCTTCTCACCTTCGCCGGCACCTGCCTCCTCCTCGGGGTGCTGGCACTCCGTGCAAAGTGGCCAAGGGCTTCGCTTCTGTTCCTGCTCGCGGGTTTTGTAGGCGCTGGGGCGTCCGCCGCCGGACTCTTTGAATTTCGCTTTCCCCCCAATCATGTCCGGCGTCTGGAGGCGCTGGGAGTCGACCTGGAGGACCCCGTTCGTCTGGAGGGCGTAGTCGTCTCGACCCCCTCTCGCACTCCTTACGGTCTTCAATTCGACCTGGAAGTGCGCCGACTGGAAAGTGTCCGTCGCGTTCACTCCCTGAGCGGCAGGGTTCGGCTGCGATTGCAGACTGCTGAGGACCCCGAATCCGCCGCCCTTGCCGATTCGCTCCAGCTCCAGTTCGGCGACTCCATACGGACACTCGCCAAGCTGCGCAGGCCGCGTGTTTACCAGAATCCGGGCAGCTTCGATTTCCGTCGTTGGATGGAATCCATCGAAGACATTTACTGGGTGGGGACCATCAAGAGTCCCCTCCTGGTGGAGAAGATTCCCGGCTCAACTCCTCCGCAACCCGCCGCATTCCTGGAGAGGATGCGCCACCGCCTCCTGCGCGGTATTGACGGGCTGTTCGTCCCCTGGTCGGCGGAAGGACGTTCTGGCGCGGTGCTCAAAGCAGTGCTCCTCGGCGACCGCACCTCTCTTGATTCCGACACGATTGAGAATTTTCGCAAGACCGGCCTCTACCACCTGCTGGTGATCGCCGGGCTGCATGTTGGATTGCTGGCCATGTTGGTGGGCATGTTCTTTCGCATTCTACGCGTCCGCTCTTATGGTCAGTCCGTCCTTATCCTGATGTTCCTCCTGGGCTACGCCGCACTCGTCGAGCAACGCGCGCCAACCCTTCGCGCGACGATCATGATCTGCATTTATCTCGTGGGGCGGCTCCTTTATCGTGAGCATTCAGCGTTGAACGCCGTTGGCTTTGCGGCGCTCCTGCTTCTTCTCCACCGTCCGCCGTGGCTTTTTGAATCGGGGTTCCAACTCTCCTTCGCCGCAGCGCTGCTCATCGCCGGGCTGGTGGTGCCCATTGTGGAACGCACCACCGAGCTTTACCGCCGTGCCCTCTGGCAGTTGCACGATGTGGATCACGACATCAACCTCCTTCCGCGCCAGGCGCAATTCCGTCTTGACCTGCGCAGCTTGGTCTCCTGGTTAAGATCCCGCGCCGCGTTTCTCGGTTCGCATCCCACCCTCAGCGAAGCCTTAGTGACACGCCCCGTGCGAGCCGTCCTATGGGCCGCGAACATGTTGCTGTTCTCCGCTATACTCCAGCTTGGCCTGTTGCTCCCCATGGCGGAGACTTTCCATCGTGTGACCTTCGCAGGAGTCGGGCTGAACGCCCTGGCCATCCCGGCGATGACCCTGGTGTTGGCCCTCGCCCTACCGACTGTTCTCCTGAGCGCTCTGGCGCCCGCTCTTGCGGCCTGGCCGGCCAAGGCTCTCGCCCTCGCGGTGAGCGGCCTTTTCACGCTGACGGATCTCCCCAATTTGCCTGCCTGGCTTTCCTACCGTATCCCTGAACCTCCCGGGTGGGTTGCTTGGGGTTTTGCGCTTTCGATCCTTCTTGCGGGCCTCACGCTGCCGCGAAGCCTGCGGGCGTTTTGGGCGTCACTCGCCGCTTTGGTTGTCTTTGGAGCACTGCTCTCTCTTCATCCCTTCGCTCCTCGTCTCCCCAGCGGAGTCCTGGAAGTGACAGCGCTTGATTGTGGCGGCGGAGAAGCAATTTTCGTCGTGCTTCCTGATCGAACGACCCTCTTGGTTGATGCGGGAGGAAGCCGGAATCGAACGACCCGGGCCGGCGCTTTTCAGGGGCGACGCTGGGACCCCGGAGAAGACATCGTTTCACCTTACTTGTGGTCCCGCGGCATCCGACAGGTCGATATTCTCGTGCTCTCCCACGCCCACGAGGACCACCTGGGGGGCCTCTCCGCCGTCGTCAGAAACTTCCGCATCGGAGAATTCTGGCATGGCGAGAATGCCACGACTCCAGCCTACCAGGCCCTCCTCGAGCTTGTGGGGCAGCGAGGTATCCCCAATCGGGAGGTGGCTGCGGGGGACCTGATTGCGCGCGGAGGAGCAACCATCCGCGTCCTGTGGCCGAAGCCCGGTTGGCCGGCTTCAGCCCAGCCCTCTAATGACGACTCGGTGGTCCTGCGGATCGGCCACGACGCGACAGCCGTTCTTCTTCCCGGAGACGTCAGCCAGAGGGTGGAGGAAGAGTTGCTAAGCTCCGGAGCTCCGCTGGAGAGCCGTTTGCTCAAGGTGGCGCACCACGGGGCCAAGTCTTCCTCCACGGCGGAGTTCCTTCGCCGGGTCTCTCCGCGCCTTGCGCTCGTCACCGCGGAGGGCGGTGGGTTTATGAGCTTGCCGAGTCCTGAAACGCTCGCCCGCCTGCGGGCTGCCGGAGCACGAATCTGCCGGACGGACCGCGATGGCGCGGTGACGGTGGAGATGAGAGGATCGTCGCTCTTCGTCCGGAGCTACCGGACGTCGCCGACGGAGGGGGCGGCGAGGGTGGCGGGCGCAGGCTCCGCCGGCGGGGCGACCTCGAGGGTCCGGTAAAGGGCGCGTGAGACTTGCGCGCCGAAGAGCATCACGGTGGAGGAAATGTAGGCCCAGGTCATCAATGCCACCACCACGGCAATCGACCCATAGACCTGCTTGTAATTGAAGACGGGAAGCAGAAGTGTGAAGAGGGAGAGCGCTCCTTCCCAAAGAATTGCCGTGAGCAGCGCGCTGGGGAACACCTGGCGAAGTTGCATGGGCCGATTGGGCAACCGCTCAAACAGGACAATAAACATTGCCAGCGTCATGCTAAACGTGGCGCCGATCATCAGCAGGTGGTAAGCAAATTCCACCAGGGGCGCGACGAAATGAAACGACCAGCGCAGCAGCCAGCGGTGGATATAAACGTTCACTCCCACAAGAGACGACGAGAGGAGGATTAAGAAAACAAAGATCACCGCCATCTCCAGAGCGAGCAACCGCCGCCGGATCCACGTCCGCTCTTCCTTGACCTCCCAGGCGCGGTTCAGCGCCTTCTCCAGAGGCAGAAACACTCCGGACGAACCCCAGAGCAGCAGCAGGAGCGAAACAAGGCCAACGCGCCCGTAGGCGCGTGAAATGCCGACCAGGTTCCGCAGGATGGCATCCGGCTTGATGGGCAGGTAATTCTGAAGAACAATGGCCAGCCGGCCGCTGAGTTCATAGCGGTGGATGAAGATCCCGCTCACCCCGAGCAGAAGAAGCAGCAGAGGGAAAACCGAGAGCAAGGAGTAATAGGCGATGGAGGCCGAAACCGTCAGCGAATCCTCCCTCAGGAAACGGCTGAGGGAATCGCCAAGAACTTCGCGAGAGCGCCGCCAGCGCCGACTCCAATTCCCCCGGTTTTGCACGTCGGTTTCGGTTGACATGGTCGGGAAGAGGCTTTGGGGCGCTGGCCTGCTTGACTCTTCAAACCCGGACCATCCCCATGACTTCTAGCTTATACTAGTTTTGGGCCCAGCAGGATAGTCTCTTTTCACTTCCAGGGCGGCTGGAGGAGAAACCCGTGGCCAGCGAGGCCGAAATCCGTGAGGAAGCGCGCCGGGTCCGTCGCCTGCAACTGGTTGTGGATCTGGTTCTGAATCTGATCAGGCAGTCCGACGACCTGCCGGTGGAAGAGGCTTCGGAACTTGTGGCCGCCACACGCCAGTTTGCTCTCAACCTGTTTCCCGACAAGGAGCAAACCTACGACCTGATCTACCAGGCGCGTTTTCGACGCCTCCTGGCCGAAAAATACAGGACCGTGTGAACCCGCAAACCGGCGCCCCGCATCACTATTTCGCGGGAGGATGGTCCGTGGGTTGGTTCGTCACCGACCTCAGAGTGGCGGTGATGGAGCCGACTGAGATCATGGCCTTGATGCGCAGGGGCAAGCGCTGTTCATCGTCACTGATCCAGATCAGCATCCTCCCTTTCCGCTTGTACAAATCCCCGAAGACTTTGGGCTCCACACGGAAGGCGTCGAGGTTACCCAAAGGAGTCTGAATCTTCTCGCGCGCCTGCACCTGCACGCTGACATCATAGGTTTTGGCGCCGTCATTCACCGGCACGCGAACCGGGTGGCCGACCTGCAGGGGCTGGCGGCGGAGATAATAGAAAGCGCTCACCACATCCTGAACACAGCTCGGGATAGCATTCTCAGCGTGTTTGGGCGGGTCTTTGGGTTTGTTGAGGTCACGTTCATCCAGAACCGCTAACCCCCGCTGGGTATCGAAAAAAATTTCGCCCACCTTGTGCCGGCGGCCTTCATTGATCTTCTTCGAGATGCGACGGGAGCATAGTGACTGGGGATCAAAAAACGAGTGGAATTCATCTTGAACATTGAAGAGGAGTGAAACGAACCCCTGAGACCGCGCCGTAGTGACCACTTCGTACGCATCCCCGTTGCCTTCCTCATGGCGCAGGAGTTTGGCCACCGTCTGTCCTGCGGGAAAAATGGACCAGCTCATATCAAAGGCCAATACTTCTCCAGGAGCGAAAGGCGCGGGCGGGGCTTGTTGCGCCCGTCCAGGGCTCAGCCTCATCAGGACGAGCAAGGCCACGCTGGCCGTGGCGGCGCTAAGCGGTCGAAGGTCCATACAGGTTAATTAGACACGACAGCGGGGCAAAAAGCAGCCCACCTTCACTATCGCAACTTCATCTTGACCAACAAAAAAAACATCGCAGCCAGGTATCCCAACGCCGCTTCGTACTCATGATTCCTTCGATACTGGTCCCAGCGGAACTTCACTCCGCGGTCGGGCACACTATGCCCGGTAGGGAAAAAAAACGGAACCTTCTCCGCATACCGGCCATAGAGATCTCCGAACTTCGCACGCAGGAAACGCTCTTCGCGGCGCATCACCGGCCAGTAAATCATCAGAAAGAACACCAGAAAGACCAAACCCATCGTCCATGACCCGCCTGCAAGCGCGAAACCCAGACCGATGAAGAAGCTGCCCAGGTAAAGCGGGTTCCGCGTGTACCGGTAAGGCCCGCCGGTGGTAAGAGCCAGGTTCTTTTCCAGGCACCCCGCGCTGAAGGCGCGCAGAGCCAACCCCAACAGGGTGATCCCGCCACCCGTGGCGAGGAGTGTCACGGTGGGCTGTGAGAAAACGAGGTACGCTGCACCCAGCACAAATCCCAGAGGCACGCGCCACCGCGCGGCCCAGGCCGCGTACGGTTTATCCATGCGCCCTCGCCAGGCGCTCGCGGATGGCGGCCAGCACCGACTCAACCGAGATTCCCGCAAGGTAGGAAGGAGTTCCCGACCGCCGCGTGTAATCAATCCGGCCGCCATTCCAGAGCGCAATGTCATCGGAAGAGAAGGGCCCGTTGCGCGCCGGATCGGTGGGCCCGTAGATTCCCACAATGGGCGTTCCGACCGCCGCCGCCAGGTGTAAAGGCCCCGTATCCCCGCCGATGAAGAGCTTCGCCCGCCGTGCCAGCGCGATGAACTGGATCGCCGTGGAGGGAAAGTAGCTTGCCTGGTGCGACCCGGCGCGCTGGAGAATCTCCCGGATCAATCCTTCCTCATCCGGCGACCCGGTGAGAAGAGCTTTCCAGGAGAGCTCCTCTTCCAGACGACGGAGCAATTCCACATAATCCTGCGGCGCCCAACACTTGGTGGTCCAGCCTCCACCGGGATTAATGATGAGAAATTCCTTCGCGCCGATTGTCCCGAGCCCTTCTTCCACCGCGCGGTCATCCTGCGCATTGCGCGGTAATGGAAATTGCCACTTGCCGGCCCGCGCGCCCAGCCGTTCCACCAGAGCCAAATTCATTTCAACAACATGCTGGCGGTCGCGCGGCGTAATGTGCTCGGTGTAGAACGCGCCGGCCGCAGGTTCACGCAACCAGTGTGCGGCAAATCCCAGCCGCTCCCGGGAATGGCTGAGCCAGGCGAGGGCAGCGGATTTCCAGAGCCCCTGAAAATCGATCGCGGCATCATACTTCTCCTCACGCAGCCTCAGTATCCCTCGCCCTATTTCTTCTATCGTCTGTGCCGAGGCCAGCTTCTTGCGCCAGCCCAGGGTGTCGAGTTTGATGACGCGCCGAACGAAGGGGTTCCCCTCCAGCAGCTTCGCGTGTCGCGCCTCGACGACCCAATCAATCTCCGCCTGAGGAAACGTCTCGCCCAGCGCCGCCACGGCCGGCAAGGCGTGGACGATATCACCGATCGAGCTCAGACGAATCACCAGAAAACGCTGCCTGGACTCAGGCATCCCACCCCCCGGTTGGCATGGCGGGAGCGCAAGGCCCGCGATCAACCCTTGCCAGAACCTTTCCGGATCTCCGCCAAGAGCGCGAAGGTAGAATGGCTCTTGCCGTCACCCACGATGCGGACCGTCCCGCCCAGACTCTCCATCACCGCGCGTTCCGGCACAGACTGCGCGGAGTAGTCGGTTCCCTTGCACTGCACATGGGGACGAAGGTCGCCCAGGATCCCCTCGGCGGTCAAATCATCGAAGACGACGACGTAGTCAACGGACTCGAGGGCGGCCACCAGCTCCACCCGCGCCTGGTCAGGAAGCAAAGGCCTTCCGGCACCCTTGAGCGCCCTCACCGCCCGGTCACTGTTCACCCCCACCACCAGCACGTCCCCCTGCCTGGCGGCATCTTGGAGATAGCGAACGTGCCCAACGTGCAGAACGTCAAAGCAACCATTGGCAAAGGCGATGCGCTTTCCTTCGTGGCGCAGGCGTTCGCCCAGAGAGGAAACTTCCGCGCGCGGGATGATCTTGGCGCTCACGCGTTTCGGATGGCCTCCGTAAGCTCATGGGCGGTCACCGTGGCCGTGCCGCGCTTCATCACCACCAACCCTCCGGCCGCGTTGGCCAGCATGGCAGCGTAAAGGAAGCTCGCCCCAGCCGCCAGGGCAAGGGTGAATGCCGCAATCACGGTGTCGCCGGCCCCGGTCACGTCCACGGCCTGGTCGGACCCGAAAATGGGGAGATGTCGCGGTTTCTCGCGCCGCTCGAATAGCACCATGCCGTCGCGGCCGCGCGTCACCAGCAAAGCCTGGAGCTTCTGCCGTCTCAGAAGCTCTTGACCGAGCCGATGCAGCAGGTCGATGTCCGTCCCAATTCGCCGGCCGAAGGCTTCTTCAACTTCAGGTTCGTTCGGCGTCGCGGCAGTGATTCCGGCGTAGCTTCTCAAAGCAAAGCGGGAATCGACGGTGATGGGCAAGGCACGATGGCCCGCGCGCTGCCGCAGGAATGCCGCCTCGCGGCCATCCGTCGCGCCGTAACCATAATCCGAGAGCAGCAACGCAGAGATCTTGCTGAGCGACCGCGCCACGCTTTGGCTCAGCCGGTGACGAAACTCGCGGCCCAGGGGTTGCGCCGGCTCCCGATCGATCCGGACGATCTGCTGTCGTTGCCAGTGACTCAGCCCTCCTAAAATACGCGATTTGGTGGGCGTCTGGTGACCGCGCAGGCGCGCCACCCCGCGAGCGGAAATGCCCCTCTCGTGGAAGTAACGGAGCAAGGCCTCGCCCGCGTCATCTTCCCCCACCACACCGGTCACCGTCACGGCCGCACCCAAATCCGCCAGGTTGTTGGCGGCGTTGGCCCCCCCACCCGGGACAATCTGCTTTTCTCGCTGCTTCAGGATCAGCACCGGCGCTTCCCGCGAAACCCGAGCAATCTCACCGTAGATGAACTCGTCAGCGACTAGGTCCCCCAGCAGCGCAATGCGCTGGCGGGGAAACCGCTCGATGATCGAGATTAGAGAAGAGCGATCGGAAGAATTGATCTTCATAATCTTTCTGGCGTCGCCGCGCCCTACGGCAGGCTCGAGTTTCAGCGCGCCAGTTGCTTCAAGATTTTCTCCGCAGCATCCTGCAAGTTCTCCGCGATTTGATCAGGTTTGCGTAACCAGCGCTGGCGATGGTAGGCGTACTCCCCTCGCCCGTACCCCGTCATCACCAGCACGGTCCGGGCCCCTGCCCTGAAACCCATGCGCATGTCGCGGTAACTGTCACCCACCACAAAGGAAGCGCTGACATTAATCTTAAACCTCTTTGCCGCTTCGTCGATCATGCCGGTTTCAGGCTTGCGGCAGTGGCAAGCTTGCCCGTAAGCCTTCACAGGCCCGTTGGGATAATGCGGGCAATAATAAAACGCATCCACTCTTGCGCCACGGGCGGCAAGTTCCCTGGCGATCTTCTGATGAACCCGGCGCACCAGCTCTTCCGGGAAGTATCCCCTCGCTACCCCTGACTGGTTCGTCATCACGATGACCGGCAACCCCGCCTGGTTGAGCTTGCGGATGGCCTTAGCCGACCAAGGGTAGAGCCGCACGCGATCAATGTGGTTAAGGTAGCCCACCTCCTCAATGATGGTGCCGTCGCGATCGAGGAAAACCGCGGGGAGCCGGCTGTCGGCCGGTGGAACTTCCGAGCGCTGCTTCCCTTCCAACCGGGGTGGCTGGTTATGCCGGGCGCTCATGGGTCACTCCCAATTCCTTAATCAGCCTTGCCACGGCGCCGTACACGTCCTCCACGGAAACACCTTTCATGCAGCGAAAGTCGATCGGGCAGACGCGAAGCCCACACGGACTGCAGGCGACTTGTCGCTTGACAACCCGCGCGCGCGAGCTCGCCGGCCCGGTGGCTCGCTCCTCGGTGGATCCAAAGATCGCCACCAGCGGCAAGCCGAGCGCCGCCGCCAGGTGCATGGGACCTGAATCGTTGCTCACCAGCAGGTGGCATTGCGCCAGCAAGGCCATCAGTTGTCGGAGCGTCGTCTCCCCTGCCACGATGGTCGGCGTGTGCTCCATTGCCTGGGCGATCTCTTCGGCCAGCAGCCTCTCAGCGCGGGAGCCGAAGATTAACACATCAGCATGGAGGGCACCAATCAAGTGATCGGCGAGCGAGGCGTAGCGGTCGAGCAGCCAGCGCTTGGCCGGCCCAAAGAACGCGCCGGGGTTCAACCCGATCAGGAAGCGCGGTCCCTGAAGACCCAGCGCTTCCAGTTGCTTCGTGGCCCACGCCTTCTCGGCGTCGGCCAGTGTCAGGCGGATATCCCGGACCGGCTGGGGCTTGTCAATTAGACCCGCGCGAAACAAAAGGTGCTGGTAGTAATAGGCCTGGTGACCGTAGGCCGCCGGAGACGGCGCCTCAATGGCTTCGGTCAACAGGCTGCTGCGGCCGTCCCGCGCATAGCCCAGGCGCACCGGGATGCGCGCGCACCAGGCCATCCACGCGGCATGGAAAGCGTTCTGAAAAAGAATGGCGGCATCAAAGCGCTCTGCCCGCAACCTCTGAACCAATTTCCAGAAGCCCCCCGGCCCGCGGTGTTCCCCATCCGGGTCGTAAACAATCCGGCGGTTGACGGCAGGATGGCGCTGGTAAAGTTCGCCCACCCAGGGCTTGGCGACGACCGAGATCTCCGCCGCCGGGAAGCGCGCGCGAAGGGCTTCCAGGGCGGGCAGCGACATCACCCCGTCGCCAATCCAGTTTGTGGCGCGCACCAGAATCTTCTGCGGGTTTTTGAGACAACTTCCTCGCGTGATCAAACTGTTATCCTTGCGGACTGCAGGCGCCCGAGCAATGCTTCCTCAAACACCTCAGCCTCGCTCATCTCGATTTCGATGGCACACGCGCAGACGGGGATTTCAGACTCCCAGCGCGGAGGTAGATTCAGCGCGTCCTTTTCCGTTGTGAACATGGCTCCTGCAGCCTCTTGGCGCGCGCGTCTTGCCAGACCCTCAAGCTCGGCCGCGCTGTAGACATGGTGGTCAGGGAACGCGGTCTCAGCGCCCAACAAAAATCCCCACTTTCTAAGGTCAGCGAAAAAAGCCTTGGGATTCCCGATTCCACAGAAGGCAGTGATGACCTTGCCGCGTACTGATTCTGTGCTGAGTTCAGATCCGCTGGCAATATCCACAAGCTTGGCAAGCCGCATGGTGCTTCTGAAAACTTTCGCTTGCGGGTTGATTTTCCCCACAAGCTGTTCCAGCGGCGCAGGATCTCCCAGGTCAACCCGTGTCAGCACGACCAGGTGAGCCCGTTTGAGCGCTGAATAAGGCTCACGTAGTCGTCCCGCCGGCAGCAAGGCATCCATGGAGAAGTCCTGGGTGACGTCCAGCAGAACCACATCGATGTTGCGAGCCAGCGCAAGATGCTGGAAGCCATCGTCCAGGACATGCACGTCAACGCCGAATCCGTCTTCCGTCAGGCGTCCGCCCCGGTAACGGTCTGCGCAAACTACGATCGGGACTCCGGGCAGCTTTCTGGCGAGCACCGCGGGCTCATCGCCGATGAGGCGCGCATCCACCGCGCGTTGTGAGCCGGGCGCAAGCGCCACCAGCTCGGCGCCGCTCCGGCGTCCATAACCTCGCGTGAGGATGCCAGGCTTCCATCCCCCCTTCAAGAGGCGTTGCGCGATCCATGCGACGCAGGGAGTCTTTCCCGTTCCGCCCACCGTCAGATTACCCACGCTCACCACCGGGCAGCCGAGCCGGCGAGTTTTGAACCAGCCCCGGCGATAGGCCAGTTGGCGCAACGCCACGCCTAATCGAAAGCCCGCCGCCAGCGGCCACAAGATTCGGTTCACGACGCCCAACTCCTCAAGCCCGGGCGCGCACCGGCACCTGAGCGCCCAGCAGTTCCCGGAGACGTTCCATGACGCGCTGAGTAGCTCCAGACTCCTGCTCCAGCACCTTCTTGGCCCTCTCGCCCAGTTCACATCGACGCGCCTCATCCTCAAGTAGCTGAAGTATCACTCGACCAAGCTCCCTTGCATTGCGGACTTGCACAGCCGCCCCCGCATCCAGGAAAAGCTGGGCGATGTCACGGAAGTTGCGCATGTGGGGTCCAAAAAGGATGGGCTTCCCCCAGTACGCTGGTTCGAGCAAGTTGTGTCCTCCCGTGGGAACCAGCGTGCCACCCATGAAGACCACGTCCGCCAACTCAAACACTCCTGCCAACTCGCCGATGGAATCGAGCAGGAGAAGTTCGGGAGAGGAAAGTTGAGTGGCGAGGGCTTCTTCGGTACTTTCGAGTGCGGTGCGTCGCACGATGCTTCGCCCCGCCTCGGCCAGTAGTTGCGCCACGGCTTCAAATCGCGCGGGATGGCGAGGAGCAAGGATGAGGAGCGCCTGAGGATACCGACGCCACACCTCGTCCCATGCCTCGAGCAGTAGCGATTCTTCCCCCGGCATGGTGCTGGCTGCTACAACCACGGGTCTGCGTTGAGCGCGCTCGAAAGCCTTCGCCAGGCGGGCTGGGAACTCGCCGAGTTGCGGTGGCAGCGCATCAAACTTCAGGTTTCCCGTCACTACGACCCGCTCCGGCTTTGCTCCAAGAAGCCGGAAACGCTCGGCATCGGTGTTGGTTTGAGCGCAAACACGATCGACGTTTTCCAGAACCCGGCGCATAAAGGGTCGCATGAACCGGTAGCGGCTAACCGAGCGATCCGAAAGGCGGGCATTGACCAATACAACTCGCGACCCCAGTTTCTGAGCGGAGCGCAGAAGGTTGGGCCACAGTTCCGTTTCGACAACCACGAGGAGCGCGGGGCGGATGCGAGCGAGCGCCCGCCTCACACACCAGGCCCAATCAAGCGGCAGGTAGAACCGACCGGCCACGTCCGGCAAACGGTTCTCGCCAGCTTCGCGTCCCGCCGGGGTTACGTGGCTCAATAATATTTTCCGATCAGGAAAAGTTTTCCGGAGCTCTCGAACCAATCCCACCACCGCCAAGGTTTCGCCGACCGAGACGGCGTGAACCCAGATGGCTCCTGGCACGGCCTGCTGAAACGATTCAGGCAGAAACCCAAACCTTTCGCGCCAGCGAGCGGAGTTAATTCTCCCCCTCAGCCGCCACAGGTAATAAGGAGCCGTCAGGATCACGCCGAGACTGAATAAAAGGCTGTAGACCAGATACATATCGGGACGGGCAACAAGTGGGCTCAGACGCCAGGAGCGGAACCAATCGCGATTATAAGCTGGAATAGTGCCCCCCGACAATGCGCGCTTTGGAACCGTGGAGGGTTCCGCGCTGTGGCCGTTGGAAGGTAAAAGCCCGATGACCGCTCACCGCAAGTAGGAGCATGGTCACGAGTAGAATTGAGGGGGGGGCGGCGCAGAGCTTCTATGCGCCGCTCTTTCCCGGAGGCCCAAGTTGAATTGCCATGGAAGCTGTGTGAGAATGCTTCCAAAGTGCCCCGGTTAAGTGGAAACTCGGGCCCATAGCTCAGTCGGTCAGAGCAGCGGACTCATAATCCGTTGGTCGCAGGTTCGAGTCCTGCTGGGCCCACCAATAAAAGGCGTCTGTTTACGATCCCGAGTCAACGGTCGATAGCGAGAGGTCGGGGGCATCGGCTGTCCACGGCTGACCCTTGCCCGTTGCCTTCCATCGATCACTCTTTGGTTGACGCCGGACCGCCTTGCGCGACTCGCTGAAGAACCTTCACGAGACCCTGCTGAAAAGCCGCCGGGATGGGCAGGAGACTCACCACCAGATGGCCGTCGGAGTGGAAGTCGTAGAAGTGGCCGGGATGAACAAGCACGCCGTCCTGGCTCAGTAGCTCGATCGCCCATTCCTCATCGCTGCGGATGGAAGGGAGTTTCAAGATCGCATACCATCCCCCTTCGACCTGCAAGCGGCTCAACGTTGAATCTGGCGACAGTTGCTCATCGAGCCAAGTGAGATTCCGCCGCACGCGCTCCAGGATCTGGGGTTGGAGGCGCCGCCGCGACTCGAGCAGCCGCGGCAGCGCATGCGCGAGGGGCGCGCTCGCCGAAAGGTAAGTGTCCGCAATAACCTCCAGGCGTCCCAGCGCATCTTTCAACAAATCTGCGGGACCATTCACTACCACCCAGGCCAACTTCATCTGCGGCAGGGCGGATATCTTCGACAGGCCGCTCAGCGTGAAGGTGAGCGCTCGGGACTCAGCGGCGAGGCTCACCACGCGCCTGGAATCCGCCGCGAACGCGTAGTCGCTGAAGACCTCGTCTGCGATAAGCGCTAAGTCGTGCTGCTTGCAACAGTCGACCAGGCATTCGAGTTCATGCTGACGGATAAACGACCCAGTCGGATTGTTGGGGTGAACCACCAGAATCGCCCGCGCGCGCGGCCCCAGGCGGGCCTCGAGCGCAGGAAGGTCCACTTGCCAGCCGTGCTCGTATGTCAGGGGATAGGGAACGATCTCCACATCATTCAGGCCGGCCAGGAAGTCAAAGAGGGGGTAGCTGGGTTGTGGCGCCAAAACGTTATCGCCGGGATTCGCTAGCAGGCGGAAAACGTATGAGTAGGCTTCGCTGGTGCTGGTGGTCAGGAAGATCTGCGCGGGTTCGAGTTTGACCCCGCGTTCGGCATAGTAGCCGACTACCGCCTGACGCGCGGGGAGCAGCCCGCGGGGATCGGGTTCGTAAGTAAGCGAACGCGGGTCCGCAAGCGCGCTTAAAACCTCCCGCGCGTCGAAGACGAAGCCGCAGCGTGTAGGGTTCGACTCCGTCAAATCGAGGATCGGAAGACCCCGCCGCCGGCGCTCCTCAAGAAGTTCGGAGAGCCGGTTGGGGTTCAGAGACCAGTTAGTGCGCGAAGAAAACATAGCTTAAGAGCAGTGACGAGTGATGAGTGATAAGTGACGAGCAAGCAGGGGCGCGCGGCGTCCCCGCAGGGCGCAGCGCTCCAGCTCGGGCCTGGTCCACGGCAAGCCGGGAGTCACCGCGACAGCCCACGCGTCCCCACCTGACACGCCTCTAGCCGACCGCCTTTAGTACTTTGAGCAAGCCCTCCAGAGACTCGCGGGTGCTTTCCACGGTGTTTCCATCGGGCCGGCGGTAGTGGGTCTCCAGTGAGATCGTCCCGCTGTACCCATCGTCGCGCAGGGCTTTGAACTGTCCCCGGAAGTCGATGGTCCCGCCACCCACCGGCGCCCAGCTTACTTTTCCGGTAGTGGGATCCTTCTTCGCGTCCTTGACGTGCATGTGAGGAAAGAGACCGCGTACCTCTTTGTACCCGGCGGGATAAGGGATTTCGTTGAGCATGACGGCGTTCGCCGGGTCCCACATTCCACGCAAGTAGGGTGAGTTGATGTCCCGAACGATGCGGCCCAGTTCCTTTCCCGTTCCGATATTGCACTCGTGCTCGTTCTCGATGATAAGGGTGATGCTATGCCGGGCCGCCAGGGCTGCGGCCTTGGCCAAGTGCTCGCGGACGTGGGGATAGGCATTCTCCGGCTTATCGACCCGCCAGTAGCTGAAGATCCGCACCTTATTCGTATCAAAAAACCGGGCGAGCTTGAACGACCTCAGCAGCAGGTCCTCGGTGTCCTGATCGCTGAAGTTGGCCAAAAAGGTGTCGCGTTTTTCCGAGGGGCGCGCTGGCATCTCCGGAAGGTTGTACTTGAACAATGGCGAAGCGATGTCGGAGACCTGAAGATGATGTTTTTGGATCAGGCGCTTGGCCCGATCCAGCTCCGCCTGGGAAAGGTTCATGATGTTCTTCTTCCAGATGTCTCGCAGCTCGCAATAGGCCAGCGAATGACTGGAGATGAAATCGAGCGCCTGTTCGAGGTCTTGCGTCAGTTCATCCGTAATGATGCCGAGCTTAAAAGACGGCTGCGCCTCGGCTCCTGCGGCCGGCGAAAGGGCGAAGCCCAGACTGGGACAAGCCAGCAGCGAGGCCGAGAGAAACCTGCGGCGGGTCAAACGCATGGGCATGATGACTCCTCTCTTCTCTGGAATGGCGCCAGAGCACCAACGCCAGTTTGTGAATCTATCCTGTAAATGCGCTGGAAGGCAAGACGGAGTAAGGCCAAGCGTCAGGGCCCATAGCTCTTCGAGTCGTGGTCCTTGCCGTGGCAGGTCAGATAGCAGGCGCCGGTCCGCAGGCCGGTACGCTGGTATTCCAGCCTGCCGCTGCCGCTGGGCGCGACGATGCTGAGGTCGAAATTGATGAGCATCGGCGCCTGCGAGGCGTGGGGGTCGTGGCAGGTCGAGCAGGCGGCGTTCACACTCCGGATATGCTTGTTGTGTTCCTTAAAGCTCTGGTCCAGAAGAATGCTGCCTTCCACGTCGTGGCACTTGTCGCACTGTCCGTAATTCGTCAAGGAGTAGCTCATACCCGTGGAGCTTCCGCCCGAGGTTGCCGGTAGCGGTTCGAGAGCACTGGCTCGCTCCAGCAAGTGGGGCAGGTAGGAACCGTGCGGGCCTGCGGGACCGGTGAGCGTGCCTAGATTTCGCCCCGTGTCGTTGTTGTGGCAATCGGAGCAGTATAGCTGGCTCGCGGCGCTGAGGGTGCGATTCGGCAGCGGCGAGCCTCCCGGGGCGATCGGCTGTGTGTGCAAGCTCGGCACCTCGCCACCCGGGCCTGTGGAGAGATTGCGAGGACGCGTGACAGGATGGTAAGAGGGGCTGAACTCGAACTCGATCCGTGTGTTGTAGCGGTTGGGATTGCCGCTGTCGAACTGCCGCTGCGGATTGCGCCCGTACCCCACGCCGGCAGTACTTGTATCGAAGAACTGCGGCTTGTTCGCGCTGTCGGCATGGCACTTGAAGCAGACTTCAAACTCGTTGGCGCTTTGAGGCACGAAGCTGTTGGAGACGGAATGTCCGCGCGTCCCCAAGAGCGCTCCGCTTACCTGGGGCGGCTGCGCCGTGCTGTTGTTCGCAAAATGCGAGTTGTGGCAGTCCACGCACTCGGCATGACGCGCGGCGCCGCTGGCGGTTTCCGGAAGCGGGAAGAGTGCCGAGGAAGGGCTTTCCGATGCGTCATGCACGGAGGGGGTGACGTTGACCGGATGAATGTAAGTCTTCGCAAGGAATTCCGCTTTGACATTCGCGCTCACCACTGACCCGTCGTGGCATTGGTAGCACGTACTTTCCTCTTGGAACTTGACCAGCCGCTGTCCAGTTTGCGGGGAATGCGGACGATGGCAGCTTTCGCAGGCGTTCTTGCTGACGCCCACGTAACCTGCGTGCGCGCCTTGCAAGGAAGTGTATCTCGCATCCTCGCTGGGGTCGGGCGGCAGGCGGTGGGCAGAACTCGACCAGCCCAACTTCACATGGCAGGTCAGGCAGACCCCCGAAGACTGGTTGGATTTCTTCAGGAATTTCCCTACCGTCGGATCGATGTACTCCTGGTGGGGCTCGTGGCAGGTGCTGCACTGCACCTTGCCGCCGGCATCCAGATGCACGGGGTCTCCGGACGGCGGATTTTGGATCTCGTTCCCCACCACAGGGATAAAACCGAAGGGGTGGTCGTCGGTGAACGCCTTGTTCCCCGCCAGGTTCGATGGGGAACTCGTGGGAAGTGTGTATCCGGCGCCCTGCAGGAAGGCAATCAGGCCATCATTGACGGTATCGCCCAAGGCGATGGTCCCGTCGTGGCAGCTCAGGCAAAGCTTGGAAGTATCTTGCGGCTGGATGGCGGTGACGTTTGCCTGCAAGGTCGTGCTGCTATAGACAGAAGAATTGGCCGTGGAAAGTTTCTGGTTCCACAGATATGTCCCCGGGTTGGCATTGTGGGGGGTATGGCAGAACACACATGGATCCTGGCCTGAAACCGAGCGGATGACGGCGGTGGAACTGGCGCGGAAATCGTGCTTGGAATTGAGGATCGCGGTCTTGTTGCCGGAGGCAACAGCGCTGGGGGCCAACCCAGCCCAAACCAGCAGCACCGTGATGGTCCAGAGGCGGCGCAATCAATTCCCTCCCGCGGGCCCTGTATTCTCTTGCCGCAAGCGGAACATCTGCACACGACGGTTGTAACCATCGGCAACGTAAATGTGGTTCTCGCCGTCCAACGCGATGCCGGTAGGCAGGAAGAATTCCCCCGAGCCGCTGCCGGTGCCTCCGAAGATAAACAGCAATCCCCCTTCAGAGTCGTAAACCTGCACGCGGTCGTTGCGGCCTTCGACCACGTACACGCGGCCCTCGCCGGATTTCGCGTCATCCGCAGGTACAGCGAATGCACACGCCAATAATATGTGTGATAGATGCGCTCAGAGCCGGAGGAACTGTGTTTCTTGCGCATACGCAAAGCGAACTAGAACGTGTAGCGCAGCGTCAAGTTGACCAGGTTCCCGCGGAAGCTCCGATGTCCGATGGGGTCGAACGGAGTGTCTTTTTCGTTGTAATCGTAGAACCCCCAACCGGTTCTCCAGGTGACGCCTTTGGCCAGGACCACGTCGACCGATCCGTAAGGCCGATGGTAGTTGAAGTTGAGGGGGCCGGGAGGCGAGTTGGGGTTCAGGATCAGGGTATTCCCGGTGACGCTGTCAATCGCATACCCCATCCTCAACGCAACTCTTTTGGTGGGCTTCAACATGATGTCCGAATATCCATAATTAAGCTTGTTGTTATAGGTGGAGATACCCTCCAGGGGAACCGGTGAGCTCGCGATCGGGCAAGGCGGGAACCCCGGCGGCGGTGGACCAGATCCGAAAATGAAGCAGACGTTGGTCTGAGAAAAAACGCCGGTGTAGTTGTAGCCGGCATCGATCGACCAGCGGTCACCGGGAGCAACGGAGATGTGGTACCCGTAGTTGCGCGTGTGTTCCAGGTGGTTGATCTGCGTCACGTTGTTGCGGGCCTCGTAGATGTTGAACGTGGTGCCCATGCTCAGCCACGACTTGGGCTTGAACTCGCCTCGGAACTTGTAGTGCTGGAGCTGGCGCGGGCTGATGCGTGTAAAGGTGTTGTCCGCGTACATGAGCTCCTGGTCGTAACTCAGCCGGAGATTGTTGATGGGCCGCGCCCAGATCCCCGCCAGTAGCGAGTGCTCGTTAATTGTCGTTTCGAAAGAGTCACCCGACGAACTGCTCACTGTGCATGAGCCGTCCGGGTTGAGCGGCTGGCCGGTGCAGGGTCCGGTCGGGGCCAGGACGGGATCGTAGGTGTTGGTATTCAGTAAGACGTCCCGCTGGTCGATGATTCGGTGGCGGTAGCGATATCCAATGCGCCCCCCGATCCGCTTCGTGAAGTCATACTCCAACTGAACGGTATTGAGCTTGACGTCCTGCCCCAGGAACAAGCTGGAGATGGCAGTGCCGGAGTCAGCCTCGGAGGAGGAGGCGTGAGGAGGGCAGGTCTTTGCCGTGTAAGGCGCAGGGCAAGCCGCCGTGCTGAAGACGACGGGAGCGACCGCCATCGAAGTGGCGAAGAGCGCGGCCGTCGAGAGGTTGTTCTGGCCGGGAATACGGAAGTAGACAAAGCGAAATTCGTCAACAATGCGGAACTTGGGAGTGATGGTGAAGGTCGCTGCATAGTCGGCTGAAACCGAAACGCGCTGGATTGCAGCCGGACCAGTGGTCGTAAGCTGCCGCGCCAGAGTCCGTGACTCAAAACCCTGGAAAAGCTCGTTGAAATCGACCACCCTTGCGTCAGCCGAACTGTAAACGAAGCGTCCGGACATGTCGACGTTCTTGAAGTAATTGGACTGAAAACTGAATTGCTCCGTGGGATAGGAGGTTCGCACCGGCCCGCTGCGCGTGTAGTCCGTGTAGCCGCTGCACGCCGGATTGACCGTGGGCGGGGTGGTGGTGAAGTTGGTGATGGGCGTCCGGCACGGGATGTTATTCTTCGTATCCCAGGAGACCCCCATATCCACCAGTTGGCCGTTCGCAAGCTGGTAGGTGAGGTTGTTATCCGCCCAAGACGTGTCGCCCTTGTAGTAGTTCAGGAACTGGTCGTAGCTGATGTTGGTCCGGGGGAGGACCTTGAAATCAACCCCCACCTGATAGGCGTTCGTCGTCGTCTTCCAGTCTTGGAACAGTAGCGCCTCGGTCCCCACGTGGTAAGTGGTCAGCGAGGGGCCCTCATTGATGTTGCGGGCGTAGCCCAGACGGAAACGGACCTTCGATTGGGGGAGCAACGTGAGGTTGAAATCGCTCATCCGCCGGGTGAGCGCCATGGCGTGAGGTGAGAAGCCGATAATCACGGTGGGAGTCGAGTTCGTCGGATTGAGCGGGTTCGCCAGAAGGTCGTAATTCCACAGGTTGCGGTCCCGCCTGAACGTCCCGGTGAAGTCGTACCACTTGTTCTTCGACAACCGCAGCATCGAGAAGTTGTTGGGATCACCGCCATACCCGAAGTTCGACATGAAGAGGTTGTCAAAGAGAAGCCCCTGGTGGTTGAGGGACCTCATCTCCATGGTCTGGTTGTAAAGCCGGGCGCCTTGCCCCAGGTTGACGAAGGTGTCGTAAACGTCCTTGTTGCCGGTAAAGCTCGTTCCCCGCCAACCAATTTCAATGGACTGGTTGACATGATAGTTGCCCCAGTCCTTTCCCTCTTGCGCTTGATCCTCCTGAGCTAACGCAGGCGCCGCCAGAAGAAAAGCTAATATCAAGCCGGTGATGACAGAGCACAGACGCGAGCGATTCAGTTTCATAACCCACTCCTGAGGAACTCTAAACTCCGCATGTCGACTCGAGCCTTTCCAGCCCGAAGCCCCGTTCGATCTCACCGCACCTTCCATGCGACCACTCCTACTGGAAGAAGAACCTGTTGAAGTTCGATCCGTGGATGGCGGGGTGACACATCGTACAAGCCTGGTACTTCGCCGCCTGGTTATGGAAAGACGGGATGCCGGGCGCGCCCGAGTCTATCGTCAACGTGTGGCACTCCAGGCAAAGCAGGTTGACCTGGCTGCGCTTCAAGAGCCGAGGATTGGTTGAGCCGTGCGGTGTGTGGCAGGCCACACAACCCTCCGTCTTCACCGGAGCGTGCTCGTAGACGAACGGCCCCGCCTTGTCCACGTGGCATTTGAAGCAGATTTGGTCCTGCGCCGCCGTAGAACGCAACTGCTTTGTCAGGAAGCCGCCGTGCTGGTTGTGGCAGTCCGTACACTTGACCAGTCCTTCGTTCACGCGGTGGTGAAAGGTCTTGCTGAAATCCGCTTTCACTTCATTGTGGCAGGAGTAGCAAAGCGGAGGCTGCTTCGCGACCAGGAGGTACTCCGCCTGCTTGGCGTGGTGTGGCGAGTGGCAGTCGATGCAGCTCACTTGGTTGGTGTTATGCTGCGAGCGCGAGAAGTTTCTGTGCTCTTCACCGTATTCATGGCAGCGCAGACATCGCCGGCTGATCTCATCCGCAGAGACATTCTTAAAATTGAACATCCCCCCCACGCCCTTGCCGCCGCCAGCATTGACGTGATCCGCGCCCGGCCCGTGACAAGCCTCGCACCCCTGGTACTCCTTTCCCCGGCGCGTGTCCAGCATGGTTCGCCAATGGACGGTCGTCTCGAACTGCCTGAAAACGTCCGCGTGACAACCCTTGCAGGTCTCCGCTCCAACGTACTTGGAGAGATCCGCTGTCCGACTAGTCGCGCTCGTTGCCTTGTCGCGTGTCCCTCCGGAGAGTGGGACGGCACCCACAACCAGGGTAAAGCCCATCACCGTGATCACAAGGGAACGCATCTTGACTTTCCTCAATTGGTGCATGTGAAACTCCTCGTGCAGGTGGCTTGATGGCGGAGCCAAACAGAGCAGAGATGCCAGCAAGTTTCTACTTCCACCAGTTTGTGACCAGGCTTGGCGTCGATCCGGAACTCGGACACTGGGGGTAAAGTAGTCCTTCATGGCTGTTTATCACCTGGCTTGGCCTTCTCCGAAGAAACTTGCTGTTGCTTCTGAGGGCCCACCTGCTTGTGTTGCTGAACCGCCTGATGGCAAGTCTCGCAGATATCAGTCCCGGGCTTGGCGGCCAGGATTAGGTTGGCCAAAGTAGATGTGTGGGGCTGATGGCAACTTAGGCAAGACATCTTCTCGCCCGGGCGCAGCGCATCCGGCCTCTCGGCGACCGGATGGCCCATCCAGGGATGTCCGAAGCGCTGCGTAGGGTCGAGTTCGATCTTGGGAATCGCCTCGAAATCCGTCTCCGAGATGTTCCGCGTCGCGAACAGCGTCACCGTGTTGCTCGTTGCGCGCCGGGCCGCGTGGCACTCCAGGCAGAGGGAATTACCCGACGCGCGCGTCTGGGCCTTAAACTCCGAGGCGTGCGGGTTGTGGCACATCAGGCACTGCCCGTTCTTGTAGGGACCATGCAGCACCGGCTCTTTCTTGGCCTCGTGGCACATGGCGCACAGCTCACCCCCTGTGGCGATGAGCGCCATCTTGGTCGTCTCTTTTTCGGAAGTAGCTTGGTGGCAACTCTCGCACCCAGCGGCAATCGCGGAATGGACGAATTTTCCTTCTTTCATTTCGGGGTGGCAGGTTAGACAGGTTTCAGACTTCATGTCTTTTGCCTCTATGAAGGGATGTTCGGACTTCTCCTCGCCCCTTAAACGGCAGTTGCCGACGAGAACAACCCCCACCAAGAACAAAACTGAGGCGGCCTTGGCAACTCCGCAATAACGGTGCCACATTGCCAATATGTCCATAAGGAATCCGTCCAAAGCGATCAATTGAGGTGCAAAGCAACAATGTCTCCACAAAGCAGTTCTTTCTGTCGCTGTGACGTCACAGAAGCCACTGAGTCTGTTAATGTTAGAGGGCTCTTAGAATTTTAAATATGAGGGATTAGCTGAATCCTAAAACAAAGTGCGCTAATTTCCTCAACGCTCGACTTTTGCCGCTGCGCGAGAGCGTTCCCTCGTGTTGAAGAAATCAGCAGGCTCGAAGTTCAAGACGAGGATCGTGATAGCAGAGGGCTTTCATGTGCCGATGGTTTTCAACAGACGCGTGGAGTTGGAGTGGAAACCTCCATATGCCTTCGAGCGTGCCCATGGCTAGGAGGTCATCCTAGTATCGGTGGTGGAGAGGAGGTCGGACAATTCGCCTGGCAGTAAACGGCCAAGTTGAAGAGGCCGGAACTCTTCGCTCCGGCCCCCACAGGAAGCAGGGGGAATCAGAAGGAATAGCGCACGGAAAGCGTGAGAAGATTTCCGCGGAAGCTGCGCGGCGCTGTGGGGTCGAACGGGTCAGCCTGCTCGCGGTAGTTGTTGAACCCCCAAGCCGTTTTCCACGTCCAGCCCTTGACCAGATCAACGGCAGCGGATGCATAGGGTTTGGAATAGCTAAACCGCAGCGGTCCGGGAAAAGAGTTGGGATTGAGAATCAGAGTGTTCCCGCTCACCGTATTCAGGGAATATCCCATGTTCAAGGTCAGGCGCTTGATCGGCCTCACCATAAAGTCTCCATAAGCGAAATCCCCGCGGTTGTTGTAAATGGAAATCGCTTGCAAGGGGACTGGAGACCCCAGCACGGGGCAGGGTGGGAATCCCGGCGGCGGGGGCCCGAAGCCGAAGATGAAGCAGATGTTCGTGTGCGAGAAGACGCTGTTGTAGTCATAGCCCATGTCCAGCGACCATCGATCATTCGGTGCAATCGTGGTATTGAAGCCGTAACTGCGGCTGTGCTGCAAGTGGCCGACGTCCGCAACGTTGTTGCGCGCCTCGTAGATGTTGAAGAACGCGCCCAGGCTCGCCCAGTTGGCGGCCTTGTAAGTCGCGCGAAGTTTGTAGCGCTGCAACTGGCGCGGACTGATGCGCGTGAAGGCTTTGTCTGGCGACATGAATTCCAGGTCACTGGACAGGCGCAATGCGTCCACCGGCCGGGCCCAGAGTCCCACCAGTAAGGAATGCTCGTTAATGACGGTTTCCGCGCTGTCGCTTTCGGCCGTGACGGCGTGATAGGAACCTTCTGGCAGCGCGGTGCAATCAGGGGACGGAGACCCATCCGGCAAAGGAGCGCAGGTGCCACGCGCCGCCCGCTTCGGATAGAACAAGGCATCCTGCAGCTCGGTATCTTGCTGGGTGATGGTCCGGAGCCGGTAGCGGTGACCGATCCTGGCTCCGATTCGCTTGCTGAAATCATATTCCAGTTGGAACGTGTTGAACATCGTGCCCTTGCCACCCCCCGCGTTCACGTGGTCCGTGCCGGGACCGTGACAGGCCTCACATCCCTGCCAGTCCTTGCCGCGTCGGGTGTCGAGTAACGTCTTCCAGTGCGGGGTTGTCTCAAATTGTTTGTACACTTCCGGGTGGCAGCCCTGGCAGGTGTCGGCGCCAACGTACTTGCTAGGGTCTCTCGCCGACTCGGAACCCGGTCTAGCCGCCTTGTCGCGTGTTCCGGCCGAAAGCCAGGGGGCCGCCACCACCAGGATCAAGCTGCGGGAAAGCAGCCAAAAGCAGAGCGCCTTGAGCTTTCTAAGATGGTCCATGAGCCACTCCTGGGCGGGGGGCGTTGAGAGAAGATGGGGAGTCAAGTCTGAGCCCATCGAGATTCCACTTCCGCCGAACTGCCATTGAATTCTTCTACAGCGAGCGCCGAGGGCTTGGAAACCGAGAATGCCCTTGCTCGCTCAAGCCAGGAATTGATCTCTGGCCAGACCTTGGTCGATCCGTCGGCCAAGATGTTCCGCCGGTTCGGGAGGCCAATACAGATTCCATAGAAAATTAATACTTTCTGAGGTAAGACAATCAAGCCATGGTTTTTCAGCGCATTAGCACATGGCGTCCGGCAAGCCGAGGCCACAACTGTCGAACACTCCCACAGCCTGAGTTAATTTACTCAATAGATCGATCTTGCGGCCTAACTCAGACTCGTTGGCGCCTCTCGTTGGGGGGTGGGTCGGAATGAAATCCAAGGCCAGCGAGCTGCGGTCTTCAGCACTTGCAGGCAACGGATGATGTTGCAGAATGCATCGAATTGTTCGTGGGTTTGGGTAAGCTATTGCTTGCGTTCCAAAAGATGTATATACTGTGCTCCTGAGGCCAACGAAGTGAAGAGGCTTAGCTACATCCTGCTCGTGACCCTGGCTCTTCAGATTTCGGGCGTGCGAGTCTTGTGTGCGCCGCGGGCGCCAGGCGCTCACGACTGCTGCCCCCCCGCTCAAGAAAGCTCTGCGCCAAGCAGTTCCGCTGTTCCTGAGTGCTGCCTGCTCTCCAGCGCCGTCCAAACAGAAGGCTCGATGGCGCAGGTAAAAGGGACACACCATACGGCCAATACCACGCTGCTGGCTGGGAGACTGGCCGTTGATCGGGTAACCCCGAAGATCTTTTGCAGCCGGTTGTATTCACGACTGGTATCGCATCCCATTTCCCCACCCCTGCATCCCTTGCTTCAAACTTGTCTTCTCCTGATCTAGATGTTTCCATCCCTCAGTAGCACTTCGCCTCCCGGCGCATCGCCGCAGTATACTTGGCTCGCGGCATGGCCCGGAGCGCCTCTCCACAAACCGCGTGAGTGTCAACTTGGCCGCCCAAGGCGGCCGGGATGGAGATTCAAAATGGGCAGGTGGAAGATTCCTTCTTTCGTCATGACGGGCATATTGGTGGCGGCATCCGCTCTGTCTGCCGCGCATGAGCAAACCGCGGACGCGCCGGCGCCCGGACCCGCCAAGGTCCTTCAGCTTGGCGCGCTGGTGCAAGAAGCGCTGACGCGCAATCCCGAAATCCTGGCGGCGCGGCGCGCGGTGCAAGCCAAGCGCTCGCGGGTTCCCCAGGCGGGCGCCTGGCCCGACCCGAAGGTCTCCCTGAGCTACGGAGGCAACCTCTTGCCTCCCTTCACGATCATGGCCGGAGACCCCTCCAGCGCTCGCCAGGTAATGGCCGAGCAGGAAATTCCCTATCGCGGCAAGACCCGCCTGCGCACCGAGATCGCCTCACGCGAGGCCGACGCGGAAACGCTGGCTTACGAAGGCGTGTGGCGGCGTGTGGCGGCGGAAGTGAAGCAGGCTTACTTCGACCTCTTGTTCACGGACGAGAGCCTTTCGACCCTGCGCAAGGACCGCGAGCTTCTGGAAAAGTTCGAGAAGATTGCGGAGATTCGCTACTCCGTCGGCAAGGCCGCGCAGCAGGACGTGTTAAAGGCCCAGGTGGAGCTCTCCAGGCTCGCCGAGCGTGAGACCCTTCTGGAACAGAACCGCGGGATGCTGGTGGCGCAGCTCAACAGCCTGCGCGACCTGCCCGCCGACTCGCCCCTCAGCGCTCCCGCCGAGGTCCGCCCCAGCCCGCTGGCCTCTTCGTTTGATGAACTCGTGGCAGCCGCCCAAGCGAATTATCCCGCCCTCAAGCGCCAGCGGGTGATGGTGGATGGAAACCGATTGGCGGTGGACCTGGCGCGGAGGGAAGTTCGCCCGGACTTTAGCCTCGGTTACACCTACATGCAGCGACACGGGATGCCCGATATGTACGGGATCACCTTTTCAACCTCCCTGCCCATCTTCCGCCACCGCAAGCAGGATATGGCCATCGCCGAAGCGGCGGCGAATCTGGAATCGTCCCGACACATGGAGTCGAACGAGCTCACGTTGCTCCGCTACCGGGTGAAGCAGGAGTTTCTGGAGGTCCAGACAGCGGAGCAACTCTTGCAGCTCTACTCGCAGGGGATTGTCCCGCAGTCGGCGCTGGCGCTCGAGTCCTCGATCTCCAGCTATGAAACGGGCGCGGCGGATTTCCTTACCGTGCTCAGCAATTTCACCACGGTGCTGGAGTACGAGTTGAACTACCGGCAACAACTGGTCAACCACGAAAAGGCGCTGGCGCGCCTGGAAGAGTTGACCGCCTTGAATTTGATTCCGTAGCGTGAGGTGAACCATGGAAGCAAAAAACCATTCCGGCAACAGAACACCGGCATTCCTGGCAGGCGCGGGTGTCATCGCCTTTGTTGTGGCCATAGCTCTTTTGTGGGGGCCGGCGAGAGAAAAGTTGGGAAAGCTGCTGAGTCCGGCGACGGGTTCCCCGGCCTCCACGGCCCAGGTGGCGGGCGCCGGGGAGAAGAGAATCCTCTACTACGAAGACCCCATGCATCCCTGGTACCGGTCGGACAAGCCCGGCAACGCGCCGGATTGCGGGATGAAGCTGGTGCCGGTCTATGCCGAAGAGAAAGCCTCCTCCCCCGCGGGTTTGCTGCCCCCCGGCACGGTCCAGATCAGCCCGGCCCGGCAGCAACTGATGGGCGTCACCACGGCGAAGGCCGAATACCGCTCGCTCGACAGGACCCTCCGGACGGTGGGTCAGGTGGCGATCGACGAAACCCGCCTGGCCAATGTGCACGTCAAGATCAACGGCTGGATCCAGAAGGTCTTCGTGGACACGACGTGGCAGCCCGTCAAGAAGGGCGACCCGCTGTTCACAATTTACAGCCCGGACTTGCTGGCCACCGAGCAGGAATACTTGCTGGCGCTCAAGGCTCGGAAGTCGCTCGGCCAGAGCTCGTATCCCGAAGTCTCGGCGGGAGGCGAGTCGCTGCTGGAAGCGGCGCGCCGCAGGCTTTCGCTGTGGGACCTGACAGACGAGCAGATCCGGCAACTGGAAGAGACCCGCCAGCCGCTGCGCGAGATCACTTATTACTCGCCTGCCTCCGGGTACGTGATGGAGCGGCGGGCCTTCCCCAACCAGTACGTCACGCCGGACACTGAGATTTACAGGTTGGTCGATCTGAGCAGGGTCTGGGTGCAGGCGGACGTTTACGAATTCGAGATGCCCTCGGTCAGCCTGGGGCAAGAAGCCGTCCTCACGACGGAATCTCTCCCTGGCCTGGCCTTAAAGGGGAACCTGGTCTACGTCTATCCGGAAGTCAAACCCGATACGCGAACGGGAACCGTGCGCATGGAATTCCCCAATCCCGAATTGAAACTCAAGCCCGGGATGTTCGTGAACGTGGAGCTGAGGAAGGCACTGGGACGCCAGTTGACGGTGCCGGTGGACGCCGTGCTCGACTCGGGCCGGCGACAAGTTGTTTTCGTGGACCACGGCGGCGCCTTCGAGCCGCGCGAGGTGAAGGTGGGGGAACGTACGGAAGATTCCATCGCGATCACAAGCGGCCTGCGCGCCGGCGAGCGCGTGGTCACGCGCGCTAATTTCCTGATCGACTCCGAGAGCAACCTGCGTCAGTCCATCGCAGGGATGGCCGGAATGCCCGGCATGGCGGGGATAAAGCAAGAAGGGCAAACGGCGACGCCACCCGCTGCCAAGGCGCCGGAACAACAAGGCATGCCAGGCATGCCCGGGATGCCGCCGGAGGGGCAAGCGAAAGGGCCGGCCCAGGCCGCGCCGCAAGCTGGCACGCCGCCGGAACATCGCCACTGATCGGCGGAAGGGCGGGGCTTCAGCCCCGCCGGAGGAAGGAAACAAATGAGATTTCCTTATTCTCTTTCCGGAGCGGCCACGGCGGGGTTCCCGTCCCGCGCTGCGGGACGGGACAGGTAAAACCCCGCCCTTCCATAGCACATGTGCGCGGGAGCAGACAGTCATGATCAATCGCGTCATCGAGTTCTCAGCAAGAAACAAATTCGTGGTTTTCCTCTTCGTCGCGATGGCGGCGTTGGGCGGTTGGTGGTCCCTTCACAACGTCCCACTCGACGCCATCCCTGATCTTTCCGACACGCAAGTGATCATCTACTCCCGCTGGGACCGCAGCCCGGACATCATGGAAGACCAAGTGACCTATCCCATTATCACCGCCCTGCTGGGCGCGCCAAGAGTGAAAGCCATCCGAGGCTTTTCCGATTTTGGATACTCTTACGTGTACATCATCTTCGAGGAAGGGACGGACATCTATTGGGCCCGCTCGCGCACCCTGGAATATCTCTCCAAGATCACGCCCCGCCTCCCGACCGGTGTGCAGGTGGAGCTCGGGCCAGATGCCACTTCCATCGGCTGGGTTTTCCAGTATGCGCTGGTGGATACGACGGGGCGGCACAGCTTGGATGCCCTTCGTTCTTTTCAGGACTGGTATCTGCGCTACTACCTGCAGAGCGTGCCGGGGGTGGCGGAAGTGGCGCCCATCGGCGGCCTGGTGCGCCAGTATCAGGTGAATGTCGATCCCAATGCGCTTGCCGCCTATCACCTGCCGCTGGGAAAGGTTGTGGAGGCGGTGCGGCGCGGCAACAATGACGTGGGGGGCCGGCTGGTGGAGTTTTCCAGCCGCGAATTCATGGTGCGCGGCCGGGGCTACGCCCGCTCCATCGTCGACCTTGAGCAAATCGTAATCGGAGTCAACTCCCGAAGCGGCACGCCCATCACGATCAAGGATGTCGGGCAAGTAACGCTGGGCCCGGACATCCGCCGCGGTATCGCCGATCTGGACGGAAAGGGCGAGGTTGTGGGGGGCGTCGTGATCATGCGCTCGGGGGAGAACGCGCTGAAGGTCGTCGAGCGCGTCAAGACGAAGTTGGAGGAGATTCAGCCTTCGCTCCCCCCGGGGGTGAAGATCGTCACCACCTACGACCGCTCCGAACTGATCCTGCGCTCCATCGAGACCCTTAAAGGCACGCTGAAAGAGGAAATTGCCATCATCAGCACGGTCATCCTTCTGTTCCTGTGGCACATCCCCAGCGCCCTGATCCCCATCCTCACCATCCCGATTACGGTTTTAATCTCGTTCATTCCCATGAAGCTCGTCGGGGTCACCTCCAACATCATGTCGCTGGGAGGCATTGCCATCGCCATCGGGGCCATGGTGGACGCCGCCATCGTGGTGGTGGAACAGACCCATAAGAAGCTCGAGCAGTGGGACGCGGAAGGACGCCAGCGGGACTATCACGAAGTGGTCGTCGAGGCAGTCAAGGAAGTTGGGGGGCCCAGCTTCTTCTCCTTGCTGGTCATCGCGGTTTCTTTCATGCCCATCTTTGCCCTGGAAGCGCAGGAAGGCCGCCTCTTCAAGCCTCTCGCTTTCACCAAGAATTTCTGCATGGCGATCGCGGCCGTGCTGGCCATCACGCTTGACCCGGCCCTGCGGCTGCTCTTCACGCACGCGAACCCCTTTGAGTTCCGCCCGCGCTTCCTGGCGCGGATCGCCAACGCCTTGCTGGTGGGCAAAATCCACAGGGAAGAGAAGCATCCCATCAGCCGCATCCTCATGTGGATTTATCACCCCGTGGCGGAGCTGGCGCTGCGCTTCAAGTGGACCGTGGTGCTGGCTGCCCTGGCGGCGGTGGCGATCACCGTTCCGGTCTTTGAGCGCCTAGGTTCTGAGTTCATGCCGCCACTGAATGAAGGAGTCATCCTCTATATGCCCATCACCCTGCCGGGAATCTCCATCACGGAGGCGCAACGCCTGCTGCAAATTCAGGACAAGGTGTTGCGCACCTTCCCCGAAGTCGAACGCGTGTTCGGCAAGACGGGCCGCGCGGAGACCTCCACGGACCCGGCGCCTTTTTCCATGGTGGAGACCACGGTCGTCTTAAGACCCCAAGACCAGTGGCGGAAGAAACCGCAATGGTACTCGGCCCAGGCTCCCGAGTGGTTGCAGGGAATTCTGCGCCGCATCTGGCCGGACCGCATTTCGCAGGAGGAACTGGTGGATGAAATGGACCGGGCGCTGAAGATCCCCGGCACGACCAACGCCTGGACCATGCCCGTACGTAATCGCATTGACATGCTCACCACCGGGGTGCGCACTCCCGTAGGGATCAAGGTTCTGGGATCAGATCTGAACAAGATCCAGGAAATCGGGCAGGAGATCGAAGGCGCGCTTGCCCAGGTGGCCGGCACGCGCAGCGTTTATGCGGAACGTGTCAGCGGCGGTTACTTCCTGGATTTCACTTTGAAAAGGGAAGAGCTGGCCCGGTATGGGCTGACGGTGGATGATGTTCAAGACTATATCATGTCGGCCGTGGGCGGTGAAAACGTAACGACCACCGTCGAGGGCCGGGAGCGTTACCCGGTGAACGTCCGGTACCAACGCGACTTCCGCAGCGATTTAAACGCTCTCAACCGCGTGCTGGTGGCCACCCCCTCGGGGGCGCAAGTTCCCATGGCGCAACTGGCCGACCTGCGTCTGGTCGAGGGGCCCAGCATGATCCGCGACGAGAATGGCCTGCTCAGTGGCTATGTCTACGTGGACGTGGCGGGGCGCGATCTGGGGAGCTACGTGGAGGAAGCGCGACGCCAGGTGCGGGAAAAAGTGGAGTCTCACCTGCCGCAGGGTTACAGCCTGAGCTGGAGCGGCCAATACGAGTTCCTTCAGCGGGTGCGCGAAAGGCTGAAGCTGGTGGTACCCATCACCATCTTCATTGTTTTCGTTCTGCTCTACCTCAACACGCGGTCCGTCGTGAAGACCCTGATCGTGTTTCTCGCCGTGCCGTTTTCAGCCGTGGGGGCCATCTGGCTGCTGCACTGGCTGGGTTACAACATGAGTATCGCGGTCTGGGTGGGGCTGATCGCCCTGATGGGAGTGGACGCGGAGACCGGCGTTTTTATGCTCCTTTACCTTGATTTGGCCTATCATGAATGGCAGAGGGCAGGGCGACTCAAAAGCTGGGCAGACCTGAAAGAAGCAATCCTGTACGGCGCGGTCAAACGCGTCCGCCCCAAGGTCATGACGGTGGCCTGCATGTTCACGGGACTGTTTCCCATTATGTGGTCCACCGGCACGGGCGCCGACGTGATGAAGCGCATCGCCGCCCCCATGATCGGCGGGATTTTCACCTCGTTCCTTATGGAACTGGTGGTCTATCCGGCCATTTACGCCATCTGGAAATGGAACTTCGAGGTGAAGCCGAGTCTGAAGTAAAAGGTGTCAGGTGCCGGCCACCGTCCGTGGTCTGTTGTTAATTGTCCGTTGTCAGTTGCCGGTTGTTTGTTGCAAGGAACAACTGACTACGAACAACGGACCACGGACCATACGCGACGTTTGGCGCCTCGCGGAACGGAGAGAAGGCAATGAAAGTCAGAGAAACACTCATCACTCTAATGGCTCTCGTGGCCATCGGCCTGGCGAGCTACCTCGCGTACCAATATGAGGAAAAGCCCAATCCGCAACTGTGCAACATCTGCGACCGCCCTCTTCATGCGGGCACCACCTATCGCGTCGAGGGAGGCGGCCACACGGAATCTGCTTGCTGCCCGCGCTGCGGCATGCACTACGCCCTTGGCCACCCCGGCGGCATGCAGCGAGCTTGGGCCACCGACCTCAATTCCGGAGAGACCATCCCGGCGGAAGCGGCGTACTACGAGGAGGGCGGAGAGGTGGAGTACTGCACCCGACACGATAACCCCGTCCAGCGGGAGCCGCAAGGGGCCTCCGTCCGGGCTTTTGACCGTTGCCTGCCGACGCTCGTGGCCTTCCAGACGCAACAGGAAGCGGAAGCATACCGGCAACAGCACGGTGGCCGCGTGCTGACTTATGCCCAAGCGAAGGAAAGTGTGAGGGAAAAATGAGAAGCCTGATCGCGGCCTTGCTGTGCTTCCTCGCGCCAGTTTTGCTGCGCGCCGAAACGCCACGGCTGCGTGGTGATTCGCTCGACGCCTGGCGCGCCGACCTGAAGGAGCGTCTCGATCGAGACATTGCGCAGCTCAGCGCCAGCCCGCCGCCTGCTCTACCGGCCCTCCCCGCCGTCGAAGGGGATAAGGAAGGGAAGGCGCTGCCCCGATCCGCCTCCTTCCCGCAATTCAAGGTTCCGAGAAATCCCGCCTGGCTCCCCACGGTCGCCGCCATCCTCCGCGACCAGGGCCTGCCGGCAGGATTGGTGGGGATCCCAGCCGTGGAGAGCGACTTCAACCCCGTCGCGCTTTCGCCCAAAGGCGCGCGCGGCTTGTGGCAACTGATGCCGGAGACAGCTAAAAGGTTTGGACTGGTGGTGAATGCCGGCCGGGACGAACGAATTGATCCGCTCAAATCCACTTTCGTTGCGGCGCAGTACTTGAAAATACTCTACGCGCAATTTCGGGACTGGCCCTTAGTCCTGGCGGCCTACAATACTGGCGAGGATCGAGTCCAGCGTTCCTTGGAGCGTTTCGGCGCGCGCGACTTCTGGACCCTCAGCCGCCAGTCCGCGCTTCCCGATGAAACTCGCCGGTACGTCCCCGCTGTGCTGACAAGACTTGGAGGTCCACTGAGCCCGTTGGACCTTGCCCTCCGCGCATCGCCAGCCTTAGCCGGCCGTGAAACGCAAATTCTGGCGCGGCCCAGTGATGAAGCGACCCGCACTCAGGTGGTCTTTGCGTTGACTTCCCAGGGGTTCGACACCTCAGCGAGCATCGAATGAATCGCGGGGTTACAGCAGCTTGTGGGAAGAGCGGGACTTAATCGTTGTGGTTGAAGCTCTCGCCGAATTTTTCCTTGTAGACCAGTGACTGGAGAGGCAGCTTGGGGGCCGGAGGAGGCATCGCCCCTTCCCGGTAACCCATGGCAAGCAGGGCGGCCACGACAAAGTAGTCGGGAACATGGAAATAGGTTTTGACTTTCTGCTCGTCGAACTCCGTCACCCAGTAGGCTGAGAGTTCGCAATCGGACACGGCCAGCAACATCTGGTGCATGGCCACGAAAGCATTCGCCAGCGCCGCGCGCTGCGCTACCGCAGGCGAAGCTGCATAGTAATCGCGGATCTTTCGCAGGACTTCGCGCGCTTCCTCCTCCGTCATTTTATTGTTGGCTACCATCTCCTGGAGCCGTTGCGGCGCTGTCTTCCAGGCCAGCGTATCGGCCAGGCAAATCAACACCACCGGGGCGGAACCCAAGGGAACTTTGATGTAGGTTGACTGTTCAAGCTGCTGCTTCCCGCTGCTGTTTCGCACAATGATCCACCGCCAGGGCTGGAAGTTCCATTCGGAGGGAGAGAGGCAAGCGACCTCGAACACTTGTTGCAAGCTGGATTCCGGGATGCCTTGCGGGGAGAAAAGCGTGAAATTGGGGCCCACGCGCAAGGAGGCATCCGTCAATCGTGGTTTGTCTTTGCCTACGCCGTCGTCCGACATACTGAGACCCCGCCTACCTCAGGGGAAGTTGGAAGCCCAAGATGAACAACACACCGAAGGCCAACGCATAGCCCAATTCGCCAAACCCCAGGCGATGGACATTGAGCGGCGCCGGCCGCGCGAAGAACCAGGAAACCCCACGGATCAAGACGGGAAGGAAAGCCAGCGTCGCCAGGCCCGGCAGGATTCCCAAGCGCCACGCCAGCGCCAGCAGGAGGACGGTCAAGGCCTCGCCGATAAGAAAGCCGCGCCCGCGAGCGAGTTTCTCTGCGGGAGTCGCGGCACGCGCGGAATGGATCCGAACCTGGACGAAGTGAATCTGGTTGGCGGCGAACACCCAGTTGGCAGCCCAGAGAAGCAAAGCTGTGGAGTCCAACCGGCCTGCGACAACGTAATAGGCGCCCGCCGCCGTGGAGGTCAACCCGAGGGAGCCGATCAACTGCGCGGCGATCCGGTTCTGCCGGCCCCACTTTCTCAGGAGGGCCTGGGCGAGAAATGTGGCTCCCACCGCCGCGCCCAGCGGGAGCAGGCCGTAGGCCTGTTCCCGCAAGAACAACATCCCCAGCGCCGCCGCGGCGATGCTGGCATACGCCATCATGGAATAAAGAACCACTTGCCGCTCCAAAGGCGTATGGGCGCGGAAAGGCGACGTCTCCAGCCAGGCCTCCAGGGGCGTCCGCAGGCAGAAAAGCGCCAGCACGGCCACCGAGAAGAGAATCAGCGACAAAACTCTGTGACCCGAGGAAAGCCCTATCCACGCGCCGGTGGCCAGGGGAACGAGCAACATTCCCCAGGCCCCGTGTTCACGGGGCCAGACCAGCGCGCCGATCCGCGCGTTGGAAAGTACGTGAAGTTGTGGAGTAAAGCCCGACATCCGAAATCCCAGCCAGCGCCACTTAAGCGGTAACGCCGCGGTGCTTGTAAATGGCCTCGTTCACCTCCACCAGCAGGTCATCGAGGGCAGCTGCCACTTTCCGGCCGGCTTGCTCAATGGAGCAGTCGTGGCAGGAAGACCGCAAACCGAACCTTTCAAAAACCTCCGCCGTCTCAGGATATTTCTGTTTTACCTCGCGGACCGTTTCGGTTCCACGAATCAAGTCAGTGAACCGGAACATGGCCGACCCCCCGCTCTTCCGCTTTTGGGTTTGCCTTCCGCGGCTGATAAATGCAAAACGGCTCTTCACTCAGGTAATCGCCGGTGGCGGCAAACGCCCTGGCGCGGCAACCCATGCAGAGGTTGCGGAACTCGCAGCAGCCGCATTTGCCCGTCAAGTTATCCGTGTCGCGGAGCGCCTGGAAGACGGGGGCGCTTTCCCAGATTTCCGCGAACGACTGTTTGCGCAGGTCACCCGCCAGAACCGGCAGGTACCCGCAGGGATAAACCTCACCCACATGGGAGATGAAGCACACACCGGTTCCTGCCAGGCACCCCTTGGTCATGGCATTCATGCCCTCGGGGTGGGCGTGGCCAGCCCCGGCCGCGTGGGGGTGAAGCGCCATCCCGCTCTGCGGGATGGTTATTTCGGTGGGTCCGATCGCCTGGCCGTTCCCGCCCGGGGCGCCGGAAGAGGCGGCGCGTCTTTGGGCGGCGCGCCGCTGCCGCAGGACGCGGAAGTAGTGGGGAGCGCAAGTGGCTTTCAGTTCGATTCCGCCTTCCAAGGAGCGATCGTAGAACCAATTCAGAATCTTCTCGTATTCGTCCGCCGGCACCATCTGCTCGGCGGCGATGTCCACGCCACAGCCGACGGGAACCAGCAGGAAGGTGTGCAGGGCGTCCGCTCCCAGGGACTTGGCCAGCGCCAGCACGGCGGGGAGCTGGTGGGCGTTATGCCGGGCAATCGTCATGTTGATTTGCACGGACATGCCCAGCTCTTTCAGATTCCGCAAGCCCCGCAGGGCCGCGTCAAAGGCGCCGGGAATGCCCCGGAAAGCATCATGGGTGGCGGCATCGGCTCCGTCGAGGCTGATGGAAACCCGGCGCACGCCGGAATCGCAAATCTTGCGGGCCACTTCCTTTGACACCAGGGTGCCGTTGGTGGCCAGGGCGGCGCGCAGGCCACGCTCGGTGGCATAGCGCGCGAGCGAGAAAATATCAGGGCGAAAGAGAGGTTCGCCACCGCTCAGAACAAGGATGGGTAGGGCTAACTGAGAGACTTGCTCTATTAAGTTCAGGGCTTTGGTCGTAGGTAGGTCGAGTGGTGATGAGAGTTCTGTAGCGGTGGCGCGACAATGAATGCAACGCAGGTTGCATCCCTTTGTCACCTCCCAAAAGATGAGTCGCGGCTTGTCGGTGATCTTCGTCTCCATAAGCCTTACTCGACTCGCATTCGCGGGCGGCGGTTCACGCAGCCTGCTCCTCCGAGAGCAGTTCTTCTTCCCCTGCCGCGTCTTGCCCCGGCACGTCCTGGCGAATCTCCTCGTTGGTGAGATAGCACGCCGGGTCGGGCATCCAGGGGTCGCCATAAACCTCTTCCGCCCGGACGCGAGAGCTACCTCCGCACAGTTCCTTCCAGAGGCAGGTGGCGCAGCGGCCTTTCAACAGGGGGACCCGGTTCTTTAATCCTGCCAGGAGGGGGTCGGACAGGTCGGTCCAGAGGCGGCTGAAAGGCCGCCGGCGAACGTTGCCGAAGGAATGGCTCGTCCAGAATTGGTCGGCGTGGACATTGCCCAGGGAATCGATGTTGCCGATTCCCACGCCGGAGTCGTGCGTCCCCCCGCCGTTCCACTTCAGCAACTGGTAAACTTCCGCGGCGCGCACGGGGTCTTTCTTGAGCAGCTTCAAGTAGAGGTAAACGCCGTCCACATGGTTATGCACGGTGAGGATGTCAATGTTCAGGCCACGGCGGTGGTAGTCCTCGGCGCGGCGCAGGATGAGGTCCATGGCCTGCCGGGACTCGGCGTGCGTGAGGTCGTCCGTCTGCAAGTGGTTTCCACGCCCGGCGTAAACCAGATGATAGAAGCAAGCGCGGTTGATCTTTTCGCGTTCGATAAAATCGAAGATAGCATCCAGATCAAAGAAGTTCCGCTTGGTTAAAGTCAGCCGGAGTCCCACGGGCTGGCCCGCTTCCACGCAACTCCTGAAACCAGCAAGGGCAGCGTCAAACGCGCCCTTTTTGCCGCGGAAGCGGTCGTTTAGCTCGCCCAGGCCATCCAGAGAGATGCCCACGTAGATCAACCCGGCGCGCTTCAGGCGGCCGGCCATGGCAGGGGTAATCAATGTCCCGTTCGTGGAGAGGACTGGACGAAGGCCCAGTTCCCGCGCGTAAGCGACCAGTTCCAGCAGGTCCGGGCGGGTCAGTGGCTCACCCCCCGAAAACACCAGCGCCGGCACTCCGAACTGCGCCAGGTCTTCCATCATGGCCCGCGCTTCCCGGGTGGTAAGTTCGTCGGAATAATCCCGAAGCCGCGAATCTGTGTAGCAGTGAACGCACTTCAGGTTGCACGTGCGGGTGACGTTCCAGACCACCATAGGCTTGCGTTCGGTGACAGAAGGCGCAACCGCTTGAGTAAGCGGCTCGGCTCCTTCCAGATGGCGATCAGGCTTTTGGGCGTATGGGAGGGTATCTCCTGTCGTTGACGGGAAACAGTAGAGCTTCGTGATATCGATCATCGCTTGCCTCAGCCTGTTCGGTTGGCCCTGGTCGCGTGGGGGATTCCGGTAACCAGGCGTTGCACCCGGTATTTTAACGGGGGTTGGAGATCACGGTTCGTCCGATTCCGTTATCCCCAACCCCCAACCCGCCTTCCGGCGGGTTCCTAGGACCCGAAGTCCCTCGCAGCCCAGTGTTGGGCAACCGGTATGCCAAACGGTCCTTCAACCCTTCCCGATTCATCTTGCGTCGAAACCTGAAGCAACAAAAGCACTTATGTCACGATGAAGTCCCCAGGGTTGTTGAGGGGATGCGGTAACCTAACAGATGGAGTTGTGGTAAATGACATGAGTCAGACTGGTTAGGGAGTGAAAAGCCGCAAACCTGCCCTCGGAGTGGCCTATCCCGCAGAGCATGAGGGGAATAGAAAGCGGTTCTGCCCATGCGCAGGAGGCAACGTGTCGGGCGAACCGCCAGGTTGCTTCCCCCCACCGAGGCGGCTGGGCGGGCTTCCGCGATTAGTGGTGAGAGCGTCGGCGCCGGGTCTGAGAAGTCGTCAAGTTGGGCGGACAATGCAAAATGCCGGTCCCGCTCTGCGGGATCGGCACTAGGAGGGGGTGGAAGGTTGGGTGGCGAGTTTGCGGGCTTCTTGCCGAGTGTGGACAATCCGGTGGATGACGGTCAGATTGGAGAGCACCGCAATAACCCAGAGCACCGGCGCCATGCGATCAAACAGCGCACCGATGATGATGAGCACCAAGCGTTCGGGCCGTTCGAGGAATCCGACCTTGCAGGAGGGGATGAGGCTCTCCGCGCGGGCGCGGGTGTAACTGACCATCACGGAGCCGATCATCGCCACTGCCACCAGGGTGACGTACCAGAAACGGTTCACCCGTCCGTAAAAGACCAGCAGGCCGATGAGGACGCAGAGGTCCGAGTAGCGGTCCAGGACGGAATCGTAGAACCCTCCAAAGGGTGTGACGCGGTTGCTGACGCGCGCCACGCGGCCGTCCGCCATGTCAAAGAATCCGGCCAGGATGATGTTCACTCCGGCCCAGCGAAAATAGCCTGAGGCAAACAAGTAGGCGGCCAGGAGGTTGATGGCAAAGCCTATGAAGGTCAGGAAGTTCGGATTGATGCCGATGGCGGCTAAGCCCTTGATGATGGCATCCAATAGATATTCGCAGGCGCGACCAATCTGTCGAGTAATCATGAGAGTGTGCCGACACGGCCTGGCCGCCTGGGCCGGGCGGGCACCCGGGTGGCTCGCTAGGTCAAATCGTGGAGGGTTTGCAAGGCCCGAACTTCGAACTCCCGGATGCCGTTCGGGGTGGCGATCTTCACCGTGTCGCCGACCTTTTTCCCCATCAGCCCACGGCCAATGGGCGAGGTGGTGGAAATCAGACCTTGGCTGACGTCGGCCTCCTCGCTGGTAACCAGCTTATAGTTGACCTCACTATCTTGATCGATGTCGTAGAGCGCCACCTGAGAGCCATAGCCGACGCGGTCTCTGGCAATATTGTTGAAATTGATTAAGGAAAGTTGCGCCAAACGCCTTTTAAGCTGAGCCAGCCGGGCGCCCACGTAGTCCTGCCGTTGCTTGGCCATCTGGAATTCGGCGTTTTCGCTCAGGTCGCCCAGGGCGCGGGCGCGTTTCAGCTCCTTCGGCAACTCCTGGTTCAGTTCGCGTTCCAGGGCCAGGATTTCATCTTGCAACTTCTGCATGATGGGCGAGGGCATAACAGTATTCCGAATCGTCAGGTCTATTTTGATTATAGGGAAAACTGCCCGCAGGCGCAACCAGCCAGGAACGCCGATGGAATTGCGCGAGGACGACTCGCGGCGAGGATCGCGGCGCCCCGAATGGCTGCGGCGAGGGGGGGGTCGAGAGCGCCATGCGCAAGCGAGTCCAACTTGCCACAACAAGGGTCGTGTCTGATCTTTCTGATCCTTGGGAAGCTTAGTCCCCCAAGAGTCTTAGCAAGGGAGAGAACAACATTCATTTAGCGCGTCACTCCGTTGACTTGAAATAGTTGGTGTGTTAGGTTAGTTTAATCGTTCAATTGACCTGCTTGCGCTGGGGTGCTTGGGAATGGCTTTCCATAAAGCCAAAGCATTACAGGATGCGGAGAAGCTTGTCAGCCAGGGAAAGACTTCCCAGGCGATCAAGCACTATCTCAACATCCTGGAGAACGACCCCGCTGACCTCACGCTCCTGAACACGGTCGGGGACCTCTACGTCCGCGAGAAGAACATCCCGGAAGCCTTAAAGCAATTCCACAAGCTGGCAGATTCCTACGTTCAGGAAGGCTTTACGGTCAAGGCGATCGCCATCTACAAGAAGGTTGCCAAATTCGACCCCACCGGCGTCGAGACCCTCCTGAAGCTGGCCGAGCTGTACCAGGTGCAGGGTTTGGGACGCGAAGCCCGCGAGCAATACGCCCAGGCTGTGGAGTTCTATAAGAAGAAGAATCAGACCGACAAGGCCCTGGAAGTTCTGCAGAAGATCGTGCAACTGGATCCGGAAAACATTGCGTCGCGCACCCGTCTGGCGATGTTCTGCGAAGAGGCGGGGCGGAAGGTCGATGCGGCGCAAGCCTATGTGGAGGCAGCCGCACGCGCCCTGCGACGCGGAGATCCTGCGAGCGCCGAACCCGCCCTGAAGAAGGCCCTGGAACTGGATCCGAAGAACCCCAAACTTCCCCTCCTGCGGGCGCGCCTGGCCCTCGACAACCAGAAGCCGGAAGAGGCTGAAAAGATTCTCAGCGCGGCGCCGGGGTTAAGTTCCGACCCGGCGGCACGGCAAATGTTGCTGGACGCTTACCTGGCCGCTCACAAGATGGAGGCGGCGCAAAAACTTCTCTTGGCTGTCTATCGAGCCGACCCCGCGGATTTTACCCCTCTCGCCTCCTTCGCCTCCCTGTGCTGCGACAAAGGTGAGTACGACACAGCCTTGAAGCCTTTGGCGGAAGTTGCCGACGGGCTCATCGAGCAGAAGAACACCGCTGCGCTGGTGGAGTCCTTGCGCCAGATCTGGACCAAGGCGCCCCAGCACATCCCAACCCTGGAGTTGATCCACAAGATTTGCGAGCGCACCGCCGACGAGTTCACACTGCCGGAAATCCTGGAGGCCCTCGGCCACGCTTACGTCCAGCGGGGAGATTTGGCGAAGGCCGAGAAGGCCTACGAGAAACTCTCGAAGCGCGAGCCCGAGAACGAACAGTACAAGGGGCTCCTGAAACAGGTCTTGCAGAAGCAAGGCAAGGAACCTGTGGCCCCCAAGCCTGCCGAGCTCTCCGCGGCGGAGATGGCGCTGACCCCGGAGGTGGAAGCGAGCGCCGCCGGAGCGCCCGCCGCGGCGGACGCCGAGCAGGCTGCCATGGTGAAGGAGGCGCTCGAGAACAGCGACCTGTTTTCTCGTTATGGACTGGTGGACAAAGCGGTCGGGGAGCTGGAAAAGGTCCTGGCGGTCTACCCCGCGCAGATCGACATCCATAAGCGCATCGTGGAGATTTGTCAGCAGAGCCAGCCCGCCAAGGCAGCCCAGACGGCCGAGGCGCTGGCCCGCATCCTGCTGGAACGAGGTGAGGCGGCGGGGGCGAAGAGATACTCGGATGTCGCACGCCAATGCGGGGGAGGAGTGGCAGCGCCGGCGGCGGGCTTCCCCGGCGCACCGGCACCCGCCGCGGAAATCGGCCTCACCACGGATTTCCCGTTCGGCGAGGAGACTCCCGCCGTGGCGCAGCAGGAAGAAGCCGCCTCGCCGCCTGCCCAGGAGTTTTCACTGGATGTTGCCTCGCCTCCGGCGGCCGAGGAGATTGATCTCTCCGGCGACTGGAACGCCCTGGCCCCACCCGCGGAAGCTGCTCCTGCTGTGCAAGAGGCACCGACCTTTAGCTACGAGGAGAGCCGGGAAGAGATCAACTTCTATCTTCAGCAGGGTTTTGCGGACGAGGCTGGAAAATCCGTCAGCGCTCTGGAGGCGAAGTTCCCAGGGAACCCGCAGGTGGCTATGCTCCGCCGTCTGGTGGAAGAGGCGGCGCGGACGGGGGCAGCTGCTGCTCCCCCGCGGGAGGTGGCTGAACCAGCCCCTGAGGAGTGGGAATTGCCCAGCGCTTTCGCGGAGACGCCTCCGCCCGCACCTGAACCGCCGCCTCTGGAGGTTCCGCCGAGGGTTGCACGGGAAGCCGCTCCTCGGGCTCCTGCTGCCGGACCCGCCCCCGTCATCGCGGAGCCTGCGGCCGTGGGCGGTGGGGACCTGCTGGGAGACTTGGCCGGTGACTTCGCCTCCAGTCTGGAAGGGCTCGCGCAAGGAGCGCCTCCTCCCACTCCCGCCGCCCAACCACCCCCCCGAGCTGCGGCAGGGCCGGCTTCTCCTCTGAGCGGGCTGCTGGATGAATTGGGCGAACCGGCGGAGGAAAAGGCGGAAAAGGAGGACCCGGAGACCCACTACAATCTGGGAGTGGCCTTCCGGGAGATGAGCCTTCTGGACGAGGCCATCGGAGAATTTCAGAAAATAGTGAAGGGCGCGCGAAAGGGGTCGTACCCCGAACACTTCCTCCAGGCTTGCAGCCTTCTGGCGGTATGCTTCATGGACAAGAAAATGCCGGCCATCGCCACCAAGTGGTATTTGCGCGCGCTGGAAACGCCCGGCCTCGACGAGGAAGCCACGCTCGCCCTGCAATATGATCTGGGAGTCGCTTACGAGCAAGCGGGCGACGCGCGCACCGCGCTGGAGAAATTCACCGAGGTCTACAGCCAGAACATCGACTTTCGCGACGTTGCGGAAAAAATACGCCTGCTCCAGCAGAGGATTTCGTAAGCCACCTGCCCGGGTCCGCCGCCAGACCCGCGGCCCAGCCTGACGCCAACTTCCCGGACCGCATGATGAATCGCGCCCTGACCGTTCTCTACATCGTGTTTTGCTTCGAGATGGGCGTGCTCCTCTTCGTCTTTCCCTGGATTTCGCTCTGGGGGAAGAATTTCTTTGTTGAGCATTACCCCTGGGTCGCCAGCTTGGCGCGGAACTATTTCGTCCGAGGCGCTGTCACGGGAATCGGCCTGGCGGACATCTGGCTGGCCTTTTACGAGTTGTGGCGCTTTCGCCGCGAACTGGGTATTGTTCATTCCCGGCCCGCCCGCAAAGGCGTGGCCGCGCACACCGACTGATGTCCGCTGCATTCCAGCTTTGCTACGTTACGGAGCGGCTTAGCCTGAAAGCGCAGCCCCTCCCCACCCGCATCCTGGAGGCGATCCGCGCCGGCGTGAACCTTGTGCAGATCCGGGAACCCGACCTGACGACGCGCGAACTGATGAAACTGGTGGCAACTGCGGTGGAGGGAGCGCGCGGGACCGGCTCGCGAATCGTCGTGAACGACCGCCTGGACGTGGCCTTGGCCTGCGGAGCATCGGGGGTTCATCTCGGCTCCCGTTCCATGCCCCCGGCGGCAGCGCGCGCGCGAGTTCCCAAGGACTTCCTGCTCGGTGGGTCCTGCCACTCGCTGGAAGAGGCGCTGGCCGCCCAATCCGGCGGAGCGGATTACCTCCTGCTGGGGCCCATCTTTGCGACTCCTTCCAAACTTCCCTACGGGCCTCCGCTGGGAGTCGAAAAGCTGAGGGAAGTAACCGCACAGGTGAGAATCCCGGTGCTCGCTCTGGGCGGGATTACCGTGCAAAGCGTGAAGGCGTGCCTCGAGGCGGGGGCAACGGGCATCGCCGGCATCCGCATTTTTCAGGACTGTGACTCGTTGCAAGCCCGCGTGAAAGAGCTGCGCGGCCAGTTTCCTTCCTGAGGGCAAGCTTCGGAGCCCAGCCGCGAGGTGCGACCACCCATTATCAAGGAATGCGTTGTGCACTACGAGTGCCGGACGCTGCATCGGAATGACGTGGCGCCCGACGCGCTGGTGCAGGCGGTGCGCGGGGAGTTCTACGCCAGCGGAGATTTCCACCGCATGTTCTTTGGCGAGATCGTCGCCGCCTACGCCGACGAGGATGCAGGCCAACGCTTGCGCGCCCCACAAGCAATCAAGTAGATGTAGCGCAGAGTTGTTTTGTAACTCTGCGGTTTGTAGCTCCCGCTTTCTGGAGTTGCGGCTTTTCCAGATTTGTTCTGGCGGCGTTGCGGCCATCCGCCTGGGCCGTGAAAAGACCTTGAACAGCCGCAGGTCCAAAGAACGGGACCTGCGCTACCAGGCTTCTGCAGCATGTAGCGCAACTCCCGCCTTCCGGAGTTGCGGCTTTTCCAGATTTGTCCTGGCGGCGTTGCGGCCATCCGCCGGGGCCGTGAAAAGACCTTGAAGAGCCGCAGGTCCGACGAGCGGGACCTGCGCTACCAGGCTCCGCCGACGGGCAAACGGGCCCGATCAATCTAGGCGCTTGCCTATTGACAATGTGACACAACATGTGTCACGATCCCATCATGCCAAACGTGAACATTCGCCAACTCAGGGACACGCGGCGGCTCAAGGCTTGGCTGCGCGCCGGCAAAACGGTGGAACTCCGGGAGCGAGACCGCCTTATTGCACGCATTGTTCCGGTGGCCTCGCCTGCAAAACCCCGCAAGTATCCAGACTTCGCCGCCATGCGCCGGGAGATCATCGGCGACCGCATCCTTCCCGGAGCAGACCTAGTCATTGAGGAGCGAGAGCGAGCGCGCTATTGAGCACCTACGCCGACACGAGCTTCCTGGTTTCGCTCTATCTAACCGACAGGCACTCACCAGAGGCCGAGCGCCGAATGGCTTCCCGTCCGGTCGTGTGGCTGACGCCCTTTCACGTGGCCGAGTGGACCCACGCCGTGGAGCGGCACGTCTTTCGCAGGGCGCTATCTCGAAGCGAAGCCGATCGCTACCACGAGCGGTTTCAGCAACACCGGGACAGCGGCTTGTGGGTGGAAGTGGCCATGCCGGAATCAGCCTTCGAACTTTGCGCCCAACTCGCCCGCCGTCACGGAGCCCGGCTGGGCCTGCGGACTCTCGACACTTTGCACGTCGCCTCGGCGCTCGAGCTGAAGGCCGAACGCTTCTGGACCTTTGACGAGCGGCAAAAGAGGCTAGCGCGGGCCGTGGGCCTGAAAACCGCCTGACAGGAGAAGACATAAGGAGCCCGTAGCGCAGCCTTGTTCTTGAAGGCTGCGGCTCTTCCGGATTTGTCCTGGCGGCGTTGCGGCCATCTGCCGGGGCCGTGAAAAGACCTTGAAGACCCGCAGGTCCAAAGAACGGGACCTGCGCTACCAAGCTTCCCCTCACCCCAACCCTCTCCCCTGGGGAGAGGGTGCCCGAAGGGCGGGTGAGGGGTTTCCATCCCCAGGGCTCACGCCCTGGGCTAAACTCTCGCGCCCCTTGCGGGGCTGATGCCCCGGGCCGTTGCGGACAGGCGAAACGTCTGCTAAATTGAGCTCATGACCAAGCTGTTGGAGAAGGCTCTCGAAAAGATTTCCAGCCTGCCTCAAGAAGAGCAGGACGCCATTGCCTCCCAGATTCTCGCCGAGCTTGAAGACGAAGCAGCCTGGGCGAAACGCTTTGCCGCTCAGGACGGCAAGCTCCGCCGACTTGCTGACGAAGCGCTCGCGGAGCATCGCCAAGGAGAGACTCACCCGCTGGATGATCTCCTTTGATCGAATCCCGCACCACCTCGTTTGCTATTCTCCTTCCAGAAAACGGACCAATTCGTCTCGCGTAAACCCTGCTTCTCGCAATAGCGCGACAAGGGTCCCTTTTGGCATGTCGCGATTGTGCCGGGGCACGACCGCGCGGCGTCGTGAAACCGGCTGATAGAAAATGAAATGGCTACCCGAGACGTGACGAGGACGAAACCGTTCCGTTCTAAGAACTGGATGACGACGCGCGGTTAACGGTGGGCAGTTTGGGCATACTCGAGGTCCAAGGAGGTAACCAGTGTCTCGTTGTCGGTTGGGACTGGCTCCCCGTGTTTCCTGAGGCTCTCGATATAGCCGGATACGGCGTCCTTAGCCATTTCTCTGGCTTCGGCCAGGGTGCGACCGTAAGTGACGCAGCGGGGCAGCGCCGGCACCAGGGCGGTGAATCCAACCTCGGGTTCAGGCCGGAGAACAACGTTGAAATGGTAGTGCGCTTTCTTCATGGGACCTCCCTACTTTATCTCAACAGCAGAGTCCTGGTCAAATACCGGGCCGCGGGGCTGAAAACCGCCTGACAGGAGAAGACATAAGGAGCCCGCAGCGCATCTGTAAGCACTGTGCAGACGGCGCCCTCACTGCTCCAGCACGAACTGATCGTCCTTGAGGGCGATGCGCACCGTCGTCTGCTGGGCGAGCGCCACTCGCACGTGCTCTGCTTTCAGGCTCGTCCCGCCGGCATTAACGACCACGCTGTACTCCCCGGGCGGCAGTTCCTCGGCGCCGCCACCGGCTTCGCCCGCGGCCACCTCCTTGCCGGTCGCGTCGGTGACCGTATAGGGAAAGCGGTCAACCGCGGCGATCTGCAGCGCCCGGGCGAGGGCGGGGCCATTGTCCGCAGCGTAGAAGCGTCCGCCCGTGGCTTGCGCAAAGCTCCCCAGTTGCTTCTGCACCTGCTGGCTCTTGAGCGTGAATCCCACGATGTTCAGCGTGATGTCAAGCCCGGAGGCCTTGAGCTGCGTCGCGGCCTTTTGCGGGTTGCCGCCGCAGCTCTCCTCGCCATCGGTAATGACGATGACCGTGCCGCCACCCATGTCCTTCAGGTCGGCCGGCGACTGGAGCACGGAATAGACCAGCGGCGTCTCCCCTCGCGGCTTCACCGCTTCGGCCGCGGCGAGGATGGCCTGCTGGTCGAGCTTTTGGATCGGGACCACGAGTTGACTGTCGGTGCACGTTTTCGGTGAGTGCGAGCTCTCCCGATGGCCGTAGATGCGGAGTCCGACGTTGAAGTCGCCGGGCAGAGTGGCGAGAACCCGCCGCAGCACGTCGAGGGAGGTGGTCCAGCGAGTCTTCTTACCCAGCGCCGTCTTCATCGATCCCGAGGCATCGAGGATGATCTCAAGATTCTTGCGGGTTTTCGGCGGCCGCGCCAGCATACTCACCACGGAGAGTTCGCCGGTCTGCGGCTCCACAAGTTGCAGACAGAGGGTGTTCGTCTTGCCGGCCGCGTCCACGCCTTTCACCTCCAGCGCCTGGGGCGTCGGCTTCGCGTTGGCCGGTAGGGTGACCGAAAGCTTTGTTTCCGCCAAGCCGTCCACGCCCACCGAAGCGGGATCGAAGCTGGCCTGCATTCCTTCCAGACCCGGGGAAGCCTTCAACGAGAGACCGACGGTTCCCTTGTAGCCCTGGTTCGACAGCAGTGTCAGGGGGTAAGCATAGCTGCGCCCCGGCAGGATGGGACGCTCCATCAGCCGTGTGTCGGTCGTCACCACAAAGTCGCCGATGCGCGCGGCGCACGGCAGGTTGTCGGGATCGAACCCCTGAGCGAGCTCGCGGGCGATCAGAAGGTCGTATCCCGCGGTGCCTTGCATGTCGATGTCGAAGCCGCTGTAAATAATCAGCCCCCGGCCATAATGGGCATAGGTGAAAACGAAGCCAAACACGTTGTTGACGTTGCGCACTACCATTTGGCCGCACCAGTGAGGATCCCAGGCGGTTAGGGTGTTCGAGTCGCCGAGCTCGTTGCGGTAATCATCGGTACTGTTCTCCCAGGCGCCCATGTCGATGAACCCCGGACGGCCCTGATGGCCGTGCGCCATCCAGTTCTCCTCCACGAAACGCAGGAAAGTGCCCTCAGCCCCTTGGGCTCCCGGGTTGTTGGTTTTAAACTGGTACGGCAGCCACCCGTAATCAGGTCCGGCGGAGCATTTATCCGCGTCATGAATGATGAGCTTATGTCCATTTGCTACCCATGCGATCAGCGCTGGCGTGAACTCCGCCGCCAGCGGCGTGGGGTATCCCTCGCAGACTTGCTCCAACACGACCGTGTCGTAGCCGTACTTCGGAGAGAGTTGCCAGGGCCGGGCCCGGTCCGCCGATACCACGGTGATATCCACCCGGTCGGCGACGGCCAGGTCCGCGAAGCGCCCCTGCCGATACTCGGGATGGTTCTTCAAGTAGATCCCCCAATAGGCATTGTCGCCTTTGGTCCAAGGGGTCGGCGTGAGCGCAAGGATATGCTTACTCTCTCCGTGACCCGGCGTCGGGGGCGCGGGAGGTACGGGCACACAGGCGGGAAGAGCCCCGGCAGCCGCCACTGCGTTTGCACTCCGCGCTGCCTGGGGCCCCATCACATCAGGGCGACGGGCTAGGAGTGACGTGTAACCGGGGCGGTGTGACTCCATTACCGCAAGGTCGGTTATTTCGAACTTCTCGCTCCCCCCCTGGCTGTGCAGCAGCCGCAACTGAACGTATCGCGCCTCAACCGGATCGAAGCGGATGGTGTCCTCACCCGACCCCGGCAACGCTCCGGTCGCCACGCGTGTGAAGCCCTGCGTCGGCCCGGTGCTGGATACCCACACTTCCACGTCGCGCGGCACATGCTGAGTTGTAGTGCTGGGATCGACAAGAATCGTGACCCGGTCGATCAGCACCGATTCGTGATCGAGAAACGACACCACGATCTCCTTCGGCCCGGGATCGTCGGTTGATTGCCAGCTTGTGTTTTTGTCCTCATCGATCAGGCTCATAAGGGACCATTTTCCGAACTGATCATCAGCAGCGATCCCGGTTGCGCTCTCTACTTTACCGCCCCACTCGAGGGCCGCTACGTTGCCATCGAACTGCCGCTGAGCGGGTTGGGGCGCTTGCCCCGTCGTCGGGCCTCCTGATTCCGGGGAGGCTTGCGCCCCTGCTTCCTGACCGCCTGCGACAGCCGTGACGCCGGGACCGGCAGGAGCCGCATGCCGCCCCCCAAACCGGCCGAACCACCCGTGCCGGTACCCCACCACGGCCACGGTGAGTAAGACCAGTCCCACGATCGCGACACCAATCAGCTTCTTCATACGCCCTCCTCGATCGTATTCTCTCCTTGCGCGCGGTCAACGCTCGAACGTCTGTCCAGTAAACGGCAAAAAGAGACCAGCGGAGTAACCAGTCACGGCATTCGCATTTTTCAGGACTGTGACTCGTTGGAAGCCCGCGTGCGCGACCTGCGCGGCCAGTCTCCTGCCTAGCACCGGGGGTTGGAACGCCCGACCGGACTCCTTTGACTTTCCACTCTCGCCTTTCAACTCTTCCTATCCTTCTCCCAGCCAGGCGCCGTAGGGCCGGAGCCGCTCGACGTTGTCGCAAACGGCCTTGAGGGCGGCGGTGATGGGAATGGCCAGCACCAGCCCAATTCCCCCCCACAGCCATCCCCAAAACATCATGGCGATGGTCACGGAGAGCGCGTTCAGCTTCACGCGACGCCCCACCAGTTTGGGCGTCAGGACGTTGACCCCAAGGAAATGAACCCCCACCACGGTGAGGGCAATGGTGATGAAAGGGGTCACACTGTTGTAATCGATCAGGGCGATAAGCAGCGGCGGCAGGAGGCCCAGCGCCACACCGATGTAAGGCACCAGGCTGAGCAGCGCCGCAAGCGGCCCCATGAGCAGCGCATAGCGGAGTTGAATGGCGGCGAAAACCGGAGTGATGAGGGCGGCCGAGATCAGCGCCACGAGGAAGTTGCCCACCACGAACTCCCGCACCATGACGCTGATACCGTGAATCACGTCCTCCGCCTGCTGGCGGCGCTGGATGGGAAAAAGGTTGAGCGTGGACTGCCAGATGCGGTTCCGCGAGGTGAGCATGAAGAAGACCAGGAAGGGAACGAACATGACCGTGACCATGAAGGCGTACACGGAGCCGATGCCGCGCAGCAAGAATTGCATCCAGGGCGACTCCTGCTGCAAGCGCACCGTCGGCAGGCTCGTATCGGTGGTGGAGGGAAGGATGTCCGTGGTGCTCTGGCGGATGTTGCGGGCGATGATCTGGACGTGGGCGAAGAGTTGCTTGAGCCTGTTCAGCAGCTTGGGGAGATCGTCCATGAAGGCCACGGCGCGGTCGTAAATCGCGTACACCACCAGGTACATGGCCGCCAGCATCAGCAGCACCATCAGCAGCGACCCCAGCCAACGCGGGACCCGCAGGCGCTCCAGGAGCTGAACTCCCGGCTCCAGCACGAAGGCAATGAAGATCGAGCAGATCAAGGTGATGACAATGGAACTGGCATAGTAAATCGAGGCAAGAACAATCGCCGCGGCAATGATCCTCAGGCTGGTGGTGGATACGGAAGCTGCCGGGCGAATCTCGCTCCTGGTCTCTGGCATGGCTGGCCCTTCCCGGCACGATTCTAGACTGTGCGGGGAGGAAATACCAGCCTCAACAAAGAGTCCGCGCCCGGGAATTTCTCCCTCCCTGCGCGGTTTTTTCTTGACAGCCGGGCAAGCCCTTTGCTATAAAAAGCATATTTATACGAGGCTTGTATAAATATTCTCTAGGCACGTTTCAGGGGCTTGGGAAGAGTTGGGCACGACACTTGAAACCGAGATTTCGAGCGAGGCCGAAGGCGGCCAGCAGCCTGCCGGCATGGTGCGCGTGGCCGTGGCCGGCGCCACCGGCTATGCCGGGGGCGAACTGATCGCCATCCTCCTTCGTCACGCCTCGGTGCGCATCGTCCGCCTGATGGCCGACATCAAGGAGCCTCTGCCCATGGAGCAGGTTTTTTCTGTTCTGCGCGGCAAGCCGCTCCCCGTTTGTGAGCCGCCGACTTTGCAGGGTCTGGTGCCTCCCGACGTGGACTTGGTCTTTCTCGCTACGCCGCACAAGGCCGCTCACGATATGGTGCCCGCGCTGCTGGAGCGTGGCCTGCGGGTCGTGGACCTAAGCGCTGCTTTTCGTCTGAGAGATTCGTCCGCCTACGCGCGTTGGTACGGCTTCGAACATTCGGCTGCGGGCGCGCTCCGGGAAGCGGTTTATGGCTCCCCCGAGTTGTATGCTGAAGACATTCGGAAGGCGCGGCTGGTGGCCAACCCCGGCTGTTACGCGACTTCTGTCATCCTCCCTCTAGCCCCGCTGCTGCGGGCGGGCTGGGTGAATGTGAAGGCGGGCATCATCTGCGATGCCAAATCAGGCGTGACCGGCGCGGGGCGGGCTCCCAGCGAGAGGTTGCACTTTCCCGAAGTCAATGAAAGCCTCCGAGCCTATAGCCTCTTCCGTCATCGCCACGTTCCCGAGATGCTCCAAGTGCTCGAGCTGGAGGAAAAGGATTTCATCTTTAGCCCGCACCTCCTGCCAATCAATCGCGGCATCCTGAGCACAATCTACCTGCGGCTGGCTGAACACCACACTCTGGAGCAAGTTGTTTCGCTTTACCGGGAGTTCTACGCGCGGGCGCCCCTGGTGCGCGTCTATGGCGATGGGACACTGCCGGAAATTCAAGCTGTGGCGCACACGAATTACGCCGACCTGGGTTTTGCGCTCGAGCCAACGAGCAACCGCCTGGTGGTCGTGTCCTGCCTGGACAACCTCGGGAAGGGCGCCGCCGGACAAGCCGTCCAGAACATGAACCTGATGTTTGGATTCACCGAGGAGACCGCGCTCCTATGAAGCTGGTGATCAAAATCGGTGGCCAGCAGAGCGAAGAACCCAAAACGCGACGCGACCTGGCGCGCCAGATTGCCGAACTGCGCCGCTCGGGCCACAAGGTGGCCGTGGTGCACGGCGGCGGGAAGCTGCTCACCCAGACCTTGAGCCGCCTGGGAATTCCCACGGAATTCCACCACGGCCTGCGCGTGACGGATGCGGCCACGCGCGATGTCGCCGTGATGGTGCTCGCCGGCATCATCAACAAGCAGTGGGTGGCGGACCTTGAGGTCCAGGGTCAGCCAGCCCTGGGGATTTGTGGTGGCGATGGAAGATTGGTGATGGCGCGCAAACTTGCGGCGCGTCCGCACGGCCAAAGCAAGGACCTGGGCTTCGTCGGGCGGCCGCAGAAGGTGAACACGGCCATCCTGGAGATGGCTTTTCGCCAGGGTTTTGTCCCGGTGGTGGCGAGCCTGGCCTTGAGCGCGCGGGGGGAATACTTGAACGTCAACGCGGACGACCTCGCGGCGGCTCTGGCCATGGCGCTCGGAGCCGATCGGTTGCTCTACTTGACGGAATCCGGCGGGGTGTGGGATGCCCAGCGGCGCTTGCTGCCCCTGGTAAAGCGCGGGGAGATCCGCGGGCTGATTCGGAAGGGGATTGTCCGGGACGGGATGATCCCCAAGCTCCTCTCCTGCGCGCGCACCCTGCGGCACGAAGTGGATGAGATTGACATCGTCTCCGCAATTGTCCCGAACGTGCTCCTCCGCGCCCTGGAGGCCCGGGAGCACGTGGGCACCCGGATTGTGAAAAGCGCATGAGTGTAGCACCGGTCCCGCGTGCGGGACCGGCAGGAGGGGCGCGAATCGCAAGGACTCTATGAATTTCGACCAAATCGTCGAACTGGAAAAACACGTCCTGATCCCCACCTACGATCGCCTGCCCATCCTGGCGGTCCGGGGAGAGGGCTGCTATCTGTACGACGACCGCGGAAAGAAGTATCTGGACTTCCTCGGCGGGCTGGCGGTGAACTCGCTGGGTTACGCGCACCCGGAAATCCTCGCGGTAATGCGCGAGGAGTCCGAGACACTCCTCCACGTCTCCAACTTGCTCTATCACCGCTTCCAGGCGCCCCTGGCCGAAAAACTGGCGCGGCTCTCAGGCCTGGACCGCGTTTTCCTAGCCAACACCGGGACCGAGGCCACCGAAGGCGCCATCAAGCTGGCGCGGGCCTATGCGCGCAAACACCATCCAAGCGAGCCTTTCGAGCGTTACGAAATCCTGGCAGTGGAGAATTCCTTTCACGGGCGGACGTTCGGGGCGCTTTCCGCAACCTGGCCGGAAAAGTACCGCAAGCCGTTCGAGCCTTTAGTGCCGGGCGTGAAGTTCGTGCGGCTGAACGACGTCGCGCACCTGCGGGAGAGCTTCTCGCCGCGCGTCGCCGCAGTGCTCCTGGAAGTAATCCAGGGCGAAGGCGGCGTAGTGGAGCTCCAGGAGGGATTCCTGAGGGCTGCCGAGGAACTGTGCCGCGCGAATGACGCGCTGCTGGTTTGCGACGAGATCCAGTGCGGCCTGGGGCGCACGGGGCGCTTCTTCGCCTTCCAAAAATTCGGGTTGAAGCCGGACGTGGTGCTGGTGGCCAAGCCCCTCGCCGCCGGCCTGCCGCTTGCCGCTATCCTGGCCCGCGAAGAAGCCGCGCAGGCTTTCTCGCCGGGCATGCACGGCACGACCTTCGGTGGCGGGCCGCTCCAGTGCCGCGTGGCGCTGAAGGTTTTGGAGATCCTCGAGCGTCCCGGCTTTCTTGCGCGCGTGCGGGAGGTCGGCGGGCATTTCCGCGCGCAACTGGAGAAGCTCCAGCGCGACTTGCCGGTGATCCGTGAATTGCGGGGCGAGGGCCTGATGCAGGCCGCGGAGCTTGCCGTGCCCGGCAAGTCGGTCGTCCGGCAGGCGCTGGAAGCGGGCTTCTTGATGAATTGCACGCAGGACAACGTGCTGCGGTTTCTGCCGCCTTTGATCCTCGAGCGGCAGCACGTGGACGAACTCGTCGAGGCATTAAAGCCAATTTTGGCGGGTGCGTCGCCAGGGGCGGCAACCAGGGGGTGAGTGTATGGCAACCGTAATGACCACCACAATTGAGAAGCCGGAAAGGGTCGCGCTCACGGAGAAGCCGACCAGGCTCAGCGTGAAGGACTTGATTCTGGACAGCCAGCTCACTCGCCGGGACCTGAAGCTGATCTTGGATCTTACCGAGCGCGTCAAGGCCGCGCCGGGCTCTTACGCCCGCGCCCTCCAGGGCAAACAACTGGCCCTGATTTTTGAGAAGCCTTCGTTGCGCACTCGCGTCACCTTTGAAGTCGGCATGACCAGCATGGGCGGGTTCGCAATCTACCTGGATCACGCGAAGCCTCGCTTGGGCGAGCGTGAGTCCATCAAGGACATCGCGCGCAACCTGGAGCGCTGGGTGCACGGGATCGCGGCCCGCACTTTCGGACAGGAGTCGGTGGTGGAGCTCGCCGAGCACGCCTCCATTCCCGTCATCAACGGGCTCACCGACCTTGTCCACCCCTGCCAGGCCCTGGCGGACTACTTCACGCTGAAGGAAAAATTCGGTAACCTGAAAGGACTGAAGCTCGCCTTCGTGGGCGATGGCAATAACGTTTGCAACTCGCTGATGGTGACCGGCGCGAAACTGGGAGTCTCCGTGAGCGTCGCCACGCCGCCAGGATACGAGCCGAATCCCGAAATGCTGAAGGAAGCTAAAGCCTGCGGGAGGCAAACCGGCGCGACCATCGAACTTTCCCACGAGCCCCTTGCGGCGGCGGCGGGCGCCCAGGCGGTTTATACCGACGTCTGGACCAGCATGGGCCAGGAATATGCCGCGCACCTGCGCACTCAGGTCTTTGCGCCCTACCAGGTGACGGAAAGCTTGATGGCCGCCGCGGACCCCTCGGCCGTCTTCATGCACTGTCTTCCGGCCCACCGAGGACAGGAAGTGGCCGCCGCCGTGATCGATTCGCCGCAGTCGGCGGTGTATGACCAGGCCGAGAATCGCCTGCACGTTCAGAAGGCGCTCCTGATTCTGTTCTTGCAGAATGGGCGGCAGTAACGCAACATGGTGCGCGGAGTTGCCCTTTAACTGCGCGGCTCTTCTCGACGCCTGCCCGCCTTGGCGGGAGCGTCGCGCCTTGCGGGATCAGGGGCCGCCGCTACCGGAGAACCTGTTTAGCCAACCTTGCCCTTACCGGAGGAGAAGAAGACCTTGTTTACCATACGCAAAGCGCAGTTAGACGATGTGCCCGCGATCTTCCAGTTGATCAACTACTATGTTGCCGAGCGCGTGGTGCTGCCGCGTACCCCGTCGGAACTCTACGAACACATCTGGGAGTTCACGGTTGCGGAGCAGGACGGCCTGTTCGTGGGCTGTGGCGGCTTGAAGTTCTATAGCGCGGAGCTTGCCGAGATTCGCTCGCTTTGCGTCTCCGCGAAGGTGAAGAGCAAGGGGGTGGGCCGCGCCATCATGGAGAGCCTGCTGCGCGAGGCCGAGCAGTTCGGCCTGAAGAAGGTCTTTGCCCTCACCACTTCTCCGGGGTTCTTTGCCAAGTTGGATTTTGGGGAGGTGGCCCGCGAGACGCTTCCCATGAAGATCTGGCGTGACTGCCTGCACTGCTCGAGGTACTTCAACTGCGTGGAGAGGACCGTGGTCCTCGATCTTGCTCGCCGCCCCGTCGCCGAAGCTGCTTCCCGCGCGGAAGCGCCGGAGGTTTCCGTGGGGGTAGCGAAATAGCTTCCAGGAAGTGGAAGTTTGGTGCCTTGCCCCGCGCTACAGACGAGAATTCCTGGTCTGCCGCGTTAGAATTTCTCCTGAAGAAAAAGCCACAGAGCCGAAAGGCGACTGTGCGTCACAAGCTCTCTTCTACCCCTTCGCTCCCGCCGCAAACACCTTGCTAGGGTGTATCATGGAGAAGTGCGCTTCTGCGCGCGCGCAGGTCCAGCTCGTCCGAGGTGGTTCCAGGAAAGGTCTTAACCAGGAGGGAGAGTATCCCGGCACGAATTTTGGCCATTGATTTTGGCATGAAGCGAATGGGGCTGGCGGTCTCGGACGCGCTGGGGATCACCGCGCAGGGCCTACCCACCCTCCAGCGTACGCGCATCGACAACGACCTGGAGCGCATTCGTCAGCTCAGCGGGGAATATTCAACCGAGCTGGTGCTGATCGGTAACCCCATCAGCCGCGCGGGAGGCGAAACCACCATGTCGCGCCGGGTGGCGGAGTTCGCGGAGAAGTTGCGCCGCCGCCTGGCCTGCCCGGTGGAGCTCTGGGATGAGCGCCTGACCAGTGTCGAAGCCAACCGCATGCTGCGCCAATCCGGCATCAGCATTCAGAAGCGCCAGAAGGCTGTAGATCGCGTGGCGGCCACCTTGCTCTTGCAGAGCTATCTCGAGTACCTGGCCAATCAAAACGCGCGCCACCAAACTTCTGGAGCTGCCGAATGAGGACGCGGCTGCTGGTTCTTCTCATACTGCTGGGCGCGTTGGGGCTAGCCTGGACGCTATGGGAGTTGTACCGGCCTTATCGCGGGTATTCCGGGAACCTGGTGGTGGTGATTGAGCCGAAGACCCGCGCCACCGAAGTGGCGAGGCTGCTGGTGGAGCGCGCGGTGCTTGCCCGGCGCCTGCCGTTTCTCCTCCGCTACTGGGCTGGCCGGGCGAGCCACCCGATCAGGGCAGGCGAATACCTGTTCGACCGGCCGTTGCGCCCTCTCGACGTCTACCGGAAACTTGTCCTGGGCGATGTCTATCTCCACCCGGTGGTCATCCCGGAGGGCTCCGACCGCTTCGACATCGCGCGAATTCTGCAAGAGCAACTGGGCCTCCCGCCGGAGGAGTTCCTGCGCCTCACCCGCGAGACCGCAGCGATCCGTGACCTTGACCCGCAAGCGCCAACCCTGGAAGGTTACCTTTTCCCCGATACGTACCGCTTCCCCCGCGGCGTGAGCTCTGCCAGCGTGGTGGCCGCGATGCTGGCGCGCTTTCGGCACGTGCTCGACTCGAAGTTCGGCGCGCAGCTCCGTTCGTCACCCACGCGGCTTCACGACCGTGTCACGCTCGCCTCACTGCTGGAAAAGGAAACGCCGGAGCCCGCCGAGCGGCCCGTTATTGCCGGAGTGTTTCAGAGGCGCTTGCAAAAGGGAATGCCTTTGCAGTGTGATCCCACGGTGGTTTACGCTGACCGCCTCAATCGCAACTGCGGCGCTCACCCCACCGCGCCCATTACCCAGAGCGAATTAAACCTCGGGTCGCCTTACAATACCTACCGCCATCCGGGCTTACCGCCGGGGCCCATCTGCAACCCGGGCGAGGTCTCCCTGCGCGCCGCCTGGAATCCCACCCCCGGCGATCCCCTCTACTTTGTCAGTAACAACCGGGGCGGGCACGTCTTTGCGCGAACGCTTGCGGAACATCAACGCAACGTGGCACGATATCGGAGAGAAGTGGCGGCGCTTCACCCTGCCGCTTCGGAGGGAACAAAGCGACCGGGTCAGCCACCTCCGACCCTGCAGCCCAAGGCAAGCACTACTACCAGCCGTTCGGCGAAAGATGGTAAAGGCCAAAAAGCAAATCATCCTCGAGTACTACCGGGCAAGGGATCTGAAACGCATCGCAGCCCAGGAAATCCAGGCCATCGAGGTTGAACTGCGACGACACCTCGGATCGACGGGGAGGATTTCTCGCTCCTACATCGCCAATGTCCTCCGCCAAGCCGGCGCGCAAGTCGATTACGAAGACCGTTACAGCGATCCCTCGATGCAGGAGCCTTACGCCAGCCGCCTCAAAGGATTGCTGCGCTTCAGCGACTTTGTAAGCGCCGAGGCCTCGATCCAAAAGTTGGACGCCATTTACAAGGAATATCGCGCGCTTGCAGATCGGGTGGGAACCGGTTTGGTGCGGTCACTCGTCTTGAAGGGCAAAGAAAGAGCGGGAAGCCTGGCGGCCAATCGCCGCGTCCGCCCGGAAAAGCGGCAGGAGAAACAGGAGATCGCTCGCTGGTTCGGCGTGTGGCTGGAGACTCCCGAGCTCTTTTCCGATTGGCTGGAACTGCGCAAGCAGTCGGAAGAATTCCGGCGACTGTTTCCACACTACGGGGGTCAGACAAACGCCGAACAGGCGCACCCTGAGACGCCGATGGAATAACTGCCGCGATTCCTCTCAGCGGTTTCGGGTACAACTTTCTGGCGTCATCCATTAGAATGGCGGCACTAAGTTTGCACAGGCGGGTTTTGGACGCGTCCGGGACAGGTCATCCCGCCATGGAAGTGGCGGGCTGAAACCGCCGCCAGAAAAGGAGTCATGTCCGCGCGAGACCAATTGATTGTGGCGCTCGACCTTCCCAGCGCCGACGCAGCCACGCGCATGGCGGAGAAGCTGCACGGCTGCGTGGAGATGTTCAAGGTGGGGTCGGAACTGTTCACGGCCGAGGGGCCCGTGCTCGTTCACTATCTGGTTGCCACCGGCAAAAAGGTTTTCCTCGACCTCAAGTTTCACGATATTCCCAATACCGTGCGCGCCGCAGCCCGTGAGGCGGCGCAGTTGGGCGTGCGTATGCTGAACGTCCATGCCTCGGGCGGGCGCAAGATGATGGAAGCGGCGCGGGAAGGCGCGCGCGAGGGCGCCCCAGACGGGAAAATGCCGTTGGTGCTGGCCGTTACGGTGCTGACCAGCCTGGAAAGCCGGGACCTCGAAGAGCTGGGCATCTCGGGAACACCGGAAGAAGCCGTGGTGCGACTGGCTAGGTTGGCGCAGAAGGCCGGGCTGGATGGCGTGGTGGCCTCGCCGCGCGAGATTGCCGCCATCCGCCGCGCCTGCGGTCCTGGCTTCGTGATTGTGACGCCCGGCATCCGGCCCGCAACGTCGGCCTCGAACGACCAGGCACGCATCGCCACCCCGCACAAGGCCATCCAGGCGGGCGCGGATTACCTGGTGGTGGGCAGGCCCATCACCGGCGCTCCCGACCCGGCCGCCGCGGCGGAGGCAATCGCAAGAGAGATGGAGAAAGCACCTGGCTTGGTGTAGATTAAGTGCAGGTGGAGGCGCTCAATGCGCAACGAGTTTACGGGGATCTTTGAGCGAGACGGAGAGTGGTATATCGGCTATTGTCCGGAAGTTCCTGGAGCTAACGGGCAGGGCCGTAGCATCGAGGAATGCCGCAAGAGCCTTGCCGAGGCAATAGCTCTGATCCTCGAAGACCGCCGTCAGGATGCGTTCCGGGGTGTGCCGGAGGACGCTATAAAAGAGGTCGTCGTCGTGCAATGAAGCAGGAGGCCCTCTTACGGCACCTCCGAAAGCACGGTTGCTATCTCAAGAGGGAAGGCGGCTCGCATACTCTCTGGTGCAACCCTAAAACGGGACAAGTTGAAGCAATCCCTCGTCATATCGAGATTCCCAACGGGCTTGCTAAAAAGATCTGCCGTGGCCTCTCGGTTCCCGAAGTCTGATACTGGACACCACCGGTTCACCATCCATGACTGAAAACGAAATCCTGAAAGTCTTTCGCGACTCATCAGCCCTCCTCGAAGGCCATTTCATTCTCTCTTCTGGCTTACACAGCGACCGCTACGTCCAGTGCGCTTTGGTTCTCCAGCATCCCCGCGTGGCGGAGCAACTTTGCTCGGAACTGGCGGCGAAGGTCCGCCACCTGGGGGTATCGGTGGTAGCGGCGCCGGCATTGGGCGGCGTTCTGGTGGCTCACGAAGTCGCCCGCGCGCTGGGCGTCCGCGCGCTCTTCACGGAGCGGCAGGAGGGCGTCATGACCTTGCGCCGGGGATTCAGCCTTGCCCCGGGGGAACCTACGCTCGTGGTCGAAGACGTGATTACGACCGGCCTTTCGACGCGCGAGACCATCCGGTGCGTCGAACAAGCCGGCGGGAAAGTCGTAGGCGCGGGCGCGCTCATCGACCGCAGCCGTGGAGCGGCCGACCTGGGCCTGCCCAAAGCAGCGCTGCTGACCTTGGCCATCCAGAATTACAGCCCTGCCGATTGCCCTCTCTGCAAATCCGGCATTCCCGCCGTCAAGCCCGGAAGCCGGGTGCGGCAAGGCGTAACTACAGGCAAAATCGACACTTAACAGTATAATTATACTTTCCTTCGGAAAAGTATAATTGGTTGTCAGGAATGATCGCAAAGTATAGCAAGACGATTTGTTATACATAGCCTGGCTAAAGTATAATTAGATAGGCCGCGACAGGACAAGAGTCCCTGCTCGACCGTGGTGCACAATGGACCCGGCTGCATTCAGCAGCGCTGCTCCAGGAAAACTAGTTAAGATACCCGAGGGGGACTTTGCTTTTGTGCCAGAGCCTCTTCCCCCGAAACTTGAGCTCGATGCGCGCACGGCGCAGATTCTTAGTGAGGCTGCCTGGGCCCTGGGTGAGTTGTCGGGCGTCGGGCAAAAGCTGCCCAATCCCCACCTTCTTATAGGTCCCTTCTTACGGCGGGAAGCCGTTCTATCCAGCCGCATCGAGGGAGCCGTCGCCACAGCAGAAGAGCTGCTGTTATTCGAGGCCATCCCCACAAGGGAGCCTCCCAGAGATGAGATTCGCGAGGTGGCGAACTACGTCAGGGCTCTCGAGTTCGGATTGGAAAGGTTGAGAGAACTGCCAGTTTCCCTCCGGCTTATGCGCGAGCTCCACAAGGTTCTGCTCACGGGGGCTCGTGGCGAAGAGCGTCGCCCAGGCCAGTTTAGAGACCGGCAGAACTATATCGGCAATCCAAGTCAAGGAATCGCGGATGCCCGCTTTGTTCCCCCACCCGTGCAAGAAATGAATCAGGCCTTAGATGACTTTGAAAAATTCATCCATGCCCCGAGTGAGCTGCCTTTCCTGATCCGGTTGACGCTCATCCACTACCAGGTCGAGGCCATTCATCCTTTCATCGACGGGAATGGCCGGATCGGACGGCTTCTCATCCCACTCGTGCTTTGTGAGGCTCGGTATCTTCCCCAACCTCTCCTCTACCTTAGCGCCTATTTTGAGCGGAACCGAGAAGCCTACGCAGACCACCTCTTGCGTGTGAGTCAGACAGGCGCCTGGTCAGACTGGATCCGGTTCTTCCTGGAAGGCGTGGCTGAGCAATCGCGCGATGCGGTGCGCCGCTCTCAGCGATTGCTCGATCTCCAACAAGAATACCACGGGAAATTGCAGACGGCCCGCGCTTCCGCCCTCTTGCTGAAGCTTGTCGATAAGCTCTTCGCTTTTCCCGCACTGACGATCTCGCATGCGCGAAAGGAACTCGACGTCACCTATCCCAGCGCTAAACGGAACATGCAGAAGTTAGTGGAGGCTGGAATCCTCGAGGCAGTGAATGGTCGCCGACGGAATCGTGTCTACATCGCACCCGAGATTATCTCGATAATCGAAGCCGAAAAAATCTAAAGGCGTGGCAGCGGCTGACCTGGGATTACCCCGAGCTGCGCTGCTCACACTGGAGGTCCAGAACTACAACCCTGCCGATTGCCCTCTCTGCAAGTCCGGCATTCCCGCCGTCAAGCCAGGAAGCAGAACAAAGAAGTAGCGCAACGTTCGTTCTTCCCTCCGCCTTGGCGGACAGCTCTTCCAAGTTGGTGGCTTGAGCTTTCCAACAAGGGAAAAGCCGCAGCGTTGGACAACAACTCTGCGCTACGTGTTACGCGTGCCGGTGCACGATTTTCCCTGCGACGATAGTAGCCGTCACCCTGCCCTTCAGTTTCCACCCGTCAAAAGGTGTATTGCGGCTTTTGGAGCGGCCCTCGGCAGCGCGGTAGGTCCATTCGAGGTTGGGATCAAAAACAGTTATATCCGCCGCGTCGCCGACTCGCAGCCGGCCGAGAGGCTGGTTGATGAGGCGCGCGGGGTTGGTGCTCATCAGCAAGATGAGACGCGCCAGCGAGATTCTGCCCGGATGAAGCAGTTGGGTGAGCGCCAGGCCGAGCGCGGTCTCGAGGCCGATGATGCCGAAAGGCGCTTGATCCATGGGCTTCTGCTTCAGCTCCGGCGCGTGCGGAGCGTGGTCGGTGGCGAGGACGTCCACGCTGCCGTCCGCGATGCCCGCCAGCACGGCTTCCAGATCTTGAGCGCTGCGCAGCGGAGGATTCATCTTGGCGTTCGTGCCCTGCTCGAGCACGGCCTGGTCGGTGAGCGTGAAATGCTGAGGCGTGACCTCGCAGGTGGCGCGGATGCCGCGTCGCTTGCCGACGCGAACCATCTCCATCGCGCGGGCCGTGGAAAGGTGCGCCACGTGCAGGTGCGCGCCCGTGGCTTCCGCCACGATCAGGTCGCGCGCCACGCAGACGTCTTCGGAGCATGGCGGGATCCCCTTCAGGCGCAGGCGGGTGGCCACTTCGCCTTCATGGATGACGCCGCCCACGCTCAGGCTGGAGTCCTCGCAGTGGTCGATGATGGGAACACCCAGCTCCCGAGCCTGCAACATCGCCCGCTTCATCAAGCCGGCCGTTTTTACGGGTCGCCCGTCATCACTGAAGGCGACGGCGCCGGCGGCGCGGAGGGCGCGAAAATCCGTCAGGGATTCACCCTGGCTGCCCATGGAGACGGCGGCGATCGGCAGCACGCGGGCCAGACCCAAGCGCTGGGTTTTCTCAATAATGGAGCGAGTCGCTTCCGGCCGGTCATTCACCGGCTGGGTATTGGGCATGGCGCAGACGGTGGTGAATCCGCCCGCCACGGCGGCGGCAAGACCGGTCTCAAAGGTTTCCGAGATTTCGCTTCCCGGCTCGCGCAGGTGAACGTGCAAGTCCACTAAGCCCGGGGAAACCACTTGCCCGCGGGCGTCGAGCGTTTCATCCGCGGCGGCAGTGAGATTCGGAGCGATCTCCCGGACGACTCCGTCTTCCACGCGAACGTCGAGTTCGCCATCCAGGCCGTCTTCCGGAGAGAGCACCCGACCACCTTTGATCAATAACGACGCCATTTCAGTCCTCAAACCAGGAGCTTGCAATAAGGCGGGTGCGAGTATAGCACCGTTGCGGAGCAGAGGTTCTGTCAGGGAGGCAGAACGTTGAGGAAGAACAAGTCAAAAATCAAAAGGCAAGAATGATGAGTCAACAGTCGAACGTCAAAAGTTGAGAGTCAAGAAAAACGCAACGTGCTCCATTGCTGACGGGTGAGTGCAGGAGTCCATGCATTCCAGGTCTGCTCACAATGTGCCGCGCTCCGTTAACGGATAAAAGCTTTAGCTGGCAAAAGGAAAGAGCGGAAGCAGACAATCCTTCACCGGCTGGTAGGTTTTGCGGTGCTCGGGGCAAGGTCCGTGGCGCGCCAGGGCTTCGAGGTGCTCCGGTGTCCCGTAGCCCTTGTTCCTGGCCAGTCCATACTGCGGGTACAGCCGATCCAGTTCCTGAAGGTGCGCGTCGCGAGTAACTTTGGCCAGGATCGACGCGGCGGCGATGGAGACGGAACGCGCGTCGCCGTGAATGACCGCCCGGTGAGGAGTCGGGAAATCGCCGGGCCTTGAGCTGTCCGAGAGCGGCATAGCGTCGGTGAGGATGAAATCGGGAGAAGGGTTGAGGGCGCGCAGGGCGCGGATCATGGCCTGCCGCGAGGCCGCATACACATTCAGCGCATCCACCTCCGCGGCGGACACGGCGACCACCTGGAAGGCGCGGGCTTTCTCGTGAATCTCCGCCGCCAGCGCCTCACGCTCTTGGGGAGAAAGCTTTTTGGAGTCGTCCACGCCCCGGATGGGTTTGGCCGGGTCGAGGATAACAGCGGCGGCATAAAGGGGGCCGAGGAGCGCCCCCCGCCCGGCCTCGTCGCAACCGGCCACGAGCCGCCACCCCCGGCGAAAGGCTTGAGCTTCGAGGCGCATCGTGCACTTGAGCTGATTCTGGTCGATCGGGCGGGGCATATTCTGACCGTCGGCAGCAGATACGAATCGCCGGATTGTCCCTACAATCTTCCGCCGCAAGCAGTCGCGGGATGCAAAAGCGGGAGCCCCAAAGGCTCCCCTGCCAACTCAGCCGGAGGACGGGCAGAGACGCCCATTAACTTTCCTGCTCGGTCTGAGCGGGGCGGATGCGCGCCGCCTTCCCCCGGAGCTTGCGCAGGTAATAGAGCTTGGCGCGGCGAACGCGGCCCGGCCGGGCAACTTCTATTTTCTCGATCACGGGCGAGTGCAACGGGAAGATGCGCTCCACGCCGTGACCAAAGGAGATCTTGCGAACCGTAAACGAGGAATGGTTGGCGGCCCGTCGCAGGCTGATGACTGTCCCTTCAAAAATCTGGATGCGTTCCTTGTCGCCCTCTTTGATCTTGACGTGCACGCGCACGGTGTCGCCCGCGCGGAACTGTGGCACGTCCTTTTTCATCTGTGCTTGTTCGACTTTTTCGAGCGCGTTCATGTTTGCTATTCTCCCAATCTTGAATTCCGCGCGGTGCATTCTTCCGGGCCCGGCGCGGACCCCGAGGATTCGCTGCGGCGACCCCCGCTCGGCGCGGCCTCAAACCCTCTACCTCACCGGCGCGCACGCCGCGCGTTTAATCTCCTCGAGCAATCGCCGGTCGCTCTCGCTGAGCGGCAGACTTTCCAGTAACTCCGGCCGCCGGCGCCAGGTCTTTTCCAGCGCCTTGCGATGGCGCCACTGGCGAATCTGCTCGTGGTTCCCGGAAAGCAGGACTTCCGGGACCTGCCAGCCGCCAAAGTCCGCCGGCCTGGTGTAGTGAGGGCAATCGAGAAGCCCGTGCCTGCCTGTACAGGCGCTCCCCGCAAACGTCGCGTAGGATTCCGCTTCCAGCGACTCCTCGTTGCCCAGCACGCCGGGGAGGAGGCGAGCAACCGCCTCCATCACCACGGCAGCGGGCAGTTCGCCACCGCTTAGTACATACTCGCCGATGGAAAGCTCCTCGCTCGCCAGGTGCTCCGCCACGCGTTCGTCCACGCCTTCATAGCGCCCGCAGATCAGCACGAGGCGGGATTCGCGCGCCAGCGTTTCGGCCACCGCCTGAGTCAACAGGCGTCCTTGCGGCGAGAGCAGAATCACCGGGAAGCCGCCCCCGGGCGCCTCCGCCTTCAGGGCCTCGACAGCCCGGAAGACGGGAGCCGGCTTGAAGACCATCCCCGGCCCGCCGCCGAAGGGACGGTCGTCCACGGTGCGGTGACGGTCGTCGGTGAAGTCACGCAGGTCGTGCAGCCGGACCTCCACCTGGCCTCCCGCCAGCGCGCGCTTGAGCAGCCCGTGCTCCAGGATGCTGCCGAAGAACTCCGGAAAAATGGTGACAACATCAAAGACCATGTGTTCACTGTAGAGACGGCCCGACGAGCCGTCTCAGAAAAGGAGACATTCCACCGGAACGTCTCTACCTCGGCACGCCGCGCCGCGGAAAGTCGCACGCTCCGCGCATCAACGCGGGGGCTCGTTCAACTCCAGCAAGTCCTCCGGAGGATCAATAACAATCGTTTTCGCTCGCGTGTCGATGCGCGTGCAGATGGCCTGGGCCAGGGGAATCAGCACCTCGCCTTGGCGCGTGGAAACGCGTAGCACCTCTACGCCGCCGGTCGGCTCGACCTCCGTCACTCTCCCGATTTCGCCGCGTACCCCCTCGCGCTCCCGGAAGACGCGACAACCTTGCAGCTCCCAGCGGTAATAGTGATGCGCGGGAAGCGGCATCCTTTCCTCCTGCGGGATCAGCACGTGGCGTCCCCGCAGGCGGGAGGCGTCCTCGATGGAATCAACCCCGGAGAACTTCAAAACCACCCGCCCCTTATGCTGCCAGGCCTTTTCCACCTCCGCCGGCTGCGGAGTCTGGCCGGGACTCTCCAGGAACACGCGCCGCAACTCCGCGAAGCGGGCCGGGAAATCCGTGAGGATTTCGGCGCTCACTTCTCCCCGGCGCCCTTGCGGCTTGACGACGCGCGCGATGGCCAGGAACTGGTCCGGCGCTTTTTTTGGCAATGTTCCCAAAACTTTGCTTCCCACCTGCCGCCACACGAACGAGCGCCGCGGCGGGCACCCGCACAACCGCCCTCTCTCTTGACGCGGCAGTCGGGCCCCCGGCAGCGCCTATTCCAGGATCTCAAGTGTAAACCGCTTCTTAAGCTTCATCCCCGCGGCATTGAGGATGGTGCGGATGGAGCGAGCAGTTCGTCCTTGCTTGCCGATCACCTTCCCGAGGTCCGAAGGGTGCACACGAAGCTCCAGAACCGTCACCTGCTCACCTTCCACCGCATGCACGGCCACCTGCTCAGGATTGTCCACGAGCGCCTTGGCGATAGCTTCGATCAGCTCCTTCATTTGGCCCTCCCCTGCATCCGAGTCGACCCGAAACGCCCACAAGGAAAGAGTATGTCAGAGTGCGTATGAGTGGAACCTGTGCAAGCCTCCAGATCACCGCTTCGAATCGCCCCGGCGCCGCGTCCCCGGGTCTAGCCCTGGGCGGGTGGCGCTGCCGCCGCTTCCGGCGCTTGCTTGAGGAAGCTTTGAACCGTCTCGGAAGGCTGGGCGCCGCGGCCGAGCCAATAGGCGGCCCGCTCGCGGTCGAAAACCAGCTCCGGCGGATGGCGGCGGGGGTTATAGTGGCCCAAGATTTCGACGAACCGCCCGTCGCGGGCCCTCTCCCGATCGATCACGACGATCCTGTAGCTAACCTTCTTCTTGGCTCCGGTGCGAGCCAAACGTATTCTTAACAATCGTCCCCCTTGCGTTCAGAGATTTCTCACAGCCCTGGCGAACATCTGCCCCTTCCCAAACAACCAAGGTTTTTCGAACCCTGGAACCGACAGGCCCGGGCTCAAGCCTGGGCCGCGAGTCAGGCGCTCGCCCCGCCCGCGCCCATGGGCATCTTGAGCCGGCCGAGCTGCCTTCCCAGGAAATCCTGGCTCAGCGACTTCATCATCTTGCGCATCTGCACGTACTGTTTCAAGACCTGGTTCACGTCATAGGCACTGGTCCCGCTTCCGCGGGCGATGCGCTTACGCCGCCTGCCGTTTATGATCTCATGATTCCGGCGTTCCTGCACGGTCATCGAATTGATGATGGCTTCGATCTGGACCAGTTGCTTCTCTTCCACGTGGGCCTTGCCCGCGTCCTTGAAAATCCCTACTTTGGGCAACATCCCCAGCATCTGGTCCATAGGGCCAAGCTGGCGCATCTGGCGAAGTTGATCGCGGAAATCCTCCAGGGTAAAAGTATCGGTTTGAAGCTTGCGGTGAACCTCCAGCGCTTTCTGCTTGTCGATGGTCTGCTCGGCCTTTTCAATCAGGGAAAGAATATCGCCCATGCCCAGAATGCGGGAGACAATGCGCTCGGGATAAAAGACTTCCAGGGCGTCGTATTTTTCACCCACGCCGACATACTTGATGGGCTGGCCCGTGACGTAGTTGATGGAAAGGGCGGCGCCACCCCGCGCGTCGCCATCCAGCTTGGTCAGGATGACGCCGGTGGTGCCGAGTCGCTCGTGGAATTCCTGGGCGCTGCGCACGGCGTCCTGGCCCATCATGGCGTCCGCCACCAGCAGCACCTCGCTGGGACGCAGGCGAGTGCGCAGCTCGCTCACTTCCTGCATCAACTCATGGTCGATGTGTAACCGCCCTGCCGTGTCCACAATCAGCACGTCGTGGCCGCGGTCGGCCGCGTCTTTGCGCGCCGCCATCGCCAGCTCGATGGGCAAGGAGATGCCTTCGCCGGCGAAGCAGGGGATCTCAACGGCTTTGGCAATCACCGCCAACTGCTCGCGCGCCGCCGGTCGATAAACGTCTGTGGAAACCAGCATCGGGCGCTTCTTCCGCTGGGCGAGCCAAAGGGCCAGCTTGCCGGCGGTGGTGGTCTTGCCGGACCCCTGAAGGCCCACCAACAGGAAGACGGTGGGATAATCTCTCGAGAAAGTGAGGAGTGAAGCCTCGCGCCCCAGGATCTCGATCAGCTCGTCACGCACAATGCGCACGACTTCCTGGAGGGGGCTGAAACTCGAGCGGACTTCCTCGCCCAGGGCTTTGACGCGCACCCGCTCCAGCAGCACCTTCACCACGTTCAGGTTGACGTCCGCTTCCAGCAGCGCCAGGCGCACCTCGCGCAGGGTTTCGTCCACAACCTCCGGGGTCAGCACTCCCTGAACGCGCAGCGCCTTGAAAACACGCTGAAGCTTGTCTTGTAGAGCGTCAAACATCCCGGTTTCATCGCCCTTCGGCGACTCCATTCCCCAACATGTGCCCAGACAGGGAAATCCCTGATAGGCAAAATAATTAATCCTATTTTACGCGGGAAAATAAGTCAAGGAAAGCCAAGATGTTAATGTCTGAGTTCCTCATCCTTTTCCTCTGCATGTCTCCACGCACTACAACCAGCACCTCGGCCGAAAGAAGCCACAGCGAGGGTTGAGTTCGTGCCGACGAGCGCTATCCGCTTTGCTATACTATCGGTTCTCGAAAGTGACCACTTTCTTGGGAAGCGGTTCTTCAGGCTCGGTGGTTTCCCGGCCGGGCGCCTTCCCAGGGGGAGCACTCACAATGAATCTCTCTAAAACAAAGGCTATTGGCGGAATCTTCTTGCTGTGTGTCGCGCTCCAGGCTCTTCGCGTGACGGAAGGCGCCGAACCCCAGGAGGATGCCTGGAAGGACCAGGGCATCATCAGCACCCTGCACAGCCCTCACGCTAAACTGCACTCAGTTCCCATCCGCGCCGTAACCATGGGAGAGGGATTCTGGCAAGAGCGGATGAAGACCAACGTGGAGAAAAGCATCCCCAGTCTACTGGCACTCCTGCAAGCGCACGGCGTGGTGGATAACTTTCGCCGGCTCTCGGGTCGCAAGAGCGCAAGCCGAAAAGGGCCTGTCTATACCGATTCCGACCTCTACAAATGGATGGAAGCGGTGGCGTACGTTCTGGAGTCGGGCGACCGGCCCGAACTCCACGCCACGCTCGACAAGCTCATAGACGACGTGCTGGCAGCCCAGGAACCCAGCGGCTACCTGAACACTTACTACGTTGAGACCCGCAAGAGCAAGCGCTTCACGGAAATGCAGCGAAGCCACGAGCTTTATTGCCTGGGGCACCTCCTGCAAGCGGCTATCGCCTATTACCGCGCCACGGGAAACCGCAAGCTTCTGGATGGGGGCATCAAATTCGCCAACTACATGGTCGAGAATTTCGGCCCGGAGAAGAAACCCGCCCTCACCGGCCATCCGGAGCTGGAAATGGCGATGGTGGAGCTTTACCGCACCACCGGCGACAAACGCTATGTGGATTTTGCCGGCTACCTGTTTAGCGGGGAAAAGCTGCGCCTGGGTCTCACCGATTCCGACGTCAAATACCTGTTCAGCGGGATCCCGTTCACATCTCGGAGGGAGCTCGTGGGCCACGCGGTGCGCGCTCTCTATGCTTGCAGCGGCGCCACGGACTATTACCTGGAGACCGGAAATCCTGAATACCGGCAAACTCTCGACCGGCTGTGGCAGGATCTCGTCGATCACAAGATGTACATCACGGGGGGCGTGGGCTCCGTGGCCGAGGGTGAGTCTTTCGGCGAGCCCTATGATTTGCCCAATGCCAACGCCTACGCCGAGAGCTGCGCGGCCATTGCCAACTGGATGTGGAACTGGCGGATGCTGGCTGCCACGGGCAAGGCTCAGTATGCCGACGTGATGGAGCGGGCTCTCTACAATGGGATCAACTCCGGCATGTCGCTCGATGGCACGCTCTATTGCTACCGCAACCCGCTGGAATCGAACGGCGAGGAAATCCGCAAACCGTGGTATGACACCACCTGTTGCCCTCCCAACCTGGAGCGGACGTTTGCCGCCCTCCCGGGATATCTCTACAGCACCAGCCCTTCGGGTATTTATGTTCACCTGTATCACAGCTCCACCCTGGACTGGCACCTGGAAGATCGCAGCGGCCTGAAGCTGAGCCAGGAGAGCAAGTATCCCTGGGGCGATTCCGTCTCCATTACCGTGACCCCGGCGGCGCCCGCCGAGTTCAGCGTGTTTTTGAGAATTCCTGCCTGGTCGCGTAAGACCAAGGTGAGCGTGAATGGCAAACCGGCGGAAGGCCTCGCCAAACCAGGCCAATACTTCGAAATCGACCGGCCCTGGAGGTCCGGGGACAAGATTCAACTGATCTTCGACATGAGCCTGCGCGTGATCGCTGCCAACCCCCGAGTGCGGGAGGATCTGGGACGGGTGGCCGTGGAGCGCGGCCCCCTGGTCTATTGCCTGGAGCAGGTGGATCAGATGGATCGTGAATCCATCTTCGATGTCTCGCTCCCGCTCGGCCCCGACCCTATCAAAGGCTTCACCACGGAGTTCCGGCCGGAAATGCTGGGTGGAATGACAGTGCTCTATCACAAGGGGATCGCCACGCCTAAGCCACTTTCCGAAGAGCCGCTCTATCAGGTGTTTGAAAAGTTGCCTCGGCCAGCCGGCAAAGAGGTGGACCTGACCTTCATCCCCTACTACGCCTGGTCCAACCGTCTTCCGGGTCCCATGCAGGTCTGGATTCCGGTCACCACGGCCGGCAAAGCGAAGGGGCCCTCCAGCCTGTCTTCAAAGCCAAACCCTTAGAGAAAGCGCGAGGCGGTAGTCCGGAAGCGGCGACTGCTGCTGCCGAGGAGGATCGACGGTTGGTCCTTGACCAGCTTGCAGCAGCGGCTAGCGGAGACGGGCGGTCGCCTGGTGAAACATGCCCGCTACTATTGGTTGCTCTTGGCGGAGGGTGATCTGACGAGAGGGTTGTTTGCCGACATGCTGGGGCGGATAGCGGGGCTGCCGGTTCCGACGGGATAGCCCGGACTGTGCGGCAGGAAAATCGCGATGCAGACCCCCCCCGGAACCAGCGATGTCTGAGATAACTGATTGAGGACGCGACCATTGCAGGTGTTCAGGACTCGCGGGGGGGGAGGTGAGAGTCGCTGGGACCGTCCAGGTGAGAAAGGCTGCGCTGGAACGGCTCGATTGGAAACAAAAGGGTATATACTCCCAGGTGCGGGGAGACCAAAATAGAAATTCCGGCTAAAGTATGTTTGGCCCTGATTACCTCAGAGTCCTGAGTCCCCGTCGGGAAACGCACAGCCCTGAGCTCACCACTTGGTCGCCAACGGTGAAGCGATAAGACCGGGGGACTTTTCTCCCTTGGGAAGGAGCCACACCGGCAGATCGTAAGCCTTACCGACCACGATGGCTGTTTGGCGGCGCTTGCGTTTCGCCGAGGCCCTACCCGCGCGGCAGCCGTTTGCAGGTCGCGCCAGTTGCAGAACTGCTCCTTCCCAGGGTGTTGGAGAATATGTGCTGAAAAGTGATCCATGCTTAAAAGGGATCAGGGAAAACTCCTGGATGATTGCAACCATCACGCTCGCGCTATGCGCCGCCTTTCTTTTCGGCGGCCTGACGCGGGCGATATTCATCGCGCTCTCGGTAGGAAGCGTATGGCTATTCTTGAAAACCCTTAATCGGCGGCTTTTTTCGGTATTTCCCAAGCATGGGGATCTTCCTCTCGACAATATTCCTAAACGGCTGTGGCGTGTTTTTGTAGAAGTCCTCCTGCAATATCGCGTTGTGCGCGACCGGCCTGTCGTCGGCATACTCCACGCCGCAGTCTTGTGGGGGTTTTTCGCCTTCGCTTGGGCAAGCGTAGGACACCTCCTGTTGGGCTTGCGCGGACTTGACAAGGCAACAGGGATGCGGACCTGGTATGGCACGTTTGTCGCCGTGTGGGCTTTTGCCGTGCTGGTAGCCATGATTGGCCTGTCATTCCGGCGATTCGTATTACGACCGAAGCCTCTAGGTAAACTCTCCGCAACATCCGGGATTGTAGCCTTCTTAATCTCGGCACTCATGGCAACGTATCTTTTGAACTGGAGAGTGCTTCCGACCGGAAGCATGGCCTGGAAAGTAAACTGGTGGATGCATACATCTGCGTTTTTTTCGTTGCTCGTTGTAATCCCGACATCGAAGCACCTGCACCTGCTGCTTGCCCCGGTCGCGATATTCCTGCGCTCAGAGACAACCAGCACAACGCGCGCGCTACGGGAAGAAGGCGATGACCTGGGAATGATTCACTTCAAGGATTTGGGCCGAAAGGACGTTCTCGATGTAAATGCTTGCGTCGAGTGCGGCCGCTGTACCGAGTTCTGTCCGGCCAACCTCGCGGGAGGATCGCTGAGCCCCAAGGAAATCATCCTGGACATGCGAGAAGGCCTTCTCTCCGGCGGAGATGTCGTTACCGGAACTGCCTCAGAGAAAGAACAGGGCAAGGTCTTCATTTCGGAGGAAGATCTCTTCCAATGTCTTGCGTGTGGCGCCTGCGAGCATGTATGTCCGGTGGGCATCGAGCATGTAGGAAGGAAGATTCTTGACCTCCGGCGTGGACTCGTAAGCGAGGGCCGCATCACAAACGACAAGGTGAACCAACTGTTTACGACCATGGAACGTGCGCCGCACAATCCCTGGGGCATAGCTCACGACGCACGACAAAAACTCATCGAGTCGAAGCAATTTCCGATTTTTGACGGCAGCCAGGAATGGCTCTTCTGGCTTGGCTGCGGATTAAGTTTCGATCAGCACGGCCGGGCGGTCGCTCATGCCATGAAACAGATTCTTGCTGCCGCCGGCATTTCATGGGGCGTACTTCCGCGTGAAACCTGCTGCGGTGAACCGGCGCGGCGAGCGGGTAACGAATACCTTTTCCTGGCACTTTCGGAAAAGCTTATCGAGATATTCGAGAACGCGCGGGTGAAAAAGATTGTGTCGTGCTGTCCGCACTGCACGACGATGTTGGATAAGGACTACCGGCAGATCCCCTCTTACGCAAAGCTCGATGTGGGGGTGGTGCACCATACGGAACTCATCGCGGAGCTGCTGCCCCGGCTGCGCATTAAACCATCTGGTGTGAGGGCGACTTTTCATGACCCTTGTTACCTGGCGAGGGGACGCGGCATCACCGCCGCGCCTCGGAAAATCCTTCGCTCTTGCGGGGTCTCGGTAACGGAACCAGCGCACCATGGCCAAAACACGCAATGCTGCGGAGCCGGCGGCGCACAGCTTTTTGTAGCTGACGACCTCCGGAGTCAGGGCAAAGAACGAGTGAACCAACTTCGATTCGCCGAGCTCATGGAAACCAATACCTCTACCGTGGCGGTGGCTTGCCCACACTGCCTCACCATGCTTCGCGACGCAGCGAACCACATCAAGCGCGATGACGTCGAGATACTTGACCTCGCGGAAATCGTCGCTAAGAGCGTCCAGCCGAAGCCGCATGACGATGCTAAGGAAGAAGGAAGACTGTGGCACAGATGACACCGGGAGAAACGCTGACGGTTAACCGAAAAGAATATCGCTATGACCCAAAGGGCACAGAGTCTGACTATGTGGGTGAAGATGGGGTGCGTTATCGCCGCCATCAAAACGGCGGAGGCCTAGTCGCAGAGACAGCTTATGCAGATGCGACTACACACATCGGCCCGCAGACCCGCCTTTTCGGAAGTGCGCGTCTAACCAATAAGGTACGCTTGACAGGTTGTGCCCAGGTCGGCGGCAACGTAATCGCTAATGACCGAGTGACTTTTGGAGGTAACGCCTACGTCACCGAAGGCATCTATGAAGGACCGAAGATTATTGTCGGCTCTGAAAAGTAATACCGTTCCTCCAAAACAATGTCGGAGGCGAGACATTCGTTTCGTCTCCCTTGGGCGGGTGGCGCATGGGTGGCACTGTAACCAGTTGTCGGAAGCAGGGCGAGTAGGGGCAGGCCTCGTGCCTGCCCTCGTCCGCAGTTCAAGTTTGACGACCCCAACGCGGGCACCCACAAGAGGCGCCCCTACAGTGCGTTGGCCTTCGCCTCCCCAATCCCGACGTTTCCACAAAGGAGGCCGCGTGAGACTTCTAAAGAGAAAGATTCCTGCACCTTCAAAAGGGAAATCTCTCTTTACAGCCAAGAGAGAATCTACCCGCTTCTGTGTGGTTGAGTGTCTGGCGTATCAGTAGCTTTGGCTTGTCCGATTGGGGCAAACCGCTATAATGCCTCCCCGGCGTTTATTGTGGTGGGAGGGTTTCAATGCAACTGCCTGAGTTCAGGAACGAACCCCTGAGCGACTTCAAGGGGAATCCCGAGCATTTTCGGCGGATGAAGGAGGCCGTCGAGGAGGTGGGAAAGGAGCTGGGGAAAGAGTACGACCTGGTGATCGGCGGCGAGCGGATCAAGACCCGGGAGAAGTTGATTTCCTACGATCCCGGCGAGAAGGACCAGGTGGTGGGGGTCATCTCGAAAGGCGACGCGCCGTTGGCGGACCGCGCCATTCGCGCCGCCGGCGAAGCCTTCAGGAGCTGGAGCCGCACGCCGGTGGAGGCGCGCGCGAAGTTGCTGCTCCAGACCGGAGAGATTCTCCGCGAGCGCAAATACACTTACTCGGCCTTTTTGGCCTACGAAGTCGGCAAGACGTGGCCCGAGGCGGACGCCGACACGGCGGAGGCTATCGACTTCTGCGAATTCTATAGCCGCGAGATGCTGCGCCTGGGCCAACCCCAGCCGCTCACCCCGGTCCCCGGCGAAAAGAACTACCTGCGCTACATTCCGCTGGGGGTGGGGGTGGTGATCCCGCCCTGGAATTTCCCTCTCGCCATCCTTGCCGGGATGACGCTCGCCTCCATCGTGGCGGGCAACACGGTGGTGATGAAGCCCTCAAGTGATTCGCCCACTATCGCCTACAAATTCCTCGAAGTCCTTGAGGAAGCTGGGATACCGCCGGGCGTAGTGAACTACTTCCCATGCCCGGGAGGTTCGGTGGGGGACGTTCTGGTGGAGCATCCGCGCACCCGCTACATCGCCTTCACCGGCTCGAAAGAGGTCGGACTGCGGATCAACGAACGCGCCGCCAAGGTCGCGCCCGGACAGGTCTGGGTGAAGCGTGTGATTGCGGAAATGGGTGGGAAGGACTCTATCATCGTAGACAGTGAAGCCGACCTCGGGGCGGCGGTCGAGGGCGTGGTGGCTTCGGCGTTCGGCTATCAGGGGCAGAAGTGCTCCGCTTGCTCGCGGGCGATCGTGGTGGAGGCGGTGTATGACGCGTTCCTGGAGAAACTGCAGCGGCGGGTCGAGCAAATCAAGGTCGGCTCGGGAGTGGACCCCGCCTCTTACATGGGGCCGGTGATCAATGCCAAAGCCAAGAAAACCATCCTGGAGTATATCGAACTGGGCAAGAAAGAAGGGCGACTGGTCACCGGCGGTGCCGAAGTCCCGGCCCCCGGGAACTACCTTCCGCCCACGGTGATCGCCGATGTCCCTCCCAAAGCCCGCCTCGCGCAGGAGGAGATCTTTGGGCCCGTGCTCGCCGTGATCGAGGCCCGCGATTTTGACGAAGCCCTGGAGATCGCCAACAACACCGAGTACGGCCTGACGGGCGCCGTCTACTCCGGGAACCGCCAGAAACTGGAGAAGGCCGCGGAAGATTTCTTTGTGGGCAACCTTTACTTCAACCGGAAATGCACGGGCGCGCTGGTCGGGGCGCACCCCTTCGGGGGGTTTAACATGTCCGGCACCGATTCAAAGGCCGGTGGCCGTGACTACCTCCTGTTGTTCACCCAGGCAAAGGTCATTTCAGAGAAGATCAGATCCTGAGGGTGATGGCCGGGGGGGCATAAGGGGGCATTGGTTATCTAAGAAGATATTAACTTGGCTTGCCATATTTGCGCCTTGGCTTTCTCTTCCCCCCGTTGTATAATTGCTTTGTTTCATAGGAGGTCTTGATTTTTCTTCGTTTGTTTCCCAGGCGCTGCGCAGGGATCAGGGGAGAGCTATGGCTGACGAACCCGAGATGCTTGAGAAGGTCGGACCTGCGGCCCGCGTTCAAGCCGAGCTGAAGAAGCTTGACTCACGCAACCGCGAATTGTGGGTGTTGGTTATCTTCGCGGCGTCGGTTCTGGCGCTGGGAGGTCTCTCCCTGCTTGTACCCTCCAGCCTCTGGCACCAGAGCGAACTGGAAATGAAGATCCCGCCCCAAATCATTTTCTTGATCATGATGGTGTTCCTGGTGGTGGCCCTGTTTATGGTGCGGCGCGAGATGGAAGTGCAAAAGCTCCGCTTGCTCAACCTGCAGCAGACCCTGGCGGCGCAGTCCGAATACTCCGCCAGCATGATGGACGCGCTCACCAACGTCTTCAACCGCAACTTCCTGCGCGAACTGCTACAGAGTGAAATCTCGCGAGCGGAGCGGGCCAGCCGGCCGATCGTGCTCATGATGTGCGACCTGAATAACTTCAAACAGGTGAACGACCGGTATGGTCACCTCATGGGGGATTACGTCCTCTCGCAGATCTCCGCTATTTTGAAGGCCTGCGTGCGGGGCTCCGACTACATCATTCGCTATGGCGGTGACGAGTTCCTGATCATCCTGCCGGAGACCGACGATAAGGGCGCGGGGATCGTTCGAAATCGGATTCACCAGCGAGTGATCGACTGGGACCGAGAGAACCGCGTGGGCGACCTGCCCATCTCCATGAGCCTCGGCCTGTATACCCACGTTGCCGGCCAGTCGGCCGAGCAGGATGTGGCGGAAGCGGACGCGCGGATGTACGCGGCAAAACACGCCTCCAAACAAGGGGGCGCGGCGCCCACCCCGACGCACGAAGCCTAAGAATCCCCCTTCTCCGGCCCCTTCACTTTCCCGCCCCCTCATCCTGCTGCAAGGCTTCCAGGGCGCGGCGGAACGCGCTCTCCAGGCGCGCGGCTTGCGCACGGGCGCGCCCAAGATCTCCCGCCACCAGCGCCTCCCGCAAGCCCGGGAGGGTCTCCGCCTCGTAGCTTGGCAAGGGAGCGTAAATCAAGTGGCGAAACCAGGGGCGGCCGGGGATGCCAGGCTCCTCGAGCAGCGCGCGTTCCTGGGCCATCAGGTGGGCGTTCAGGATATCGAGTCCCTCGCCTGCCCCCCTCCCCTCACGCCAGGCTTCCAGCCTTTCGTTGATTCGCGCGGCGGCGTCGCGCCAGGCGCGGCATAGCTTCACCAGCGGCCCTATCTCCGCTTTGAAGAAGTCCGGGGGAGAAATCTTCTCCAGGCCCTCCAGGTAGTTGCCGACTTCCGCGGCGTAGATCGCGTAGTCCAGCGGCAGGGCATCGGCGTTGGCAAACCGTAGTGCCAGCAGCCCCCAGAGGCGGCTCATCGCCGCGTGGTAACGGAAGCCCGGGTCGCCGAAACGCTCCATCCAGGCGTAGTCGTCGTAAAGGGAGTGGTACACGCCATAGGGACCGTCAAAGATCATGTCGAGAGCCGGCACGCCATTGTGCTGGAGGAACACCATGTAATCCGATCCGCCTCCCAGGAGGTCGAAGGGAACCGGACCGGACGTTGCACCAGGTACCGCGTAGCTGCGGATGTTCCCGGTCGGTCGCTGCTCGCGCCACCGCTCGTAAACGCTGCGCCCCGTGGCGGGGTCACGCACAACCTGCGCGGCTTCGACGAGAGCCGGGATGAGGGCGGGCACTGCGCTCACGGTGAAGTTCTGCCCGCTCGTCGAGGCGTCCACGTTCAGGCAGACGACGGCGTTTTTGCGCAGTTGCTCCTCGAACTGTTCGCCCCATTCGGTCGACCCCGTCAGGGTGTATTCCTCCGCGTCCCAGTTTCCCAGCAGGATGGTGCGGCGTGGGCGAAACCCTTCTTTCCAGAGCCTCCCGAGCGCTCGTGCGGTTTCGAGCATGGCGGCCGTCCCGCTCGAGGGATCCACCGCGCCGTAAACCCACGCATCATGGTGGTTGCCAAGGATGACCAGCTTCTCCGGTTCCTCGCGTCCGGGAATCTTTCCGATAACGTCCCAGATGGGCGTCACGCGATTTTCCATTTCGAGGGCCAGATGAACTTTCAGCGTCTCATCACCGAGGTGATAGTCGAAGGGGAGCCCCCCCTGCCAGCTCTTGGGGGCGGCGGGCCCTCCCAGCCGTTTCAGGATTTCCTGGCCGTCGGCGGCGGAGAGGGGAACCATGGGGATTTTGGGAAGGATTTTGGCCTGGGATTCGGGGATGCGCCGCGCCAGCGGGGTGGAAGCCCACCCCGGCGTGAGGGGATCGCCGGGAACCTGGAAGTCGTACACCACGGCGCCGCGTTGGAAGTGGCCCAGCGGCCCCCAGGGACCTTGCGGATAGGTGGCGCCTTTTGCTGCGCCGTCCTCCGCGGGGTCGGAATAGACAATGATGCCCGCCGCCCCGCGCTTCTCCGCCTCCAGACTCTTGCCGCCACGGTACCCCTTGAAATAACGCGCCAGCACGATCTTGCCCTGCACCCTCACGCCGAGCTTTTCCAGTTGGTCATAATCCTCCGCGTTGCCGTAATTCACGTAGACCACCGGCTCCGTGAGGTCCGCCGAGGGCGAATACCCGGTCCAGGGCATCCTCATCACCGTGTCGGCTAGCCGTGTAGCCTTGTCGCCAGGAATCGCCGGCTCCGGGTTTGCCAGGACGAGCACGCCCTGGCGTGCCCCTACTCCTCGCTCCGGCTCCACCAACTCCACAGCGACTTTCTTCGGATAAGAAAGCAGCACGCGGTATTCGACGATCTCGGGGTTGAGGCCGTCGCGCTTGAACTCCTGGAAAATCATCTCCGTCACGCGGCGGTCTCCCCGCGTGCCCGCCACGTGCGGGCGCGCCGTCAGGCGCCGCAGATACTTCCCGCACATCCCGGCATCGGGAATCTCAAGGTAGCGTTGCTCCCATCGCTGCTCGACCGCGTAGCTCTGCGGGCTGAACCCCAGGGGCACCCGGACGTGCTCGGTTTGTGCAAGCAGCTTGAGCGCGGAAGGCCAGGCCTGGAAGTCAAAGATGTGCGCGGCACCCAGGACGAAGAAGGCCACTAGAGCGGCGCGACCACCCCACCTTCTTCTGCAATTTCGAGTTTCGATTTTCGAGTTCCGGCCTTCAACCTGCACCTTTCGACTCTCCACAGTACCTCGGATACTCATGCAGTCCCTGTCCCTTGTCGCTGAAAGCCAGCCCGTGATGGCCGGGTGATTATTCCGAGCGCTTCGCGCGATGTCAATCTCGATGATTGGCTTGGGGAATGGCTAGCACGGGGTTGCTCATGAATTCCGCCACATTGCGGAAGGGCACGATTTCAACCGTGCCGCAAACAGGTTAAATAGAAATCGCCGCGTGGGCTTCAGCCCCTGAAGAGCTGCCGTTCACTTCCCGCTGAGCTTGTCCAACCCAAAGTCCCACAGTTCCAGGTTAAGCTTCTGTTGGACGAGTTCACCGAGGGCATACTCGCCTGGGGTGAGCGCCTGGGTGGGCTTCAATCTATAGAGTCCCGGCGCGACCTGGGCGCGCTCGAGCGGCAGGGCGGAGCGCAGTTCGGCGGGTTTTCCGAGGCCCTGACGAGCTTCCACCTTTTCCACCACGCGCGCTTCCTTACCCGGCTTCAGCGCAATGAGTTCCAGCTTGGCGCCCAGGCCCTCCGCCGATTGCACGTAGAAAGTGGGCTGCGGCGTCGGGATGCGAACCGCCGCCTTCGCCCCCGCCAGCACCACGAACGAGCGGCTCTTGAGCAGTGGCCCGGGCACGGCCAGCAGCAGCGCCGCGCGCTTCTTGTCAGTGACGACCTCCGCAGAAGACTGGATCATGCGAATCACCCGCGTGCCGTCGAAGGCAAACACGCCTTCCTCCTGGGGCAAGTGGATGCCGGGGGCAACCTCAAAACCCGCCTCCGCCGGGCGCTCAAACCGTTCCTTGGCAATTTCCTGCGCCTCTTCCAGTTCCTTTTTATGCACGCCTTTCTCTTCTTCCCGGGCGCGTTTGGTGGCTTCAAGATCCACCAGGGAGGCAGGGATCTCTTCCCATTCGGAGCGCTCGAGGCTGTAGTAGCGGACGCGGTCGCCCCGGACTTCATAGTTCTTCACAAGCTGGTAAGTCCCGTCTTTCAGGAAGAGTTTCACCTGGGCCCAGCCGACGCGCGGTGTGGCCACCAGCGCCACCAGCAAGAAAAGATGTAATAGCCTCGACCCGCGATCTTTCCAGTTCATGCGCCTACCATCACGAACTTAGATGCTAAGCCCGGCCGCGAGGCCGTTGCAATGGCTGCCCGGAAATACAGTCGAGAGTCGATAGCCGAAACTTGGAGGAGGAAATTCGAAGATCGAAATCCCAGAAAAGGGTGTCCAGACTGCAAGGAACGAGATCCTCGTCGCGCACGGCTGAGTTTCGCGTATGATGGACGGGATGCGATTCACCAAATTCTGCGGATGCCGCGAACCCTTTAGGTCTGCGATCCGGATTCACGGGCTCCTCAACCGTAGAGCTGAGAAGGTCTCCGCCAGCCCCTGCGTAGCTTCACTGGGGGCAGCTCTTCTTCTCTTGGTGGTGACGTTTACTCTTCCCTGCTTTTGCGCGGCCCAGGTGAGCTACGTAGCCCGCTTCAGCCTCGAAAGAGAGAAGTTCCTGCTGGGCGAGCCGGTTTTCTGCGACTTCACGATTAAGAATACCGGCGCGCGGACCATCCAATTCACCTACCGGTCGCCGAGCCGGGTGCTGAATCGAGAGCTCGAGCAGGAGCCGCGCTTCCGCGTCAGGGACGAATCGGGACGCGCGCTTCCCGACCCCGCGCCGCAGCCCTGCGGGGGCGCCAAGGGGAGCGCGGTTTACGGGACCGTGACCTTACCGGCCGGCCAAACGCACACTGAGCGCTGGCTCTTGAACCAGTGGGCGCGCTTCCCGGCGCCCGGCCGTTTTCGCGTCCGGGCCGAGCGGCGGCTGCCGCTGCTAGCTGTGGATCCCGCCACCGGCATGCCCTCTGCGCGCCCGGTGGCCTACGCTCTGGCGCTCAATGAATTTTCCTTTGAGCTGGAGCCCGCCGCCCAGAGCCAGCTCGAGTCGGCCTTCCAGCCTTATGTGAAACTGCTGGACGACCCCAAAACCTCGAACAAGGACGAAGCCTTTCTGGTGGTGACGACGCTGCCTCAGCCCTTCCTCCTGCCCAAGCTGGAAGGCATCGTCAATGCACCGGCCGCCATGCAAGGCTTGGATCGCCGGCAGGTGCTGGAAGGGCTGGCGCGGCTCGGCACACCCGCCGCCTGGGAAGCGATTCTGAAAGTGGCGCGCGGGGAACAGCGTGGTTCTCCACCGCGGTCGTCCGACTCATGGGCGGATGTTTCGCTCCGCGCCTACGCGCTCCTGCTCCTCGGGGAGAAAGGCGACGCGGCATTTCTTCCGCCGTTGCTGGAGATGGTCTCGACGGCTCCGGCGGAGCTTCGGGGCGATGTCCTGCGCTCCCTGGGCTTCTTCCGCAACCCGCACGCCAACCAGGTGCTCCTTGAAAAGTTGCACTCCCCAGACGCCAATGACCGTGTGAACGCCCTCCTGGGGTTGAAGAACCTGGAGAGCAGGGACGCCATCCCGGCCCTGCTTGCCATGCTCAACGATGCCAACGCCCAGGTCCGCCAAGTAGCAAACTTCGCTTTACAAAGCTTGACGGGCCAGAAATTCAAGCTCTCCGCGAAAGCTCCGCGAGGAGAGTCCGTCCGCGTGGCGGAGCGGTGGCACGCCTGGTGGCGAGAGCAAGGCGCGAGCTTCGTTCCCCTCCGCCAACCCGCCTGCCATGACTGGTAGCGGCCATGGAATTCGCCAGCGACTCTCTTGAGGCCAATGAGCCCGCGGCTCTCCACGAAGGCTGAACCGATCGTTCACTGAAGTGCATCTAATCATTGCGGCGGACCTAAGAGAAACCAGTTGCGCCTCCCGCCGGTTCGGGGGAAAATAGGGTTTGCCAGCGTAAAGTTGGTGATGCCCAAGGTGGGAAGCGGCGAGGGAGTTGTCCCAGCAAGCCGGCATCGCGCGGCGCCCAAGAAGCGTGCTAGGTCCGAGCACGACGCTGAAGACCTAAAGCCAGGACACATCGGGTCAAGAATCGAAAGAAACCGGCACGTCGTCCCGCATTGAATCCCTGGAGAAGATTCGTTGCAGCCAGCTTCCAAACTTTTTCCCATCCTCTCTCTCCCCGACGACAAGTTCCACGACCACTGCGGGGTTTTTGCGGTTTACGGCCATGCGGAAGCCGCCAAGCTCACTTATCTGGGTCTTTACGCGCTGCAGCATCGGGGGCAGGAGAGCGCCGGGATCGTGGCGAGTGATGGCGAGAAGTTGCTCACCTACAAGAGCATGGGCCACGTGGACGAGGTGTTCACTCCGGAGGTGATTCGCGGCCTGAAAGGCCACGCCGCCATCGGTCACACCCGTTACTCCACGGCCGGCGACACCGACCTGCGCAACGCCCAGCCCCTCACCGTCAGTTGCCAGAAAGGCCAGGTGGCGCTGGCCCACAACGGGAACCTGGTGAATGCCTCCTCCATCCGCCGGGAGCTGGAAAGCCGCGGCGACATCTTCCAGACCACCAGCGACACGGAAGTGATCCTGCACTATTTCGCGCGGTCGAAGCAGACCGGCCACGCCGAGGCCATTGCCGAAGCGCTCGACAAAGTCACGGGCGCTTACTCGCTGGTGATGGTCTTCAAGGACAGCGTCTTTGGCATCCGCGATCCGCGCGGCTTCCGCCCCCTTTGCCTCGGGCAGCTCGACGGCGCTTACGTCCTGGCTTCCGAGACCTGCGCTTTCGACCTGATTGACGCCACGTATCTCCGCGAGGTCGAACCGGGCGAAATGGTGATCCTGAACAGCCAGGGGATTACCTCGCTGCGTTATACTCCTCCCGCCCAGCCCGCGCAGTGCATCTTTGAGCATGTCTATTTTTCCCGGCCGGATAGCATCATCTTTGGCCGCTCCGTGCAGACCAGCCGCGAACTGTTGGGCCGGGAGCTTGCCCGCCAGCATCCGGTGGAGGCGGACCTGGTGGTTCCCGTGCCGGATTCGGGCGTGCCGGCCGCCACCGGCTTTTCTGACCAATCCGGAATCCCCATGAAGGTTGCGCTCATCCGCAACCACTACGTGGGGCGCACGTTCATCGAGCCCAGCCAGGCCCTGCGGGATTTCGGCGTCAAGCTGAAGCTCAACCCCGTGCGCAGCCTGCTGGAAGGGAAGCGTGTCGTGCTGGTGGACGATTCGATTATTCGGGGGACAACCAGCCGCAAGATCGTGCGCATCGTACGGGAAGCCGGAGCGCGCGAAGTGCACATGCGAATCAGTTGTCCGCCCACGATTTCACCCTGCTTTTACGGCATTGATACGCCGACCAGGAAGGAGCTGATCGCCGCCACCCACAGCGTGGAGGAGATCCGGCAGTACCTCGAGGCGGACTCCCTGGGGTATCTTTCCTTGGAAGGTCTGCGGGAGGCCGTGGGCGATACGGAAGGCCGTTACTGCCTGGCTTGTTATACCGCCAGTTACCCCACCGCCGTTCAGGAACCGCTCCTCGCCTTGCGAAACCGGGACTAGCCTTTATGGATGAACCACGAGAAGTTAAGCCCCCAGCCGAAGCTTTGGCGCCGGAAGTTTCTCCGCCTCCAGATGCCTCACCATCGGAAAAGCAATCCCCTAAGGAGAGCGTATGGGAGACCTTCCGCTCCCTGCTCGTGGTGCTGGTCGGGGTGTTGTGTTTTCGGACGTTCATCGCGGAGGCCACGGTCATTCCCACCGCCTCCATGGAGTCGACCATCCTCATCGGCGACCACGTTTTCCTGAACAAGTTGCTTTACGGCCCCCGCCTGCCCTATACCTCCTGGCGCGTTCCTCCCCTCAAGACGATCCAGCGGGGAGAGATCGTGGCCTTCCGCTTTCCGCGCAATCCTTCCGTGATGTTCGTGAAGCGCGTCATCGGGGTCGGCGGGGACGTGGTCCGGGTCGAGAACAAGAAGGTTTACGTGAACGGCAAGGCGTTATACGAGCCCTACACGCAGTTCCAGTACGGTAGCGTCTTTCCCTTGCGGGACAACTTCCCTCCCCCCGTGAACCTCCTGGATACGCTGCCTGCGGCCTGGGGGCTGGATTCCGCCTGGTCGCGCGAAATGCCCAATTTCATCAAGGACGATGGCCTGCACGTGCCGCCGGGCTACCTGTTCTGTATGGGCGACAACCGTGATAACTCGCTGGACAGCCGCTTCTGGGGTTTTGTTCCCCTCGAGAACGTGGTGGGCGAACCGCTCTTCGTTTACTGGTCCTATGACGCGCCGAGCCGGGAATGGACGAATGAGGACCTGATAGCTCGTCTGAAGTTTGACGGATCCATCATCTGGAACTTTTTTAAGAACACCCGCTGGTCGAGGACGGGAAAGACCTTCTGATTCGTCCGATGCCTCTATTGCCGCATCTGCGATTTCGCCCGCCCACGTGAAAGGTATGACGCCAGGGAAGGCCGTAAACCTTTCGTACAGCCGGCCGGCAGAACCGCAGGTTATAAAGCCATTCTACGAACGCTACACTCGAGGAAACTCCTGCCGGCCTGTGCAGGGCCGGTAGCCATGCTGGCGGAAAAAGCTTAAATTCCCAGGAGCCCCATGCGATACCGAGACGCGGGCGTCGACATCGACGCCGCCGCCCGCGCCAAGGCCCGAATCAGACAGCTCGCGCGCAGGACTTTTAGCGACCGCGTCCTGAAGGACGTGGGTGCTTTCGGAGGGTTCTTTTCCCTCCGGGGTCTTCCCCGCGATGCGGTGCTCATTGCCAGTGTGGATGGCGTGGGCACCAAGTTGAAGATCGCCTTCGCGCTCCACCGCCACGCGAGCGTCGGCGCCGATATCGTCAACCATTGCGTCAACGACATCGCCGTGCACGGCGCCGCGCCGCTCTTCTTCCTGGACTATCTGGCGACGGGGAAGCTGCACCCGGACGTCGTAGCGGAAATTGTGAGCGGGCTGGCGCAGGCCTGCCGGGCCGTGGGCTGCGCCCTCATCGGGGGTGAGACGGCGGAGATGCCGGGCTTCTATCCTGCCAACGAGTATGACCTGGCCGGGTGCATCGTGGGTTGGGTCGGGCGCAAAAAGATAGTGGATGGCAGCGGCATCCGCCCCGGTGACCTGATCCTGGGGCTGCCCTCGTCGGGTTTGCACACCAATGGCTATTCCCTCGCCCGCAAGGTTCTCCTCGATAGCGCCCGCCTCAAATTGACCCGGCACATCCCGGAACTGGGCCGGACGCTGGGCGAAGAACTGCTCGCCCCCCACCGTTGTTACTGGCCGGTGGTGCAGCCCTTACTCGCGCAAGGATGGCTCAAGGGACTGGTCCACATCACGGGCGGAGGGCTTACGGACAATACGCCGCGCATTCTTCCCTGCGGCTGCCGGGCTGAAATCCAGTTGGGCTCCTGGCCGGTGCTGCCCATTTTCGATTTGATCGCGCGCGCCGGGCGCGTCCCCACGGACGATATGCTTCGAACCTTCAACATGGGGATCGGTATGGCGCTGGTGGTTGCCCCGCGCCACCGCGAACGCGTCGCTGCTGCCCTCAAGAAGAAACGGGAGAAGTTCTGGCTCATCGGCCGCATCATCACCGGCCGGCCGAGCGTGAAATACCTCGAAGGGTAGGGGCGGGCTTCAAACCCGCCCCTACAGCACAACCATGAAAAGAATAGGAATCTTGCTTTCGGGTCGTGGCTCCAATTTCGAAGCCATCGCGCGCAAGGTGCAGGCGGGAAAAATCCCGGCGGAAATCGCCGTGGTCATCAGCAACAAGGAGGAGGCTCCAGGGTTCGAGACAGCCAGGAAAATGGGGCTCACCACCCGCTTCATTCCCTCCAAGGGGAAGGAGCGCGAGGCCTTCGACCGCGAAGTGGCAGCAGTGCTGAAAGAGTTCCAGGTCGACCTCGTCTGCCTGGCGGGCTTCATGCGCATCCTAAGCCCTTACTTCGTCAGGGAATTCCCCGGCCGCATCCTGAACATCCACCCTGCCTTACTGCCGGCGTTCCCGGGCGAAGAGGCGCAGAAACAGGCCCTGGATTACGGCGTCAAATTCACCGGCTGCACCGTCCACATCGTGGACGAAGGCGTGGACACCGGCCCCATCGTTTGCCAGGCGGTCGTCCCCGTGCTCGACGACGACAGCGTCGAGACCCTCGCCGCCCGCATCCTCAAAGAAGAGCATCGGATCTACTCGGAGGCCATCTGCCTTCTTCTCGAGGACAAGATTCGCGTTGAAGGCCGCCGGGCACTGCGGAAGAGATAAGAACGGAAAGCTATCAAGGACGCGTGGGTTCAGCGCGTGAAAGGTCTGAAGGGCCTGGAGTGAGCGGACATCACGTGATAGATTAGAGCGCGTAGACATTTATGGGCGGAAAAGTCAGGATCAACATCACTGTCGATCCCGAAACGGTTCGCCTGGCGGACTGTTTAGCGCAGCGCAAAAAGTCTTCTCGGAGCGCGATCTTGCGCGAAGGCGTCCGGGTGCTGGCGGAGAATCATCAGCGCGAGATGGAAGAGGCTAAGATCCGAGGACGCCGCGGCAAGGCCACGGAAGGGATCCGCCGGATCGCTCGCAAACCAGGAGAGTGGCCCTCCGAGGCCATTGTTCATGCGTTTCGATACCCGTGGGAGAAGAAAAGTCAGCTCCTGTGGAAGGAACTACGCCGTCGCAAGTGAGTCCGCCGCTTCCAGCCTCCATTCCCAAAATGACTATCGACGAACAGCTCGCTTACCTCAGCAAAGGTGCGGAAGAGACAATTCGCGGGGAAGAGCTGCAGGCCAAGCTCGAACGCTCGGCCAAGACCGGCAAGCCCCTGCGCGTGAAAGCTGGTTTTGACCCCACGGCCCCGGACATCCACCTGGGCCACACCGTGGTCATCCGCAAGCTAAGACATTTCCAGGACCTTGGGCACACGGTCATCTTCCTTATTGGGGACTTCACCGGCCTCATCGGCGACCCTTCCGGGCAGAACGTGACGCGCCAGCCCATGACGCCTGAGCAGGTGGCCGCCAACGCCGAGACTTACAAGAAGCAGGTCTTCAAGATTCTCGACCCGCAAAAAACCGTCGTGGACTTCAACTACCGATGGCTGGGCAAGCTCACCAGCCTTGACTGGATCGCGCTTTGCTCTAAGTACACCGTGGCGCGCATGCTGGAACGCGACGACTTCTCGAATCGCATGAAGGAACAGAAGCCCATCGCCATCCACGAATTGCTTTATCCCCTGGCGCAAGGCTACGACTCGGTGGCGCTGGAAGCGGACGTCGAGCTGGGCGGCACCGACCAGAAGTTCAATTTGCTTGTGGGGCGCGCCTTGCAGGCCGAATACGGGCAGGAGTCTCAGGTCATCATGACCATGCCTATCCTGGAGGGATTAGACGGAGTTCAGAAAATGTCGAAGTCCCTCGGCAACTATGTGGGCATCAACGAGCCGCCCGCGGAAATGTTCGGCAAGCTCCTGTCGATTTCGGACGACCTCATGTGGCGGTATTACCTGCTGCTCACGGACATGACGCCGGCGCAGATCGAAGAACTGAAGGATTCCGTGCAGAGAGGGCCTCGGCATCCGCTAGATGTTAAAAAGGCCTTGGCGCGTCGCATCGTAACAGACTTCCACGGCGCGGACGCCGCCGCTCAAGCACAAGAAGATTTCGAAGCGCAATATCAAAGGAAGGGCTTGCCTTCCGAGGTTCTCAAGAAAGAGTTCAAAACCTTCCCTGCTCGTACGAAACTCTTCCGCTTGTTGGTGGAACTAGAGCTCTGCAAATCAAACGCGGAGTCTCAACGCAAGATCAAAGAAGGCGCCGTCTACATGAGCGTGGAACAGTCAGCCCATCCCCACTGGAAGAAGATGACAGACCCGACTTGGGAGTTCGAATTCAGTCAGTACAGAAAGGTAATAATCCGTGTGGGTCGCCGCATCCGCCAGTTCGGCATTGTTTAACAGTTCTGCATCGGTCGCGGCCTCCTGAAAGCAACATTCGGATACTGGGGCAGGTGCAAACACGCTCCGGTGAGCGTGCAATCCGTTAGACGCGCCATCCCATGCTGAAGTAAGGCAGGAGCAACCGAACATGCAGCAGATAAAGATCATCGTTGAGAAGCATCCCGATGGGTACATCGCCTATCCTGTGGACGTCAAAGGAGTGGTAGTCGGCGAAGGCAATACCCTCGAAGAGGCACTCGTCAACGCCAAATCCGCCATCAAGTTTCACGTCGAAAGCTTTGGTCCGGAAATCCTGGAAACGCAGCCCCCGTTCTCGAGGCCTTCGTAACCGGCACCGCCCTGGGGATCTAGCGCCGAAACCAGTCTTCGCGGCATCTAATCCCGAATGACCGCAAGAACCGGGTGGCGGAAAACCGGCCGTCAGGATAGTGTCAGGATGAAAAGGGGGGAAATGCATGGCTGAGGTCACCGAATCCTTTCTTCGCGATCAACTTGTGGCTCGCCAGGAGAAGCTGCAGTCCGCAATCACTCTCTCCCCGCGTGCGGAGGGCCTGATGCAGCTTCTGAAAGAAGTGGACTCCGCCCTCGAGCGGATGGAGGCGGGGACCTATGGCCTCTGCGGAGCGTGCCACGAGCCGATCGAGAAGGACCGCTTGCTGGCCAACCCTTTGGTCTGCTACTGCCTGGATCACCTCACTTTCGATCAGCAACGGGCGCTTGAACAAGACCTGGAAATGGCGGCGCGGGTTCAGAGAGAGCTGCTCCCCAAGCAGGATTTGAGCTTTGCAGGATGGCAGACCTCCTACCATTACGAACCCGCGGGGCCGGTGAGCGGCGATTACTGCGACCTGGTGATTCACGAAAACGAATCGCAAGGGCTTTTCTTCGCCTTAGGTGACGTTTCCGGCAAGGGCGTAGCGGCTTCCATGCTGATGGCGCACCTGCACGCCATCTTTCGCACGCTCATCGCTACCGGCCTGCCTGTCCACGAATTGCTTGAGCGGGCGAGCCGGATCTTCTGTGAGAGCACAATGTCTACGCTTTTTGCCACCCTCGTGTGCGGGAGAGCTGGCATCTCCGGTGAGGTCGAAGTCTGTAATGCTGGCCATTGCCCCGCTTTGTTACTTCGACGGGAAGAGGTTATAAGGATTGAGTCCACAGGAGTTCCCCTGGGCATGTTCTGCGCTGGCCATTACTCACCACAAAAGATGCGGTTGGCTCCGGGTGATACCCTATTCCTCTATAGTGACGGTCTCTCCGAGGCGCGGTCCGCAACGGATGAAGAATACGGCGAAGGGCGGTTGACTCAGGTGTTGATGCAGGGTCATTCGCTCCCGCCCCGAGCCCTCATCCAAGCCTGTATTGAAGATGTGGCAGCTTTCCGGTCCGGAGCGCCGTTGGCAGACGACCTTACGGTCATGGCGGTTCACCGCGTTGCTTAAGCGGTAGGGACGCACGGGGGTGGGCACGCCAAAGCTTGACTTCACCCGCGCGTTTCTGCATCCTTCCCAGGCCATCCCGTGAAGCTCACCATTCTTCTCAACCCTCTGGCGGGCCGAGGAAGAGCTCGGGCGCGAATACGCGCAGCGCTGGAGTTCTTGCGCCGCCAGGGCGTTGAGCTGCAAGTCCGCGAGAGTCGCAGCCCGCAGCACCTGGTCGAATTGGCGCGGCAAGCGAAAGAGGAAAAGCCGGAACTCCTTGTTTCCGCCGGCGGCGACGGCACGCATCATTACGTCCTCCAGGCTCTCGCCGGAAGTGCCCTCCCTCTCGGACTTCTCCCCATAGGCGGCGGGAACGATTTCGCCAGCGGCTTGGGCATTCCTCTTGAACCCCGCGCGGCTGCGGCGGTTCTGCTGAAAGGCCAGGTGCGGCAGATTGATTTGGCGCGTGCCGGTTCCGCCGTCTACGCTGGCATCGCCGGGGTAGGTTTTGATTCCCTGGTCACGCGCTTTCACAACGAGCATGTCCATTGGCTGCAAGGCTCGCTCCCCTACGCTTGGTCCATTCTTCGCTGCCTTCAGTTCTACCGCGCGCAACCGCTCGCGCTGCGGTCAGACAGGCAAAACTTCTCTGGTGAAGTGCTTTTCACCGTGGTGGGAAACAACGTCTCTTACGGAGGCGGGCTGAAGATGACGCCGCGCGCGCGCCTGGACGACGGCCTGCTCGATGTCTGCATTGTCCCTTACATGAGCAAGCTCGAGTTCTTGCGCTGGGTGCCGTCGGTCTATCGGGGCGGGCATCTTGCGCATCCTGGCATCATCTATTTTCAGGCGCGCAAGGTCGAATTGAGTTCTTCTTCCAGGATGGAGCTTTTCGGTGACGGCGAGTTTATGCAGGAGCTGCCCGGCACGATTGAGGTGGTCCCGCGCGCGCTCCGGGTGCTCGTTCCCCTGTAGCGGCGGTCTGTGCCGCCAACTGTGACTGTCCTCCAGAGTAGGGGCGGCTCGCAAACGCCCTTGGGAAGAGAACTCGCCTCACGAACCGGGAGGCGGGGGAATGGTCAGGTTGATGACGAACTTGTTGCGGGGATCGAGGGAGCTGATCTGGCGCACTTCCGAGGCGATACCCTGGTGGCTGGCCTGCACTTCGTAGTCGTGGTTGGGCTTGAGGTCGGAAAAGTGGTAGAGCCCACCCCCCTGTGTGTAGGCGGCAAACGTCTTGTCCGCCTGAAGGTCTTTCAGCGTGACCGTGGCGCCATCAATGGGGTTCTCGGCCTGGTCCTGCACGCGGCCGGACACGCTTCTGGAATCAACTTTCTTCTCTTTCCCGAGCAGGTTTGACGCGGGGAGTGCCAGCGTCAGCAGGGTCAGCGCAGCCGCCACACCGTACACACTTCGCAGCAGGGGCGAACGTCCGCTCAGGAATTTGCCAAAACCCTTCGCCTCGTTTCCCCGCAGCGTTAGACTCCGCATGTTACCAGTTTCCTTCCTCTTCTTCCTCTTCCACGCTGGCCACAACATCCAGTTCCACCGGATTGGTATTAACGACCTCGAGCTCGACGCCGCATTCGGGGCAGTCCAACCTCTGGCCCTCCTCAATGTCATTTTCGATCTCGATTGCCGCATCACATTCAGGACATAAAGCCATAGATCACCCTGGGTCCGAACTCCCTCCTCCACAGGACAAAAGTCTATTCATTTCTCGTGTTGATGTCCAGCGGGTCAGGAAGCTCGCTTTCAGGGGCGCCGCGAAGGCCCGCGAACACCAGGGACACTGTCCATGGTTCAGCCTTCCGCTCTTTCGAAACCCCGGCAAAGATTTCGGGCGAGCCTGGAGCGTCCTCTTATCTCTTGTCTGTGTGGATTCCCCACGAACTGGCTCTTCCCCTTCCTGTGTGGGCAGGATACCCTAAGGCTTTCGGCTCGGGTGGAAACATCCGGGAATATGAGGTGTCCAATGAAAAACGGGTTGCAGTTTTCCACTTTGGCGGTGCATGCCGGAGAAGCTCCCTGCAAGTTGACCGGCGCCCTCGATACGCCGATCTATCAGTCCACCACCTTCGCCATGGCGGATTCGGATGAGATGGCGGCGATCTACGGAGAGCAGAAGCCCGGGTACATGTACACACGTTGGGGGAACCCCACCATCCATGCGCTGGAAGAAAAGGTCGCGGCGCTGGAGGGCGCGGAAGCGGCCCTGGCCACCGCCTCGGGCATGGCAGCAATCTCTTCCGCCATCCTGGGCTGTGTGAAGGCGGGCGACCACATTGTGGCCTCGCGCTCGCTTTACGGGGGCGCTTACAACTTCCTCAATAAGAACCTGCCTCGCCTCGGCGTGACCACCACCTTCGTCGGCTCCACGCGCCTGGAAGATTTCGAGAAGGCCATGCAGCCCAACACGCGCCTGCTCTATTTTGAAACCCCCAGCAACCCGGTACTGGAAATCCTGGACATCGCCGCCCTGGCCCGGCTCGCCCGCGCGCGCGGCATTCCCTCGATGATCGACAACACCTTCGCCTCCCCGGCGCTCCAGCAGCCCCTGGCGCTGGGCGTGATGGTCTCCGTCCACTCCAGCACCAAGTACCTGTGCGGCCACGGCGATGCCATGGGCGGCATCATCCTCGGTCCCAAGGATTACATCTACGAACTCAGCCATGAAATCGTGCGCGACTTCGGCGGCATCAGCAGTCCCTTCAACGCCTGGCTGATCCTGCGGGGAATCCGCACGCTCCACCTGCGCATGCCTGCGCACTGCTCGAACGCGCAGAAAGTGGCCGAATTCCTCGCCCAGCATCCCAAGGTCGAGCACGTCAACTATCCGGGGCTACCCAACCACCCGGGGCACGAGCTGGCGAAGAAGCAGATGAAAGGCTTCGGCGCCATAATCAGTTTCGAAGTGCAGGGCGGCTACGAAGGAGGCAAGAAGGTAATGGACGGAGTGAAGATTTTCGCCCGCGCCGCCAGCCTGGGCGACACGCGCTCGCTGATTGTCCACTCGGCCTCCACCAGCCACCGCGCCGTGCCGCGCGTCGAGCGCCTGGCCATCGGGATCAGCGACGGGCTGGTGCGATTGTCGGTGGGTGTGGAGGCGGCGGAGGATCTGGTCGCGGACCTGGAGCAAGCCCTGGCCTTCTGAAAGGCCCGCCGGCGGCACAGCCGGAACCGTGCGGTGACGCCCGCTCAGCGCCTACATCCTGCACTCACGCCTCAAGGCCGGCGCTACGTTTGCCGCGCAGGCTCGCCGACCAGGAAGTTGGCTCGAATCTCCTCAAACCTCCGCGCGATCTCCCGGTCGTCTTCCTGGCTCAGGTGCCCCTCGGCAAAAGGAAACAGAACGCGCTCTTCTTTGAACAGGTGAGTGCGCAGGTAGTGGATGAGCGCCCTGCCGTGGTCGCGGATACGGCCCGCCGCGGGTCCGTTCGTGGCGGGATGCTGGTCAAGCACGGCGACACCCTCGCGCAGCCCGCGATAAGCCTCGGTGATTTCATGGTGTTCGTGAAGCATCACCGCGAGCGGGCCTTGCTCGCGTGGCAAAAACTTTTCCAGGGCGGGAAAAAGCGCCTGGTCTTCCTTCTGGATGTGCAGGATGAGGTCCTGCGCGAAGAAATCCACCACTTTGCCCAGGGCCTGCTTGGCCGCGTCCGGCACTTCTGGACTGGTCAGGAACTCGTCAATCAAACCCTCCAGCTCCTCCAGGACTTTGTCCACCTGGCGATGTTCGCCAATCAAGATCTCGATCGACCGAAGTGGCATGGGCGCATCTCCTTCCACGCCTCAATCTAGCGGAGGGCGGGTTTCCCGCCGATGACTTTCGTCACAAAGGAAGTGTGACAAAGGAGAGGGGGCGAGGGCGGCGGGGCTTTCCCCCTGCCGCGGTTTCGTGGAGGCGAAAAACCTGGCCGGGCGAGGGCCGCGCGAAACGGCTTCCCGGCGTCCCATGGCGGGGCCGTCGTTTCGGTTATTCTTTGCTTTCTACTTCCGCCTCCAGCGCCTCGAGGTTGGGGACGATGATGGTCTTGCCTTCAACCTTCAGGATGCCTTCGGCTTGCAGGCGGCTGAGGTTGCGTGAGACCAGCTCGCGGACGGTGCCGATGTGCGAGGCGAGTTCCTGGTTGCTGGCGGTGATGGTGAATTCGACGCCGCGCGCGGTCCGGGTCCCTTTGCGCTTCGCCAGGCGCAGCAGGAGCGCCGCCAGCCGGTGGCGCACCGTGGTGAAGGAAAGCTCTTCGATGATGCCCACCAGCCGCCGCAGGCGTCCTCCCACCACCTGGAGGACCTTGAGCGCCACTTCCGGGTGTTGGAGGCAGAGCGCCTGAAAATCTTTCTTGCTCACAAAGAGCAGCTCCGCCTCGCTGACCGCCACCGCCGAGGCCGGATAATTGCCGCCATCGAACACCGGCAACTCCGCGATCGAACCTCCAGGGCCCTCGATGGTCAGCACCTGCTCGCGCCCGCTGGCCGAGGATTTGAAGATCTTGACCGCTCCCGCTTCGATGACGTACAGGCCCTCGCAGGGCTCGTCTTCTGTAAAGATCAGCTTGCCCGTCTCGCAGTGATGCGGCACCGCGCGCTCGGCGAGGAAGTTCAACTCCTTGTCGGTGAGGTTTGCAAACAGCCCCACTTTCTTGAGCGCCGCGGCCCGGCTGGATTTGGTTTCCGGCATGGGAAATCCATTGTACTCGTGAAGTCTTGGGAAGGGGAGGGGTCTCCTTTGGCTCGCCTGGTCGACGCTGCGGTAGCGGCGCTTGGCGCCTGCCCGCCCAGGCGCGACCACGGTTTTGGCTCGGCACTGCAGCGGTCTGTCTCTCACCGCCGCCTTAACTCAGCAGTGTAGCAGCGGTCTACCAGTCCCGACCTGTCGCCACTTCTTCTCAGTCCGCCTTGTGGGGATGACTGCGGCCGCTGGCAGCCTGGAAGAGCCGCAAGGTTGGAGAGCCAACCTTGCGCTACACGATCAGGAACTGGACGATAAACAGCGCCGCAAATATATAAACGAGGGCAGGACATTCACGCCAGCGGCCGGTGGCCAGCTTGGCCACAGAGTAGGAAATCAGCCCGAAGGCGATTCCGTTGGCGATGCTGAAGGTGAAAGGGATTCCCACAAGGGTGAGGAAAGCGGGAATGTATTCGCTGGGATCATCCCAGGCGAGCTCTCGGACCACCTTGAGCATCATCGCCCCGACCACGATGAGCGCCGGGGCGAGCGTGGGGTAGCGGATGATGGGACTGTGGCTTGCGTCCAAGCCCAGCGTGACTCCCCCGCCGATCATCGAAGCCAGCGGGCTGAAGAACATCGCCGCGAGCAGCAACGTCCCCGTCACCATGTTGGCTAAGCCCGTGCGCGCGCCGTCGGAAACGCCCGCAGCCGATTCGATATAGCAGGTGATGGTGGAGTTTCCGAGGCCTGCCCCCACAGTCGTCCCCACCGCTTCCGAAAATAATGCCCTGCCGGCGCGGGGAAGTTTTCCTGCACGCAGCAAGCCTGCCTGTTGCCCCACACCCACCAGCGTCCCCACCGTGTCGAACAGTGCGAGATAAAAGAGAACGAAAAGCGCCGACGCGAGCTTGGCCGGATGCACTCCGAACAACCCGCGCAGGTCAACTTTCATGAGAACGGGCGCCAGGTTCAGTCGCGTCGAGAAAATACCCTGGTAGTGCACCAGTCCGAAAGCGGCGGCGATCCCCGCGGTCGCAAGGATGCCGAGCAGAATGGCGCCGCGAACCCGGTAAGCAAGAAGCACAATCGTAATGGCCAGGCCCAGCATGCTAATCAGCGTGACGGGATGGCGCAAGTCCCCCAGGCGGACCAGCGTACCGGGCGAGGCCACCACCAGGTTGGCATACACGAGACCAATCAACGTGATGAACAGTCCAATCCCTGCCGCGATTCCGCACTTGAGCGACGCAGGGATGGAGTCCACCAGCTTGGAAAGGATTCCAGAGAGCGTAAGAAGGATGAAGAACACGCCCGCCAGCAATACTGCCGCGAGCGACTGCTGCCAAGTGAGGCCAAAGCCCAGCGGGGCCACGCCGCACAGCGTGTAAACAAAAAAGAAGTTCTCTCCCATCCCCGGAGCCAGGGCCACCGGGTAGTTGGCCACCAGACCCATGAGCAGGGTGGAGATGGCCGCGGCCAGGCACGTCCCGCACATCACAGCGCGAAAATCCATGCCCGCCTGCGAGAGCACCCCCGGCTGCACAAAAATGATGTAGGACATCGCCAGGAACGTGGTGACACCTCCAATCACCTCCCGGTGAAGGGTTGTGGCGTGGGCTTCGAGTTGGAAGAACTGGGAGAGGCGGATCATCCGGACTCGGCCAATTCACTTGGTGCGCAGAGTCGGTTTTTGACTCTGCGGGTCGTGTTTGCGTAACCGCTTGAAAAGCCGCAGTCCCGCAAGGCGGGACTGCGCTACCTTTGCGCCGAACAAATGATCAATTGTTTTTGAGACGACGATTCAAAGGGGCTCTCGTCGTAATTCCCGAACTTGTTTTCAATGGCGAAGCCATTGTACTTCAGCAGCGCATCAAGTTCTTGTGGGAAGTAGATGCGAAGGCTCAACTCCTCGACGACTTCCTCCTCTTTTCCTGGAAATTTGTAAAACAACTTCAGCCGATTGATCTGGTGAGCGGCATCATACACATTGCTCTCGGTCACCACAATCACGCCGCCGCCGTCGGGGGCCGGATACTCTCGATGCGGATAGCGCTTGGCGGGGTCGCGGCGAAGGACGTCGAGGGAGGGATTGAAAACATCGATGATGAATCTCCCGCCCGGGGCGAGATGCTTCTTCACCGAGGCGAGACAGGCTTCGAGGTCCGCAAGTTCCGAGAGAATGGCCAGCGTGTTGAAGGGGAAAATCACCAGCGGGAATTTCCGCCTCAATTCGAAAGTGCGGATGTCGTCCTTCATCCATTCGACCGGCAGGCGCTGCTGGGTGGACTTCCTTTTCGCTTCGTAGAGCATGGAGTCGGAAATATCGATCCCGGTGACGCGCCAGCCTCCCTGGGCGAGGTGCAGGGCAACCCGGCCGGTCCCGCAGCCCAGCTCCAGAACCGGGTCGGCGTACTTTCCCGCCTGACGGGCCCAAAAGGGGAGGTCCGAAATCAGATGCCGCCACTTCAGGTCATAGTGCCGGCCGTTGAAAAAGAGTGGCAGCATGACGGGCGGGTTCATAAGCACGTCATTTGAGCTCAATCGAGATTGACTCGAAGGTGTCCTTGCCCGCATTGGCGAAGGAGTGCGTGTGGCCGGCGCCCGGGACGTAAACGGCGTCGCCGGTTTTCTGCACGTTCTCCTTGGCCGTCCCGTCCGTCGCGACATCCCGCAGGGTCGAGCCGTGGATGACCACGGAAATGTGATCGAGGGTATGCGTATGAATTGGCGTCCCCTCGCCCGGCCTGAGCACCCAGCGCTGTATCTTCACTTTCTGATTCTCCACGAGCAGTTGCGGCTGGACGATCTTCTCGCTCGCGCGCTGCTGCGCCATGACGGCTAGCGCCGAACTGAGAACGCCCAGCAGCAAACCGGCGAGAAAGTGTTTCATAATGCTCCTCCTTTTGTAAGGGCGGCTGCCGCCACTGTAGCGGCGCTCTCAGCGCGCCGCATATGGCTTCGTCGGAAACCGCGCCGTCCCGCAGGGCGGGACAGGATTAACCCGCCGCTACACTTCCCCAAACAACCGCCGCAGCGCTTCCCCCTGTTCCGGGTTCTTGCGCAACATGATGCGGCGCAGGCGAGCAAATTCATCCGAGTCGATTTTCTGGACGGTGCCACGCCCGCGGTGCGGGCTGAAGGCCAGGATATGGTCGAGATCGGGGCAGCGTGTCAAGGAGTTTTTCAGGCGCACGGCCTGGCGCGGCGGGCAGAAGTCAAGGAGCGATCCCATCCCTACATCGCGGCCGTCCAAGGCGGCGCGGGCCACCCCCACCACCTGTTTGCGGTCCACTTCGTAACAAAGAAACAGGTCGCCCTTCTTCACCTCTTCGCGCAGGTAGCGCAGGCTCGAGGCGCTGCGGATCCAGCCCTCATCACCCATCTCGTAAGGAATGCGGCTCCGCGAGCGGAAGTACTCATCGAACTCCCACCCGCGCTTCGTGTTGATCTTGAAAACCCAGACTTTCATGGGGTGGAGCTTCCCGAGCGCAAGAGGTGCTTGCCCAGAATAGCTGCCGGGTCGGGTTTTGGCAGGGACCGAAACAGTTTGACGATCCGTAGTGCCAATTGCTTCTTCCGCTCTCGCCGTTCCTCCGGCTGGCTCATGAACTCGAATCCACGGCTCTACCGCAACCCATAACTCAATGACCCAACCTCTCCAGTGCTCAAGGGCTCAATCACCCCATCAAGAAATCGAAACAACCCGCGCCGCGCGCACCGCGGGAATCGCGCGGATCTCTCTCAAGACCTCCTCGGCCACGGGGTCATCCACGTTCACCAGGCCGAGGGCTTCTTTGGTTTGCGGGTTCCGGCCCAGCGCGAAGTTTGCGATGTTGATATTGTGGTTGCCCAGGATGGTGCCTACGCGGCCGATCACACCGGGGACGTCCTTGTTGCGGATGAAGAGGTTGACGCCCCGCAGCGGCGCTTCGATGTCGATGTCGTCGATGCCAAGAATCCGCTGGACGCCGCGCAGGCCGACCATGCCCAGCGCCGTGGCCGATGCGGTTTCGGTGCGCAGAGCGATGCCGAGCGAATTCGAAAAGGCCGCCCGATGCGCGCTGCGCAGTTCCACCACCTCGATACCCCGCGCCTGCGCCAGCGCCCCGGCATTCACGATGTTCACCTTATCCGAAAGGGCCTGCTTCAAGATGCCCTTCAGCACCGCGTTCTTCACCAAGTGCGTGTTGAGTTCCGCCAAGCCCCCGTCGTAGCTGATCCGCACCTCGTCCAGCCGCTCGCCGGCGATCTGGGCCAGGAAGGAGCCGAGGTTTTCGCCCAACTGCAGGTAGGGCGCGAGCTTCTGGTACTCTTCGGGCGAGATGGTAGGCATGTTGACGGCGTGGCGCGGCACACCCTCGAGCAGGTAATCGCGCACCTGTTCGGCGATGCGAATGCCCACGATCTCCTGCGCCTCTTCGGTGGAACCTGCGATGTGGGGTGTGGCGATGATGTTGGGATGGTTCACCAGGCGCGGGTCCTTGGGCGGTTCGGATTCAAAGACGTCCAGCCCCGCACCCGCCACCTGACCGCTCTGCAGCGCCGCGAGCAGGTCTACTTCATTGATGAGTTCCCCGCGCGCGCAGTTCACGATGCGTATACCGGGTTTGGCGAGCGCCAGGGTTTGCGCATTGATCAGGTGGCAGGTCTCCGGTGTGGCCGCCGTGTGCAGGCTGAGGAAGTCGCTCGACTTCAGCAGCTCCTCCAGCGACACCAGCTTCACGGCCTGTTCCTCGGCCAGCCGGGAGGAGACGTAGGGGTCGCATGCCAGCACCGTCATCCCAAAAGCCTGGGCCAGGCGCGCCACCTGACGCCCGATGTTGCCGAAGCCCACCAGCCCCAGCGTCTTCGAGCGCAACTCCAAGCCTTCCAGCTTCTTCTTTTCCCACTTGCCTTGCTTCATCAAGCTGTCGGCTTCGGGGATGCGGCGCGCCAGCGCGAGGATCAACCCCAGCGTGTGCTCGGCGACACTCACGGCGTTGCCGCCGGGCGTGTTCATCACCACGATGCCCTTTTTGGTCGCGGCGTCCAGGTCCACGTTATCCACGCCGCTGCCCGCGCGTCCGATGGCGCGCAGCCGCTGGGCACCCTCGAGCAGCGCGGCGGTGGCCTTGGTGGCGCTGCGCACGATCAGCGCGTCCGCGTCTTTGATCTCTTCCGCGACCGATCCATTCGGCTTCTTGGGCAGGAAAACCACATCCCATGATTTTTCCGCTTGCAACACTTCCAGGGCTCGTTCCGAAACGCTGTCGGCAACCAGTATTTTCATAAAATGGCCTCCCACCAGAATGTTCCCCCCGCCCTGTACCAGACGGTGCAGGGCCCCGCCCCGAAACCCGCGCCGTGGTCCGGGGCTTATTGTGAAGCGCGCGAGGAATCCAGGTTTGCCGTCCCCCCGGAGAGCAGTCAGGCGGAACGCAGCAAGTAGAGTTCCTGGACGGCCCGGACGCCGCTGCCCAACTCCAGCTTGTGCCCGAGCTTGAGCAGCGCAACTTCCAGCGCCGCCACCAGGGCGAACAGTTCCACGACGTCGAAGTAACCGAGGTGAGCCACGCGGAAGATCTTGCCTTTCATCGAGCCCTGGCCGTTGGCCACGATGGCGCCAAAGCGCGAGCGCAATTCCTTGATGATGGCGCCGGAGTCCATACCCTGGGGCGAGCAGATGGCGGTGGCGGCACCGGCGGGTGAGCTGACCGCGAAAAGTTTCAGCCCCAGCGCCTTCGCGGCCTCCCGCGTCAACTCTGCCAGCAGCGCCGCATTGGCGATGAGGTTCTCCCGGCCAATCTTGCGGATGTACTCCAGGGCCGCGTGCAGGCTGATGATGAGCGTCGTCGCCGGGGTGTAACTCGTTTCCCCTTTGACCTGGTTCTTCCGTTCCTTGGCAAAATCAAAATAGTAGCGGGGGAGTTTTGACTTGGCGATCAGCTTCCAGGCTTTCTCGCTCACGCTGGCAAAGGCCAGGCCGGGCGGGATCATGACGGCTTTCTGTGAACCGCCGATGACAATGTCCAGCCCCCATTCGTCCGGGCGAAGATCGGTGGTGCCGAGGCCGGTGATGGCGTCCACCACCAGGCAGGTTTCCGGATAAGCCTTGACGATTTCACCCAGCGTCTTCACGTCATGGCACACGGCGGTGGAGGTTTCCGTGGCCTGGATGTACACGGCGCGGAAGGGCCCGTCTTTTTCCAGCCGCTCCTTCATCTCCGCGATGCTCACCGGGTGGCCATAGGGCGATTCTACTTTTGCAGCCTCAATGCCGTAAGCCTCCGCCAGCCCGAACCAGCGCTCGCCGAATTTTCCCGCCGTCCCCACCAGGATGCGCTCCCCGGGGGAAAGCAGGTTGGAGATGGAACCCTCCATGGCGCCGGTTCCGGAACTGGCAAAAATCAGGACGTCATTCTTGGTGTTGAAGTAATACTTCAGGTGCTCCAGCGTTTCCGTCAGGATCTTGCGAAACGCTTCCGTGCGGTGATGGACGTTGGCCGCCACCAGCGTGCGAGCCTGCGCCTCCATCAGGAGGGGAGTGGGACCGGGAGTAAATAGTCTTTCTTTGATGATTCCTGGCATGTCATCGCTCCCTGAGGTGGAGATTGGGATTGGCTTCGGGGAAACCTTCTCCTGGCGGATCCGAGCGAGGGGTACAGCATATCCGGATGGTTCAAGCCGAAGCTAGCCAGTCTAGGAAAAGGGAAGGGAATTGTCAAACGGCTTTCGTGGCTCGAAAATGGCTCTGCAGGTCCACGCTTCCCCGCCACGCGCCAAGCCGCCAGATTTGCGTCCGACAGCCCCGTAGCCTTTCTGGCAACGATGTGTTAAAAGGGAGTTGGGGGGGGCGCAAGGGTGCGCAAAGAAGAGAGAAGTTCAGCCGCGGTCGGGTTCCGAAGCATCTCACCACAGAGACCATGTCCAGCGTTAAAAAAGACGTTCTCGCCAACGGCCTCACGGTGATTACGGAGGCCATGCCGGCGGTGCGCTCCATCTCCATCGGCATCTGGCTGCGCAGTGGCTCCCGCCACGAGAGTGAGGAACTGAACGGCATCACGCACTTCCTCGAACACATGGTCTTCAAGGGCACGACGAGCCGCACGGCGGAGCAGATCGCGCGCTCGGCGGACTCTATCGGCGGCCACCTGGACGCCTTCACCGCCAAGGAGTGCACCAGCTTCATGATCAAGGTTCTCGATGAGCACCTCACCCGCGCCTTTGATGTCCTCTCCGACTTGGTCAAGAACCCCCTGCTTCGCCCGAACCACATCGCCTCGGAATGCCGGGTCATCCAGGAAGAAATCAAGATGGTGGAGGACACGCCGGACGACCTGGTGCACGAGATCTTCACGCAGAATTACTGGCACGGGCACGCCCTGGGCCGGCCGATTCTGGGCACGCGCGGAACGGTGGGCAACCTGAACCGCCGCCGCTTGCTCGACTATTTCCACCGCCATTACACTCCCACCAACATGCTCATCACCGCGGCCGGGCACCTGGAACACTCCCAGGTGTTGGACCTTGCCGTGAAGGCTTTCGGGAACGTCCCGGCCGGCCCGCGCGTTGACCCGGGGCCGGCGCCGGTCGCCCATCCCAACATTCGTTGCCGACGGAAAAAAGACCTGGAACAAGTCCACCTTTGCATGGGTACTCCCGCTTACCACCAGTGCCACGAGAAGCGCTTTGCCTGCTACATCCTGAACACCGTGTTGGGCGGCGGGATGAGCTCGCGACTCTTCCAGCACATCCGCGAAAAACGCGGCCTGGCCTACGCGGTCTTTTCCAGCCTCAACGCTTTTCGGGATGCCGGGTGCCTGAGCATCTATGCCGGCACGGCAACCGAGAACGCCCGCAAGGTGCTGGACTTGATCCTGGAAGAGCTCCGGCAAATGAAGTCGCAGCCGCTCAGCGACGAGGAACTCCAGCGCGCCAAGGACTACACCAAAGGCAGCCTCTTGTTGAGCCTCGAATCCACCATGAGCCGCATGTCCAACCTCGCCCGGCAGGACATGTATTTCGGCCGGTACATCTCGCTCGACGAAATCGCCCGGAAAGTGGACGCCGTCACCACTGACCAGGTGCTGGAGGTGGCGCGCGAGATCTTTCAGCCGGGGCAGATTGCCGTCACCGTGCTCGGCCCCCTCAACGGCTTTAGACTCACCCGCCCGGACCTGGCCTGCTGACCCGCGCTCTCTAGCGCCGGTTCCGCAGAGCGGGACCGGCGTTTCGATTCGGCGCTCCCGCGCACAGCGAGCAATCTCCAGGCGCCGTTACGGAAACGGCACGGCGGTGGGGACGCCGCGGTTACAGCGGATTGGCCGCAGGCACGGCTCACCGGGGAAGGTAAGGCCGTTGCGCCGCCTTTTTCCTTTTCTGATTTGTTGCCAATCATCCTATAATCCTTCTTAACTCCGTTGGGCGGGCTTCGGAGCGTGGATCACTTGGCCGGGCGGTATAGCAAACAGCAGTTTCTCGTCACTTGTCTCGCCTCGGCGAGTCGCCGAGCTTATTGGCGACACTCGTTACTCGTCACTTCTCCCCCCAGGGAGGCGCAGTGAGCGTCCGCATTTCGGTGCTGGCCAGCGGCAGCAAGGGGAACGCGACCCTGGTGGCGACGGAGAGGACGCGCCTGCTGGTTGATGCCGGCCTCAGCCGCAAAGAGACTTGCGCGCGCCTGGCCGCGATTGGGGAGCGCGCGGAGAACTTCGACGCCCTCGTCGTCTCGCACGAGCACACCGACCACATCAGGGGCCTCCGCCTGTTGGCGCTCGACTGGAGCACCCCCGTGTACATCTCCGCTTCCACGCGCGACGCCATATGGTGGGACCCGAAGATCCGCGGCTTCGAACTCTTCACCCCCGGCCAGCAGTTCACCATCGGCGACGTGGAAATCACGCCCTTCTCCATCCCTCACGACGCCGTGGACCCCGTCGCCTTCACCTTCCAGTCCCAGGGCATCAAGGTCGGCGTGGTGACGGACCTTGGCTACATCCCGGAAGTGGTGAAGCAGCGGGTGCGCGGCTGCCACTGCCTGGTCTTCGAGTCGAACCACGACCTGGAGATGCTGAAGGTGGGCCCCTATCCCTGGTACGTGAAGCAGCGGGTGATGAGCCGCCACGGACACCTCTCGAACCACACCACCGCGAATTTCCTCTCCGAAGATTACGATGGCGCGGCGCAGGTGCTGGTCCTCGCCCATCTCAGCCAGATCAACAACCATCCCGAAATCGCCCGCCTCTCCGCCCAGGAAGCGCTGGCCCGGCGAGCCTCCCGCGCGCGCCCTGAGCTGCATCTGGCCAGCCAAGCCTCACCCACCCAGGTTTTCCGCTTCTAATACAAACGCACAAACTGAAGTGACAGCCTCCTTCGTAGCGCTGGCTTCTAGCCGGCCTTGGCCGCCAGGATGGCGGCGCTACAAGAACCCTGTGGTAACATAACTTAGTGCGTTTGTATTAGTAGCGGAGCGCTCCCCGACGCGGTGGGGGCAGGTCGCGCTCCCGCTTCAAGCAAAATCAAAAAGCAAAGGGCAAAAATCGAAAATGAAAGCCTCGGCAAACTGCGCGCCTTTTCCAAGAATTCTGCGGGCCAAGCATCGAGGGCTTCGGGAACTAAGAAGAAGTGGATGAGCTGGAATTAGATTTGCCCTTATTTTTGCCTTTTGATTTTTGACTTTTGCCTTTTGCTTTGCTCTTCCGGGAACGCAGAGGGCGCCCACGTTTCCCCGTCTACCGTCTACCGGCACGTGGCCTGTGATACGATTGTGCGTCCAAGATACCCAGCGTTCGCCCCAATCTTGCTGAGCCAGGAGCCCACGCCATGATTACTCGCTACACGCGCCCGGAGATGGGCCGCATCTGGACGGACGAAAACAAATTTCAAAAGTGGCTGGAGGTGGAAATCGCCACAGCGGAAGTGGAGGCGGAGGCCGGCCTGATCCCCCAGAGCGCCGCGCGCGCTATCCGCCGCAAGGCACGGTTCGAGGTTGATCGGATTCTGGAGATCGAAAAGAAGGTGAAACACGACGTGATCGCCTTCACCACCAACGTCGCCGAGCGCGTGGGCCGCGAGGGCCGCTACCTGCACTACGGCCTCACCTCCAACGACGTGGTGGACACAGCGCAGGCCCTGCTCGTGCGCGAGGCCTCGGAACTGCTCCTGGCAGACCTGCGACGGCTGGGCGAAGTCCTGAAGAAGCGTGCCTTGGAGTTCAAACACACGCCCATGATCGGCCGCACGCACGGCATCCACGCGGAGCCCATCACCTTCGGCTGCAAGATCGCCATCTGGTACGCCGAGAACCAGCGCAACACCGAGCGCCTGGCTTACGCCACCGAGCAGATGCGCGTGGGGAAGATTTCCGGGGCCGTCGGCACGTACACGCACCTGCCGCCCGCCATCGAGAAGAAGATCTGCGCGCGGCTGGGTCTGCGTCCCGCGCCGGTTTCCTCGCAGGTGATCCAGCGCGACCGGCACGCGTTTTACCTCTGCACGCTGGCGGTGATTGCCGCCTCGCTCGAAAAGATTGCCCTGGAAGTCCGCGGCCTCCAGCGCACCGAAGTGCGCGAGGTGGAGGAATACTTCTCGCCGGAGCAGAAGGGCTCCTCGGCCATGCCCCACAAACGCAACCCCGTGACGGCGGAGCAAATCTGCGGCTTGGCGCGCGTGGTGCGGGCGAACGCGCAGGCGGCGCTCGAAAACGTGGCGCTCTGGCACGAACGCGATATCTCCCACTCCTCGGTCGAGCGCGTGATCCTGCCCGACTCCACCATCCTGCTCGATTACCTGCTCGCCAAGACCGCCAATCTCGTCGAGACGATGTTCGTTTACCCCCAGCGAATGCGCGAGAACCTGGACCTGCTCAGGGGGCTGATTTTTTCCGGGCAACTGCTGCTCGACTTGGTGGAGAAGGGTGCCTCACGCGAGGAAGCCTACCGGTGGGTGCAGCGCAACGCCATGCAGGTGTGGGAGACACGCGAGGATTTTCGCAGTCTCGCCGAGCGCGACGACGACATTCGCCGCTACCTGACGCCGACAGAAATCGCGCGCGTGTTTAACGTCGAGCGCTACCTCGGCCACCTGGACGCGATTTTCCGGCGGGTGTTTGGGAAGACGTAGAGACGGCCCGGTGGGCCGTCTTGGAAATGAGACGTTCCAACGGAACGTCTCTACAGCCGATTCATCACGCTCGCCAGATACCCTGCGCCGAAGCCGTTGTCGATATTCAGTACGGGGTGGCGTATACATCGCCCTCTTCGCGATGTGTGCGTTCTTGGTTTCGCGCGCAACTACGCGGTTAATTCCCCGGGGCAGTGGACGCGGGCGTCCTAATTGGGAAGCGACATTGAATGTGCCCCGGAGGGCACTAACCGCGCGGCCGGGCCTTCCTCCCGATGCCCGACTACTTAAGGTCCAGGCTTACCCGCGTCCGTTCAAATCCTACGCCCGCAAGTTGGCAGGAATCAAGCGCAATTCAGGCCGCTGGATTGAATTGGATGCTATAGGAGCCCACCGGCTCTCAGGCGCTGTTGCATTTCTTCGATATTGATGGGCTCCTCGCGCAGACGCTCGGCGATGACAGCGAGATCGTGCAGGTCTTCGAGAAGCGTTTCATACTCGCCAATGGAAAGAACGACGGCATTTTTCCTGCCTGCCTTATCCAACACAAATCGTTCGCGGCTGCGTTTCACTTTTCGTCCTTTCCGTTGATCCTCTCGCATCACTCTCACAGCCGATTCATCACGCTCGCCAGATACCCCGCGCCGAAGCCATTGTCGATGTTCACCACGCAGACGTTGGGCGAGCAACTGTTCAACATGCCGAGCAGGGCCGCCACGCCCCGGAAGCTGGCGCCGTAGCCGACGCTGGTGGGAACAGCGATGACCGGCGCGGCTACCATTCCTGCCACCACACTCGGCAGCGCGCCTTCCATGCCCGCCGCGCAGATAATCACCCGCGCCTCGCGCAGGTGGCGGCTCTCGCCCAGCAGGCGGTGGATGCCCGCCACTCCCACGTCGTAGAGCGGCTGCACCGTGTTGCCCATGGTCTCGGCGGTCACCAGGGCTTCTTCCGCCACGGGGATGTCGGAAGTGCCCGCGCAGACCACCAGGACTTTCCCCTTGCCGCGAATCCTGCGGTCGCGCCGGACCACGATGGCGCCCGAGAGGCCGTGAAACTCCACGTGGCGATCCAGTTTTCGGATGCGCTGGTAAAGCGCTTCGTCGCCGCGCGTGATCAGGATGTTGTGGCGGTTGCGCAGCATCCGGCGCACGATCCCTTCTACCTGCCCGGGCTCCTTGCCGCGCGCAAAGATCACCTCCGGGAAGCCTTGGCGGAGCGCGCGGTGATGGTCAATCTTGGCGTAGCCCAGGTCTTCGTAAGGGAGGTGGCGCAGGCGCTCCACGGCGTCTTCGACGCTCAGCTTGCCGCGACGAACTTGCTGTAACATCCTGGTGATTTCTTCGGGGGTCAAATCGCGCCTCTCATGATTGCTCTGGTAGGGAAGCACCTTTATGGTGCTTCCGTCCTAGCCCTCCAAACGGGAGGGCCGTAACAGCCCTCCCCTACCACGCCAGGCGCTCCCCGGCAAGCCGGGGCGGACACCGAGCGCCGCTACAGCAAGGCGCAGTATAGCAGGGATTTGCGCTTTCCTTGACTTCCTGCGGCGCGCTGACTCACAATGCCGTCCATGTCGCCGCAAACCATGTCCACCAACAAGAGTCTGATTCTCGGCGTCACCGGCGCCAGTGGTGCTATCTTCGCCCGGCACATGCTGCAAATGCTGGAGGCCGAGGCGCGAGTGGAGAAGATTCACCTGGTGATTTCCGGCAGCGGCCTCAAACTGTTGCGGGACGAACTCGAGCTGGATGTTTCGAAGACCGCCGAAATTCCCGCGGCTCTGGCGGGAGGTTCTACCTCCAAGACCCATTACCTGCTGGACTCGGATATTGGCGCCAGCATAGCCAGCGGCTCCTATCCCGTGGACGGCATGGTGGTCATACCTTGCACCACGGGCTGCCTGGCCCAGATCGCCAACGGCATTTCCTCGACACTCATCGAGCGCGCCGCAGACGTTTGCCTGAAGGAAGGCCGCAAGGTGATCCTCGCCATCCGCGACACGCCCTTTAACCGCATCCATCTGCAAAACATGCTGCGAGCTCAGGCCGCCGGCGCCGTGATTTTCCCCATCATCCCGTCCTTCTACCACCGGCCCAAAACCATCGACGAGCTCGTGACGCAGTTTTGCTGTCGTGTGCTGGCGCTCCTGGGACTGGAACAATCCCAGCAGTTCCGGTGGATGGGGGAACCTCGTCAGGGACTAGGGGCTAGGGACTGGGGCAAGCTGTAGCGTAAAGTCCCTGCTTTGACCTTGCGGCTCTTCCAACCACAAAATAGGATGGCATGATCGAATCGGTCCTTCGCTGCCTGGTGCTGATCCTTTCTTTGGCGGGCCTCCTTGATGCCATCTACTTCACCCTGGCGTATTACGGGCGAGTTAAGAAAGCTCGCTGGGTGCCGGAGATTCTCTGCGCACGTGAGGGATCGAGCTGCGTCACCGTGCTGCAAACTCCTTACGCGCGCCTCCTCGGCCTGCCCAATTCACTTCTGGGAATCGCCTACTACCTTGCGTTGATCGGCGGGGTCCCGGCCGCAAATCGGCTGGGCCTTTATCGGGCCGGCGTGGGGATGCCGCTTACCTCGCTAGCCTGGGCGCTGGTAGCCGCGAGCGCTGCCACCGTCGTCCTGGGCTGTTACTTGATGTTTACGCTGCGGCGCAAGCTGCGCGTCCATTGCCCCCTCTGCTACACGGCACACGCCGTCAATGTCGCGCTGCTGGTCCTGCTGATTGTATTATTTTGGTAGCAGGGGCGCCTTCATGGTGCGTCCGCGCGTATAATCTTGCTCAAGGATCAAGTTGCAATCGCAAGCTCCCGTTACGAAGCCCGTGAGCAGATACATGATCTCCAAATCTTGGGAGGCCGCCTATGAAGAGAACATCATTTCTCGCCGGTCGCTTGGTATTGGCCGTTTTGATCACTTGTCCAACTTTAATTCGCGCGCAGGAGCTCAAGCCGATCCAGCTTCTGAAGCCGCAAATGGACGGCGGGAGACCGCTGATGCAGGTGTTGAAGGATAGAAGGTCTTCGCGCGCATTCAGTGCTGAGAAGCTACCCGTGCAGGTGCTTTCAAATATGCTTTGGGCAGCGTTCGGAGTAAATCGCCCGGATTCGGGAAAGCGTACTGCTCCCTCAGCGATGAATTGGCAGGAAATCGATATCTATGTGGCCACGGCCGATGGACTCTACCTTTTTGACGCAAAGGGATTCAAGTTGCAACCGCTTCTGGCAGAAGATGTCCGCGCCCTGACGGGTGGTCAGGACTTTGTGCGGGAGGCGCCTGTGAATCTCGTCTACGTGGCGGACTTCGCGAAGACGGGTAAGGCGACATCTGAGGAAAGGGAGTTTTATTCAGCTATCGACACAGGGTTCATCAGCCAGAATGTTTACCTGTATTGCGCTTCCGAAGGATTGGCGACGGTCGTGCGTGGGACAGTCGACAGGCCAGCCCTGGCAAAGGTCATGCGACTCCGGCCGGACCAGAAGATCATTGTTGCGCAATCGGTGGGATACCCGAAGAAGTGAGTGGTGGGCAGAATGCCGGTTGACTTCGCGGGGGCTCCCGGGGAACGGCTGGGCATCGAAAGGGGTGCGGCGACTGTCCCCTCCGCTACCTCATACACGCCCTTAATCCCACGCTGCTAGTGCTGCTGCTTTTGCTTGCCTGGTACCTGAGCGCTTCGCGCTCCCACGGGCGGGCTGAGCCCCCCCCGACCCCGCAAATTGACTCCAACCGCCGAAGTCAGGCAAGATGCAATCATCCTTAGGGGTGAGACCGTGAAGAGCGCATCGATGCCGCAACAGGGCCCAGCGGGGGGCACGGCGGCGACGGGGCTAGTGCGAAAGATCCGCACCACGCTGGAGATGATCAAGTTCGAGCACTCGGTCTTCGCTTTACCGTTTGCGTTGACCGGGGCGATGCTAGCCGCGCGCGGCTGGCCCAGGTGGCAGCAAGTTTTTTGGATTGTGGTGGCCATGGGAGGCGCGCGCAGCGCCGCCATGACCTTCAACCGCATCGCCGACCTGAAGTTTGACGCGCTCAATCCGCGCACCCGGATGCGCGCCCTGCCCTCGGGCCACCTCAGCCTGGGTTTTGCCGCGGGCTTCACGGTGGTCTCCGGCGCGCTGCTGGTGCTCGCTGCCTACGAGTTGAACCCGCTGGCGTTCAAACTGTCGCCCGTGGCCATCGTCATTTTGCTGGGTTATTCCTTCACGAAGCGCTTCACCGTGATCTCCCACCTGGTGCTGGGTTTCTGTCTCGGCATGTCGCCCATCGCCGCCTGGATTGCCCTGCGGGGCGACCTGAGCGCGAGCGTGCTGCTGCTGGGCGCGGCGGTCACGCTGTGGGTGGCGGGTTTTGACATCATCTACGCCTGCCAGGACGTGGAGTTTGACCACGCTCTCGGTCTGCACTCCATTCCCAAGCGTTACGGGATTGCCGCCGCGCTTTATGCTTCGGCGGCGCTGCACGTGCTGATGCTGGCGCTGCTTCTGGCGGTGGCGCGGATGGAACACCTGGGGTGGGTGGCGTTCGTGGGCCTGCTGGCAGTGGCGGCTTTACTGGCTTACGAGCACGCGCTCGTCAAGCCCTCCGATCTTTCCTGTCTCAATGCCGCCTTCTTCACCGTCAACGGTTACATCAGCCTGTTGTTCTTCGTCACCTGGGCCGCGGATCTATTGGTTCATTGAGTCATTGCGTGATTGAGTCATTGATCCATTGCATGATTGAGCCATTTTTGAGAACGCCTGTGATGCGGTGTGAGTGGCTTCCCCACAACCCACAACTGACAATAGGCCGGCGCCGTTCACTCGCTCAATGGCTCAATCGCACAATCATTCAATGACGCAATCACTCAATGATTCAATGGAGTCATTGCATGCGCGCGGGGGCTTCCATTTCCTGGAGGACCAGGGAATCAAAGATGGCGAGAACGTGTTTGCGGTAAGCGAGGATGCGCTCCGCCAGCCCGTGGTACATGGGATCGCGCAGAGCCAGGCGTTGCCACTGCTCCAGGACATGAGGTGGCACGTCGATGTCCTCCCGAAGTTTCTGCAGCGGATAGCCACGCAGGAAGAGGCCGTAGAAGAAGGCGGCCTCGTAACGGGGCTCGGTGAAGTTGGAATCCGTGAACTCCATAGCGCCAACCCAGAATTCTAAAGCAAAGCGGGCTGCGCAATCAAAATCTCGCGCCGCCCCGCCTCATGCCGAAAGCATATCTTAAACCCCTTGTCAAGTCCCAGCCAGTATTGATGCGGGTTTGGTGCGCCACAGCAAGATTGATGCCAGATGCAGAATGGCCTTTCGATTGCTTGCGGCGCTCAGGTTGCAATCAACCCAGCCGCAACGTACAATCAATTTTCAAGCGTTGGGCTCTCGAAGTAGCTTGCACGGACCGGAAATGATCCCCAGCAACTTGCGCCTGAATGATTCCGCACTAAAACCCCTTGGCGAAAAAGTTCTGGCGGGCCAGCGCCTTAGCTTCGAGGATGGCGTCAGGCTTTTCAATTCCCACAACCTGCTGGCCCTCGGCTACCTGGCCAACGAGGTGCGCGAGAAGCTGCACGGCAAGCGCACCTATTTCAACGTCAACCGGCACATCAATCCCACCAACGTGTGCGTGGCCAGTTGCCGGCTGTGCGCCTTCGGTCGCAAGCCGGACGCGCCGGGCGCTTACACGATGGCACTCGAAGAAGCCTTCCGAATTGCCGGGGAAAACTGGAGGGAAGCCGTCACCGAGTTTCACATCGTGGGCGGGCTGCACCCCGACCTGCCCTTTCAGTACTACGTGGATCTCCTGCGCGGACTCAAGGAACGTTTCCCGCACGTGCACTTGAAGGCGTTTACGGCTGTCGAGATCAGCTACTACTCGCACCAGACGCGCCTCTCTATTCGGGAAATCCTCGAGCGGCTGAAGGGAGCCGGCCTGGGTTCGTTGCCGGGCGGCGGCGCGGAAATCTTCGCCCCCCATGTGCGCCGGGTGATTTGCGACCACAAGGTCGGGGCTTACATGTGGCTAAAGATTCACCGCGCGGCGCACGAGCTGGGGCTGCCCTCCAACGCCACGATGCTCTACGGTCACATCGAGAGCAGCGAGGACCGCGTGGATCACCTGCTGCAACTGCGCAAGCTCCAGGATGAGACGCGCGGCTTTCAGACGTTCGTCCCCCTGGCGTTTCATCCCGCCCACACCGCGCTCGCCCACCTTCCCGAGACCAGCGGGTTCCTGGACTTGAAGAACGTGGCGGTGGCGCGACTGCTACTCGACAACTTCCCCCATGTCAAGGCTTACTGGCAATCACTGACTCCCCGCGTGGCGCAGGTGGCCCTGCGCTTCGGCGCCGACGACATCGACGGCACGGTGGTCGAGGAGAAGATCTACCACGACGCCGGCGCCACCACTCCACAGGCCATGACCCGCAAGCAAATCATCCGCCTGATTCGCGAGGCCGGCTGCGAACCCTTCGAACGCGATACGCTCTACCGACCCGTCACGCGCACGGAAACCAGCGTCACCGTTCAAGTGTGATTTCGAAACTTGAAAATCGAAACTCGGCCGAGGCGGGGAAGTCTAAAGTGTGAAGTCTAACGGGTAAAGTATGGAGAAGCAGATTCCGTCAGTTCGCGCTTCATACTTCACCCTTTACCCTTTTCACGCCTCCCTATTCGCTACTCGCTAATCCCGATTCCCGTCTGACGACCGCTTCTCTTTACACGACGACAGTAAACCGACACGCCTTGCCGCCGCGCTTGAGTGACTCCGTGAGTTCGACCTTCACGGGCTTGCCGACGGCGCGCTCGAACATCTCCTTTACGTAGCCGAGCGAGCAATTGCAGTAGGTGTCTGAAAGCCGTGGCGGGCCGTCTGCCACCAGGGGGCAGAAGCACTTGCCGCTCGTGCCGTAGCTGAAACAAATAGTGTTTCCCTCTCTTCGCACACCATCTTCCCCGGCATACTCTTTGAGTTGCGCCAGGAGTTTATGGAAGTCGCCCGGCTGGGGCTTGGCCGCGCCCGCCTCCCCGTGTGAGGTGCGGAAACAGGCTCGGCCACAGCTTTCCATCAGTTCCACCCTTGTGGCCTCATCCAACCGGGAATCCAGGTTATCCATGAGCCGCTTCACCCAGGCCTGGGCAAACTCCTGCTTCTTCTCACAGGGAGTGCTTTGCGTACTCGGGGCTTCGGCGGTGCTCTTGTTGGATTCACCTAAAAGGAGCATAGCCCCGGACCCCATCCCCAACTGGAACGATCTCTTGATGAAGTTCTTGCGATCCATTTTCCCGTACCTCGCTTCGATCATCGATAGTATTGCTGAAGATATCCAGCCGCTGTATCACCAATCGAATTCTGTTTCAACATGATTGCAATGCGGCCGAGCACCACTCCCAGGCTGGCATGTCGGGCTTCGGGACTCGGGATTAGGGGTTCGGGAGACGTGGCGATGGTTCTGCAATTTCAAATCTCCAACCACGAATTCTCTAGCCTCCAGTCCCCAGCGCCGAGCCCCTGGGAATCGCTCGCCACCCTTCATAGGCCAGCCACAGACATACCGGCACATATTCGAGCGCCAGGATGAAGGGCGAATCCCTGTATGGCAGGCCCGCCGCGTAAGCAACGACGGGCGCGTAGCCGAGCACGCAGGTGACGCTCACGAGCAGCATGGGGACGCTCGGGTAGAAGCACAGGAAGGGGATCATCCAGGTGAAATACCAGGGGAAGGCGTCGGGCGAGAGCAGGAGCAGTCCGGCGATGAGGAAGAGGCTCGAGCCCAGCGGCGTCATGCGTTTCTTGAGGGTGTAGGCCACCAGTGCCAGGACCAGCACCCCAGCCACCAGCTCTGCTTGCGCCTTGGAATTGCCAGCCAGGCGAATCAGGCGGAAGAGGCTGTCGTTGCCTTCCCATCCGGTGGCGTAGTCCGAAAGGCCCTGGAAGAGCTGCCGCCCGGCGCCAAGATAAGGCAGGTAGCCAAGGGCGACCACCGCCAAGAAGATTCCCGCATACGCGTAGCGAGTGCGCCGGAGAAAAACGGGCAGCAGGAGCACTGAGAAGAATTTCGAAATCGCTGAAAGCGCCAGAAAGGAAATTGCCAGTCGCCTTCTGCCGTGTATAATCAGCAAGTTTGCCGCCAATAACGCCAGGATCGCCAGCGAGTCGTGGTGGCCGCACAGGGCGAAGGACACGACCACCGTGGGGTTCCAGGCATAGACCAGGACGCGGTGCAAAGGCTGCTTCAAAGCGGCGAGAATCAGCAGCAGCAAGGCGACATTCGCGAGGTCGATGGCCGTGAACAACCGCTTGTACGCGGGAATGGTTTCAACAACGCGGAAGGCCATCTCGCTGAGCGGCGGATAAACGGTTGACACGGCGGTTCCGGTTTCGAGCGGATGCGCGGGGTCCTGGAGCCCGGCGAGAGCGGGCACTGCCGGATAGACCGTGTACGGGTTGATGCCGCGGCGCTGGACGCGCCCTTCCCACCGGTAACGGTAAACGTCGCCGGAGAGCGACGGGCGGAGGGGCAGAAGGAAAAGTCGAAACGCCACCGCGCCCACGAGAATAATCAGCAAGGCCGCGGCGCCGAACCGGAACTTCTCCACGAGATACACCCCGACCAGATAGAGCGCCCCCGCTGCCAGCGAGAGCCCAATGAACTCAGGAACGCAAGTGTTCAGGCCGGGCTGGCGGCTGAAATGGTAAAAGATGGCCGCCAGGCTCGTGGCCAGCGCCAGTAGCCCGAACGTTCGAAGGAAGGCCGACGCGGATGGTTCTTCTTGCATCTAATATTCAGAGGCCCGAAAGTCTGCCGAGTTTCCAGGCCACACGCCGAAGATCTCGGGTATAATACGCAGGTTTCTCGCTCTCAATCTGAAGGTCCATGAATCACGTACTGCTCGCCAGCCTGATTGTGCAAGCGAACCCGGTGGCTCGCTATTTCTACCACATCTTCCACAAGGATCCGTTCCGGGGCATCTACCACGCCAACGCCTTTGACCTGGCGCTCTTGATCCCGTACTTTACCATTCTCGTCATCCTTTCGATTTACGGCATCCACCGCTATTTTCTGATTTATCTCTACCTGAAAAACAAGGGCAAGGCGCCGAAGCCCCTGAAGCGCTTCGAGCAGTTGCCGCGCGTCACCATCCAACTGCCCCTTTACAACGAGCGTTACGTGATCGAGCGGCTGCTGGAAGCCGCCACGCGCCTCGACTACCCGCGCGAGCTTCTGGAAATCCAGGTGCTCGACGACTCCACGGACGAGACGCACATCGTCGCCTCCCGCCTGGTGAGCGAGTACGCGCGCGCCGGCCACCCCATCTCTTACCACCACCGCGACAACCGCCAGGGTTTCAAGGCCGGAGCGCTCGCTGAGGGCTTGAAGCAGGCCAGCGGCGAGTTCGTCGCCATCTTTGACGCCGACTTCGTTCCACCCCCCTCGATCCTCCGCGAGATGGTCCACTACTTCACCGACCCGCAGGTGGCGGTGGTACAGGGGCGCTGGACCTGGATTAACCGTCACTACTCGAACCTGTCGGAAGTCGAAGCCATCCTGCTCGACGGCCACTTCGTGATCGAGCACGGCGGGCGGAACTTCTCCGGGCGCTTCTTCAACTTCAACGGCACGGCGGGCATGTGGCGGCGCGCCGCCATCGACGACGCGGGCGGCTGGCAGCACGACACGCTCACCGAAGACACTGACCTGAGCTACCGCGCGCAATTGAAGGGCTGGAAGTTCGTTTATGACCCCAGAATCGAATGCCCCTCGGAACTGCCCGTCGAGATGAACTCCTTCAAGACCCAGCAGGCGCGCTGGGCCAAGGGGCTGATTCAGGTGGCGCGGAAGATGCTCCCCGTCATCTGGCGGAGCTCACAGCCGCTGCGCATCAAGCTCGAGGCTACCTTCCATCTTACCGCCAACCTGGCCTACCCGCTCATGGTCGTGTTCTCCATCATCTTGCTGCCGGCAATGATCGTGCGCTTTTACCAGGGCTGGTTCCAGATGCTCTACCTGGACCTGCCGCTCTTTCTTGCCTCCACCTGCTCGGTCTCGAGCTTCTATATGGTGGCGCAGCGCGAGCTCTATCCCCGCCAGTGGTGGAGCCGCGTGAAGTTTATCCCGGTTTTGATGGCCACGGGCATCGGGCTGGCCATTACCAACTCCAAGGCCGTCTTCGAAGCGCTGCTGGGGAAGCAATCGGAATTTGTCCGCACCCCCAAGTATCGCGTGGAAGGGCAGGAGGAAGGTTGGGAACAGAAGAAGTACGTGCGCGGTCGCGGGGGGTGGATCCCCTTCGTGGAGCTGGGCCTGGCCGGGTATTTCCTTTTCACCACGGCCTACTCGTTTACGATTGAGAACTACCTCACCACACCCTTCCTGATGCTGTTCCTTATGGGTTATTCCTACATGGGGACGATGTCGCTCTTCCAGACGCCCCTGCGCCGGCTGTGGAATGCCCTGCCGATGCTCCTCCACGTCCGCACCCGCGCCGTCGAGCAAGCTACATAGCCGCGATATTCCAAAGTCTGCCATTCAGGAGCACGAACCTGTGCCGGATGCCAGTGCGCGGTGTGGTTTGCACCCACGGGGGCAGGGTTCGGCCGCTGCCTGTAAGAAGTGGATTGCGGGAATCAGGCTCAGGCATCTGTGGGTGGGAACTAGGCCTGGCGGTTGGGCAGAGGTGAAGCCTGGTGGTCGCAAGAGCGCAAGGTTAGGAGGTTCCCGTAACGACAGCGGGCAGAGATACGGCTTCCAGGGTCTTCAAGTCGAGTTTCTGAGAGGCTCGATCAATGTCGATCCCAACGATGTTTCCGTCCGCGCCGAAGTCGATCACCAATCCTTCGGCGATCTCGCGTGAGTCCACGCTGGGCCTCGAGTTCAGGTCAATGTAAAGAGAATCGGTCTCTGGGTAGTAGTGAGGCTTCACTTTTCCTCCCTGGCTCCTGACGGCGAAATCCTGAAATCCCGGTCTGGGAATGCGTTGTGAATCGTCTCACCGTCCTCCCATGTGATGACCCGTAGCGCCCAGTCGGGGAGAGGGCAGCGCGCATGGGCGGGTGAGGGAGCCGCCGATGGCGCATCCCGTTGCGCGAGATGCGCCGCCCGGGGAAAGGACCGCATGGGCGCAGGCTCGCGACACAATTCGGCGCTGGCCACTAATGGAGGGAGACTTCCAGGGGAGTCTTCTTCAAAGAACTAACCCGGAGCACCGAGAAGCCGATGATATTCCCTTCTTGGTCAACTTTCTCCATGACCTGATCGTTTTCCGTGCCCCGGAAATAACCGGGCTTCTGCTCGAAGATCACTTCCAGAAAATCCGCTTCCGGGTCGAACCACATCTTCACGACTTTTCCAGCCATAGTACTTCGCCTCTCTTGACGCGGTCCGCAGAGTTGTGTTGTAACTCTGCGGCAGTTTGTTGTCGCCCAGCGGAAAAGCCGCGGACTTGAAGAACAGGTCCGCGCTACTAGGCTCCTACGCAACGGACGTTGGGGTGCCGAGAGACCGATAAGCGACCCGAACCAGCATCCAGAGAAAATAGTAGAACGCCACGATCACGACAACACCCACTCCGCGCAAAATGACCGGCACGGTTACGCCGAGAACTCGCGAGGGCAGGTTGAGGACGAAGGCAGCTAGCACTCCGGCAATCAGCCCCAGAATCCCTCCCCAAATCGGCAACCGTTGCGGAACCCAGCCTGATGGTGCAAGCATCGCCCAAAGCCCCCATACCAGCGGTGCGAAACACCACACAATCGTGAGTGGATAAAACCTTTGCGCACCCAGACCATGCGTAAGGAGCACGACGAGAGCTGCGAAAGCGATCGCGATGGAGGCGATTGCGCTGCCCGAAACAAATCGCCGAAACATATTGACCTCCCCAACCGCCCCGCATCAAAGCAACAACCCCCAAGCGCCTCGCGGACGCGGTCAGCCTAACCCGGGATTTCCATTCTGGAATTCTGGTAGCTGCGAGTCTACACCGCACCGCCTCGTTTTGAAACGTTGCAGGTCGGCTTCCCGTCCCGCCGTCCTCGCCGGCGAGCCGGGACAGGTCAGCCCGACACCGCGGTGGCCACTCACCGCCTTACTCGATGTCAGGCCCGCCCCCGGCCGAAGCGACCTCGCTCAGCGCCGGCGTCCAGCGGTTCTGTGCGCTGACGCGCGGGAAGCTCACTAACGATCCGAATCGGTTTCCTGTGTGACGATATGCACATCGACGGCGGGAGCGTCATGCAGGAAGCGATGCATAGCCCGGAGAAAGAGGTATCCGCGCCAGCCTGGCGCCGCGGAATGGCCTAAGACCACCTGAGTGATTCTTTTCTCCTTTACAAATTCCGCCACCGCTTCAGCCACGTTCCTTCCGGGCAGGCGTTCCACCTTGGCCTCAAGGTCTTCCGCAAAGCGGATATTAGCCGCCAGGGCTTTCTGTTTCTGCTCGTCATTATCTTTGCCGGTTTCGACGTGCACCACATACAGCTCCGCGTCGATGGCTCGGGCCATGCGCGCGGCGCGCGCGATCAGGTATTGCGAAGCCGGGTCGTGGCTGATGCACACGGCGATACGTTCCCGGACTCCCCAATTGCGACCGATGTCCTTGGTCTGGAGGTACGACTCCAGGCTGCGGTCCACCGACTCCGCCACCTGGCGCAGCGCCAGCTCGCGCAGGGCGATAAGGTTGCCGCGCCGGAAGAAGTTGCCGAGGGCGCGCTCCGCCTTTTCGACGGGATAAATATCGCCCCGCCGCATGCGGGCCTGCACCGCTTCTGCGGTCAGGTCGATCATCACGACGTCGTCTGCCCGCTGCAGCACCCAGTCGGGCAGGGTCTCACGGACGGGCACGCCGGTGATGGACTGCACCGTGGGCGCCAGGCTGTCCAAATGCTGGATATTGAGCGTGGAAAGCACGTCGATATTCGCGGCCAGGAGTTCCATCACGTCTTCGTAGCGCTTTCGATGCTTGCTGCCTTCCACATTGGTGTGCGCCAGCTCGTCCACCGCCGCCACTTGCGGGCGGCGGGCCATGACCGCGTCCACATCCATCTCTTCAAATACGATGCTCTTGTACTCCAGCTTGCGCCGCGGGATGACCTCCAGTTGCGCTGCCAGATCGGCGATGGGCTTTCGCCCATGCGTCTCGATGAAGCCTGCCACTACGTCTTCTCCGCGGCGGTGGCGCCGGATGGCCTCGCTCAGCATGGTATAGGTTTTCCCTACGCCGGGCGCATAGCCGAGAAAGAGCTTGAGCTTCCCCTCCTTCTTCTGCGGCTCGCTGACTTTTTCCAGCCACTGTTCCGGGGTCTTGGCCACGGCGGACATCATCCTCCCGGGCAAACGCTTGCCCGCTTCCGCTATAATAACACTCGTGCGGAAGCTTCCCCCAGGGCAAGTTCGGCGCTTCCTCGTCGCCGCGGGCGTGGTTATTGCCATTGTGTTCGTTTGCCGGCTGGTCCGCGTGAACCCCACGACCGTGGCGCTCGCGTTCCTGCTCGCCGTTCTCTGCCTCTCGGCGGTGTGGGGGCTTGCCGCTTCCATCTTCACGGCGGTGCTGGCCACTCTGGCCTTCAACTACTTCTTTCTGCCGCCCGTTGGCACCTTCACGATTACCGATCCGCAAAACTGGGTAGCCCTCACCGCTTTCCTGGTTACGGCGATTACCGCCAGTCGTCTCTCCGAGCAAGCGCGGCGGGAAGCCGGTGACGCGAACCGGCGCCGCCGCGAGGTGGAGCGGCTCTACGCCTTCACGCAACAACTGCTCGTGGCCGGAAGCGTCGTGGAATTGTTGAACGCGATTCCCAGGCGTATCGTCGCGTCGTTTGAAGTGCAGGATGTGGCGCTGTACCTGGCCAACAAGAACGAGACTTACCGCTCTGGAGGCAACTTCCGCGAGTTGGATGCGGAACGGCTCAAGGCGGTGATGGCGCGCGGCGAGCCGGTGCTGGAAGCGGAACAGCAGCGCTGCTTCACGCCGGTGCGCCTGGGGGTGCGTCCGGTGGGAAGCCTGGGGATCTCCGGCGCGGTGCTCTCGCGCCAGACGCTCGAAGCGATCGGCTCGTTGATTGCCATCGCCATCGAGCGCGTGAACGTGGTGGAAGCCCTGGGCAAGGCGGAGGCAGCCCGTCAGGAGGAGCGGCTCCGGACCGCACTCGTCGATTCGGTGACGCACGAACTTCGCTCCCCGCTGACCGGAATCAAGGCTGCCGTCACCAGCATCCTGTCCCAGCCGCAGCTAAGTGAGGCCCAGCGGCACGAGTTGCTCTCGGTCATCAACGAAGAGAGCGACCGCTTGAATCGTCTGATCGAGGAAGCTCTCGAAATGGCCCAGCTCGATGCCGGCGAGATCGAATTGAAAATCGAGCCTCACTCCATCCGTGAGCCGCTCGATGCGGCGGTGGAGGCTTGCAAGCACACCCTGGCCGGTCATCCCTTGGAAGTGAAGGTGCCGGAGAATCTCCCTGCGCTCCCGATGGATTTGGCGCGCGTCAAGGAGGTGGTGTGGCACTTGCTGGACAACGCGGCGAAATATTCGCCTCCCGACGCGCCGATCCACGTCAGCAGCGAACTCTCCGGGCACTTCCTTGTCACCAGCGTGGCGGACCACGGAACGGGAATCGACAGCTTTGAACAGGCTCTCATCTTTGACAAGTTCTACCGCGGCAAGGACCAGCGCTACCGCGTGCAGGGGACCGGCATGGGGCTGGCCATTTGCAAGGCGATAGTTGAGGCGCACGGAGGAACCCTCGGTGTGACCAGTCAGGTCGGGACCGGATCAGTGTTTTATTTTAGTCTGCCGGTCACCTCGGAAGGGACCAGGGCATGACAAGCTCCGCCGCCATCCTGGTTGTGGACGACGAACCTCAGATCCGCCGTGTGCTCCGCACCACCCTGGTGGCCAGCGGGTATGCGGTGAGGGAGGCGCGCACCGGCGAAGAAGCCCTCGAAAAGCTGCGCGCGGAGACGCCCAGCCTGCTGATTGTGGATATCAACCTGCCGGGGATGAGCGGGTTTGAGGTCTGCCGCGAAATCCGCGAAGCCAGCGACGCGCCAATCATTATGCTCTCCGTGCGCAACAGCGAACGCGACAAGGTGCGGGCGCTCGATGCCGGCGCTGACGACTATGTGGTGAAGCCGTTCAGCGCGCAGGAGCTCCTGGCGCGCATCCGCGCCAATTTGCGCCGCCGGACTGAACACGTCGATGAAGCACCCCTCGTCTTCGAGTCCGAGCATCTCACCGTCGATTTCGCCCGCCGCAGCGTGACTGCCCGCGGGCAAAAGGTGAGGCTGACGCCCAAGGAGTTTGACCTTCTCCACTATTTCGTCACTCACCCCAACAAGACCCTTCCCCATCGCGAGTTGCTCCAAACCGTGTGGGGACCTGACTACGGCGACGAAGTCGAATACCTGCGAGTCTTCGTCAACCAGCTTCGAAAGAAGATTGAGCCTCGTCCTGCCAAGCCCCGCATCCTGATTACCGAACCCTGGGTCGGCTATCGCTTTGCTATCGCCGAAAAGACCTGACGAAATCCTTATCCCTTCTTTATGCCTTCCTTATGCCCCCTGCTCCACGCTGGAGGTGTGAATGGGCAAGGACCTTGATGCGTTCCGCTCGCAGCACAGCCCGGGATTGCGGTGTGAGTCAGGAGTGAAGCCATGCTCGACCTGTTTTACGTGCTGATTGCCGCGCTCTTCTTCATCGGCTGCTGGGCCTTCGCCAAGGCCTGTGACCGGTTGTGAGGAGACTTTATGGATTACGTTATTGCCGGCATGACTGCGCTGTTTCTGTTCGCTTATCTCATTTATGCCCTGCTGCGGCCTGAACGCTTTTGAAGGGGGGCCGATGACGCCATTCGGAATTCTGCAAATCGCTGTTTACTTCCTCCTGCTGCTGGCTCTCACCAAGCCTATGGGCATCTTCATGGTCAAGATATTCCAGGGCGAGCGGACCTTTTTGCACCCCCTGCTGCGACCGTTTGAGCGCCTGACCTACCGGTTGTGCGGTGTCCGCGAGGAAGAAGAACAGCGCTGGACACAGTACGCGGGGTCGCTAGTCGCTTTCAGCCTCGTCGGTTTTCTGTTCGCTTACGCGATCCAGCGCCTGCAACGGTTTCTGCCCTTCAATCCCATGCACTTCGGAACCGGCCAGGCGCCCTCGGGTGCCACACCACTCACGCCTGATCTCGCCTTCAACACGGCGGTAAGCTTCGTGACCAACACCAACTGGCAGAATTACGGCGGGGAGTCCACGCTGAGCTATTTCGTGCAGATGGCCGCGCTTACCGTGCAAAACTTCGTCTCCGCGGCCGCAGGCGTGGCCGTATCCATCGCACTCGTGCGCGGGTTCGCGCGGAAGCAGGCTCAGAGCATTGGCAACTTCTGGGTGGACCTGACGCGAGCGACCTTGTACCTGTTTCTACCCTTGTCACTTGTTGGTGCGCTTTTCCTGTGCTCGCAGGGGGTGATTCAGAACTTCAAGGCCAACATCCCGGTGAAAACACTCGAAGGGGCTACTCAGACCATCCCTGGAGGACCCGTCGCTTCCCAGGAAGCAATCAAGATCGTGGGGACTAATGGGGGTGGCTTCTTCAACGCCAACTCTGCACACCCTTTTGAGAACCCCAATCCACTCACCAACTTCGTTCAACTGATCATGATCTTGGGGATCCCAGCCGGCCTTACCTATGCGTTCGGCAAAATGGTCGGCGACACGCGCCAGGGTTGGGCTTTGTTTGCGGCCATGAGTGTATTGTTCTTGGCAGGGATTTTCGTCGCATATCCCGCCGAGCAGGCCGGCAATCCGTTAGTAGCCAATCTCGGTGTGCAGGCCGCCGCGACGCACGACCAGCCGGGCGGCAACATGGAGGGTAAGGAAGTTCGCTTCGGCATCGCGGCGTCGGTGCTCTACGCCGTCGTCACCACCGATGCGAGCTGCGGCGCCGTAAACAGCATGCACGATAGCTATACTCCGATTGGGGGCTTGGTCCCGCTATTCAACCTCCATATGGGGGAAGTTGTGTTCGGAGGAGTCGGCGCGGGGCTGAAGGGAATGCTGCTCTTCGCCATTGTCGCTGTCTTTATCGCGGGTCTGATGGTGGGCCGCACGCCCGAGTACATCGGCAAGAAGATCGAGCAGAAGGAAGTGAAGATGGCGATGCTGGCCCTCATTCTCCTGGCGGCCAGTATTCTGGGCTTCACCGGCGTAAGCTCTGTCGCCAAGTTTAAAAAGGACGGATATTTGAACCCTCCGGGAGCGGCCACGGCCAACATGAATAACAGTGGACCGCACGGATTCAGCGAAATCCTGTACTTGTACTCGAGCCAGACCGCCAACAATGGAAGCGCTTTTGCCGGGATCAACGGCAACACTCCCTGGTACAACATCACGGGCGGCTTGGCCATGCTGATTGGCCGGTTTCTGTTCATCATTCCGATGTTAGCCGTCGCGGGCAGTCTTGCCGCCAAGAAGACAATTCCTGCCACCAGGGGCACACTTCCCACGCACAACATGCTGTTTGTGGGTCTGCTGGTGGGGACCGTGATCATCGTCGGCGCCCTGACCTTTTTCCCGGCGCTCTCGCTCGGCCCCATTGTCGAGCATTTCCTGATGTACGAGGGCAAGCTGTTCTCAATGCTGTGGTTCCCAATCTGGAGCTAATGTGATGTCAACGACTGTTACTATTCCTCCTCCACCCGTGCCGACTGATCTCGCGTCCCTGCTTCCCGCGAAGTTGCGACGCGCCCGCCCCTTGTTTGACCGGGAGATCGTGTGGCGGGCCACCCAAGCCTCTTTCGGCAAGCTGAACCCGCTGAGCCTGGCCAAGAACCCGGTGATGTTCGTGGTGGAGGTTGGCGCGGCACTTACAACCGTCTTCCTCGTTCGCGACCTGATCACCGGTGCGCCCGGCATCGGCTTCTCCTTTCAGATCGCGATCTGGCTGTGGTTCACCGTTCTGTTCGCCAACTTCGCGGAAGCGATGGCCGAGGCGCGCGGCAAGGCCCAGGCCGACTCGCTACGCAAGACGAAGACCGACGCACCGGCAAAACGCATCCTGGCCAAGGGGAAGATCGAAATCGTGCCCGCTTCCAAACTGCGTTCGGGAGACATTGTCATCTGCGAAACCCGAGACCTGATCCCCAGTGACGGCGAGGTCATCGAGGGCATTGCCACCGTGGATGAGTCGGTCATCACGGGCGAGAGCGCGCCCGTTATCCGTGAGTCCGGAGGTGACCGCAGCGCGGTGACGGGCGGAACTCGAGTCCTGTCTGACTGGATCAAGGTCAAAATCACGACCAATCCGGGAGAGACTTTTCTGGATCGCATGATCGCGCTGGTGGAGGGAGCCGCGCGTCAGAAAACCCCGAACGAAATTGCCCTCAACATTCTGATCGCCGGCCTAACGCTTATCTTCCTGCTGGCGGTGGTTACCCTTCAGCCGTTTGCCGCTTACAGTGTTGCGTCCGCCGGGGCGGGTAGGGTTCCCTCCGTGGCGGTCCTGGTGTCTCTGCTGGTCTGTTTGATTCCCACCACCATCGGCGGGCTGCTCTCGGCGATCGGCATTGCGGGCATGGATCGCGTGATGCAGCATAACGTCCTGGCCATGAGCGGCAAAGCCGTGGAAGCGGCGGGAGACGTGAATACACTGCTCCTCGACAAAACCGGCACCATCACCCTTGGCAACCGGCAGGCCGTCGAGTTCATTCCCGCCGCAGGTGTGTCTGAATGGGAACTGGCGGACGCCGCACAGCTTTCCAGCTTGGCGGATGAAACACCCGAAGGCCGGTCGATCGTCGTGCTGGCGAAGCAGAAATACAACCTCCGCGGGCGCGAAGTGTCCGAGCACGAGGCGCACTTCATCCCCTTCTCGGCTTACACGCGCATGAGTGGTGTGGACATGGACGGGCGCCGTCTGCGCAAAGGGGCGAGTGACGCCATCCTCAAGTTCGTCCGGGACCAGGGCGGATTCGTGCCCGCGCGTTTCTCTGAGGTCGTGGATGACGTCTCCCGCAACGGCGGCACACCCCTGGCGGTCGCCGAGGGGGCGCGTTTGCTAGGCGTCGTTCACCTCAAGGACATCGTCAAGGGGGCTATGCGCGAACGACTCGCGCAGTTGCGCGCCATGGGCATCTGCTCCGTGATGATCACCGGCGACAACCCGCTCACCGCCGCGGCCATCGCCCAGGAGGCGGGAGTGGACGACTTCCTTGCCCAGGCCACGCCAAAAGACAAACTGGAATATATCCGCCAGGAACAGGCGCGAGGCCGGCTCGTCGCCATGACGGGTGACGGCACGAACGACGCTCCCGCTCTCGCCCAGGCGGATGTGGGCGTGGCCATGAACACCGGCACCATGGCCGCCAAGGAGGCCGGCAACATGGTGGACCTGGACAGCAATCCCACCAAGTTGATCGAAATCGTTGCCATCGGCAAGCAGTTGCTGATTACCCGCGGGGCCCTGACCACGTTTTCTATCGCCAACGACGTGGCAAAATACTTCGCGATTATTCCGGCGATGTTCATGGGCACTTATCCCGTCCTGGCCAAATTGAACGTCATGCACTTGCACACGCCTCAAAGTGCGGTCCTCGCGGCCGTGATCTTCAATGCGCTGATTATCATTGCCCTCGTCCCGCTCGCCTTGCGTGGCGTCAAGTACAAGCCGCAGGGAGCTGCAAGCCTGCTGCAACGCAACTTGCTGATCTACGGCGTGGGCGGCATCCTCGCCCCGTTCCCGGGGATTTGGGCGATCGACCAATTGCTGGTCTGGCTGAGGCTGGTCTAAGGCCTGCTGTAGCGGCGGTCTCTGACCGCTGTAAGGAAAAAGGAAATTGGAATGTGGAAACAAATCCTGCTTGCGTTTCGCCTTACGCTCGTGTTGACCATCGTCACCGGGATTCTCTATCCGGGGCTGGTGACCGGAGTCTGCCAATTGCTTTTCCACCATCAGGCGAACGGCAGTCTCATCTCGGTCAATGGTCGAGTCGCGGGGTCGTGCCTTATTGGGCAAAGCTTTGCCAGGCGTGAGTACTTCCAACCTCGGCCCTCCGCCGCTGGCAACGACGGATACGATGCCACTAGCTCCGGCGGCTCCAATCTCGGCCCGACGAGTCAGAAGTTGATCGAGCGTGTGAAGGCTGCGGTTCAGAATTTCCGCAGCCAGAATCCGGACTACACTGGGCCCGTCCCGGCAGACTTGGTGACGGCATCAGCAAGCGGGTTGGATCCACACATCAGCCCGGGTGCGGCGATGGCTCAGGCGCCGCGGATTGCCAAGGCGCGAGGCGTCAGCGTCCACGAGATCCGGCGGGTCATCGAGGGCAAAATCGAGGGACGGCAACTGGGCTTTCTCGGTGAGCCGCGCGTGAACGTGTTGGAACTCAATCTCGCGTTGGACCGAAACTACCCTGTAGGTAGTCTGCCAAAACAGACTCCTCGACGCGCTCGCATCCAAAACGACGGAGCTCCAGGCTCCGTCCCTGCCGTGGGGGGTCTCGATTCCAACCGCCATTTGTAACGGCGCTCGGGCACTTGCTTCCGCCTCGGCAGGAGCGCCCAAGTGTGGCGAGGTAAACTCGCCGCCACCCCCCTATTCGGTATACGCTACTCCCTATTTCCTGTGTTTTCTAAGGCTCGCTTGACTCCGGGTTTATCCTGTACCTTCACTTCTACGTTCGCTTCCTCGGGGGTTTCATCATGCGACGAATGATGCGGCGGGGTCCTTTTTATTTATCAACGGCACTGGCCGTGCTGGCGTTGCTGGCAGCGGCGCTACCGGCGGCGGCCTGGGAGCGCGAGCCGTTCTCAGCTTTTCACGAGCGGCGGGAACGGGTAGTGCGGGAAACAGGCGGTGACGGCCTCGTCGTGATGTTCGGCTACCGCGAAGCCGACGTCGCGGCATCCGTCACCTCCTTCCATCAGAATGAGAACTTCTATTACCTCTCCGGATGGAATGAGCCGCAAGCCATCCTGCTCTTGGTTCCGAAGCCAGCCAAGCCCGGCAACCCAATCCCCGAGATCGACAAGGAAATCCTTTTCATCCCCGCCCGCGACCACGCCCAGGAAAAATGGACGGGGCCGAAGTTGGGGCCGGAAGACGCCGCGGCCACTGCCCGGACCGGTTTCGCCACGGTCCAAAGCAGCTCGTTGTTTCCATCGGAACTCCAGCAAGCCCTCAAGAGCTTTCCCAAGGTCTATACGGAGCTGACGCCACAACCCGAAAGTGGTGAGGATTACTTCCAGGCCGAAATGGTTTCCAAGCTGCGGCTGCTGGCGCCGCTGGCAACGCTCGCGGATGCGCGACCGCTCCTGGCCCGCCTGAGGGCAGTGAAGTCGCCGGGAGAAATCGCCCTGATCCGGAAGGCCACGGAGGCGTCCATCGACGCGCATCTGGCGGCCATGAAGGCGGTCCGGCCCGGCGCGTGGGAATACGAGATTGCGGCCCTGATGAAGTATGAGTACCAGCGACGCGGCTGCGAGTGGCCCGCCTACCCACCCATCGTCGGTTCCGGGTTCTTTTCCACGGTCCTGCACTACGACCAAGACTGGAATCAGATAACGGACGGCGACGTGGTGGTGATGGATGTGGCCGGGGCCTATAGCGGTTACGCCAGCGACATCACCCGCACCCTCCCCGCCAACGGCCACTTCACGCCCCGCCAGCGCGAGATCTATGAGATTGTGCTGGGGGCACAGAACGCCGCGCTGGCCGCCGCCAAGCCGGGTGCGTACCTTGGCCGCCGAGGCGCCAAAGGGCTCCACGAGATCGCCTACGAGTACATCAACACCCACGGCAAGGACCTGCACGGCCAGCCCCTGGGCCAGTACTTCATCCATGGCCTCAGCCATTCCGTGGGCCTCAACGTCCACGACCCCTTCGATTACAGCCAGCCCCTTCAGCCGGGTATGGTGGTGACCATCGAGCCTGGGATTTACATCCCGGAGGAGAAGATTGGAGTGCGGATCGAGGATTTGATCCTCATCAGCGAGAAGGGGGCGGAACTTCTTACTCGCCGGCTCCCCCGCGTGGCCAGCGATATTGAGAAAATGATGGCCCAGAAGTGAAAAGAGCGCTGACTCGCCTGGCTCAGCTCAGGGTCCCTTTCGCCTCGCTCGCGAGCAGCCGTGCCACGCTCGTTTAATATACGGTTGAGCACCTGACGGATTTCCCTGCAAAAAACCATTAAAGTCTGAGTCCCTTTCGACCGATAGCGAAATGATGGTTGTCGATAGAAGAACAGAATTTGACAGGGCACAAAAATCTCTTGACAAGGAGCTGCTTCTTACTGTCTAATGCCTGGGCTATACGCAGGTAATAGAGAATAGCTAGGTACACTAGGGGTTGCCGGGGCTGGATCTGCTCCCGGCCCAAACAAGGAGGATTACTCGTGTTCAACAAACGACGTTTCTTGCAGGTTGCGCTTTTTGTGTTTCTCCTGGGGCTTGTTGCAACGGTGCCGGTATTTGCCGGTTCCGCGGTGATTGGCTCCGTGGCCGGAAGCATCAACGCCACGGTGGGCGGGCAGACGCTCATGCCCAACACCGCCATCTTCAGCGGTGATAGTTTGCAGGTGAAGGAAGGCGTGGCGGTGGTGGCGGTGGGCAACGGCAGCCGGATGGTGTTTGGCCGGGAGACCTCGGCCTCGTTTCTGCGGGATGCGAGCGAGGTGACGGTACTTTTGAGTGAGGGGAACGTCTCGGTGTTCCACCCCAACGATGGGTTGGCGCTGCGGGTGAAAGCGGGCGACATCTCCGTTGTGCCGGCGAAGGGCTTCAAGACGCTGGGCGAAGTGGCGATGTTGAACGGCAGCGTCATAGTGACGGCGAAGGAAGGGATGCTGCGGGTGGAAGGGAACGGGCCAGCGGTGGAAGTAGCGAAGGGCAAGACGATCACGCTGGCGGCCAAGGTGCGGGCGCCGCAGGGCGCGGCGGCGGGAGCAGCGCATATTTCGACGAGCACGGCGCTGCAGGTGGCGGGCGTAGCCACGGGGGTGACCTCGACGGTGCTCTCAGGCGTGTCGATTTCGCGCGCCAATGACGCCAAGAGTGCGGCGGCCTCGGCAGCCACGACGGCCTCCAACGCAGTGACGGCGGCCAACGACGCCACGGCGGCGGCCGAAGCGGCCCAGGCGACGGCGAACTCGGCGGGCTGCGCGTTGAACAACCTTGCGGTTGGCTCGGGGATTACCACAGTGAGTCCCTACACGCCACCCACTGGCAGTACCTGCGAGTAAGAACCAGTTAGAAGCACTCCAGAGCGGGCGGAAGTCAGGAGGGCATCCTGGCTCCGTTCGCTTTGTGTTTCAGTAGTTTCCTTGCGCGCGTTTCCCAAGACCCCAATCCATCCTGACGGGACGGTTCCTCCCTCCCTTAGCCCTCTCTGCTTCTTGGCCGTCCTTGACAGGAATTATCCTGGATGGCAAGATGAAAAACTGCTGCCGGGGCACGGGTCGTATCTGTGCGATCCGGCAGGCGGAGTCGGCTACGACTCTCACGCGCCGAAGTGGCGGAATTGGCAGACGCGCTACATTCAGGGTGTAGTACCCGTCAGGGTGTGGAGGTTCGAGTCCTCTCTTCGGCACCAGCTTTCTCGCGCCTCTGGTGGTAAGCTAAGGCTCGAGACCCGATGCGCGAATCCCTCTCCGCGGCTGAAATCCTGAAAGTCTTCGAGCGGCATCCCCGGAAAACCTTTCGCCTGCGGGAACTGCTGGCGGAGCTTGGCCTGGGCGCGAGCCAAGCGCGCAAGCTGAAGAGCGCGCTCAAGGAACTCACCCGCGCCCGAAAGGTTGTTTACCTGAAGAAGAACCACTTCACGCTGCTCCCGAAGGACCGCCATGCCGCAACCGAATCCCGCCCGCGCTCTCCGCATAGCGTGGGTCGGAGCCAGGATCCCAAACCGCCGAACGTCGTAAGCGGGCGGCTCCTCAGCCATCGCGACGGGTACGGGTTTGTGGTCCCCGACCAGCCCCTCGCCCAAACCGATCTGGACATCTACATCCCGCGTGACGGGACGGGTTCCGCCATGCACGGCGACCGCGTCGAGGTGCAGGTGAGGCCCGCGAAGGCCGACGGGCGCCTGGAGGGCCGCATCCTGCGCGTCGCCGAGCGCGCGCATAAGACCGTGGTGGGCGAGTTCCACTGCGGCCCGCGTTACAACTACGTCATGCCGTTTGACCAGCGTATCCCGTTCGAGATCGTGATCCCACGCGGGGAGGAGTGGCCCGCGCCCGGCGGGGGTCCTGGCGAAGAACTCTCCCGCCGCCACCGGCAGTTCGGCGGCGAGTCAGAAGGCAGGCGCAAGTCCCTGGCGCGCGCCGCCGGCGGCGGGCCGCGAGATTCCCACGAGCTTGAGAACGTGATCGTCGACGTGGAGGTCACCACTTTCCCCCGGCCTGCCAGCTTGCCGCGCGGGCGAGTGATCGAAGTCCTGGGCCGGCGCGACGAGTTCGGCTTGGATGTTGAAATCATGATCCGCAAGTACCACCTGCCCCATCGCTTTCCTGCCGAGGTCCTGGCCGAGGCGAGCGCCACTCCCCAGTACATTCCCGAGCACGACCGCGCCGGACGGCGTGACTTCCGCAGGTTGCCCATCGTCACCATCGACGGCGAGGCCGCCAAGGACTTTGACGACGCCGTGTATGTGGAACGACTGCCATCCGGGAACTACCAGCTCCAGGTGCACATTGCGGACGTGGCGCACTACGTCCGCCCAGGGACCGCGCTTGATCGCGACGCGAGGCTGCGCGGAACCTCCGTCTATTTCCCCGACCGCGCCGTGCCCATGCTGCCGCTCGAACTCTCCAACGGCATCTGCAGCCTCAACCCGCGCGTCGACCGCCTGGTGATGTCGGCACTGATGGAAATCGACACCGAGGGGCACGTCCCCGCCTACGAGCTTGTGCCCGGCATCATCCGCAGCGCCGAACGCATGACCTACACGGCGGTGCGCGACATCCTGGCGGGCGAGCCTGCAGCCTGCCAGCGGTACTCAGCTCTCGTCCAGAACTTCAAGCTGATGGAGGAGCTGGCGTTGATCCTCAACCAGCGGCGCGAGCGGGAAGGTTCCATCGACTTTGATTTGCCCGAGCCCTTGATCGAGTTTGATGAACACGGGCGCATGACCGGCATCACACGCTCGGAGCGCAACTTCGCCCACCACCTGATCGAGGAGTTCATGCTGGCCGCCAACCGCACGGTGGCGAGTTACCTGGAGCAGAAGGTCGTGCCTTCACTCTACCGCGTGCACGAGAAGCCCGACCCGAAGAAAGTTATCGAGTTTGAGGAGATCGCCGCCACCTTCGGCTATTCGCTGGGCGTGGAACTGCCCCCCGCGCAGCGCCTGCGCGTCAGCCGCCAGGATGAACGCGACCGCCACCCACGCTTCTTCGAACGCCTGGACGCGGCGGAACTCAAAATCAGCCCGCGCCACTACCAGCGCCTCACCCAACGCTTGGAAGGAAAACCCGAGGAGCGGATTCTTTCCTACCTGATGTTGCGCTCGCTCAAGCAGGCGCGCTATTCGGAAGAGAACGTCGGCCACTTCGCGCTGGCGGCCCCCACCTACACGCACTTCACCTCGCCCATTCGGCGCTATCCGGATTTGATCGTGCACCGGATTCTCAAGGCAGCGCTTGAACAGGATGGTAGCGCCGCCCGTGTAACGCCGGAGGGCGCGGTGGTACGTGAAAAACGGCTCAGTCGCCCTCTCCCCTGGGGAGAGGGTGTCCCGCCAAAGGCGGGACAGGTGAGGGGGCAACGGACGTCGCATGCTGTAGAGCCGGGCTTCAGCCCGGCATCAGATGGAAGGCCGCTGCTCCCCGGCGCCGCCTTCGTCCACCCCCAGGAACTTCACGCGCTGGCCATCGAGACTTCCGAATCGGAACGCCGCGCCGCAGACGCCGAGCGGGAGTTGATGGAGTGGAAAAAGGTCTCCTTCATGGCCGAGCGCGTGGGCGAGGAATTTGACGCCCTCATCATCAGCCTGATCAAGTACGGCTTCTTCGTGGAGCTAACCGACCTGTTCGTGGAAGGTTTTGTGGCCCTGGCGAACCTCGGTGACGACTTTTACGTCTACCGCGAACGCCCGCGCGCCATCGTCGGCCAGCACACCAAAAAAGCCTACCGCCTCGGCGACCGCATCCGCGTGCGCCTGGACCGCATCGACCGTGACGGCAACAAGCTGGAGTTCTCCGTGGCGGAGTGATCCCTGAGATTAAGAGCAAACCACCAAGTCACTAAGGCGCCAAGGAAAGGACGGGACAGATCCTCTGCGTCTTGGTGGTGAGCGGGTACCCGCGGCGAGCGTCCGCCTCGCTGGGTGAACTCATTTCATCCTTTCATCCTTCTGTGGTCGGAGCAGCGAAGCCAATTATTCGCCCTGAATAGACATGCAGCCTTGCCCCTGCAAATTGCCACAACCAGAGACGCCACTCATGCCCACAGATCGGGACAGGCAGAGCGTCGCTGCAAGGGGGTCGGCTCACACACCGGCTCTTGATGTCGCCGCTGGCACGGACATTATTACCACCCTGATGCCAGGGACCTGGAAATGTGGTTTAGCGCCCCCAGGATCGCCTTAAGGGCTTGGATAGGCTATCCGCTTAGGCCCATGCTTGGACGCGCGCAGAAACGCCTCCTGGCGCGTTGGGAGGGCATTCTAGAAGCCCTGGCGGCGGGCTTACTCCCCCGTCCGTTTCCGAGCCTACCCGCGCACCCCCCGCGCGCGCGACAATTTGTCCATTCAAAGCCCGCCCGGCGCGAAGCCTTCTAAGCCCCGATCCCGAAGTTGAAAGTGTTTCGAGTGACTCGTGCCGTTCCAACTCCGCCGGGCTCTGTCCCGGCCGAACGATCCAAAAGTTGGAACGGGACTCGGAGCCCATTCCCAATTTCGGGATCGGGGTTAAGAAGTCCGCCTTTCACCACCAGGACACCAAGGCTGCAAGTTGCCACTTCGCCGTACCGCCAACGAGTTTTTCAGGATCTTGCCAGCGCCTGTTGCCTCGCACCGGTCACACCAGCAAATGCTCTGTCGGCGCGGCTTGACACAACCTTGCCTCCAGAGTAGGTTAGGAGCCTGTTGATTTGCCCTTGGGAACGAGGAGGTTTGGACAACCCATGTCTTCTTCGCTGACGGAAACGCTGGCCACCGCACTGGACGGCTTTCGCATCGAGATGCCCTCCTGGGCCTTCTCCGACACTGGCACGCGGTTCGGGAAGTTCATTCAACCCTATGCGGCCCGATCGATTGAGGAGAAGTTCTCCGACGCCGGCCAGGTCCACGCGGTCACCGGATGCTGCCCGACGCTTGCCCTGCACGTGCTGTGGGACACTCCGCCGGGAACCTCGACGGACAACATCCGCCGGCTTGCCAAGAAGTACGGCGTGCGCGCCGGTGCCATCAACCCCAATGTCTTCCAGGACCAGGTTTACAAGCACGGGTCACTGTGCAACGAGCAAGCCTCGGTGCGTGAGCATGCGCTCAACCACATCCTGGATTCCGTGAAGATCGCCAAGGAGCTGGGCAGCCGGGACATTTCGCTGTGGTTTGCGGACGGCTCCTGCTATCCCGGCACGGCGAACATCCGCCAGCGCAAGGCCTGGATGGCAGACGGCCTCACGCGCACCCATGCGGCGCTCGCTCCCGACCAGCGGATGCTGGTGGAATACAAACCCTTTGAGCCGGCCTTCTATCACACGGACATTGCCGACTGGGGGATGTCCTTTTTGCTGGCCAAAGCCGCGGGGCCGCAGGCGCGCGTGCTGGTAGACACCGGGCACCACTACCAGACGCAGAACATCGAGCAGATCGTGGCCTGGCTCTTGAGCGAGGACATGCTGGGAGGTTTCCACTTCAATGACCGGCGCTATGCCGACGACGACCTGACGCTGGGGTCAATCGACCCCTACCAGGTGTTTCGCATCTTTGCCGAAATCTGCCTCTACGAATGGGAGACCAAGAAGCAGGCCGACATCGCCTACATGGTGGACCAGAGCCACAACCTGAAGGGCAAGATCGAGGAAATGATCCAGACGGTGGTGATCGCGCAGGAACTGTATGCCAAGGCTGCGATTATCCGCTTCGACGAGCTGGTGAAGGCGCAGCAGGAGCAGCGGCTCGTCGATGCCGAGTCCATCTTCCGGGATGCCTTCAGCACGGACGTGCGTCCCGCCCTCCGCGAGTGGCGGCGCACGCATAATATTCCCGAGGACCCGATTGCCGCCTTGCGCGCAAGCGGATACATGGAGCGCATCGCTCGCGAACGCGCGGGTCGCGATGTGTCCGGCGGCAGCTACGCCTGACGGGCCAGACCCGGCCCTCCCCGCGATAACCTTCGGCAGCCGCCGGAAAAGGAATTCAGCCGCAAGGTGGTAGGCGCGGGGCACGGTATTGGGCGCGAGGCCGCGCTGCTCGCGGCTGGCGCAGACCCTTCGGAGGTTGTCTCAAAACTCGGTTTTCCGCAGTTTTGTGCCTTGTAACCTATTGATTATACGTAGAGGCAAGCGTTATTTCTTCAGTTAAGAGACAGTCTCCTTCGGCTCTGCGTTCTCTCGCCCTTGACCCGCCTGGGAAATTCAAGTAGCGTTGTGCGTTCGCCACTTCCGAATTCTCTGCGCCATGGCTGCATCCAAACCTAAAGTCGCCCTCTTCATCACCTGCCTTACCGACCAGTTCGCGCCGCACGTCGGTGAATGCGTCGTCAAAATCCTGCGGCGGCTGGGGGTGGAGGTGACCTTCAACCCCGCGCAGACTTGTTGCGGCCAGCCGGCCTTTAACACGGGCTATCGAGAAGAAGCGCGCGCCGTGGCCAGGCGGGTCCTCGACCTGTTCGAGGACGCGGATTACGTGGTGGCGCCTTCCGGCTCCTGCACCTCGATGGTCCGGGTCTTCTATCCCGAGCTTTTCGCGGACGATGCGGAGCGGTTGCAGAAGTGCCGACAGTTGGGCGACCGCTTCTTTGAGTTTTCGGAATTCCTGGTGAAGGTTCTGAAGGTCGAGGATGTCGGCGCGAGCTTCTCTCACAAAGTGACTTATCACGATTCCTGCCATCTCTTGCGTGAATTGGGAATTGAGGAGGAGCCTCGCAAGCTGATAAGGAACGTCCGCGGCATCCACTTCGTGGAATTGCAGGATTACAGGCTGTGCTGCGGCTTCGGCGGGACGTTCGCGGTGAAGTTTCCGGAGGTCTCCGTGGCTATGGGCGAAGACAAACTTCGCGCCGTGGCCGAGACGCGCGCCGAGTACGTAGTGGCAAACGATGGCGGGTGCCTGATGCACCTGGCCGGACTGATCCACCGCCAGGGACTACCCATAAAGACGATGCACCTGGCGGAACTGCTGGCGTGTCAGGAGTAGACGGTAGTTGTGCCCCGTATGCCGTCTACTGTCTACCGTCAACTGTATTCAACATGCGCGACACAGGCGTTCACAGCCACCAGGTCCACGAGCTGGGGAACAAGGCGCTGGGGGATGCCCATCTCCAGGAAGCCTATCGCTCCTCGACGCTGCGGTTGTACACGCACCGCCGGGAGGCCATCAGCGAAGTCCCCGGCTTCGAGCGTTTGCGGGAACGCGCCCAGGCGCTCAAGCGCCAGGTGATGGAGCACCTGGACTTTTACCTCGAGCAGTTTGCGGACAACGTGGAACGCCAGGGGGGGAAGGCTCACTGGGCTGCCACCGCCGAGGAGGTCTGCGCCATCGTGCGCGACATCGCCGAGCGCGCGGGCGCGCGCGAGGTGGTGAAAGCCAAAACCATGGTGAGCGAAGAGGTTGAGCTGAACCAGGCGCTCCAGGCGGCCGGCATCCGCGCCGTCGAGACCGACCTGGGCGAGTTCATCATCCAGCTCGCCGGCGAGCGGCCCGCGCACATCGTGGCCCCAGCCATCCACAAGACACGCCGCGATGTCTCCGACCTCTTCGTCACTCACCTCCACTGCGAGCGCACCGAGGAGCCGGAGCGGCTGACCGCCATCGCCCGCCGCGCCCTGCGGGAGAGGTTCGCCAAGGCGGGCATGGGAGTGAGTGGCGCGAACTTCGCCATTGCCGAGACCGGAACCATCGTGCTGGTCGAGAACGAAGGCAACATCCGCTTCTGCACCACCGCTCCACGCGTGCACGTGGCGCTGGTGGGGATTGAGAAAATTATTCCCAAGTTCCGCGACCTGGCCGTCTTCCTGCGCCTCCTGGGACGCTCTGGGACGGGGCAGAAGCTGACCAGTTACACCTCGCTCCTTACGGGACCCCGCCGCGCGGGCGAGGATGGCCCTAAAGAGATGCACGTAGTGCTGGTGGACAACGGCCGCGTGGCCACGCTCGCCGACCCCAAGATGCGCGAGGCGCTTTACTGCATTCGCTGCGGAGCGTGCCTGAACACCTGCCCCGTTTACCGCAAGATCGGCGGCCACGCTTACGGCTGGGTCTACAGCGGGCCCATCGGAGCGTTGATTACGCCGCAGTTCACAGGCATCGGGCAAGCGCGCGAGTTGCCGTTTGCATCCTCGCTGTGCGGAGCGTGCCGCGAAGTCTGCCCCGTCAAGATCAACATCCCGGATTTGCTGCTCCACTTGCGGAGCGAGGCGCAGGAGAAGACGACTGCGCCCAAACCGCCCGGCGCCCCCCTGAGTGAGCGCACCTCGATGCGCCTCTGGGCATGGGTGATGAAGCGCCCGCGCGCTTACGCTTTCGCCGGCTGGATGGCGCGCTTGGGGCAGCGGCTGTTCGCGCGTCAAGGCTGGATCCGCAAACTTCCCGCGGCTCCCGCTTCCCACTGGACCGCGGGGCGAGACTTCCCGGCCCTGGCGCCCAAATCGTTTCGCGAACGGTGGAAGGAAATCAGTAAACAGTGACAAGTGATAAGTGACGAGCGCAAGCAAGACCAACTTTGCCAGTAGTCCCTTATCGCTGGTCACAGGTCACTTATCGCAAAGAGGTGTGCTATGTGCCAACCGAAACCATACCGATGGACATTCATTCTAGCGAGCTTCCTGATTATTTGCGCCGCAGGGGCCCGGCGGCCAGCGTGGGCTGCGAGCGGTCCTGCCACGCCGTCGAACCTGCGCTGCGAGTATCTCTCCAACCCCCTGGGCGTGGACGTGCGCCAGCCGCGCTTTGCCTGGGTACTGGAACACACCGAGCGCGGCCAGAAGCAGTCCGCTTACCAGCTCCTGGTGGCCACGCGTCTTTCCCTGCTCGACCAGGATAAGGGCGACCAGTGGGACAGCGGCAAGGTGCCTTCAGAAGACTCCACGCAGGTGGTCTACAACGCCAAGCCGCTCGAAAGCGGCAGCACCTACTACTGGAAGGTCCGCTACTGGGACAAGGACGGGAACGCCAGCCCGTACAGCCGCGCCGCGCAGTTCGACATGGGGCTGCTTTCGCCCGAGGAATGGAAAGGCCAGTGGATCGGCGGGGCGAACCAGCTCCGCACAGAATTCCAGCTTGCTGAGGCGGTGACCCGCGCGCGCGCTTACATTTGCGGCCTGGGTTATTCCGAACTGCGCCTCAACGGGTCCAAGGTCGGCGACAATGTGCTCGATCCCGCCTGGACCACTTACGACAAGCGCGTTCTCTACACGACCTACGACGTGACTCCCTATCTCCGGCGCGGCGCGAACGCCGTGGGCGTCATGCTGGGAGAAGGTTGGTACAAGTCACGCGCGCTGCTGCTCCAGATGAACATCGAGCTGGCGAGTGGGAAGCGAATCAGCATTACCAGCAGCCCGTCGTGGAAAGCGCACAATGGGCCCATCGTGAGCGACGGCGTTTGGGAGGGGGAAATCTACGACGCCACACTGGAAACGCCGGGTTGGGATTCGCCGGGCTTCAGCGATTCCGGCTGGGCGGCGGCGCAGGTGGTGAAGAGCCCCGGCGGTATCCTTTCAGCCCAGATGATGCCGCCCATTCAAGTGGTGGATACGATCACGCCGGTCACCGTGAGCAGCCCCAACCCCGGCGTGTACGTCTACGACCTGGGGCAGAACTTTTCCGGATGGGTGCAGCTTCGCGTGAAAGGGCCGCGGGGGACGCGGGTCGGGCTGCGCTTCAGTGAGCTTATCTACGACGACGGCATGATCAATCGCGAAAACATCCGCGCCGCCAAGTCGCGGGACATTTACATTCTGCGTGGAGGCGAGGGAGCGGGCGAGGTGTACGAGCCGCGGTTCACCTATCACGGCTTCCGCTACGTGGAAGTGACCGGCTTCCCCGGGACGCCCGGCCTCGATTCGCTGCGCGGCCGCGTGGTGCACAGCGCGGTGGAGTCGACCGGCAACTTCGCGGCGTCAAAACCCATCCTCAATCAGATCCAGCGCATCATCCACTGGGGACAGTTGACCAATCTCCACAGCATCCCCACCGATTGCGACCAGCGTGACGAGCGCCAGGGATGGCTGGGAGACGCGCAGGTGACTGCGGAAGAGGCCATGTTGAACTTCGACATGGCCGCGTTCTATACCAACTACGTTCGCGACATCCGCGATGTGCAGGATGCGGCTGGCACCATCACCGACACGGTTCCGCATCGCTACGGCAACCGCCCGGCGGACCCGGCGTGGGGCACCGCCTACCCGCTGCTCTGCTGGTACATGTATGAGCAATACGGCGACCGGCGCATCCTGGAAGAGAACTACGAGGGGCTGAAGAAGTACGTCGAATTCCTGCGCGGCAAGGCTGCGGACAACGTTCTCCGCTTTTCCTATTACGGCGACTGGGTGCCGGTGGAAATGACCCCCGGTGAAATCGTTTCGGATGCGTACTACTACTACGACGTCACACTGCTTTCCAAGATCGCCCAGATCCTGGGCAAATCGGGGGACGCGCAAGCCTACTCGCAGCTCGCCGCGCAGGTTAAGGACGCCTTCAACCGCGAGTTCTACGACGCCAAGCGCGGCGTTTACGCCAACGGCACGCAGACGGCCAACGCCCTGGCGCTCTTCCTGGACCTCGTCACCAAGGACAACCGGCAGGCGGTGGGAGGGAGCCTCTTTAACGACATCGCTTACCAGCATGACTCGCACGTGACCACGGGATTCATCGGGGTCAAGTACCTGTTCCCGGTGCTCACGCGCCTGGGGCAGTCGGATCTGGCCTACGACATGGCCACCCAGACCACCTATCCCGGTTGGGGCTACATGATTGCCAATGGCGCGACAACTCTCTGGGAACTTTGGCAAAAACGCATCGGGCCATCCATGAACTCCCACAACCATCCGATGTTCGGCAGCGTGGGCGCGTGGTTCTACCAGGCGCTGACGGGAATCAATGTGGATACAGAACAACCGGGTTACCGCCACATCCGCATTGAGCCCCAGGTGGTGCGCGACCTCACCTGGGCAAGCGGCACGGTGGAAACGCTGCGCGGGACGGTCTCTTCCACCTGGAGCCATTCGCCCGGCGTCATCACTCTGGATGTGGTGGTTCCTGTGAACAGCGTCGCCACGATCGTCATCCCCAAAGAGGAGCAGATGACGGAGGTGACGATTCGCGAGGCCGACCGGATAGTTTGGGAAAAGGGCCACTACGTGGCCGGCGCGCCAGGCATCCAGGGCGCGAAAGTTGAGCACGACAACTTCGCCTTCGAGGTCGGCTCGGGGCGGTATTCGTTCCGACTGACGGGGCAGTAGCGCCCGCCTGAAAACGTCAGGGCACGACTTCAGTCGTGGCGAGAGAACGCCGTCATTGCAACGGCGGGGTTCCCGAGCAAGAGCATCCCGATGGAGAGCATCCCGATAGAGAGCATCGGGACAGGTCGGGACAGGTTCCACCCCGCCCTTCCGTTTCACCCCGGAGGGGTTTTTCAGCAGCCTGCCAAGGGCCGCAAAGAATTGGGGTGCTTCCATCCTGGTATGGCTAAAGCCATGCCCGCACGCGCGGCTCCGGCGGGGGCGCTGGCAGAGGCCCGCGAAGTGCAGTAAGCTGGCGTGTTGTTGTCCGAACCCATCTTGAAATCATAGCGAGGGCGCGCGCCCATTGGGGCCTGCACGCAAGACCCGGCCCGCTGGCGGCCCAGCGACGCTTTCCTTCATAATTCGCGAGGTTACAATGCCACAGCCCTGGAAAACGAAGAAATGGTTTGTCAGTCCCTGGTGTTATTTGCCCGAGGTGCGGAAGGGCTTCAAATTTCCGCCTAAAATCAAGATTCACGACGTCACCCTGCGCGACGGCGAGCAGCAGACCGCGGTCGTCTTCCGTCGCGAAGAGAAAGTGGAGATCGCCAAGCGGCTGGATGCCATGGGCGTCCACCGGATCGAAGCGGGGATGCCGGCGGTCTCTCCCCAGGACAAAGCGGCGATAAGCGACATCGCCGGCCTGGGGCTTAAGGCGCAGATTTTCTCCTTTGCGCGCTGCGTGGTCGACGACATCAAGGCGGCGAAGGAATGCGGCTGTACCGGCGTGATCGTCGAGATTCCCTCCAGCGAACACATCATCAAGAACGCTTACGGATGGACTCTCCCCCGCGCGACGAAAGCCTCCATCGAAGCCACGCTCGCCGCGAAGGAAGCCGGCCTTTACACGGTCTTTTTCACGGTTGACTCCACGCGCACCGAGGTGGAGCGGCTGCTGGATGTGATTGAGCACGTTGCGACCGAGGGCCACATGGACGCCTTCACGCTGGCCGACAGCTTCGGCGGCTGCACGCCGGCAGCGGTCTACCACGTGGTGAAGAAAGTGATCAAGCGCTTGAAGAAGCCCGTGGAGATTCACTGCCACCAGGACTTCGGCCTGGGCGTGGCCAATACGATTTACGCGCTGGCGGCTGGAGCGTCGGTGGCGCACACCACCATCACCGGCCTCGGCGAGCGCGCCGGCAACGTCCCCATGGAGGACGTGGTGCTTTCTCTGCTTACCCAGTACGGCGTGAATCTGGGCATCCGCACGGAGAAGATGTGCGAAGTTTCCCGCTTCGTGCTGGAATGCGCCAAAGTGACGATCCCGGGGAACCGCCCCATCGTCGGCGACATGCTCTACCAGGTGGAGTCCGGAATCGTGGCAGGGTTTGTGCGCAAGGCCCGCGACAAGCACCCGCTCGAGTTCGTGCCCTTTGCGGCCGAACTGGTAGGCCAGAAGCCGGTCTCCATCGTGCTGGGCAAGAACAGCGGACTGCCCTCCGTGCAGGAGTGGTGCGAAAAGCTGAAGGTGCAGGCCAGCGAAGAAGAGATGATGGCCATGGTGCGCCTGATCAAGGAGAAGTCGTTCGAAAAGAAAGATCTCCTCACGGAGGACGAATTCAAGGCTATCGTCGATCGGGTGCTGAAGAAAGCGGCCGATGCCAGCTAGGTCGGAGGACACATACGGGCGCAAGGCCTGGCGCGCGTACAGGGAGGATCGGCAGGTGATTCAAAGCCTAAGAGAACTGGTCGAGCGCGCGCGGCAGCTCGGGCCGGCGAAGATTGTGGTGGTGGAGGCGCATGACCCCGATGTGCTGGAGAGCTTGACGCAGGCGGAATCGCTGGGGCTGGCGACACCCATCCTGGTGGGCAATCCCAGCAAGATCGAAGGAGTGGCGCGCAAGGTGGGCTACCGGCTGCGTCCCGAGTCGCTCTTGGCGACCGCAGACGAGGAAGCCTCCATTCACCAAGCCATCGACCTGGTGCGGGAGGGCAAAGGCGACCTGCTGATGAAGGGCAAGGTGCCGACCGCCACGCTCATTCGCGGCGTGCTCGACAAGGAGCGCGGCCTGCGCACCGGAAAACTCCTGAGCCAGGTGATCGTCTTCCAGGTGCCGCACATCCCGCGGCTGATGCTCATGACGGACGGAGCAATCAACATCGCCCCCACGCTCGAGCAGAAGGCGGACATCTGCCGCAACGCCATCGAGGTGGCCCACGCCCTGGGCATCGCCGAACCGAAGGTCGTGCTGCTGGCGGCGCTGGAATTCGTCAACCCCGCCATGCCCGCCACGGTGGATGCCGCGGCGCTGGCGCAGATGAACCGCCGGGGACAGATTTCCGGCGCCTATCTCGAAGGCCCGCTGGCCCTGGACGTGCCGCTCAGCCGCTTCGCCGCCGACCGCAAATCCATCCAGAGTCCGGTCGTCGAAGCCACGGACGTCTTCATTGCTCCCGACATTGAAGCAGCCAATATTCTCTACCGTGCTATAACCTACTTTGCGCAGGGTCAGTCGGGCGGCATCATCATGGGCGCGCGGGTGCCGCTGGTCCTGCTCTCGCGGGCTGAGCCGCCGGAAACCAAGCTTCATTCCATCTCCCTGGCGCTGCTGCTGATGCGTCACCAGCAGCAGTCGTCCGAGGCCAAGAAAGCAGCGGCGTAGCCCCGTTCTACATAGGCCGGCGCAGACCTTCTCAGAGGCTGTTGCAAAACTCGGTTTTCCGCAGTTTTGTGCCTTGTAACCTATTGATTATACGTAGAAGCAGGCGTTATTTCTTCAGTTAAGAGACAGCCTCTTCTCAGGTCTGCGCTCTCTCGCTGCTTGAACCTGAAGCCGCAGACCCGAGAGGGTCGGCGGCTGCTACGAGAAGGAGATTCTCAATTGCGAGTTCTGGTTCCCAATCTCGGTTCAACGTCGCTCAAGTATCAGCTTCTGGAGATGGAGGGCGAACGGGTCCTGGCGCGCGGCAAGCTCGAGCGCATCGGGAGCGCGCAGGCGCAAATCACCACCTGGGATTCTGCGGGAGAAGCGAGGCAGTCCACCGCCTCCATTCCCGACCACCGGGCGGCCATCCAAACCCTGCTCGATCGGCTGGGGCAACTCGAGGCGGGCGACCAGCCCGCGAAGCCAATTGATGCGGTGGGCTTCAAGGCGGTGCATGGCGGGCCACGATACCGTGGGAGCTTCCGGGTCACCGATGACCTGCTGGAAGCCATGAAGGAGTTTGTGCCGGTAGCCCCCGTGCACAACCCGGTTTACATCCAGGCCATGCAGATTTTTCGCGAGGTCCTGCCCGGCGTGCCCATGGTGGCGGTGTTCGAGCCGGGATTCCACGCCACCATCCCGGAGCGCGCGTACGTTTACGGTGTCCCCTACGAGTGGCTGGAGAAGTACGGCGTGCGCCGCTACGGCTTCCACGGCTCGTCGCACCGCTACGTGTCCGAACGCGTCCCTAAGCTTCTGGGCCGCCCAGCCGCTGGCCTGCGCTTGGTCTCCTGCCATCTGGGCGGAAGCTCTTCAATCTGCGCCATCCGGGACGGGGAATCTGTGGACTCGAGCTTCGGCTTTTCCGCCCAATCCGGCATCGAGCACGCGGCGCGTAGCGGTGAACTGGACCCTTTTGCGGTTCTTTACGTAATGGAGAAGGAAAAGCTCACCGCCGCCCAGGCCGGAGAGCTCCTGTGCAAGCGGGGCGGACTGCTGGGGATTTCCGGCGTGAGCAACGACCTGCGCGATCTGGAAGAGGCAGCCGGGAAGGGCCACGCGCGCGCCGCCCTGGCCATCGACGTCCTGGTGTACGAGATCAAGAAGTACATCGGCGCCTTCGCCGCCGCCCTGGGTGGACTCGACGCCGTGGCCTTTGCCGGCGGCATCGGAGAAAATTCCTGGCGGGTGCGCCAGGAGGTGTGCCGCGGGATGGAATTCCTGGGCCTGCACCTCGATGCGGAGAAGAACCGCCAGCCCGCGAGCGGCGACCGCATCCTTTCCCAGCCAGACTCTTCAGTGACGGTTCTGGTGGTCTACACTAACGAGGAGATCGTTGTGGCGCGGGAGACAGTGCGCGTGCTGGCGGAGAATCGGTCCAGCAGCGGCAAGGATACAGATTCCTGAGCATGATAGCGGAAGGCCTGCGATTTTCGGAGCCCGCCTTATATGCCGGCAGCTCTGTCGTGTGCCGGGGTTTCTGGGCAGGCCACTCGGCGCGAGCGGGCAGCGGAGCCGCCAAAGCCTCGCAGGCAAAAGCGGTTCTCGCATGCACTCACAAGAGCTTGCCTCTGCAAGAAGCTGTGCGGGTGAACTCAACCAGGAGAGGGGTCTGCGATGAAACTGGTGACGTTCCAGGTCGGCAAGAAGGATCGTCTGGGCGCGGCGCAAGGCGATTGGGTAGTGGACATTGGCTTGGCGATCGGACTCGTAGCGAAGCGCCAGGTCCCGCGCAAGCTTGCCACCCAAACCTGGTTTAAGGATGCGGCCCGCACCGTGCTGGCCGCCGGGCCAGCGCCGCGCGACATGCGCGCGTTGCTCGAGCGCGGTGAATCCTGGCGCCAGGCTCTGGATGAAATGCTGGACGCGGTAGTCGAAGCTCTCGGCCAGGTTGGGGCTCCCAAGGGGCTGTTCACACCGCTCCAGAAAGCGCGACTGCGCGCTCCCCTTCCTCGTCCCGGCAAAATCACCTGCGTCGGCCTCAACTACGCCGCTCATGCGCGCGAACAGGGCAAGGAGCCACCCACCTGCCCGGTCTTCTTCCTGAAGTCCGGAAACACCATCTGCGGCCAGGGCAATCCCATTACCTTGCCCCCAAACTCCACCCAGGTGGACTACGAAGCGGAGTTTGCCGTGGTGATCGGCAAGGGCGGGAAAGGGATTCCGGAGGAGAAAGCCTACGAGCACATCGCTGGCTACACCATCTTGAACGACATCAGCGCGCGCGACTTGCAGTATGGCGACCGGCAGTGGTTTCGGGGCAAAAGCTGCGACACCTTTGCGCCCACCGGCCCCTGGATCGTGAGCAAGGACGAGGTCCCCGACCCGCACAGCCTGCGCATCTCACTCACGCTGAACGGCCAGACGATGCAGGACTCCAGCACCGGCGACTTGATTTTCAAGATCCCTTATCTGGTAAGTTATCTCTCCCAATCGCTCACCTGGGAGCCTGGCGATATCCTCTCCACCGGCACCCCCGGCGGCGTGGGCCATTACCGTAAGCCACCCGTCTATCTCAAAGCAGGCGACACCGTCTGCGTCACCGTAGAAGGAATCGGAACCCTGACGAATCCGGTGGTGGGACCGTAGGCTTGCCGGAACGGAGAAGTCGAGTCCATCGCAAAGGCGACGAGGCGACCTCCCGTGTGCTTTGTGGATTGGCTTGCCTGCCCTTGCTTGCGGCGCCTCCGGAAACTCGCTATCCTAGGTTGGTTTTGCCTATCGAGTTTTCGCAGGCAGTATGCGGTAGTCTTGAATTCGGCTCGAGCCCATGAACCGCGTCCTGGTTCTTCACTATCACGAGATCTGGCTGAAGGGTGGGAACAAGAATTTCTTTCTCAGCCGGTTGATCGCCGCCATCAAAAAGAGCCTGGCGGATTTGCCAGTCCTATCCCTCAAGTTCACCTCGGAACGGCTACTGCTCTACCCGAAGGAGGAAGCGGCCATCCCGCCCATGCTGGAGCGATTGCGTCGCGTCTTTGGCCTGGCCTACGTCGCGGTGGCGCGCGAAGCCGCGAGCACGCTGGCTGAGCTGGGCCCCGCCGCCTGCGAGATGATGGCCGAAAAGAATCCCCGGAACTTCGCGGTGCGCGCCAAGATTGCCGACGGGCAATACGGCATGAACTCGATGCAGCTTGAGCGGGAGCTGGGCCGGACAGTTCTCGAGCACCTGCGCGCCCGCGACCCGAGCGTCCAGGTGAAGCTCACCGATCCGCAGGTGACCTGCCAGGTGGAAGTGATCCCGGGGAAAGCCCTGATTTATGCCGACCGCGTCGAGTGCGCCGGCGGCCTGCCGGCAGCCACCAGCGGCCGGCTGGTCACCCTGCTCTCCGGCGGATTCGATTCCGCCGTGGCGGCTTACAAGATGATGCGGCGCGGCGCGCACATCAGCTTCGCGCACTTCTATGGCAGCCCCTCGCCCTCCCGCGGCTCTTCCCGGCCCGTGGCGGAGGAAATCGTCCGCGCGCTCACGCCCTACCAGTTCACCTCGCGCCTCTACCTGATTCCGTTTGACACCGTGCAGCGGCAGATCGTCGCCGGCGCCCACCAGAGCTTCCGCGTGCTCCTTTACCGGCGGATGATGGCCCGCATCGCCCGCGAGATTGCGCGCGTGGAGCATGCTCTGGGACTGGTGACCGGCGACAGCGTTTCGCAGGTGGCCTCGCAGACGCTGCACAACCTGGCGGCGACGGACCGCGGGCTGGACCTGACCATCTACCGCCCGCTCGCCGGTGACGACAAGACGGAGATCATGCGCCTGGCCCGCCAGATCGGGACCTACAAGATTTCCTGCGAGCCCTTCGAGGATTGTTGCCCGCGTTTCATGCCGAAGTCTCCCGCCATCTTCGCCCGGCCCGAAGACCTGGAGCAGGCGGAATCGGCCCTCGACAGCGAGGCCCTGGTGACCATCGGCCTCGAGACCGCGAGCGCCGTGGACTTCAAGTTTGAGCGCGGCGAGGTCACGGAGCGCCAAGGCCTGCCCCGCCGGTTCCAGAGGCTGCTGGAATACCGCCGTGGGCGCAAGCCTGCGGAAACCCCTCCAATGGCCTCTGCCCAACCTTGAGGGCCGTGGCCGGCATCGAACGGTTTAGTTGGGAACGATTGGAAGACGGACTCTTCGAGGTTAGAAACACCCTGCGGGTGTTTGCGCTGGAGAGTCAGGGGGCCTTTGTTGACGGCACTCCGAGCTCCCTTTATAATCTGGCCCCACGAACAGGAGATTTCGGGAATGAAAAGCACGCTGAACCCGTTCCTTCTATTTCTTGCCCTGGTGGCGCCCCTGGCGGCGCAAACTCCCGGCACATCCGCCGCCGGAGCAAAAGCTCAGGAACCCAGAACGGTCATCAGGGTTCCTGTTAACCTGGTCAACGTCCTCTTCACCGTCACCGACAAGAAAAGCCGTCTGGTGATCGACTTGACCAAGGACGACTTCGGTGTCTTGGAGGACAACAAGGCTCAGCGCATCCAGTATTTCAGCCGGGAATCAAATCTCCCCCTGCGCATCGGGCTCCTGATTGACACCAGCAACAGCATTCGCGACCGCCTGCGCTTTGAGCAGGAGGCGGCCGTCGACTTCCTGAACGAGACCCTCCACCACGGCAAAGACCTGGCCTTTGTGCTGAGCTTCGACGTGACCTCGCAGCTCGCCCAGGATTACACGGATGACATGGAGAAACTCTCCAACGCCATCCGCGGCCTTCAGGCCGGGGGGACCACGGCGCTTTACGACAGCATGTACCTCGCCAGCAAGGAGAAGATGCTTTTCTTTCCCCCTCCCGAGCCCTATCTTCGCCGCGTCATGATCATCATCAGCGACGGCCAGGATAACCAGAGCGAACACACGCGCGACGAGGCCCTGGCTATGGCCCAGCGCGCCGAGGTGGTCATCTTCACTATCAGCACCAACCGCACCGGCACTCCCGGCCCCGGAGACAAGGTCCTGCGTTACCTGGCTCAGGAAACCGGCGGCCGGGCTTTCTTTCCTTTTGCGGCCAGCGACCTGACCGCAAACTTCGAAGAAATCGCGCGTGAGCTCCGCAGCCAGTACAGCCTGGCTTACGTCTCCTCCAACACGGCGAAGGATGGAACGTTCCGCAACATCAGCATCCAACCCCGCGAGAAGACCTACCGCGTGCGCGCCAAGAGCGGATACTTCGCGCCTTCCCAGTAGCCGGTGTCAGGTTACAGGTGAGAGGATGCAAGTTTCCGGTTGGAGGGACACGAAGAGGTGTGCCTTCCCCCAGACACCTGAAAGCTACTCCTTGGGGGCGTAGTATCCGCGGCGGGCTTGAACCTTGTAACTCCCGTCACGCACCTTGACGCGGATTTTGCGGAAGGCGCCGTCTTGTTTTTTGTTCGCGGGCGTGTAACCGAGCAGGTACTGGGTGCGCAGCTCGTTGGCAATTTCCTGGAAAGCCGCCCGGGTGTCTCGCGCGCGGTCCACCTGCACCACCCGGCCGCCGGTTTCGTCGGAGAGTTTCCGCAACGCCGCATCGCCGCCGAAACCAAACCCCTGGCCCCAATAGAACGCCCGGTCGATGATGGCAACGGAATAGATGATGACGTCGGATTTCTGCGCGGCTTCCAGCGCCCCATTCTGCTTTACCTTGCTGCCCTGGTCCTCGCCGTCCGTCAACATAATCAGGACCTTCCGCCCCACTTCATTCTTCAAGAGCTCCCGCGACGACAGGTAGATGGCGTCGTACAGATGCGTGGCCCCTCCGGTGTCCCCGGTGGGAAGGGGCGAAGGCAGCACCCCTTGTGCCCCACCGTTAATGACCGTGCCGTCGATGGCGCGGGAAAGCAGGCGAAGGTCGCCGGTGAAATCCTGGAGCAACTCCGTCTCGACGTCGAAGTGCAGGACAAATGCCATATCCTTGGGGCGAAGCACCTGGCTCAAGAATTCTTTGGCCTCCTCCTGCTCGATGCGCAACACGCGTCCCTGGCTGGGGCTGGTATCCACCAGGATGCCCATGGTCAGCGGCGTATCGGTCTCCCGCGAATAATACTTGATCTGTTGGGGGACGTTATCCTCGGTGAGCTCGAAGGCGTCTATGTTCAGGTCCGGCACCGGGTGACCCTTCTTGTCTTTCACGACCGCGTAAACGTTGACCACCTGCGTGGTGACTTTCAGCGTCGTGCCGGATGTTTGCGGGGTTTCTTGCTGCGCCGCCGGAAGCGCCGCAAGGGCGGCCAGAATCAGCATGGCCGCCCGCGCGCTCCCGGCAATTGTCTTGGAGGGAGAACTCGATCCGTGTTTCCTCATAGAATCCCTCATCCCCATTTTGCTCCTCGTTAGATGCGGAAGGAGGGTTTCGCGTCAGGCTCTCAGACCTTTCGCGCCAACCCTCCGGGTGGCAGTTGCTCCCACTCGCATGAACGTATCATAGACGCGAAGGCTCGCTCGATGCCAAGGCAGAATCGTTTCTTGCTCCTCCCCAGAGGTAAAACTCCTTCGCGTCGTCTATCGTTCGGTTTTTCCGCCTGCATTTTTTGCCTCTTACGATGCACTTTCCTCTTGACAAGATTATTCCCTGTCACTATACATGAGAACTGTATACGCGCTCGCGCCACCCTACATGGCGCGAAATCTGAAGAGTTTGGAGGAGAATAGAATGGCAGCGAAAAAGAAAGCCAAGAAGAAGAGGTAAGTCGCTTACAGAATTAGTCAGGAACATTCGGGGATGCAGCGATGCATCCCCGAAGTTTTTTAGGGGCTCCAGCAAGCGTGGCGATTGGAGCGTTGGCAGGCAGGGGGCCCGAAACACGCCGCTCGCCTCATTCAGTTTGGCCTCGCTCCGAGGAGGTCAACGCTCTCGGCGCCTCGTCCACTGGCTCGATCTCGGGGATTTCCTCACCGGTTGCCGCGCCGAGTTCCTTGAATTTTCGCGCCGCTGGTAATACTCGCCCCTCGAGTGACCCCACTGCCTTATTGTAAGTGTCCACAGCCCTCTCGAGCGCCGCTCCGATTCCCTCGAAGTGAGTAATGAAGGGCCTGATGCGGTCGTACAGTTCCTTGCCGAGGTCACTGATCGCCTGCGCATTCCGCGCGATTTGCTCCTGCCTCCATCCGTAAGCAACCGCTCGAAGAAGCGCGATGAGGGTGGTAGGAGTTGCCAGAACCACGCGCTTCTGCATCCCGTCTTCAATCAGGGTGCGGTCTTGTTCCAGCGCGGCACTGAAAAAACATTCGCCCGGCAGGAACAGCACGACAAACTCCGGCGTCGGGTCGAGCTGCTCCCAATAGCTCCGCGCGGCCAACTGGTTCATGTGGGCGCGCACGAGCTGCCCGTGACGGGCGAGGGATTCATTGCGCTTTACGTCCTCGGTCGCGGCCGCGGCATCAAGGAATGCCTGAAGCGGAACCTTGGCATCCACGGCAATCCGCCGGTTACCCGGAAGCCTGACGATCATATCCGGCCGTTGCCGCCCTGACTCCCCAGAGAGAGTTTCCTGCTCAGTGAAGTCGCAGTGTTCCGACATACCCGCGAGCTCGACCACATTCCTCAAAGTCATTTCGCCCCAGCGGCCGCGAACCTGCGGTCCTCCCTTTAATGCGATCGCCAGCGTCCCGGTCTTTTCCTGCAACTGCTGATTGCTGAGAGCCAGACTCCTCAGTTGCTCGTCCAGGGTGCCATAAGCATTCTGGCGAGCCTTTTCCATTTCCAGGATTTGCTTCTCATAGTGGTCGAGCGATTGTTTCAACGGGCCAATCAATGCGTCGATGGCCGTTTGGCGCGTTTCCAGGTCGCCCTTGGCTTGCGCCTGGATCGTCTCAAAAGTGCTCTTGGCCAAAGCGATGAATGCCTCGTTGTTGCTCTTGAGGGCCTCAGCAGCCAGCGCATTAAACGTGTCGGCCAGCTTCTGTCGGGCCTCTTCGAGGAGTTTCTTCTGCTCCTCGAGGTTTGCTTGTGCCTCTTTCAGCCGTGTCTCCGCGGCAACCCTCAATTCGCCCTGCGCCTTGAATTTCTCCTGCAACTCGTCGAGATCCTTTCGGAGCGCCTCGAGCTGAGCGCGCAGTTCATTGACCGTACTTTCTGCGGCCCTGATCTTCCCCTCAGCGTCAATCCGATAGGTGGACACAAGATTGCTCGTGCGCGAGGACGCCCAGAGCCAGGCGAGAACCCCGCCGAAAACCAGACCGACAACGAGCAGCAGCCACTGAGTCATGTAAGGTCTCCTTCCTGCTCCGATGCGCGCGGGTTTCTTGGGCTCACGTTAAAACTCTTCCTCGTGGGCGGGACAGATCATCACGTAATCGCAATAATTGCACACAAAGCCGCGCTTGTGAGGAAACAACTTTTGGCGGATTTGTTCCGCCACCTCGCGGATCTCCTTCAAAACTTCTTCCAGGTCTTTTGCCGTACGCACCGAGGAGACAGCTTGGTTGTTCGTGAGGCTGTAGAACGTCAGCCGCACCGGGTTTAGTTTCAATTGTTCGCGGGCGGCCAGCGCATAAACCGAAAGCTGCAAGCTCCGGTCGGTCTCCTTTTGCGTCTTGGGGCGGCCCGTCTTGTAATCGACCAGTTCCACAGAGTGGCGATCGAGGGGATGGATCTGGTCGATGCGCCCCTCCAGGACCACGCCGTCGTTCAGCTCGAGCAGGAAGTGCTCCTCCATGCGGACACCTTCCGCGTCGATGCTCCTGCCGTTTTGCTTCTCAACGAAGGCGCGCAATTGTTCCCACCCCGCTTTCTTGTACGCCTGCTCCTGGTATTCGTCCTCGAAGCCCGCATCTTTCCAGGAGCGCAGGTAGAACGCCTCAATCTCCTCGAAGCGCGGCACGCCTTGCTTGCGAAGCTGGAAGTAGTGGCGCACGCACTGGTGCATGATGTTGCCGAAGGTCAGCGCCGGCTGCGGCCCGGTGGGAATCTTCAGATAGTGGCTGAACTTGAATTTCAGAGGACAGTCCTGGTAGGCCTCAATCGCGGAGGCGCTGAGCTGGACCTTCTCACCCGGCGCCAGGGCGGGCGGCTTGCCGGCCCACTCTGCGATGGGCGGATGCACGCTGCCGGGATTCGCCGCGTCGCTGAACAGTTCCCGCTGCGGCCGCTCCGGCTTTTGGAAGTCGCGCGGCATGACCGGCGCGGAGCGCGCTTCTTCGGGACGCGCCTCGGCCGCCTGGATGCGCTCCATGTCGCGCGCGGCCACCGCCCGGTTGGAAAGCAAGTCATCCACGAACGGGGACGGTTTCTTGCCGGGCTTCGCGACGCTCGAGACGTAAAGGCGCTCCTGGGCGCGGGTCAAGGCCACATAAAAAAGCCGCCGTTCCTCCTGCATGTGAATGTCGGCAGGCGGCGCGGGAGCTTTGCGTAGTTCGTCGGGGAATTCCATCACTGGTTTGCGCTCGGTGGTGGGAAAGCGTCGAGGCGCCACGCTCAGCACAAAGACCACAGGGAACTCCAACCCCTTGGCGGCGTGCACGGTCATCATCTGGACGGCGCGGGCGACGTTTTCAGGCTCCGGAGCCTCGATCTTTCCTCCCGCCTCGAGGAAGTAGGGGAAGTATTCCATGAATTCAGAAAGCTTCCTCGTCTCGCTCTTACCCTCCCATTCTTCCAGGAACTTGTGAAACGCGTTCACGTACCCCTGGTCGGGATCGTCACGCAGGAAGGCCAGCTCCAGCCGGGCGACCAGGCGGTCCAGCAGGGCTGTCATCGACGCGTGCGCGGCAAACTTCCGGAGGTCGGCGATGAGGGTTTTCAGCTCCGGCCAGTTGCTTTCCGCCACAGCGTTCTTGAAGGACGCTTTCTCCCGCGATTCCAGAACGTCATAGAGCGAACACCGGTCTTGCGAAGCCTTGGCGCGGATTTCCAGCGCCAGCTCCTCGGGGAACTTCCACCGGGGCATGAGGAGAAGGCGGGTCAGGCTGATGTTGTCGTGCGGCGAATGGACAACGTTCATGTAGGCGAGCAGGTCGCGGAGGATGACCGTGGAGAGAATCGAGAGCCCGCGGATTGCAAACGGAATCTTCCTGCGGCGGAACTCCTCCACCAGCAGGTCGCGGTAATTATGGGCGCGATAGAGGACGGCAACGTCACCGAGGGGCGTTCCGCGCTTCCCCAGGCGTTCCACTTCGTCCGCAACCCACACCGCCTCGCTCAGGTAGTCGGGGCAATCGAGCAGGTAGACGGAGCAGCCCTCTTCCTTCTCGGTCTGGAGTTTCGGCTTCCTCTCGTAGCGGTCATTCCTGGCGATCGCCACGTCCGCGGCGCGCAGGATTTTCTTCGTCGAGCGGTAATTGCGATCGAGGTAAACGGTCGGGTGGCCCGGAAATGTCCGGTCAAACATCTGAAAAGCGCCGTGCGAGGCGCCGCGAAAGCGATAGATGGCTTGGTCGTCGTCGCCCACGGCAGTGATGTTGAAGGGTGGGGCCACCAGCCGCCGCAGCAGTTCCACCTGCGCGTAGTTGGTATCCTGAAATTCGTCCACCAGGACGTAACGAAAGCGGGCGCGGTAATATTGCAGCACTTCCGGCTCGCGATCCCACAGGCGCACGGTCTCGCTGATCAGGCTGCCGAGGCTCGAGCAGCCGGCGTCCTCAATCAGCCCGCGGCTCTTGCGGAAGACCCGCGCGAGTTCCTTCTTCTTCTCAACTTCGTCCTGTTGGAGCTTTCGGTCGGCGGGATCGAGCGAGGCAGCCCGCGCGAGGAATTCTCTTTCCACCTGCTGGACGTAGGCTTCAAAATCCTTTGGTTCAATCAGCTCGTCCTGGCAGCGCGAGAAAAAATCATTGAGGGCGTGAAGGAACGCCCCGGGCTCCGCGAGCTTGCGGTAGAACTCCAGCTCGAGCGCTTCCATGCGCCGCCGCAGGAAAATCCAAACATCCACCTTATCCAGCAGGACTCTCTCAAAATGCCGCTTGCGCAGGACTTCGTAACAAAAGGAATGAAAGGTGGAAATGTGCGGAGTCGTCTCAAGACCAGGTAGAGCCTTGGCGACCCGCTCCCGCATTTCCCCCGCCGCCTTGTCCGTGAACGTCAGCGCGAGGATGTTCTCGGGCCGAAGTCCCACGCCGTTGTAAGGGCGACCCGCTGGGTCGCCCGGCCCTCCGAGCAAATGAACGATGCGCTGGGTGATGACACGGGTCTTGCCGCTGCCCGGCCCGGCAATAATCAGCAGCGGCCCTTCGCCGTGTTCGACTGCTCTCTGCTGTTCGGGATTCAGTTTCAGTGTTGGAGCCACCAAGACATTATTCTGCCACCTGCCACGCAGACGCAAGCCGACAGAATTGTAGGTAGTGGGTCAGTTTGAAGATCGTCGCCAGTTTCCCGGATTCGGACGTCGGGGGAGTCAGGGGTTGCACTTCTACGAGTAGGGCGTTATCCGGCCCAGTGGCGCCCCGCTGCTCAGAAAGTGTGTAGCGCGGACCTGATTTGTAGATCCGCGGTTCGTTCACCGAGAAAGCCGCAGACCTGAAGTGCAGGTTTGCGCTACCTTACTACCTCACTCGGGCGGAACCAGGGTTCGGCTTCTGCGGGACCCTAGTCCTGGCAGTTCTGCAGTTAGGCGTCCGGTGGCGTTGGGTTGGGCCGTTGCTGGGGCAGTGGCCGGATTTCGGCGGTTGAGATGGGGTCTATGATGTGGGAATATGGGCGCTGTGGCACGGGCGTCTCGCCCGTGGGGACATGTATCCAGAATCCACGGCCGGGACGGCCGTGCTACGAGAGAAGTGGGTTCGTCATGCCGAGAGTCCAGCCTGGCGTTATGAACAACTCCTCCCGTGACAGTCGGTCACCTTTGGGACTCTTCCCTGGCCGCCCGGCTCCGAGGCTGTACGACCGGGTGGTGCCCGCATCCGGCGGGACACGGAGGATTAGGCGAGGCCACCGGTCGGACTAAGAAGATGGAGGCAACATGCCTGATAGATGATAAGTGGCCTTATAATGAAAACTGATCCACACCGCAATCGTGTGGGTGCCTGGTCTTAGGCCGCCCGCGGAGGCGGTTTAGGCGGGTCGGCCTGAACAAGAGTTGGACAGCGTGGGCGCGGCATGAACTCGACTGAAAAAGAGCTGCTTTCATCCTTCTTTAAACGCGACAAGTGGTCCTTGAATCGCTGCCTAGCTCCTGGGATGAGCTGCACATCCACTGCAGTACGAGCTCATTCACTGCAGAACTCGCAGGTGCTAGACCTACTAGTTCGTGACGGTCATGTAAAGGCCCTCGCCAAGAAGATCGATAAGGAAACAGGGCCAGTAATCTTCTTCGATGATGTCGGGCGGAATCAGGCCACAACGTTCGCTGGCTTTTGTTCTGAACATGACTCTGACATCTTCAAACCTATCGACACAAACGCCTTTCGCTCGACGGACTCTGAACATCTATTCTTGGTTGCATATCGCGCGGTGGCCAGAGAACTTCACGCTGTGATAGAGGGTGGATCCAAGATCCAGTCCACATATAAAAAGCGAGTACAACTCGGTTTAGATAGTGGGGATGGGCCCGGTCCAGCTGGCATGCTTGCAGTTGAGCACATGATGAAGGCCTACCAAACGTTTTTGTACAAACACCCCTTTGATCAAGCGTTCGTCTCGAAGCAGTACGGCAGCGTCTTGCACGATGTGATTAAGATCGGCCATGAAGAAGCCACTCTAGCTGTATGTTCTCTCTTCTCCGTTGGCGGCGTCTCTCGAACCAATGATTGGGTTCGCGTGGCGCTCAACGTTCTACCGCTCAACCGGAATGAGTCCATAGCCGTGTTTAGCTATCTGCCCGAAGACGCCGCACTGGCGAAGTCGTCACTGAGCTTGATCTTGACCTCTGACGGTTTCTACCAAAAGTATCTTCTCTCAAAACTGATACTCAACAATTGCGAGAATTTTGTTGTGTCCCCAGCCTATTACGATAAATGGAGCCCGGAGAAGAAAAGGTCAGTCACAGATTACTTCATGCAAACGCTCTTCACGGGAAACCTCGAGATTGAGAATGAGCACTTGTACCTTTTCTAAGCTGCCCAACCAGGCGCTGCACCCGACGGCCGTGTGCGAGCGGTGGGCCGCCGCGGGTGAGCGGCATGACGTTGGACACCCTAGAATGCTGGCCGCGACAGCCGGGGAACCAGTAGCTGTGAACGAGCCGCTTTCATGAAGCCGAGACGGATCAACGCGGACAAACCGCATCTCTGGAAGGCGGATATCGCCGCCTCGGTTGACCAGTTCAACCAGTGGTTCATGCGCTTCGCGCCCGACGCGTTCCGTTCCACGCGGGTGAAGACCACCGAACACGTCAAAGCGGCGCTACTGGCAACCAACGACCTGCGCAGCCTGAACGCAGCTACGCTGAAGGCCAACCCGGGTGCGCTCCCCACGCTCCGCATGTGCACGGCCCCACCGCTCGCGGTCGACCGGCTGATCGGCTTAGCGGACGCGAGCAAGAACCTCGTTGGCCGGATGGAGAAAGGTAAGCTACCGACCAAGATGCGGGCCGCCGATATTGACGCGGAGTTGACCAAGCTCTGCGGCATTCTCTCGCGGCTTTTGGACCGGGACATCTTTCCATGGCTCGACAACCGGACGGCCCCGACCGACCACGAGCGCGACCGGGCCTCAACGATCGTCGCCGATCGCCTGTGCAGCGCGGTGGCGAACCCGATCGTCCGCAACGCACAGGAGCAACGGCAACTCGCCCTGATCGGCGACTATCTCGACAGGCGGGGCTACCGGAAGCAAGCCCACCCCCCTGGCAAGCCGCTCACGGAGATGGAACCGCGTACGTATACCTTCCGCATGAACCTGGCCGTCGGAAAGGCTCACAAAGTCAATATCCCGGTCGACGTCGTGATCCAACCCAAGAGACTCCGCAAGGACCGGCTGCCAATTCTGATCGAAGCCAAGTCGGCGGGCGATTTCACGAACACGAACAAGCGCCGCAAGGAAGAGGCGACCAAGATTCACCAGTTGCAGGCGACGTACGGAGCGACGGCGCCGTTTGTGCTGTTCCTCTGCGGATACTTCGGCAGCGACTACCTGGGCTATGAAGCTGCCGAGGGGCTCGACTGGGTGTGGGAGCACCGGATCGACGATCTTGCGAAACTAGGGCTATAGCACCGATGATCGCGCGACACGAGAACCCGATTGAAACCCGCCGACAGTCTATTCAGGCGGTGCTCGATGCCAGGAAGTCGCCCGCCGAGAGGAACCGCCTCGGTCAATTCGCGACTCCCAACGCCCTCGCAATCGAGATCGCCTGCTACGTCCAGTCCGTCGCGGGCCGCCGTCTCCGCGCGGTCCGTTTCGCCGATCCCGCCATCGGCACGGGCAGCTTCTATTCCGCCGCGCTCGCTGTCTTCGGCCCCGAGCGAATCGAGAGGGCGGTTGGCGTCGAACTCGATCCCGGCTTCTGCGATGCCGCCCGCAACCTCTGGGCGGAGGCGGGTCTGGAAGTGGTGCAGGGCGACTTTACCCGTATCGTCGCAAGCAGCAACCGCCCGCTCGCGCCTAACCTGATCGTCGCCAACCCGCCCTACGTCCGGCACCATCACCTCGAGCGAGAGGACAAGGAACGCCTGCAAGCCCTCGCGTACCGGATGACGGGCGTCGAGGTCAACGGCCTTGCGGGCCTGTACGTCTATTTCCTCCTCCTCGCAACGGCGTGGATGGAGGAGGGCGGCTTCGCGGCATGGCTCATCCCGTCGGAGTTCATGGACGTGAACTACGGAGCGGCGCTCAAACGCTTCCTCACGGACCGCGTGAAGCTCGTCCGCGTTCATCGTTTCGACGCCGAAGATGTTCAGTTCGGCGACGCCTTGGTCTCATCCGTCGTCTTGGTGTTCCACAAGGCGCCCCCGCCACGCGAACATACCGTGGAGTTTACCTTCGGGGGCACGATGGCTCAGCCGCACGCCCGCGAAGCCGTCACGCTCGACCGACTGCGCGACTCACGCAAGTGGACCGTGTACCCTGAGCACGCTAGGAACGACCGTCGCACATCCACGAACGGCGAAGGGCCAACGCTCGGAGACTTGTTCCGAATCCAGCGCGGTATCGCCACGGGTAGCAACAAGTTCTTCGTCCTTGAGCGGGCCGACGCGGCCCGACGCGGCCTACCGAAGAAGTTCCTCCGCCCCATCCTCCCCAGCCCGCGCCACCTCAAGGCAACGATCATCGATGCCGACGAGGATGGCTACCCGCTGATCGACCTACAGCTCTGCGTCATCGACTGCGAACTGCCGGAGCATGTTGTTGAGGCCAAGTACCCGGCCCTTTGGGCATACCTGCAAACTGCCGAGGCGCTGGGGATCAAAGACGGTTATCTCGTCCGCAATCGCGCGCCGTGGTACAAGCAAGAGCAACGGTTGCCTGCGCCCTTCCTTTGCACGTACATGGGGCGCGGCTCGGGCCAGAAGCAGCCCTTCCGCTTCATTTGGAACCGCTCGCAGGCCATCGGGACCAACCTCTACCTCATGCTGTATCCCCAGGGCGGCCTCGCCGCCAAACTACGCCTGCAACCAGAGTGTGGCGCAGCGATCCACGAGCTCTTGCGATGTGTCACCGGCCACGAGCTGCGCGGCGAGGGACGAGTCTACGGCGGTGGGCTCAACAAGATTGAGCCGAGTGAGCTGGGCCGCATTTCGGCAGCACCGTTTGTCGATCGCTGGCCGGAGCTGAAGTCCGCTGCGCAACGCCAAGTGGAACTCTTCGGGTGACTTGCTAGGGCCAGACAGCGATTCGATCTGGGCCTGTTGCCAACTGCCCACACGATTCCGGGCGTATCGTGGCGGACTCGGAAACTACCCCCCCGCCTGGCGGTTCCTCCTCTGACGTCGGCGGTCACTTGGCCGTGAAGTCGGCAAAGCGGAGAAGTGGCTGCGATTTTTCCATCCCCGGATAGGCGTTTTGGGTCGCGTCGGTTCAGGTAACATTCCTGTCGCGGAATCCCCAACCCGCTCCAAAACCACCTCGCCGCATATCGTGTGTTTCGCTGCAAGTCGCTGCTGGCTAGACAGTCCCGCTCCGGGTTCAGGGTTCGGCCTGTAAAGTCGGCTTCCTGGCATCTGGACACGCCACGCCAATCCTTAAGTCGGCCCGTGGTGCGCGAAGTGCTTGAGATTCGCTCCTCTTCGGCTCGACCCCAATCGCCGAACTGACCCACTACAGAATTCTAAGAGCGCACGGCGCGCGCCCATGCAGCGAGTCGCAGCCCTGAAAGGCCTGCGCCAGCCTGCCCGCTAGAAGTCCAGCACCTCGTAGAACTCCACCCAGGCATCCTGGAAGAAGGGGACTTGCTGGTTGAAGAGCTTGGTGTGGGCGCCGCTGGTCTCCAAAGTTTTGAGCGCCTCTTCGGCGGCGCGGAGGCTCTCAAAGCGGCCCTCCCAGATCAAAGTGTTCCCCGGCTCGCGGCCGGCAATGGGGGTCATCCGCTCGCCTTTGGGCAGAATCCCTTGGCGTTCCAGAAGCGCGAACTGTTTCTCCAGCTCCATGAACTCTTGCTTTTTGGACGCCTGAAAACGCTGCACGAATCGCATGACGATGGCCATGGGTAATCTCCAAAAAAGAAATGTCGGGGCGGACAGCGTCCGCCCAGGGCGCCTGCCATGCGCCCCTACATCGGCCGAAGAACGGAGGGCGGAATCTCGAAGCCGTGCCGGGCGGCGAAGTCGCGGATCTGCGCCAGGGTCCCAAACGAGGGAATGCTTTCTCGAACCGTGACGGCGCGCGCCGCAGTCAAGCAACCGAACCGCGCCGCTTCCGCGAGGGGCGCTCCGGCAACGAGTCCAAAGGCGAGCCCGGCGGTGAAGGCGTCCCCGGCGCCCGGGGTGTCCAGAACCTCGACCTTAAAAGCAGGGACCATCTCGCGCTTCGTGCCGTCAGCCACAAATGCGCCTTGTTCTCCCATGGTGATGACCACCCGCGCGAGGCCGAAATACTCTCGCAACCTGGCCGCAAGCTCTGCGGGCACGGCGGAGTCGTCAGGCGGCCGTCCGGTCAGGATGTTGGCTTCGGTCTCGTTAGGGACTAGCAAATCAAGTCCGGCGAGGGCCTCGCGCGGCAGGGGTTCGGCCGGCCCCGGCGTCAGGATGGTGAAGGCGCCGAGTTCTTTGGCGCGGCGCACGGCATAAAGCGCCGTGGCAATGGGGATCTCGAAAGTGACAAGTACAAGCTTGGCGCGCGCCAGCGCGGGCTCGGCGCGGTCGACGTCGGCGGGCGAGAATTCTTCATTGGCGCCCATCGCGGTGGTGATGGCAGGCACACCCTGAGGATTAATCATGACGAAACCACAGCCGGTCGCGGTGGTTTCGCTGCGGCACAAGTAAGTCAAATCCACTCCGGCATCCGACATCCAGCCGGCGCCACAATCGCCGAGGCGGTCTTTGCCGACGCGGCCCACGAAGTGTGTGGGCAGGCCCAGGCGGGCGCAGGCAATGGCCTGGTGCGATCCCTTGCCGCCGTCCAGCGCTTCCTTGTAGTCCCATCCCAGGACCGTCTCGTCGGCGGTGGGAAAGTGCGTGACCCGCATAAACAGGCCCTGCACATGGCTTCCTACAACCACCACGCCCGTTCGTTCCATGATTTCCTCGCCTAAGAGTCAGTTTCCAAGCGGAGGGCAAGCGGCTGTGGCGGCATCGACCGTGAGCACACAGTCGGGATGCTCCTGGCAGTAAGTCGCCGGAATCTCGGGACTCACATTGCCAAACAAGAGGATGCGAATCACCGTCTGTTTCCATGCGCCGGTCTCGCTGTAAAGCCGGAGGCGCTTGGCGGAAAGCAGCTCCCGCATGCCGAGGGTGACCACCATGGGCGGAATGATGTCCGAGCAGCCTCCCGCGCCGCGCTGGCTGAGCGCGATCAGGGTATCTTCGTTCAGGTGAAGGATGCGGGTGGTGCAGTTCCGGAATTCTTCCTTGCTGATCCGATACCAGGGCGAGCGCGGAGGTTCGTTGAACGCGATGTGGCCGCGATAACCGATGCCTCCGTAGGTGGAATCAATTCCTCCCACTTTCTCGATCTCGGCCGGCATCTCATCCAGTTGAGACGCCCGCGGAAAATGCCGCTGCTTCGCCGGAACGTTCAGCGCCGCGTCGATGGGGTCATAGAAATTTCGTGTCATCCAGCCTTCGTAGCAATACGGATGATCGAGCGGAAGGTGACGGCCCTGCCAGTCCAGGTGGTCGTCCATATGGAAGACGTGGAGGTTCTTCAGGCTGATTCGCTCGCGGTTCACCCGCTCAATAAACAGCGGGTACTGGCCGCGCGGCCCGCAGGGGAGAATCCAGCGGGTGGGTTTACCGGCGGCGTTGTTGGCCTTCACCTCGTCGATCAGCGTGTTCGCGAACTCTGCGTACATCGCCCGCGGCGTGGGCACAATCTTGAGCTTGACCTTCGCCTGGGGATGATCCGGGAGTTCTTCCGGCGGGACCTTGCACCAGGCGAACAATTCCTGGGAACTGTTGTATGCGGACATTGTGCTTCCTCCAAGATGGTGGCGGCACCGCACGCGGGGCCGCCGCTACGCGAAAACTGGAGGCAGGATTCTATATGCGTGGGGGTGCGGAGTCCAGCCGCGCCCAACGTTATCGCAAGCGCGCAGGCGGGGCTTGCGCCCCCGCTGAGGAAGGGCCGCGGAGTTAGAGAACAACTCCGCGCTACAAGTCGGCGGTCCCGCCCGCGCCAGGCGGGCTAAAGTGAAGCCGAGGCGGGCAGGCCCTGCACCAGATGGCCGGGGGCAGGCGCCGAGCGCCGCTCCAGGCTTCCTTGACTTGACTTGAGAGCGGCGACTATAATCCCGGCGGGTTGGAAAGCCATGCGTGAAGCGGTCATCATCGCCGCCGTCCGCACCGCCATCGGAAAGTTCCAAGGTTCTCTTTCCCCCTTCTCCGCCGTTGATCTTGGCGCTTGTGTAGTCCGAGAAGCGGTGCGCCGCGCGGGACTTGAGCCTACGCAAGTAGACGAAATCATCCTGGGGAACGTGGTCTCCGCGGGCCTGGGACAGAACCCGGCGCGGCAGGCGGGGCTGAAGGGGGGCCTCCACCACCACGTCGCCGCCATCACCATCAATAAGGTTTGCGGCTCGGGGCTGAAGGCCGTGGGCCTGGCGGCGCAGGGAATCCAGACGGGCGACACGGAGATGGTGGTGGCCGGCGGCATGGAATCCATGACCAACTCCCCTTATCTCCTGCCGCAACTCCGCGCGGGACTTCGCCTGGGGCACGGCAAGGTCCTGGACGCCATGATCACGGACGGCCTCTGGGACGCCTTCGAAGACTTCCACATGGGGATGACCGGGGAGTTGGTGGCGGAGAAATACAAGATTTCGCGCCAGCGCCAGGACCAGTATGCGGTGGAGAGTCACCGCCGCGCCATCGACGCCATCCAGAATGGCCGGTTCAAGGACGAGATCGTGCCAGTCAGTATCCCGCAGAAAAAAGGCGAGCCGGTGCAGTTTGCCACGGACGAATCGCCCCGCGCCGATACCTCGCTGGAGGCCTTGGCCCGCTTGAAACCCGTGTTCAAGCCGGACGGCACGGTGACGGCCGGCAACGCCCCGGGCACGAACGATGGGGCCGCCGCGCTGGTGGTAATCTCACGCGAAAAGGCCCGCGAGCTAGGCAAGCAACCGATGGCGCGCGTGGTGGGACAGGCGGTGAGCGGCGTTGAACCCAAATGGGTGATGATGGCGCCGGTGGACGCCGTGCGCAGGCTCCTGAACAAGGTGGGTTGGAAACTCGAGGACGTCGGCCTCTTCGAGCTGAACGAAGCTTTTTCCGTGCAGGCCGTCGCCGTGATCGAACAATTGGGCCTGGACCCCGCCAAAACCAACGTGCATGGCGGCGCGGTGGCGCTGGGCCATCCCATCGGAGCTTCCGGCGCGCGCATCCTGGTGACCCTGCTGTATGAAATGGCGCGGCGAGATGTGAAGCGCGGTGTCGCCGCGCTGTGCCTGGGCGGCGGCAATGCCGTGGCTTTGGCGATTGAGAGATTGAGCGATTGAGTGATCGGGTCATTGGTAGAAGAATTACTCCGCATCTTCGTAGCCTCTCAGCGTACAGCGAAAGTTGCGGGAAGCAGTTTAGTTCGAGAAATAGCAGCGTAGCGGGAAAACATTCAATGGCTCAATTACCCGAACACCCAATCACTCAATCATTCAATCACCCGATCACTCAATCATCCAATGGCAGTATAATTCAATGACCGACCCACTGAATAATACAATCAAAGTTGTGGGGGTGGTGGGCGCCGGAACGATGGGTCACGGGATCGCCCAGGTGCTGATCCGCCAGGGATTCTCGGTGCTGCTCAACGACGTCTCCGAAAAGTTCCTGGAAGCCGCAGCGGCAAGAATCGCCAAGGGGCTGAGCCGGGACGTCGAGAAAGCGCGCCTGACGGCGGAAGAACGCGAGCAGGCGCTGGCGCGATTGAAAACCACGACCAACCTTGCGGACCTCGCGCAGGCTGACTTCATCATCGAAGCGGTGACGGAAAACTTCGAGGTGAAGGCCGCAATCTTTCGCGCCCTTGAGCCCGTCGTCAGGGCGACCCGCCCGGAAGTGATTTTCGCCAGTAACACCTCGTCGATTTCCATCACCCGGCTGGCGGCGCAAACGCCGCGGCCGGCGCGCTTCGTCGGCCTGCATTTCTTCAACCCGGTTCCCGTGATGAAACTGGTGGAGGTGGTGGCGGGCGTTCAAACCGCTCCCGAGACGGTGGAGGCGGCTGAAAAGCTGGCCACGGCGGCGGGCAAGACGCCCGTGCGCGTGAACGATTTTCCCGGCTTCGTTTCCAACCGCCTCCTGATGCCGATGATCAATGAAGCGGTCTTCTGCCTGATGGAAGGCGTGGCGGACGCGAAGGGTATCGACGACGTCATGAAGCTGGGCATGAACCATCCCATGGGGCCGCTCGAGCTCGCCGACCTGATCGGGCTCGACGTCTGCCTGGACATCATGATGGTCCTCTACCAAAGCCTGCGCGATTCCAAGTACCGCCCCTGCCCGCTGCTCGAGAAGATGGTGAACGCCGGACGGCTGGGACGCAAGACGGGACGGGGCTTCTACGAGTATCCCCCGGGGAAGGCGTGAAGCATGATGGGCCCGACCCGGGTGTTTAGAGCATATAGAGCAGTTGATCCGGTTGAAATATGCCGACTGTGCTTCGGAAAGGGCCGTACAGGTTTTTCTTCTATTCTGGTGATTATGATGAACCGCCCCATGTTCACGTTGAGAGGGATGCGTACAAGGCCAAATTGTGGCTTGATCCGGTCAGACTGCATAATAGCGGAGGATTCAACAGGGGTGAGATCAATCGAATTCAGAGACTCGTGGAAGAGAACGTTGGCTCTCTGTTAAGGAGCTGGAATGAGTTCTTTCAGCGTTAAGGTGCAAGAACCAAGGGCACAGCGCGTGGTTATTACCGAAGATAGTGTGGCCGTCGATCTTACGGACGGGCGGACGGTCTCAGCGCCCCTTGCCTGGTACCCAAGGCTTCTGCATGGCACACCTGAGGAGCGGAACAACTGGCGAGTGATCGGCAGCGGCGAAGGCATTCATTGGCCTGACTTGGATGAAGACCTGAGCATCGACAGCCTGATCTCAGGAATGCCGTCCGGTGAAAGCCCTGCGTCGTTGAAACGCTGGCTGGAAACACGCAAATCGCGTAAGAAGCGTGCCCGAAGCTCGAGGGGAGGGCGGACCTACAAGATCCAGCAACCGACGCAGCAAAAAGCACGACGCCGATGAACCAGGAACTTCACCACACTTCAATTCCCCGTGCGTATGCGGGAAAAACAATGAATGCCGGACGGCTGGGACGCAAGACGGGACGGGGCTTCTACGAGTATCCTGCGGGGAAAGCCTAACGAGGGTGGAGCCGCGGCGAAGGGTTTTGCGTCGCGCGGTCTGCCTAAGAAAGAACCCACGATGATTCCAAGGACGAACCATCGTGGCTGGCCAAGCTCTCGCCGCTGGGGGCGAGCCGAAGTTTCGGGAACGCATTGTCCGAGGAAGAGAGGGCTGTGGCATGCTAGAAGACCGAACGGAAAAGATAAAAGCGATTGATCTTGCACTCACCCAAATCGAAAAGCAGTTTGGCAAGGGCTCGATCATGCGGCTGGGCAGCAAGGAAGCGCTGGTGCCGGTGGAGGTGGTCCCCACGGGCGCCATTTCTCTGGACGCGGCGCTGGGCGTGGGGGGCGTGCCGCGCGGGCGCGTGGTGGAGATTTTCGGGCCGGAGGCCAGCGGCAAGACCACCCTGGCCCTGCACATCATCGCGGAAGCGCAGCGCCGCGGGGGCATGGCCGCTTTCGTGGACGCCGAGCATGCGCTCGATCCCATCTACGCCCGGAGGCTCGGCGTGGACGTGGACAACCTGCTGGTCTCGCAACCCGACTACGGCGAGCAGGCGCTGGAAATCGCAGAAGCGCTGGTGCGCTCCAACGCCATTGACGTCCTGGCGATCGACTCCGTGGCGGCGCTTGTCCCCAAGGCTGAACTCGATGGCGACATGGGGGATTCCATGCCCGGCCTCCACGCGCGCTTGATGTCGCAGGCGATGCGCAAACTCACGGGCATCGTCTCCAAATCTAAAACCTGCTTTATCTTCATCAATCAGATCCGGGAGAAGATCGGCGTGATGTTCGGCAATCCGGAAACCACCACGGGCGGCCGTGCCCTCAAGTTCTACTCCTCCGTCCGCATCGACATCCGCCGCATCGCGGCCATCAAGGATGGAGAGCGGGTGGTGGGTAACCGGACCAAGACGAAAGTCGTTAAGAACAAACTTGCTGCTCCCTTCCGGGAGGCGGAATTTGATATCCTATACGGCGAGGGGATCTCGAAAGAGGGCGATCTGATCGATCTAGGCGCCGAGCGCAACATTTTGGAGAAGAGCGGGGCGTGGTTCTCCTATGCCGGCGAGCGCATCGGCCAGGGTAGGGAAAACGCCCGGCAGTTCCTGCGGGACAATCCCGACGTGCGCAAGAAGCTCGAGGCAGAAGTCCGCAAGGCGCTGAATCTGCCCGCGGCGCCTGAGGCGGCCGCGCCCGCCGAGCCGGCGACAGTAGCGAAGGGCAAGAAGTAGAAACCCCGCAGGAGTTCGGCAATCCTCCGGGCGCGAGGTTCGATTCCACGCCTGGCAGGTTGCGAGGAGGGGGGCAGCGGCTCGCCGCAGCGGCGGACAGCAAGGGCTGGAACGCGCGGGCGTTCCTGAATGTGGTGCAGGTGAGCGCAGAGAGTGCCACTCTCCGAGGACCGGCGCCAGGGTCGGTGGAGAGTCAAGAGGCATCTCAATCAAAGCAGGGAGGCTTGGAAACAACTTTGCTCAAGAAAATTGCCATCCTGGCAGTGGCAACATGCTGTCTCGTGGGAATCGACATCCTCGCAGACACCACCTCCACCTCAGGGCGCAAATCCAAACCCGCAGTTCATTCTTCCTCGCTTCACGCATCGACCGGCAAAAAGAGCGCCCGCACTGCCGTGAGGCGTACCCGCGGAGGCCGCCGAGCGCGCCGTGGGAGCCTGTGGCGCATCAGCTCGTTTGGCGAACCCGCTGCCTCGGACAATCCTGCCGGCGAAGACCCTGCCATCCGCCAGGCGGCCATCGAGGCGCTGGGCAACTGGAACGGGAGCATCGTGGTGGCGGACCCCAACACCGGGCGCGTCCTCTCGGTCGTGAATCAGAAACTCGCGCTCCAGGGCGCCTTCACACCCTGCTCGACGTTCAAGCCCGTCGTCGCGCTGGGCGCCTTGAAGGAAGGACTCATCACGCCGCAAACCAAGCTGCGCGTCGGCCGCAGGACGCGCATGAAGCTGGCGGATGCGCTGGCACGTTCCAACAACCCGTTTTTCTTGAAACTCGGCCAGATGCTGGGATTTGAGCGCGTGGCCGAGTACGCTCACGAGTTTGGGTTCGGCGAGAAGGCCGGGCTGAATATCCCCGGCGAGTCTCCCGGCAAGTTTCCCCCCGCGCCCCCCAAGGAGGGCGGAGTAGGCCACTTGGCGTACACCGGTCAGGACATGGAGGTGACGCCGCTGCAAATGGCCGCCGTCATTTCCGCCATCGCCAATGGCGGCACCCTCTACTACTTGCAGTATCCTCGCACTGCGGAAGAGACCGCGCAGTTTGAGCCCCGGGTACGCCGGCGTCTCGAGGGGCTCGCCAAGTATTTCCCCCACATCAGGGAAGGAATGGCCGCCGCAGTGATCTACGGCACCGGCAGGCTGGCCTATAGCCCCGACGAACAGATCTTCGGGAAGACCGGGACGTGCAGCGAGGACGGCGCTCGCCTGGGCTGGTTCGTTTCTTACGCCAACGAGCAGCAGCCCAAGTACGTGGTGGTGGTTCTCTTGCGTGGGGGACGGCTGATGTTTGGGCCGCACGCCGCGGAAATCGCCGGCCACCTCTATCGTGACCTGCGGCACAAAGACCAGAACCCCACTCAGGCCACCAGGATTAGCGCCTTCGCCAGCCGCGTCCAACGCTGACCTCTTCAACCCTTCGCAAGACCCAAACCCTGGATTGGATCGAAACCGTGCCTGGCCTGCGCCCGGTGGGGAAGAGGCCACGCGCTGGCAAGGGACGGCTTACCCGCCGGCGTTGCCGGAGTGCAGGCCGCACTCTTTCTTCGTTCCCTCTTCCCACCACCAGCGACCTTCGCGCTCGTGCTGGCCGGGCAGAACCGGGCGCGTGCAGGGCTCGCAACCGATGGAAATGAATCCCCGCTCGTGCAGGGGGTTGAAGGGAACTTGATTTTCACGGATGTAAGCCCACACCTGCTGGGAAGTCCAGTTAGCCAGAGGATTGAACTTGATGAGCTGGCGATCGGGCGAGGAGAACGTGGGATCAACCTGCACGACGGGGACCTGCGCGCGGGTGGAGGGGCTCTGGTCGCGGCGCTGGCCGGTCACCCAAGCCTCCAGCGCGCCGAGCGCGCGGCGCAGAGGCTCAACCTTGCGCAGGTCGCAGCATTCCTTGTGCCCGTCACGGTAGAAGGAAAACAAACCTTTCTCCCGCACCAGCTCTTCCACCGCTTCCGGACGCGGGAAGAACACCTCGACAGCAATCCCGTAATGCTCGCGGACCTCGTCGAGGAAGCGATAGGTTTCCAGGTGCAACCGTCCCGTATCCAGGGAGAAGACTCGGAAAGCGCCGCCCAGCTTGTGAGCCATATCCACCAGGACCACGTCCTCGGCCCCGCTGAAACTGATGGCAAGGCGGGGTGAATATTCTTGCAGGGCAAAAGCGAGGATCTCCTGGGGATGCCGCTGGGCATAAGCCTCGGCAAGTTCCGCGATGCTGGCGATTTCGAGTGCCATAGTAGTTATGCTACCTGCCTTTTCGAAGGATGAACTGGATGCAACGCGAAATCTGATCAACCCACCAGCAAGCGCGCCCCCAGCGAAAAATAGAGAATGCTGAAAAGCCAATTGAAATGCCGTTCCGGGATGAGCCGGCTGAGCCGGCTGCCCAGCATCACGCCGGGCAGCGCGCCGAAGATGAGCCGCAAGAAGAGGCTCGAGTCAAAGTGCCCCATCCAGACGTGGAAGGAGCCGGCCAGCGCCATGGTGGCCAAGCCATAAAGGATGTCGGTTCCCACCAGCTCCGCAATCGGGAAGGGCGTGAGGAGCAAGAGGAAAATCATCAGCAAGCTGCCGCTGCCGATGGAAGTCAAGGCCACCAGGAAACCGACCAGGGCGCCCACCGCCATCAGCTTCAGGCGCCCTCCCGCTACCTGGGAATCCACCAACCTTGGGCGCGGTTTTAACTTTCCCAGACGCGCGAAGGGGAGCAGAAACGCCACGCCGAAGAGCGTGGCGCCCAGCAGGATCCTCAGGAGGTGGTCAAGCTGGCTTCCCACCAGGCGCGCTTTCAGAAAGCCCAGGAGCAACACTCCCCCCACGGTTCCCGGGAGAGTCCCGGCGATCAGGAACGTGGCCAGCCGCCAACGAACCTGCCCCAGCCTGCGGTGCTCAAAGACTCCCAGGAGCTTGGTGAACGCTCCGTTGACGATGTCGGTGCCGATGATGACCACGGCGGGATAGGGCGTGAGGACCATCAAGAGCGGGGTGAGGAGCACCCCGCCCCCCGTCCCCGTAAGCCCGATCAACGTTCCCGTGATAAAGCCCAGTATGGTAATGAACATCGCTGCTTATGCCGTCCCTCTCCGCCGCCTCTCTACAGATCGAGCTGAGCGACCTCCTCGAAAAAAGTCCGAAAAACAAAAACGCCCGCTAACGGGTTTACCGTTAGCGGGCGTCTGAGATAAGAACTGACCAAAAAGGGCTTACAAGTCCTTCATCTCCGAGGGGCGAGCGCCGCCAACGGATGGATGACAACAACCCATCCGCTGCGCATCCTGGCCCTTCATCGACTTGTGACTTGTCGCCATGGCACTTAGCCGAAACAACCTACCACAGCGAGAAGGCGGTGTCAACAGTTTCCATAGCCCGCCTTACTGTTCATTCTGCGCTGTTGGCGGGGGAGCAAATTCTCTTCGCGCGCTTGCCGCCTTCAAGCCAAGAGCAGGCGCGCTCCCAGGACGAGGTAAAGAACGCTGAACACCCAACTGAAATGGCGTTCGGGGATGCGCGGGGTAAGGCGGCTGCCGATGATCACGCCGGGCAGCGTCCCCGCCAGCAGCCGCAGAAAGAGCCCGGTGTCCAGGTGGCCCATCCACAGGTGAAGGGAGCTGGCCAGCAGGCCGGTCCCCACTCCAAAGAGAATGTCGGTGCCGACCAACTCTGCGGCGCGAAAGGAGGTGAGCAGCAGCAGGAAAATCATCATCAAGCTTCCGCTTCCAATGGACGTCACCGCCACCAGCAGTCCCACCAGGGCGCCGATCGCCAGGACCTTCATGCTCTCGAAAATGGTCTTGGGGTCAACCAGCGTGCTGCGCCAATTGGGCTGCCGGCCGCGAGCCACCGGCAGGAAGACCGCGACTGCGATCAGGACAATCGCCAGAAGAGTTTTCAGCAGGTAGTCGAGCTCGCCCGCCACGAGGTGAGACTTGAGCAACTTGATGAGCGCGCCGCCCGCCAATGTCCCGGGGATACTTCCGGCGATTAGAAAGGCCGCCAGCCGCCAGCGGATCTGGCGCAGGCGCTTATGCTCGAAAACTCCCAGCAGCCGAGTTACCGTACCGATCGCGATGTCCGTCCCGATAACCATCAAGGCGGGATAGGGCGTGAAGATCAGCAGAAGCGGGGTGAGCACCACGCCGCTTCCGGTGCCCGTCATACCGATGAGTGTTCCGACTCCCAGGGCCAGCAGGGTTATCCACATAGCCGGAGGGTCTTACTCGAACGCGAGCCCCTTCGTTGCTGAGGTTACGCTAAACCTTTTCCAGCGCCAGTTCCAAGTCGCGGATGATGTCGTGCCAATCCTCGAGGCCAATGGAGAGCCGGACGCCCTCCGGGTGCATGCCGAACGCCCGCTTCTGCTCATCGGGCAGCGCGGAATGCGTCATGGAGAAGGGATGCTCGATGAGGGTCTTGATCTGCCCCAGGCTCACAGCCAGGGTGATCGAGTAAGCGTGCTCGGCGAGATAGTCCACCAGTTTTTCGGCTCTCGTTTGCTTCGAGTCCGTCTCCCTCAAAACGAAATACAGCATGCTGCCGGGTGCGAATTTGCCGTCGGAGCTTACCATTTGCCGGCGCGCCAGGGCTTTCTGGCCAAAGCATTCAGCGCCGGGATAGCTGACGCTCGCCACCTTGGGATGCTTGCAAAGGAACTCCGCCACGCGCTGCGCGGTCTTCTGCATGTTCGCCATGCGGGCGGCCAGGGTGGGCACGCCGTAGACCAGGACGCCCCAGGCGCTGCGCGGGGAAAGTACCCCGCCAAAATCCTTGCGGAAGAGCATCAGGTGGTTATACCACTCCCGGGGAGCGATCACGGCCCCGCCCATGTCCGTTCCAAACCCCCCCAGCCCTTTGGTCAGGCTCTCGAGGACGATGTCCGCCCCCAGCTTCAAAGGCCGCTGGCAGTAAGGGGTGGCGAAGGTGTTGTCCACGATCACCAGGGCTTGGTCGTGCTCGTCCCGGTGGGCGTTCACCTCGTCGGCCACGCGGCGGATGGCCGCAATATCGATCAGCTCCATCGTGGGGTTGATGGGGGTTTCGAAATAGAGCACGCGCGTCGCGGGCGTCACTTGCCCCAGCAGCGCCTCGGGCTTCAGGAAATCGGCAAAGCGGGCTTGCATGCCGAAGCGCGGCAACCAGTTGGTCATCAGGCTGTAGGTGCAGCCGTAAAGGATTTCGTGGGCCAGCACTTCCTGACCCTGCCGCAGCGCCGTACCCAGCGCCGCACTGATGGAGGCCATGCCGCTGGCGAAGGTCACGCAGATTTCCCCGCCCTCCGCGTACGCCAGGTTCTCCTCCAGCATCGCCCGTGTGGGTTCATCCAGCCGGTCGTAAATGTAAATGGGGATGTGGCCGCTCAAAGCCTCGTCGGCGGAAGCGAATTGCACGAAACCCCTCGCGCCCCGCTGCAGAGAGCTCAAGCGGAAAGCCGTGGAGTGCGAAACCGGAGGGATGACGTGGTGGTCGTAGTCCCACTTCTTGCTGTCAAAATTCCCGTGGATCAAGTGGGTGCGGAGCTTGTAATCCTCTTTCTTGCGGTGACGTTTGCGGTTCTCCATAGCCACACCTCCCCTCCAGCAGTTTACACCTGCCGCAAACGTCTAGCACGCCACATACCTGGCAGCAATGAGGAATCAGTGCGAGCGACTTTGTGTCGGGATCACGGCCCTTTGCAAGTGTGTATCGAATGTGCAGGGGCGATGCACACATCGCCCCTGCATGGGCAGGAGCGTTTTTCTTCGCAGACCTCAGAAGAGTCTGTCTCAAAACTCGCTATTTCGCAACTTTGCACAACGCAAGTTATTGATTATTCGTCGAGCGAAGCACGATTTCTCGAGTTGAGCGACAGCCCCTCACAAGCCCTGACGCTGCCTGCGGCCTGCTTTCTGCTTACTGCCTACTGCTTTCTGCCCTCCCGCCCCCAGCCCCTAATCCCGAACCCTGAATGCCTAAGCCCCGCCTTCACGGCCGGGCTTCAAACACCAGATTGAAGGGCGTCTCCGCGGCGCGGTGGAAGTGGGTGAACCCGCCGGTGGTCACCACTTCACGCATGCGCGCTTCGCCCGCCTGGGCCCCGAGGGCGAGTCCGACCTCCTGCGCGCGCGACGCTGGCGTGCAAACCATCGTCGAGGCGCTATAGAAGATGCGCCCCACGGGATTCAGATTATCCTCGAGGCGATCGTGGGCAAAGGGCTCGACGATCATCCACGTCCCGTTGGGGGCCAGTGTCTTCCGCACATGCGCCGCAGCGCCCGCCGGGTCTCCCATATCGTGGAGGCAATCGAAGAACGCCACGAAATCGTAGCCCGTGCCGGGGAACCCTTTGGCTGTGGCGACCTCAAAGCCCACCCGGTCATCCACGCCGGCTTTGGCCGCAGCCTTCCAGGCATGCTCGACGGAGGGCCGATGATAATCGAAGCCCACAAACTTGGAGTTGGTATAGGCCTGCGCCATCAGGACGGTCGAGGCGCCGTGCCCGCAACCCACGTCGGCCACCCGCGCCCCCGCCTGCAGCTTCCCCTCCACGCCCTGCAGCGCGGGGATCCAGGAGCTCACCAGGTTAGCCGCATAATTGGGCCGGAAGAACCGTTCCGTGCCTTCAAAGAGTCCCGGATCGTGTTCATGCCAGCCCACCCCGGCGCCGCTGCGGAAGGCTTCGGCGATGCGAGGCTCATCCCTGAGGACGGGCGCCACAACCTGGAAGGCTCCCGGCAAATACACCGGGCTATCTTCCACGGCGAGCGCCAAGGCTTGTTCATTCGGAAGCGTATAGCATTGGGTGCCGGCGTCGTAGGTGACGAAACCCCCCGCCGCTTGCGCCGCCAGCCACTCGCGCACGTAGCGCTCGGCGGTGTGAGTTTTTCCCGCTAGCTCCGCCGAAGTCATCGGCCCGGCTCCCGCCATGGCCTTGTACAAACCCAGTCTCTCCCCCAAAACCACCAGCGCCACATTCATGGCGGCGCCCATTTCACGCACAAACTGGCCCAGAAACTCATCGAGCTTGGCTTGATCGATTTGCATTGCTCCCCTCCTCAGGCGGGCGATAAACAACACAGGGATGCAGCAGTTCGCCCCCCTCCAGAGGGACGACAAACCAGATGAGAATGTAGTTGGTTCGCCCTTGCCTACGCCGAGGAGTGTGACCTAAGCCAGTTGAGGACGCAAGCGGCGTAGCCCCGGCCGGAGTTTACCCGCCCTGTGCGGGGCCACCGACCAAAGCCGCGCAGCGCGCCGCGACGGTAAACGCCAACCGCTTCGTCTGTTCTTGCCCTCGGGAGTACAATCTCGCCGGAGGTTTCTTACCGATGTACCGAGTGATTGCGCTGGGCTTGGCCGTGTACTCCTTCGTGGTAATTGATCGGAACATTCCCCGCCTGCCCGCGCGCATTCCCACGCACTTCAATTCTGCCGGCAATCCCAACGCGTGGGGCAGTCCCGATAGCTTGTGGTTGTTGCTGGTGATCCAGGTCCTCGGCACAGGCCTGCTTCTGACCATTCCCCATCTGGGCCGCCGCTATCCCCGCGCGGTTAACCTGGGATTGCGCAAATTGAGCGATTTCCCGCCCGCCGCGCGCGAGCGGATCATGCCCCTGCTGGAGGACATGTGTGGCGCCATGGGCCTGCTCTTCAGCTTTCTGTTCGCAGCCCTCATCCACGAGACCATCCGCGTGGCCACGTCCCCCGGCGCGCGACTTGCCCCCTGGCTCATCTGGTTATTCTTGGGCGGCAACGCCCTCACCCTCTTCTACTACCTGCGGCGCATCAACTGTGAGGCCAAGGAGAACTCTCGTCCTGACTCACCAACCCCCCTTCCATAAGCGCCTTGGCGCCCCAAGGGGATGGGGGTGAGGGGGTGGCATGACTGCGGCGGGGTTCCCGATCAGGAGCATCCCGATAGAAAGCACCGGGACAGGTCGGGACAGGTTCCACCCCGCCTTTCCAGCTCAAACGAAGATTGCTCTGACTAAGGCAACCTAATACTAGTGTACAATCCCTCGCGCTTTCGGTTCGGGCTATTACACTACCCCTGTCGACCCCGTCGGGCCGTTGATCGCCATGGAGGTATCCGCTAGCGCCGCCGTCTCGGCGGCAACCATCGCGGGTCACTGACCGCCAGAAAGGAGGAAAGCATGAGAAAACTGCGGGTCTTCCAAGCTGCCTTCATCGTTTCAGCCATTCTAATTCTCGCGCTCTGTGGCGCGTCCTGGGCGCAGCCCGCCGCGTCGGACGAGAAACCCGTCGCCACAAAGGACACCCGATGGAACGTGGACGACATGACCTCCCCGGAACGCGCCGAACAATTCCGCATTTCTCCGGACAGCAAATGGGTGGTCTGGGTCAAGCTCCTCCCCGATTCCGACAAGGACGAGATGGTCTCGAACCTCTACCTCAGCAGCCTGACCGAAAAAAAAGAAATCCAACTAACCCGCGGGCCTAACAAGGATTCGAGCCCAAGATGGTCGCCGGAGGGCGGGCTTTTGGCCTTCATCAGTGATCGCCCGCTTCCCAAGCCCAAGGAGAAGGACGCGGAAGGCCCGCCCACCAGCGATCTCTCCAAGACTCAACTCTGGCTGATCAATCCTTTCGGGGGAGAGCCGTGGCCTCTCACCAAGCTGGAGCGGAGCATCAAGAGTTTTGACTGGCTCGACGCGGACACGATCCTGATGGCGGTGGAAGAAGACCTCACCCTCTACGAACGCAACGTGAAAGAAAAGAAGGATGACTCGCGCGCCGTGGACGACGCGGCGCACACGCCCCCCGTGCGCCTCTTCAAGGTCAACGTGAAGACCCAGGAGATCGCGCGGCTGACCGACAACCGCGATTGGATCGACATCCTGGCGGTTTCTCCCGATGGCAAGAAGGCCGTCGCCGTCCACGCGCGCAGCCTGAGCTACGAGTTTGACCAGAAGGTGAAGCCCCTCACCTTCCTCTACGATCTGGCGACGGGAAAATCCCAGCAGCTCTTCGCCGATGGCAAAGTTCTGCCCTCGCAGATTCGCTGGACGCTCGATAGCGCGGGCTTCTATGTCTCCTCGCCTTATTCCACCCATCCCCTCTACCGCACGGCGGTGGTCAGCCAGCTTTATTACTTCGACCTCGCGCAAGACAAGGCGACCCAGGTGGACCTGGACTGGGAAAACCAACTGGGGATAGAAGCCAATCCTGCCTTTGCCACGACGCCCGATGGGTTCATCGCCCTGCTGGCCGCCGGCAGCCGTTATATGCTGGCGCGCTACACGCGCCAGGGTGAACGCTGGAAGCGCGCATCCGTTGAAGGCGCGCACGCGAATAACATCTTTGCCATCGAGTTGGGCAAAGATGGCCAAAGCCTTGTCTATGGCATGAGCACCGCCAGCCGCCCCGAGCAATGGTTCCGCGCGAGCCTCCAGGGCGCCACGCTCTCGAACCCCGAGCAACTGACCGACCTGAATCCCAAATTCCAGAAGAAAGCGACAGCCAGGTCCGAGCTCATCCGCTGGAAGGGCGCGCTGGATGAGGAGGTGGAGGGAATCCTCTTCTACCCGCAGAGCTATGAAGCGGGAAAGAAATATCCCTTGGTGGTGATGATCCATGGTGGCCCGCTGGGGATGGACATGGATTCCTGGGATGAAGACTGGGCCTATCCCGTGAACCTCTACACCCAGCTCGGCGCCTTCGTCATGAGGCCGAATTATCACGGCAGCGGGAACTACGGGCTGAAGTGGGCGGAATCGATCGGGGGAGGAAAGTATTACGACTTGGAGGTTCCCGACATCGAGAAGGGTGTGGACTCGCTGATCGCCCGCGGCCTCGCCGATCCCGAGCGCCTGGGTGTGCTGGGCTGGTCAAATGGCGCGATCCTGACAACAGCTCTCACCGTGAACAGCACGCGCTACAAGGTGGCATCCGCCGGCGCGGGCGATGTGGAGTACATCAGCGACTGGGGCAACGTGGACTTCGGCGCGGCGTTCGACAATTACTATTTCGGCAAAGCGCCCATCGATGATCCCGAACTCTACATCCGCAAATCGCCCCTCTTCAAGCTGAAGAATGTGCGCACTCCCACCCTTCTCTTCTTCGGCACCGAGGACCGCAACGTGCCTCCCAGCCAGGGCTGGAGCCACTTTCGCGTGCTTCAGCAGCTTGGGCAGACGCCCGTGCGGTTTGTGCTCTTTCCGGGCGAGCCCCACGGGCCGCGCAAAATTTCCCACCGGCGACGCAAGCTGGAGGAAGAGCTGGCGTGGTTTGACCAGTACTTCTTCAATAAAGAACTCGGCAAGAACGAAGCCCTGAAGGAAGATTCTCCGCTTGCGGAGCTCATGAAACGCCAGAAGATCAAGCGAGTCGGCTGGAACTTTGGCATGCTGGTGAAGGCGACCCTGGTCCCCGAGGTCGTGAACTATCAGGTGCTGCAACTGGGCCGCATGGAGGTGACCCGCGCGCAGTACGCGGCTTTCGACAGGAACTACAAGTTCGATGCCGGGACCGAGAACTATCCTGCCAGCGGAATCTCTTTTGAAAATGCGCAGGCGTATTGCGCCTGGCTCAGCAAGCTGACCGGGGAAACTCATCGCCTGGGAACCGAGGCTGAGTTGGAGCCGATCTACAAGACTGCCAAGGCAGATGAGAACACACTGGATTACTGGGCCGGATACAAGCTGAACCCGGATGACGCCGCGCGGCTCCAGGCCAAGCTCAAAGATTTGAAAGGGGACGCGCCACTCCTGAAGGAAGTGGCAAGCTTCAAAGGTGTGGGCGAGGACGACCGGGTGTTTGATCTGGGCGGCAATGTCGCTGAGTGGTGTACCACCAAGGATGGCAAAGGCAAGCCGCTCGGCGGCAGCGCGGACCGTCCCGCCGATTCCAAAGGCCTTGGTTCGCTCCCTGCCCCTGCTTATATCGGCTTCCGCGTGGTCAAAAGCAAACCGTAGAGACGCCCCACTGGGGCGTCTCCTCTGAATGGCTATGTCTGGAGGAACGAATTGAAAGCATCAATCCTCAAGTCCATTTTCACCGACAGCCATTTCTGGGTACCCGTGGTGGTGCTGGGGGCGGGCATTGCGATGCTCATTTATATTCGTTGACGCGCGGTGGCTTCACGCCGCTACATAGCGCCGGTCCCGCAGGCGGGACTGGCACAAGTGCCGCGCTGAAGCGCGGCGCTACAGCGCAGTAGCGCCGGCTGGAAGCTATCTCGACCTGTCCCGACCTGTCCCGATGCTCTCTATCGGGATGCACTCCATCGGGATGCTCCAGGTCGGGAGGCCGGCAAAGGGAAAAAAGTTGGCATCCCAAACCTCTTCTCTCGCTCGGTCGCGCTCGCTCCATGTGCTAGGGGTGATGTCCGGCTTGGCGGCCAGCGCGTGGCTGGGCGCCGCGGAAGCTCCCACTAAGCTTGTCACCGTGGGCCTCTCGCCTTTCGTGATATCTCTCTCCATGGTGGCAGGAGTGTTCGTCGCCCGCTGGACGCTGCCCACGCTCTTGAAAGGCACGGGCTACGTCTTCCTCGACCTGCGCGCGAAGGCTCACCTCGTCATCTGGGCCATCCTCGCCGGCGCGCTCTGGGCGGTCGCCAACACCCTGACGGTTTTCGCCATCCGTGACGTGGGCCTCTCCATCGCCTTCCCGCTCTGGAACGCCAACAGCCTGGTGGGCCTGTTCTGGGGTTGGCTATTGTTCAACGAATTGCGCGAGGCGGGCCTGAGCCAATGGACGAAGGTGCTGGGAGGCGCGCTCGCCATCGTTGCCGGAGCTTGCCTGCTGGCCTACGCTACTTCCCATCATTCCGCCGGCGAGCCGCAGCGCGCGGCGGCAGGCATCCTGGCGGCGCTGGGCGCCGGGCTGCTCTGGGGAACGATGTACATCCCCTATCGCAAAGCTTACATCAGCGGCATGAATCCACTTTCTTTCGTCACCGTGTTCACCGTCGGCGAACTGAGCACCATGACGGCACTGGCGCTGATTTTTCGCGGCGGCTTCGCGCCTTTGCTTCAGGAACTCACGAAAGCCCGCCCGGCGCTCTTCTGGTTATTCCTCGGCGGCTTCTGCTGGGTGCTGGGCGATTTGTTTCAGCAGTACGCAGCAAAATACATCGGCATCGGACGTGGCATTCCACTCTCCAACACCAACCAGCTCTGGGGTCTGGCCTGGGGCGCCCTGGTTTTCGGCGAACTCGCGCGGCAGAGCGGCGCGACGCAGGCCCTGATCATTGCTGGCTCACTGGTGATGATCCTGGGGGCGGTGGCCATCAGCACGGCGGTGGCACCTGCCTCCGAGCAGGCTTCCTGGCGGGCCGCCATGACGCGCGAGTGCGATCGCTACGGGCTTGACTCCGGTAACGTCGCGGCGGCGCTCAAAGGAGAGGATCCGCTGGCGGAGGAAACACCTGCCCGGCGTTGGTTGGACATTCCGATTGTGGTCGCTGCCGTAGGGATTTTTCTTTGGCTGGCCCGAGACGCCCGTCGCCCGCCCATCGCCATGAATCCCACCTGGACCGTCGTGCTGGTGATCGCCATGCTGGCGTTCCTCTTTGCCTGCGGCACGTTGCTGTGGAAACGCACAAGGTTTTCGTAGCGCCCGCCGCGGCCGCAGGCCCGCCACTCTTGATGGTGGCCGGGTTCCTCAACTCTGCGGCTTTTGGATGTCTAGCTGTCCGGAGGACGGCAGCACAAAAGCCGCAGACCCGCCGCGGCGGGTCTGCGCTACACGCGCTTCGCGCGGGCCTTCTCAAGCAGGAACCACACCGCTTGCAGCACAAACCCCGCTAAGAAGCCCCACATCAGGTTGGTAGTCGCGAGCGAGACCACGCCGACGCAGACCGCGATGAAGAGCAGCGGTGCGCGTCTCACGATGTCCCGAACATAAGCCGCGTGCTGGATGCCCACATACACCAGGAACACTCCCAGCACCGCCGTGGGAATCAGCTTCAGCAGGCCCACCGCCGCCCGGCCGAACAGCGCCAAGAGAATGCAGATGCCGCCAATGACGTAGCTGGATTTCGGCGTGCGCGCCCCAAACCGATAATGCGCGGTGACGCCGCCCGACCCGTGGCACAGCGGCGCGGACATGATGGAGCCGCTGAGGATATTGACGAGCCCGACGCTCATGCTTAACCCCCGCACTGTGACGCGCCGGGCTTGCGCCCCGTAGAGAATCTGCGCGGTATTCTCTGTCGCCACAATGGAGTTTCCAAACGTTAACGCAAATTGCGGAATGACCAGCAAGGTCAGGACGCGCCGAAGCTCGCTGACCTGCGGGCGCAGGAGTTCGAGCGGCGCCGGCCCCCAGCCCAGCGCGGGGAGTCTCCCGGAGTGAGCGAAAAACCCAAGCATCACTCCGGCAACCAGCAGCACCAGGGCCGCCGGGTAGCGACGGGAACCTTGAAAGACCAGCAAGACGACGGCGCCTCCCAGGGCAATTTCCCAGGCTGCGAAGGACCAACCCCACGTCAACACCAGACCCGATTGCGGCCCCAACATCAGCCGCAGGCCCTCGCGCGCGAGAAGCAGGCCCAGACCCAACTGAATGCCCCGGACGATAGGCAGGGTGAAAAGTCTGGCGAGCCATTTGGCGAGGTTGGTCACCGCGACGAAGGCCAGCAGCAGGCCCATCAGCAGCCCGGCGCTGGCGATGGAGGAAGGCGGCAGCGCCAGCGCCAGCGCGATGGCGGCGACGGCTTTGAAGGGTTGCACCGCAATCGGAATCTGGAAATACCGGCCCGCCAGGATGTAGGTGAGTCCCGCGGCCAGGAACACCGCGGTGGGATTCATGTGGTTGAGGGTGATGAGGGCAATGGCGATGGGAAAGAGCACGCCAATGTCGCCGAAGGCTCCGGCAACGTCCAGCCGGGTGAGCGGCCAGTGGAGGGCTTTGGATTCGAGGCGGGAGGCGGTGGCCAAAGGCTATGACCTCTGCGCCGGGGGTCGCATGATCATCACCTCGGTGGCTTTGATGAGGGCCGCGGCGGTTTCGCCGACCTTCAGGGCCAAGTCACGGCAAGCGTCGCGAGTGATAATCGCCGTGATCGCTTGCCCGCCCACGTCCAGCACCACCTTACTCAGCAGGCCAGCCGTCTTGAGTTCAATGATGCGGCCCACCAGTTGGTTGCGCCCGCTGATCACGTGCTCGAGCCCGGTTCCTGCGGGAAAATCCAGGGTGGCGCGCGGCGGCGGGGTCGCTGCCACCACCCTTAAACCGCCTTGAGTGCGCTTGCCTCTCTGGAACAGCAGACGGTCAATCTCCGGCCGGGGAATGCGGTGATGTCCTCCCGGGGTTTTCACCGTGCGGACTTTCTGCTTATAGATCCATTGCTTGAGGGTGGGATAACTCACGCCGAGCTGGCGCGCGGCTTCCGGCAGGTGGAGGAGTTCCATAAAAACCGTCACCTCGAATTAATATGGTTAGAAATGGCATTTCTATATGAATTGATACAAATAGTCAAGCGCGCGCCAGAACCTCTTGTAGCGCAGCCCCGTCCCGCTCGGCGCGATCTGCGGCTCTTCTGTAGCGGCGGTCGGCGCCTGCCCCGCAACCATCCCGTGCAGGGCCTGCCCTCTTAAGGGCGCCCACAAGGGGCGCCCCTCCCGGCTCGTTCATGTCGAATCGCCCGTGCAAGTCCTTGCCTGTGAGCTAGATACTGATATATAAACGGGGCACGGCAGATGCGTCGGCAGGGGCGATTCCCGATGAGGTCAGGATAGGTCGCGAATCGCCCTTGCAAACCACGGCGCATGACGTTGGGGCGGATCGCCAACCGCCTGTACCACCGGTGGATGATGTAGGGGGGGCGCGACGCGCCCCGCCGGGGCAGGCATGGTGAGGGCGATTTCTACGCGTCCAGATCGTAGGCGGCTTGCAGCCAGCGCTTGACCTCAGGGTCGATCTCGGCGAGGGTGGTAATGGGGATGCGGTGGGTAATGCGGTCGCCCTTGGCTAGCCTACCCGTCGAGACCAGTCGTCCGGCAGGCTTGGTTTTCGCCAGGGCGAGGCCCAGGTCGAGGCGCGTTTGGGTGGCGGGTTTGATCTCGGCGAACACATGTTGCCGATACAGCGGGACGATCGTCTTGCAGGGGCAGGCCTTCACATCCTTGCCAAGCTGCAGGCCGAGACGCAACAACTCGGCGTAGATCGGCCGCAAGGCCTGCCTGGGACCGGCGAACATCGCCTCGACCATCGCCTCAGGGTCGTAGTCCTCCGCGCTCCCCTTCCCCTCGGCGCGCTCCGCAATCAACATGGCGGTGCCCGTCCCCAGTTGGTGTTGCCTCTTGAGCCATGCCGCGCGCTCTTTCCGAGTGCCGGGGCGTGATTGCTTGAGCACTCGCATCCATTCTTCCAGCGTCTTCCCGGTTTTCTCTTTCAGGTTGGCAATGATCGACTCCTGGTAGGCAAAAGCGGGATGGACGCTGTAGAGGGATTCTCTTTGAGTTTTCCGCGGGGTGTGCGGCATGGATGAGCCTCCCTTTAGTCTGTCCCCTGACGCGTTTAGATCTTTGTAAGAAACTTGTTCAGCCGGCGGCGCCCGAGCGGAATTCGCGCTACGGGTTTTCTTTGGTGTTAAACCCCTTGGCGGTTTGCTTTTCCGGCTCGGGGGTAGGCATGTGGCACTGGCCGTCGAAGAACCCGCCCGGATCGATGACCAGGCAGGGCGTGTAGATGTCGCCCAGAACCACCCCGTGTTCCTTGATCTCCACTCGCTCGGAGGCGTGGACAGCGCCTTTCACTTTTCCCGTGATGCTCACGAGCTTGGTGCGGATCTCACCCTCAATCTCCCCGCGCTCCGCCACCACGATCGTCCCCTCCGAAGCGATCTCACCCTTGAAGTGCGTGTTCAGGCGGACCATGCCCGAGGTGACCTTCAGTTTCCCGTCAATTTCAACCCCCGGCTCGAGCAGACCGACCATGTCATCATCAAACAACTCCGTCAGCTCGCGGCGGCGACGTGACTTCCCGAAACCAAATGCCATGCTGGCCTCCCGCCGGGACGGAAACCCACAATCCCGACTTACTACATTTACAGTTAAATGGGCCTTTCCTGGCTCTAATTACTACATCCGTAGAACTAGCGCTTTACTATCCATTCGTAAATCCGGTTCAAGTCTTCGGCAGAGAAGTAGCTGATCTCGATCTTTCCGCGTTTTTCGTTGCCCAGTATTTTGACGCGCGTGCCAAGCGTCCGTTCCATTTCCAGGACGGCAGCGCGGGTATTAGGATCGAGCTGGGTTGCCGCTTCCGCCCTCTTTGGCCGCTCGGCCTTCACCCCGCGCAAGGCCACCATGTTCTCGACCTGGCGAACCGAAAGTCCTCGCTCCACAATCAGCCTGGCAAGCTGCACCTGGGCGCTGAAGGAAGCAAGCCCCAGAAGGGCGCGCGCGTGGCCCGAAGTGATCTCTCCATTCGCAATCATTTCCTGGACAGCGGGCGGAAGGCGGAGGAGCCGCAGGGTGTTGGTGACCGTCGAGCGGTTCACACCCAAATGTTCGGCGATGTCATCGTGGCTGAGGCCGAACTTCTCCTGGAGTGAACTGTAAGCATGCGCGACTTCCAGGGGGTTCAGGTCTTCGCGCAACAGGTTCTCGGTCAGAGCAAGTTCCAGCGTGTCGCGGTCGGGCAGGTCGCGGACGATTGCCGGAATCGCCTCCAGCCCGGCCAGCCGGGCAGCACGCCAGCGGCGCTCACCGGCCACCAGTTGGTAGCGAGCGCCTCGTCCCTCGCCTCCCTCTCCCGGCCTCTCACCACGACGCAGCAAGACAGGCTGCACCACCCCGCTCGCGCGGATGGAATCCACCAGCTCCTTCAGGCTCTCCTTGGAAATTGCGCGGCGTGGCTGAAAGGGGTTGGGGTCGATGAGGTCCAGCGAGACCTTCTCGAGTCCCACCGCCGGGGTGGTTTCGACTTCGCGCAACAGCGCGCTAAGCCCGCGCCCCAACGCCTTTCTGGTCATGGCTGATGACCTCCTGGGCAAGTTCAAGATAGCTGGCGGCCCCGCGACACTGCGGGTCGTAAAGAAAAATCGGTTTGCCGTAGCTGGGCGCCTCGGCCAGCCGAACGTTTCGCGGAATCACTGTGCCGAAAACCTGGTCGCCGAAAAAATCGCGGAGGTCGTCGCGGACCTGATGGGAGAGGTTGGTGCGCTCGTCAAACATGGTCAGCAGGATTCCCTCCACGGCCAGCTTGGGATTATGGGCGCGACGAATGCGGATCAACGTGTCGAGCAATTCGGAGACTCCCTCCAGAGCGAAGTATTCGCACTGCACGGGAACGATCACGGAATCGGCCGCAACCAATGCGTTCAGAGTGAGCAGGTCGAGCGCCGGGGGGCAGTCGAGCAGGATGTAGTTGAAGCGGTCGCGCAGGGAATCGACCTTGCGCTTGAGGATATGCTCGCGCTCTGCCTGCTCGACCATCTCCACGGTGGCGCCCACCAGGTTCTTGTCCGAAGGAATCAGATGCAGCCCCTCCACCGGCCCCTTGACAATCAGGTCCGCCAAGGGCACGTCCATCATGAGCCCGTGGTAGAGCGACCGCCGCGAGGGGTCTTTTGGAAAACCCAAGCCACCCGTGGTGTTGGCCTGGGGGTCACAGTCAACGACGAGCGTCCACATGTCATGACTTGCCAGCGCCGCGCCCAGGTTGATGGCGGTCGTGGTCTTCCCGACGCCACCTTTCTGGTTAGCAATGGCGATAATTCGTCCCAATTTCCCCAACCGTATGAAAGTTAAGGTGAATCTAGCAGAGGCAGGGGATTTGCGCAAGCCCAAACGCGGCCAGGGTGCCTCAGGACGTTTCACGTGGAACGTGGCTTGAATTAGCCACCAGGGCACGACAAATTGGATCATTGCTTCATTGGGTCATTGAATCATTGAAGAGCTCGCTGCTATTATGGCTTGGTGGTTCAGAGCCCTTGGCTGTTGACTTTTGTTCCCGACCGGATCTCGCCCTGCGGCTGAGCGGCAACGCCACCTCCGTTCTCTGACGTGGCGGCTTTTCCAGTCCTTTTCAGCGTTTCCATTGCCCACACCAAATCTCGCCTTGACGACTAAGGGGAATTGCCATCGGCGAGTCCCACTGAACACCCGCTCCCTCTTTGCCCTGTCTCGCACCCAATCGCTCGCGGAGTCCCTCGCCCTGTTCCCGGCTCAACCAAAGAAAAAGTCGCCCGCCAAGTTTGAGGCAACGAGTTGCGAGCGGCACGAGTTCTTCGAGATGTCCTACGGCCCGTGAGGTGGCAGAGTCGAAGGAAGCGGTGGGAGCTTGCCGGACGAACTCCCCGAGCCTTTCCGCGCGAACCTCCACAGCATCCATGCCGCAGGCACGAGCGACTTCCTTGAGGAAGGCGCGCTTCTTGGCCACGGGTTCGAGCAGGGTCGCTGAAAGCTCCGGGAAGGGAATCTTCAGCGTCAGTCCGGGAAACCCCGCGCCACTTCCTATGTCCAGTAACCTTCCTTCGAGCCGGGTAAACCGCGAGAGGTAGAGACTCTCGCCGAAGTGGCGGGTAACGCATTCCTGGGCGGTGCGAATCGCTGTGAGGTTGATTCGCTTGTTCCACCGTAACAGGAGGTCCAAATAGGCCATCAACTGCGCGGCTTGATGGTCGGTCAGTTCCACGCCGAAGGGGGCAAGCAATTCCCGCAGTTGGCTTTCGCCCAGCATGGTGAACTGGATTGTAAGGGGACAGTCAATCCTCAGGCAAGCACGCAGGGGCAGGTTTGAAACCCGCCCGTACCAGGAGGCAGGCAGCGACCGTCGCTGCCAGAGCGCGGGGACGGGATGGACCTTTGCGGCAGGCCCCTCCCGAGGCCCCGTTCCACGTGGAACATGACGTGCCAATTCACTGATTCCATTGCACTTATCAAAAGCTGAGGCGGAGTCGGTAGGGCCCTGCCACTGCCCGCGAGGGGGTTTTGACTCCCCTCACGCCTAACCCTCGGTGAGAAGTTGCCCGGCGCCATTTGCCCCTTCGCTCCTCCGCGAGGCCTATGTATCATAAATCGAGTATTGCAAAACATAAATACATGGATCTCCATAATATCTAGCCTAAAACGCTTGAGGGCCGCGGGAAACGGCTCCGGGGGGGGCGCGGCCCTCTGGCGGGATCGCGGCCCCTGCGCTCACGAGGCTCTTGATGTAAAGCTGGGAAGGCGTGTACGATGGTTCTTCACCTCCGGGGCCAACGAGTCCACCTGAAAGTAACGCTTGGCGATCGGTAGCGACGCTCGCAGCGTGCCCGCCAGGGCTTCAGCTTAGCCCGCCTTGCGCGGGCGGGAGCGCCGAGCGATGGAGGGCGGTCCCCGGCAAGCCTGCACAGTCGCCGACCACCACCCAAGCCTGGAGGTCAACTTCATCCACGTGAGTCACGGGAACAACGGAAACGAGAAGGCGGTGGGAGTTGTGCTCTTTCAGCTTGGGGGGCCGGACTCGCTCGAAGCCGTCGAACCCTTCCTCTTTAACCTCTTTAGTGACCCGGACATCATCGACTTTCCTTTTGTGCGGCTAGCCCGGCCCGTGCTGGCGCGCCTGGTGGCCTCGCGCCGCGGCAGGAAAGTCCAGGAGCACTACGCGCGCATCGGAGGGAAGTCCCCGATCCGCGAACTGACCGAGCGGCAAGCGACGGCGCTCCAACGCGAGTTGCGCAAGAGGCTTGACGCCCGGGTGTTCGTGGCCATGCGCTACTGGCGCCCGCTCACGGAAGAAGCCATTCAGGCCGTTGAGGCTCATACGTTTCGCCAACTGTTTCTGCTCCCGCTCTATCCTCAGTACTCCAAGACCACCACGGGCAGCAGTCTGAATGAGTGGCATCGGCAGTACGCGACCGCGCGGAACCCGACGCCGACGAAAACCATTTGGGAGTTCTACGATCATCCGCTCTACCTGGAAGCCGTCGTCGAAAAGATGAACCAGGGACTGGAAAAGTTCCTGCCTTTGCCCAGTTCACCCGGGTTAAGTGATGTACACCTGGTTTTCAGCGCGCACGGCCTGCCGATCAGTGTGATTGAAGCCGGCGACCCTTACCGGACCCAGGTAGAGGCAACGGCGAAGCTGGTGATGGAATGCGGCGGGTGGTCAAACCCGCATGAGGTATGCTACCAGAGCAGGGTTTCTCCGGGCCGTTGGCTCGAGCCCTCGCTCCGCGCCACTCTGCACACCATTGCCGCTCGAAGCTCGCAGAGAGTTCTGGTGATTCCCATTTCCTTCGTCACCGACCACGCTGAAACGCTGTACGAAATTGACATTGAAGCCCGCGAAGAGGCGAGACACGCGGGCATCCGGCAGTTCGAGTTGGTGCCCGCTTTGAACGACTCACCGAAATTCATCCAGGCGCTCGCGGAGCTCGTCCGGCGCGAGGTGGGCGCGCAATCCCCGCCCTCCCTGGTTGAGGTCACTTCACTCCGGACCGCGCTGTAGTGGCGCTCGGGGTTTACCCGCCAGGGCTTCACTTTAACCCGCCTTGCGCGGGCGGGAGCGCCGATCGGAACCCATCCCGATGCCTCGGACCGGGAGGGGGCAGTTTCCCCGCCTGGCGCCCCGTGCCTGCTCAAAGGCGGGCGCTACGTCGTGTCCAGCCTGCTGCGCATGCGTCATCTTTCCTGCGAGCTGATGACAGAATCAAGGTATAATGCCGCGCGCTCACAGTCATCATTGCCGAATATACTTGTCAAGCTGCGCAATGATGCAGGAGGATCAAAATGCCCGAACTTCCTGAGAATGCAAGTCCCTCGTCTGCCAACCCTTCTCCGTCGTCAAGCGGACCCCTTTGGGGGCGGGGGAAGGCCCTCTGGCTTGTGCTCGCCATTGTGCTGATCATCTTCTTCGCGGGTGGCGCCCTCTACCTGGGACGGCAGGGCCAGTTGCGCTGGCTGGGCTGGTTCCACCGGCCGGCGGCCAGCGGCGAAAGCGTTGCCGCCTCCATCGCTTCGCTCACACCGGATGAAAAGCAGCAAGCCTATCAGGACGAGGTTAACGGACTTCAAAATCGCTTGACGCGCCTGCAAGCGTATCTCGACGGTTTTCCAAGAACCCTCACCGACCTGGACGCTCTCGCGCAATCGCTCACCACGCCGCAAGCCGCCTTTGAGTTTGTGCGCGACCAGATCGCCTTCGAGCCTTATCCCGGCGTCATGAAAGGCGCCCGCGGAACCCTGATCACACGCGGGGGAAACTCGCTCGACCGCGCGCTGCTCTTCGTGACCCTGCTCAAGCCGCAGGGGATCACCGCAAAGATCGCGCACGGGAGGCTCTCTACAGCCCAGGCTCAGAGTTTGCTCCAGCAAATAGTCGGCACCCCGGATGCGATTGACCAGATGTTCAAGCCGCTCATAAAGAATTCTCCGCAGCCAGAACTGAGCGATACGAACCAGGAATTCAAGAAGACGGTAGAGCAGGGGGCCGCAGAACAGGGAAGGAATCTGCGCGAGGCGGTAGAACGCAGTTACCAACAGATACAGTCGCAACTGAACAAGTCAGGAGCGGCCCCGGGCCGCGACGTCACCTCCGACCAGTTGGCCGTTCTGCAGGATCACTTCTGGGTTCAGGCCTCCATCGGCGAACAAAATGTGGACATGGATCCCAGTTTCAAGACTGCGACTATGAATCAGAAGTTCGCGGAGTCCACAGAGACCCTTGACCCCGACGAATTGGCAGATGCCTTGTATCAGCAAATCGCGATCCGAATGGTTGGAGAATTCCTCCAGGGGGGCCAAGTCACCAGCAAGGAGTTGCTGGCCAAGCAACTTAAGGCGGTGGACCTGATTGGCAAGAATCTCCGTCTGGCGCTGGGTCCCGAACCCCCCGGCCGAGAGACGAAAAGCTTCCTCCCTCTTCTGATGGTCGGAGACGAAAGCACACCCGGCAGCGTATTCCAGATTCAGCAGCAGGAAAGTGAGGAGCCGGAATCCCCGGCAGCCGGAGAGGAAATGCCAGGTGCCGGTGGAAATGCGGCCGGAGGCCTGCTGGGAGGCCTGGGGGGATCCGAAGAGGAACCCGCGAAAGAGCCAAAGAAGACGCAGACGAAAGGGAGGGCCACCGGTGGGGTACTCGGGCGGCTCTACGTTGAGGTTTCCAGCAAGGCCCCTCATCTCCCTGACGCAGGGTACCGACGAGTCATCCTGGACCGCCTGGAGTTCCGGAACGGCAAGACTGAACTGCAGGCAGGGATGCAGGACGTCAAGGGCATTCGACCCCTCCTCATCCAGGTCTGGGACGGAGCGCTCTCCGTGGGTCCGTATCACGTTCTGTACGCACTGAGAACCCGCCTGGAAGCGGCGAAGGCGCAACAATCCATGCAAGAGAAGGCCCGCGCGCATCTTTACCTGGGAGAGCATTTCACGGTTGACGACCTGACAGGGCCGGTCCTCCCCCCCGAACTTATCAGTTTCTTCTTCTCAAGTGATTTTGTGCGCCACCTCATTGTGAGCAAATCCGCCGGCGCGGTTCGTTCCTACTATGAGCGCCCCCGTCTGGCTTTCTTCCACCATGGATTCGGAGTGCACGACTGGTCGAAGCCACAGGGCGTGCGAAGCTTCCGCGACGGGTTAGATCTCCTCAACGAACCCATCCGCTTTGTGGGAGGGCGCGAGGCAACGTTGCCAGCCGCATTGAAAGCGGGCATCGTGGACACCGCTCTCGAACGCCTCGTCTCGAAGTCCCGGGCGGACTTTAACACGTTGCCCGTGTTCGCAGCGGCGAGCGAGCAGAAGGTTCCCATCGTCACCCTCGGCCCATCTCAAAGTGCCGCAATCGATTCTCTACCCCTCCCCGTCTCGATCAGAACGGTCCTGCACGACGAACTCTCTCGCGGCTTCACGGTAATTGTCCCTTCGGGGCTGGTCGCGCTCAATGGAACCCACACGTTCGGTTGGTGGAGCATCGACCCGGACTCCGGGATGGCATTGGGCAAGATAGAACTGGGAGGGGGACAGGCCTTTACAGAGACCGGTCAACTGGAAAAATCGGTCCGGCATGTCGCTCAGCTCTTCGCAAAGTTCTACGGCAGCCTCCTCCGTTGCTATTACCTGGCCACCGCCGAACAACTGGCTCCTCCTGAAGAGGAATCGGTTAGTGTCGAAGGGCTCCCAGCCCCCGGCGAGGCGAAAGATACTTCCGACAAGCTAGCTGAATGTGTTATCGGGGTGATCTGCGAAACCATTGAAGAAGCCATGGAGCTGGCTGCTTCGGGTTATATGCCCGAATCAGAGAAGGGGGAGCTTCAGGAGACTATCGAGGAATTGAAGGAGTTGAAAGAAACTATCATGGCCGAGGAACCTACGCCCGGAAGCAAGGGTGCACTAGTTAAGCAAGGATGCGGGATGGTAGCGGGCGGCAAGGGTTTTGAGTGATCTTGATAGCTTATCATGCCTGGCCTTTGCGCGAGCTTTGCCACCTGAGGAGACTATGCTATGTCCAAAGCGGCTTCATACGTGCTGACAGGCTTGATACTGCCTCTCATGCTTTTCCTGGCATCGTGCGATGCTTGCCGGAAAAAGAACAGCTTGACGGCCGAGGCATCGCCCTCGGGAGGTGGGAGTACAGCAGCCGCAGGCAACACCCGGGCTGAGAGCGCGGGTCCACCAGAAGCCGCCGAGCAGGCGGGACCGCCTCTCGAACTGAAGAGTTACAGCCCTGCGGCGAGGGCCAAGAACCAGGCCGTGGAATTCTCTATTCCCAGCTTCAGTGTGACTCGAACCCTCGGCTCCCGCACGCCGCCCTCCGGCAAGGCCTTCCTGGTCATCGACATGGTGTGGAAGAACATCATTCCGCTCACCAAAGTTCTGAAGCATCCGGAAAAGCAAGACCGCACCATGGGAGTGGGGGGATTAGGAGTGGGCGGTGGAAAGCAGGAAAAGGAAAACCCGGACGATTATGAAATGAGGCCGACGCCTTACGTGGTTCCTGAGGTGAAGGACCATGCCTTTGTCCTCGTCAACGGGCAGGAGACGGCCCTGCTCAGCGAGGCAAACTCCGCTGCTCCCCATGCGCTTTCGGCAGAGCAGATCGTGGTTCCCAAGCTCAACGCCGAAGTAAAAGGCCAGCTCGTGTACGAAATTCCTGAGCGTGGCGTGACGAGCTTGGTCTTTCGATACCTGGACACAGCTTATGGAAGTTTTGATCTGCCGCTGTTTGGTAAACCGCCGGCTCCCGCGACTGCCATTGCCGGTCCGGTGGCGAATGACGTCCTGGAAGTGAGCGCTTACGGCGTGCAGGAGCTCGCCAGGGTTGGCGACAGTTCTGCGCCGGCCGGCCAGAAATACGCGGTCGTGCAGTTGGGGTGCACGGGAAAGGCCGAGGGTAGCCTGGTTCGGGTCGAACTCGAGAACTATGCCTCGCTTCGTGACCCTCAGGGATTCTCATTCACCCCCGCCAAAGAGGTCAGCGCGCCGGGCCAGTTCAAAGGCATGGTGCAATTCCTGCCGCAGACTCCCCAACGCGGCGTCTTGGTTTTCCAGGTGCCGGAACAGCACGGCGCTTTGACCCTCGTGCTCACTATCCCCGGCAAGGCGCCGCTCGAGTTGAACCTGCCCAATACCGCCACGGGTGGCGCGGCAAGCGCCGCGGCCGCGAAGCCGCCGGCCGTGCTCTTCACGATTCCCGACGGTGACACGCTCGACGTCCAGGTGCACGGAGTGAGCGTGGCAGCGAATCTCGGCAGCGCGCAGCCGGAGGAAGGGAAACGATTCCTGATCCTCGATCTCAGCCTCCTCAACAAGGCCGACCAGGGAATCGAATTCCAGACGGGTGAACAATTGAAGCTCCTCAACGGCGAAGAAGAAATCGTCGCGGATGCAAGTTCCATGGAACAACTTCCCCACCCGTTGAAAGAGAACAGCGTCGTGCCTGCGCACGGCCGCGGCCGGTTCGAAGTTGCTTACCAAGTGCCCACGAGCGCGGGCAAGCTGGTTCTCTACTACCGCGGGTTCAATCGCGAGGAGAAGCATCCACTGACGGTGAAATAGGCGCTTCGCCTCGCGAAGTTGGCAGATCACGTTTCCCGAGCGCGCTCAGTGGGCTCGACGAAAGGAAGCCAAAGATGGGGTCATCAAGGACAGAGGTTTACATAAGGCTCTTGATTCTGGGCATGTTCGTTACGCTTGTACCCCTGACGGTAAGCATCGCGAATCTTCAAGAAGAGGAGCCGCCTCGACCTGAAGAGCAGAAAGAGCCGGTTCCGGCTCCTGAAGCGCAAGAAACGGAGCCTGCGCAGCCGGAACCTGCCGAGGAAGCCCCAGCCGCGGATATCCCCGTCAAGGGAGCACCCGATCCCTCAGTCAAAGCGCACTTTGCCAAGGCAATCCCGCTGCCGGTGAACGAGGTGACGGACATCGATTTCAAGGAAGGTGGAGTTTATTGGTTTAAGGTTTCTGTGGACGCCGTCGGTCCTGTCGTGCTGCGTGTCGGCGGGATCAACACCTGGAATTCCGCGATCAAAGTTTACGATGAGGCTGGCGCGGAATTCACTCCCGGCGAAGCCCGCGACGAGCGACCTTCGGCCTGGCATGGGAAAGTTGCTCGTGGTACCTACTTCATCCGGTTGGGTGCGCCGGACGACGAGGAGGCAAAGGAACCCAAGTTGGCTGCTGAGGAAGTCGCCGTACGCAAGCAAACCAAGAAGCCTTCCCAACTCGAACTGGCGACACGCCCCGCGATGCTTGTTATGGTCGATCCTGTAGGTCCTGGTGAAACCCCTCGACGGGCCGCGCAACTGGGCTTGAACTATCTCCAGGTTGATACGCCCGCCTGGCAGAACAAGGCGGCCTGCAATGGATGTCACATGCAATCGCAAGCGCTCATGGGCATGGCGCTGGCGAAGAAGAACAGGTACCGGGTGCAGGAGAGACCCGCATTGGCCCTGGGTGAGTTCATGGCCACGCAGAGCTATGCAACAGATGGAGGTCTTTTCGCTGCTCTGGCACATCGGTATTACATTTCGGGTTTTGCTCCGTCCCGCAAAGAGCTGCTGCAGGGAACGGTCCAGACGATGCTCGAAGAGCCTCCGGAAGATTTTGTGTTTGACTCCGGGGACCGTCCTCCCATTGAGGCGGGGACAGTCACCGGCTCATCAATGGCGGTTCAAGTCTTTGCCGAGGCGCTTCGCAGTGCGGGCCCGGACGCGCGGACGAAAATCAAGGCGGCGCAGGATGGCGCGCTCGCCTACCTGAGGACGGCTCCGGCCGAGACAGTTCAGGATCGCGTGATGAAAATCGTGGCGTTTGTTGAGGCGGGCGTCAAAGGTGAGGTTCTGTCCAACGAAGTCTCGGCTCTCCTAAAGCTTCAGAATACTGATGGCGGGTTTGGAGAAGCGAAAGGTGGGGGAGACAGCAACGCTTACGGTACCGGGCAGGCGCTCTATGCGCTCCGCACCGCCGGCACACCCATCGATTCCCCGGCCTTTTCGCGTGCGGTGAAGTGGCTGGTGCAGCACCAGAGCTGGAGTGGCACCTGGCCGCTCGTCGCGACGCTTTGTGCCAGTGACATTGCCCACACGATGTGGGCCGTCATCGGATTGGCGGGCGGCCTCGAGGCGACTTTGCCCATTCGTATCACTGCGGTGGCGCGGGATGAAAAAGGCGGTTACATCACTGATCTGAAAGCTGCGGACTTCTCGATACTCGAGGACGGAACACCACAGACCATCCTTGAATTCCGCCGTCAGACGGGCAACTTGAGCATCGTGTTGGTGATCGACACCTCAGGAAGCATCCGGGCCGCACTGCCGAGCATCGTTCAAGCCGCCACACATTTCCTTAACCTGCTGGGCGCCGGTGACAAGATTTCGCTGGAAGAGTTCAGCAACCGTCCCCAGAGTCCCAGCGCATTCACGACCGACCGCGCCAGCGTCGCAGCGCGGCTGAAAGTTCTCAAGGCGGCGGGAGGCACGGCGCTCTATGATTCCATCGGGGTGGCCCTGGAGCATCTGCGCAACATGCCAGAACCCCGTGGAATCGTCCTTCTGACCGATGGCAAGGACGAGGATGCCAGCGGTAAACGTGCTGGCAGCCGGTCCACCCTGAGCGCGACGCTGGCCAAGCTCCAGGAATCAGGGATTCCGTTGTACGCGCTTGGTCTGGGCGGAGGAGTGGAGAAGGACGTGCTCACTCACCTCGCGGGCGCATCGGGTGGGCGAGCCTTCTTTGCCCCCGCGGCCCAGGACCTCGACGCCATCTATCGTGAGCTTGCGGCAGCGCTCCGGGCTCAATACGTGCTGACCTACAATTCCTCGCGCCCCACGGCCGATGGCAAGTGGCGCGCTATTACGGTCCGTACGGCTCGACCAAACGCCAAGGTTGAGGCGACGCCTGGTTATATGGCTAGCCGTGACCTCCTCCAGTAGCTTGTGGAGAAGGCAATTCCTGTACGATCCGCCGCGGACTGCCGGAGGAGTGCAGGTTCTGGATGACGGCGCAAGGTCGGTAGCTGTGGGTGCTGGCAAGCTGCTGCTGTAATACCCGGTATAGACCAGGTCGAGGCACCGGGCGCCAAAGGAGCAAATGATGTCAAAGCAAACTCACGCGATGAATAGGTGGCTGGTTCGGTTCCTGCTCGGATGCGTTGCCGCCATGTTCGCGACGTCTGCCGCCCTGGCCCAGACGAAGACGCAGCGGCTGGCCATCGTGGGCCGTGAAAGAGGCCTGAGTCCCCTATCATCTACCACCAAAGACGAATTGGAAAAGAATGGTGTCAAGATCGACGATGGGTTGCTACCGGACGAGTTCGACGCCCCCCTTCTAGCGGCACACGACACCGTTGTCTTTTCCCAGATTTGCTCGATCGGAAAGGACCTGAGCCCCGAGATGAAGCAAGCCCTGCTGAAGTGGATGGCGGAGGGGCACAAGTTTATCCTGCATAACGCCGACAACTGCTGGGTAGAGAAGAAACCTGACTACTCCTTTCTGCCTTTCAGTTTTGAGACGGACAGCCCGGGCGGGCACGCCGCCCCGGGCGACGAGCTCTTCTTCGTCGAGAACAACACGCTCGGCACCAGCGACCCCCGCGACAAAACCCACTTTGTAGACCTCGCCAAATGGGTGGAAGGAAACGAGGGCAACAACGAGCTGGGCGATTCCAATATCGTCACGACCCAGTCGAAGGACTGGTGCGGGCACATGTTCGGCACGAACGTGCAGGGACCAGCGGCTTCAGCCACATGTACGCCCATCACGGCAAGGGCCTGGTCATCTACAATGGCTTCGACATCGACCAGAGCGGCGGTACTCCTGCCTACGATCAAATCATTCGTCTGGAGCTCGCGCAGCCTTTCAACCCCGATAAGCTGCCCTGCACGGTGCGCGTGGCCGCTGGTTTCCTGATTACCTCGCCCCCTAAAACCCAAACGCAGAAGATGGCCGCGGGGAAATCCTTCACCTTCCCCATCAAGCTTTATTCCAACCAGGGGTATCAGGGAAATGTGAAACTGTCGCTTTCGGTCTCTCCCTCGGACCCGGGACTCAGCGGAACGCTCAGCCCGACCTCCGTCCCGCTTGAGACCAAAGCAAATTCCACCCTCACGGTCCAAGCGGCTCCCTCCACCAAGGTGCAGACCTATTCGCTCAAGGTCACCGGCAGGGACACCCGGGGCCAGGAGAATTCCACTTTCCTGACTCTGATCGTGCCCCCGCCCGAGCAGCAAGATGGTACCTTGACGATTCTCCCGCCGAAGATTCTCTCCGCCGTCGCGCCCGCCAAGAACCTCGAGATCATCCTCGACGACTCGGGTTCCATGAAAGAAGTGTTAAGCGGCGGCGCGAGCAAAATCCAGATTGCCCGCAAGGTGCTGAAGGATGTCATCGCCAAGCTGCCCGACGATGCGAACGTGGGATTGCGCGTTTACGGACATCGATATAGCAGTAAGGACCCCAAGACCTGCACCGACTCGGAACTCGTTGTCCCCATCCAGAAACTGGACCGCGAAAAGATCGCCAGCATCGTCAACAAGCTGGTGCCCAGGGGTGAGACGCCTCTGGTCTATTCCATCCTGAAGGCACCGGAGGATTTCGGCGGGCAGAAGTCTGGCAGCATCATCCTGGTCACTGACGGTGAGGAAAGTTGCCACGGCGATACCAAGACCCTGGGCGCAAAGCTGAAAGCCGCCGGCGTGGACTTCAAGCTGAGCATCGTCGGCTTCGGGATCACGCAGAAGGCCTTGCAGCAGCAGTTGCAAGGAATCGCCAAGTCAACGGGAGGCGAGTACTTCACGGCCACCAGCGCCGGAATGCTCACCGCCGCGCTCTTACAGGCAACCGCACAGAAGAAGGCCTTCGTGGTTTTCGGCGCGGACGGCGGGGAAGTGGCGCGCGGAGTGGTGAGAGAAGAACTGACCCTTGCTCCCGGAACCTACAGAGTCACGGTCCTTGGCGAACAACCCGTGTCCCTGAACAACGTTCGCGTCGAGCCCGGCAAGCAAGTGCAACTGAAGCTGCTCCAGACGGGTGAGAAGTTGGAACTCCAGCCTTAGCGGGATGCTGAAAAGATCTTCCGAGGCACGCCGTAAGGGTGGGGTGGAACCTGTCCCGACCTGTCCCGATGCTCTTCATTCCACGCTAACTATCTGATACAACGCGGCTATCTAGCTCCCGGACTGGACATAACGCCGCACTGCAAGTGCGACAAATTGTCTTCTCTCAGCAGATTGAAGGCGTTGACCACAGAACATAGTGTCGTTGGATTTGCTGGTTGGGAGCTGCAAATTCCATAATTGGAAGATGACTTTACGTATTTACGAATCCGACTGGGCCTACGTCGAATGCTTACTCCTATTTTCAATTACTTACGAACCTGAAAAAAGGGGAGTTACTGGCAATACCCTTGCGGAACGCCAAGGACGCATGCGTGTAAGGCCGTACGCTTGCAGCCGGAAGTTTCCTTTATCTTCCAAGTGCTGGATATCGGCGTCGACAATGTGTTCATAGGGAGGACATTTGTGAACAGAATAATCTTGTTCCTTGGCACGCTCCTCTTCGCCGTGTCTCTCACCGGTTGGGCTCAGGACACAGCCAACCTCGTGGGTACCGTTACGGACTCCACGGGGGCTGTCATCCCGGGCGCCAAGGTCGTGGTCTCGAACCCCGAAAAGGGGGTCACGCGCGACCTGGTTTCCAACGCGGCCGGAGAGTACGCGGCACCCAGAATACCCATCGGCGATTATATGGTGACCGCCGAGGCCACGGGCTTCCAGAAGCTCGTGCGCTCGGGGATCACTCTGACAGTGGGGCAGACTCTGCGGGTGGACCTGCAAATGACCGTCGGTCAGGTCACCCAGGAAGTCACCGTTACGGGCAACGTCGCGCGCGTCGAGACTGAAACCGGGGCGATCTCCGACGTCGTGACCGGATCCCAGATCACCAACCTGCAACTCAATGGGCGGGCATTCACGGCCCTCTACACTTTGATACCGGGCGCCGTCCAAGATAACAGTTATGATCCCACGGCGGTCGGGATCAACGGTTTCGCAGCGATTTCATTCAACGGCAACCGCATGGAGTACAACAACATCGAGATCGACGGCGGGAACAACGCCGATGAGGGCTCGGGCGGATCGTCGATCAACACTTTTCCGAGCCTCGACAGCATCGCGGAATTTCGCGTCTCCTCGTCCAACTTTGGCGCTGACATGGGCAAGCACGCCGGCGCCACCATCGAATTGGTAACCAAGTCGGGGACCAAAGACTTCCACGGCACCGTCTTCGAATTCCTGCGCAACGAAAAGCTGGATGCCAACGACTGGTTCATCAATCGAACCCCCTGGTCTAGCCTGGACGCCCAAGCGGATTGCCACGGCAATGCGAATGGCCCTTGCGATGCTCCCAAGACGCCCCTCAAACACAACGAGTACGGGTACAACATCGGCGGGCCGTTCTGGATTCCCGGCCATTACAACACGGACAAGTCGAAGACTTTCTTCTTCTGGTCCGAAAGCTGGCGGAAGTATCGGGACGGAATCGTGGTGGGCCCGACCGACGTGCCGACGCGCCTAATGCGGGGCACGGACAATGGGGGGATTTCTGGGAATTTTAGTGAGTGCGATGAGACTTCGTCTCTGCACAATCCCGTTGTCGCTTCGAACTGCACGCTACCCACTGATCCCGCGACGGGCCAACCCTATCCGGGAAACATCGTGCCGATCAGCGCCAACGCCAAAGCGCTACTCGACGCCTATGTTCCGCTTCCCAATAACGGCGTGCAGAGCTATCTCGCCGCCACCAGCCAGCCGACCAACTGGCGGGAAGAGCAAGTCCGGGTCGACCAAAACATCAGCGATAAAACGTCTGTTTTCGTGCGTTACACCAATGACGCGTGGAATCAAGTCGCGGTTCCGGCGCTGTGGTCAGACGCCTCGACGGACACGGTGAAGACCTTCTTTGCTGGCCCCGCCAAAAGCGCCGTGCTGCATGTCACGCACAGCTTCAAGTCCAACTTGATGAATGAATTCGTCATGGGCTACACCGTAGACCATATTCGCCTCTTCCCGCTCCCCAACGTTTCCTCGGTGGCGGGCTCGCTCGATAAACCCTCCGGCTGGGCCATGAACAACTTGTTCCCGGCCAACGCGAACAACCCGCTGCTCCCGAGCGTCGAAATCGACGGCGGCACACCCTTCGCCGTAACCGGTGATGCCAGCAATCATCCTTGGTTCAACTCCAACCCGGTTATCACATGGAAAGATAACGTCGCTTGGACCGTCAGCAAACACACCTTGAAGTTCGGATGGTACCTGGCGAAATTCCGCAAGAACGAACAGTTCGGCGGGCGGACCCAAGGTTACCTGCACTTCACCGGCTCCGGGCCCATCACCACCGGCAACGCCCTCGCGGATATGTTCGTGGGCCGCATCGAACGGTACACCGAGGGGACCACGACCGTCGCCGGCGTCCCGGTGGGCGGTTACAGCAAGGGCCACTGGCGCAGCACCGACTTCGAACCTTACTTCCAAGACGACTGGAAAGTCACCCGCAAACTGACACTGAACCTGGGGTTGAGGTACTACTACTTCGTTCCCATCCACGATGTCTCCCAGCCGCAGACCATCGATTCCGGGTTCCTCCCGGGCATGTACGACCCGACCAAGCAGGCCCAGCTCGATGCGGACGGCAACGTCATCCAAGGTTCCGGCTTCGACTACACGATGTTTGGCAACGGCCTGGTGGAGTGCGGCAAGGGCGGGATCGTGAAAGGCTGTACGGTCGCCTACCGCAAAACCCTGGCGCCGCGCTTCGGTTTTGCCTACGACCCCTTCGGGACCGGCAAGACCGTCATCCGGGGCGGCTTTGGCCTCTACTTCGAGCCCGGGAACGGAAACGAATCCAACACCGAGGGAGGGGAAGGCAACCCCCCGGTGACCCTCGCTCCTTCGGGCTATAACATTCTGGGTTATGACAACATTGTGCCAGGTTCTTACGGCCCCGCGGGTTATACCCCCATCCCTTATCATCAAAAGTGGGGAAGCGTCCAGCAATTCAGCCTGGGTATTCAGCACGAGTTTCCGGGCAACAACCTGCTGAGCCTCAGCTACGTGGGTACCCTGGGACGGCACTTGGCCCGCAATCGCGACCTCAACCAGATCCCCATCGGGGTAGGCACGATGAACGTGCCGGCGCTTGACGACACCAACACTCCGCACTGTGACGCCCAGCACAACTGTGACGTGCAGGAGGTACTCATCAACAACGAACAGCCGAGTATTTTCTTCGTGCCCTTCCGCGGCTACGAGGTCATGGGCATGAAGGAGAACACGGCGGTCTCGCACTACAATGCGCTGCAAGTCAACTTCCGGCACACCTTTGGCCACGGGTTGACCTTGCAGACGGCTTACACCTGGTCCCACAACATCGACGACTCGACCAGCACCTATTTCCAAACCGGCGTGGATGACGACAACCTGAGCCGCTGGCGCGGCACGTCGGACTTGAACCGCACGCAAGTGCTGGTGATGAATTACATCTACGACCTGCCGTTCTTCAAGAACTCGCCCAACCGGCTTCTGAAAGGTTCGTTGGGCGGCTGGCGAGTAAGTGGCATCACCAGCTTCTTCACGGGGCAGCCGGTGGACTTCGGCTGCGGCATCACCGACATGTCCACGGGTATCGGGGGAGGAGTCCGATGCAACACCCTCGGCCCGCTTAAAATCAAGAAAGGGATCGACAGCTCGGATACGGAATTTGGTCCCACGCCGACCTGGTTTGATCCCAGCGTCAGCGGCCAGCCGACGCTCGAGCAACTGCGCGCCGACGGCCAAGCCGGCATGTTCGGGTACATGGGGCGCAACGTCCTGACCGGCCCCGGCCGAAACAACTGGGACATGGCGCTGATGAAGGACATCCAACTGCCCTGGTTCAAGGGAGAACACTCCACCATCCAGTTCCGCTTGGAGACGTTCAACACCTTTAACCATCCGCAGTGGAACGCGATTAAAGCCGAATGCGGCGGCGATACGCCGCCGGGCACGCCCTGCAGCGGAATCGAGAACAACCTCGATAACGGGCAAGTCAGTGGCGCGTGGCGTCCGCGCATCATGCAACTGGGCTTGAAGTTCATCTTCTAGCCTGGTTGCAGTTCTCATAGGGGCGCAAGGCCTTGCGCCCCTACAACGATTCCCTGAACCCTGGTCATCCCCTCTGGCGGGTGGCCAGGGTTCTTTCTTCTACACCACCAAGACACAAAGACACCAAGGTCTTAAATGACCCAATGACCCGATGAATCAATGATCCAATTCTTTGTGTCTTGGTGGTGAGATTTTAGTTCGTCTCGTCGGGGGCGTGGGTGACGCGCAGCAGCGCGATTTGAGTCCCTGTCCCTTTGCTCTCCAGCGCCACGACCTTTTCCTGGTCGTCGTGCTTGATCTCGAAGACAGTATTTCCTTCCTGGTTCTTTTCCGTGAACTTGGTCACTTCACTTCCCAGGCGGTGCTTGTAAAAGTCCCTGACTTTTTCGAGCGGGTCGGCAGTCTCGAATTTCGCCGCCACGATGCGCAGGTTTTGCTTGCCGGGTAAGCCCAGGTTGACGGTCGCGGAGTCCTTGTCTTTCATTCTTTTCGCGCCGGGATAAATGGGGAGGCCGAGCTGAGCTTCACTGATATCGCTGCGGACCTCCAGAGACCCGACGGGAGTCTTGATGGAGACTTCCTTCTTGCCTCCCGCCCCACCTTCGACCTGAACCTGGACGCTGCGGGCCAAGAAGCGAAGCCCCGTCCATACGGTGACGACGGAAACCAATACGATGAGCGCCAGCACCAACAGCACGATGGCCAGGATGTGGCTGCCGCTGCGGGGAGGCGGGGGAGCAACCGGGGGACGGGGAGGTTGAGGGGCTGTCGCCATAACACACTCCTACCAGTGACGTTCTAATGAGGCTTACGTTTTCCGCCGTGCCTTAGTTCCCTAAACTTGCCGTGGCCAGCGGCGCCGCGTCTAACGCCCGCGCCGCCGGATTTACAAGCTGGTCTGAGCCCCCCAGGGCCCCTCACCATCCTCGTCCGTGCCCTCCTTGAGTCCCTGTGATTCCAGGTGCTATTCTGACCAAGATGGCGGACGAACACCTGACGAATCCCAACCCGGAATCACAGAAGTACCAGGCGCTGCTCGAGGTCTCAAAAGCCATCGGGTCGCATCACGACCTTGCCGCGCTTTTCCACGAACTCGCCCAACTCCTGCACCGGGTGGTGTATTTCGACTACATGAACCTGATCCTGCACGACCCCGCGCGGAACACCATGCGGCTGCACATCCTCGCGAACCTCCGCCCTTCGGAGGCCAAGGCGGGGGGGGAGCTGCCGGTGGAGGATTCGCCCGGAGGGCTGGTCTGGCAGACCCAGCGGCCCCTGGTCGTCCAGGACATCCAACAGGAAACGCGCTTCCCCTTCATTATGAACCAGCTGCGCGAGCAAGGCGTACAGTCCTTCTGCCTGCTTCCTCTGACGACGGCGCAGCGCCGCGTGGGGGCACTGGGCTTTGGATGCCAGCGCACTCATGCCTACACGGAAGCCGACGTGGAATTCATGCAGCAGGCCGCCGGCCAAGTGGCGGTGGCCGTGGACAACGCCTTGAACTACCAGAAGGCCGAGCACTACGAGGAGCAACTGGCCTCCGAGCGCGACCGCCTGCGCGTGCTCCTGGAAGTGAACAATGCGGTGGTCTCGAACCTCGATTTCCACGACCTGTTCTCCGCCATCGCCGCCTCGCTGCGGCGGGTCATGCAAGGCGATTACGTCAGCCTGGCGCTTCTCGATGCGGAGAAGAAGCAGTTGCGGCTGCGCGCCCTGGATTTCCCGGCGGGCAAGGGCCCCGCCCAGGAGGAGATGGTGAGCCCCGTGGAAGGCTCGGTGGTGGAATCCGTGATCCACTCGCGCAAGGGGCTCATCCTGAAATCCCCCGAGGGCCAGCAAGCCGAGCTGGCGGAGACTCTCCCTGGCCACTTGGCCGAGGGATTGAAGTCTGCTTGCCTCGTGCCTCTCCTCAGTCGAAACCGCGTGCTGGGCACTCTGAATGTGGGCAGTTTCCGTGAACGCGCCTTCCACCAGGAGGACGTGGACCTCTTAAGCCAGGTCGCGAACCAGGTGGCCATCGCGGTTGAGAACGCCCTGGCCTATCGCGAGATTGCTGAACTCAAGAACAAGCTGGCGGAAGAAAAGCTTTACCTCGAAGACGAAATCCGCACGGGATACAACTTCGAAGAAATCATCGGCGAGAGCGTGGCTCTGAAGCGCATCCTGAAACAGGTGGAGACGGTGGCGGCCACGGACTCCATCGTGCTCGTGCAGGGGGAGACGGGCACGGGCAAAGAGCTCATCGCGCGCGCCATCCACAACCTGAGCGGCCGCCGCGAACGCACCTTTGTGAAAGTCAACTGCGCCGCCATCCCCACCGGGCTGCTGGAAAGCGAATTGTTCGGCCACGAGAAGGGCGCCTTCACCGGCGCCATCGCGCAGAAGCTCGGCCGCTTCGAATTGGCTCATGGCGGAACCCTCTTCCTCGATGAGGTCGGCGACATCCCGCTGGAAATCCAACCCAAGCTCCTGCGCGTTTTGCAGGAACAAGAGTTTGAGAGGCTGGGAAGCAACCGGACCCTCCGCGTCGATGTGCGCCTAGTGGCCGCCACGAACTGCGACTTGACGCAAATGGTGGCCGATCGGGAGTTCCGCAGCGACCTCTACTACCGCCTGAACGTTTTCCCCATTCTCGTCCCTGCGCTCCGCGAGCGCGCGGAAGACATCCCCCTGCTCGTCCGCTATCTTGTCCAGAAATATGCGCGGCGAATGAACAGGAAGATTGAAACCATCTCCACCGAAGACCTGGAGGCGCTCGCCCGCTACCACTGGCCTGGCAACGTGCGAGAACTCGAGAACTTCATTGAGCGCGCGGTGATCCTTTCGCGGGGCCCAGCTCTGCATGTGGCGCTCGCCGAGTTGAAGCCGCCGGCAGAGCTCTCATCAAGTTCTATTGCCACACTCGAAGCGGCTGAGCGCGAGCATATTCTCCGCGCCCTGCAGGAATCGAGATGGGTAATCGGCGGGCCAAACGGCGCGGCCGCTCGCCTGGGTGTAAAACGCACAACTCTCCATTACAAGATGTCCAAACTGGGGATAACTCGCCACTCCTCGTGACGAAATGCAGTCACGTGTCAACTATTCGTCAGACACACAACGGTGAAAACCCTCGAAGATTCCCCTGTTTGCGACAAATGCTTCACCGTAACACTGACTAGCTAAACAAGTTAGAATAAGTGTCAAAATTCAGGCTAGATTGGCACGCGGCATGTTCTTTCACCCTGAGCGGAGGGTGACAGCTAACATGTTGCGGATCACTACTTCCAGTACTTCCTGGTCAACCACTTTCAAGCTCGAAGGCGAGCTTGCGGGGCCTTGGGTCAAGGAATTGGAGCAATGCTGGCAGCAGGCACTCTCCACCGCTCAAGGGCAATCCCTGAGGGTGGACTTAACCTCGGTGACTTTCATCGATGCTGCGGGAAAAGCTTTGCTCCACGCGATGCACCAGCGAGGAGCTGAATTCATCGCGGTTGGCTGTTTAACAAAATTCATCATAGAGGAAATCACGCGTCGCGAGGCGCAACCCAATCGAACGCAGTAGGTTCAATCTTATGCGCAGCAAACATTACGTTTTGATCTTGTTCGTCTTTTGGCTTTCGCCGCTGGCCGGGTCCGCCCGCGCCCAGGATAAACCTCCGACGCGGTTGACCTTGAACCAGGCAATCCAGCTCGCCTTGAAACAGAACCCCCAGGTGCAGATCGCGAACCTCAACCTGGCCCAGAGCGAGCAGGATCACACTGTGGCTCGCTCCGCCCTGCTGCCTCAGGTGGGTCTGGAAGTGTTCGACCGTGCCCAGCGCTTCAACATTCAGGCCATGATTGGACTTTCCTTTCCCGGGGTCGCCCAGCATGCTGGCCCCTTCCAGGTGTTTCAGGCAGGCCCTGGCTTCTCGATGCCGGTATTTGACCTGACGCTCTGGCGGCGCTGGCAGGCCGCGCATCAGGGTGTGCGGGCCAGCGAAGCGCAAGAAACCACGGTCCGCGAACAGGTCGTGCTGCTGGTGGTTTCGCAGTACCTCGGCGGCATGCGGGCGGGAGCCGCCGTGCGCGCTGCCCGTTCACGGGTGGACCTGGCCCAGGCCCTCTACGATCAGGCTGCGGACCTTCAGCAGCACGGCGTGGGCACCGGCATCGACACGTTGCGCGCCAACGTGCAACTCCAGAACGAAAAGCAGCGGCTCATCGTGGCGGAAACGCAGCAGAAGATCGCTCTCTACGGGCTGGTCCGGCTGCTGAACCTGGATCCCCGGCAGACGGTAGAGCTGGCGGACGAAACCAGCTTCTTCGAGACCCCGGAATTCCAGGCCCAACAGAGCCTGGAGCGTGCGCTGGAAAGGCGACCGGAAATGCTGGCGCTGGCCTCGCGCGAGCAAATCGCTCGCCTGGCGAGGCGGGGGGCCAGCGAGTCCCGCCTGCCCTCGGTCAAGCTGGGGGGCGGCTGGGCCTACCAGGGGCTTTCCGCGCCCACTTCCATCCCCTCCTACCAGTATCAAGTGACCGTGGACATGCCTTTGTTCACCAGCGGGCGGGTTCGCGCCGAGATGACCAAAGCCGACCTGGAACTGAAGAAGGTCGCCGCGCAGAAGCAGGAGCTGCGCGACCAGATCTCTTTCGAGGTGAACACGGCCATCGTGCAGCTTGAGGCAGCGCGCAATGAAGTGAACGTCGCCAACCTGGGCGTGAAGCTGGCGCAGGAGGAAGTCACGCAGGCGCGCGACCGCTTCCAGGCCGGCGTGGCCAACAACATTGAAGTGATCTCGGCACAGGACGCGCTGGCCCGCGCGAGCGACAACCAGATTGCCGCGCTCTATCGCTACAACCAGTCACGCGCGGACCTGGCGCATGCCATCGGCCAGATGGAGGCCCTCTATGCCAAGTGAGGAACACAACACCATGGAACCCGACATTGCTGAAATCGAACGTGAAATGAGCCCCGAGGCACCCCTGCCCATCGAAGCCGCTCCCCCCAAGGGCGGCTGGGCGGAGCGCTGGGCGAATCCCAGGTTCCGCTGGGCCATGCTGGGCGCTGCCGCGGCGCTGGCGCTGCTCACCGTCGGAATGATCGTTCACTACCACAACCGCATCTCCACTGACGACGCGCAGGTGGATGGGCACATCGTGCCGGTGGCGTCGAAGATTTACGGCAATGTGGTGGAAGTGCTGGTGCAGGACAACCAGCCGGTGAAGGCCGGCCAGGTGCTCGCGCGCATCGACCCGCGCGATTATCGGGCCAAGGTGGACCAGGCCAAAGCCGCCCTGGCGCTCGCCGAGAGCCAGGCGCAGGCTGCCAGCGTGGGCGTGCCGTGGACGCAAGAGACCACCCAGAGCGGGAGTTCGGGGGCGGAGGCGCAACTACAGGCCGCCCAGGCCGAGTGCGAGCGCGCCCGCCTGGCCTTCGAGCAAGCTTCTTCCGCCGATCTGGCCTATGCCCAGGCCAACGTGGAGAAGCGCCAGGCCAGTGATGAGCGCGCCAAAGCCGACCTGGCCCGCATGAAGCCACTGCTGGATAAAGCCGAGATCTCCCAACAACAGTACGACGCTTACCTGGCCGCGGCCCGGGTGGCGGAAAGCGAGCTGAAGGCCGACCGCCAGAAACTGGCCGCCGCCCAAAGCACCGTCGAAATCTCCAAGGCCGCCCTGCTGGCCGCGCAAGCGCGGGTTAATCAGGCACGTGCCGGGGTCCAGCAAGCCCAGGCGAACCACAAGCAGGTGACCATCCGCCAGGCCGATGCCGCGTCTTCTGCTGCCGCTGTCGCCCAGGCACGGGCCAACCTGGAGGCGGCGGAACTCCAGCTTAGTTACGCCACCCTCACCGCGCCGGTCGATGGTGTAGTCACCAAGAAGTCGGTGGAAGTCGGCCAGATCGTTCAGCCCGGCCAGGGCCTGATGGTGCTGGTTCCGCTACAAGACATCTGGGTGACGGCGAACTTCAAGGAAACTGCGCTGGCCAAGGTCCGCCCGGGACAGAAGGCCGAAATCAAGGTGGATATGTACGGCAAGACCTTCACCGGCTACGTGGACTCGGTTGCCGGGGCGACGGGCGCCCGGCTGAGCCTCCTGCCACCCGAGAACGCCACCGGCAATTTCGTAAAAGTCGTGCAGAGGATTCCGGTGAAGATCCTGCTCGACCCCATCCCACCGGAGCAGGCTGTCCTGCGGCCGGGGATGAACGTGGAAGCGACCGTAATTACGAGTGAAAAGTGACGAGTGAGACTGTTGTGTGATTGGGTGATTGAGTCATTTGGGAAAGAGGCTTCGATCGCCTGATGACCTGATCCAGTTGTCACTTGGTCTTGATGGCTGACTGCTGATAGCTGACGGCTGACAGCCTTTTCCAGAAATGAAGACCCTTCTCGCACGCGCTCGAAATAACGGTGAAACCCACCCGTGGGTGATTGCCTTCACGGTGATGCTCGCGACGTTCATGGAGGTCCTCGACACCAGTGTTGCCAACGTCTCCCTGCCGCACATCGCCGGCGACCTCTCGGCGGGCTTGGACGAGAGCACCTGGGTCTTGACCTCCTACCTTGTTTCCAACGCCATCGTCCTGCCCCTGACCGGATGGTTCTCGACCCTCTTTGGGCGGAAGCGGTTCTACATGTGGTGCGTGGGGCTCTTCAGCGTCGCCTCTTTTTTCTGCGGGACGTCCCACAGCCTCGGGATGCTGGTGTTTTTCCGGATTCTCCAGGGGGCGGGGGGCGGCGCGCTCCAACCCATCTCGCAAGCCATCCTGGTGGAAAGCTTCCCGCACCACAAGCGCGGGATGGCCATGGCCGCGTATGGCATGGGCGTGATATTTGCGCCTATCATCGGGCCCACACTCGGCGGCTGGATTACTGACAACTACTCTTGGCATTGGATCTTCTTCATCAATATTCCGGTGGGGATGCTCTCGCTCCTGCTGACTTCCCTGCTGGTCTTCGATCCCCCCTACCTGGTCCGCAAGAGCCTGAAGAACGGCTTGAAGATCGACTACATCGGGCTGGGCCTGCTGAGCGTCGGCCTGGGCTTCCTGCAGGTGGTGCTCGACAAAGGGCAACGCGAAGACTGGCTCGGATCGAATTTCATCGTTTGGTGCTCCATCCTCGCCGCGGTTGGCCTGGTGGGAGTGCTGTTCTGGGAACTCTCGCGGGAGGACCCCATCGTCGATTTCCGCATGTTGAAGGAGCGCAACTTCTTCCTGGCGACCTTCACCATGTTTATGTTGGGTTTTGTCCTTTACGGCAGCACCATGTTGCTGCCCATCTTCTTGCAGACCTTGATGGGCTATACCGCAATGCTGAGTGGACTGGTGCTTTCTCCCGGCGGGTTTGTGGTCTTGCTGATGCTGCCCCTGGTAGCCCGGCTGCTTACAAAATTCGAAGCCCGCTGGCTGGTCGTGTACGGCCTGCTGGTGACTTCGCTCTCGCTACTCTATATGGCCAGTTTTAATCTCTACATCGATTTTCGCACGGCGATGCTGGCCAGAATCTTCCAGTCCGCCGGCATGGCCTTCCTCTTTGTGCCCATCAACGTCATGGCCTTCTACTTTATCCCCAAAGAAAGAATCAACAATGCCACAGGGCTCATGAACCTGGCACGCAACATCGGCGGCAGTGTGGGCATTGCCAATGTCACTACCCTGCTGGCGCGCCGCGCCCAATTCCATCAAAGCGTCCTGGTCAGTCACCTGACTCCCCTCGACCCGGCTTACCAGACGGCGATTTCCGGCGCCAGCCGATTCCTGATGCAGCAGGGGTCGAGCGCCACGCAGGCACTCAACCAGGCCCAGGGACTTGTCTACGGCAACCTGATTCGCCAAGCCACCATGCAGGCCTTCGTCGATGCCTTCTGGCTGCTGGGCCTCACCTTCCTCTGCATGATCCCCCTGATGTTCCTCATGAAGAAAGCTAAACCCCACGCCGGGCCTGTAGCGGCACACTGATGTTTTCGATTAAGCCGTCGGCCCCACAGGGAGGCGTCTGCGCCGAATCCGGTCTCTCTCAATGACAATGATGCAGGTGGATAACTCAGAATTCGGGATAGTCCCGAGCACCCGTCCGAGGCGCTCCAACGATTCGCGTTCGCTGTAGTCTCCGCCTCGGAAGAGGATCAGACCAGGCCCTTTGCTGCCTGTCATGGCCAAGAGTCGCGGGTAATCGAGATCGGCTGTGACCACCACCCGTGCCTCCTCCCGCGCGCGGCTCAAGACATCCGCATCAGATGCGTCACTTAACCCGGCCTCAGAGGCATGGAGCGCATCGTAGCCCCGTTCTGCCAGCCAGGCTGCAACCGCCGGAGAAAGAGGCATGTCCACCAGGAACTTCATCGGGAATATTCCACAGTTTCTTCTTCAGCCAGGTAAGCGGCGTAGGCAAGGGCTTGGTCAATGTCCTCAGCTTGGAGGTAGGGATACGCGCTGAGGATTGTTTCCTTCGTCTCCCCTGACGCCAACAAACCCAACAACCGTGAAACTGGGAAGCGGAGTCCCCGGATGCAGGGCTTGCCGGTACACAGATTGGGATCAATGGTGATGCGGTCGAGTTTCATAGCTCGTTCCTCAAGGTGAGATCATAACCCATACTGATCTGAAATGCGTGGGAGACTTCTCGGTTTCATTCGATCCACGCGGCGCGCCGCCAACTGCCCTCTTGCGTTTTGATTTTCCGTTTCCGCATCCCTGCCACCTCTAACCTCTCCCCTATTCCCTGTTCCCTATTCGCTATTCGCTACTCCCTATTTTCTGCGCCTGCCCCCGGACTACCGGCTTCTCTGCTCTGGCTTGAATCCTAACTGCCGAATCCTGGATCCTGAATCCTGCCCCCGATCCCCCTGATGTTCCTCATGAAGAAAGCTAAACCGCACAAAGCACCGCCCGTCGCCGCGCACTGATGTAGCGCCGGGCTCTGGCCGGCATGCCGCCCAGCGGTCGGCGCTACGCCGCCTGAGTGGCCCTGCGCGATTATCGTTCCATAACCTGATACCACTGCTTCACTCTTCCTCAGAATCCCCGCAGGTCGGTACTCTGCCTTCTGGGGAGGCCCTCCTTGGGCACCCGTTTCAGAACAACGTATTGAATGCCGCGCGCTTCGCAGAACGCTCGTTTTTCAGGAACGTCTCCGTCCTCGTTGACCACGTATAAATCCGGCTTGAGGATCGCAATTTCCGGTTCGGCATCCATCCAGCCGTGCCCGGTAGAGATCAGGGCTTGTTTGACATAGCGAACCGATTGAACCATATATCGGCGCTCGTCCTGCGCAAACACGGGGTGCCCTTCTCCCTTCAGCAGTCTGATATTCTCGTCATGCCCCACGACCACATACAGGTCGCCCAGTTCGGAAACCTCCTCAAAAAACCTGACGTGCCCCGAGTGAAACCAATCATAGCAGCCTGTCACCATCACCCTCTTGTGCGACGACGGTTCTTCGGGGGGATCGAGCCGTTTCACAGGAAAGCCCTTCAAGTCTTCTTTTTTCAAGACACGGTATTCCATGCCATGAGACTTGCAATATGCCCTTTTCTGAGCAGTATCGCTTGCTTCATCCACTGCCCAGATCTCAGGCTGTATCCCATCGATCTCTGGAATGGCGTCGCGTTCTACTTGCCCCGTCAACAGCCTTACCTCATTGACGTAGCGAACAGCTTGCAGCAGATATAAACGCTCTTCCTCCAGAAACCTCGGGGCTTTTCCTTCCAGGAAGCGCACCGTTTCGTCTGACCACAGCAGGACGTTCACATCCCCTAACTTCGCTGCTTCTTCCAGAAGCCGAACATGGCGGGACCCCAGATTGTCAAAACTTCCCGTTACGATGACTTTCTTCATGTCAGCCGTGTTTTTCTGCAAGCCTAACCTTGATGCAGATCGAGCCTGGTACAGGTTCTTCGGATACGACATAGAGATATCCGCCGCCACACCCGGAATACATGGCCCCCCCATACCTGGACTGGTAGTAACCCAGTATGGCCAGCAGATCCACGCTGATGGCCGGATGCCTCACCGTGTGAGGCAGAAGTGCCTCCCAGCACTTCATACACTCGTTCATTGAAGTACCCAAGGCTTTAATATCTTTCGCCAGAATTGCATCAAAGCACTCCTTGCCGGACTGACCTAACCTGCGTATCCATTCCGGGTCCAGATGTTTTTCGCCAAGGGGGCTATAGCCATTGGGGCGCTGAGCAACCGGCAAGAGGTGAATCACTTCCTCCAACCAGTGCGCGATATGAGGATCGTTATTGGATTGGATATGCACAGGGAATAAACCGCCTTCATAGGCATAATCATAGTCAAGCCTGTTGACACCGGGAAGAATCAGGCCGGCCATATCCTGTGAGCCGGATGGTTCCGGCTTACCTTTGTTCTCAGCGTCGTATAATTCCCGGACAAGCTCCAGGGGATGTCTATCTGGCAATGTTCCGTTCCATACCTTCATGGCGACCTTGCGGGTGCTAGTGCCCATCCCACATCGATCCATGAAACGGAAGGTGGGTTCCAGCCCGACTACGACCATTGATCCCGGCGGCGAGGGATTAAGCTTCGATACAAACGGTTGATCAATCCAACCACCGGCAAACGCCATGCGGTAGGGGATCTTGCCGATCACAGTGGTGATATCAGTGTGTTTTTGCGAGTCCATAAGCGTCAGGCGGCCTGAAAATGCTCGGTCACAGTCCTTTTGCCGGCTTTCCGGTCTGCATACTGCTGCTCGATCCACGCATAGGTCTTTTCCAGCCCTTCGCGCAGCGGGGTAGTCGGCTCCCAATGCAGTATCTTCTTGATCAGTGTGTTATCACTGTTCCGGCCGGCGACACCCCTCGGAGCGTCAAGGTCATACTTGCGCTGGAGTTTCACTCCGGCAATATCTTCCACGAGACTGAGCAAATCGTTGATCGATATCAGGACGCTCGAACCAAGATTGATGGGCGTAGCGATCAAATCGTCGCAGTGCATGATCATCTCAATGCCCTTGATGCAGTCGTCGATGTACATAAAACTGCGAGTTTGCTTGCCATCCCCCCAGATCACGATCTCGTGCTTGCCGCTATCTTTGGCTTCGATAACCTTGCGGCAGATAGCCGCCGGGGCTTTTTCCCGACCGCCATCCCATGTGCCACACGGGCCATAAACGTTGTGGAATCGAGCGATAAAAGTCTTCATCCCACGTTCCGCCCAGTACTCCTGGCAAAACATTTCGGACATGAGCTTTTCCCAGCCATAGCCCCTTTCAGCCATGGCGGGATAGGCATCCGACTCCTTCAGGGCTTTGGCGTCGGGGTCTTCCTGGAGTTCCGTGTTGTATGCGCAAGCGGAGGAGGAGAAGAAGTACCTCTCTACACCGGCCCGGTAGGCGGCCTCGATCATGTGGGTGTTGATCAGAATGCTGCGCAGGCATTGCACTCTGAATCTCTCAATGAAACCCATGCCGCCCATGTCGGCAGCAAGGTTGTACACCTCGACGGCGCCCTCGCAAGCCTTTATGCAATTGTCTTTCTCACTCAGGTCCATTGACAGGCTCTCAACACCCGGCACTCTCTGGTACCACTCCGGCAAGGGCTTCTTATCAATGGCCCGGATTCGGGTGAATCCCTGATTGTGGAAATATCTGGTCAGCGCCCCAGCGATGAACCCCCCTGCTCCGCTGATGAGAATCAAATCATCTTTCTTCAAAGTGGGGCTGTTTCCTGCTCTCTGCTGCTTGTTCATTTCTATGCTCCTTTTGAAAAGTGATCCACCTTTGGCGCTGCCCGCAACCACTACGGGAGGCCATCGTCAGGACCCTATACGCGCTTAGCTGAGGATCTCCGGATACCGGGATATCCGGCAGCAGAAGATTTTAGCTCAAGTTGCAGCCGCCTTGGGCATCTATTTCACGTTGTCCGGGCCAGTTCAATGGGTATTCACTGTGTTGGGGGGGGCCAGGGACAAGGGGTTGGAGATTTCAGGTTGCGGATCTCGGATTGGGAAAAGGCAAGAGGTGGTTGCGGGTTCACTCGCCTCAGCACTCGGGGAGCGGCGAGGCGCTCAGGAGCCTGACGGAGTTCCACGCTTCCCCGTGTCTTGAGGCGCACAACCATAGGATGGTATCCTTCATGGTGAAGCACAAATCCCATCCCGGCCACGGAGGTAGTTCCAATGCAGTATCGCAAACTGGGCCACAGTTCGTTGAAGGTCTCGACGCTAGGATTAGGCTGCATGGGCATGTCGGAGTTTTACGGCGCTCGGGACGATCAGGAATCCCTCGCCACCATCCAGCACGCTCTCGACCTAGGGGTGAGCTTTCTCGACTCCGCCGATGTCTACGGCAGGGGCCGCAACGAAGAGCTTGTCGGGAAAGCCCTCAAAGGCCGCCGGCACGAAGTGGTTCTGGCCACCAAGTTCGGTAACGTACGCGAGCCTGACGGCCGCTGGGGAGGAATCAACGGGCACCCCGAATACGTCCGCCAAGCGTGCGAGGCCAGCCTGCGCCGGCTGAACGTGGGTACCATCGACCTCTACTATCAACACCGGGTTGACCGCAACGTTCCGATCGAAGACACCGTGGGGGCCATGGCGCGGCTGGTGGACGATGGCAAGGTCCGCTACCTGGGACTCTCGGAAGCCGCTGCCGCCACGCTTCGCCGCGCTCACCGCACGCATCCGATCAGCGCTTTGCAGACCGAGTACTCGCTATGGAGCCGCGACCCGGAAGACGAGATCATCCCCGCCTGCCGCGAGCTGGGTATCAGCTTCGTGGCCTACAGTCCACTCGGACGTGGATTCCTCACCGGCAAAATCAAGAGCCCGGATGACCTCGCTCCCGACGACTGGCGGCGCAACATGCCGCGCTTCGTGGGAGACAATTTCCAGAAAAACCTTGATTTGGTACGGCACGTCCAGGAACTCGCCGCCGCCAAAGGGTGCAAGCCTTCACAGATTGCGCTGGCTTGGGTGCTGGCCCAGGGCGAGGACATCGTGCCGATTCCCGGCACGACCCGCATCGAGCATTTGGAGGAGAACCTAGCGGCGCTCGACATTACCCTCACGCCGGAAGACCTCGCGCGCATCAACGAAGTGGCACCCAAAGGCGTCGCCGCCGGTGAGCGCTACCCGGAAGGCGGCATGAAGGTCGTTAACGGCTAATAACGACCTGATGACATTGGGCAGGTCACGCTAAGAGCCTCGCTCTGGCCCCCGATGCCGATGCGGCGGAGCTTAATGTGACTCCCCCGTTGGGAGACGATCTCAAAGCCGAATGTCCGCACGATGGCAACGACCTCCTGGCCGGAGAGCCGCCTAAGCCGTGGCAGGGTGCGCCTCCAATTCGAAGGTGACGAGAATACTGGGTGAGGGCGCGAGTCCCAGCTCGGCCAAGTCTTCTCCCTCCAGGTGCAGTTCCACAGCCTCGCACAGATTGCGCGTGACCTCATCGAGAGTTTGACCTTGCGTCACGACCGGAATCTCCAGACACTCGGCGACATAGCCCGATTGCTCCCCTGGACGAATAGCGGCTTTGATCGTGCGCTGCAAGGTCATCGCTTTCGCCTCCCTCGTCTTCCCCTGAGACTCCCCGCCGCCGCAGAGTCCTGAAACGAAGATTAGCAGACTCCGACCCCGCCCTCAAGCGCTGGCTGGTACAGGCCCGCCTGTAGCGGCGGTCTATGACCGCCGGTAGTTTCTTCTCTCCCCAAAGCCGGCGCTCATAGAGCGCCGCTACAGCACGCCACTCCGTCGGCTGGCCTAGCCCCCTCGCACCTGCGGATTGATTCCTCCTTATCCCTGACAAACCGGCCTGAGAAGGCCTGCGCCAGCCCGCGGGATGGGATCAAACCATGAATGGCCTTTTCAGTCCGCTGGTCACAGCCTATTGGCGCTCTACATGGTGGCCTGCTGCCGCTAATGCACGCACGGCTTTCTCGACGTTCTGCTCCTTAACCATCACATAGTCGGTATCGTACGTAGACACCGCAAAGATGCTCACGCCTGCATCGGCCAACGGCTTACCAACCGCAACCAGGATCCCCGTGAGCGCAAAATCCAAGGGTCCCTCAATCTTGAAGATGCGCCAGCCGCTTTCGCATTTTGTGCCCTTCGGAGCGGCACCTTGGGGGCATACAACCGACAGTTCGTCAGCCGTCCGCGTAACGGAGGTGAACCCACCGCCACTCATGGCCCAGGCGGGGACTTTCTCGCTGGGGGCCAACCGGCAAACGGAGAGCTTGTCCTTCAGTAGGAGCAGGTTGAGATGCCATTCCTTAGCCGGAGTTCGCGCCAGCATGGTCCCACTCATGATGACGGCGGGCCATAGGCAACCGAACAGCTTTCTGGGGCTCGGATGACACATTTGCCACAGTCTACTCGATAAGACCGCTCCTGGATAGTGTTGCTATGTTATTGCGAGAATCAGTAGGCGCACGTGTCAGAGGGTTGCGGGGAGCAACCGGAGGAGGGTCTGAAAGTGGCGGCGGACCGTCGACGTGCCGCTATCCACTGGTCGGGAAGCAGTTCGGCGAGTCGGCTCTGAGGATGAGTGCTGAAGCGTTGGAAGATGTCGCGCAGGTAACCGAAGGGATCGATGCCCAGCCTCTTGCAGGTGGTGATGAAGCTGGTCAGCACTGCCGCCGTCCGCCCGCGCTTCCGCGTTCCCTACTTGTACGCTGGGATGCCCGTCACCCGTTCCCCGATGATGAGGGTGTGAATGTTGTGGGTGCCCTCGTAAGTGAAGACGGACTCCAGGTTGCACATGTGGCGGAAGATGGGGTACTCGTCAGCGACGCCGTTCGCCCCGAGAATATCTCGCGCCGCGCGAGCCACGTCGAGCGCCATCTTGACGTTATTACGCTTGAGCATGGAGACATGCGCGAAGTCGGCTCGCCCTTGGTCTTTGAGCCGCCCGACCTGCCACGCCAGCAGTTGCCCCTTGGTGATTTCCGTGACCATGTCCGCAAACTTCGCCTGGATGAGTTGATGGGAGGCGATGGGCTTATCATCGAACTGTTTGCGGATCTTGGCATACTCCAGAGATTCGTTGTAGCACGCCATGGCGGCGCCGATTGCTCCCCAACCGATACCGTAGCGCGCCTGGGTCAGGCAACTCAGCGGCGCCTTCATACCCTGCGCCTTCGGAAACATGTTGCGCGCGGGCACGCGCACGTCCTGAAGCGAGAGGCTGGAGGTCACCGAGGCGCGCAGCGACCACTTGCCTTTGATGTCCTTTGACGTGTAGCCTGGCGTGCCTTTCTCCACCAGGAATCCCCGCACACCTTCATCGGTGCGCGCCCAGACCACCGCCACATCCGCGATGGTGCCGGAAGTGATCCACGCCTTCTCGCCGTTCAGGATGTAGTGGTCAGCGTCTTTCACCCCACGCGTCCTCATGCCGGCAGGGTTCGAGCCGAAGTCGGGCTCCGTCAGGCCGAAGCATCCGATGGCCGTCCCTTGCTGCAGCGCCGGCAACCAATGCTGCTTCTGCTCCTCGGAACCGTATTCGTTGATGGGATACATCACCAGCGCGCCCTGCACGGAAACAAAACTCCTGAGGCCGCTGTCACCGCGCTCCAGCTCCTGCATGATGAGCCCATACTGCACGTTGGACATGCCCGCGCAGCCATACCCTTCCATGTTGGCGCCGTAGAAGCCGAGTTCCGCCATCATGGGAACCAAATGCATGGGGAACTTCGCTTCGCGGTTCCATTCCTCGATATGCGGGAGCACCTCCTTGTCGACGAACTCGCGCACGGTCTGGCGCACCAGCTTTTCTTCGTCGCTGAAGAGCGAGTCAATTTCCATGTAATCGACACCGTGAAAGGGAAACATAAAGGATCTCCTTTTAGGGGAACCCCGCCAGCGCGGGTGCGAGGGCTAGACCCTGCGACTTGTTTTGCGGGGTTGCGGCCCGTACCGTCCGGCGGGGGGCTACGCCCTGTGCCATACGGTGCAGGGCTGCGGGTGCGGCTAGGATGAGGGGCTTCAGTGTGGATGTGCTCCAGTTACCTCGGCGATTGTCACACCGCGTTCGGGCCGCGTTTTCGCAAGCGGCTTCAGACCACGGCTGGAGCGTCACCGAAAATCATTCTAGCGGTCGGATCCAAGGAGGTCAAGCAAGGGCCTCGGTAGCGGCGACTCTCCCGATGAATCGGGACAGATCAGGTTGATATCTTGATAAGCACGTTCTGCAACCCATTGGTATTTTACTGTCGTGCGCGCATATAATCGAAACCTATGGACGAGCGCCCACGTCTGACCGCAATGGTCAAGGCAGCGGGTTGAGCGGCCAAGTTGGGTCCAAGTATTTTGGACTCGCTGCTGGCCAAGCTGCCGGAACAGACCGACCCGAACGTGCTGATCGGCTTCGGGACCGCCGACGATGCGGGCGTGTATCAACTGGCGCCGGACCTGGCGCTGGTGCAGACCGTCGATTTCTTCACCCCCATCGTGGACGACCCTTACACCTTCGGCCAGATCGCCGCGGCGAATTCGCTGAGCGACGTCTATGCGATGGGGGGGCGTCCTATTTCCGCGCTTGCGATTGTGGGCTTTCCGAACAAGCCGGATGACCTCGCCATCCTGGAAAGCATTCTTCAGGGCGGGATGGCCAAGATGCAGGAAGCCGGTTGCGCGGTGATCGGGGGACACTGCATCGGCGATGACGAAATCAAGTTTGGTTACGCGGTGACCGGCCTGGTGAATCCCCAGCGCGTGCTCTCCAACGCCGCGGCGCGCGTGGGAGACACCCTGATCCTCACCAAGCGGATTGGCACGGGCATCATCGGCACCGCCCTCAAGAAAAACCGCGCCTGCGAAGCCTCCGTCAATGCCGCGGTGGAATCCATGTGCGCTCTGAACCGGGAAGCGAGCGAGACGGCATTGAATTTTCGCGTGCACGCCGCGACGGATATCACGGGATTTGGCCTGCTCGGCCACGCGCGGGGGATGGCCGTGGCCAGCAAGGTGAGCCTGGTGTTCGAGTCGACCCAGCTGGAATTCCTGCCGGAAGCGCTGGAGTATTCACGAGGCAAATTCCTTCCCGGCGGGCTCGAGAGAAACCGCGAATTCCTGGAGGGCTGTGTGGACTTGGCAGCCGGCATGGCAGAGGAGGTCAAGAACCTTCTCTACGACCCGCAGACTTCCGGCGGGCTGCTGCTCGCGGTGAATGCGGAAGACGCGCCGCAACTGCTCCAGGCGCTGCGCGCGCGCGGCATCCCCACGCAAGAAGTCGGCGAAGTCATGGCCCAGATCAAACCACTGATCTTTGTACGATAGCCCCTCGCGCAGAGCGAGTATCCATCTCCCATGCGCAAGTTTGTTCAGGCCGATTCCACAGAGTCCGTGGCGCAAGCTCGCGAACTCTTCACCGAATATGCCACTTCACTGGGGATTAGTCTGTGCTTCCAGGGTTTCGACAAAGAGCTTGCCGGCCTGCCCGGCCCCGCATTGCGCGCCGCCTCCGACACGGGTTAAGATGGCTCCCCTATGAAAAAAGAGATCCCATTGCAATTAAAAGTCGCTATCGGCGTCTTGCTGGCCGGCGCCGTCATCCTGGGAGGTGAGTATCTTCTGGTGAAGTTGTACCCACGGTACCAGCAGCGCATTGCCGAAAAAACCCTCAAGCTGCTGCCTTACCGCAATGATAGCCTGGGCATCGAGATGCAAGTGGCGGCGGGCCTGTACGGAAAAGTCGAAAGCTTTCCGGGCGGGGTGAAGATCATTCGCCCGAGGTTCTGGAGTTTCTCCCCGACCTTGACGATCACCTCGCAGCCCAACCCCGACCAGGCGCCGGAGTTCTCTCCCCAGGTGCTGGCCAAGTGGCAAACGGCGGGAACTTACGAGGTCATCGCGCGGTATAGCTTCGAGCACCTCAAGATCAATAGACGCGACGCCGTGTTGATCTGGCAGTATAAAGACCGCGCCATGACGCTCACGGCCCGCGTGATTTCGCCCGAGCGCATCATCGAGGCGGATTGCCTGCCCGGCCGCGAGGACGAGGACCTCTACTTACAGGCATGTGAAGATAGCATGCGTACGCTGAAAGTGGCCGGGCCGGAGCCGCCCGCGCCTTCTCCCCCCGCGGAAGTCCTGGAGCTGACCAGGCGCGGGCCGATCAACAAATCGCGGCAATAGATTCTCCGGCTCGCGAGACACAATTCTCTGGGTAAACGGCACGATCATTTCCTTGGGGAAGGGAGCCATCGCCAAACACCATGCACAGTTGGGAACCCGTGGAAGGAAACCTCGCCACCCCGCGTGGCTTTCGAGCCGCTGCTGTTGCTGCGGGCATCAAGAAAGCGCCGGGAGCGCTCGACCTGGCGCTGATCGTCTCGGACGCCGCGGAAACGACCGCTGCCGGCGCATTCACCACCAACTTGGTGGCCGCGGCGCCCGTCGTGTTCTCGCGCCGAAACCTCGCGGAAAGCCGCGGGCGCGCTCGCGCCGTGGTGGTGAACTCCGGCAACGCCAACGCCTGCACCGGCCGCGCGGGGCTGCGAACCGCTCAAGAAACGGCGCGCGCTGCGGCGAAGGCGCTCGGCTTCTCCCCCGAGCAGGTGCTGGTGGCTTCCACCGGGGTGATTGGACTGCCGCTCAAAACCGACCTGATTCTCAAACAGCTTCCCGCTCTCAAAGATAACCTCTCCGTCGAAAACGCCTCCGCGGTCGCGCGCGCCGTCATGACCACCGATACTTTCCCCAAGTCCTGCGTTCTGCGAAGCGAGAGGGAGGGAAGCGTGGCGCACCTGGCGGGGGTGGCCAAGGGCGCGGGGATGATCCACCCGCGTCTGGCGACCATGCTTTGCTTCATCACTACGGACGCCAGCGTCGGCCCGCGCATGCTCCAGAATACGCTGTTGGCGGCGGTGGAAGTCTCTTTCAACCGCCTCACGGTGGATGGGGACACCTCCACCAACGATACCGTCGTGGCGCTGGCGAGCGGCCTCTCGGGCGTCTCGGTCATCCCCGGGAATGAGAGCCGGGCATGGTTTCTTGCGGGGCTTACCAAGCTCTGTGAGACCCTGGCACGAATGATCGCTAAGGACGGCGAAGGCGCGACGAAGCTGGTGACGGTCGAAGTCCACGGCGCACCGAAACCCTCGGACGCCGAGCGCATCGCGCGCGCCATCGCCAATTCGCCGCTCGTCAAGACCGCCCTCGCGGGCAGCGATCCTAACTGGGGCCGCATCATTTGCGCCGCGGGGTATTCAGGCGCAAAGTTTGATCCCTGCAAGGCGGATATTCGCGTCAACGATTTCTTCCTCTGCCGGAAAGGCTTGGACGCCGGCTTCGACGAGGCCGTCGCCAAGAAGGAACTCGACCAGAAAGAACTGACTTTACGAGTGGACCTCCACCAAGGCAAAGCCTCGGCGCGCTTCTGGACCTGCGACTTCACTCGCGACTACATCGACATCAACGCTTCGTACCGGACGTAGACGCGCTCCGGCCGCACCGGCGAACCCCCGAGATCGGAGATCCTCTCATCCCGACTCTGCTTTTGCTCAACCCCTGTCGAACAAGCATTCAGCGGCCCGGGCAAAAACTAAATCTGTCTGTGGGAGAGATCAACGAGCGTCACCTGGGGGCCAGGAAGGCAGCAGCCAAATGGCATTGATGTGTCGATCATGGTAAGATGCGCACATTCCGACACTCCCCCGAGCTAGAGACGCTCGGGCGCCTCTGCACGGAACAGCTCGATGGCTGGCTTAACCACCGCTACGGCCCGTTCACAACTGCTGCTTCTGCTGGCTTGCGTGGTCGAGCCATTTCTAAATTCTTTTCTGAGGATAGGAGGTGAACACCCATGGGAACGGCACCACAAACGATAGTCTCATTTGAAGTGAAGCCCGGCAAGCTCTTCATCGATGGGAAATGGGTTGATGCGGTGTCCGGCAAAACCTTTGAAACGCTCAACCCGGCGACCGGAAAACCACTCACCACGGTCGCTGAGGGAGACCGAGCCGACATCGCTCTGGCGGTGCGCGCGGCGCGGCGGGCACTCGAGCAAGGGCCCTACCCGAAAATGAGCCCGAGCGAACGCGGCAAGTTGCTGTGGCGCATCGGAGAATTAATCCTCAAGCATGGCGAAGAATTGGCCTGGCGGGAGACCTTGGACAGCGGCAAGCCCCTCTCCGATTCACGCGCCGTCGATATCCCTTTGTCGGCGGAAGTTTTTCACTACTATGCAGGATGGGCCACGAAGCTTCACGGCGAAACCATTCCTGTGAGCGGTAACTATTTCAACTACACCCTGCGTGAACCGGTGGGCGTGGTGGGGCAGATCATTCCCTGGAATTTTCCTCTTCTCATGGCGGCCTGGAAGCTCGCCCCCGCCCTCGCCTGCGGCAACACTTGTGTGCTCAAGCCCGCGGAGCAGACGCCACTCACCGCGCTTCGTCTGGGAGAGATTTGCCAGGAAGCGAACATGCCGCCGGGGGTGGTGAATATCGTGCCGGGATTTGGTCCCACGGCCGGAGCGGCGCTGGTGGAGCACCCCGACGTGGACAAGATCGCCTTCACCGGCGAGTACATCACCGGCCAGGAAATCATGCGCAATGCCGCCGGCACGCTGAAGAAGCTCTCGCTCGAATTGGGTGGCAAGTCGCCGAACATTGTTTTCAGCGACTGTGATGTCGACCAGGCGGTCAAGGGCGCCTACTTCGGGATCTTCTTCAACCAGGGCGAGGTGTGCTGCGCCGGTTCTCGTCTGTTTCTGGAGGATTCGCTTCATGAAAAGTTCTTGGACCAGCTTGTCAACTTGACCAAAACGATCAAGGTGGGCGATCCCCTGCAGCCCGAGACCACCATGGGACCACTGGTATCCGCGGAGCAACAGGAAAAGGCTCTGCGCTATATTGAACTCGGGAAAGACCAGGGAGCGAAGCTGCTCGTGGGTGGCAAGCGCGGCCCGGGCGATGGATTCTTTGTTCAGCCCACCATCTTCGATGAGGCTACGAACCAGATGCGCATTGCCCGCGAAGAGATCTTCGGTCCCGTGCTCGCCGTTATTCCCTTCAAAGATATTGAGGAGGTTATCGCTCAGGCGAACGACACCTTCTATGGGCTGGCCGGAGCCGTCTGGACGCGGGATGTCCGCAGGGCCCACTACGTGGCGAAGCGGCTTAAGGCCGGCACGATTTGGGTGAATTGTTACAACGTCTTCGATGCGGCGTCGCCATTCGGGGGTTACCGAATGAGTGGCATCGGGCGGGAACTGGGGAAGCACGCCCTGGAACTCTATACCCAGGTCAAGAGCGTGTGGGTCAATCTGAATTGAGGCCGCGCAGAGTGTCGGTCGCCGTGGTGAAGGGGCATTCCCTGCGTCACCCAATGCCGGCCTGGGGTTTCGCCCAGACAGGTTTTCTGTTCCGCTACATTGTGATGGCTGGCGCAGACCCTTTGAGGGGCTGTCTCAGAACTTCGCGCTGGGTGCGCTAAGACGACTCGCCGCGGCGGACGGGCCTGCGCTACCACTCTTTACGACAGCAAACGCACACATCGCGCAGAGCGCGATGGATGCGCCACCCGTGCCGAGGGTTGCGGAGCAGGGCGGCGAGGGGTGGCACAACAAGACGCGGCGGTCACAGACCGCCGCTGCAGGAAATGCCGCAGCGTTAAAGCGCGAACGTTGAGGCCCCTGCTGTTATAATCATGGGCTGGCTCAGTCGGCCCGCGACTCGCCGGTTGCCGCATTTGTGGTGAGTCTCAGCCCGCCCACTCGCCACGGCGGGGACGGCGGGCGGACCACTTTCCCGGGACGGGATCCTCATGTCAGGGATCATCGGCTACATCGGAAACAAGCGTGTGGTGCCGGTGCTGCTGGAGGGTTTGCAGCGGCTTCAGTACCGGGGGTACGACTCGGCGGGTCTGGCGGTGATCCGCGAAGGGAAGTTGAGCATCCGGCGCACGCCGGGCAAACTGCGCAACCTGGAAGAGCTGATTCGGCTGGACCCCATAGACGGGACGTATGGCATCGGGCACACCCGTTGGGCCACGCACGGCGCCCCCACCGAGGAAAATGCCCATCCGCACCGCGACTGCCACGGCACGGTGGTCGTCGTCCACAACGGCATCATCGAGAACTACCTGGAACTGAAAGCGGGACTGGAGGCCGAAGGGCACAAGTTCACCACCGAGACCGACACGGAGGTGATTGCCCACCTCATCGAGAAGCATCTGAACGACAGCGCGGCGGGCTCAGGAGCTGCGGGAACGCGGCAGGGAACCCTCGAGGAGGCGGTACGCGCGGCCGTGCGTCAGCTCAAGGGCGTCTTTGCGCTCGCCATCATTTCCACCAAGGATCTGAACAAGATTGTGGCGGTGCGCCAAGGACCCCCGGCGGTCATCGGCCTGGGTAAGGACGAGTATTTTGTGGCCAGCGACGTCCCGGCCATCCTCTATCACACGCGCGACCTCTTCTTCCTGGCCGACGGCGACGTGGCCGTGCTCACCCCCAACGGCGTGAAACTGAGCGACTTCGCCGGCCAGCCCGTCACGCGCCGCGTCCAGCACATCACCTGGGACCCGATCCTGGCGGAGAAAGGCGGCTTCCGTGACTTCACCTTGAAAGAGATCTACGAGCAGCCACGCGCGGTGCGCGACACCATGCTCGGCAGGTTTTCACCGGAGACGGGCCAGGTCTTCCTGGACGAAATGGAAATCAGCGAGGACGACTTCCGCTCGTTCCGCGAAATCAAGATTGTGGCGGCGGGCACCTCGCGCCATGCCGGCCTGGCGGGCAAAATCATGATTGAGCGGCTGGCCCGCGTGCCGGTGGAGGTGGACTACGCTTCGGAGTTCCGCTACCGCGACCCGCTGGTGGACTCGCGAACCCTCACGGTGCTCATCACCCAATCCGGCGAAACCGCCGATACCATCGCCGGGCAGCGCGAGGCGCACGTCAAGGGCTCAAAAACCCTGGCCATCTGCAACGTGCTCGGCAGCATGGTACCGCGCGAGGCCAACGGCACTATTTACACTCATGCGGGTCCGGAAATCGGCGTGGGCTCCACCAAGACCTTCACCGCCCAGTTGACTGCACTGTACCTTTTCGCGGCGTACCTGGGGCAGACGCGCGGCCTGCTGCCGCCCGCCGACGCGAAACAATTGCTGGCTGACTTGGCGGCGCTGCCCAAGCAACTGGAGTCTGTACTGCAGAAGGACGAGGAATTCGAGGATCTGGCCCGCCACTTCTACCGCGCCTCGGATTTCCTCTTTCTTGGCCGCGGCGTCCACTTCCCCGTGGCGCTGGAAGGCGCGCTGAAGATGAAGAAGGTCTCCTACATCCACGCCGAGGCCTACCCGGCTGGCGAAATGAAACACGGGCCAAACGCCCTCATCGCCGACGCACTCCCCGTGGTGGTGATCGCCACGTGCGATTGGAACTCGGCAGCTTCCCGGCAGCGCTACGAACGCACCATCTCCAACATCAAGGAAGCCAAGGCGCGCGGAGCCACGATTATTGCCTTGGTGACCGAAGGTGACCGCGAGGTCCGAGCCATGGCCGATCACCTGATCGTCCTCCCCCACACCAACGGCATGCTTTCCGCCATTCTCGAAGTGGTGCCGCTGCAACTGCTCGCCTACCACGCCGGGGTGCTGCGCGGCTGCGACGTAGACCAGCCCAGGAACCTGGCAAAGTCGGTCACGGTCGAGTAGTCCCCCGAGAGACGACCTGGTGGGTCGTGCCTACACGGTTGCAGAATGAAACTTGTTTACTCCGACCAATATGACCTGAACCTCGGCAGCCACGTCTTCCCATCCATCAAGTATCGCCTGATCAAGGAAAAGCTCCTGCGTGACGGCATCGCGCAACCAAAGGATTTCGTGGAGCCTGTGGCCGCCGCCGATGAGGACGTGGCGCTGGTCCACCACCGCGAATACATCCGGAAACTTCAGACCGGAAAGCTCTCCTACCTGGAGATTCTGCGCCTGGAGATTCCCTATTCGCCGGAACTGATCCGCGCCGTCTGGCTTTCGGCGGGCGGCTCGATCCTGGCAGGCCGCCTGGCGCTGGAAGATTCTGTTGCCGTCAACGTGGGGGGCGGATTTCATCACGCCCACCCCGACCACGGCGAGGGCTTCTGCGTGCTGAACGACGTCGCCATCGCCATCCGGCGCTTGCAAAAAGACAAGGCCATCGAGCGGGTCATGACCGTCGATTGCGACGTGCACCAGGGCAACGGGACAGCCGCGATCTTTGGGGGAGACCACAGCGTCTTCACCTTTTCAATACACCAGGAGAATAACTACCCCTACCCCAAACCCCCGAGCACCCTCGACATTAACCTGCGCGACGGCGTTGAAGATGCCGAATATTTGCACGAGCTGGGGAAAGGCTTGGATCAGTCGCTGGCCGAGTTCAACCCGGACCTGATCTTCTATGTGGCCGGCGCCGACCCCTACCGTGATGATCAGTTGGGGGGATTGCGTGTGAGTCTAGAGGGGCTGGAGCAACGCGACCGCTTGGTCTTCGAAAAGGCGAAGGCCCAGAAGCTTCCCGTCGCGGTCACCCTGGCGGGCGGCTACGCGCGCCACGTCGAGGATACGATCCAAATTCACACGAATACCATCCGCGTCGTCAAAGAGTCCGCAGGCTAGCGAGCGGCTCTCCCCTGCGGCGCGGCGGCTGGAGGCAGGGGAGCACCTTTACGGTGCTCCCAGACTAGGCTGCTGCATGAGGGGGAAAGCTGGCTGCGAATGGCCACTCAGTTTTGGATTTTGACGAGGCGGGGATTGAAGGACCCCGTACGATATCCCTCGAGGTCCAGAGTGATGAACTTGAAGCCCAGAGGTTTGAAGATTTCGACAAACTTGCGAGCCATTTCGAGGCTGAGCGCACGGGGCAGTTCGTCAGGCGAGATTTCAAGGCGCACCAGCTCTTCATGGTAGCGCACGCGGAACTGGTGGAAGCCGAGGGCGCGCAACGCTTCTTCGCCTTTCTCGACAACCGCCAGGCGCTCCGGCGTGACCTCGATGCCATACGCGATGCGGGAGGCCAGGCACGCGCTGGCGGGGCGATCCCACACGGGCACGGCGGCGCGGCGGGCCAGCTCGCGGATGTCGGCCTTGCTCAGGCTGGCGTCGAGCAGCGGTGTCAGGACCTTGTGCTCGCGGGCAGCGCGCTGGCCGGGCCGCCAGTCGCCCCGGTCATCTAGATTGATGCCGTAAGCGACCGCCGCAAACCCGCGTTGGGCGACCAGGTCATCGAGCTTGTCAAACAGTTCGTCTTTGCAGAAATAGCAGCGGTCGGGGTTGTTGGCGCGATAGGCGGGGTTCGAGAGCTCCTCCGTGGTGATGAACTCGTGGGAGAATTTGCAGCGCGCGACGCAGGCTTCGGCTTCCTTCCGGTCACGCTGGGAGTAACTCGCGCTCAACGCGGTGACGGCCAGCATCCGCTCGCCCAGCGCCTGGTGTGCCGCGTAGGCGAGGTAGGCGGAATCCACTCCGCCGGAATACGCCACCACCAGCGAGGGAACTCTCTTCAGCTCCTCGACTAGCCGCTGTTCTTTGATTTCAAGTTCCCCCATGCACTGCACCACAGGGGTCTAGCATAGCGCCCATGAGAGGGGCAGACAATCGTTTTCCGCGCCGAGGGCTCTCATGCTAGAAAGCAACGGGCAGGTTCGTCCTAGTGCCACATTTGAAACGCTGGCGCGTCAAGATTTGGTTCCAGAATCGGATGTGCCGGAAATGACGATTTCCAAAGAGTCCCTCTCGCGGGTAACACGGACCCTTGCACTGAGAAACTCCTGCGGCTTGCCGAAGGGCAGCTCGAATTGCACTTCCCGCGGACCCTCTGTCTTGGTGGGGATTTCCAAAGCCTCTGCCGTGAGCCTGTATCCGGCGAGGTCGATCCCGATCCCGAAGTGCCTAAGAGCCTTAGCCAGGTTGCCCGCCGTCGGGGCATCATGGCCTTTTTCGTATCGGCTTATCATCTGGCGGGACAGCCCGAGTTTCGTGCCAACGTCGCTCTGGGTCTCCTTTTTGGCGATCCTGGCCTCCCTGAGCTTTGTCCCGATAGCTTGGCGAATTTCCTTGCTCATTCTCATGTCAACACCCGTTGGCGGATGTGGACGGGGTATGGGGGGATTGGGATTGTTGCCTTGCGTAACTCGCTCAATTTAAAAGCCTTCACCCTCCGCCGATTCTGCTTGACGTCTGCAATTGATGTCAACTACTATTTACGCGAACGCAAACTGTAGTTGTCTAGGGGATCGCGACATTTCGCTTCGGTGCCCACGCGTCAACGAGACAATTGACTTCTACGTCTCTCGGCGTTAACTTAGTTCGCCTCGACACATGGGGGTCGTCCGCGGCGCGGGGTATCCCCCCCGCGAGCGCCAAATGGAGGTGTGAGACATGTCCCTATCGCCAACGTTCCCCAACCTGTATAAATATGGCTTCGTGACCTCAAGGGCCGCCGACTTGCTGTCGAAAGTAAAGCCCACCGAGATGCCCAAGCAGCAGCGGCGGGAAGTGTTCTCCGCGTGCAAGGATCTGGTTGAGAAGATAATCCAAGGCGAGGGCTTTCTAATCGGGCCCAACCCCGAGGAAGTTCACAACTTGCGCCCGGAGGACGTTGAGATCTTCACATACGTTCTGGACACGGACAGTGTGGCAAAGAGCCTTGCCGGCACGTCGGAGGAAGGCGTACGCCGTTACTTCGAGGAAATACTCGAAACATTTGAGTTGTTGATAACTGATCCCCCGACGGATGTCGAGGAAAAGAAGCTAACAAGCACTCTGAAGTTCGTCACCACAATCGCCGACTCATTGATCGAAAATGCCAGGGAGAGCCTGAGGCGAACGCAAGCCGAGGAGTCATCCCCCGCTTTCCATGAATGACGATCTCAGGTCCTCGGCTTTCCTAAAAGCCGAGCAGATTTTCGAGCACTCAGCTCGCCTCAAGATTCTGCCCTTCCCGTCACTTAACCCGACATTGTTTGCCACCTTCATCTGCGATGTCTGCGAAAAACTGAAGAGCCGAATGTCATCCCCAGATGGCGGCGACAGAGAAACCACCCTAATCCCGATCTTCCTCGTCGATCAAATCGCCCCAACTCTCCGTTTCATTGAAGGAGCTTCCTCCGAGAATACCCCAGCCTCCCTCGTCGTACCAGTGGAGAGAATTGGTGAAGCCGTCCTGCCAGGGTCAAAGTTCATGGTTTGCCGCCAGTGGCGCTACAACTACAGTGTGCGCGAGCTTCGCCGGAGACTCGAGGAAGATTTGAAAGGACTGCTGCCGGAAGCTGAGCATAACGCCCTTTTCAAGGCCCTGCCGGAGAGGCTGTTCGCAATCTCGTTCCCGTCATTTGAACGCGACAACGCTCTTCTTCACGTCAATTTTGCCCACGAAATCGCGCACCCTCTGGAACGGGCGTATCTCACACAAGAGGACCAGACGAGGATATTGCAAGATCTGCGCAAGGAAGTTGAAAAGGTAATCGCAGAAAAAGATCGTGTTCGTCGCGCCAGGGAGATCGGAGCGAATGTCGGACATGGGGCGCGGATGCGGCAAGCCGCCCTCATGGAGGTCCTATCCGACACGATATCGGCACACGTTTTCGGCCCTTCGGCATTGTTTGCTCTTCACGAGGTGGCCACCCTCTCTCGGTCGATGGATAAGATTTCGGCGGACCTCCATCCACCATGGCGTTTCCGGCTCCGCCACATCCTGAAGGTCCTGGAGGAGTTAGATTTCGTAGACCCGAGGACGTTTCAGCTCCGAGGGTGGCCGAAGGAGATCCCCGCTAGTATCTCGCATGTTAGGGGAAAGGTTGATGGATGGTTACACAATCTCCATCAGATTACCGAAATAACGACTGATATCGACGAGATTGAGCGGAGCTTTCCCGGGAAGCAAGCCTATGATTCCGCAGATCGAGCCCTCCCGGCCGTACAGAAATTCGCCGCGGAGAGTGTGACTCAGCGATACACTCCCACACTCTTCAGCGAGGAGGTGCCGGGCCTTCTGGAAAGGCTACACGCCAGCTTGCCGCCTAACAGGATTGAGTACACTCTTACCAACAACCGAGCTGTCAGGCTGGCGTCTATCCTAGCTAGCGCTTGGCTCTTCAAATTGGGCGAACTTGCACCGGTCTTTGGTCAGGATCGACACGCCTACGTTCAGCGGGTTCAGACTCTCAATCGCCTAGTCCTGAAGGCTATCCAGTTGAGTGAAATACAAACGGAATACGCCAAGAGGCCCAGGAAGCAGGACAATGGGACTCCTAAGCAAGCGTGAAATTTACAGATGGCTGAACAAGGAACTGGAGAAGCGGCTCGTAATCACTCCGATCCTTGACCCGGACGAACAAATCCACCAGGGGTCGGTCGATCTCCGCCTTTCCACGACGTTCATTCTTACGCAAAAAACAGCATTCCCGATGATGGACGCCACTCAGGGCGAACAAACGCTGAAGGAAGAAATCCAAAGGTACCAGTTCCGCGTTTCCAAACGTCCCCACGAACAGTTCATTCTCCACCCGCAGCAGCTCGTCCTGGGAGGGACCTTGGAGTACTTGGCTTTCCCTCCTGGTATCGGGGGGTATGTGCTTAGCCGATCCTCCTGGGGACGCCTCGGTCTGATCATAGCCACGGCAACATTCGTTAATCCGGGGTTCAAAGGGTGCCTAACACTTGAACTTCTTAATCTTGGGGAGGTTCCGCTAGTTCTATACCCTGGGATTCGGGTTGCGCAACTTGTCTTACACACTGTTTGTGGGAAGCCGGGGATCCACAAGAGCAGGTATCAATTCCCAACGGAGCCGGAGTTCAGCCGGGTTTACGAGGATGAGGAACTGGAGTTTTGGGGAAAGCCGAAGGACTCAGCCTTCTGATCGAGCCTTAGCATTCGTCGCCGTCTGAACCAAGTGTAACGCTAATCTCTCCTGTTCTCGAGAATCGGTCGCGTCCCGAAGGGATGTGGACAGGTTCCGAAGTTCGCCGGCAGTCGGCTCGGCCTGGGTAGTACTAAGTGCCTCGACTGCCTGAAGAGTCCGGTCCAACGTTGCCCTTGAGTCCTTGTTGGCGACCGCTAGAGCTAGACTCTGTATGAGGCTGCCGCCTCCAACACCGAAAAGCAGGTAAACAGCGTAGCTCCTGGGGGGCGGGACCTCACCTGCGGAAAGTGACCAGCCCAAGAAGCGAGCTACTCCTCCGAGCAACCCGTTTACGCCCGTGGCAATGAACAAGTCCTTTACACTGATGCCCAACTTCGAAAACCGGAAGCCCGGGTTAAGTATGATTAGAGTGTATGTGAGCCCACCTACCAACCCCAGAAGGATCGCCCAAAGCATTGTTTCTCCTCCTTCGGATTTCTGTCCCGTTTCCTCATCTGTCCCTGTGCCAGCTATTGGATGAGCGGAGGCTGCGTTGGGGCGCCATTACCGTTGGTTTCGCTCCTGACCAGGCAGACGGCGGCGACCTGGCCACCCTCTTCCACGTCGATCAGGCGCACGCCCTGCGTCGAGCGACCGCACTCGCGAATCTGGCTGGAGTCGAGCCGCGCGATCTTCCCCTGTTCCGTGATGATCATCAGCTCCGACTCCTCGGTCACACTCAGCACGCCCACCACTTTGCCGTTGCGCTCGGCGGTCTTCACATTGATGACGCCTTTGCCGGCGCGTGATTGCAGGCGATATTCCGTGATGGCGGTTCGCTTGCCATATCCCTTTTCAGTGACGGAGAGGATCAGCTCCTTCTCGCCGACGATCTCCATGCCCACGATATAGTCGCCCTTTTCGAGGTCCATGGCATAGACACCGTAGGCTTGGCGGCCCATGTCGCGGACGTCGCTTTCCGGGAAGCGGATGGCCATGCCCTCGTGCGTGGCGAGAAAAATCGTGTCCCTGCCCGAGGCGCGCTTGGCGGCGATCAACTCATCGCCTTCCTCGATGCTCATGGCGATGATGCCGCGCGACATGGGGTTGGAGAACTCCGCCAGGCGCGTCTTCTTGATCAGGCCCAGCCGGGTTACCAGCGTCACGTAGCCTTCCGCCGCGTAGGTTTGACCATCCACAGCGACGTCCTGGGGTTCATCCGGCAGCTCCTTGACCGCTACGACCGCCGCCACCTTCTCGGCCGAAGCCAGGCTGACCAGGTTGACGATGTTCCTCCCTTTACCTGCCGTGCCCACGTCCGGAATTTCGTAAACCTTTAACCAGTACATCTTCCCGGTGTTGGTGAAGACCAGGATGTAGCTGTGGGTGGAAGCGATGAAGAGGTGCTCGACGAAATCCTCTTCGCGGGTCCTCATGCCGATGCGCCCTTTGCCGCCGCGACCCTGCTGACGGTAGGCGCTCAGGGGCGTGCGTTTCAGGTAGCCCGCATGCGAAACCGTAATCACCACGTCCTCCTCGGCGATGAGGTCCTCGAGCTTGATCTCCGCCTGCTCCTCGATGATCTGCGTCCGCCGGAGGTCGCCGTATTGTTTCTGGATATCCTTCAGTTCGTTGATAACAACTTTCTTGAGAGCTTTCTCGCTCGCCAGGATTTCCTTGTAGTCGGCGATTTTCTTCTGAAGCTCGTCATGCTCGGTCTGGATCTTCTCGCCTTCCAGGGCCGTCAAGCGTTGCAACTGCAGTTCCAGGATGGCCTGGGCCTGGCGCTCGCTGAACTCGAACCGCGCCATCAGGCCCTCTCGGGCATCCTTGGGGGCCTTGGAGGCGCGGATCAACTTGATGATGGCGTCCAGGTGTTGCAGGGCCTTGAGGAAACCTTCCAGGATGTGGGCGCGCTCTTCCGCCTTACGCAGGTCGTAGGCGGTGCGCCGGCGCACGACGTTCACGCGGTGGTCGATGAAGAGCTGGATGGCGTCGACCAGGGGAAGGGTGCGCGGCCGGCCGTTGACAATCGCCAGCATGATCATGCCGAAGTTTTCCTGAAGCTGGGTGTGCTTGTAGAGGTTGTTTAAGATCACCTCCGGCTGTTCGCCGCGCTTCAGCTCGACCACGATGCGCATGCCGTCGCGGTCGGACTCATCCCGGATGTCGGAGATGCCCTCGATCTTCTTGGCCTGCACCAGTTGCGCGATGCGCTCGATGACCTTGGCTTTGTTCACCTGGAAGGGAATCTCGGTGATGACGATCTGCTGTTTGTCTTTGCTGGGCCGCTCAATGGCCGCCTTGGCGCGCATGGTGAATTGCCCGCGACCCGTGGCGTAGGCCGACTTGATCCCGCTCTTACCGTAGATGTAAGCGCCGGTAGGGAAGTCGGGGCCCGGGACCAGCGCGAGCACCTCGTCGATCGAGGCGCCGGGCTTGTTGATGAGCAGGATGGTGGCCTCGATAATCTCCGTCAGGTTGTGGGGAGGGATCTTGGTGGCCATGCCCACGGCGATGCCGTCCGAGCCGTTAATCAGCAGGTTGGGAACACGCGTGGGGAGGACGGTGGGCTCCTCCGTGGACTCGTCAAAGTTGGGGACGAAGTCCACGGTTTCTTTCTCGATGTCCGCCAGCAGCTCCTCCGCGAGGCGCGCCAGCCGGCACTCGGTGTACCGATAGGCTGCGGCGGGATCGCCATCCACCGAACCGAAATTCCCCTGACCGTCAATCAGGGGCTTGCGCATGTTGAAATCCTGCGCCATGCGCACCAGGGTGTCATAGACCGCCGCGTCGCCGTGGGGATGGTATTTCTTGATGACCTCACCCACCACGCCCGCGCACTTGATGTAACGCTTGTCGGAGGTGTTCCCCTCCTTGTACATCGCATAGAGGATGCGGCGATGCACGGGCTTCAGCCCATCGCGGATATCCGGCAAGGCGCGCCCGATAATCACGCTCATCGCGTAGTCGAGATACGACTTGCGCATCTCGTCTTCGATGTTGACGGGAATCTCCTGCGCCGGCTTGATCAGTTCCTGGTCAGCCATGAATCTTCCTCATACTCTGGTCAATCTTCCTTGCGAGACGGAGAAAACAACCCCTCACCCTTGCGCAGGTACCTTGGCGCGCGAATCTTCTGGAGCCAAGCGTGGACATCCCTCATGTCTTCCCGGTCAGCCCACATTCCAATTGCCGGATGGTTGGCGAGCTTGTTGGCTTTCTGCTGTTTCGCGGCAGCGCGCTGTTTCCCCTGCGACTTTTGCGAGCTCATAGGCTTTCCTTAGCCCGGACTCGCAGGCCTGAAAGGTCCGCGCCAGCCGCCGGAAACCTAGATGTCGAGGTTCTTCACATCCAGGGCGTTCTCCTCGATGAACTGCCGGCGCGGCTCGACGGCGTCACCCATGAGCACGGTGAAGATGGAGTCGGCTTCCACCTGGTCTTCGACCCTCACCTGAAGCAGCATTCGCTGCTCGGCGTCCATGGTGGTGTCCCAGAGTTGGTTGGGATTCATTTCGCCCAAGCCCTTGAAGCGTTGCACGGTGAAGGATTTCTTGCCCGCCGCCATGATGTGCTCGAGGAGTTCCTTGCGGTCCTCGATGGTGATCTGGCTGCCGTCCGAGGAGATGACGAAGGGAGGCTTGTCGTTGTCGCGGACGCGCCGGTGGAGCTCCAACAGGCGCCGGTACTCAGCGCTGGAGATCAGCTCCCAATCGATGGTGCGCTCGGCAAGGGCTTCGGTGGAGAACGCCAGCGTGTAGAGGTTATGCTCTTCGTCCAGCTTCAGGGAGGTCTTGAACCCTTCGGCCTTCAGCTCCCTGGCGACCAGCTCGAGTTTGGTCTTGTCTTCCAGCTCCATCTTCTTGCCGAGCTCCGCCTTCAGGAGGGCGTTGACGGGGCGCGCGTCGCCAATGCGCTTTTCGAGCTTGTCAAATAACTCGATGTACTCGCCCAAAGCCATCAGGAAGTTCGTCAACTCGCCGCCCTGGAGCCGGGTCTTCTCTTTTCCATCGCCGAATTCCACGACGTGGTCCTCGGTGGCGCGGCGCAATACTTCGCGGCGGAATTCCTTCTCGTCCCGGATGTACCTGGCGGCCTTCCCTTTCCTGATGAGGTAAAGCGGGGGCTGGGCGATGTAGACGTGGCCGCGCTCCACCAGTTGCGGCATCTGCCGGTAGAAGAAGGTGAGCAGAAGGGTGCGGATATGGGAGCCGTCCACGTCGGCGTCTGTCATGATGATGACCTTGCCGTAGCGCAGCTTGGCGATGTCAAAATCGTCTTTCCCGATGCCGGTGCCCAGAGCAGTAATGAGAGCGCGGATTTCCTCGTGGGAAAGCATCTTGTCCGGGCGCGCTTTCTCGACGTTCAAAATCTTGCCGCGCAGCGGCAGGATGGCCTGATAGCGCCGGTCGCGCCCCTGCTTGGCGGAGCCGCCGGCCGAATCTCCCTCCACTAGGAAAAGTTCACAGCGCTCGGGGTCTTTTTCCTGGCAATCCGCCAGCTTGCCAGGGAGGCCGCCGGAATCGAGCGCCCCCTTGCGTCGAGTTAACTCCCGGGCTTTACGCGCCGCCTCCCGAGCGCGCGAGGCGTCGATGGCCTTGGCGCAGATCTTGCGACCCACGGTGGGGTTCTTTTCGAAGTGTTCCATCAGCTTCTCGTACACGAAGCTGCCCACCACGTTCTGGATGTCGCTGTTCAGTTTGCCCTTGGTCTGACCTTCAAACTGGGGCTGGGGCAGCTTGACGCTGATCACCGCCACCAGTCCTTCCCGCACATCTTCGCCCTGGAGGTTTTCTTTCACATCCTTGAACAGGCTCTGGTTCTGGCCGAACTGGTTGATGGCGCGCGTCAAGGCCGACCGGAATCCTGAAAGGTGTGTGCCGCCGTCCACGGTGTTGATGTTGTTGGCGAAGGAAAACACCGTCTCCGCGTAGGCGTCGTTGTACTGGAGCGCAAACTCCATGTGGACATCGTCCTTGTCCGCCTCGGCGTAAATGGGCTGTGAGTGAAGCACCTCCTTGTTCTTGTTCAGGTGCTTGACAAACTCGCTGATGCCGCCGTTGTAGTGAAACTCCGCCTGCTTGGCGGCGCGTTCGTCTTTCAGCCGGATGGTGAGGCCCTTGTTCAGGAAGGAAAGCTCGCGGAGGCGCTGAGCGAGGGTGTCGTAATTGAACTCGATCGAATCCAGGATCTTGGCGTCCGGCAGGAAAGTAATCTTGGTGCCGCGGCGTTCCGTCTTGCCAGCGCGCTTGAGCGGCGCCAGGGCTTTCCCAGCTTCATAGGACTGCTCCCAGGTGTAGCCGTCGCGCCAGATCTCCAGGTCCAGCCACTCGGAAAGCGCGTTGACCACCGAGACGCCCACGCCGTGGAGCCCGCCCGAAACTTTGTAGCTGTTGGTGTCAAACTTTCCGCCCGCGTGGAGCACGGTCATGACAACCTCGGCAGCGGATTTCCCTTCCTCCTTGTGCATATCCACCGGGATCCCGCGGCCATTGTCGGTCACCGTGACGGAGTTGTCAGTATGCACGACCACGTCAATGCGGTCGCAGGCACCCGCCAAGGCCTCGTCCACGGAGTTGTCCACGACCTCCCAAACTATGTGGTGGAGGCCCATAGCCCCCGTGGACCCGATGTACATCGCCGGGCGCTTGCGTACTGCCTCAAGATCGCCCAGTACCTTGATACTATCGGCGTCGTACCTTTCACCATTCTCGAATGGTTTTGGCTTGCCCACGTCCTCCCTTATCCTCCCTACCCATCAACCCTGACGCCAAAAGACCGACAGAGAAGCAGCTTCCCTATCGGTCTCGGGACACCGGACGATCGAAGACCCCCTTACCTTTCTTTCTGATCCCACGCCCCCTTGCCTGCCCTTCCGATCCCCTGCCATCGCGCGCATGAACGCAAACCCACCGGGGACTTACAGTGAACAGAAGCAATCAGACTCGCATCGGCATCACCACATAGCGATAGTGATATGCTTCCTCCTCGGCTGCGCGCAGTTGGCCTGCACTTTGTTCGTCCTTTAATTCCAAGCGGACCTTCGCGCCTTCCCCGAGCACATTCAGGAAGTCCAATAGGTACTGATAATTAAATCCGATCTGCATGCCTTCACCCTGATATTGAGCATCCAGCGTCTCATGAGCTTCGCCGTACTCTCCGCTTGACGAAAAGATCTCAACCTGGTCCTTGTCGATCTGCATACGGATGGCTCGTGACCGCTCGTCCGCCAGTAAAGCGACGCGCCGGACGGCAGCCGCGATCAACCCTTTGTCAAGCTCGACAATTCTGTTGTTTTCGCGAGGCAGGACAGCCTCATAGTTTGGGAATTGCCCCGTCAACATCCGGGAAATCAGCACACGCTCGCCAACCGAAAAGAAGAGATGGCTTTCGTCCTTAGAAAAGTGCACGGGCGCGTCTCCCTCGCCCTCCGCAAGGAGCCGGAGGAGTTCGCCCATCGCTTTCTTCGGGATCAGCACCCGCAACTCGTTCTTGATTCCCTCAACCTGAATAGTGCGCTCGACGAGGGCAAGCCGATGCCCATCCGTCGCTACCATGGTGACGCTATCCGGCTTCACCACTAAAAGCGCCCCATTCAAGGTGTAACGCGACTCCTCACTCGAAATAGCGAAGATGGTTCTCTGAATCATTGAGGTGAAAACGCTGGCTGGGAGGATGGCTAAAGCCTTCGGAACCACCGGGAGCACTGGGTAGTTGTCCTTGGCCATTCCTACCAGCTTAAACGAGGACCGCTCACAGGTGACTTGCACCCAATGGTTCTCCAGGACTTTGAACTTGATCTTGGCATCCGGCAGAGATCGGACGATATCCAGAAGCCTTTTGGCTGGAACTGTTCCCGATCCCTCTTTCTTCACCTCTGCCAGGCAGCCACAACACACACCAAGTTCCAGATCTGTAGCGCTGATGCGCAACTTGGAGTCCGCAATTTCCAGTAGAAGGTTTGAGAGAATAGGAATCGTCGTCTTCTTTTCGACGACACCCTGTGTGAGATTTAATTCCTTGAGGAGTTCGGCCTTACCAACTGAGAATTCCATATTTGTATCTTCCTAACGAAGTAGTTTTAGTAGTAGGGCCTGTGCATCTGTGGAAAACCTAGAAACGCCATAGTCAAGAGGAGGCTGGTAAAGATCTCGATTGTGGATACTCCCACAGACTCTGTGAGTTACTGTGCAGATCTCCAACCTTAAATTTCATTCACAGCTCTTCCCAACCCGCAACCTGTTAAGAACTCACTATCCTCTATTGAGAGTATCACTAAGCTTGTTGAGAAGTCTGTTTAAATCCCGGTCGGACTTACGCAGCTCCACAATCTTGCGGGTTGAGTGCAAGACAGTCGTGTGATGCTTACCGCCGAATTGTCTCCCAATCTGGGGCAGCGAAGCTGTTGTGAGCTCCTTGGCAAGGTACATAGCAATCTGCCTTGGATAAGCCACAGGCCGGCTGTTGTCCTTTGCTTTTAGTTGAGAAGGAGACAAACCAAACTCCTGGCAGACCACCCGTTGGATATTCTCGATAGAGACCCGGCGTTCCTCTAGGTCAACTAAATTCTTCAATACCTGCTGAGCCATAGCCAGTGAGATCTCAGCACCCGTAAGGGAGGAGTAGGCGATCAGCCGCGTGAGCGCCCCCTCCAGGTCCCGGATACTGGATTTAATCTTGGTCGCGATGAACTCGGCCACATGGTCGGGTAGGGTAAGGTGCTGGGCCTCGCTCTTTTTGCGGAGGATGGCCATCTTCGTCTCAAAGTCAGGGGGCTGAAGGTCGGCCGTCAGGCCCCACGCGAAACGAGAGCGCAAGCGTTCCGCCAACCCCGGGATTTCCTTGGGAGGTTGGTCACTCGAAATCACCACCTGCTTCTGCGCCTCATAAAGCGCATTGAAGGTATGGAAGAATTCCTCCTGGGTGCGTTCCTTTCCCGCAATAAACTCAATGTCATCCATCAGCAGGACGTCAACATTCCGGTATTTGTCGCGGAAGGAGACCATGCGGTCGTAGCGCAAGGAGTTAATCACTTCATTCGTGAAGCTTTCAGATGAGGCGTAGGCGAGGCGGATTTCTTTGCGGTCGCCCTTAACCTTGTGCCCGACGGCCTGCATCAAGTGGGTCTTCCCCAGGCCAACACCACCGTAAAGGAAGAGCGGATTATAAGCTTTAGAAGGGGCCTCAGCCACCGCGAGCGCTGCCGCATGAGCGAATTGATTGCAGCTCCCCACCACAAATGTCTCAAACGTATAGCGCGGGTTCAGTTGATGATCAACCGACTCAAAATCCAGTTTAGCCTGTACGGGCTTAGGCTCGCTGTTCACCGCCACTTTCTTCTCTGGGTTCTCTTGCAAGACGTAACGGATCTCGCGCACCCCGAGGTGGAGCCGATCCAAAGCCTCCTGGATCATCCCTCCGTAATGCTCCTGAAGCCACTCCTGAAACTCCCGGTTGGGTACCTGCACGACAAGTGTTTCCTTGTCCGCATGGCTGAAGCGCGTGGGCCGCAACCAGGTCTGGTAACTCTGGGTGTTGACTTTCGTTTTGAGGTAGTTCAGGACTTCGTGCCAGGCGTTCATGGCGCTCTTAGAAGGGAGTAGATGAATCATCTCCGGGGCACAAACCCGGAGGTTTTGTGAGACCCACCCGCTGGCCAAAGCTGTTCCGAGGGTCGTCGCCAAGAGTCCTTAGAATCCGCGAGCTGTTCTTGAGGCTATCCCCGTCCTGTTGAGTTTAAACTTGCCGAAGAGGGCGACCAACTGCGCCAGAAATGACTCCACTCAAGCATCTAAATATAGCACAAAAAAGCGCTTGTGCCAATCCTCGCCACGCCCCTCATCCTGGCTGAAAACGGCCTGCGCAGAGGAGTTGGATGCCCCCAGTCCGGCCTCTGAAATTGCGGGTTTGGCGCGCCTCAAGTTCATGGGAAGTGACCTCGCCGCCGGTGGCCGCGCGGAAATGCAGTTCGGTGCGGCTCGCCGCGTCCGCCATGAAATGATTATGGCTGGCTTGGCGCAACACATTCTGAAGCGATCGCGCTGCTGCTTCATTCCAGCAGCCGGGCGATCTCGTCACGGGCAGGTGGGCGCAGCGGCCGCGCACGCTGGTCTTCCACAATCGTCATACCCTCGCTTTCCCGGCGAACTTCGCCGATGACCGCCGCGTGAATTTTGTTGCGGGCGAGAGCGCGCAGGATTCTTCCCGCCGTCTGCGGGCTGGCCACCACCAGCAAAGCGCCGGAAGCGATCAAGCCAAACGGGTCGAACCCGAGAACGCGGCTGAAGGCGCGGGTCTCGGGCAGCACCGGGACTTTTTCTTTCCAGACGCGCAGGCCCACCTGGCCGGCTCGGGCAATCTCATAAAGCCCGGAAAGCAAGCCGCCCTCGGTGGGGTCGTGCATGGCGTGTACTTCTCCCTGCCGTGCGGCGAGCAGGGCTTCCCGCACCACGCTGATCCCGGGGCGGAAGAGGAGCCGTTGGGCTCGACGGACTATGGCTGTTCCAAGCTTCTTCGCCAGCCACCGTTCCTTTTCCCTTGCCAGGATGGCGGTGCCCTCAATAGCGATGCCTTTGGTGAGGATGACGACATCTCCTGGCCTTTGGCTTTCCTTCCTCACCAAGTTGGGTTTTGCAACCTCGCCTAGCATCTGGCCCACGACGATGGGCCGGTCAAGGCCCACGGTGATCTCCGTGTGTCCGCCGCAGAGCGTGACGCCTAACGCGCGGCAGGCTTGAAGGGCCTCCTGAAAGATGCGGCGCGCCAGCCGTGGCGTCGTTTGCGTTTCGGGGAGCAGGAGGGTTGCCAGGAACCAGCGGGGCCGCGCGCCGAGGGTGGCGATATCGTTGGCATTGATGTGCGTCGAGTACCAACCGATGCGGTCGGCCGTGAAAGTAATCGGGTCGGTCTTGGCCACAAGATATTTTGGTCCCAAATCGATGACTGCCGCATCTTCGCCGAAGCGCGGGCCGATTACGACTTGCGAGGACTTGGGAACAGGGCAAGCGGCAAGAAGAGCTTCCAGCAACCGAGGGGGCAACTTGCCGGCAGGAAGGCTTTTGCTCCTGGCCATGGCGCCGAGTATAGCTCTGCATTTTCTTCTTCGCCAGGAAAGCCGGGCGATGACAACGCAGCTTCCAGTTGCCTGGGTGGTGTACCATACGGAGCATGAGCAGAGTCTTGGGTGTCATCCCGGCGCGGCTGGAATCCCACCGGCTTCCCCGCAAGGCGCTGCGCCGGATCTGCGGCCGGCCGATGATTGTCCGCGTGTACGAACGCGCCTGCCCGGCTTCCTGCCTTGACCGCTTGCTCGTCGCTACCGACTCCGAGGAAATCCTTGCCTGCTGCCGCGAGAACAAGATCCCCGCGCAGATGACTTCGGCCGAACACCGGTCGGGAACCGACCGCCTGGTGGAAGTGATGAGCCGCGAACCCGCGGACATTTACGTGAACATCCAGGGCGACGAGCCGATGATCACCGCAGAACATCTCGAGCTCCTGCTCCGGCCCTTCCGCGCGGCCGCGGGAATTCAGGTTTCGACGCTCAAGGTGGTGATCAGCCCGCAGGAAGCCCAAAACCCCAATAGCGTGAAGGTGGTGACGGATGCGAACGGTCGGGCACTCTATTTTTCCCGCACACCCATCCCCTACGACCGGGACGGAGCCGGCGCCGTGCAGTATTACAAGCACCTGGGTCTCTATGCTTACACGGCTGCGGCGCTGGAGAGGTTCCACAAGCTGCCACCTTCCCGGCTCGAGCAACAAGAGAGGCTCGAGCAGTTGCGCTTCCTTGAAAACGGCATCTCCATCACGGTCGTGGAGACTTCCCAGGACACCATCGGGGTGGATACGGAAGAGGACTTGCGCAAGGTGGAAGAATACTTCCGCCGGGTGGAGTGCGAGACACTCGGCGCCTGAGCGTTCTTGGTAGGGGAGGCCTCCGGCCTGCCGTTCTCGGGAAGGACAGGGTTTCTGTAGGGGAGGCCTTTGGCCTCCCGTTCTCAATTGGGATCCATGGCGACATGGGGAGGGCGTTGTCCTCCCGCGACGCAGGAATAATGGAGCCCGCAGGGCTCCCCTGCGCGGCTATCTGCTGACTCTGGAGCAAGCCATGAGAATCACGAAGGCGACCAAGAAATATGAAGCGTGGCTGGCCAAGCACACGCCGCTTGTCAAGGCTGACCTGGAATTGAAGCAGATGCGGATGGCGGAGGACGCCTTCCCCTTCTTGCGCGCCACGTTCTACCGCTGGGCCCAGGTGTGGCCCCAGGTCTCGCCCGACCTGGCGAAAGCCCCCACGGTGCTGGCGGTGGGCGACCTCCACGTGGAAAACTTCGGCACCTGGCGCGATCAGGAAGGGCGCTTGATCTGGGGCGTCAACGACTTCGATGAAGCTTACCCGATGGCCTACACGAACGATCTGCTCCGCCTGGCGGTGAGCGCGCATCTGGCCATTGCTGCCAACCACCTCGCGGTCAAAGCGGAAGACGCCTGCGCGGTGATCCTGGAGGGGTATCGCGAGGGCCTCGAGGCGGGTGGCAAGCCGTTCGTCCTGGAGGAGAACCATAAGTGGCTGCGCGAGGTGGCGACCGGCGAGCTGCGCGATCCGGTGGAGTTTTGGAAGAAGATGGACGCCCTGCCCACCATCAAGGAGGAGGTTCCGAAGAGCGCTCGAAAAGCGCTGGAAGCTCTCATGCCGGAACAGGGGCTTGCCTACCGCATCGCCCACCGGGTGGCCGGCCTGGGCAGCCTGGGAAGGGAGCGCTACGTGGCCCTGGCGGAGTGGCGAGGCGGTAAAGTGGCCCGCGAAGCCAAGGCGCTCCTCCCCTCCGCCTGCGTCTGGGCGAACGAAGGCAAAGGCTCGAAGAAGATTCTCTACGAAGAGATCATCAGCCGCGCCGCGCGCGTCCTCGATCCCTTCGTGCATCTGCGGGGGAGATGGATTGTGCGTCGTCTCGCGCCGCATTGCTCGCGCATCGAGTTGGCCACGCTGCCCAAGAAACGGGATGAAGAACGTCTGCTGCGTGCCATGGGTTTCGAGACCGCCAACGTGCACTGGGGCAGCCGGGAGGCCATAAAAGCCGTCCGGCGCGACTTACCAAAACGCAAGCCGGAGTGGCTCCACGTGGCTGTCAAGGAGATGACGAAAGCGGTGACCAGCGATTGGGAGGAGTGGAGGAAAGCGTAGCGGCGGCACTACGCCGCTCACCAGCACGGCTGACTCCCCGGCCGGAAATGCTTCACGCCACTGGCTGCGCGAAGTAGGCGGGATAAGCGCGCTTGTAAGTTTTCTTCTCGCGGTAGGAGCGGGCGAGTTCGAGGTAGATTCCCAGGTCGCGGTCGAGGTCGGACTGGGTGCCGTCGAAGTAGAAGTTGCGGATGGGGATGCCCCCGTAATCTTTGCTGAGTTTGGGATAGACCGCCTCGCTGACGATGCCGTTCATGCAGGTGAAGGGGCTGATGTCGATGATGCCGTCGGCGCCGTGCTGGGCAAGGTAGGCTGACTTGCCCACGCTCAGCACCATCTCCCCCTCCACTCCGCGGGCGGGCAAGTAAGGCCAGGCGAGCTCCAGGACTTCCTCCACGGGGGGTTCCTCATAGCCGCAGAAATCCTCGTGAAAGGGCGCGAACAGAGCGTGCTCATCGGCTTTCTGAATGCGTGACCGGATCTTCGCGCCCAGCATCGCCATTGAAAACGACTTTCGCACCAGGCGCAGCTTGCGCTGCTGTTCGGCATTGGTGTACTCGACCCACTCGGCAATGTGGCTCAACCAGCATTCCGCTCCGTAGCCCTCCAGCTTGCGAACGAGGTCTTCGTTGGAGAAGGTATTGAGGCGGCAGAAGATTTCTCCCACTACGCCAATAAGCGGAACTTCCGGGTCGTAGTGGGCGGGAACGCGGCGGAAGCGTTCGCGCGCCCGGGTCATCGACTCCACCAGCGAGCGGAGCTGGCAGCCCGTGTCGCCGCAGCTTGTTTCCAGTGTCTGGCAAAGGTCGCGCAGGGACTCCTCGAAAGCCTGATCGGCGGCGCCGGGGATGGTCTCGTAAGGCCGGGTCTTGAGCAGCGCCCGGTGCAGAATATCGCCGCACACCAGCGCCCGCCAGCCCGCGCGCAGAAAGGCGCCGGCAATATTCCCCAGGTCGTTGTATCCGTTCTGGCTGCTGGGCGAAAGGATCTGAACGTCACCGTAGCCCGCCTCGCGCAGAACTTTCTTGAGGAAGGGCGCGTACTGACCGAAACGGCAGGGCCCTTCGGCGGCAGGCATAAAAAACACCGCGCGCGCTGGATCGAACCCCGGCTCCTCGACGATGCGCAGAAAATCCCCCACCGTAATGATGGCAGGATAGCACTCATCGCCGTTGGTGTATTTGCTCCCCAGTTCTCTGGTGCGCGCGTTGGAGGGCGGCGTGCGATCCGCCTCGATTCCCAGCCAGCGAAACACGTGGGCAAAAGCCTCGGAACTCCCCTCCGGCATGTTGGGGATATAGACCCTCTTCCCCGCCAGGGGGTGGTCGGGGCCGATCCTGCGTCTCACATGGCGGTGGCCGATGAGCGGCATCGCAAAAATCCTTTGCTGTCGAGGTAGGCTTCGCAGCGCGTGATGAAGCCCGCGTCGTTGGAATGGCCGTCGAACTGAAGCACCAGTGATGGCTTGCCGCAAGCTTCTTCCATAAAAGATTTGATGTACGAGTCCGGACCGCACTTGAAGTTGGAGATATAAACCAGGTGCAGGTTGCGGTGTCGCTGCGCGATGCGCGCCGCCGCCAGGATCCGCCGGCCGGCGTTCCAGTACATGTTGGGGTTGACATCGCTGATGTCTTCCATTTCCAGCGGCAGGAAATCCATGGGGAGGACGTTGGCGCCGTAAAGCGTGCGCAGCTTGCGCGGGATATCGCAGTTGATGCTGCGATCATAGAGGTTGTAGGGACGCCCCACCAGCACCAGCGCGGGTTCACCTGTGGCCTGGAGCTTCTGGAGCGCGCCCGCGCCCGCCTCCAGCATGGCGTCTGTAAAGGCTCCCTGCGCCGCATAAGCCGCCAGCACCGCACGATCACTCTTCTTGCCTGAGACCTTGAGCGACCGCGCGAACTCTCGCAGCTCCTTCTCGACGTGTTTCCGGCCGAAGCGGAAATGCACGGTGGGGCTCAGGATTCTCTCCCGCAGGCCCTCCAGTTGCGGAACCGCCCGCACCACAAAAGGAAGTGTCTGGTTCCAAGGGCACAGGTGGGAATCCACCGGGCTCTGGGGGGCCTCGTAATTAAGGGCGTTGGGCAGCAGGATGTAGTCCAGGTTCTTCGCGACCAGCTCCCACACGTGGCCGTGCGCCACCTGAACGGGGAAGCAGGGTTGGGCGATGGCCAGCTCTTCCCCCGTCGCTGAGATCTTACGGTCGGTGGGCGACGACACCACCACGTCAAACCCCAGCTCCTGGAAATACGCGCACCAGAAGGGGAAGCGGTCGTAGAAGTACATGGTGCGGGGAATGCCCACGGTGGGCCGCCCGGACTTGGGCGGCGCCAGGGGTTCCTCCAGCAGCTTGTCGCGGTACTCGAGTAGGTCGTCGATGACGGGCTTGCGGTCGGAGCGGGCGCGCTTGCGGAACTTGTCCGAGCACTTGTCACCCCAGTAAGTCCGCTCTCCCTCGATGGTGAATTCCTTCATGTCGCAATAGTTCGAGCAGGCACGACAGACAAAGTCGCGCGCGGAGAAGTTCACGCGGAACAGGTCGTACCCGCGGAAGCGGCTGAGGTGGGGGGAGTCCTTCATGCGGTCGCGGGCGATCAGCGCCATGCCAATCGCCCCAATCACACCGTTGTGGGGCGGCACGATGACGGGCTTGCCCAGGATCTGGGAGAAAGCCGCGGCCACGGCGTCGTTGTACGCCGTCCCACCCTGGAAGAAGATGGCGTTGCCGATCTTGCGCCCGCGCACCACCCGGTTCAGGTAATTGAGCACCACGGAGTAGGCGAGCCCCGCGCAGAGGTCACCCAGGTCCGCGCCTTTCAGCAGCAGACCCGTCACGTCGCGCTCCATGAAGACGGTGCAGCGCTCCCCCAGGCGCGCCGGGCTCTGGGACGCCAGGGCCAGCCGGGCAAACTCCTCCTTGATGGAAATGCCCAGCTTCTCAGCTTGCTCTTCCAGGAACGAGCCGGTGCCTGCGGCGCAGGCCTCATTCATGGTGAAGTCCACCACCACGCCGCGCTCGATGCGGATGAACTTGGAATCCTGCCCGCCAATTTCGAAAATGGTATCGACCGGCTCCAGCTCCAGCCGCCGGCACACGTCCACGGCGCCGGTTTTGTGCGCAGTAATCTCGTCGTTGACGGTGTCGGCGCCCACCAGCTCGCCGATCAACTCGCGCCCGGAGCCCGTCGTGCCCACGCCGCGGATGTCCAGGGAAGGCCCCAGTTCGGCCTCGATTTCCTTCAGGCCCTGGTTCACCACCTCGATGGGACGGCCCTGGGTAGGGAGGTAGATCTCCTTCAGAACGTTTCCGCCGACATCGGTCACCACCAGGTTGGTGCTAACCGAGCCCACGTCAATCCCCAGGTAGGCCTCGAGTTTCCGGCCCGGCGGAGGAGGGGGAAGGGGCTGCACGCGGTTGCGGAGCAAGACCACCGGGGCCATGGAGAGCGGCTCGCTGCACTCATAACTTTTCGTCGTGGCCTGGTGCTGCTGAAGCTGATGGATGCGCTTGAACGAGCGCTTGCGCCACTCCTCGGCTTCCAGCATCGCCGCGCCCGCGGCGCCTACCCAGGCGTAAAGCTCCGGAACCAGGAATGCGCCGTCTTCCAGCTTGAAGGCCTGCCGTAAAGCGTTCGTCACGCCCTGGTTCAAGGCGACCCCGCCGATGAAGGCGACGGGCGGAACCACCGGGCGGCCTTTCACAATGCTCGATTTGAAGTTGCGCGCCACGGCATCGCAGAGGCCCCGCAGGATCTGCTCCGTCGTATAACCCTTCTGCTGGGCGTGGATCATGTCCGTCTTGGCAAAGACGGAACAACGCCCGGCAATCCGTGCGGCGCAGCTCGCGCCGCAGGCCGCCGGGCCCACTTCCTCGATGGCATAGAGCAGCCGCGAGGCTTGCTGGTCAATGAAGGAGCCGGTGCCCGCCGCGCACTCCCCGGTCGTCTGGTAATCGACAATCCCCAGGTGCCGGGAGCGGGCGGTAGGTTCCACTCGCAGGTACTTCGAGCACCCCCCGCCCATCTCCAGAATCGTGCGCACCTCGGGGTGGAGGACCTGCATGCCCTTGGCGATGGCGCGGAACTCGTTTTCGAAGTAGATCCCCAGGATCTTGGCAATCAATTGGCTGCCCGAACCCGTGACGCGGATGCCCTCCACGTTGTGCTCCGGCACGTGATCGTACAATTCCTTCAGGAGGTCAAACGTCGATTGGATGGGGCTGGCCTGGATCCGCCGGTAGCCCGAGAGGATCAGCGGGCGGCCTGCGAACGCGCTCGATGCGGGGAAGGACCGGGCAAAGAATGTTTCCGACCTCTCAGGCAGGGCACGGAGCAGCGGCTCGTCAGACGGCGCGCCAATGGCCGCGAGCTTGAGGCTGACAGCGCCAATGTCCAATCCTATGTTGATGCTCATGGCGCTTTCGGATGTTTGGCCCCGAGCCCTCGGGAAGGGGAGTTGGGAAGCGCCAACCTCGCCGGTTCAGGCCGTGGATTCGGTCTTGCTCCCCGGAGTGCGCGAGGGGCCGACTTCGGGTGAAAACGCGCTAAGACACAGCAGACGGAGAGAATAGTGGCAATTCTGATACCTCGGTGTCAAGGGGGCTGACGAATTACGGGCTTAGAGAGACGAAACAGGGACACTTTGTCCTGCCAGATGCGACTTTTTGCGTTTTCCCGCCCTCGAACTGCCTCTCCACTAGTAGCTGGCTGGGGTGCTTTACGGCGGGCGCGCCATCTCGGAAGCTCCCGAGCCAAACCTACCTATGGCGATTTGAAGGAATCTCTCGCCGATCGGCTCTCCACTCTCTCTGAAACCGTCTGGTTTCGGTTTTCCTACAGGCCCCGTGAGTCCAGAAGGACGGTTTGTAGGCTAGGGACTTTGTATTATAAAGCACTTGACAAAGTGGAGGGACAAGGGTAATTTCCCCGCCATGGCCTGCGGCAGTCCGGTTCGTTCCCGCTCTCGAAAGCCTGCGGCCCTCGACGCGCACGCCATGGACAACCTCCGCTTCATCCGGGAGACCATGGAGTCTGCTACTTCCTTCACAGCTGTCCCGGGCTGGGGCGGGGTGCTCATGGGGATTACGGCGCTGCTGGCGACGGTCGTGGCCTCGCGCCGCCCGGGCCTGGAGTGGTGGCTGGTCACCTGGGTGGCGGAAGCCCTGGGTGCTTTCGCGGTGGGGGCAGTGGCGATCTTGCGCAAAGCGCGCAGAGCCCAGACCCCTGTCCTGTCGCGGCCCGGCAGGAAATTCGTGTTGAGTCTGTCTCCGCCCATCTTCGCCGGCGCCGTGCTCACCGTGGTGGTTTACCGGGCGGGGCTGGCAGGCCTGCTCCCCGGTATCTGGCTGCTCCTTTATGGCGCGGGGGTGGTCACGGGAGGGGCGTTCTCAGTGAGGGTTGTGCCGATGATGGGCCTGTGCTTCATGCTCACCGGGGCCATCGCCCTCTTCTGCCCGGCAGCCTGGGGAAACTGGTTCATGGCGGCCGGTTTCGGAGGACTTCACCTCATTTTCGGAATCATCATTGCCAGGAGGTACGGTGGCTAGACAAGGCGCACTTGTGAAAGAGCCTGGCGAGACGCGCGGCGCGCGTCCTTCGCGCAGGGAAGTGGTTGCGGCGGCCCCCCCCGCGCTGGATCGACTCATTCACGAGCGCCTGCGACTGGGCATCGTGAGCGCGCTGGCGGCCAACGAATCGCTCAGCTTCAACGACCTGAAGAAGCTGCTGAAGACGACCGACGGAAACCTCAGCGTGCATGCGCGCAAACTCGAGGAAGCCGACTACGTTGCCTGTGCGAAGTATTTCGAAGGCCGCACGCCCAGGACCGTCTACCGGCTGACGGCCAGCGGGCGGCAGGCGCTCGAACGTTACCTGGATCACATGGAAGCCCTGATTCAGTCCATGCGCGCGCGCTAGGCGAGCCGGTAAAAATTTTTTCGCCGATTGCTTTGCGCTGCAAAGTTCTTTGGCCAAGGAGATGTATTCGATGACTCCATCCGCAGATGACTCGGCTTGTCACTCGTCACTGATCTCGCCGCGGCGAGTCGCCGATCCTAATGGCGACACTCGCCACTGCCCTGCGGGCCTGCACGTGGCGATCATCATGGACGGCAGCGGGCGCTGGGCGACCGCGCGCGGCCTGCCGCGTGGCGCAGGTCACCGCGCCGGCGTGGAGGCGGTGCGCCGCGTCGTCCGCGCCGCTCCCGGCCTGGGGATCGGGACGCTGACGCTTCACGCCTTTTCTTCGGACAACTGGCAGCGCCCCGCAAATGAGGTGGCGGAGCTCATGGGCATTTTCCACGATTACCTGCGGGCGGAGATCGATCCCTGGATCAAGAGTGGAGTCCGGGTGAGCGTCTTTGGCCGGCGCGACCGCCTGGAGCCCTGGCTGCTCGCCGCCGGGGAGGCCGCGGAGGCGGCGACCCGGGATGGCCGCGCTTTGCGCCTGCGCTTGGCCATTGACTACTCGGCGCGCGACGCCATCCTGTGCGCGGCGCGAAGAATGAATGGATTCGGAGAGCTCTCGCCAGAGGGGTTTCGGCGCCTGCTGGCGGAGGTGGTTTACGCTGGCGACGTTCCCCCGGAGGTTGACCTGCTCATTCGCGCCGGCGGGGAGCAGCGCTTGAGCGATTTTATGTTGTGGGAATGCGCCTACGCCGAACTCCTCTTCACCGACCGGATGTGGCCGGACTTCGATGCCGGGGACCTCAAAGCAGCGATCCGGGAGTTTCATTCGCGCGAGCGCCGCTTCGGACGTATCCCCGAGCCGGTGGCCGGCTGACAGCGGATTGCGAGACCCACCGCGCCGCTCTTCGGAGCAAGACAAGGCGTGCCCTCTCCTGCCCTGCACCATACGGTACAGGGCTCTGCGGCCCTTCCTACCGCCCCATTGCTGCCTTTATGGAGCGGTTGCCACCTCCCCTCCCGGCGGATTAATCTGGTGACTCGCCACATCGAGAGGGGAGGGCTGCGCATGACAACTGAACTGAACGACAAAGTCGCCGTGGTCACCGGCGGGACGCGCGGGATTGGTTTCAGTATCGCCGAGGCGCTGCTAACGGAAGGCGCGAAGGTTTTCATTTGCGGGCGTGACGCCACAAGCTTGAACGAAGCTCTGGCAAAACTTGCCCACCACGGTGGCGGCCGGGTAGATGGCGTGGTCGCCGACGTCCGCCGTCATGAAGACTGCCGCAAGCTGATGCAGGGCGCCGCAGAGCTTTTTGGGGGAATCGACATCCTGGTGAACAACGCTGGCATCGGCATCCTCAAACCCGTTGACCAGCTTACCCCGGAGGAATGGGATGCTACGATTCAGACGAACTTGTCCGGGGTCTTCTATTGCTGCCACGAGGCCATTCCCTTGATGCGCAAGCGGGGAGGCGGCTACATTTTCAATATTTCGAGCCTGGCGGGCATCAACCCGTTTGCGGGCGGGAGCGCTTACAACGCCTCCAAGTTTGGACTGAACGGCTTCAGCGAGGCCATGATGCAGGACATCCGCTACGACGGCATCCGGGTCAGCTACATCATGCCGGGCAGCGTCGACACGGATTTTGCTGCGGCACCCGGCAGCAAGCCGCGCGAAACCTGGAAGCTGACGGGGAAAGATATCGCCAAGGCGGTGATGGATCTTTATAAGTTTCCTGCGACGGCGCTCGCCAGCCGCATCGAGATGCGGCCGTCGCAGCCGCCGCGAAAGAAGTAGCGGCGGCTTTACGCCGCCAGGCGCCTCCGGGGTTCGGTCACAACAATCGGAGGCCTGCTAACTCTTGGAATGCCGAGAAATCCTGATCCCGGGTTATAAGCGGGACTTGGTGATCGAGGCAGCTTTGCGCGATCAGCGTATCTGCAATTTTAGGCCTAAGACGGTGGCGCAGTAATTTCGCACGCAGCTTTCCCGCACGCTCCCAATATCCAAGTGTGATCTCCAGCTGCTCTATGCCAAGCACGAATTTTTCCAACGTAGGAGTGACAAGGGGATCGCTCCGCAATTCGGTGATGCTCACGGGGGCGAGAAGGAGCGAGCGATCAGCCAGAGCACGGTCCACTAAGTCAACGTCGCTTCCAGATTCGCCTTTGATATAGGCGACGAGTGAACTCGTGTCCGCGCAGATCATTCCTCTCCCCGCATCTCCTGCCACGTGAGACCGAACTTTACCTTTCCTCGCATCTTTCGGAGACCTTCGTAAGCGTCGTGGGCCGCCAGGAGTTTCAAACCCTGACGAACTGTGGGGGTGATACCACTTTTCGTTGCCCTAGTTGCTCTCCGAAGGAGGTCTTCAGGGATAAGAATTGTGATCTTTCTGAGTTGCTCTTTAGCCATGGATAAAGAATACGGTATTGGATGCCGTATGTCAATACGGCGTCCAATACGGCACGGTGGACGCAATGAGGCATCACCCCGCAACTAGTCCAAGGGCACCTCGTTCAGGACGTCGTCCCAGTGCGAGACGGTCAGCTCCCACCGGCGCTTTTCCTGCTGCTCGTGCTCTTCCTTGTTGGGGTAAAGTGAGCGGATGATCTCAGGCTCGCGGTTGTGGGCTTGTTCCAGGGCTGCCCAATCACGCCACACCATCACCACCTTGTAGTCCCACGCGGGGCTGGCAGCGTGGAAGCGCCGTTCGTACAGCTTCTCGCTCTTGAGCAAGCCTTCTTTCATCAACTGCTGGAGAATGGGGTTGTGGTTCTTCTTATAGAGCGCCAACCATTCGGAGGTGCCACCCGGCAGCAGCTTGTAGTAGTACTCGACCGTGACCGGCAGGCCAGCGGGCTGCTCCGCGCCGGTGGGGACGGCGAGGGCAAACAATGGAGTCACCACAAGGCTCAGAAGTTGCAGCATTCTGTTCACACTTTCTCCTTTCCCTATCGCGTTTGGGTCAGTGATTCAGACCTATCTAAACTGATTCGTGAGCCCGCAGGATGCTTCACGGAGCGAACCCTTTCCGCGGTCCTTCAATGATTCAATCAGTCAATGAATCAATTCTTCTCACCGGTGTAATTCCACCACGTCCTTATCTTCCAGGAGGTAGTCGCGGTTCACCATCTGACCCTCAAACTTCCCGTGGCCCCAGACGCGGGCATATTTCAGTTGGGTGAGGAAGTCGTGGTGGACGTGCGCGGCGAGGTCCCGCAGGCGCGAGCCCCGCTTCAAGACGTAAGGCGCGGTGCGCTCCAGCTTTTTTCCCGGAGCCTTGGTGTAAATCCGTATGATCTCCAGCAACTCAAACGCGGACCGGCGGAGTGCTTCAATTCCCTCGCCCGTCTCCCCCGAGACCGGCAGCGTTCGGAACCGCGCGCCGTAAAGTTCCTTGAGGATTTCCAGATTGTCGCGGGCGCCGCTGGCGTCCAGCTTGTTCCCCACCAGGAGGGTGCGCTTGGAGAGCCACCCGGGAACGTTCGCCGGCTCGCCCTGGCCAAGCTGCACTTTCGCGTTGGCAAGCTGGGCAAGGGTGGTTTCGAGGTCTTCGAGCAGATCGGGGTCGCTCAAATCCACGACCAGCAGAGCGGCGTCCGCGTTGCGGATGATCTGGTAGATCCAGGATTCGCCAAACTCAGGATGGACGGGCGGAAGATCCACGAGCTGGATCTGGACATCTTCGAACATCATCATGCCGGGCAAAGGAATGCGAGTGGTGAAAGGATATTCCGCCACCTCGGGGGTGGCATGGGTGAGGCAGCGGACCAGCAGCGACTTGCCGCTGTTCGGCGGGCCGGCCAGCGCCACCTGCCCGGCGCCTTCCTTCTCGATGCGATGGATGACGCCCGCGCGGCTTACGGGCCGACGTGCCTCCTCCGTGCGCAGCTTCGAGAGGCGGCGCTTCAGATCCGCCTGCATCTTTTCGGTCCCCTTATGCCGGGGGATCGTCGCCTGCATCTCTTCCAGCGCGGCGATCTTATCTTCCGTGGTCTTGGCGGCCCTGAATTTTCTTTCGGCTTCGAGATATTCCGGCGAAAGGTTTGCGGGCATGGCGGTTAGCAGCTTGCGCGCGAGCGGCATTATACTATGCAAGGATTCCTGCCGCCCGGACAGAGGCACGGGGATGGTCAGCCCAGGTTGCTCCTCATGCTATGATGGCCGCCTCGAGTTAATCTTCTTGCGAAGGGGACACTGATGCAGCGCCGATTCCTGATTCACTTCCTGGTGGCGGTTCTGCTGCTTTCCGTACAGCCCGGCGGGTTGCTGGCCGGTAAAAAAGCCCCCAGCAGCGTTCCGCAACTTCTTCAAGCGCCAGCCGGTGACCGTCCCGTGCAGATCAATCCCCGCGGCGTGACGGTCCTTCCTAACGGGCGGCTGATTGCCCCGCTGGGGAGACAGGCGACGGTAGCGCCGCACCCTTACGGCCTGGCGCTCAGTCCCGACGGCAAGACACTCGTCACGCTGAACAGTGGCACGCATCCCTTTTCGGCCAGCATCCTGACGGACCTGGAAAGCCTCACCCCCAAAGTCGTGCAGATCCCGCCTGGCTTCAAGTCGGCTGACGCCGACCCCGAGAGCGTCTATCTGGGCGTGGCCATTGGCCCGGACAATCGCACCCTCTATCTTTCCGAAGGCAACAACGGGCGGGTGGGAATCTTTGATCTGCTTACTCACCAGCGGCTGTATTCGCTGAGCGTCGACGGCGAGCTCCAGGGGAAGACTTACACCCACAGCCTGACGGCGGAAATGAAACTCTCACCCGACGGCCGCCGCCTGTACGTGCTGGACCTCGCGCATTTCCGCCTGGTGGTCATCGATGCCCAGTCCCGGCAGATACTGTCAAGCATTTCGGTGGGGCGCATGCCTTTCGGACTGGCGGTCTCGCCCAGCGGCCAGCGGGTCTATGTTTCGAACGCTGGCATGTTCAGTTACTCGCTGGTTCCCGGCTTTGACCCGGACAACCCTCGCGCCACGGCGCTGGACTTTCCCGCCTTCGGCTTTCCTTCCAAAGAAGCCGAGGAAGGTGTGAGCGTCAACGGCAAGAGCATTCCCGGCCTGGGTGACCCGAACGTTCCGGAGTCGAATTCTCTCTGGGTCATCGACGTTGCGGATCCGGCGCAGCCTCGCGTCACGGCAAAAATCAGGACGGGGACGCCCGTGGGAGAGCAGTCCGTGGGAGGGTCGAGCCCCGGAGCCGTGGTGGCGGGGCGGAGGAAAGTGTTCGTCTCGAACGCCACCCAGGACAGCATTACCGTCCTCGAGGCGCGCAGCAACCGTGTGGTCGAGACTGCGGTGTTGACGCCTGCTTCCTCCGTGCGAGGTCTGCGCGGCGTGCTTCCCTTTGGCATGGCGCTCAGCCCCGATGAGAAGCGGCTTTACGTGGCCTGCGCCGGTATCAATGCCGTCGCGGTGATCGATGCGCAGCGGATGGAGTTCATCGGCTATATCCCCGCGGCGTGGTTTCCCGCCCGTGTGGCCACCAGCCCGGATGGCAAGACGCTCTACGTGGCCAACGCCAAGGGTCGGGGCGCCGGCCCCAACGGCGGCCCCAATTTCCAGCCCGGCCCGGAAGGGACTTATGTCGGTGACATCACCAAAGGGACGGTTTCCATGCTCACGGTCCCCAGGGACTATGCGCTGCGGCCATTGACCCTTCAGGTGATGCGCAACAACGGCTTTGTGACGAGCGCCCGCGAAAAGGCGCAGCGTCCCGCGGCCGCAAGGCGCGTGGACTTCCCCATCCCTCCCCCCGGGCAGGCGAGCGCCAAGATCCGCCATGTGGTTTACATCGTGAAGGAGAACCGCACGTTTGACGAAATGTTTGGCGACTTGAAGGACGCCGGCGCTGATGTAGAAACCACCCTGGCGCGCTGGGGCGAGGACGCGGAGGTGAAAGAAAAGGGCGAGGAAACGGTGGAACACGCGCGCGTCACGCCCAACCATCACGCCTTGGCGCGCCGCTTTGCCTTCAGCGACAACTTCTACGTGGACTCCGATGTCTCCGTGGATGGACATCACTGGCTGGTGGGGAACTATCCAAACGAATTGATGGAAGCGTCCTGGCCGGTGGCTTACGGGGACAAGCTGGAATTCCGCGCCGACGCGGAGGCGCCCGGGTTGCTGGCGGTGGGCGGAGCCTCGCCTCGGCCCGAGTCGTATCTGGAAGCCGGGTCGCTGTGGGAACACCTGGCGCGTCACCGCGTGGCTTTCCGAAACTACGGCGAAGGGGTGGACCTCCCCGGAGGACAGGATGGGACGGGCTTGCAGCCCACAGGAATCCGCGAGGCCATCAACGTTCCCATGCCGAAGGTGCTGTTTGAAAACACCTCGCGCGCCTATGCCACGTTCAACACCGCGATCTCCGACCAGTATCGCCTGGAGCAGTTCCAGCACGAATTTCAGGTGCGCTACGCGAGCGGCAAAGAGCCTCTGCCCCAGTTGATATATATCTGGCTGCCCAACGACCACACGGCTAAGCCGCGTCCCGAGGACGGTTACCGCTATCACGCCTCCTATGTTGCCGACAATGATTTGGCACTGGGGAAGCTGGTGGAACTCTTGTCGCACAGCCCCTTCTGGAAAGATATGGCGATCTTCGTGACCGAGGATGACGCGCAGGATGGGCAGGACCACGTGGACGCGCACCGCAGCGTGCTCCTCATGATCAGCCCCTATGCTCGGCGGGGCGTCTCGCACGCGCACACCAGCATGGCCAGCATCATCAAAACCATTGATCTGATCTTCGGCCTGCCTTACTTGAACCAGTACGACGCGGCAGCCACCGACCTCGCCGACATGTTCACCGATACGCCTGACTTCACACCTTACGAGGCGCTGCCTTCCGACACGCGCATCTTCGATCCGGCCAAAATCCGCGAGCCGGGGCTGGACTTACGCGCTCGACCCAGCGCGCCCCTGGACGATCCCGCCACCATCCGCCGCGAGATGCGCGAGCGGCTCGAGGAAAAGGACGACGACTGAGACCATCCTCCGCTTAATGGCACGCACCACAAGTAGCACGAAGTTTGCGCCCCCCGGGGAATGACGTAGGGGCACACAGCGTGTGCGGTTTTGTGAATAGGGCGCATGGCCATGCGCCCCTACGAGCGAATCCCAGCCGCGTCGCACCCGGTGGTAGGGGCGGCCTGCGGCCGCCCACGGGAGGGCCGAGCCCTCCCCCACCACGCGATCCAAGGGTCGCAACGTTGAAGAACGAACGTTGCGTTACAAGAGCAAAGAACCGCGGAGTTAAAGAACAACTCCGCTTTAAGAGCTGCCGACCCAAAGAGCAGGCCTGCGTTACAAGAAGTCGACGCTCATAGAGCGCCGCTACAGCGCGAATGTTTGGTGGGCGGTGGGCGGTTCGTGTAGAATGGCTGTTTTGGGCTTGGCCCCAATTCAGCTCCAGGAGAATCGTCCCGCTTTGCGGGATGCGCATGGCTCATCTGCTCGACCAGCTTAATCCCCGACAACGCCAGGCCGTCGAGCAAACCGAGGGTCCGCTGCTGATTCTGGCGGGAGCCGGCAGCGGCAAGACTCGCGTCATTACTTATCGCATCGCCTATCTCATCGAGACCTGCGGGGTCCCGCCGGAGAGCATCCTGGCGGTGACCTTCACCAACAAGGCCGCCGACCAGATGAAGGAACGGGTGGCGAGCCTGCTCTCCGAGCACGCCGAGGCGGGCGCGAGCCGTCCGCATATCTCCACCTTCCATTCCTTCTGCGTACGCGTCCTGCGGCACGATATCGACCGGCTGGGTTACAGCCGCGACTTCTCCATCTACGATGAGGACGACCAGCAGCGGGTAGTCAAAGCGTGCATCAGCGAGCTGGGGCTGGAGCAGCAGGTGGACTCGCCGCGCAGCGCGCTGGCGCGGATCAGTTACGCCAAGAACCACGGCCTTTCCCCTGAAGAGCTTTACCGGCAGGCCAGGGACGCCGCGACGGAGAAGCTGGCTCCGCTCTACGACCGTTACGAAGGCAAGCTGCGGCAGGCCAATGCCCTGGACTTTGACGACCTGCTGCTGAAGACGGTTGAGCTCTTCTACGGATTCCCGGAAGTCTGCGAGCGGTACAACCACAAGTTCCGTTACATCCTGGTGGACGAGTTTCAAGACACCAACCGCACCCAATATGAGTTGATCCGCCAGCTCACGCTGGCGCACCAGAACCTTTGCGTGGTGGGAGACGAGGACCAATCCATCTATCGCTGGCGCGGCGCCGATATCCAGAACATCCTGAGCTTCGAGAAGGACTACCCTGCCGCGAAGCTCGCTCGCCTGGAACAGAATTACCGCTCCACCCAACTGATCCTTGACGCTGCCACGGCGGTGGTGAGCCGCAACCTGGCCCGCAAAGGAAAGACCTTGTGGACGGAGCGGGGGCAGGGCGAGAAGATCACGCTCTTTGACGCGCGCAATGCGGAGGAGGAAAGCCTGTTTGTTGCCGACCGGATCGCCCAGCGGCTCGTCACGGACTCGGGCGAAAGCTGTGCCGTCCTCTACCGCACCAACGCGCAATCGCGCGTGCTGGAAGAAGCGCTGCGGCGAAACGGCATCCAGTACCGGCTGGTGGGCGCCTCCAGTTTCTATGCCCGCGTGGAAGTCAAGGATGCGCTGGCCTACGCTCGTTTGGCGAACAACCGGCGCGATTCCGCCGCCTTCCAACGCATCGTGAACGCGCCGCCGCGCGGGATCGGCGAGACGACGCTGGGGGCGCTGGAAGCATCCGCGCGGCAGCACAAGCTGAGCCTGTGGGAGGCGCTCGAGCAGGCTCTGGCGGAGAAGCGTTTGCCGGCGCGTGCGCTCAAGGCGCTGGAAGTTTTTTACGCGCTCATGAAGGAGCTCGTGGCGGACCGCGAACGCCTCTCCATGGGTGAGTTCTTCAAGAGTATTCTCCATAGCACCCGCTGCCTCGAGATCCTGAAGCAACAGAACCTGCCGGAGTCACAAGACCGGATCGAAAACCTCCAGGAACTGGTGACAGCCGCCAGGGAAGCTGCGGAACGGGGGATCACGCTGGCCGAGTTTCTCGACCACGCCGCGCTGGTCTCCGACTCGGACGACTACGACGAACGCGCCCGCGTCACCTTGATGACGCTGCACAGCGCCAAGGGTCTGGAATTCTCGACCGTCTTCCTGGTGGGCCTGGAAGAGGGACTCTTCCCTCACAAACTCTCCCTGGAGGATGAGGCAGGGCTCGAAGAAGAACGACGGCTGTGTTACGTGGGGATGACCCGCGCCAGGAACTGCCTGAACCTCTCCTGGGCGCGCCAGCGGCGCTCTTTCGCCCGCGAGTCCCACGAAGGAACCCGGCCCTCCAGGTTTCTGGACGAGGTTCCACGGGAACTTGTCGAGCCGTTCGACTCTGCGGGCACGGGCTGGAAAACCCGCACGACGTGGGACAACGCGCTCAACTCCGCGGCGAGTGTGGAGCGCTTCCTCAGAGAGCGTGGTCTCGGGGCGAAGGGCCACGACCGAAGCCGGGCAAGCACCGACAGCGAGTTCTCACGCAATGGACGCTGGAAGCCTGGGTCGCAGGTCCGGCACCCAAAATACGGCGTGGGCACGATCCTGGATTGTGAAGGCGAGGGCGGGGACACCAAACTGACCATCAGCTTCCCCGGATACGGAAAAAAGAAAATGATGGAACGGATGGCCTCTCTCGAAAAGATCTAATTCCTGAAGAACGGAACATGAAACGATGAACACCAAGAGCATCAAAGACAAAGCCGAACGCAAGAAACTGAAGCGCGCCGCGCGCCAGAAGCGGCCGCCCAAGCCCAAGCGGACTGAACCGCGCGGCTCCCGCAAACCCAAGGTGAAGAAGAAGGGTCCGGGCCTGGCTGCGCGACGGTAGGACAAGAGCGGTGACGAGTGAGGAGAGCCAGCGAGTCGCCGGGAGATTTTCTTGACTGGTCACTGGCCCTGTGCTGCTGACCGCTGCGTTTGAAGGGATGCGCGTGGGGACACAACTCCTTCGCACCAAGAGCATCGACAAGCTGCTGGCGGACGCCGACGAGGCGGAGCATCGCCTGCGCAAGACCCTCGGCCCCTGGTCGCTGACCGCCCTGGGCATCGGCGCAATCATCGGCACGGGGATCTTCATACTGACCGGCACCGCCTCCGCGGGCGAAGTCCTGGAAGTTCACTCCATCCTCAAGGCGCCGCTCATCGACGCCCTCCTGCACGGGCAGCGCGCAGTGGGAACGATGGGCCGGCCCGGCGCGGGGCCGGGCATCGCGTTGTCCTTTTTGCTGGTGGCGATGGTGTGCGCTCTGGCGGGACTTTGCTACGCGGAACTCGCCTCCATGATCCCCATCGCGGGAAGCGCCTACACCTACTCTTACGCCACGCTGGGGGAAATCGTCGCCTGGATTATCGGCTGGGACCTGATTCTCGAGTACGCGGTCAGCAACATGGCGGTGGCCGTGGGATTCTCCGCTTATGTGGACAGCCTGCTCCAGGGTTTCGGATTGAAATTGCCGCGGGAGTTCATGGAGCCGCTCTTTGTGGGAGGGCAGCGCACCGGCGCCTATTTTAATGTGCCGGGTTTCGTGATCGTGATGATCCTCACGGTGATTCTGGTGATCGGCATCCGGGAAAGCGCCGGCGCCAACAACGTGATGGTGGGCGTGAAGATCGTCGCCATCCTGATCTTCATCGTTGCCGCCTCACGTTACATCCACGTCTCGAACTGGAAGCCCTTCATGCCCAACGGGTGGCAAGGAGTGCTGACCGGTGGCGCCATCGTATTCTTCACCTATATCGGGTTTGACTCGGTTTCGACCGCTGCCGAAGAATGCCGGAATCCCCAAAGAGACGTGCCCATTGGGATCATTTCCTCGCTCATCATCTGCGCCCTGCTCTATGTCTCCGTGGCGCTGGTGCTGACGGGCGTGCAACACTGGCAGACGCTGCGCAACGCCGCGCCCGTGGCCAATGCCCTGATCGCCCTGGGTCTTCCCCATGTCATGCGCTGGGTGACCATCGGCGCGCTGACCGGCATGATCAGCTCGTTGTTGGTCTTCCAACTGGGGCAGGCGCGCGTATGGTTTGCCATGTCGCGCGACGGGCTGCTGCCCCGGGTCTTTTCCAAGGTGCATCCCCGCTTTCGCACTCCCCACGTGAGCACCTGGGTGGCGGGATTTGCCGTAGCCATTCCGGCGGGCATCTTCGACATCGGCACCCTGGCCGACCTCTCCAATATCGGAACGCTCTTTGCTTTTGTACTGGTCTCGCTGGGCGTCCTGGTGCTGCGCAAGAAGCAGCCCGAGCGGCGTCGCTCCTTTCGCACCCCCTGGGTGCCGGTTGTCCCCCTGCTCTCCATTCTTTGCTGCCTTGTCCTCATGGCCAGCTTGCCGGTTGAAACCTGGGTGCGGTTCGTGGTCTGGATGGCGATCGGCCTCACGGTGTACTTCGGTTACAGCAGACTCCATAGCGAGTTTGGGAGCGCTCCGCGCCCCGTGGCCAACCGCGCTCCTGCGCCCGTCGTGACCAAATCTTGAGCCGGGGCCGGATGCCAGTGGCGGGAGAGCTGGTGTGAAAACCCGGTGGAGGTTTGGCGGGCAGCGAGCGCCGCTACAAGTCGCAAACCGGGGCAGGACAGTTGAACAGAAATGATATAGAATTCCAGTGACGAGCTTGACGGTTACCGAGCTTATACTGATGAAACCTCCTGGTTCGGTCCTTAGTTTCACCCCCACCGTAAAGAGCAAGCTATTCTCGGTCTCTGCCGGCATCATGCTGTTTCTCGCCGTCTGGCTAAACACCTGCGACAGGGGGTATGCCTGGGGGCCTTCCGCCCATCGGCTGGTCAACAACTGGGCCATCCAAACGTTGCCTCCGGAAATCCGAGGATTTTTTGAAGCGAACCGCCAGTTCCTCAACGACCATGCCAACGATCCCGACGAGTGGATGCGGAAAGACCGCTACGAGCGGATGCGCCACTATATTTACCTGGACAAGTACGGGCTGTTTCCTTACGTGAACCTTCCGCACTCCTTCAAGCGCGCGGTGGAGCAATATGGCTCAGGCCGAATCAATCACGATGGCGTGCTGCCCTGGCAGATCGGCGAGTTTAGCTTGCGCCTGACCAAGGCCCTGAAGGCCGGCAACTGGGAGGAAGCCAAGCTCGACGCCGCGGCGCTAGCTCACTACGTGGCGGATGCGCACGACCCCTTTCACACCACCCAGAACTTCGACGGGCAGTTGACCGGACAAACGGGGCTGGAGGAACGGTTCGGGAGCGGTCTCACCGACCGCTTCGCCAGCTTCTTCATGATGCGGCCCGACGACGCCGTCAAGATCGACGACCCCACGGAATACGCCTTCCAAGCCGTCCTGGAAGCCCATAGCTGGCTGGATCGCATCATCCTCATGGACCGCCGATCGCTGGAAGGTCCGCCCAGCTACACCGACGACTACTTCGACCGTTTCTATTCCCAGGTCGGATCAACCGCCACGCGGGAGATCAGCCTGGCCGCTCATGATGCCGGCTCTTATTGGTACACGGCGTGGCTGAACGCCGGCCGGCCGCAACTACCCGGACGCTAGGAAAACGGAAACCAGAAGGCAGTAGGCAGAAAGCAGTAAGCAGCGGGGCAACAACTTCTGGCAATAAGAAAGACGCGTCGTAGCAAGGGGATCGCGGCGCGCTATCGAAAGAAGAGGAGAATTCTGATCCCTAAACCAGTCAAGCCCAAGCCACATGGGGGATGAGGAATAAGGACCTTTAAGGGAAAGTCGGGTAACTACCTCGTTCTCCGTACCCACAGGAATACATACCATGCGTTCCTGGAGGTTGTGGCGCGAGATGCCGCGGCGGATTGCGGCGCTAAATCAAAGGCAAAAAACCCAAGCCAAAGGTGGGCCGAGATTCGGGAAACGTGGTGACCTGGTGGTGTTGAGAAGCGTTTTGATCGGCTATCAAATCCCAGGATTGAAGAATGGCGCCTTCCGGTGGTTAAAGCTACCGTCTGCCCACTGCCTTCTGCTTACTGGCGACTGAGCCGTATGTGTTGAACCGCCGTGCCTGAACCCACACCGTCCCTCGGTTCCTTCATCCACCACCTGCCCAAAGTCGAATTGCATCTCCACCTGGAAGGGAGCGTCCGGCCGGAGACCCTGCGCGAGCTCGCCCGGGCCAAACGGCGCCTGGAGAAGCAAACCGAGGATTGGATCCGGAAACGCCAACGGCAATCCTACCGGTATGGGACCTTCCAGGAATTCCTGAACGCCTTCAAGCACGTGACCTTGCTGCTCGAGACGGCCGCGGACTACGCGCTCGTGACCCGGCGTTTGGTCGAGTGGCTGGCAACACAGAACGTGAAGTATGCGGAGATCACCCTGGCGGCCGGAGTAGTTTTGTGGAAGAAGCAATCTCTCGAGGGAGTGTTCAACGCTGTTTCTGCGGCCGCGCTGGAAGCTCAATCGCGGCTGGGCGTGCGCGTTAACTGGATTTTCGACGCCATCCGCCACTTTGGAACCGAGCACACACGGGAGGTGCTCGCTTGGGCCGCGCGGTTTCGCGAGCGGGGCGTTGTGGCGCTCGGCATCGGCGGAGACGAAGAACGCGGCCCGGCGGAACTCTTCCCGGAGATCTACCGTGAGGCGCGAGACCTGGGATTGCACGGCGTGGCCCACGCCGGTGAAACGGTGGGGCCGCAAAGCATCCGGAAGGCGGTGGAGTTGCTGGGCGCGGAGCGAATCGGCCACGGGCTCGCGGCCGCGCGCGATCCGCAGGTCCTGGCGCTGCTGCGCGACCGGGTAATTCCTCTCGAAGTCTGCCCGACGAGCAACGTGTGCACGGGCTTGATTCCCCGCTTCCAGGATCATCCCTTGCCAAGGCTGCTCGAGGCGGGGGTCGTTGTGACCCTGAACTCCGACGACCCGGCGATGTTTGGAACAAGCCTGGAGCAGGAATTCCAACAGGTCGCACGTTGCTTCGAATTCAGTGCGGCAGAGATCACCAACCTTTGCACGAATGCTGTGAACGCATCGTTCCTGCCCAGCGAAGAGAAGCAGCGACTCTTGCAGGAGATCTTCGAGGCTGGGGGAATAAGTCAGGGGTCCTCAGCGTGAAGCGGTCGCGGCGGGTGCAGCCTGCTCTAAAGCCTCCCGCAATTTCTTCTCGACGGTGTCGACAAAGCCCACAGGATCCATGCCCTCCTGGCGAAAGATCACCCGGCCGCTGCGATCAAAGATCACCAGGGTCGGCAGGGAGCGCACGCCCAGCAGGTGGTCGAGGCCCTGCGCGTAAGCCACGGGGATGGTCCAGTTCTCCTCTTTGACAAAGTCGGGGACGCCGCCGCGGTCCTCATCCACATTGACGGCCAGGAATTGCACCGCCGTTTCGTTTCGGAACCTCTCCAGCACGCGCTCGAGGGCTTGTCCCTCCTGGCGGCAAGGCCCGCACCATGTCGCCCAGAAATCCATCACCACGACTTTGCCACGATAGGCGTCCAGGCGCAGCTCGGAGCTGTCCAGCCGCTGGAGGACGTAATCGAAGGGTTCGCGAGCGTTGGCGTTGGGTGTACCCTGGGTCTTGAAGCGAGGCTGGAGTGCCCGTGCGAGCTCGTCGTATTTGGAAAGGACCAGGTCGCCCAGGCCTTTCTCGGATCGATATTTCGCGAAGTACAGGCTGCCGAGCTTCCGCCGCACCTGGTCGCGCCGCGCCGGGTCACCACCCCTGTTAGGAAATGCAAAGGAGGTGGCGTAATGATCGAGGGCGCGGTCGGCGTCGCCTTTCTTCGCCGCCAGGTCACCCAGCTTCTCCGCCGCCTGCGCCGAGGGGTAAGCCTCATAACATTTTTCGTAGTCGGCGATGGCCTTCGCTGTCTCCCCCAACTTCGCGTAGATATTCCCGCGCATGGCGTAGCCGCTGGCGCACATCAGCTCCTGGGTATCCTGCCATTTTTCCGCGGACGCATCCGTCGGCTTTTCCTGCGGAGAAAGCTTCTTAACACGCTCGATAAACCGCGTGGCGTACGCGAGGGCCTTCTCGCGGTTGGCAGGGTTGTTTTGCCGGTCGAGCAGATCAACGAGCGCGGAGAGCAGGGAGATGTCCTCGGGATTCACCTCCAGCAGCTTTTCCCCGGTGGTGGCGGCCTTCTCGGGGTCGTTCGCCTGCATGGCCTGCTTGAAGATGGCGCGCAACACTTGCTCGCGGCGCGGGCTTTGGGGGAAGCGAGTGAGAAAATCCTCCAGGTTCCTGATGAGGGCCTGGGGATTGCCCGCCGCGGAATCAAAAGCCTTCTCCAACGTTTCTGTCTCCTGGTCTTCAAGGGAAGACTTGGCGGCCTTTTCCTCCCTGCCGGCGACGGAAGGCGCTTTCGCCGGCGGGTTCTCCTGCGCTGCCGCAAACACCGCCGGGAAAGCGGCGCAGCAAAACAGGAGTGCAAGTCCGAGCAATCTTTGCGGCGGCGCCGGGTAGTGAGAGAAGAACAAGCTCTTCGATCCTCACTTTGCTTATTCAGGAACGCCCCCTTGAGGCGGGCGCTATAAACTAATCTAGAGGTGGGCTGGGGCGCGGTCAAGGACATTCCACAAAGTGTGGCGAATTTTCGTGCGCTTCGATTGGTATAATCATAGACTTCGGAAAGGTAGGGAGAATGGCCTCACCGATTCGCGCGGTTTTCTTTGACGCCGGAAATACGCTCATCTATCCCCGCCTGGAAGAAACCGTCCAGGTCCTGGTGGAGCAGGGCTTCCCGGCCACGGAGGAAGATTTCTACGCCGCCGAGCGCTACGGGAAGAGCAAACTCGACGAGTGGCTGTGGCCACAAATCCGCCGGGGAGAAGTCCCACGGACGATTGACCATTACTATTGGTCGGAATATCTGCGAGCGCTGACGGAGCGGGTCGGCGTGCCGCCCGAGCAGCGCGAAGCCCTGGCCCATCGCGTGGCTAATAAGTTCCGGGACATCCGGATGTGGTCCCGCGTCTTCCCGGACACACCGCCTTTTCTCGCATCCCTCCAGGCGGGAGGATACTTTCTGGGGGTGATTTCCAATTCCATCGGGACGATCGAGGAACAACTCCAGCGAGCGGGCTTGGGGGATTATTTTCAGGCCGTCCTGGATTCCGCCATCGTGGGAGTGGAAAAGCCGCACCCGGAAATCTTCCAGATGGCGCTGGCGCGCGCGGGTGTTCACGCTTCCGAAGCGGTGTTTGTGGGGGATACGTATGCCACCGACGTCGGCGGCGCCCAACTCGCCGGCCTGCGTGGTGTCCTCATCGACCGCGTCGGCGCCTACCCCCACGCCGAGTGCCCGCGCATCAGTTCGCTGCCGGAGTTAGGGGAAGTTTTAGAAGGGTCGTGACGCCGCAGGGCGCAGACCTTTCAAAAGGCCGTCTCAAAACTCGCAGAATTAGCACTTTGTGAACGAATAATCAATAACTTGCGCTGTGTGAAATTCTAAAATACCACGGTTGAATCGTTGTTTGATTCAACCGTGGGTTCGAAAACAACAAAAGCCCACGGTTGGAAAAGCACCAACCGTGGCTACCGCTCTGCGGGAAGCGGCGAAAGACGCCGGTCGGAGACCGGCGCTACAGCAGCGCATTGGCCGGAGAGATTTCTAATGCGTCGCTTTCCACAGCTCCCTGTAGTTAGTCAATCGGATGCCCTTTTTCAGAATTATTGACTTTACTTCCAGGCTGGTCACCACCTTCAGTTCTTCCGCTCGATGCTGACCTACTCCTCCCTCCACAAAAATATCTTCGGAACTCGTATGGATAAGGGCCTGCTGTTCGGGAGAATCGATTCCGACGTGGCACACCCATAACCACAAGCCCGGCCCCAGACCCTCCAAGATCTCCAAGGCTCTTTTCTTTTTCTGTTCCACCGGTGTCGTATATATCCCCTCCATGCTCTTTTCTCCGATTTCTGACGAAATCGGGACGTCGTAGTCGCTCGCAATTTTCCGGATCAAGGCATCCAACCCCGAATAATCCGGGGCATTGACGTAATGGGTATCGACGTACTGGACGCGCACGCCCTTTCGCTTTGCCAGTTCAATCTGGGCCCGCAGCTCGGCGTCAATCTCCTCGAGTTTCGGCTTGTGCCTGAAAAGCTCGCTGGGCGAAGCATAGAGAAATCCGTCGGCATCCACTAAGGATCGTGCTTTGTCCCAGGGGAGGACGGGCCGCCACCGGTAACCGCGCCACTCTCCCACAAGACAAAGGTGAATTCCCGTACACCACCCGGGATTCCTGCGCGCCAGCTCCGCGGCGGCTTCAAACCAGGGGCCCGGGACAATGATGGCAGCGCACGTCAATACTCCTTCGTTAAACGCCTTTTCAAAGGCGATCAGAGATCCTTGAGTCATTCCGAGGTCGTCTCCCCGGACGATCAGTTGGATTTCTGGCGCCTCACATGCCCCAGGCGTTGCCAGCAGGATTCCGGAAAGTAAAACCGCAGCAGAGCAGATAGCTGACACTCGATTCTTCATCGTGAGATCTCCTTCGTTTTTGCACTACTTCCCCACTAAGCGCAGACTCGCGCAGTATAGCCCAATAAGCGCTGTAGATTGGGAATTCGGGATTAGTTAGAACCTGTAGCGCCGGTCCCGCTTGACGGTCAGCACCGGTCACCCGGACCCGCGGCTCTTCAATGTACCTCTGCGTGAGCTGAACACCAGCGGTGCGGATCGACCTCGTCTGGCTGCCCACCCACATCAACGCCCGCCTGTATTGAGATGTAGCACAGAGCTGTCTTTTAACTCTGCGGCTTTGGGTTTTTGAAAGAAAGACCTGAGTGAAGAGAGAACGGTAGGTGTGTACCGCGGGACGGATATGTCGGTCCGCGTCCGTCCCAGCGGAAATCTCCAAAAGCCGCAAACCCCAAAAATCGGATCTGGGCTACTTGCTTGCTACGAATCCGCCGTCAAGAAGCTCCTGGCCAGGCAATAGCCATGGTTGACTCACCTTCTGATTTAACCGTGGGCACTTACCGGCGCAGGACCCCACGGCTAGAAAAGCGCCAACCGAGGCTACCGCTATGCCACCCGTCGTTTGATCCGAAGCGCGATATCGACGGAATGAGTGGGAGTTGCGAACGTCCGGTTGCCCCCTTTGTGGGAGAACGTGTCCGTGCCGACCACCGAACCGGCGGCCGGATCAACCCAATCCGCTTGGTAAGTGCCGGCGGGTAATTTGAGCACGAGTTTCTCGGTGTAACTTCCGAGCGATACAGTGTACTCGCTTCCATTTCCACCGGTGCTATGGTGGAGATACAAGGCATACTGTTCTCCGGGTTGACTAATGGCCCTGCAATAAACTCCCGAAGGCACTCCGCCGACGATGAAACTCTTATCCGGCCGCATCTTGATGAAGTCCAAGCTGTAGATGAAGTCCTTCAGATTCTGGAGCGCGCGTAAGATTTGGGCGTTGTCCGGCGTCTTTCCGGCGGGGTTCTGAACCGTGTATTGTCCGTTCAAGTGGTTGAAGCTTGCTCCGCCTCCCACGATGAACTCCCACGCTTCAACCCGGGAGTCCCCAACTTTGTCTCCCTTGTACCAAATCGGGTAGTAGTCGGTTTCGTTCAGCTCAATCGGCTTATTGTGCCCGTACTCACAATCGAGGCCCTTCATTCCTCCCATCTGCTCGGCAGACGACTCCCAAACATACTGTGTCACGATAATCGATACATCCGGGTTGCCCGAGAAATCACAAGGTCCTCCCACCGGCCCTTCCAACTGCTGCGCAACCAGGTGCTTCTTCGGCAGGTTGCTTTCGGTATTCTTGATTACTTCCACCCAGTGACCAATCCACGGACCGGCCAACTCCATGGGCGTGCCAGTGAGGAAGGGCTCGTCGCAGATCTCGAGGATGACGTTGTCATACGCGTTGACTTCTTGAGTGATTTTGCGCACGTAGTCATCCTCTCGACGCATCAGGTCCGGGTGTTGCAGGGTCTGGGCATCCTCGTAATCGCCATGGCCGACGCCCTGTATATTGTTTTCGTAATACAGCGGGGAGATGGGCCACGTATCCGAATATTGCGCGTTAAAGAAACAGATCTCGACCACAATGCCTCGCTCTGCAGCCTTGGCCACGAAATCCGTCAGACGCTTGAAATACTCCGGATCCCATTGGTCGAGGTCGAACCTATTGCCGCCGAGCAAGTAACCTGACTCCTTGCTTCGGGCCCACGGCACAATAAGGCTTCCCGGTCTGGGGCCCAGCGTGTTGCCCTTGATAAACTTCCCCATAGGCTCGAACAGGTACCCCGGATAAATGCGCGTGTAATTGAGCCCGTACGACTTCAGCGTCTCCAGGTAGGTGACATAGTCAAAGTCTTTGTTGACTACGGCGCCGTAATGCTCGGCCGAGGTGATCAGGATGGTCGGTTGACCATGGAACAGGTAATAATGTGGGTTGGAGGGATGGAGTTTGATAGGTTCGGCGTACGATCGGGCAACGAAGAAGAACAGTATAAAACCCAGAATCCTCATCATCTTCATCACAACACTTCTCCCCTTGCTGAGATTTTGTTGATTCATCTTAATATACAGATTTCACAAATCAACAGGTGGATTCAAACTTACGATTTCCCGGGCTCTCGAGCGGATGGTCTTCCCGCTCCCATCACAGGCGGACGTGGGCTGAACCGGGTTCAACCGATCGAATAGGGAGCATCACCGCGGCTCCCCCGCGGCGGGTTGTTGAAGTCCGCGGGTTTTCTGTAGCGGCGATTTCACATCGCCAGACTGTACACGTAGCACTCGGGGCCCTGCGCCAATACGGTACAGGGCGCCACGGCGGGTTCTTGAGGCCCGCAGTCTTTCTTTGAGCTAACATGTGTTCGTAGCCGCGGCCTCTTGCCGGCACCGCGTTCGTGTAGCGCGGAGTTGTCATTGAACTCCGCGGCTGTTCGAGTGTTGGGGCGAACCCGTGGGTTCGCCAGGACCGAGAGGACCCGCGGTACTCGAAGTCCCCCTCGCTGTGCGCTTGATACCCGCTTGCGTTTTGCCGGTCGGATGCGCTTTCATAGAGACATGAAAACCATGCGACAATCCTCCCTACTGTTTACGGTACTGTTTGCCTCGCAGCTCTTGACCCCGAGCGCTCGAGGCGCAGAGAAGGCTAAAGCTATGGGCGAGTATCTTGTTTACATCGGCACTTACACCATGCAGAAAACTAGTAAGGGCATTTATGTTTACCGCTTTGATTCCGCCACAGGCAAGTTAACCTCACTGGGACTCGCGGCGGACACTGTCAACCCATCGTTTCTCGCCGTGCATCCCAACCGCCGATTCCTTTACGCGGTGAACGAGATTTCGAGCTACGAAGGCCAAAAGAGCGGCGGGGTGAGCGCCTTCGCCATTGATCGGGGAACGGGCAAGCTCACCTTCTTGAATGAGGTAGCCTCGCGCGGCGCAGACCCCTGCTATGTGGCGGTGGACAATACGGCGAAATACGTCCTGGTAGCCAACTATACCGGGGGCAGCGTGGCAGTGTTCCCAGTGCTTGACGACGGCCGCCTGGGCGAGGCGTCTAGCTTTGTGCAGCACACTGGCCACGGGGTGAACCCCCAGCGCCAGGAGGGGCCCCACGCGCACTCCATCAACCTGTCACCCGACAACCGCTTCGCCATCGCGGCGGACCTGGGGCTTGATCAGTTGCTCGTCTACCGCTTTGACCCCACGCATGGGACGCTGGCGCCGAACAATCCCCCATTTGCCAAGATCAATCCCGGCGCCGGGCCGCGGCACTTTACCTTTCATCCCAGCGGTAAGTTCGCGTATGTGATCAACGAAATGGGGTCCACCGTTACTGCGTTTTCCTACGACGCGGCCGGCGGGGTCTTGCGAGCGTTGCAGACGATCTCGACGCTTCCGAAAGCCTTTGCGGGCAATAACGACGATGCCGAAGTGCAGGCGCATCCTTCAGGTAAGTTTCTCTATGGCTCGAACCGCGGGCACGACAGCATCGCCGTGTTCGCAATCGACGCCGGGCGAGGGACCCTTACGCCGGTCGAGCACGTTCCTACGCAAGGCAAGACGCCGCGCAACTTCCGCATCGACCCGACGGGCTCGTACCTCTTCGCGGCCAATCAGGACTCTGACAACATCGTTGTTTTCCGTATCGATCCCAAGACCGGCCGCCTGACCCCGACGGGCCAGACGCTCGAAGTCCCCTCGCCCGTTTGCGTGAAGTTCGTAGCGATCGAGTAGTTGCTGTTCGAAACTCGAAATTCGAAAAGCGGCACTTGTCCGTTGTCAGGCGTCCGTGGTGTATTGTGGCGCGCAGGCGAACCACGGACGACGGATCGGCGACAAGCGGCCTCTTGCAACTGACTCCTGGCTTTTGGCTTCTGGTCTTTCCGCTTCGACCCCGAACTGCTAATTCAGGATCCGGTGTCGTAATGTGCGCAGCGAGGCTGCTTCTTCAAGCTCAGCGCTCGATTTTGAAGCCGACCTTCAGAGTGACTTGAAATTCCTGGACTTTGCCTTCCGTAATCTTGCCGCGCATCTCGACCACCTCGAGCCAATCCATGTTGCGGACGGTCTTCGCGGCCTCCGCGACGGCGGCCTTGACGGCCTCAGCGAAACTTACAGGCGAGGTTCCCACCAACTCAGTGATCTTGTATGTTCCCGGCATGTTGAAGCGTCTCCTTCTTCGGGCTTAGAGGGTGCGTTGACGCCCCATTCTACTCTCAATGGCAGGGAATGGCAGGGGGGCGGGTGCCAGGCTCTGGGGACTAAGGGCTGGGGCGAAAGGGCAGTGACAAGTGACGAGTGACGAGTGGCGAGCGGGAAAGGGAAGAACCTGAAGTCAGGAGTCAGAAGTCAGAAGCCAAAAGAAGAAAGGGGATTCGGGGCTGGGGAGTAGAGACTCGAAAATCGGGCTTCGAAACTGGGGCTTGGCGTAGCGGCGATTTTAAATCGCCATGTCGCAAGGCGATTCGCTGAGCTGGATTTGCATGCAAAGGTTCATCGCCGGGGTGACTTCGTGGAAGACGGCGAGCATGGCTTCGACCAGGTCGACGCCGGTTGAGGCGCGGACTTCCTCTTCGCGCATGGGGTAATAGATTTGGAAGCCGGCCCATTGGTTCCCAGGCGCGGAGGCGAGCAACCGGCGCAGCTTCGCCATGCTGGGGAAATTCCTGCGGTCAAAGTACGCGGGCTCCGTTTCCCAACTGCCGCCGTGCAGCGCGAAGCCTTCGCGGAGGACGAGCCGGCGGAGCTCGCGCTCCATGGGGCTGCGTGGCTTGAGCGCGCGGAGCAGCCGGTGCCAGTCCCAATCGGTGCGTAACTGGCATTCGCGATACTCGCGCGGAGCCCGCAGATAGCCGCGCTCAACTTGCATGCCGCACTTGAAGAGCCGGTCGTCGGTATCGACCGTGATGAAGAACTTCGAGCAGCCGAAACTCACGTGGCTCGAAAGGGGCTTCGCCTCACGGTTGCCGCGCGGCAGGTAGCCGATCCATTGCCAATAGACGCCGCGACCCCAGCGCTCGGTGACGAACGGCTGCCCGTAGCGGGATTCCAGCGCCAGCTTCAGAATGCGCGTGATGCGCTCGTTGTCCTCCAGGTTCCCGACACGAATGCCGCGCCGGAAGTCGAGATACTCCGGCCGGAAGGCGATGGCCACCGTGGGAATCGGCAGGCTCGTGTGCGGTTGCGAAGGCATGGCTCTGTCCAAGAACTTGCGAGAGCTTGCGCCATTGTAGCAGAAGGTGCGCGGAGATGGGCACGCTGCGGCTCGCGCGATCTCCGAGGATCGCCGGTGAGAACGCGGCGCTGCAGTGGCGATGTGAAATCGCCGCTACCGGACTGGGAAGGGCGATTTGAAACTGCGGATTTCGAATTTCAACGGGAATTGGTGGGCGGAAGGGTTCGTTCCAGAGTGGCAATCAAAGGTGGCAGATCCTGAACAACAATCTGCCAGAGGATATCGAAGTCAACCGAATCGTAGCCGTGGATAAGGCGGTTGCGGAGACTGATGATGTGCTGCCAAGGGATTTCGGGATAGGGGGCGCGCTCGTCTTCGGGCATGCGGCTGGCCGCCTCGCCGATGATTTCGAGGAGGCGAACCAGAGCGAGATTGAGTTGGCGGTTGGAATCGAGGTCGGCACGTGTTTTTTCCGCGCCATCTCCACCGCCTCGCGGGCGTGACCCAGCATATGACGCAGCCGGAGAAGAGGGTCACGGCGCGACGTACTGCACCTCCGCTTCGGCGAGGGCGCGGTCCCGGAAGTGGGGGCTGAGGAATTGCGGTGTGTGCAAGTCCACCTTGCGGCCCAGAATCTGCGAGAGGTCGTTTTCGATGGCGAAGAATTGCAAGCCCGGAACGTGGCCGGGCTCAAACTCGACCAGCACATCTACATCGCTCTCCGGTGCGAAGTCCTCCCGCAGCACAGAGCCGAAGAACGCCAGCTTGCGAATATGATGACGCCGGCAGAAATCAGCGACCCTGCCTTGCGGGATGTTGAACCTTGCCCGGCGCATCGCTGCTCCTTGAAGTTGAACAGGTCAGTATTATGTCCCCAGATCGCGGCATGTTCATGGGTTAACCTGCGGAGCGGGTGACCGGAAGGCTCGGGCTACACAGGGAAACCCAGCGACCTGCCCCCACAAAACCATCGGTCGGAGACCGGCGCTACAGGGGAATCACGGGCCGCAGGCCCGTGCCACAAGCGGGCACAGCACGGTGCGCCCCCACAACGGCCGGCCAGAGGCCGCCGTCACGCGGCGCGGGCGGGCCGGCGCGCATGCACGCCGCTGATGAGGACTTTCGAAATCTCGTCGCGCTGGATTTGGTTGGTACCCTCGTAGATCTGGGTGATCTTGGCGTCGCGCATGTACTTCTCGATGGGGTAATCGTGCATGTAGCCGTAGCCGCCGAAAATCTGGACGGCGTCGGTGGTGACTTCCATGGCGACGTCGGAGGCAAAGCACTTGGACATGGCGGAGTAAAGCGTGGGGCGTTCTTTGGGCTGCGTGTCGATGTAGCGCGCGGTGGCATAGACGAGGGCGCGCGCGGCTTCCAGCTTCATGGCCATGTCGGCGAGCATGAAGCGCAAGCCCTGGAAGGAGCCGATGGGCGCGTCAAACTGCCGGCGAGTGCAAGCGTACTCCAGCGCCAGGTCAAACGCGCCCTGGGCGATGCCCAGCGCCTGCGCGCCGACGCCGGGCCGGGAAACATCGAACGTCCGCATGGCCGTGATGAAGCCGGTGCCTTCGCGGCCCAGGCAATTCTCCACCGGCACGCGGCAATCCTGGAAAACCAGCTCGCGGGTGGCGGAAGCGCGGATGCCCAGCTTGTCTTCCTTCTTGCCAAAGGTGAATCCCGGTGTGCCCTTCTCGACGACAATGCAGGAGGCGCCGCGCGGCCCCTTGGCAGGATTGGTGAGGGCAATCACGGAATAGAGTTCTGCCTCGCCCCCGTTGGTGATCCATTGTTTCGTGCCATTCAGGACGTAGTGATCGCCGTCGCGCAGGGCAGTGGTGCGGACGGCGGCGGCATCCGAGCCGGCCTGCGGCTCGGTGAGCGCGAAGGCGGCCAAGCGCTTGCCCGCAGCCACGTCCGGCAGCCAGCGCTGCTTCTGCTCCTCGCTGCCGGAGAGGATGATGGGGATGGCGCCGAGCGCGGTGCCGGCAAAACTCAAAGCGATGCCACCGCAAGCCTTCGAGAGCTCTTCGGTGACGATCACCATGTTCATGATGGGCGTGCCTTCGGTGAGGCCACCGTACTTCTCATCGATGAAGACTCGGAAGAGGTCGGTCTGCGCCAGAACCGTCACGATGGGCCAGGGGAATTTGCCTTCGCGGTCGTATTCCGCCGCCACGGGACGGATTTCCTTGTCGGCAATCTCTCGGGCGAGATCGCGAATGGCCGTCTGGTACTCCGTGAAGCCGTAGTCCATGGTGAGTCCTCGGTCTGCAGTTGTCAGTCATCGGCTCACAGTTGACAGTCAACAGTCGGTAGTCAACAGCAAGAGGGAACGTTTTCCCGAACTGTAGACTGTCAACTGTGGACTGTCAACCGCCTTGCTCACGCCGCGCGCTCGAGGGGCTGTTTGGGCGGCGCCTGAGTCTCCGGTGCATCGCTCCACAAAGAGGGCCTCACCAGCCAGACCTCCCCGGCCTTGAACACGAAGCGGCCGTAGTCGTCAAGATCACCGGCCCGGAAGGAGCTAACTTCAATCTGTCCTTCGAGAGAGCCCGCCTCCGCGGCGGCCTGCAAAATCCTCAGAAGAGGGAGAACGCTCGCGTTGACATCGCGCAGGGTGACCTCCACCCCCTCCGTAGAGGAGGTGATTTCGTACTCCCCCTGTGGGTAGAGTCCTCCCGGGCGCTCGACCTCGGCGCGAATCTGGTTGGCGACGCTGGGTTCAGCCTTCAGCCTCACGGTTCCGTTCAGCCGTTGGTAAGGTTCGAATACCAAGGGCAGGGTCTGGCCCTGGTACGGTTCCCACTGCGCTCGCGAGTAGTCAGGGCGAGCCCAGGCGACCGTAAGGAAGCCACCCCTCCAGACCTTGAGTCGGACGTATTGTCCACTTTGTTCGTCCAGATAGTAAAAGGCCCCGCCGGGAATCTTTGCGCGTTCGGCGTCGGGAATATCGTTGAGGAATTCGAGCAACTCGCCGGTGATCTCCCGCAGCGCCGGAGTGTCGTCAGGCTGGACGTGCCTGACCTCTAGCGAAGCAGGTTCGGGAGAGAATTCGAGCCAATTGGCCTCCACTTCTTCGAGTCTGCGTTGGGTTGGCTCGCTGAGTGCCCCGAGTTCAACCCGCCCAGTACAGCCCAGATGAGTGCGCATTTTTTCTCTCCATCCCCACGACGGGCTGACACCGAGTCCGAAATGTCAGCCTCAAACTGACACTATGGGCATTTTGGGGGCCGAAGGACGGAAGCTGGACCAGGCGTACTCCACACATCATGAATACAAAGCCTGTTACTTTTCCGTCCCCTTGCCAGTCCAACCACCAAAGGGAATTGTGAACTCCGTAGAGGCCACAATCGTTTATAATCTTGAACCGCTGCGTGTCAAGTGGTTGGTGTGTTTTCTATTGTTGGTCCAGACAGTCCAAGAATAAAGGAGCAGCAATGAACATACTGCGCTGGGTAGGGATTCTGTTTTGCCTCGGGGCCGTGGCTACTGCCGCCCAGAGCCCGCAAGAGTGGAAAGTGCCGACGGCCGTAAAGAAGCTGCCCAACGGCCTAGTGGTGGTGGTCTCAGAGGACCACTCGGCGCCCACATTTGGTTTGTGCATCACGTATGGCATTGGTTTCCGCCTGGAGCCCGAGGGGCGCACGGGATTCGCGCACCTGTTCGAGCACATGATGTTCGAAGGGACGCCCAACGCGCCCAAGGGGACATTCGACAAAGTCATCGAGGGCGGTGGCGGGTGGGTCAACGGGGACACGCGCTGGGACTTCACCGAATACATCGAGCCAGCGCCGATCTCGGCGCTCGAACCTGCTCTGTGGCTGGAAGCTGACCGGATGAAGGCTCTGGATTTTTCTCCCGAGAACCTTGAGAACCAGCGCAAGGTGGTGGAGGAGGAAGTCCGGGTCAACGTCCTGAATCAACCTTACGGGTTGTTCTTCGCCATTGACCTGCCCGGAAAAGCCTTTGACAAATTCCCCAACGCCCACAATTTCTACGGCGACTTCAAGGACCTGGACGCGGCAAAGATTGAAGATGTGAAAGCCTTCTACGAAAAGTATTACGCGCCGAACAACGCGGTTCTCTGCATCGCCGGGGACGTCAACCCCGAGGAGGTTTTCGCCAAGGTAGAGAAGTACTTCGGCGCCATCGCGCCGCGGCAGGTGCCGCCCAAGCCGGACGTCTCGGAGCCTCCCCAGACCGCCGAGCGCCACGCCACCCAGCCGGACAAGCTCGCCAATGTCCCGGCGCTGGCGGTGGGGTACCGGATGCCGCTGCGCACCTCACACGATGCGGTGGTGAGCGCGGTGGTGGGCGAGCTCCTGCACAATGGCCAAGCCTCGCGCCTTTATCAGGCGCTGGTCAAGGAGAAAAAGGTGGCGCTGGAGGTCTCGGGAGGAGCGAACTGGCCGCTCGGCAATCCCTTTGAATATGACGGGCCGATGCTGATGACTTCTTTCATCGTGTATCCCCCCAACGTCAAAGAAGGCGACCTGTTGGGCGCTTACGATGCCGCGATCAACGACCTTGCCACGAAAGGTCCGAGCAAGGCGGAGCTGGAACGCATCAGCGCCAAGATGCGCTCAGACTGGTACGCGCAACTCGAGATCCCCATTTCGCGCGCCTCCGTGCTGGCCCACGCCACGCTCCTTGACGGTAACCCTGAACGTGTGAATCAAATCCCTGACGAACTGGCCAGGGTGACTGCCGACGAGGTCAAAGGTTTCGCCCGGAAGTATCTGATCAAGACAAATCGCACTTACATTGACCGCGTCCCCGCGCCTGCCTCGGAGAAGAAAGCCGCAGGCGGCGAGAAAGGAGCTCTCTGATGGCCCGTCGCTTCGTCACGATATTCCTCCTGGCTCTACTCACTTTCTCACACGCCTTGGCGGCGGAGAAAGAGAAGCCCCTTCCCAAGGACCTGCCACCCTATGGCGAACTGAAGCCGTTTCAGGCGCCCAGCGCCACAGCCCGGAAGCTATCGAACGGCCTGACGGTGTGGCTGGTTCCCCGCCCCGGGTTTCCCAAAGTGTCATTGGCGGTCGCAGTTCGTGGCGGCAAGGCGGCGGATTCGAAGGATCGCCCCGGCCTCGCGACGCTCATTACCGCCACCGTGGACCAGGGGACCAAGACCCGGACTGCCAAGCAGATTGCCGAGGAACTCCAGGCCGCGGGCGGCGACCTCTACGGGGACCCTGGCGCTGACGATATAATCCTCTCGACCAGCGTGCTTTCATCGAAGCTGGAGGCGGGCCTCACCATCCTCGCTGACGTTCTTCAAAACGCTACTTTTCCCGACAGCGAGGTGGATCTGGCCAAGCGCAATGCCTCTGACCGACTCCGCTCGCAAGAGGCTGACCCCTTCTTTCTGGCGAACCGTGCCTTGGTGAAGGCGGTTTTCGGCGAGCATCCCTACAACGTGATCTCGCCCACGCAGGATTCCATCAGCAAGACCACCGCCCCGGAGCTGCGCCGCCAGTACGCCCGCCGCTTCCGGCCCGACCAGGCGGCGCTGGTTGTCGTGGGAGACTTCGACGCGGAGAAGTTGATGGCCTCCGTTCAATCCCTGCTGGGGAATTGGGCGGCGCCGGCGGAGCCACCGGTCCCGGCTGCCGAGAAGCCCTCGACACCCGCGCCCCACGCGGTGTTCCTGGTGGCCCGTCCCGACTCCGTGCAGACCACCATCGGGGTCGGCAGCATTGGACCCACTCGGGGCGAGCCGGACTACCCCGCTACCCAAGTCGCCAATGCGATTTATGGAGGTATGTTCGGATCCCGCCTGACTCTCAACATTCGCGAAGACAAAGGCTACACGTACAGCCCCTTTGCCTTTCTCAGTCCCCGCCGCCAAGCGGCAGTCTTTCAATCCTGGGCGGCGGTGCGCAATGAGGTGACCGGCGCTACCCTGAACGAAATGAGTTACGAGCTTAACCGCATGGCCACCACCGCCCCCAAGGATGAGGAAGTCGTTCACGCGCAGCGCTACCTGATTGGGAATCGGGCGATTGAACTTCAGGCCCAGGATTCTGTGGCACGGGAACTCGCGCGCCTGTGGGTTTTCGGCCTGCCACCCGAGGAGCTGGGCGCCGAGAGCGAGCGGATTCAGAAGGTGACGGCGAAGGACGTGGAAGCGATGGGTGGCAAGTACTTCCCTGGCGCGCGCCAGACTATCGTGGCGGTGGGAGAAGAGAAGGTCATTAAGGAGCAGCTTGCTCCCTTTGGGTTGGAGGAGAAGCCCGCGCCCCAGCCTTAGTGATTGGGTGCGGGCTGAGTAGCAAGTGACGGAGCTGCGGCGGTCGCCGTCTGCGGCGCCTCCGGCATGATGATCCAGGCAATGAGGTAGCCGATCAGGCCCCAACCTCCAAAGAACGCCAACATCAGCCAGATCAGTCGCACCAGCGTCGCGTCGATGTCCAGGTAATCCGCGAAGCCCCCGCAGACACCCGCGATTTTCTTGTCAGTCCGCGAACGAACGAGTTTCTTACCGGGCATCGCCGGTGTGAACATCGCGGCGCCACAATGGCAGCAGAAATTAACTTTCTCCTTGTATTCCCTTCCGCATTGGGGACAGAACATTCCTGTACCTCCCGCCGGGCATGGGACGGCCCTCAGTTCAGAATACGGCGCAAGGGCGCGAAAAGTTTCGTGGAGGCTCCGGGCCGCGGGTCGCCCTTTCTTAGTCCCAAAAGGGTTACTCAGGCATATCGAATTCGCATCTGCTTTGAGCTTTTTGGAGTAAGATGCGGCCAGCGAGTGTCAAGGATTTGGTCGCGCCTCTCGGAACGAACTAGGCAGTTTGTTGGGGGGAATCTACGGAATGGTTTGGCGAGCCCGCGAACCGTTGAAGGTCTTCACCCGCAGCGCTCCGCTGCGGCGAAGGGTTGCCTACAGCCTGGCCATTGTGCGCTTGATCCTCGTCCCGGTCATTTTCCTGGCGATATACTACCTGTTTGCGATGGGCTGGATAGTGGACCGCATCGTGAGCGCAGAGGCTCCGGTGGCCTCGCTGGCGGAGCGCGCCTCGACTGAGATGCTGGATGCCCGCCGCGCGGAGCAGAACTATTTCTTGCTGCACGACCCCGCCGATATGGAAGCCAACCGCCGGGCCCTTTCTTCTCTGGAGGAGATCCTGGCGAGTTGCCGCGAACTTCAGCCGGAGGAAAAACCCACCATTGAACTCATGCAGGTGCAGGTCAAGCGCTACCGGCAGCGCTTCGAGCAAGCGGCCTCCCGCACGGAAGATACCACCCAGGCGCCGGTGGAGCGCATCCGGCGCGCGGTGCGAGCCTATGAGCGCGACCTCGATGAACTCTTGAAACGCACCAGCCGGCAGAGCCGCGCCCAGACGGTCGAAGACCTCCGCACCCGCATCGGTTCCTTCGACGCTGAGGTGGCGGCCACCCTAGAAGCCGAAAATCCGGACTTTCGCCAGACTTCCCGGGAGCTGCGCGCCGCCAGCCAGCAGATCCTGAACCTGGCCGACCAACTGGAAAAGCGCAGTTGGGACCGGGTGAACCGGGACCACCAGGAGGCTCGCAACCTTGTTCGCCGGGCGGAGTGGGTGCTGGGCATCGTCTCCGCCCTCACCCTCCTGCTGAGCGTCTGGGTCAGCTTCACTTTGCCGCGCCAGGTGGTGAAGCCGCTTGCGGATCTCAAGGAGGCCGTCGATCACGCGGCCGCCGGCAACTACGAAATTGAGTTTGAGGTGCAGGGCGAGGGGGAAGTCGCCCAGCTCGCCAACAGCGTCCGCAAGCTGATTGCCCACCTGCGCGAGAGGCAGAACAACTCCGGGCGACCCGCCAGCCCCTGAGGGTGTTGCCTGCCCACCGCGGCGCCTGCGGGTCCATTCCCCTTGACGATAGAGCTTTTTCCAATTATCTCTGGTAATCTGCCTGATGTTGCACTGCCTATCCTGCCTCGAGGAGACGACGCGTCATGAAGGGAAAAGCGGAAGTCCTGGAAGTCCTGCAAGAGATGCTGAAGGAAGAACTGGGCGCCATCAACCAGTACATCCTCCATGCCGAGATGTGCGAGAACTGGGGCTTCAAGCGCCTCGGTGACCACACCAAGAAAGAATCCATTGATGAGATGAAGCACGCCGAAAAGCTCATCGAGCGCATCCTCTTTCTGGAGGGGATGCCCAGCCTGAGCGAGCTGCCCAAGCTCAACGTCGGCAAGGACGTGAAACAACAGCTCGAGCACGACCTGGCGCTGGAGAAAAGCGCGGTGGCGGCTTATAACCAGGCGATTGCCACCTGCCGCAAGACGGCTGACAACGCCACGGCGGACCTCCTCCAGTCCATCCTGGAAGACGAGGAGGGCCACGTCGACTTCCTGGAGACTCAGCTCGATCTCATCAAGCAGGTCGGCCTGGAAAACTACCTCAGCCGGCAGATGGGCGAGTAGCGGCAGGGGAGCCCCGCGCCTGTGGCGGCGGTCGGCGCCTGCCCGCCGAGGCGGGAGCGCCGCAAGGCTGCGGCAGGGCGGCAACGGCGTGTGTGCCCGAGTCCCATGGAGACTGTAAAGGCGTATGGCATGCGCCCTTCGCGGGCACACGCCGTGTGCCCCTACGGCGTACCAGTCTTTTCCGCCAATCCCGAGCCGCGAATCCCGAACCCCTACCCTTTGATTACCCCAATCGGTTTCAGCCGCGCGACGTGCGGCGGCTGTTTGGCTGTCTTTGAAGGCTTCCGAACTCGATAGCCCTCAAGGCTTGAGCCAACTGCTTTTGGATTGTGCCCGGCAACTCCACATACCCCTATGAGTCTGAGTCATTGCGCCCCCAAGGGTCGCTCATCCTGATTGGGTCAATGGATGCAAGGGAAGGCAGTTCACCGCGGAGTGCCAAGTTCTAAGAATCTAGCGGATAGCCAGGGCAAATCTTAGCGCTTCATCCACAAGTGCCATTTTCTCCGGCGAAAGGGTTGTCAGAATTCGGGTGAGGGAGTTCTTGGGGATGGTCAAAACTCCGTCCAGGTTCACCACACAGCGTCGGGGCAAGCCGTCCTCTATGCCAAGAGGGACTTCCACGGGAATGTCGTGGACAGTCCGGGTGAGCGGCGCTACCGTGACGGAAGCGCGCACGGCATAGGCCGCGTTACGGCTCAGAAGCAGTACGGGCCTGCGACCGATGGGGGTTGGAAGGTTCCCCCACCATACTTCACCGCGTTTCATCCCAGTCCTCTCGAGGCCAGACTTGCGCCGCCAGCCTGGCGCCCGCCTTGCCGAGGTCGGGCTTCTCCGGTTTTCGGCGGTAGCCTTCCACATAGCGCCGGTCAAGTTCGTCTTCCTCAAGCTTCTGGAGGTATTCCTGGCAGGCCGTTCGGATCAGCGCCGCGCGCGTGGCACGCTGGGCCTTGGCCTGGCGATTGACCGCGTGGAGAAGGTTTTCGTCCATCGGCACCTGGATGATCTTCATCGTTTTCCGATCCTCAACCGACTACACGTTTTATTGTGGACTGGATTGTGTATCTCGTCAACTGTAATCGCCGCCGCGAACCTTCGAGACCGGCGCGGGCACACGCCGTGTGCCCCTACGGCGTACCAGTCTTTTCCGCCAATCCCGAGCCGCGAATCCCGAACCCCTACCCTTTGATTACCCCAATCGGTTTCAGCCGCGCCACGCGTTTTGACAGCCCGGCGTTGTGGACCACGTCGACCACCGCATCTACGTCCTTATAGGCTTCGGGGATTTCTTCTGTGATGCCGTCGCGGGTTTCAGCGCGCACCAGGATGCCCTGTTCTTCCAGCCGCTGCCGGGCGTTCTGCGCGAATTGGGATTTCCTGGCGGCGGTGCGGCTCATCACGCGGCCCGCGCCGTGGCAGGTGGTGCCGAAGGTGTCTCGCATGGCGCCTTCCGTCCCCACCAGGACGTAAGAAGCCGTGCCCATAGAGCCGGGGATGAGCACGGGTTGGCCGCAAGACTGGTACACCGCCGGCACTTCCGGGTGACCCGGCGGGAAGGCGCGCGTCGCGCCCTTGCGGTGGACCATCACTTTGCGGTCCCGGCCTGCCACCTGGTGCCGCTCGAGCTTGGCGATGTTGTGGCAGACGTCGTAGATGACCCGCAGGTCTTCCTTTTCGCCGAAGATGCGCTTGAAAGCCTGGCGAGTGAAGTGGGTAATGCCCTGGCGATTGGCCCAGGCGAAATTGGCGGAGGCGCGCATGGCGGCCAGATACGCCTGCCCCTCCCGGGAGTGCACCGGCACGCAGGCCAGTTGCCGGTCCGGCAGGTCGATGCCGTAACGGCGCATGCCCTCATCCATGTCGCGCAGGTAATCCGTGCAGACCTGATGGCCGAGGCCGCGCGAACCGGAATGGATGAGGATCACTACCTCGTTTTCATAGAGGCCCAACTGCTGCGCAATCTCCGGCTCGAAGATGCGCTCCACGTACTGAATTTCCAGGAAGTGGTTGCCGGAGCCGAGCGTGGCGACCTGCGGCAGGCCACGCTTCTTCGCCCGGTCGCTCACGGCGGAAGGGTCCGCGCCATCGCTCGTGCCGCTCTCCTCGCAGGTCATCAGGTCTTCCGGGCGGCCGTAGCCGTGCCCCACCATCCACGCGGCTCCCTGCTCCAGCAATCGGTCCAGGTCCTGGGAGGAAAGGCGAATGTTGCCCTTCTGCCCCGCGCCCGAAGGGATGTCGCGAAAGAGTTGGTTGACGAGTTCCCGGATCTTCACGCGGACTTCTTCTACCGGCAGCGAACTCACCAGCAAGCGGACGCCGCAATTAATGTCGAAACCGACCCCGCCGGGGGAGATGACCCCACCTTCGTCCGGCAGCGTTGCGGCCACCCCGCCGATGGGAAACCCGTAGCCCTGATGAATGTCCGGCATGGCCAGCGACCGCCCCACAATCCCCGGCAACATCGCCACATTCATCGCCTGCTCGAGCGAGAGGTCTTTGAGCAAGTCCTGGAGCAGCCGCTCGTCAGCGTAAATGAGGGCATCAGTCAGCATCCCCGGCTTGGTACTGCGCGGCACCAGCCAGCGATAGTCATCGAGTTTCTCAAGCTGGTTCATCTTGAGGGGCATCAAGCCTCCTCTCGGAAGGCAATCGCACGATCATTGTGTTGGACTCATTATAACAGGTGCGTCCGCATGATTCTGCTCAGGGGGGTCTTGGCATGAGGTGTTAGATCATGCGCCTTCACGCTGGTGTCCTTGTGCCTTGGTGGTGAGTGTCTCTTGGCTTTCACTCCAGCAGGTTCACCTCGCGGATCTCCCCACCCGCCAGGGGGACACGCAGCGTCTTGATTTCGGACGGTCGGAAGTGGCTGTTCCAGCGGCGCTTCACCAGCACGAGATCCAGCGAGGCAGCGGTTGGCCTTCCCGCGGTCTCGAAGCAACGGAAGATGAGGTCTTCTCCGTCTTCCGCTTTCTTCACCACCGAGACCACCACATTCGGCGCGTCCACCGACAGGAACGAAGCGGAGAGCGGCCGGGTGCCCGGGTGAATTCCCTGGTAAATGACCGGAACCGGGGCGGTGAACTCCTCGGCGAGGCGCGCCACGCCCGCCTCCTGCCAGGCGCCCGCGTGGGGAATCAGCAGCATGCGGAAGGTTTGGCGCCCCTGATCCTGCCAGAGGTACTCGCCGTTGGGATCGAGCTTGCGCGGGTCATGGTGGGCGTAGACTGCGCCGCGCGCGATGGAGATCCGCAGGTCGTTGCCGTTCACGCTGTAGCCGTATTTGGCGTCGTTGATGATGGCCAGGCCATACTCGCCTCCGGCGCGCTTGCCGGAGAGGTCAATCCAACGCTGTCCGGGGTCTTCCTCGCCTTCGGCCTTGCGGGTGATGTGGCCGTAGGCGATCTCATAGGTGGGTCGGGACTCTTCGACGTCCACAGGGAAGGAGAACTTCAGCATCTTGAGGTGTTCGTGCCAGTCGAGGGTCACGCGGGCTTCCAGGTTCCTGCTCCCAGCGTAAAGCAGCCAGTCGGTCTCGAGCGACGACGCCCCGCAGGTGGAACGCACCCGCACCCTGGCTCGCAACGGGCCGTTTTCCAGCACCCGGAAGCGAGCGTTGGCAAAGGCCCCGATCTCCTTGGTGTAGGCGCGGACGTTGTGGCTCCAGGTATCGCTGGGGTCGTCGAGCAGCAGGGCGCGAGCGCCTCCAATGCCGGCGCGGAAAACCTGTTGCCCCGCGTCCTTATCGAGAATGGCGATGGCGCCGTCGTCCGTGAAGTTGACGCGGAGATGCTCGTTCTCCAGCACTCCTTCGCTGGCATGCACCCTGGGGGGCGGCTCCGGCGCGGCCGCGGCGCTGCGCATGCGGAATTGCCGATACCCAAACGCCGGGACGGGGCCACGAAACACCAGCCGGTTGCGGTCGCCCGCCGTGGTGGAGCCCTGCGCCCACTGGTGGGCAATGGGCGTACCCCGCTCGTCTTCCAACAGAGAGTGGGTCCCCGACGCCTGGCTGCCGCCGACCGGTGGCAGTTCCCAGTCCAGATCGTACTCAACATCCAGCGTTGTGTCCCAGGCATGCGGGTTGAAGACCACCAGATACTCGGAGTCGGGGTCTTCCGTAGGAATTTGCCAGGCGATTTTCTGCGTTGCCCGATAGATGGCCTGACGGGCGACTTCCAGGGCATAGCCGTGCGCGTCGCGTGCGGCGAGATAATGCTCGGGGAGCGAGGTGCCGGCCAGGCTGTCGTGGAATTGCTGGAAAAGGACTTCCCTCCAGGCGGCGGTGAAATCCGCTCGCGGGTAATCGAATCCGGCCACAACCGCACCCAGCGCTGCCAGCTTCTCGCCCGTGAGGAGGGAAATCTCGGCCAGGCGGTTGTTCTTCTTGATCTCGGACATCGCCGTGTAGCAGCCCACCGCGTGGTGTTGCAAGTCGTCGCGGACGACGGGGAGGCCGGCCAGTTTGCTGACCTCGGAGAAGTAGCGATCCGGGGTGCTGAAGAGCACGGTCGGCGCGCCCGGCTGTTTCTGCACCTCCAGAGTGGACTGGATGCCTTGTTTGGTGGGGCCGCCGCCGTGATCGCCCGCGCCATAGAAGGCCATCAAGTTGTTCGCAGGTTCGCGCAGCTTTGAAATCATGCGCCGCAACGGCTCCTCCACCGGTCCCCACTCACCGTAGCTGTAGGGAATGCGGTAGGCGAGGACGCGCGCGCCATCGGGGCCTTCCCACCAGAAGAGGTCTGCCGGGAGCTTCTTCTCGTGGGCCTGCGGACGCATGAAGACGTAGGCAGTCATTCCCTGCGAAGCAAGAATCTGCGGCAGGGTGGCGGGATGGCCGAATGAATCCGGGTTGTAGCCAACCTGCGCGACGCGGCCAAACAGTCGCCGGAACACCGACTGGCCGTAAAGCCCTTGGCGCACCAGGGATTCCCCGCTGGGAATATTCATGTCGGGCTCGATCCACCAGCCGCCCACCAGCGCCCACCGCCCCTCCGCGACCCGCTGGCGGATTTCCTCGAGCATTTTCGGATCGGTTTCCGCCACCCATTCGTAGAACTGCGCGGAACTGGCGGTGAAAGTAAAGTCGGGCGTCTCCTTCATGCGGTCGAGAGCCGAGCGAAAGGTGCTGTGCACCACGGACAAGCCTTCTGCCCACGGCCAGAGCCACACCGGATCAATGTGCGCGTTGCCGATCATGTGGAAGCGGAACTGCTTTGCCTGGGGTGGCCAGGGTGGAGGAGATTGCGCGGCGGCGTTTGTCACCAGCCAGAAGAGAGTGCCGGACAAGCAAGCTAAGACACAAGAGCATGTTGAAGATTGCTTCATAGGACTGCTCCTCCTCTGAGGACTACCGACCATCACTCCATGAACGGCCTCGCGGCGAGGTGCTCCTTGAATAGCACGGCCTCTATCGACTCGGCAACTGGCATCTCGCAAGTCGCACCAATGCTCGAGGCTCGCATTTAAGGCCTGGGCGAGATGGCCGACCGCGGCTGCTGCCCGGTCTTTGGGAAAGCTGTTTTCCGCGGTTACATTTGTGGCTATATTAAATGGCCGCGAGTGGTACGGGAGGGGCAGCGTGTCCCGACGCAATCAGGAAGCTGGGAAGCCCTCCCCTACCAGTGAAATCAAGATGCGCAGAGCTACAAACCAATCCGCGACGAAGAGCAACATCCTTGCCGGCATCGACGTCGGCGGAACGAAGACGGCGGTGCTTCTTTCCTCTCGGCCTCCTGAGGTTCTGGTGCGCGCGGAATTCCCCACTCGTCCCTCTAAGGGTCCCGACCCCGCGCTGAAGCTGATCCAGCAGGCGATTCATGGCCTGCTCGCCGAGCAGGGTCTCGGAATCTCGGCGCTCGGGCGCCTGGGTGTAAGTTGCGGTGGCCCGCTCGACCGCCTGCGCGGCATCATCCAGTCGCCGCCCAACCTGCCCACCTGGGATGACGTGCCCATCAAGGCGATCCTGGAAGACGCTTTCAAGGTGGAATGCCTGATTGAGAATGACGCCAACGCCGGAGCGGTGGCCGAGCACCGCTTTGGGGCGGGAGAGGGCTGCCAGAACATGGTGTTCCTCACCATGGGGACAGGCCTGGGCGCGGGCATCATCACTGACGGACGCCTCTACCGCGGGGCCAATGACTTGGCGGGGGAAGTCGGCCACCTGCGGCTCACCCGGAGGGGACCGGTAGGCCACAACAAAGCAGGCTCGGCGGAGGGTTGGGCAAGCGGCGGCGGCATGGCTCAGATGGCCGAGCGCGCGGTGGCGCAGGCCCTCCGCAAAGGTAAGCGGACCGTCCTGACCAAGCCCTTTCGCCTGCGCAAAGCGATTACCGCAAAAGATGTCACCGACGCCGCCAAGAAAGACGACACGGTGGCCCTGGAGATTATCCGCTCGACGGGAGAACGGCTGGGCGAGGTCCTGGCGATGCTCGTGGACCTGCTGAATCCCGAGCGCATCGTGATTGGCGGGCTGGCAATGCGCTTGGGTGACCTGCTCCTGGAACCCGCGCGGCGCGTGATGCGCCGGGAAGCGTTGGAGCTTCCCGCGCGAACCTGTCAGGTGGTTCCAGCGGCGCTGGGCGAAAGGATCGGCGACGTGGCCGCCCTCTGCGTGGCCATGGGAATCTAGTGCCGTTCCAACTTGATTCGAGGGGTCCTTGTGTTTCATTGAACGGTGCCGAATAGTTGGAACCGAACGAGTCGCTGCCCCGATGCCCTTGCAAAGGTCCTTGGCGTATCGCTCCCGGAAACAACTCCAAATAGTAGGAACGGCACTAGCAGGCACCGGCTGAGCCCCGCCAAGGAAGACCAGAGCCGGGTCACTGCCGCTCTGATTGCTGCAATCCTGAGGCGCTCGGCTGCGCTACAAGCTGCCTGTAAACCCCTTCAACGCTGCCGGGAGCTAGTTCCGGGGCGCGCCAGTGGTAGGTCTCCGAGGGCTGGATTTCTTTCTTGATCTGGTCAAGTGACTTGCCTTCTTTTACGCGGGTAGAGACCTCCCTAACGACCCACTCGAGAAAGCTGCGAAATTCCGCCAGCTCCTTTTTCCCGCCCGGCGCGCCGTGGGCCGGGACGTACACTTCCACCTCCCAGTTCTCGACCGCGCGAAGAGTTTCAATCCAGCGGCGGATGTCCCGCGTGCCGATGCGGGGAAAGAAACCGTTTTCGTAGAGCTCGCCCAGGAAGAGGACTTTCGCCGCTGGTAGGTAGACCGCGGCGTCGCCGTCGGTGGAGCCAGACGGGCTGAGGTTGCCGAGAAGTTTGACTTCCTGCCCGCCCAGCTTCAGCGTCATTTGGTTAGAGAAGGTCTGGTTGGGCAGGGTGATGTGGAAGCCGCGCATGCGCGATTCCAGCCGCCACCCATCTTCTCCATTCAGGCGACGCCGCAGGTCCCGTTGATACTGCCGCATCTCCGCCACGGTGCCGGGGGTGGAGAGGATGGCGGCTTGCAGGTCGGTGAAGACCTCGTTGCCGAGCATACGGTCGCCGTCCGAGGCGGTGTTGATGGCGTAGCGCACGGGCGCTTCCGTCCGCTGACGAATCTCATAGAGCAATTCGCGCGCGTGGAAAGGGCTGTTGGTGGTGTCCACCACCACGACGCCCTGCTCCGTGATGATGAAGCCGGCGTTCCCGGCGCGGCTGAACTGCGGATCGCCGTCCTGGTCGAGGACGTCCTCGGGAATCCAGACGAAAACTTTCGGCTTGACCTCCCGGACTTCGTAAAGGCCATTGGCGGCAAAAAGACAGAAGGCAGGAGGCAGGAGGCAGTAGGCAACGCAAAGACAGGCGAAGACGGGCGTCAGGCGCCGGGCGCCAGATGACAGACCGCGCAAGGCGGAACGCAGGCGGCGAAAGGCGGAAAGAAAATCAAAAGGTAAAAATGAAGGCAAACGACGACGACCAACGGACGACGGACTAACCTCGCCCATATGCTGCAACCTGTGCCGGGTCATCTGTCACCTGACTGCTGAAAGCTGACCGCTGAATGCTGAACGCGGAAGTTCAAATATCCACATAAACTTGCGCGCGCCACCCCTGCGCGGTTTTTTCCAAAGCGAGCTGATGATAGGTGATGGCCTTTACCAGCAACTTGGGTTGGTGCCGTGTTCGATCAAATTTCTCACCGCGCGCGAGGGCGGCGAGGGCGTGATGGCTCAGGCGTTGCACCTCGAATTCGCCAAACAGCCAGCCCTCCACGTCCTGCAAGTATAGAATCTCGCTCAGCCAGTTCACCAGCAGGCTCGAGGGGTCCGCGCCCTCCACCCGGACCGTGACTGCGGCTCGTGGTTCGATGGTGTCCAGGTCCACCATGAGGTGAATCAAGGCGCGCGCGGCGTTCGCGAAGACCTCTTCCTGCGTGGCGCCGGTCGCTTCAAAGCCGATATCCGCCGTGTGTTCAAGAACTCGAAAGGGCTGCATCTTTGAGCTGGCAGCGATCAGCACTCAGCTATCAGGTGTCTCTCCCCTTGCGGAAAGCGGACGGCCGAGAGCTTTTAACCCCGATCCCGAAGTTGGGAATCGGCTCGGAGCTCAAACCTCTCGCAACTTCGGGATCGGGGTCTAATCATACTGAAGAGAGCGCCTCTTGTGTAGCAGTAGGCGGGGGGGCCGGAGTCTTGCCCCCATCAACCTTGGCTTCCGGAAAGGTCGTTCTCGCGACCTATCCCACAACCTCTGGGAAGGGCTGTTCGCGACGGAAGTCACAGACGCAGCCTGCTTCCAAAACGGCGGGCAACTGGCAAACGCAAGCGGACTTGTCAGGAGCGATGGTTATGGGATCTCCAATTGTCGTTTAGGAGCCCGGAGCCCGCATCACCACAATCTCATTCTTTGTCGCGAACTCGTGTATCTCTTCGAGAGTCTTTTGTTCTTCTGGCGAGGCTGTCGGGCTGGACGGAGGTAGGAAAAACTTCGTCCCGCGCGGAAACTGAGCCAGCTTCGTCTTCAATGCGCCCAGGGAATGCAGATTGTACTGAGCGACGATGAAACTCGGCGGAACAGAGAAAACATAAGTTATGGTGAGCGGCCTTCGCAGCCAGCCCTGGAGGGCCTGCTCCGTGTCTTGCTGGATAGCTGTCCCGACACCAAGCGCCTGGATACCGCGCAACTTGGCTTCGTCCGAAAGCCAGCCCACCCCGCTCGCTAGCGCGCGGGCCAAGCTTTGGCCAAGGTTTGCATCCCACAGATGGGGATTCTCCCCAGCCGGGACAAATCGGAAGTCTGATGCGCGGACGCTCCATTCGCGGCTCCAGGCTTCATAGCGAGCCCAGAGGGCTTGCTCAGCCTTAGCGGAGCCATACTCGCCCAGGTAGTTGGCGGCGTTATTGGCCACCTCGGGATCGGGGTCGTACAGGCTTCTTACTGCCAATTCTTCCAACACGGAACTGTTCTGCAGAGCGCCGATCTCGGTAAAAGCCATGTGGCGGCAAGCATTGCTCTCCGGACCGCGTGCTGCAATGGCGCGCTCGATCAGCGGCTTGGCGGTCGCGGGGTCAACCTTCAGCAGGTAAGCCAACACCTTATCCTGTGGTTCGCACGCCCATTTTCCCACCAGCCTGTCGACTTTACCGAGCACATCCGGCAAAACCGCTGCACCTGCATAGCGGAACAGCAACGAGGCGAGATTGCCCTCGATTTCATAATCATCCGTGGCCAAGAAATCCCCGGCAATCGGGCGTTCTGCTTCGGGGAGGGTCGTATCGGGCAAGAGCCCTAGGGTATTCGCATTGTAGCGGGGCTTGGGGCGAGTGATTTCAGCGATCACGGCGTCTCGGGCTCCCTCTGGATCGAGTTCATACCAACGCGTGAGCGCCGCCGCCGTGACCTGGAGCGATTGGTAGGCATGCATCTCACGAACCTCAGGGAACTCTTCGTAGTGGACCGCCGTGGTGCGGAGCAACGGCAGCCACTTCGGGTCCTTCACTTCCTGCCAGCGGTACTGAAGCCAAGCCACTTGTTTGTCCACGGGGAGCTCAGGGAAGGCTTCGACAAGTTGGGATATCAGCTCACTTCGAAGCTCCGGAGACATCTTTCGGTCGATGCCACCCATCGCTGTGTTCAGGCTAACGGCCAAGGCATTTGCGTGTTTGCTTGAGAGCGCGTCTATAAGCCTCCGGCGCAGCGCCGTTAGGTTTTCCTCCCGTTGCTTTCTCAGACTCTCTGGGGGCTCCTCAGCGTCCAGCGGGAGAATGGACATGGTGGTGAGACAGAGATCGCTGACTGGAAACAGCGGATCTTCGAGCAGCTTATTCGTTTCCTTGAAGCCAGCGTCTCGATGCGGCGAGCCGATCAGGCCGAACATGCACTCCCAGTCGGCATGGTCATCCTCGCCACGTAAGCGTTGCGCCAACTCGCGAGCCGCCTCCTCGGATCCGAGATAACGCAGGGCCTTGAGAGCAGCCTGCTTGGGATCATTCCGAACATCCCCGCTGGACCGTCCGCCCCGCTTGAGCTCCTCCCGAATCTCCATGAGCTGCGAATGCTGCCATGCCGGATCTGAAGAGGTGATTTGCAGATCTATTGCATTGGACGTCAGTTCTACTAAGACACAGTCAGGATTGTCGCTCGCACGGGTGTCACTGACACGGTGACTGATTACGCTCAGCCGGTACGTCCCCGGTTGGTCGAAGCGCACCCACTCGTTGAGGTCCAAGTGAATGGTCGTTGGGGATGTGGAAAGGAACTTGAAGGTGGTCAACCCACCCCCAATAAAGCCCCAAGCGGAATTGAAATACAACTGTAGGGGATCGCTGGTACCCTCTTTAGGGTCGAGCAGGAATTGCTCGTAGTTCATGCGACCGCTGCGGTCGTGTTGGGCCATGTTGATCTGGTAGCGATTGGGGGTCGTGGAGGTGAACGTCAGCTCCAGTGGTATCACTTCTCCACAGAGAAAACTCCTGGAACTGGTGGAAAGCTTGAGCTGGGGACCTGCATCCGACTTTACGTTATCAGCCTCCAGACGGTCCTGAGCGGAAGTCGGACTCCGGGGAGCCGCCCAGATGCAAACCACAGGCAAAACAACTCCTACGGCCCATAATCTGGATTGTTTCATCTCCTCCTCACTTACCCCTATAGACACCGTAACCAACCGCGAGGTTGCCATAAAATTGCTCAGCTAATTGCTGACGGGCTTCGTCCCGAAAAGACCCCGTTTCGGGAAATCCGATCTCGGAAACAGCTAAAGGATAACCCCTGTAGTCCAACGGATTTCTGTTGTGAAATCCCGATGCCACAACTGAATTTGCCCCACTGAAGCCTATCGCGAGGGATGAAGTACAACGCATGTTGTTGCAGGGTTGGCTCAGCGAAGAGTAATCTCTCCAAATCCGCCGATAATCGGTCACTTTCTATACTCGAGCGGCCTTGGGAAGCACAAAGTGACAGTTACTGCCGCTTTATGGTTCAAGTCGCCGGCGGTCTGGTCGCCGCGTCTGCTGCCGCTCTGTGCGCTTGATGGGACGGAATCGATGTGGATTTTTCCCCGGCTGTTGAGTAGGATAGGCGGCACTCAAGCGGAGTCATATGTCTTCAGGTAGCGCTAATACCGAGGTTGCCCTGGCGCTGGGTTTCGGCGCGGGCCTATTTCTCTTTTTCAAGGGATTTCGGGTTTACCGCGAGTACCGCGTGCTGGCGGACACTCCCGAGATGCCCATCCGCAGCATCCCCATGGGCTTGGTGGAGGTTCACGGCAAGGCGAAAGGCGAGCAGCTCGTGGACAGCCCCGTCACCAAGACCCCTTGCTTCTTTTACAAGGTCGATATCGAGCGATGGGTGAAAGACAAGGACGGGGGCCACTGGGCCCACGCCAAGACTCATGCCGATGGGGTGAAGTTCTATCTCGAGGATATGACGGGGAAGGTGCTGGTGGACGCACACGGCGCCGAGTACGATATCATCCAGACCGCCCGGCGCGAGACGGGACGTGGAGCCAGCGGCTCGTTGCGTCGAACCCTCTTCGGCGCCGGGGACCCCACGCTGACCACGGGGAGTTCCCTGGTAGCGGATTCCGAGCTGTGGAGTTATGCCGAGTCCGTGGTGAGTGGCAGTCACTTCTCGTTTTCTTCTCTGGATGGGGGAAACCTCATCGCCAACCTCGCCAGGGGCGGTTTGAGCTTCGGAGGGGGTTCCTCCGGCCGATATCGGTTGACGGAATACTTGATCCTTCCCGACCACTGGTACGATCTGACTGGGACGTGCATGGAAAATCCCCAACCCAAAGATGAGCACGACCGCAATATGATTGCGAAGGGCCAGAATGAACCCACCTTTCTGATTTCCTGGCGCAGCGAGAAAGAGATTGAGCGGACGCTCCGCAACCGGGCGGCCCTCCACATTTTTGGCGGCGCGGCCCTTTCCGTGGTGTGCCTGGGAATCTTATTGATGAAGCTGGGTTGGCTCTAGCTCAGGAAAAAGGAGTGAGGGCATGGGCGCAACGATCCTGATCGGGCTGGTTGTCTTCCTGGTGGTGGTGGGTGTCTTCATCTACCTCATCACTATCTACAACAGCCTGGTGCGACTGCGGAATGATATCGACAAGGCCTGGGCGAATATCGACGTGCTACTCAAGCAGCGGCACGACGAGCTGCCCAAGTTGATTGAGACCTGCAAGGGCTACATGCAATACGAGCAAAAGACCTTTCTGCTCATTACCGAAGCCCGTACCGCGTTCATGAAAGCCACCTCGGTGAGCGAAAAAGCGCAGGCGGATAACCTCATTTCGGGAGCCTTGAAGTCCTTGTTTGCCGTGTCGGAGAACTATCCGGAGCTGAAGGCCAACAACAACTTCATGCAGCTCCAGGGCCGCATCTCGGAACTGGAAGAAAAAATCGCCGACCGCCGCGAGTTCTTCAACGACGACGTCAACACTTATAACATCCGCATCCAGCAGTTGCCCGACGTCTTCATCGCCCACATGATGAACTTGCAGCGCAAAGACCTGTTCAAAGTGACGGAGGAAGAGCGCCGCGACGTGGAAGTGAAGATGGCGTGAAAGGTAGACTGTAAACGGTAGACGGGAGGGAAGAGCAGGCTTTACCTCTCCACCGCTTATTGCTGAGCACCGGCCACTGCCCGTGCCAGGGCGCGCGAAAGGAGCTTTATATGTTTGCTGCGATATTTCTGGCGGGAATGCTCGTTACGCTGGGGGTGTTGGTGGTCCTGGCGATCATCGTCATCGGAATCATTTCGTATTTCGTGGGGATTTACAACAACCTGGTGACGCTCAAAAACGATATCGACCGGTCATTCTCCAATATCGATGTCCTGCTCAAGCAGCGGCACGACGAGCTGCCCAAGCTCATCGAGACCTGCAAGGGTTACATGCAGTATGAGCAGAAAACCCTGCTGGCCGTCACCGAGGCGCGCACCGCGTACATGCGCGCCACCACCCCCGCCGAAAAAGCGCAGGCGGATAACATGGTCTCCGGCGCGCTCAAGACCTTGTTCGCGGTGGCCGAGAAATATCCGGATCTCAAGGCCAACACCAACTTCATGCAGCTTCAGGGCCGCATCACCGAACTGGAGACCAAGATTGCCGGCCAGCGCAGCTCCTATAACGAAGATGTGAATGTGTTCAACATCCGCATCGCGCAGATTCCGGCGAACTTTGTCGCCGGCTTCATGCACCTCCAGCCTCATCCACTCTTCCAGGTCGCCGAAGCTGACCGCGAGGACGTGAAGGTGAGCTTCACGTAGGATTAATCTGCGGGGGCAGGGTATGGGATGCCCCGACACGATCCAACTTCCGAAACAATGAAGAGCCGCGCGTAAGGGTGTCCGCCGTGGCGGATTGCGCTCGCGCCTGTCTGGCGCGGCAGACTGCCCTCGCGCACGCAAGGGTGGCGTCGAGTGGCGGAAAAAAAGGCCCGCCTTGGGGAAGCGGGCCAATGGGGAAAGGAGGAAACCTGGGAATGGAACTCACTTACCTCTTCTTCTTGGCTTTCTTCTTTGCTGCCATCTGTTCCCCTCCTATAAGGATCTCCGGAATTTGGCGCGAGGGACCAGAAATAGTGGTCGGGCGCGCAGATGCCACAATATGTAGTAGGGTCAGGGCGACTTGTCAAGCAAAATGTTGAGGTGCGGGGCTGAAAAGTTGGGACTAGGGACTCGGGGCTGGGGATGGAAGGGCAAATGAAAAGGCCAGAATGGAAGAACCGTCGTGGCGGCGAGGATGCGCTAACCGGCAAGAAGCGTGAGGGCTTGGATTTATCCGTGCCGGGTCTTCTTATCTCCTAAATGGGCTTCCGCCGCTGAGCCATCTGCATCTGCAGTCTCTGTGCGCCCGCGGGAGGACCGCCAATCCCTCTGGTAGGGGAGCCGTCTCGGCTCCCGAAGCGGGAGAGTGAACGGGAGCGCTGCGAAAACGACTTGTTTGACCATTCGCCATTTGAATTGTTATATTTAAAGATTACATTCCCGGACCGGGACGCAACTGAGCGATGGCAAACGTGCAAATCACATTCCCCGACGGAGCGGTAAAGGAATTTCCACAGGGGACGACTGCGCTGGAGGTGGCCAAGTCGCTGGGGCCGCGGCTGGCGGCGGAAGCGCTGGCAGCCAGGGTGGACGGGCAGCTTGTGGACCTGGCGACGAAGATCGAGGCGAGCGCGCCCGTGCAGTTCGTCACGCCGGCTTCGCCCGAGGGTCTGGAGATTTACCGGCATTCTTCCGCGCATTTGTTGGCCGCCGCGGTCACCGAGCTTTTCCCGGACGCGCATCCCGGTATCGGTCCGCCCACGCAGAGCGGCTTCTTTTACGATTTCAAGCGCGAAAAGCCCTTCAGCGAGGACGACCTGAAGAGAATCGAAGAGAAGATGCAGGAACTCGTGAAGGCGGATTTGCCCAACGAGCGCGTTTGCTATTCCAAGGAAGAGGGCAAGAAGCTCTTCACGCAGATGGGTGAGTTTCTGAAGTGCGAGCTGATTGAAGAGAAGGCTGAACCCGTCTTTTCCGCCTACCGGACCGGCAAGTTCCTGGACTTTTGCCGCGGGCCGCACATCCCCTCCACCGGGCGCATCAAGGCCTTCAAGCTGCTGAGCGTGGCGGGGGCTCACTGGAAGGGCGACGAGCGCTCGCACCCCATGCAGCGCATTTACGGGACGGCGTTTTTCAGCCGCAAGGAGCTGGATGATTTCCTGACCCAGATCGAGGAAGCCAAGAAGCGCGATCACCGCAAGCTCGGCAAGGAGCTCGATCTCTTCAGCATTCAAGACGACGCCGGGCCGGGGCTGATCTTCTGGCATCCCAGGGGCGGCATCATTCGCAAGGAAATTGAAGACTGGCTGCGCGAGGAGTTGATTGCCCGTGGGTACGACCTGGTTTTCACGCCGCACGCCATGCGCCTGCACCTTTGGGAAACCAGCGGCCACACGAACTTCTATCGCGAAAACATGTTCGGGCCAATGCAGGTGGAAAACGATCAGTATCAACTCAAACCAATGAACTGCCCCGGCCACATTCTCATTTACAAAGATCAGCGGCGCAGTTACCGCGAGCTGCCGATGCGGCTGGCCGAACTCGGCACCGTCTATCGCTACGAGCGCTCGGGTGTAATGCACGGGCTGCTGCGCGTCAGAGGATTCACTCAGGACGACGCGCACATCTTCTGCATGCCGGAACAGCTCGAAGGCGAGGTTCAAGCCTGCGTGGAGTTCGCCTTCCTGGTGCTGAAGACGTTCGGCTTCGACCGGTACCAAGTGGACCTTTCCGCCCGCGATCCCGAGCATCCCGAACACTACGCGGGCACCGTCGAGGAGTGGAACCTGGCGGAAGGCACCTTGATGAACACCCTGAAGCGGATGGAGGTTCCCTTCAAGCACATGCCCGGTGAAGCGGTGTTCTACGGGCCAAAAATCGATGTGAAGCTGGTGGACGCCATCGGCCGGCCCTGGCAGCTCACCACCGTGCAGTTCGATTTCAACTTGCCGCGACGCTTCGGGCTCGAATACGTCGGCGCGGACGGGCAAGCGCACACGCCTGTCATGGTGCACCGCGCGCTGCTGGGAGCCATCGAGCGGTTCTTCGGTCTGCTGATTGAGCATTACGCCGGGGCGTTCCCCGTGTGGCTGGCCCCCGTGCAAGCGGTGGTGCTCCCTATCAGCGACAAGCACCAGGCCTATGCCCGCGAAGTGCGCGAAGAATTGCGCCGCGCCAACATCCGGGTGCAACTGGACGACCGCAACGAGAAGCTGAATTCCCGCATCCGGGATGCGCAGCTCCAGAAAGTTCCTTTCATGCTGGTGGTGGGTGACCGTGAGGCCCAGGGGCGCACGGTGTCAGTGCGGAGGCGGGATACCGGTGACGCAGGTTCCCAGCCCCTCGCCGAGTTCGTCCCTTGGGTCCGCCAGCTTATCGACACTCGGGCCACGAAATGGTAAGCTGCTACCCACCTTGGGACCGGGTCGTCCCCTGTCCAAGACCGTCGAACTGCAAACGCAGGTTGAGCCCTGTGGAAGGGCGGGGAGGGAAGAGTTATTTCCGATAAGTTTGTCAGGGTGAACGAAAGGATTCGCGCCCGGGAAGTCCGGGTGATTGATGAGGAAGGGAAGCAACTCGGGATTATGCCGCCCTTCGAGGCTCTTAAGGTCGCCAGGAATCAGGGCCTGGACCTGGTGGAAGTTGCCCCTACCGCCAATCCTCCGGTCTGCCGTATCATCAATTACGGGAAATACCTCTACCAGCTCAGCAAGCGGCAACACGAGGCCCGGAAACACCAGAAGTCCATCGGGCTGAAGGAAGTGAAGATGCGCCCGCGCACTTCCGCGCATGATTTTGAAACGAAGCGGAACCGGATCATTGAATTCTTGCGAGAAGGGGCCAAGGTGAAGGTCACCATCATGTTCCGCGGCCGGGAGATGGCGCATCGGAATCTCGGGTTCCAGATGATGGAGCGGCTGATCACGGAGGTGGGGGAGGCGGGGGTGGTGGAAAACCGCCCCCGGCTGGAGGGGCCGAATCTCTCCACCATCTTTGCCGCGAAGAAGGCCACCGGGAAGGCGGCGGGAAAGGGCCTGGCGAAACCCGCCTCGGCGGCCGCGCCGGCGGGGGTTCCCCCTGCCAGGACGGCTGCCCCGGCTCTACCCAAGCCCGAGACGTCCCCAGAGAATTCGGGAGGATAGACTTGGGAAAGCCCAAGAAGGTCAAGTTGAAGTTGAAGACGCATAAAGGCGCCGCCAAGCGGTTCAAGCTGACCGCCCGCGGCAAGGTGATGCGCAGGCACTCGCACGCGCGCCACATCCTGACGTCGAAACCCAGCAAGCGAAAGCGCCGGCTGGCTAAAGCCTCAGAAGTGTCCGCAGCGGACAAAGGGCCTGTGAAGAGGATGCTGCCGTACGGCTTGTAAGTACAGGTTCCAGGTGTCAGGGGCCAGGTGTCAGCAGCCTACCCTCCACAGGTTCTTCTCAGGTCCCTGAAACCTGGAACCTGTGTTTGACGGGTGCAGGAAGGCTTCGCCGAGGCGAACTGGGTGCCTTCTTCGTCCCGCACCATATGGTGCGGGGCTTTGCTGCCCCGAAAATCATTCGAAAGGAGAAAACCCCATGCCTCGAGTCAAGCGCGGCACCGTGCGCCGCGCCAGCCGCAAGAAGCTCGCCAAGCTCACCAAGGGATACTTCCTCGGCAAGAGCAAGCTTTACAAGTTTATGAAGGAGGCCGCCGACAAGGCGGGCCGGTACGCTTATCGCGACCGCCGCCGTCGCAAGCGGGATTTCCGCCGGCTGTGGATTGTCCGCATCAGCGCGGCCGCCCGAGCCAACGGGCTGACCTACAGCGAGTTCATCCACGGGTTGAAGAAGCTGGGCATTGCGTTGGACCGAAAGGTCCTGTCAGAGATGGCGGCGCGGGATGCTGCCGCCTTCGCGGAGCTGGCGGGCAAAGTGAAGCAGGCAGTCGAAAGTCAACAGTCGAAAGTCGAAAGGTAACAGACCGGTTGACAGTAGGGGCGACCCGTCGAGTCGCTCCTATGCTCCAAACCAACATGACCGTCGACGACAAGGTCGGGAAAACTCTCCAGGAGTTGGGCGTTGCCGACGCGAAGGGCGTGGAGGCACTCTTCGCCGAGGTGCGCGCGGCTATGGAGAAGGAGCGGCAGGATCTGATTTCCCGCGGCGCGCCCTCGGAAGCCGAACGCGATAAGCTCGCGAAGGCCCTGCGCGACCGCTGGCTGGCGCGCAAGAACGGGCTTCTCGCGATGCTCGATGAGCACTGGCTGAAGGCTGCTCCCAAAGAGCTGAAGCCCGTGGTGGGACGACACTTCAACGCGCTTCGCCACGCGGCAGTAGCCCTGGAGAAGGATTTACTGATCGGTCAAATGCCCCTCCGGATACAGGCGCACGTGGAAGATCGTTTTCAGGTCTCCGACGAAGTTACCGCTCTGGTCACCCCTGCACCCCCGCGCGACCTCACGCTTCCCGGCAACCGCCGCCCGCTCGGCTCCGTTCATCCCATCATCCGGGTACAGCGCGAAATCGAGGACATCTTTCTGGGACTCGGCTTCTGGATTGAAGACGGCCCGGAGATTGAAAGCGTCTATTACAACTTTGACGCGCTCAACATCCCGGAAAGTCACCCCTCGCGCGATGACTGGGACACGCTCTACGTGGACGCGAAAACTGTTTTGCGGACCCACACCTCGCCGGTGCAAATCCGGGCGATGGAGAAATACGGCGCACCGCTCTACATCATCATTCCGGGCAAGTGCTACCGCCACGACAATCCGGATTCCACCCACTCGCCCATGTTCCACCAGATCGAGGGCCTGGCCATCGACACGGACATCACTTTTGCGGACTTGAAGGGGACACTCGATTTCTTCGCCAAGAAGTTTTTCGGAGCCAAGATTCGCACCCGCTTCCAGCCCAGCTTTTTCCCGTTCACCGAGCCGAGTGGCGAAGTGGCGGTGAGTTGCATGGCCTGTGACGGGCAGGGCTGCCGCGTCTGCAAGGAGAGCGGCTGGATTGAGGTGATGGGCTGCGGCATGGTCCACCCGGAGGTGCTGCGCCACGGCGGCCTCGACCCCGAGAAGTATTCCGGCTGGGCGTTCGGCTTGGGCGTGGAGCGGTTCGCCATGCGGAAATACGACATCAACGACATCCAGCTCTTTTTCCAGAGCGACGTTAGATTTTTGGAGCAGTTTTAGAAGAGCAGTTGACAGTTGAAAGTCAAAAGTTGAAGGTTGAAAGTCCAAAGAGAAACCCTTTTGACATTCAACTTTTGACTTTCGGCTCTTGACCTTGACCTCCAATGAAAGTCTCCCTGAATTGGTTGAGAGAATTCGTGGACGTGCCGAGCGAGCCCCGCCAGCTCAAGGCGGACCTCACGATGATTGGCTTGAACGTGGAGTCCTTTGCACAGGTGGGGGACGACTGGGTCTTCGAAGTCGAGGTCACCACCAATCGCCCGGACTGTCTCAGTCACTACGGCGTGGGGCGAGAAGTTGCCACACTCTACCGAAAGCCCCTGAAGAAGCTGGAGGTTTCGGTAAAGGAATCGGGTGCGCCGGCGTCCGGGGAAGTTACCATCGAGATTGCGGCCCCGGACCTCTGCGCGCGGTACTGCGGGCGGGTGATTCAGAACGTGCAGGTGAAGCCCTCGCCCGAGTGGCTCCAGAAGCGTTTGGAAGCCGTAGGACAGCGCCCCATCAATAACGTGGCGGATGTCAGCAATTACGTTTTGATGGAGTTGGGGCATCCTCTGCACGCTTTTGACTTGGCGCGGGTGAGGCGCCGGAAGATCATCGCGCGGCGCGCCAAGGCCGGTGAGCTGATCCGGACACTGGATGGTGTTGACCGCACGCTCACCCCGGAAAACCTGGTGATTGCCGACGGCGCGCGGCCGGTGGCGCTGGCGGGGGTGATGGGCGGGGAAGACTCCGAGATTTCCTCCGGCACGCGCGCGGTGCTCCTGGAGAGCGCCTGGTTCGAGCCGCTCTCGATTCGCCGCACGGCGAAGGCCCAGGGGATGCATACGGAAGCCTCCCACCGGTTCGAGCGCGGGGCGGACATCGAGATGGCCCCGTTGGCTCTCGATCGCGCCGCAGCGCTGATTGCCCAAGTCGCCGGTGGGGAGGTCCTGCGCGGCGTGCTGGACGTCTACCCCGAAGCCAAACCGCGCGAGGACGTGGTCCTCCGCCGCAGCGAAATCCTGCGCATCCTGGGCGCGGAAGTTTCCTGGGAAGAAGTGGAGCGCATCCTGCGCGCACTTGGCTTCCAGACGGAACGCCGCGGCACGGAGGGGTGGCGCGTCACCCCGCCTTCCTTCCGGCTGGATGTGACGCGAGAAGTGGACCTGATTGAGGAGGTGGCGCGCCACTACGGTTACAACCGGCTGCCGGCGCGCCTGCGCCCCGCGCCACCGCGCGTGGAGCGGGACCTGACGCGTGAAAAGGAGTTGACGGTTTCCGCGCTCCTCGTCGGCCTGGGTTATCGCGAGATTATTCCTTTCTCGATGCTGGACCCGGAAGAGAACGCGCGCTTCACGGAGCGGCCGCCCGTGGCGCTGGCCAACCCGCTCAGCCAGGACGCCTCCGCCCTGCGCTCCACTTCCGCGCCGAGCATGGTGCGGGCGCTCCGCTGGAACCTGGACCGGGACCAGGGCGACCTGCGGCTTTTCGAAGTCGGAAAGACCTACACTTTTGGTTCAAATAGCCAGCCAGAGGAGCGCCGCGTGCTGGCGCTGGGCCTGAGCGGCTCTCGCCGTCCTCCCAGCGTCCATGACCAGGGGAGGCCGCTGGATTTCTTCGACCTCAAGGGTGACCTGAACGCGCTGCTGGAGGCATTTGACATCCTCGAACTGCGCTTTGAACCCTCCGCGTGCGGCCCCTACGAGCCCGACCTGGGAGGCAGGTTCGTTTCCGGCACGAACACGCTGGCGGTTTGCGGCCAGCTTCGCGGCGATATATCGCGCGAGTACAAGTTGCGGCAGCGGGTGTACCTCGCGGAAGTGGACTTCGAGCGGCTGCTGCAATCAGCCCTTCGACAGCGAACCTACCACGCTTACTGGAAGTTTCCGGTCGTCGAGCGCGACTTTTCGCTGGTGGTGCCCGACGCGGTCTCCTACAAGCGAATTGAGGAGGCGCTGCGCGGCTTGGCGCTGGCGGAAATCCAGGGATTCCGGCCGGTGGATCTGTTCCGCGGCGGCGCGATTGCCGCGGGGCATTACAGCCTTCTGCTCCGGGTTACCTTCCAGTGCCAGACTCATACGCTGGCCAGCGAAGAAATCGGAGAAGCGAGCCGCCGGGTGGTCGCGGCACTGGAGCCGCTGGGGATCCGATTGCGAAGTTAGCAAACTGGGAGGGCGGGGTGGAACCTGTCCCGACCTGTCCCGATGCTCTCCATCGGGATGCTCTTGATCGGGAATCCCGCCGCAGTCGCGCCGACGGGGAAAGGGAAATATTTCCAGGCTCCTCTTTTCGGCGGGACTTAAGTCCCACCCTTCTGCCTGACCGCTGATGGCTGAGAGTTGACGGCCTGGCACGAGAGACCGGCGTGAGCGATTCGGACAGCTTGCAGAAACTCGAAGAGAAGCTGATCAGGGCGCTGGAGCTTTTCAGACAGACGCAGGCGGAGAAGCGCGCCCTGCTCCAGGAGATCGAAAAGCTCAGGACGGATTCGAAGGAACGCTCGAAGCGCGCGGAGGCGCTGGAGCGCGAACTCCTGGCCGTGCGGCGCGAACGCGAGGACATTCGCGCCCGCATCGAGAGGCTCATGCGCCAGATCGATGTGTTGACAACCTCCGATTCTGAAGGATAATGACTCAGCGCGCGTTGAGGGGCGGGAAAGGGCCGAGCGAGATTCCGAGAGTAAGACCGGCGAGGCACGCGAGGTAGGAAGGTGGCTAAAAACCGCGAGGGCGGGGTGCGAGTTGAGATTTACGACCAGGAATACTTCATGCGCGGCGACCTCGACCCGGAGTACATCCAGTGGCTGGCCCGATACCTGGATGCCAAGATGCGCTCGATCGCCGAACGCACGCACACCGTGGACTCGCTGCGGGTGGCGATTCTGGCCGCACTCAACATTGCCGACGAGTACCACCAGATGAAGGCCAAACACGAAGCCGCCACGAAGGAAGTGGACGAGAAGGTCGGCGAATGCAACGAGGTGCTTGACCAGTTCTTAAAGGAAGCGGTTTGAGAAGGGCGGCTGCCCATCCACGCGCGGCGGATTCGATTCGCCCGGGTGTCGCCGCAGCGACCTGAGCGGGTACTCCAAATCCCACCGGGCCCCGCAGAGCGGGGTCGCATCCCGGCGCCCCATGCAGCGGCTCGGTGGAGTGGCGCCGAGCGACCGGGGCCCCACATTCCTCAGCGGAAGCGGCAAGCCGGTGTTGTGGCCCAATCCCAAGGCCTCGTAACTTCTATGAAGATCCTCTTTATCGGCGACATCTTCGGCCAGCCCGGGCGGCGAATGGTGAGGGAGACCTTGCCGCGCCTGGTGGAAGAATTCTCGCCGGACTTGATTCTGGCCAATGGTGAGAATGCCGCCGGCGGCTTCGGCATCACCCCGCCGCTGGTGGAAGAGTTGCTCGACCTCGGAATCGCGGTGCTGACCTCGGGCAACCACATCTGGGACAAGAAGGAGATTCAGGCGTACCTCACCGAGCACCTGGACGGGCGTCTGTTGCGGCCGGCCAACTACCCCTCCCCGGCGCCCGGGCACGGCCTGTACGTGGGCAAGACCCGCTCCGGGATCGACTACGCAGTGATGAACATTCAGGGCCGGGTGTTTATGCCCTCCATCGATTGCCCGTTTCGCACCGCCGACGCGCTGCTTGGGCAGATTCCCGCCGAGATCAAGATCCGCATTGTGGACATGCACGCCGAGGCGACCTCGGAGAAACAGGCGATGGGTTGGTACCTCGACGGTCGCGTGACCGCCGTGTTGGGCACGCACACCCACATCCCCACCGCTGACGAAACCGTCCTGGCGGAAGGGACGGCCTACATCACGGACCTGGGCATGACCGGGCCCTACGACTCCGTCATCGGCGTCGAGAAGCGAGCCATTATTCAGAAATTCCTGAACCAGATCCCCGCGCGCTTCGAAGTGGCGAAAGGCGATGTGCGCCTCTGCGCCGCACTCATTGAGGCCGACCCCGGCACCGGCCGCGCCGTGTCCATCCAGAGGATTGTGCGCAAGTAGTCCGGCGTTGTTTTTAAGCTGCGCGGCCCTCCGCGGCGGCTCCGCGCGCACCGGTGAAAGCAGCTACTTCGAATGGCCGCACGGCGAGTCCGCGCAATTGCTTGACTTGGACTGCGGAGGCAAGTTAACGTAGGAGTTTAGTCCCACGTGCAAATACTTGATTGGAGAGCCTTAGCCCTTGAAACGCACCTTTCAACCGAACCGACGACGTCGGGCCAAGACGCACGGATTTCGGGTGCGCATGAGGACCCCGGGTGGCCGTGCGGTGCTGAAGCGCCGGCGCCAGAAGGGCCGCCACCGATTGGCTCCATAAGAGTTCGTTTGACGCCGCACGCCTTCCCCAAAAATCTCCGGCTGTTACGCCGAAGCGAGTTCCGGCGGGCTTACGAAGAAGGAGAGCGGCGGAGCGTGCCGTTATGCACGGCCTTTTTCCGACCCAATGGCTTGCCACGCAGCCGCCTGGGCATCACCACGCCAGCCCGCCTGGGGAAGGCGGTGCTGCGCAACCGGGTGAAGCGCCGGCTGCGGGAGTTCTTTCGGCTGAACCAGGCGGCGATTCCGGGTGGATGGGACATTGTCGTGAATCCGCGCGAAGCGGTGGCCACGGCCCCGTTCGAGAAATTGGCGCGGGAGCTCCTCCGACTCTTTCCCGGCCAGCCGCCTCCCACACCCACCAGCGAGGTTCCGCCGCAGTGAAGCGAGCCGCCCTGTTGCTCCTGCGCTTCTACCAGGCCTGTCTTTCTCCCGCGCTGCCTTCCTCTTGCCGTTACTTTCCGTCCTGCTCGGCCTATGCCTGCGAGGCAGTGGATAAGTGGGGGCTGTGGCGGGGCATGGGAATGGCTCTTCGAAGGTTGCTGCGTTGCCGGCCCTGGGGTGGACACGGCTACGACCCGGTCCCTTGAAGGCAGGTTTCAGGTGTGGGGTGCCAGGTCTCAGGTTGCTGTAAGCTGACCCTGAAGCAGGAGAAAGTCTCTAGCGCATGGACCAAGAAAAGCGATTGATGCTGGCGTTCGCGCTCTCCTTTGGGTGCCTGATCTTATGGCGCGTGTTTTTGGTGAAGGAGCCGCCCGCGCCTCCCAAGACAGTTCCGGGCGTCGAAACGAAGGCCGCGGCGATCCCGCCTCAACTCCCGCCTCCCGCGAAGCCGACGGCGCCCGTGGCGCTTCCTATCCAGCAGGGCGGCAAAGCGGAAGAAATTGTGGTGGAGGGAGATGTCTATCGCGTAAGCCTGTCCACGCAGGGCGGGGTGGTGAAGAGCTGGGTCTTGCGGAGATACCAGGATGCCAAAGACCAGCCCCTCGACCTGGTCAACAACGCTGCCTGCGCGACCCTCGGCTTCCCGATGAGCTTCAGCCTGGCCGACCGCGACTTGGGCAACAAGCTCAACTCGGCACTCTATGTGCCGACGTCTTCCGCTGGCACGCGGAAGGCCCCTGTGAAAATCGAGTTCATTTATAGCGACGGCAAGGTGCAGGCGAAAAAGCAATTCTCTTTTGGCGCCGGGTATGAAGCGCAGGTGGAAGCGAGCGTTTTTGACGGCCAGAAGTACCTCCCCCTGGAAGTCGCGTGGCCGGGGGGATTCGGTGACCATTCGCTGCCCCCCGCAACGGAAGATGCCGGAAGCCAGGCCCTTTACGGGACGCTGGAAAAAGTGACCACGGTCGCGCAACGCAAGGTGGAAGGGGATCGGACAATAGCGGGTCCGCTGGAATTGGCGGGGATGGAAGACCGCTATTTTGTTTGCGTCTTCCTTCCCGGGGCGCCGGACGCGGCGTTCCGTTTCGGCCGGCGGGAATGGACCCCGGCGGACTGGAGTGGAAAAGACAAAGACAAGCCGAAGCCGCTGATCGGGTTGCTGGGAAGCGCCCAACCCCGGCCTCTCGCCCTCCGGCTGTTCGTCGCGCCGAAAGATCTGGACGTGCTGCGAGCTGCCAGACCACCCCTCGATAGGCTGGTGGACTTTGGATGGTTCAGCTTCGTGGCCAAACCGCTCTTCCTCGGCCTGCGCTACATCTACGACCACTGGATCCACAACTACGGCTGGGCGATTGTGATCCTGACCGTCCTCATCAACTTGGCGATGTTTCCCCTGAAACTGAAGAGCATCCGATCCGCTCAGGAGATGCAGCGCATCGCGCCCCAGGTGAAGGCAATTCAGGACCGGTACAAGCAATACAAGTTCAAGGACCCGCGCAAGCAGCGCATGAACCAGGAAGTCATGAAGCTCTACCAGGAGCACGGCATCAACCCCCTGGGCGGCTGCTTGCCCATGCTCTTGCAGATGCCGTTCCTCTACGGTTTCTACCGGGTGCTCGATCTCTCCATCGAGCTTCGCCACGCGCCCTGGATACTGTGGATCAAGGACCTTTCTTCCCCCGACCGGTTCCACCTCTTCGGCTTCCCACTCCCCATATTGCCGACCGTCATGATCATAACAATGTATCTTCTCCAGAAGATGACCCCCGTAGCCACCGCCGATCCCGCGCAGCAGCGCATGATGATGATCATGCCGCTGGTCTTCGGCATCATGTTTTACAACTTCGCCAGCGGCCTGGTCCTTTACTGGCTCACCGGCAACATCGTGGGGATTGCGCAGCAGGCTTTCATCAATAAGCTGATGCCCGTCCCGCAAGCGCTCCCGGTTCCACGGAAGGCCGCTGAGGGGAAGGATTAGCTCCTTATGGAAACTCCAGGCGCACCATCGCCCGCGCGGTCGCTCGAAAGCTACCTGGCGCCGATCGAGTCGCTCCTCAAGCAGGTGATCCAGCACGGAGGCTTTGAACTCAAATTCGTTGTCCGAAAAAATGATAAGGAGGGACAGGAACTTGAGACGCCGGACTATGTGGTGGATTTTTCCGGGCGGGACGCGGATTTGCTGCTGGAAAGACACGCAACGCTGTTGGACGCGCTCGAGTATCTGGTGCTGAAAGCGGTGCGCCTGGCAGAAGACCTCTTCGGTAGGATCACTTTTGACTGCCAGGATTTCCGGGGCCTGCGCGCCGAGGAGCTCCGGTTGACGGCGCAGGTGGCGGCGGACCGCGTGGTGGAGACCGGCGATCCCTTCGCCCTGAACCCCATGAACCCGCGCGAAAGACGCATCATTCACCTGGCCTTGAGGGACCGGCCGCAGGTGCGCACCGTGAGCGAGGGCGCAGGGCCCGAACGCAAAGTGGTTATCCTTTCTGCCTCACCCCCGCCGCGGCGACGATAGCGGCGGCATTACGCCGCCACTCTGGACTTTGCTTGGAAGGGCGGAGTTCGCCGGATGGGGTTCGCCGGACCGGACTTCAGACCCGCCGAAAACGAAAAGCAAGACTCTCTCCTGTATTTTTGGGCACGGCTGCGGCGGGGTTGACGCCGCGCCCTTCTCCAGGCTTTGCCATGAAGAACGAAGACACCATCGTGGCCATTGCCACGCCCCCGGGCCGCGGCGGCATTGGGGTGGTGCGGCTCTCGGGCGAGCGGGCGGAGGAAATCGCAGCGAGCCTCGTGCGCTTTGCGAACCTGCCTCTGGAGACGCAGCGCGCCACCCTGGGTGATTTCACCGACCCAGCGACCGGTCGGGCTTTGGACCAAGTCGTCGTCACCTGCTTTCGCCAACCACATTCCTACACCGCCGAAGACGTCGTGGAGATTTCCTGCCACGGCGCTCCGGTAATCCTGCGCTACCTGGTGGAGTGCTGCCTGCAACAGGGCGCGCGCGCCGCGGAGCCGGGAGAGTTCACGATGCGCGCCTTCCTGAACGGGCGCATCGACCTGACCCAGGCGGAGGCGATCCGCGACCTCATCGAATCGCGGACGCTCTACCAGGCCCGCGTGGCCGCGCAACAGTTGGAAGGCGCCGTGTCGGCGCGCCTCAAGCCTCACAAGAAAGTCCTGGTGGAGCTGATCGCCAGACTGGAAGCCGGAATCGACTTTGCCGAGGACGACGTTGCCGTCATGGGCTGGCAGGAAATCCTGGCGCGACTCAGTGCGATCCGGACAGATTTGGAGAAGTTGGTCGAGGGTTATGAGTACGGCAGGATCGTGCGCGAGGGTCTGAGCCTCGCCATCGTGGGCCGGCCCAACGTGGGCAAGTCCAGCCTGTTCAACCGCCTCCTGAATGAAGACCGCGCCATCGTGACCGCAACGCCGGGAACTACGCGCGACCTGGTGGCGGAGAGCGCCCATATCGGCGGCATACCCTTGCGCTTCGTCGATACAGCGGGTATCCGCGAGACCCGGGATGAAGCTGAGAAGATCGGCGTGGAGAAAGCTTTTCAGGCCATTGCGGACTCCGACCTGCGGCTTCTGGTGGTGGACGCCTCCGAGGGGTGGACACAAGAAGACGCAAGTTTGCTGAGGAAGACGCGGGCGCTCGGCGCGCTGCTGGTGGCCTGCAATAAGTCAGACCTCCCTCACCAGATTTCGAGCGCTGAACTTGACCGCTGGCTCGCTCGCGAGCAAGAGGCGGAAAGCGCGCCGCCCAAAGTCGTTTGGACCTCTGCCCTGACCGGCGACGGTTTACCTCAGCTCAAGGAAAAAATCCTGGAAGTCGCCGCGCCCGCGGGCGACCTTGGCCTGGAGGGCGAGTTCATCACCAATCTCCGCCATCAGCAGCTCATCAAGGATTCCCTCCAGGCGCTGGCTAAGGCCCGCCAAGCTGCCGAGCAGCGCCTGCCACACGAGATGGTCCTCATCGACCTCTACGAGGCTCTCCGCCCCCTGGATACCATCACCGGCGCTACCTGCGTCGAAGACTTACTGGACATCATCTTCTCCACGTTTTGCGTGGGGAAGTAGAGGCGGCCCGGTGGGCCGTCTCCCCCCGGGCCGAACACTTCTGCTCCACCTCCGTTCCGGAGACGTTCCACCGGAACGTCTCTACAGCCCGAACCTTCGCAAGTACGCGTCAAGTTCGTGCACCCGCAGCAGCTTGGCGAGGATGGCCGTCAGCGCGAAGCCGATGGTACTGACCACAACCAGGACGAAGAAGGCTCGAAGCGTGGTGTGCCAGCCGACCCGAGTCCCAAGCCACTGGACAAGCTGGTAGCAAATGAGCGCCGCCAGCCCGGAGGCGGCGCACAGCTTGAGGAAGAAGACCACCAAACCAACGGCTTCTGGGTTCTTGACGCGACGGTTCAACAGCACGAACAGGATCACGGTGTAGGCGATGATCCCGCACGAACTCGCCAGCGCCAAGCCGAGATGCTGGATGTGGCGCACCAGTGTCCAGTAAAGCGGCAGGCTGAGAAACGTGAGGCCGGTTCCGACCACTGCCGGGGTGATGGTGTCGCGAGCGGCGTAGAAGCCGCGCGCCAGGATATTCTGCGCGCTCCAGGCAAACAGGCCGATGGAAAAAATCACCAAGGTTGATGCCGTGGCCACAAAATCCGGCCCGCGCAGGCGTGTATGCGAGAAGACGAAATACACCAGGGGCTGACTCTGCGCCATGGTCAGGGCCGAGATCGGAACCAGCAGCAGCATCAGACCCTTCAGGGTGGCGTTGAGGGTGCGGTTGAGCTCTTCGAGTTTCCCCTCCGAGTAGAGTTGCGCCAGGAATGGAAATGACGCCACGCCCACTGCTTGGCCTACCACGCCCAGGGGAACTCTCATCAGCGTTTTCGCATAATTTAGCCAGGTGATCGAGGCGCGGGTCAGATAGGAGCCGAACCAACGGATGATCCAGTCATCGGTGGCGCTCAGCGAAAGCGCCAGCATAATGGGGATGGTGAGCTTGATGAACCAGCGAAAGCCCGGATGGTGAACGTCCAGGTTGGGCGAGAAGCGCGCTCCGGCACGGCGCGCCCCATAAACCTGCAAGAGAAGATTCCCCGCCAACGCCCCGCCGAGCACGCCGACCGCAAACCCCGTAACGCCGATGCGGGAGGAAAGCAAAACCCCGCCCAGGATAACCCCCAGGTTGTAAATCACGCCGGAGAGCGAAGGGATCACAAATTGCCCCCGCGTGTATTGAACGGCTGTCAGGATGCTGCCGAGATAGAAGCAGATTTGCGCCGGCAGCATCAGCCGCGTGAGGAAAACCGCGCGCGCCTTCTCCGCCGGAGCGAATCCCGGAGCGATGGCAGCGACCAATTGCGGCGCAAAGACTTCGCCCAATACCACCAGCCCCACCAGCACCAGACCCATCACCGTAACGACCGTCGAGAAGACGTGCCAACCTTCCTCCTCGCGGTTCTCGACGAGGTAGCGGGAGAAGACCGGGATGAAGGTCACGCTGAGAGCGCCGGCGGCCACCAGGTAGTTCAGGAAATCGGGCAGAGTGAAGGCCGCCAAATACGAGTCGGTGATGGCGTTCGCTCCGATCTGGTGCGCCAACGTCCACTCGCGCAACAAGCCCAGCAGCCGGCTCACCAGCACGCTCGCCATTACAATCCCGGAAGCTTGCGCGATGCGCCGTGTTACGGTGGAGGTAGCCATTGTGGATTGTGTATCACGATTGCCGGCGTTTTGCCTAGAACGTGTCGCGCGGGGGGAAGGATCGCCGCCTCAGCCGTTGACGGCGTTATTGGTCGTCGTGTGTGCGGGGGAGAGGGAACCTCGCACGGCACTCGCGACAGCGTGCCATCGCCGGCTTTTTAAGGAGCCGTTCCATCTTGGTGCGTTGAGATCTTCGGTAATTCTTGCTGCCACAATTTGGACAGCGGTTCGACAGGGCCCCTGCCTTTGCCGATTTCGAGGGGGTAGTAGCCTTGAGTTCCCGCTCTTCCGATACATCGATCGCGCTTGGGGGTTCGGGTGGCGCGACTGCTGCGCTTTCACTGATCGGGGATTGCCCGCGCGACGCTTCCAGGTCTGATGCAGGGGTCTTCTTTGCGCGCCTCGGGGAGAGGCGATAGCGGCGGCATGCGCAGCATTCGAGCAGGTGATACCCGGAAGCTTTCGCAAGCTGCTGCAACAGCCCGCGGGCGGCAGGCATCCACCTCGTCCCCCCGCATTTCCTACAACGAGTTGCCATAGCCGCGCTGAGAATAGCAAATCGCTGATTCGTCCGCAAAGCGGTTTCAGTGAGCACTATACGCCAGTGGCCCCTCGCGGGGGTTGTGGAACAGGGAGCATTTCGCGCGTGCCAATTTGTCGCCAGCCGAGTTCTGCGAGACGTTCGAAGGGACTTGCTGGACCTGAGGGGATTCGAACCCCTGAATCCCTGCTTGCAAATTACCCGACCCCACCGATACAGAACGTGCTCATGACGTACTTCTTCTTGTAAGCGAATGGCGCAGTCTGCCCCGCAGCGCAGGCAGGAGCCACAGCAAATAGCGCCAGGAAGAGGCTGCCCCCCGAACTCTTACTCCAAGGTGACAATTGCAACCCGACTCGTTACACTAACCACGCGTCACCGACTAATGGCGACCTGTCGCACTTAAAGCGAGTTGGCATGGCGCATTATAGGTCGAAGCCAGCAGGGAGCATTTAGCAATTCAGAGAAGGTTTGGCGTAACGCAGGAATTGCCCGGAACAAGGTTTTGTTGGGACTGGATACCCAGATTAAAGCGCACGGGCCAGAACGCGCTAAGCCGGGGGAGAGCGCATCGATCGACCTTCACCCGGCGGCTTTACCAAAACTTACTTATGAAAGGGGGCTCTAAGGTGCGGACTTGGGTGAAGGCATCCTTCGGGTTGCTAGTGGCACTTGCGATTACATTTGGTCGGCAGCTTAACACCGGGGCACAGGCCCCTCGTTATGACCTGCTCCTGAAAGGTGGCCATGTGATCGACCCGGCCAACAACGTTGATGGAGCAATGGATGTTGGTGTTTCAGGAGGGAAAATCGCGGCCGTCGAAAGGAGCATCCCGACCGGTGAAGCCGCGAAGGTGGTGGATGTTTCAGGCCTGTACGTCACGCCGGGTCTTATCGATATTCACTTTCACGTGGGTCATGGAGGGGCGCCCCGCAATTGGTTTACGCCAGAGGCGCGTTCGCATATTGCGCCGCTCGGGATCCCGGCAGACATGGCGCTCCTGGCGGGAGTGACCACCGTAGTAGACGCGGGGACCGCCGGCGCTGACACCTTTCTTCAGGAAAAAGAAGAGGTCATTGACCATGCCAAGGTCCGGGTTCTGGCTTTTCTTAACATCGTGGCCGATGGCATGAATGGCGGTCTTGAGCAGAGTGTCGATCAAATGGACCCCCGAGTTTGTGCGGAGACCATTCGTAAGTACCCGGACATCATCGTGGGAGTGAAGACGGCACACTACTGGACCGACCTGCCCTGGGATGCTGAACATACTCCTTGGGCTGCGGTGGACCAAGCGGAAGCATGCGGACGGATGGCCAACGTCCCGGTAATGGTTGATTTCTGGCCGCGGCCGGAAAGAACCTATGCCGACTTGATTCTCAAAAAGATGCGGCCTGGCGATATTCATACGCACGTCTTCGCACAGCAGTTTCCTATCATACTTCCGGAGGGGAAGATCAATCCCCTCCTGGCTGAGGCGCGCCAACGCGGGGTTATTCTCGATGTTGGCCATGGTCAGGGCAGCTTCTGGTTTCGGAACGCTGTACCTGCGGTGAAGCAGGGCTTCATTCCGGATTCCCTATCAACAGATTTGCACACAGGTGACTTCACAGTTCTCAGCATGACCGAAGTGATGTCGAAGTTCCTGGCCATGGGAGTACCGCTGGAAGACATTATTCGGCGGTCTTCAGTTAATCCGGCGCGGGAGATTCATCGGCAGGATCTGGGAACCTTGTCGGTTGGAAGGGAAGCTGACATTGCGGTGCTGGATTTGCTTCATGGGCGCTTCGGTTACATCGATTGTGGGTACGCCAGAATGGACGGAAACGTGAAGCTGGTCGCTCGCATGACCATCCGAGCTGGGCGGATTTTGTACGACCCTTCCGGGCTTAGCATGGTCGAGTGGGAGAAGGCGCCCAAGCAGTATTTCACGACGCCTCAACTGGGCGGTTCTCCGCCAGCGAGAGCTGATAACTACCCGCGACAGTAAGATCCAGCAATCCACCGCTGCGCTTGAAGCATAAGAGGGTTGCCCATACTGCGGGATAACGGGCGGAGTGAAGTTTCTGCCGCGGCCGTCAGGGGGCAGTGAAGATTGCCAGACGATCATTCGCGTCAAATCCCCGAACATGAAGGCAGGCCCCAGGAAGCCGCCTTAGGGCGGATGCTTGTGTTGCTTTGAGCCGGAGAGCAGAATGAGCCCATCGGCATCGTCGTGCCGCATCCTTTAGGCGGTGGCCTTTAACGGGGGTTTGTCTGGTGCGGCTCACAGCTCCTTCTTCTCGTGGTGGGGGCACAGGTTTTCAGGAAACACTTTGACCGGAATTGATCTCTTCAAGTAAACCGCTGGGAGGCTCAGATGCCTGGAACTATTACGCGTCGGAAGTTCTTTCGTAAGAGTGGGCAAGCGATTGTGGCGAGTGGCGCTGCGATGTGCGATGGCGCGATGCTGGAGGCTCGGGATTCATCGCCAGCTTCGGTAAAGGGAGGGGACTACTATCGCAAGTTGGGTGTCACCCCTTTCATCAACGCCGCGGGCACTTACACCGTCCTTTCGGCTTCCACGCTGCCGCCGGAGGTTCAGGCGGCTATGACGCTGGCGGCTCGACAACCGGTTAACATTAATGAACTGCTGGTGGCGGCGGGAGAGTATCTGGCAAAGCGCCTCCGCTCGGAGGCAGCTCTGGTGACCGCGGGCGCCGCATCGGCGCTCACGCTTGGAACCGCCGCCTGCCTTACTGTGGGCAATCAGCCTGCGATCGTGAGCATACCGACAGATATGAACGGACTGAAGAACGAGGTGATTGTCCAGAAGGCCCATCGCTACGACTACGACCACGCGATCCGCAATTGTGGAGTTCGCTTCGTGGAAGTAGAAACGCTGGAGGAGTACGAGGCGGCCTTCAATGAGCGCACGGTCATGGCCCACTTCTTTAATGCTGCCGAAGGCGGCCGGATTAGCAGGGAAGATTGGGTCCGCGTGGCCCACAAGCATGGTGTTGCGTGTTTCAACGACGCCGCCGCTGATGTTCCGCCTATCGCCAATTTGTGGAACTACACGCAGATGGGATTTGACCTGGTTACTTTTTCGGGGGGCAAAGGGCTGCGAGGCCCGCAATGCACTGGCTTGCTTCTGGGGAGGAAGGATCTGATCGAAGCTGCGAGGCAGAACAATTCACCGAATTCCAACACCATCGGCCGCGGGATGAAGGTGGGCAAGGAGGAGATCGTCGGCCTGGTTGCTGCGGTGGACTGGTTCTTGAACCAGGATGACGCGGCCATGGAGGCGGAGTTCCGAAAGCGCGCTGAGCAAATTGCCCGGCATTTGAAGAACATTCCCACGGTGGAGACCAGGATCTTCATTCCTCCGGTAGCTAATCACGTGCCGCACTTGCTGATTACCTACGATCCGGACCGTATAAAAATCACAGGCCGGGAGGTGATGGAGGAGATGCGTCGGGGGAAGCCGCGGATTGAATTGAATCCAGCGACCGGAGGCGAACCAGCGAGCGCGGGCTTACCGGGAGGTAGTAACACGATCGTCGTGGGCGTCTGGATGATGCAGCCGGGTGAGGACTTGGTCGTGGCACGACGCCTCCGTGAAGTGTTGCGCGAGGCGATGCGAGCCTAACGGAATTTCGACGAGATCGCATGTGACTGTTTCCCTGTTTGAGAGAAGCCCAATTCGCGAAATCCTGCTGGTGGGAGCTGGTCTGAGTGTGGCTCCAGGCCCCCGGGCAGACCACCAACCCACTTGAGAGCCGTACACCGATCCTCCTCATGTGTCATTGCCAACGGCTTCCCGGCGTTCGCCAGTGGCAGCAGGGCAAAGGCGGGCACACGCGCGGCAGAGATCTTAAGTAACCAACCAGAGCTATTCCGGTCGCAACGGTCTTGACTGAAGGGGCGCTTCAAGAGGTCTGTCGATCTAGACTTCTCGTGCAAAGTGGAGACGATGACCAGCGCGGAGCGCCAGTTGGTCCATAATCGGGAGAGCCGAACCCAGAGGATCCCGTCTGCGGGATTCAGCCCAAGCCGACCTCGCGCGGAGCGCTGGAGCACGTTGAGCTGATGACGCAGGGCATGGACCTCGGCCCCGAGGGCGGCGCGAGTTCGGGAGGAGGAACCAAGGAGGGTAAACAGAGAGAGCAGGAAAGTGTGCATAGGCGAGCGAGCTTAACCGCAGAACTAGAGCACATCAACGACTTCGATAGGAACGAGGTTTTTGCTAGGGACACCACTTAGAATCCAACTCAGAGCGCTCCGATCCCTCATGAGCTTTTCTCCCACCCGCGGTGCCCGTTCTCCAAATCAGGAGTCTTTGGCCTCCTGCTCATTTGGTTTGATGTAATCTATGCAAGGATACAGGTCCTGCGGGAGTCTCGCGGCCGCCGCCGGGTCCAATTGGGTCAGAGGGATCTTAATGGCTTGGTCTGGTTCGAAAGCAGCACCGAAGCAGCGGGTGGGCAGTCGATGGCCAGCCGTCGCTATCTTCGTGCTGATCGCCGTGCTGCCGGGCCTGCCCCAACAACCGCCCATGCGCACCCTGTCGGTTTCGGAGCTTGTTGAGCGAGGCAGAGATTTGCTGCGGAACCGCGCCCCGCAGCAGGCTCGACGGTTCCTCGAAGAGGCGGTGGCCCGAGAGCCGAAGTCAGCGGCGGCTTGGTCGTTGCTGGCAGACTCTTATTCGCAACTTGGTTTGGAAGAGAACGCCATTCGTGGGTACCAGACCGCCCTTGAGCTCCGTCCCGACTCACCCAACGCACTTTACAACCTCGGGATCCTGCATTTGAAGCGCAAACGCTTCGAAAACGCCGTCCGCTACCTTCAAGCATTCCGGCGACAACGACCTCGGGATCAAGACGTCCCCCTCCTGTTGGCGCAGTGCCTGCTGCAACTGGGCCGCGTTACAGAAGGACAACAGGTTCTCCAAGAGGTGATCAGCGTCGCCAGAGATTCCCCCGAGGTGAACTTCCAAGCGGGGAAGCTCCTTCTTCATTATGGGCAGATCGAGGCTGCCCTCGCTCCACTTAGCCGAGCCCTCGAGTTGAAGCCAGATTCGAATGATTGCCGGCTCCTGCTGGCCTTGGCCGAAAGCCAACTGAATCACCATGCGAGAGTCGCGGAACTTCTGCGCGACCACCCGATGTCAGGCGAGCCGCTGTACCCCCAGCTTCTCGGTGTCGCCCTTACCCAACTCGGGCACTGTCAGGAAGCTATTCCACTGCTTGAGGAAGCGGTTCGCGGGCAAAGAGGGGAGAAGGTTGCGTATCTGAGTCTGGCTTCGGCATACGCCTCGTCTTCTCAGAACGACCGCGCAGTCGAGGTACTTCAGGAAGCTCGAAACCTATGGCCCGACGACGAGGAGATCCGGTCGGCGCTGGCCAGGGAGTTGATGCTTAAGGAGGACCCCGCCAGTGCCTTGGCCCTGCTGAGGGCCCGAGAAAACAAGAAGCTGCTCCCTGGAGATTTGCAGCTACTCGCAGGTTGTTACGCTGCTATGGACCGCCTGGAGGAAGCCAAGCGGTTCGCAGAGCGAGCTGTGGCCGAGGGCGGCGGCGAGCCTGCTTTGTTGGCGCTGGCCAACATCCTTCAACTGGAAGGTCGGGACCTAGAGGTTATAAGGCTCTTGGAACCGCGCACAGGCGAATTCTCCGCTTCGGCCAAATACCTGTTCACCCTTGGACTGAGTTACTACAACACCGCAAACTACTCCGGCGCTAGAGACCTGTTCACCATGGCAACCTCACTCAATCCGTCGCTGGCGCAAGCGCACTATCTCAAAGGCAACGCGTTGACCAGGCTGGGCAAGCCGGAGCTGGCGGTGGCCAACTATGAAGAGGCCGTTCGCTTAGCGCCCGATAAATCTCTCTATCATTTTCACCTTGGCCTGGTGCTTTCAAAGCTGGGAGAAAAGGACCGTGGTGAGGAGCATCTGAAGCGGTCTGTGGAGCTCAACGGGTCTTATGCCCCGGCACGGTACGAACTTGCCAGAATCTACTCCGAGAGTTCCCGCGACAATTTGGCCCGCGAGCAATTGGAAGAAGCCATCAAGGCCGATGCAGGCTATCTAAGCTCCTTCTACCTGCTGAGTCAAGTTTACGCGCGCTTGGGCAGGCGCGAGGATGCCATGCAGATGCTGAAGCAGTTCCAGGCGATACAACGTCAACGGCAGGAGGAGGAAAGGGCGTTGACGCAGGCGAGTTCCAAAGGGCGCAACCCATGAGAGGGGTAGCTGTAGGCCTGATTTTAGGCGCTGCGAGCTGGTTGGCTCTGAGCACCGGTCCTCAGCCGGGCCAAGACAGCGCTTCGAAGTCTGAGGTGCAATTTGTGGAAGTGAGTCGAATGGCGGGTATCGACAGTTTCCAACACATCGCGGGTGGCCCGCAAAAGGAGTATATCCTGGAAGCGAAGGGAGGCGGCGTAGCCGTCCTTGATTACAACGGTGACGGCTGGTTAGATATCTTTTTGGTCAGCGGGGCTACCTTTGAGGAGCTGGACAACCCTCAGGCCCCTCACCCTCATCGAAACAAGCTCTTTCGAAACAACCGAGACGGCACTTTCACGGATGTGACCGAGGCTGCGGGCGTGGGCGCCTGGGGCTGGGGAACCGGAGCGTCCGCCGCTGACTACGACAACGATGGATGTATCGACCTTTACGTGAGCTACTACGGCCACAACACGCTCTATCACAACAACTGCGATGGGACCTTTACTGACGTAACCTCGAAGGCTGGGGTCGCCGCAGGGGGTTGGAGCACCGGAGCTGCCTGGGGGGACTATGATCGCGATGGGTATTTGGACCTCTATGTGGCGCGGTACATCGACTTCAGGCGGGAAGGAGTTCCTCGAAAGGGGAGTGCGCCCTACTGTCAGTACGGGGGTGCTCCGGTTTATTGCGGGCCGCGAGGGCTGAAGCCCCTCGCCGGCATCCTGTACCACAACAACCGGGACGGGACTTTCACGGACGTGACTCAAAAGGCCTTGGGCCCCGATGTGCCGCAGTATTACAGCTTCACTCCGCTATGGATGGATGTGGACAACGATGGCTGGCCGGACCTGTTCGTGGCAAATGACAGCACCCCTAGCTTGTTGTATCGCAACCGTAGGGACGGCAGGTTTGAGGAGATTGGAGCCCTTGCGGGTTGTGCTTACAGTCGCGACGGATTGGAACAGTCGGGTATGGGCGCCGATTTTGGCGATTACAACCACGACGGGTGGCTCGACATTTTTGTCGGGCATTTCGCGGACGACTACAGCACTCTCTACCGGAACGTAGGCCACGGGACTTTCAAGGACGTGACTGAGGAGGCTAATCTACTGTGGGTGACCTGGCCGATGCTGACTTGGGCCACCAAATTCATCGACTACGACCTGGATGGCTGGCCTGACCTCTTTATCGTCAACGGTCACGTGTACCCGGAAGCCGACCAGTGGAACATGGATGCCGGGTTCAAGCAACACCCCCAAGTGTTTCGAAACCAGCGAAACGGAACGTTCAAAGACGTGACGGCCTCGCTCGGCAGCGACCTTCTCCGCAAGGAACTGGGGCGAGCAGCAGCCTTCGGGGATTTAGACAACGACGGAGATATAGATGTTGTGGTGAACAATCTGGATGGAAGACCGTGGTTGCTTCGCTGTGACTCGCCGCCAGAGGCCCAGTGGGTTCTTCTGCGCTTGGTAGGAACACGCAGCAATCGCGATGGGCTCGGGGCCAGGGTTACGGTGCGCGCGGGCGGCCTTGAGCAAATGCAGGAGGTGCACCAGAGTGGCGGTTTCTGCTCGAGCAACGACCCGCGCGCACATTTTGGATTGGGAACTAGCGCGGTGATTGACGAGCTGGAAATCCGCTGGCCCTCGGGGCTGGTGCAAAAGTTTAGCAATGTGAAGCCTCGACAGATTGTAACGATCAAGGAAGGAGAAAGGAGCTTACATGTGGGGCCCGCGCACGCTGCGGCCTCGAAGAACTAGCCAGCTAGCTTGAACAGGATGGCTTGCCATCCATTGATCGTGGTATAGCGGGGAGCCATCGGACCGGTGACCTATCCTTCGCCAAAATCACATCTGCATGATAATGATTGACCTTTCTCGACGGACTTCAGCCCAAACGTCCTGAGCAAGAGTTCTGACCTCACAATGGTTGCTGCCCGGGTAAAGGAGCACGAAGCGGAGAAAGCTAGAGAGCGCGTACGGGGAGGCAAGCTTTAAGGAATGCGAACAGAGAATGGGTGCCACTACGTTCTGACAGCTTGAATCCTGGGGAAATAAAGCCACAGGTGCCCGAAGTCGTCATCCTCGCCGAAGATGATCTCGCCATCACGGCCGGTAACCGCATCGCCGAAAACGTATCCATAACGGCGGCGTTCGGGACGGATACCCCCCACAGCGGCACATGTTGCCCTCCATGAAACGGACAATATCCTGATCACGGGGATCTGGATTCGCTCTTAGAAGCGCGACCGCGCTCACTATCATGCCGGGAGTGCAATAGCCGCATTGCAGGGCTCCCATGTCGAGGAATGCCTGTTGTACCGGATGCAGCCGGCCGTTCTGCTGGAGGCCTTCGATCGTGGTGATTTGCTTCTTGGCAACTGTACCCACCGGCGTAACGCATGACCGTCTGGGAGACCCGTCGCTCAGGACAGTACAGGCGCCGCATTGGCCTTCGCCGCACCCGTACTTGCTACCAGTCAAGTCGAGGTGGTCGCGCAGAACAGTCAGCAGGCTTGTTTGCGAATCAGCATCGATGCGATGCTTACTCCCATTGACCAACAGTTCGGCAATCCTGTCCATAAGTCACCCCAAGGTTGAGGCCGAGGGGAGCGCGCTAAACCCTGTAAGGATCTTCGCAGCCAGGCCTTGCCTTGTCGACGCCCAGCCGTGATCCAGCTTGGGAAGGGAGAAACTGGGCAGGAACCATCTGCGCACCCCCTGAACACCCCGCCATCTTGGTTTCCGCTTAAACCTCCGTCAACGACCGTTTGCGACGGGTGGCGCGGACTCGCCGCGGCCGCAGGTCCGCCAATCTTAATGGTGGGCGAGTCTGCGGCTTGTCCGTTGGGCGACAACAAACTGTAGGCGACCTGGATGAAAACCGGACAGCAAAGGGTCAAGGGGAGGCGGTGTGGTGTATACTCGCGTCAGTAATGAGTCGAAAGTGCCAGTGGTCGGCGCGACTTCGGTTTCGTCCGCGGATGTAAACCATCCAGACTCAAGTACGCGAAAGGCCCAGCGATGAAATCAAAAAACAGACGAGAGTTCCTGAGGACAATTCCCGCCGCGGCGTGGGCGGCAGGGACCGGCGCAATGATGTCTTCGATCATCAGTGGCGGATGCTCAACGAAGCGCCCGACGGAGGCGACCCGAGGTGTCCCAGATGATGGCAGAACCCGATGGTATCGAGAGGCCAAGTTCGGGCTGTTCATTCACTGGGGACCTTACTCCGTTGCGGGCGTCGAGGCCTCCTGGCCCATTATGAGGCCGGAATGGTTCCCTCATTCCCGGCCGATCAGTGAGAAGGAGTACGTTGAGCTGCCGAAGCGGTTCAATCCCATTCAGTACGATGCCCGCGCCTGGGTGCAACTCGCCAAGCAAGCCGACATGCGCTACATCGTCTTCACAACCAAGCATCACGACGGCTTTTGCATGTTTGATGCGCCCGGGAGCGACTACAAGATCACCAACACGCCTTACGGCAAGGACGTCCTCGCACTCCTGGCGGCGGCCTGTGCGGAGCAGAAGATGCCGCTGGGGTTCTATTACTCCCCGCCGGACATGCATCACCCGGGCTTTCGTGATACGGGCAAGCCCGCTTCGGAGAACTGGAATGGAGAACCCTCACGGCCGCAGTGGGCTTCGTACCTGGACTACATGGAATCGCATCTGCGGACGCTGCTCACCCGCTATGGACCTGTGGCCATCATCTGGTTCGATGGCCTCTTCGGAGTAGCCAAGTATAATCCCCCGCGCTTTCATAAGCTCATCCACGAACTCAGTCCCAATACGGTGATCAACGACCGGCTGGGTCCAGGTGGTGACTACGTTACACCCGAGCAGTTTTTCCCAGAGGGCATTCCGATCAAGCCTAAGGAAGCGCCCTCGGACATCACGCCAGGAATGGTGAACGCGTTTATTGCGTTGGCGAAGGTCTTGCCGCAGAAATGGGTCGCCGCTCTGATCGCCTCAATGGGCAAGAAAAGGTATCCCACGGCCCCGCATCCTTCCCTCCAGGAGTTCCAACTGTGGGAAACCTGCATGACCATGAACGACACCTGGGCCTACAACCCCTCCGACAAGAACTTCAAGTCACCGGAAAAGTTGATTCGGACGCTGGTCGAAGTGGCAAGCCGCGGTGGCAACTTCCTGCTCAACGTGGGCCCCGCGCCCGAAGGGACTTTCCCACCGGAGGCCGAAGAGCGGCTGCGGCGCATCGGCGAGTGGATGCAAGTGAACGGAGAATCCATTTACGGGACAACGTATGGCCCACTGCAAAACCTGCCATTCGGGCGAACGACGACCAAGAAGGGGACCATTTACCTGCACCTCTTCGACCGTCCCACCGGGCGATTGGAAATGAGCGGATTCCCCGGTAAGGTCGCGTCGGTTTCTCTGCTTGCGGGGAACCACGCATGTCCGTTTGAACAGTCGGGCGATCGGTTGAGAATTGACGCGCCCGCACTCCCTCCGGATGCAGGTGTTTCCGTCTTGGCTATCCGAACTGTGACTTAAGGCATCGCGGCAAGGCACTCGTGGTCTCACTTGAATTTCTAGAAAAGGATCACTCGAAAATCTGGCCACGCCCAGGGCAGACCGTTGCGCAGTTCTTAGGCCAAGGATCTAAGCCGCAATTTCCGATTTCAACTTTATCTCTGCGCAGAAACATCTGCGAGCCGCCCTCTCGTTTCAAGCTCAGATCGCAGTGGGGATGCTTGGGCGTCATCCCGGTTCGTTTTGCCCGTTCCGCGCACTTGGTTCGTCTGTTTCCTGCTTCCAACCTAGCTTCCGCTGAAACCTCTCCCCCCTGCATGACTTCTGAGCGCTCGATTCGCCGTCTCTCTTGGTTTGTCACCCGTTCGGCAGCGGCAGCGCCGCGATCATTCTCACTGAAAGATACTGCAATCGGTGTGTTGGCCTTGTCGGTCGGTGCCTTGGTTGTTGTCGCTCTCGTCGGCCTGCGTATCTTGATTGTCGCGTGTCTCGATACTCCTGGCCTGCTGAAGTGGGCCGACCTGTGACCCGATTTGAAAATCTGAGAATCTTGGTGGATGGATTGTAGCTACTCGCTGACCGCCCCCTGCCATTGGCGCCAGCCGGTACCCCCTTTGGAAACGCGCCAAGTCGATCACACAAAGCCAGCGAGGAAGAAAGCTCGCGTTGATCTTGCCAGCCGGTGAGCGTAACTATTCCTTGCCTTGTCCTTGTGTGCCGACTATATGCCAATCTCTAGACGGCACTTGCCGACGAGGCCGCTAGCGGCCACCAGGACGGGGAGCCGAGCTGAAACGTTCTAAAACGAGGGTACGGGGTGTATACTCGCGCCCACCCGAAAAATCCAAAATGGAAATCCCGGTAAATCCCCTTGGAGATACGCAATGAAAACGAACCGAAGAAAATTCCTTCAGACGACCGCAGCCACGGCTGCCGCCAGCGTGCTGCCGGCCGAAACCCGCACTCTTTCTAACGATGCCAACCTGGATGGATTCAAGATCGCCAAGCGCCATCAAATCGTTCGCGACCTGCCCACGCCGAATTTCTTCGAGGGCATGTTGTTGGGCAACGGGGACATCGGCCTTTGCGTCACCGTGCGGCCGGACGCGCTGGGTCTGCACCTGGGCAAGGAGGATTCCTGGGACATTCGCGTGAGCGAAGACCACTATCAACACGTCTTGCCTTTCAATGAGCTGCTGAAGCTCTGGGAACGAGCCAGCGAAGAGGCCAAGCGGCAAGGCAAGCCTGACATGCTGTACCTCGAATACAGCATCGACTTCTTCCGCGAATACACGATGAAGGTGACCTCCTCCTACGCCAAGTCTTGGCCGCGCCCCTGGCCGTGCGGCATTGTGTGGATGCACTGGGATTCGCGAAAAGTCCGGGTATTGCGCCAGACGCTTGACCCTTCAAACGGTCTCTTCACTCTCGACATCGAGCACGACGACCTGCGCGGGAAGCGCCGCAAGGTAACGGTGCACTGTTTTGTGAATTGGACCACCGGGCACGTCTCGGTCTGGAGCGATGAGCCCGCGCCTTTGGTTTCGGTTTCCTACTGCCCGAACCTCGACGCCGAAGCCCAGCTTCCGCCGCCGGAGATTGACGGCAGCGCTGGCGAGGGATTTGCTGAGTTCTCCGGCTATCAACACTTCCCGGCGACAGTGCCGACGCCGGAGAACCCGAACCCACCCCGCACGGATAAGGACCGCAACTTTGCGTTAAGCGCTCGCCTGCAGGGCTCCTGGACGGTGGAAGGTCTGGCGGAGAGCCAGGAACGACTGAGCAAGATGGGGCCAGGCAGCAAAGAAGCCTACTGGGACTTTAACGCCCCTCCCGGCGTCTTCCTGAGGAGTCAAAAACCACAGCCCTTCCGCCTGGACCTCGCGCTTTTCACACCACGCGACCACGCGGATAACGTGGCCTTTGCCAAGAGCGAGGTGACGCGCCTGGCGCAGGTCCCTGTGAAGACACTCCAGCAAGAAACGGAAAAACACTGGAGCGTTTTCTGGTCGCGCTCCGCGGTCGAGTTCGGGGACAAGGAACTGGAAAAGATCTGGTACCACAACCAGTATTTGCTGGCCTGTTGCCTGCGGGAAGGCAAGGTAGCCCCGGGTCTGTTCGGCAACTGGGCCAGCGGCAAGATCGGGACTGCCTGGCACGGCGACTATCACATGAACTACAACACCCAACAGGTCTTCTGGGGAATCTTCTCAAGCAATCATGTGGACCAGCATCTTCCCTACGTGGAGCTTGTCGAGAATCTCCTGCCCATGGCCCAGAATTACGCGCGGGATAAATTCGGCCTGCCCGGCGCCTTCTTCCCGCACTCCGCCTATCCTGTGCCCAGCCAGGTGGTGCCTTACCCCGCGCCTCCGTGGGGTTATGAGATCTGCGAGACTCCTTGGACCGTGCAAAGCCTCTGGTGGCAGTACCTCTACACGCTCGACAAAGACTTCCTCAAGAGGGTCTATCCGCTTCTTCGCGCCGCCACTCAATTTGTAGTCGCATACGTGAAGAAGGAGTCCGACAGTAAGTATCACATCGTCCCCACAGCCTCGCCCGAGAACTGGGGCTGCACCGTTGACTTCCGGCTGAATAAAGACTGCATCATGGACTTGGCCCTCAGCGAATTCCTTCTGGAGGCCACCGTCGAGGCTGCGAAGATCCTGGGAGTTGACGCCGATGAACGCCCGAAGTGGACCGAAGTGCAGGCGAACCTCGCCCCCTACCCGAAAACTCAGGGGCCTTATGGCGAAGTCTGGTTGGACGTGCTCAATGCACCGCCGGAGCACGTTTATAACGTCCCCGTGACGCTGGCGCCGGTCTTCCCAGGAGACCAGGTGGGAATCGGCCGCAAGGAAGAGCACCTGGAGATCGCCAGGCGCACTGCGCACACAATTCGGCTGGAAGGCGGGAATGACCTCGTCTACCAACCGCTCCTTCGCGCGCGGCTCGGCATGCTGGATCTCGATTGGTTCAAGCGCGAAGTCCGTTACTGCCTGCTCCCGAACGGTATCGCCGCCGACCGTGTGCGGCAAATCGACGGTCGATACCACGACAATCTCGACTTCGACTTCATGATGCGCATGGGGGTCTGGACGGAAAACCTTTCGCTGCCGGCCGTGCTGAACGAATGCCTGCTGCAAAGCTATACGGGGACGATCCGCCTGTTTCCGAACACTCAGGGATTGGGGCACGCGCGCTTCCGAGACCTTCGCACGGTCGGAGCTTTCCTGGTTACGGCTTCTTATGATGGCAAGGTGGTTTCGGACGTGACGCTGTTCAGCGAGAAAGGGGCAACAGCAAAGCTAGTGAACCCTTGGCCCAAGACGCGGGTCAAGGTGACACGCGTGAAAGACAGCCAGCCAGTCACCGTCTCGGTGAAGGGCGACAGCGTGCAATTCCCCACGCAAGCGGGGGAACGCTACCGCATCGAGCCGGTGTGAAGAGTCTGAAAACCGGCTGTCGACATTCGTAGCACTGACCTGTCCCCGAAAAGTGGACCATTCGGGCGCCAAGCACGCCGTTCTATGTGCCCAGGATTCGGGCCGTAGGAGTCCGCCGAAAGGGCATTGAAACAGGCTCAATCATGAACCGCGGCAGTTTGAGGGCTGGAATTTCGAAGTGTTTCTCAAGCAGGACCGAACCGGCTCCCAGAACGCTTGCCTCACTGCCGAGCTTCCCAAACCGCACGAGCAGGTTTTTCGCTGAATGACTTAGAGCCTGTCGTTTCACTACCCTGGTGATCTGCTCGAGCAGGGCCTCCCCGGCATAGCTCAGGCGCTGGTCGAGGACCAGGACCGAGGGGTTAAACAGGTTGACGAGATTGGCCAAGCCTAAACCCAGATAGTTGCCCGCCTGCTCGACGATTGCTGAGCACGTCTTGTCGCCCAGGTGGGCGGCTTTCAGAACTGTCCAACCGGAAATCTTGCTGGAATCGCCCTCGGCCAGAGCCAGTGCCTCGGAACTGCTGCCTTCCGCAAGGGCCTTTCGGATTCTTGCTTCAAGCGCCGCAGCGCCCGCAATGGCTTCCAAACAACCGAAGCTCCCGCACTTGCAGGCCGGGCCATCCTGGATCATGTGGGTGTGGCCAAATTCCCCAGCGGCGTATTCGGAGCCGTAGAAGAGTCTCCCGTTGATAATGATGCCGGCGCCGATTCCGGTGCGCCCGTATTCCACGTAAATCATATCGTCGGCCGCCGCGCCGGCGCCGAGAGTTCTCTCCGCCAGGGCTTTCGCGCGCGTCAGGTTTTCCACCGAGGTCGGCACGCCAAATTCTTTCTCAAAGGTTTCCCGGAGGGGAACCTGCTTGAGGAACTCGATGGTCGAAGACATGACCAGCATGCCTTCCCGGTTGTTGACGAGACCTGACCCGGCAACGCCGATTCCCAGCAAAGCCTTCACGTTTACCCCCGACTGCCGGATAGCCTTCTTCGTGCAGGACAAGAGCTGATTGAGCAATCCCTCGGTGCCCCCATCCAGGCGGGTGGATTCCTTAACGGTGGATCTCATGCGGAGGTGGAGATCCATCGTCGCCGCCAGGACTTCCTGGTCATCGAACCCCACTGCCACAACGAAGCGGTGTTCCTCGTTGAGACGCAAGAGAGTGCGCTTTCGACCCATGGGGTTGTCGGCTTGGCCCGCCTGAATCAGTCTGCCCTCGTCCTGAAGTTCGCGCACCAGCCGCGAGATGTGACTCCGCTGCAAATGAGTGAGTTCGTGGAGCTCGGGGCGAGAGAGCGGGCCACGTCTCCAGATCAAGGCTTCGATAACCAGCTTGTCTCGCTCATTCTTTCTGGTGACATGTTTCATGGTTGTTTGGCTCATCCTGGTGGCTGCGGAAGTTTTCCGCGATGCAAAGCAATGGCGGCCACCATAACCTGGCGACTCGTTTCGCCGTCCAGCCGACTGGCTTGCTCTCGCCTCGGGACACTGAGAGAGTCGTTTCTTGCTGCTGGCTAGTGGTGGGCTGGGCGGAGTCGCAAGCACTTAGTCAGATATCGCTGCCTCGCACGCTCGGTCAACAAGGGTAAGTAGAAAGTTGTTCGCCGCCCCCCCAAGCCGTGCGAGCCGGTTGTTTCATATCACAACCGTTCTAGACAAAGCCGCTCCAAACCCGAGCTGGAATCTCGGACTGTAAAAGCCATACGTGACGAATCCGATGTAAACAGGGACAAATCTACCCCCTATGTGCGGACTTCATTGTAGTTTATCAAATAACTCTTGACAAACACTAAGTCAAGTGGTATTCAGCACGCTGGGGATTTGGACTTGACCAAGATTGCTGCGGATTTCCGTTAGGTTCTCGCGATTGCTGATGACCCCAGTAGGCAGCAGCTAAATGTACCGCAAGACAACAAGTTGGATCCCCCTCTGATACTCTGGTCGGGCCGTCCCCCATGCGTCGGGAAGACATACTGCGCAACCTCACCGACCATGAAAGGCTGTGGCGAGGAACCACAAACTCGTCTCTTCACGCGTCCGGGTCGCAAAGGGTCATAACAAAGGAGAACAAGCATATGACAGCGAGATCTATGGGGAGAGCAAGGAGATCGAGCGTCAGGCTCTTGGCAGGCGTGTTTTGGGTCCTGGTGCTCGGACTGCTTTTCTTGAAATTCGTTCCAGTACTTCAGGGCCAGGAGGTGACGGCCGGCATCACCGGGACCATCACGGACCCCTCCGGCGCCCCTATTCCTAACGCTAAGGTCAGGGCCACGGACACCCTGCGGGGAACGCTTTGGCCCACCGAAACCAACGGGGTAGGAGTCTACGACCTCCCGCGCTTGCCCGTTAGCACTTACGAGGTCACGGTGGAAGCACAAGGGTTCGCCACCGCGGTCCAGCGGAACCTCACTTTGGTCATGAACCAGCGGGCGCGCCTGGATATCCAACTGCAAATGGGCGCCGTGACCCAGACCGTGGAAGTTACCGCGGGTGCGCCGCTCCTGCAGACCGACACGACGCAAGTCGGGACCGTGATCACCGGCAGAATCAATCAAGACCTGCCGCTGGCGACACGGAACTACATCGAGTTGACCCTCCTGGCGCCGGGTGTCACGCACCCTGATCCCTCGACCTTGACGAACGGTCAGGCCACTGGGTTCAACGGCGGCAGGCCGTACGTCAATGGCAACCGTGAGCAGGCCAACAACTTCCTGCTCGACGGTTTGGACAACAACCAGGTCTCCGATAACCTGGTCGGCTACACCCCCAGCATGGACGCGATCCAGGAATTCAATATGATCACCAACAACGCGCCCGCTGAGTTCGGGAACTTCCAGGGCGGGATTGTCAGCGTCACCATCAAGTCGGGGACGAACCAACTGCACGGAGTCGGCTTCGAGTTCCTGCGCAATGACGCCCTCAACGCCGCCCAGTGGTCGCAGAACATCGCCAAGCCCGCCAACGTCGATAACAAAGGGAAGATCCGTTGGAACATGTTCGGCGGGACGGTCGGCGGCCCCATCAAAAAAGATAAGCTGTTTTTCTTCGGTGACTACCAGGGCGAGCGATTTATCACGCCTGCTTCGTTCGAGTACGTCACGGTCTTCACCGCCCGAGAGAGGGCAGGCGACTTCGGCGAGCTTTGCAGCGCGTTCGATTCCACCGGCAAATGCACGAGCGGCGTCCAGCTCTATAACCCTTACCAGGTGGATGCCAGTGGGAACCGGGCCTTCATTCCAAACAACAACCTCCCGGCGGCCGGGCTCACCATCGATCCCGTGGCGGAAAAACTCTTTTCGAACACAAGTCTGTATCCGCTGCCGACGTCCAGTGGTCTCCGTCTCAACCAGGGGGACTCCCGCGGGACCCGAACCATCGGGGACCAATTTGACGTCAAGATCGATGCGAACCTTACGGAGAAGGACCGCATCTTTGGGCGGTTCTCATATGGCCGCCAGGAAATCCCCGGCACCAACTCGTTCCCGCTGTATTTCGGGAGCTTTTCACACACGCCCACCCGCAACCTCGCTTTGGACTGGACGCGCACGATCAGTCCGAGCCTCGTCAACGAAGTCCGGGTCGGGTACAATTACATCAAGGCTAACAACGGGGGCACCGACGCAGGTCTGGGTAATGTCGGCCAGGACCTGGGCATCGCGGGTTCCAACGACCGCGGACCTGGTCTGCCGAGGATCATGTTTACAGGCGCTAATGTCAACGACTTCGGCAGCGCTAATGTCGGTACCCAACAGCTCTTTCCCAGTACCGTGATCCAGGCCGAAGACACCCTCGTCATCACCCATGGCCGTCACATTTTCCACACCGGCTTCCAGTTCTGGCGGGAGCGCATCAACCCCTTCTACGCCGGGAATTACGGCCGTACTGGGCAAATCAACTTTGACGGAAGATGGACCGCCGGCCCCGGTGACCTGGCTACCAAGAGCGCGTCGGTCGGGATGCCTGAAGCCGACTTCTGGCTGGGGCTTCCCGAATACGTCCAACGCGGCGTGGATACAGGGACCTGGGGGCAGCGTTCCAACGTGCTCGCGGCTTACCTCCAGGACGACTGGCGAGCCACTAACGAACTCACGGTGAACCTGGGCCTGCGCTACGAGACCCACACGCCCTGGGGCGAAGTGCATAATCGCCAGGCGAACTTCGGGATGATCACCGGTACGCAGTACATGGCGGGGAAGTCGGGTTGCCCCTACAGCAACTGCAACGCGCTGTACAACTCTTACAACGGCGGCTTCGACTTCCAGCCCCGCATCGGTTTCGCGTGGACGCCGTCCGTGTTCAACAAGACCACGGTCATTCGCGGCGCGTACACCACTTCCACCTATCTGGAAGGAACGGGGACGAACCTGCGGCTCGCGCTCAACCCGCCTTTCAACTTGGAGCACAATGCCAGCTACGATACTTTGACCTTCCCGGGTTCAACCATCGACCAGGGGTTCACGGTTTTCACTGCCCCCGCCAATCCCTTTGACAACGCGGTGATCCGTCTCTGGAACCCGGACATCAAACCCGCCTTGGCGCAGCAGTGGAACTTCTCTGTTGAACACCAGTTCCCGCGTGACACTGTGTTCACCCTGGGCTACGTGGGGCAGCACGGAACCCACCTCATGGTGCCCATGCCGTACTTCCAGCGGCAACTGCTCGGGACTACCACCGATCCTGTAACACACGCGATCGTGCCGGTAACGGCGCCCAGTCCATTCCTCTCAGGCAACCCCGAGCTCACGGGCATCAGCCAGATTTCGGGGACAGAGTCGAACGGCAACATGGTCTATCATGCCTTGCAGGCTAACCTCCGGAAGCGCTTCTCCCAGGGGCTTCAGTACCAAGTTTCCTATACCTACTCCAAGTGCATGACCAACTCGAGCGGCTACTATGGTTCCTGGGGCGGGCAGGTGACGCCGACTAACGCCTACTGGCAGAACCTTTACGACATGAAAGCCGAGTGGGCGGCCTGCTACTACGACGTCACGCACATGCTCTCCAGCTATGTGGTTTACGAGCTGCCGCTCGGGCGGAAGAAGAAGTTCGGCAGCAACTGGAACGCAGTAACCAATGGGGTCCTGGGGAACTGGCAAGTGAGCGGCATTCTCCAGATCCGCGGCGGCTTCCCGAGTACGGCTTGGGGAGGCGATGCTTCCGGGACGAACTCACGGGGCATGCGCGCGGATTGCATTGGACCGATGTCCTATCCTAAAGGCCCTGTTCCCGAAAGCAACGGGGGAGGGGCGGGTATCCAATGGGTCGATCCCGGCTCCTTCACAAATTCGGCGGTGGGGGCCTTTGGAAGCTGCAGCAATTCCGTGTTTCGGGGGCCAGGCTTGCGCACCTTTGACCTGAGCCTGCAGAAGGAATTCCCCTTCACCGAAACGAAACGGCTCGAGTTCCGGGCGGAGTTCATCAACTTCACGAACACGCCCATCTTGAATGCTCCGGGCAATACGTGGATTGGCTCGGGCTTTGGAGCCATCACCAGCTCACAAGGCGCACGCAACATTCAGTTCGGCCTGAAGTTGTACTACTGACGCTCCAGACAACTCCAGGTCTGTGACTTCGCCGCGGGGCCACCTGAATTCCGGGTGGCTCCGCGGTTTTTTGTTCCGCAATCGTAATGACCGCGAGGACAGGCGAGGCTTGGTGAGAAGAAGGTTGTTTTCCCTGACGTGCAACCAGCTTACACCTGTTCTCAGGGCTTGCTCATCTGTTCGCTGGTCAATCTGGAAATGAATGATCGCTGGGGATGAAGGCAGGGCTTCGAGAAGAGTCACTCATCTTTCTGTGCTGCTTTCTCAATGGCTTTTTGCAGCTTTTCCTTTTTCTCTTGACTTAGTTTTTCGATAATGGCCAGTTCGGCCTTGCGCTTCTTGTCGTCGTTCAGCCGGGCGTAAACCTGCACGAGTAGGACATGGGGTTCCCGGGATTGAGGATCAACTTCCGCGCCCTTCGATAAAGCTTGTTGTGCTTCCTGCAGTTTTCCAAGTTCTAAGTAGCATTTGCCAAGCTCAAGGTGGGCTTTCATGAACGTCGGATCGCCGGCTGCCGCGACCTGAAGAAAAGGAAGCGCCTCCGCAGCCTTTTTGTTGCGGAGAAGAATTTGACCCAGCATGTAATTTGCCGGCGGGTTGTTGGGGTCTTCCTTGAGGGCTAGCTTGAGTTCTTGCTCGGCTTCGGTGGGCTTGTACATCTTGTAATAGATTTGGCCGAGCGCGAAGTGAACCCCCGGAAAGTCCGGCTGCTTCTTCAGGACCTCCTGGTATTCCTTGACAGCCTCGGAGTACTTGAGATCCTCGGCGTCCGATTCGGCTCTCAAGGCGGGGAGCAAGACCGTGTCGGGATCGATTCCTGCAAGCTGGTTGTAGGCATGCACAGCCATGGATCTATAGAGGCGCGCTAGCTCGTACCAGACCTTCGTGTCGTTGGGATTCTCTTTGACCAGGGTCTCGAAATGCTGTATGGCCTCCCCCTTGCGACCGAGCGCCAAGAGAGCCTGCGCCGCGTAGTAATGCGCGCGGCGATAGTCGGGATGAAACTTCAACTCATCGTTGAAGCATTCAATGGCCTTCTCGTACTGGTTGAGCCCAAAAGAGGAAAGACCAAGGTAGAAGTTCACCTCAGGGTATTGTGGAGACTCGCGCAGGACCTTCTGGAAAGCATCAATGGATTCCGGGAACTTGAGTTCCGTCTGGTAGAGAATGCCCAAGCGCTTGAGGATTTCGGGCTGATTCGGGAACAATTTTAGGCCCTGCTGATATACCTTTTCTGCTGCCTCGTAATCTTGCTCTTCTTCGAGTTTCCTGGTCTGGGAAAGATAGCTGTCCAGAGTTTGGGGTCCGACTCGAGAAAACGCTGCCTGGGGCGGCAGCAAGAGCACAATCAGGACAGGAATGAAACTCAGCGCATCTCCAAGCTTCGCGTGCCTGCGCCCGGACCGGAGACAGAGCTTCCTCGTAATCCCCGACGTAAAGAGTCGCTGAGCCCGGAGCTGAATCTCAACTGCACTTCGCTTTTCTCGCTTCAAATGACAACCTCGACTTGACGGGGAACGTTATGTCTTTAGCCTACTGGACTGCGAAAAATAACACGGGCGAACTTGAATTGCAAAAGATGGGCGTCAGGTCGGATCTCAGCGATAGCCGTCTGACAGCACGTCGTGATCCGCGACACTTGACCCGGGACGATCCTTTCTCTATTCTTGCGCGAAGAAGAAGTGGATTTCGGCGGATCAAGGCAAACTCGAAGGGGAAGGGAGAACGTTGGGGAGACCATCTAAAACCGTCCTGCTCACTGCGATAGTAACAGCTTTCATCGCTGCGGAAGGGTTTACCGCGCAAGGGGCTCGGAGGCTTTCGTCATCGGGTCCTTTGTCGCCGGCTCAGCAGGCTGAAGCTGAGCAAGTTGCCCGGCAAGCTCAGCGCGCCCTCAACGAGGATGATGTGGAAGGCGCAATTCGCGGTTATGAGAGACTGGTGAAGATCAGACCCGGCGTGGCCGAGTATCATTTGAATCTCGGTATCGCCTACTATTCGTCGGGAAGGCCGCACGATGCTGTAAAGGCCTTGCAGCAAGCCCTGAAACTGAAACCTGGCCTTGCCCAGGCGCGTTACTACCTTGGCGCGAGCCTGGCTGAAAACGGGCAGTGCGACAAAGCTCTCCTTTACCTTAAAAAGGACGCACCACGCATCGCCGACCCGGAATTGAAACGCCGGGCCGAAACGGCCGGGCTGCGATGCGCCATGGCGCTTGACCAGGAGGACGATGCGGTTGACTTTCTCAGAATGCTCAAGCGCGATTTTGCAAAAGACCCCGAGGTCCTCTACCTGAGCGTGCACGTTTACTCGGACCTCTCGACGAGAGCCTCGCAAAAGTTGCTGGTTACGGCCCCGGCGTCCTATCAGGTGCACCTACTCAACGCTGAAGTGCTGGAAATGCAGGAAAAGTGGGAAGAGGCGGCGGCCGAATACCGGCGCGTCCTCGCCCAAAGCCCCGGTCTGCCCGGCATCCACTACCGTCTAGGGCGCCTGCTGCTGACGGCCCCCAAGACTGCCACGACTCTGGACGAGGCGCGGCACGAGTTCGAGGAGGAATTAAAAGTGGATCCTCGCAACGCCGGCGCTGAGTACGTGTTGGGCGAGATGGGGCGGCAGGCTCGCCAGTTTCCTGACGCCATCGAGCACTTCGCGCGCGCCACCGAGCTTGATCCCAGCTTTGTCGATGCCTTTATCGGGCTGGGCAAGTCGTTGGTCTCCCTCGGACGCCCTGGCGAGGCCGTGCCGCCTCTGCAAGCCGCGGTGAAACTTCAGCCTGAGAATCCCGTGGCCCACTACCAGTTAGCATTCGCCTATCGCCGCTCGGGGCGCCCCCAGGAGGCGGACAAAGAACTCCTGGCCTATCGGCGGGCCACCGACGAGGCTCGCCAGAACCTCCAGGAAATTCGGTCGGGAATCTTGGGGCGCAGCACCCCAGCGCAGACGGCGCAACCTCCCGAGTGATGGGATCTGCTGTTACCTAGATACGGCTTTGGCTAAAGACTTCCACCTAACGGAGAGCAAGTACTTCGAGTTCCGCTGGGAAGCCTTTAACGCTTTCAACCATCAAAACCTGGGGACCCCCTATACGAGTTTCTGTTTGCTCCCCTTGCCGGATGGGAGCACCGATAAAGTCCACCGGGCCGGATGCTCGTTCGGGCGAATCACCAATGTCCAGACCGATCCGCGCTCGATGCAATTCGCGCTGAAATTTTTCTGGTAGAAGATTCGGTTTTTTAACTGGCAGCGCGTGGTGTTACGCAACCTTTCTTCAACCCCTGAGGGAGCGGGGCCGGGGCTCTAGGCGCGAGCCCACGACAGGCAAGTCAAATAAGAGGGCTCATAACAGGGAGGTTCTCCCCTATGGCCGGGGATGTTTCCCCACCAGTTTCGCAAAACGAAATAAGCGAGACGACTATGGTTGCAGAGCCCCGCGGGGAGAAAGCGCGCGGCGCCGATCCGAGGGCCGGGTTCGTGTAGAGTTTTGAGACCGCCGTTCTGTGAATGAAGAAATCGGAAGTCAGTAGCTCTCATTCCTCGGGCAGGAGGCTGCCATGTGGTTTTCGTGCCGAGCTTTCATCGGGGACCCCGATTCAAGAGTCAACCTACGGAGTCTGCTTCCCGTTCTACTCCTCCCAGCGTTGGGCGTTGGGTACGGGGCAGCTTCCCCCATCAGGAACCTCGCCTTGACTTCCCTAGGGGCGGAGGCGAAGTCCTGGGAACCTGGCGTCCATGTTGTTCCGGAACATGAGCCTTTTCGAGTTAACGACGGCAGCCTGCACACCTATTGGACAGCGCAGGCGGCAGACCTTCCGGCAGACATCGGCGTCGAGTGGTCAAAACCGCAACAGATTTCGAGTGCGGTGGTGCGCTATTTCGACGGCAAGATGGTGCGCGGACCGGCGATGGCCCGGACCCAGCCCTGGGCGCGGCTGCAATACTGGGATCGGGAGGAATGGAAAGATCTGGATGCCACGATCTTGGGCCAGGAGACATCTTCGGTGCGTTATGTGTTCTCGCTCATAAGCACCACTCGTCTCCGAATCTTGTTCACGGAGCCAGCCGATCCTGAATCCCGCCGCACTCCCGAGGCGCTGGGAATTTACGTTTGTGAGTTCGAAGCCTACCGGGAAACCCCCTTTCAGGCGGTCAGCGCAAAAGACCGCTTGGTGACAATCAATCGCGCGGGTAGGAATTACAACGAATGGGGCAGCGATAACTCTTACGATCTTGCGGGTACGCTCGTCATAGAACCCGAACAAACGCGCACCTTCACTGACAGCCTCACACCCACTTTGATTGTTTCGGAAACACGTTGGGCCCGAACGCCTTGTGCGATTGATCAAACCCGGTCGGGCAGGGTTGCGCTCAAGAATGGCTTCCTGCGATTGGACGTTTCAACCGAGGGCGTGTTGAGGGAAAGTAGCCTTACGAATCTGGTCACCGGCGAAAGCGTTTCCACAACGAGAGCTACCGAGTTCCGAATCCGTACCTCCAAAGGGGAACTGACTCCCGCGGACTTTAAGGTTGTGCGAGTGGATACGTCGGGCTCGGATCCTGAGGTCAGCCGTCTGCGGGTGGACCTGACCTCTGCGGCCCTGGATTTATCCGTCAATTACGAATTGAGGCGCCAGGACCACTTCTACCACAAGTGGCTGACCCTGACCAATAAGGGCGATTCTGACCTTCAGGTCTTGGATGTTACCGTGTCTTCGTTGGGATTGCCTCGACTGTTGGATCTGATGGCCGGGCCTGAACTCACCTATCCTGTCTTCCGGATGACCAAGGGAGGCTTCTTCACATGCCTCGAAACCGTCTACTGGGACCATCAAGGGGATGCGCTCACGTACTATCCGGGCATGACGATCGCAACCGGCAAAACTTTCGAGAGCGACAAAGCTGCTGTGGGTGTTTTTCAGAGCCGTGACGAATGCGTGGAGAGATTTGATCGCGGGGTCCGCGACTGGGTGATTGAATACCACGCGCATGTTTCTCCAATTCCCAAAGAATGGCCGGACGTTTATCTCGAAGGCTGGTCAGCTAAGTTTGGGGTCCAAGAGCTCGAGGAGCGGCCGGCGTGGGCCGAGAAATTCTTCGCAACGGCCCACAAAGTGGGCGTTCGTTACATGGATGCCTACGAACCAACGAATTTGGCGCTCCTCATGCCGACGGATTTGTTGAAGCGTTGGGTCGATCTTGCCAACCAGTATGACATCGGCACCGGATGGTGGAACGATTTCGGATCGGAATATGGCTGGGGATTCATGGCGCCTTACTTTAAGCCCTATCTGTGCAAGCTTTCACCGGAGGCGGAAAAGTATTTCGACCAGATCGTCCAGCTTGTGAAAACTTACAAGCTCCGGGGCTTCCACTGGGGAGATTTCTGGACGGTCTGGCCCTGTGACCATCCCAACCACGGACACCTCCCCGGTAAATATTCGATCTACGCGCAGGGAGAACGGATGATCCGGTTTAGCCAACAAATGCATGAAGCGAGCCCCGGACTCATGCTGGGCGCGGATAGCGGGCTCGACAACCCTCAATACGGCCGCTACGCCGACAGTCGCCATCATGGTGGCGGCTATGACACGGAACCGTCGGTGGAGCCCGACATTCACCTGGATCGCCTTTACGCGGACATGAACCGCGACTACTTGTACGAACTGGCGCACGAGACTTTGCTGCGCCCCTGGTTCCGCCTGCTCAATTGCGTCAACCATTTTGGAATGGAAACCCATCATCACGACAGCGCCGGCTATCGCTACGGTCTTCTGAGCGCCATTGCCTTGGCTCCACAGCTCACCTTCAATGACGCTCCGGAAGATATCTCAGAAGAAGACATCCGCTTTACGCGACAGTGGGGAGATTGGGCGAGGAACCATCAGGACTACCTCAAGGAAGGCGATAAGCTCTTTGACCGGTCGATCCGTTTCAAGGACGTGGAACGCGGTGGGGACCAATCCCTGACTGGTTACGCCCATATTCGTGGGGACCGAGGTTACGTCTTCCTCATCAATCCCAGCGCCGTTGAACAGATCGCCGAGCTCACGTTGGCCCTCGATGCGCCGGGCACGGAGAAGTCTATTGTTCAAGAAGTTTATCCCGGAGGGATGACTCTCCGAGGCCCCGCAGATGGCGAGTACCCTCAAGGTGGAAAACTGAGAGTGACAGTACCGGCCAAGCAAATCCGTATCCTCTGGATCGCTCCCGCGTCGGAGGTAGCGAAGCCCGGGAACTTCCAGCCTGAGGACGCGCGGGTGGCCCAGTGGCAGCGCCAGGTGGGAGACTGGACGGTGGCGAACCGCACGGCTGACTCGGCGACGCTGCGAGCGCAGTTTGAGTTCCCCACCGGCGCGAGCGCTTATCTCTCGCACTCGGTTCCGGCATCAGCCTGGTCTAAGGAGCCCTGGGATTTCTCCAAGGCCTTTCTTGTATTTTTGCTGAAGGACGAAACCAAATCGATGGATGAGAATTGGGTGCCTGACGACCTCCCGATAACAGCGATGGTTAACGGAGCCGCGAAAGCCGTGCACTCTTTCAAGACCGGGAGGCGGCAGGAGAAAGGCATGACGCGCTGCTACTTCATCTCTCTCGAAAAAGAGACAAAGCCCGGGGCGAGCAACGAAATCGAGGCCACTCTTCCGATCCAGAGAGGGCTGGTCTTCTCGGGTGCCTATCTTGACTTGCCCGACCAGGTGCCGCTTGGCCAGTGAATGTCGCCGTGCCCCACCGCGCACACAACCTCTTTGCCGAGGAGAATGCCATGAGACTTATTTCGCTGGCTGTGGCGGTCGCCATGGCCCTGCCACCTGCAATGCTTCCGCATTGGGGAGGTGGGATGCCGAGTACGAGTATTGGAGACGACTGCAGGCGCGCTTTATCGCAGTCATGAATACATTCCATAAAGGAGATGCACTGCCGCCGATCGAATCATTCCTCCCAGCTCAATAACCAGCCCTCGAGGTACACAACATGAACAGACAAGCTGCAACGCATTACCCCAGGCACACTGCCCATAAGCGTCTGGGCGAACGCTCTAAACCCGAAAACATAACTGTCGGTGTTGTCGGGCTCGGGCTCATGGGTACAAGCATCGTGACGTGCCTCCTTGCCTCGGGACATCCCGTGGTAGGGATCGAGGTCGAGGCCCGCCGGCGGCAGAATGCCAAACGCCGGACCTTCTCGCTCCTCAGAGAAATGAAGCAAGAGCGACTACTGCGGAGCGATCCACGGCAGGTGGTCCGCCGACTTCGCGTGTCAGGAGATCACTCCGCCCTCGGCGCCTGCGAGGTGGTTGTGGAATCCATATTCGAAAACGTGGAGTTGAAGAAGAAAGTCCTCCGCCAAATCGAGGATGTCGTAGCGCCCACGGCCATTGTCGGTAGCAACACTTCTGCTATCCCGGTAACCATTTTCCAGGAGGGAGCACTCCATCCGGAACGGATTCTGGGAATCCATTGGGCCGAGCCTGCCCACGTCACTCGCTTTATGGAAATCATTTGCGGCAAGTACACCGAGCCTGCTTATGCGGAGCGTGCCCTGGCCTTGGCTCGCGGGTGGAGAAAGGAGCCTTCGTTGCTCAGGCGGGACATCCGCGGGTTCATTACCAACCGCATCATGTACGCGATGCTCCGCGAGGCATTTCACTTGGTGGAATCCGGCTATGCCACGATCGCCGACGTGGACCGGTCTCTTCGGAATGACATGGGATATTGGATAACGTTCGCCGGCCCCTTTCGCTTCATGGACCTTACAGGAATTCCCGCCTACGAAGCGGTCATGCGTGATCTGTTCCCGGATTTATGGAACGAAACCGGCGTTCCCAAACTGATGAGCGAGCTCGTGAAGTCCGGCGCGCGCGGCGTTTCGAACGCCCGAGGCTTCTACCCGTATACGCCGGCGCAGGCCAAGCGGTGGGAAAAGCTGTTTATGAAATTCAGCTATGAGATTCGCGCCTTGGCCCAACGATATCCAGAGGATATCGGCGACCGCCTTGACGGACGCAGGTAATGCGCCACAGAATCAAGGGAGCCCGGTTGGCAACCCGCTCAGTCGGCTCCGCCTGAAATCGAGTCGTGCTAGGCCTTTGCCAGGCTGGTTGGAATTTTCACAACGAACACCGAGGCGGCTCCAGGCCCGCTCGGGACCCTTTTCCGGGTGATTGCTGTTCTCGTTGTCGAATGGCTGATTCTGTTCCGGAGGTATAGGAGTAAACTCTTCCTCAAGGTCTAAGAGAGCAAACATCACGGTCAAGAGAGTTGAGGTGCGATGCGTCCTTATCCCAAGTCTGCTGAAATATTCAAAAGCAATCGCAATTTTATCCCGGGTGGCGTCGTCTCGGTGAACCGTGCCACGCAGCCAGAGATTGTGTTTAGCAAGGGGCAGGGAGCGTACCTTTGGGACGCCGATGGCAATCGCTACATCGATTACCATGCCGCCTTTGCCCCCCACTTCCTGGGGCACAACGATCCGTATGTGACGGAAGCCGTGATCCGTGTTCTGCGCGAAGGAGCAAGCCTGTATGGCTCGGGCACGACCGAACTTGAAGGCCGGTTAGCAGAGCTGATCTGCCGGCATGTCCCCTGGGCGGAGTCAGTTCAATTTCTCAATACCGGCAGTGAAGCTACCTATCAGGCTCTGCGCTTGGCCAGAGCAGTCACCGGAAGGGATCACATCATCGTCATGCAGGGTGGTTACAACGGATGGCACAACGACGTCGCCTGCAATTTGATGACTCCTCTGGACCAGCTCGGGCCGAGGGTATCTCCTGGGGAATATCCGTATAAGCCCATCAGTGCCGGCATTCCGGTTGACCACCAGAAGTTGGTCCACATCGTGAATTTCAATGATTTGGCGTCGGTTGAACATGTTTGTCAGAAGTACCCGATCGCCGCGCTGATTACGGAGCCGGTTTTGCAGAATATCGGCGTCATCAGACCGGAGCCCGGCTATCTGGAAGGACTGCGCCGAGGCGCTGACCATTATGGATTTGTTCTCATCTTTGACGAAGTCAAGACGGGATTCCGCCACGCACTCGGAGGCTACGCGTCGATTGCCGGGGTGAGGCCCGACCTCGTGGTATTCGGAAAAGCCTTGGCCAATGGGTTCCCCATTGCCGCGCTGGGCGGAAAGAAAGAATTGATGGATTGGTTTGTCCACCCCGAAGCCGCGAGGCGCGTCCTCCTGGCCGGCACTTACAACGCGCATCCTGTTCCCACTGCCGCTGCCATCGCCACGATCGAGCGTCTGCTCATGAATGACGGAGAAGTGTATCTCCATGTAGGAAAGTTAGGGGAAAAGATGCAGCGTGGCCTGGAAGAGATCATAGGCGGGCTAGGGATGAAGGCGGTGGTGGCGCGCCAGGGCTCCGCTTTTTGTATTTATTTCATGAACCATTGCCCCAAAGATTGGCACGATCTGGCCGGCAACCACGATTTCAGCCGTGATGAGGCAATGCGTAGGAGCTTGATCGAGCGGGGTATCTACTTTTTCCCGCTGGCCACCAAACAATGCTCGATTTCTTTTGCGCACTCGCAACAAGACATCGATGTCACACTCGAGCAAATGGAAAAGGTGTTGAGCCAAGGTCCGAGGTGAAGTGAATGCGGTCCTGGTTGTTCCTCTTCAGTTGCAACCTCATGTGGGCCCTGCAGTTTACGTGCGTCAAGCTGGTCCAGGACCAGGTCGGATCCTTGTTTACGGTCTGGGGTCCCATGACTCTGGCGACGATAATGCTCTACCCGCTGATCCGCCAAGAGGCCAGAAATGGCGCGCATTCTTTGCGGAAGAAGAGCGACATCCTTATCTTTCTTGCCCTCGCAGTTCTGGGTGTGTTCCCGGGACAAGTCCTCATCACCTGGGGCACCCGAATGTCTCTGGCCAGCAATGCCGCCATGCTCATGCTGACTTTGCCCATCTCTACGGCAATCCTTGCTGTGATTCTGCTCGGTGAACGAATGACGCCGGTACGATGGGGCAGCTTCGCAATGGCGGTCATGGGGGTGCTCTTGTGCTCCGACATCGACTTCCAGAGCCTCCATCTCGACAAAGGGTGCCTGTTTGGGAACGTCTTGATATTCGTGGGAACCCTGGGAAGTGCCCTTTACAATTCTTATGGTAAGAAGGTGCTCGAGCGTTACTCGCCTATGGAAATGCTCTTTTACACGTACGTGAGCATGTTCGTCATCATGACGCCACTGGTGTTGGCGCAAGAGAGGGACGTGTTATTTCGAATTCCGCTGTTCAGCTTCCGCACCTGGATTGGTCTCGCTCTGCTGACCTTCTTTCACAACTACCTTTCGATGGTGCTGTTTCTCAAGGCCCTGAAGCAGCTCGCTGCTATCCAGGCGGCCCTCTCGAACTACCTGATTACGTTTTTCGGCGTACCGATCGCCGCGATCTGGCTGGGAGAAAGGCTGAAGCTGGTGGCCGTCTTCGGTGGGCTGATGATTTTGGCAAGCACACTCGTTGTCACCCTGTGGGGAGAGAAGCAGCCACAGGTCTCTCGGAACACTCAGTGGGGATTGTAGGTCCCCTGACCGCCCGGCGGTGCAGCCAGTTGCACGCGCACTTTTCGGGGCATCAAGGAAGATGGAACACTCCTGGCATCTGTGCCTACCTCGGGGTAGCAAGCTTCGGTGGAAAGGAGCATCGACGTGACACCGGACGCTTCAGGACCGAGTGAACAAAAGGAGGTTCAGTTCTCCCTATCCGGAAGAAGTCATCAGCAAGGAATTCCTGTTCATCCACCTGCCGTCACGCGCTTGGTTTCGCTTGATGCTTTCCGAGGTTTCATCATGTTCTGGATTGTTGGTGGCGGGGGACTGATGCTTGGCTGCCAGTCGCTGGGTCACAATCGTCTCATTGATTTCCTTGTCTACCAATTAGACCACACTCCCTGGGAAGGCCTTCGTTTTTATGACTGTATTTGGCCCAGCTTTATGCTGATGGTGGGCATGTCGGTCCCCTTCTCCTACGCCAAGCGTTCCCTTACCCAAACACCTCAAGAGATGATGAGGCATGCTCTGAAACGCGCAGCCGTGTTGTTTCTGCTGGGTTCACTCCGTGAATCGGTAAACTTGGGCTCGCCTTATTGGATTGAATTGAGCAGCGCATTACAACCAATTGCGGTGGCATATCTCGTGGCTTTCTGGCTGGCACGAAAATCGTGGAAGATTCAGGCGATAACTGGCGGAGCGATCCTGGCGGGGTATGCGCTGCTGCTGGCGCTGGTCGCGGCTCCCGGGATACCCGCAGGATCATACGTACTGAACGCCAATCTTGTGACGTATGTCGATATCGCCATTCTTGGCCGGACACACCCGGAGGGTTGGGGGACAGTCGTGAGCACGATCCCGACTGTCGCCACCACAATTCTTGGCCTGCTTGTCGGCGAATTATTGAGAAGCAACCGGACGCCGAACTCAAAGGCAAAGATTATCGGGGTGATAGGAGTTGCCGGGCTGCTCCTCGGTTATACCCTGTCGCAGTTCGTGCCCGTGGTCATGAAGATGTGGACAACGTCCTACGGCATCCTGACGGCGGCCTGGGCTTCCCTGATGTTTCTGATGTTCTACTGGGTTATCGACGTTCTGGGTCATCGCACCTGGGCCTTTCCTCTTGGGGTAATTGGGATGAACGCCCTGGCCATCTACCTGGCCGACACGGTAACTCGACTGCCCCAGGTCATCCATATTTTGGCCGCGGGAGTCGCGAAGGCCGCAGGAAGCTTCGGACCGCTCATCGAGGCCGTCTGTCTTATCTTGACAGAGTGGCTCATTCTTTACTGGATGTACAGGCGCAAGTTATTTCTAACGGCTTAAAGCTCCAGTCAAGGAGGATCATCGAAATGGGCAAGGTTGAAGTGAAGCATCCGGACAAGAAGGTTTCCACAGGCGCTTACTCCGCCGGGGTCTTGGTCGACGGGTGGCTTTACATCAGCGGCCAGGGGCCACTGGATCTGAAGACGGGCGAGGTCGTAGAGGGAACGATCGAGGACCAGACGCGCTTGACACTGACGCACATTGGAAAGATTCTCCAAGCCGCAGGCTGCTCTTTTGACGACGTGGTGAAGTGCACTTGCCACCTGAGCGATATCCGCGACTTTGACCGCTTCAACTCGGCCTACGCGCAGTTCTTTCCCGGCGTGCGTCCGGCACGCACAACTGTGCAGTCCGCGCTCTGGGGCGGAATCAAGGTTGAAATCGATGCTATCGCTCGCGTCAAGGAGAAGTGAAAACCGCCATCTGGTTCGAAGTAGTCATTGGGACCAGCGGACATCCCCGCAGATACAAGCCCCTCGTCCACGTTTGACTCAAGGGACACGAAATGACCGTCATTGACTCCCATCTCGATCTGGCATGGAACGCCCTGAATTGGAATCGCGACATCACTCTGCCTGTCGCCCAAATCCGCGGCGCGGAAGCAGGCATGACGGAGCAACATCGCGGGGCGAACACGGTATCTCTTCCCGAGATGCGCAAAGGGGACGTAGCCGTATGCCTGGCCACTGTATTGGCACGTGTTAGCAGTTTAGGTGAGAGCTTGGTTGATTACAGGAATCAGGAGATCGCCTGTGCGATGGCCCGGGGCCAGCTTGCCTACTACCGCATTCTGGAAAGTCAGGGACAGCTCAAGATGTTGAAGACCTGGGATGATGTGGTGGCACACTTGCGAGATTGGGAACTCTCCAACGGTTCTTCCTGCCCGCTTGGATTCATCCTTAGCATGGAGGGCGCTGACCCCATTCTTTCTGCCCGCCAGATGACCGAGTGGTGGAACGATGGACTGAGGGTAGTGGGATTGGCTCATTACGGGCTCAGTGCGTACGCGCATGGCACCGGGAGCTCAGGCGGCCTGACGGCGCACGGCCCCGGACTGTTGCAGGCGATGGATGAAGTCGGTATGGTCTTGGATGTGACTCATCTGGCAGAAGAGAGTTTTTGGCAAGCCGTGGAGCTGTATAAAGGTCCCGTGCTTGCGAGTCACAACAACTGTCGCGCCTTGGTTCCGGGCGACCGCCAGTTCAGCGACGATCAAATCCGTTACCTTATTGAGCGCGATTCGGTCATTGGCGTGGCATTTGATTCTTGGATGCTCTGTGCGGGTTACATTCCGGGTCAGACCTCGAATTCTCTCGTAAGCCTCGACGCCGTGGTCGACCATATCGACCACATTTGCCAGCTAGCTGGAAACGCTCGCCACGCCGGAGTTGGAAGCGACCTCGATGGGGGCTACGGCCGCGAGCAGTCTCCTCACGACCTTGACACAATCGCGGACCTGCAAAAAATACCCGGTTTGCTGCGAAGAAGAGGATTGCAGGAAGCCGATATAGAGGCGGTCATGCATGGGAATTGGTTATGCTTCTTTCGGAGGGCCTGGGGGGAAGGGGAGGAGTTATGAGTCTGCTTGGCAGCGCATGGCGTCGTGATCGGATGACACGGATCGTCATGTTCCTTCTTGCTTCCTATCTCGCCGCAGGCATCGAGGCCGCGTGCCAGGCAGCCTCTCCTCGGGGTTCCAGTCCGCAGATCAATGGGCCGCGGGTTTATGGCGTGCGACCGGGCACGCCCTTCGTTTATGCCATCTCTGCGACGGGCGAACGGCCGATGGAGTTTTCTGCTGAAGGGCTGCCTGAAGGATTGAAAGTTGACGCTAAGGTGGGACGGCGTGACGGATAACCACGCGTGTTCGTTCCATAATGACAGTTATCTGTAAGCTGCTATCTGTAAGCTGTATCCCGAATAAAGTGCAACCACACGGAGTGCCACCGCCATGTGGGAATTCCCACCTTCCCGGTAGTTCCTTGTCTCTTGCGAGATTCATATCTTAACTGATTGCCATGGAGACATTCATGAAGACAGAAAACGCAACATGGGGCAACAAACTGCTGCCCCGCCAAGTTCTGAGGGAGGAGGAAATCGCATCGATTCGCCAAAGTTCGCTTGCAGTCTTGGAAGAGGTTGGCATTCTGATCGAACATGAGAAAGCGTTGTCCCTGCTGGCTGAGGCAGGAGCCGCCGTCAACCCGGATTCTCCTCTGGCCAAAATCCCGGCGTTGTTAGTTGAGAAAGCTTTGCGGACCGTGCCCCCGGAGTTTCTGGTTACAGGCCAACAACCGTCGAAGGATTTTGTCGTTGGCCACAACAGTCGGCCGCGAGGGCGCCCGGTGATCTCACTCGACTGGATTGTGGATTACGGAGAAAAAAGGCGTCGCCAAGTCACTGTCAAAGATCTCGAGGCCTGGGTCAGAGTGGCCGATGCCTTACCGAACCTCTGTATGGTCTCGGGAGTCTATCCCTGGGATGTGCCGTTGGAAACGCGCGACATCCGCGTAGCTGAGGCGATGCTCAAGTTCTCGGACAAGCCGATTCTTATTGCTCCGTACTCAGGCCGGAGTGTGCAGTGGATCGCACAGATGCTTTCATCGCTCCCGGGTCAGCGAGGCCCCAGGGTTGTTGTCTTCTCTTCCTGTAACAGTCCGCTCATTTACTCCGAAAGCCAAATGGACGCCTTGCTGGCTGCTGTTGAACATGACCTCCCGGTGATGGTCAATTCTTCCGCCGTAACGGGGGCCACTGCGCCCATTACGCTGGCTGGAACGCTGGTGATGATGAATGCTGAAATCCTGGCGGGCATCGTAGTGACCCAACTGGCCAAACCCGGAGCCAAAGTCATTTACGCAGGCCACCCCGTCCTGCTTGACATGCGAACGAGTATCGCCTCGTGCGGGCATACCGAGGGTGGGCTGCTGGCCGCCGCCATGGTAGACCTGGGCAGGAGCTATCGTTTTCCAACCGCTAGCAACGGGCTCACGACTGACTCCCATATCTGTGACCAACAGGCAGCCATTGAGAAGCTGATCACGGGGTATCTCGCGGTGCTAAGTGGCGCCGCGCTGAACGGAGGGGCGGGAAGTCTGGCCGCCGTGGGCACCGCCAGTCTGGAGCAACTGGTCATTGATGATGATATTTATGAGCGGATTCTGCGAACCTGTGAAGGGATAAGCATCGACAAGGACACCCTCGCATGGGAGGTGATCGCGGCGGTCGGCCCCAATCATCATTTCCTCATGGAACCCCATACCCTGAAGTATCTGCGCCGAGAGTTCCGCCATTCCAAGCTCGCCACTCGCCTGAATCCCGAAGCTTGGATTCAAGCAGGCGGACAGGATACGGTCGATGTGGCTGCCGACCGGGTCAAAACTATCCTGAAAGGCTCGCCCGAACGGCGCCTGGAGCCACAGGCCCTTGCCGAGCTGAGTAACATTGTCGCCGAGGCAGAACAGCAGAGGAGCAGGCCTCAGTGAACGTTAAACGCGAGACGCTGCACGGGCTTGAGAACTCGTGGGAGGCGGCATCGTGGCAAATCCTTTTCGCGAAGTGATTAGCAGGCGTGGCTTTTTGGCAGGTCTCGCTGGAAGCGCAGTAGCTGGTGTGGCCCCTGCCTCTTCGCGTGGGACACCGCAACCGCCAGCGGATTTCCCTCAGGAAGCTTACATCGTGCCCAACTTCCATCCGGCTAGTTGCGGATGGTTGACAACTTTTTCGAAAGAACGCGTTTACTGCGCCAACAATTATCTGGACCACCCAGCCGTTTCGGAAGATACATAGTGGCCGAGTCACTTGCTCCCGTTCGACATAGGGTTTCCTCCCGCGCGGTGCTCCTGTGGAGGCGGAGTCCTATTTTCGCACTCGAAAAAAGTCCTTGAAATGG